>Ga0207886_10034_pt1 | contig 494792 bp, 536 predicted proteins | sample LinPmetageLP35_FD_184048 | JGI IMG/M metagenome (GOLD analysis project Ga0207886, IMG submission 184048) | Marine viral communities from the Pacific Ocean - LP-35 (SPAdes) | ecosystem: Environmental > Aquatic > Marine > Oceanic | place: Pacific Ocean | collected 2009-08-31
AAGCGCGGCCTTTCGCAAGGACTTGCCATTTGCGATTTCCGTTAAAGCACACTGAACGTCAAACTCAGTGTATTCAAGCTTCATGATAAGAAGAACTCATATTTTGAATTTCAAAAGAATCGATAAATAATTAAAGGAGTTAATAATTATTTAAGTTGGTAGGTGTAAGTGGCGGTGAGGTTAAGCGAGGTGGCCGGAATGGGGGGGTGGCCGGAATGGTGGGGTGGGACGTTAACTCCTCTAATCGACTCCTCAAACTCTTTGGAGTGGAGTAAGGTTTCCTCAAACGTAGCTCATGTCTTATCCAACGGAACCATAAACTCGAGAGGGCTTATAAATTACTTTTAAAACCGGATTTCCTCTTGTTGAATTCAAATATGTGCAGTCCTTCAGTGCTCGTATCACGCGGTAACGATTGATCCCGCGAAATAAAGGTAAGCAATCGGCAGATCTGATCGATACAGATGCGAGCTGATGGTTCTCCAAGGAGAGTTTGTTGATTCGTTGACACCATGTTGCTTTTACTTGTCGTAGTAACTCGTGCTTCACTGGTTCGTTATTGTTATTGTAACACGCAGGTACAATAGCTCGCTGGGATGGAAAGCCTTTCTCCTTTGCCTCTTATCTCTTCAAATACAAGTCTTGTTGATGCGGGGCTTCGAATAATATTCGTGATGTTGGCTCTGCGGACGTGTAAAGTTTGCGAAATCATTAAAAATATTGTTTCGAAAAGGATACATCGCCGCATCGTGAGAAGATCGAAGTAGCGAATGCGACTCTCATCAACTATTACAGAATTGATTGCAATATTATTAGCTGGCACCACGGGGAGGTGAGAGTTCGATTTTGCCAGCCGGATTGATATTTAATGGTGTCGAGCTTCTGATTTTCGGGAATTGATATGATATATATGATTTATGTATTTGGCCAAGCATTAAGAAATGGAGGACAAAACTTCATTCATGGATCCTTCTGTGAAAAAGAAGATATAATAGTTTCAATATTTGCGATGTTTTGAAACTCTGAAGTCAGGTCACAAGACCGCGATTGCCTTCGGTACAGGTATTTTCGATAAAGATAGGTTTCCTGCGATCAAATGTCAAAGACAGGTCTACTCTTAGTACGTTTTTCGTACCCGAGCTTCATTTCATCTTCTCTCGACATCTCAAGGCCGCCTCTCTGCCAGTTGATGTCTTTCGAGACAGTACTAGAATCGACTAAGAATGTATTCAACACCACGTCGGTGCGTTAAAGGCTTGCACCTGGAAATTGAATTACTCGAATATCTACACCTCTTTCGCAGAAGATTCACCCGCAGCATCTTTCAGCGAATTCCCCTCGTCACTTCGCTTTCTACGAGTAAGAAACCACATCGAGTTACTCGGGACCCTCTCAACTTCGACCGGTGGTGGTCGAGTCGGCTGGTAATACCAATCAGCAAACATAATTCTAGACTCCTCCATCATAGACTCAGACATTTTCGCCATTTTCTGCCGGTCTTCCTCAGTCATCGGCAGCCCAAATTCGCAGCCTGTACGTTGATGCTGGCTGTGATCCTGGGGTAGAAAAGCCGGTTCGTACTCATGCTTGAGAACCATGTCCCAATCGATGCCTTCGAAGAAAGAATGGTTCTTGATTTCCGCGACTCCCTTTGCGCCTAGTCGTTGCTCTGGATCGCGGTGGAGGAGTTTAATGCAGAGATCTTGTGCTGGTGCAGGAATGGTAGCTGGGAAGACGATGGGTTGAGATTCGGTGGTGGTGTGTATAGCAGTGAGAAATTTCTCGCGCCATCTGTACCAATGTGGCGCGAAACAGCTCAACATATCCGCTAATAAGATACCCAGAGTCCACCAATCTGAATTCGCCGTCGGGATACATTCTCGTCCTTCAGCAAGCCCAGTGATGATTTCTGTAGCGCAGACTCTTTCCCTGTCCTTTTTCGTGGCCATGCTTAGCTGACTTAGGGGAAGTGCAAAGTCACAAATACAAATATGTCCCGAGAGATCCAGGAGAATATTCCGTGCGTTCAGATGTCCATAGAATATGCCTACATCATGAAGATATTCCAGACCACACACAATCTCTGCAGCATAATGCGTAATTCTCTGGATGTCTATGCACAGCTCGTCGTGAAGGCGTTGCATCAATCCGCCACCGAGAATGAAGGGTGCAACCAGGTAGATATTCTCTGGTGATTGAAAAGCGAACTTGATGGGGACGACAAAGGGGTTGTCCGTCATAGAAAGTGCCCTTAATCGTATCGTTTCGACGAGACCTGTTTCGTCGGCACCAGCTGGAGGACTACTGCGTAGTCTGGATTTCGAAATCTCCTTCAAGGCATACAAGCGGCTACCATCACGCTTCCTGACCCGAAACGTGTTTACGGACTTCGTGGCTCCAATCCTTTGCTCCATCTCGAAATCATCCATGCATAGCGGCTGTGTACTGGCACTCCCACCCATGTATTTCACGCCGACGCGGACTTTGCCAGTCCCTTTCTCGATATCGAGCCATTTGATGGACGAATTCGTGACTCCTGGATTCGTTTCATCGCTATGCCTGTTCTCTATCTCGTGGCGGTAGCGAGCTACACCAAGGTATATGTCGTGAGCCCTCCCATGTTCTCTTACAGAGAGTGAATTCTTAACATATAGATGGATAGAGACCTCAACAGGTTCTGAAGGTCGAATATCGAACTTGTATTTGTTTGTATATATGTAGGTACGGGCAGTCCAGATTGGATTCTCCACATCTACAGAACTCCAGGAGACGTACCACGGCACCTGGACCTTTTCACACTCCATGATGGCATAGACACCAGAATTTTCGTACTTCTTGGGCGGACCCAGTTTGGGCGCGGGGTTGTCACCAAGGGATCCAGATCGGTCAAGAACGTCCAGAGAATTACCGGCCACGGGAGCCACCAATTCTAAGATGTGACCAGGTTCTTGTGGTCTATAATTCTGCCAGAGATGCTTGTGATGCTCTGGAATCGAGATACCGACTCCTTCGAAAAGGGTAATGGCCAAAAGTGCAGATCGAGGGTGGAGCTCCCGTTGCCCAGCATCGGCGTCTGGCGACAGGAGCGTGGTTTTGGCGCTGGTATTCTCACTCCTAGGAGCTGGTGGGATTTCCAAAGTGGGATTGGGAACAGTTGCCGGAGTTTCATTGCGGTCTTGCATGCTGTTAGCTATGCATCTCGCAAAATCGTGTCTCGTGATATCTCGTGACATCTCGTAATTGACAAATGGGTTGTCCAATGGTCTTACTTATAATGACTGATCGCTGATTCCATGTTGATCCCAGGGGATGCTTCCCTTTATGACCTCTGCGGCGTTGCGATGAGGATCTTGGCTGCCAAGCAGATTGCTGAAGTTGTAAACAAGTGAGAGCTTTTTCTCAAAAGCAAGATTTAGATTTGACTGCAACCTGGGCGGGGAAACGCTAAGCTTCGCTTACGCAGCTAAACGAGATATGGATGACTGGATGTGGAACAACTTTGTTTACGGCCGTAATTCTATCTGTAATGGTCAATTCGACTTAGCGACTGTCTTTTCCCTCAACATCTTGGCACGGTCATAAGCGAATCAAGGTTCACTTCCAATATCCCTTGACCTGCAAATTCTCGCAATGCTACTCCTTGGTTATTACTTCGAGCAATATTTGTTTTCAAGTCACATCTCAGTCCTCGCTTTCCACACAGTTTGAGGAGTTAGTTTGATTGGTGCTAGGGATTCGCAGGTATTAACTATTGAAACAACCTGGAACTTCATAATCTCAGCCTCCACGCCGGGAAAAAAACCTCCATATCCGGTCGACTACATGACTACTAGTCTATGATAGATACTGCAACTGGAACAAAACTGGTTTTATGATACCCCAATGCATACATAATTTCCAAGATACAAAGTTGCACAAGTTGATCCAACAGCCGAATTCCAAAGGTAGAAATTGGGGAGGGTGATGCCGGCAGTCGTAGAGATAGTACCGCACTAATCTCCACTCACAACAAAGTGGAACTTATTGCAATTCGCTGCCATACCCGTTTGATATGGAGTCGGAAAAGGGCAAGCATTGAAGCACGCAAGATTGTAGAAGTTATATGCGTTTACTCCCGTGTTGTTGATGACGTAGGAAATCTTGCCGTAGTGTAGGTTGCAGGAAGTGCCATTGACGAAGTAGAAATTGGTGCATGTTGACGTGGAGAAGCATTCGGCTGCGCAAGCCTGTATGCTTCCCACGTACGGACTTCCAGAAGTACCATTATAGCCAGCAAGGAGGCCAGTTCCCGTGAGCGCTATTGAGTCGGCCTGTACATTGCATACTGACCCAAAAGGAGCTGGCGACTTCAAGAACACATCTATGAAGCAGGCCACGTCATAAATCTCATACGCATTAACTCCGCTGTTGTTATCACATACGATAACTTGCCGTAATGTAAGTTGCAGCTCTTTCCAACCACAAAGTACACATTTGTACAAGTCGCCGTTGCAATGCACTGGGCTCCACAGGCCTGGGCTGTCAAGACGAAGGGACTTCTTGCGACATAAGCAGTAATTAAGCCGGTTCCTGTGAGAGCTGTCGAATCTCCTAAAACGCCGCATATCATTCCATATGATGTTGGCGATACCAGGGAAACACGGGCAGTGCACTACGAGGAATTGTTAGCCTGGCCTAGTTGAAGAGAAGGGGAAGGGAATAATGGGATGGCGAAAACACGTCATGTTCAATCACTCGATCTGATTGGGAGACTAAATTTGACTAGAAGAAAACAGTGTAAACTGACGGAAAGAGCAGTTGATGTTGGAGCCGGCAAACTAGTCGTTGAAGTCGTATGAGACGAGGTCGTAAATAAAGTCGTCAAGGTACTTGACTTCGCAATTGTACTACTTGTACTTGTTGTACGCTCCGAAGAGGGTGTATATGGTCCCAGAGTTGTGATAGGTTCGTAATTGACATCTACGCAGTAGTATAGACTTGGAAGGAGATTGCAGCCAGCTCCCAGCTGAGTCGTGATGGGATTCTATTCAAGTCAGATTAAGTGATCTGGTAAACGAATCATTGACTGGTTACCCATTCTTCGAACTTGGCCTCTGTAATCCCGTAGTATGCTTCAATATCGCCACATGACAGCGAGTAGGCTTGTTGAACCCACGCGCTACAGTCTGCTGAAGCTCCGGGAGCGGCAATGCCTCCATCTGGTGGGGATACGAGATACTGAGTAGTTGGGACGGAAAATTCAACTGCTGCGAGGATCGGAATAGTGAACTTCATGGCTGGTTGATTTTTATAAGACGAAGGAGACGAAGGAAAACTCTGAGAGCCGTCTCTACCTGAATCTTTTAACGTTAAGTAAGTTATTGGGCCTTCTGTGCCTCCTCATCCAAAGCGAGCGGGTCGAGCGGTTCAGTGACCTCAACCGTTCTTGCAATAGTCGGTAACAAAGTGGAAGCTCGCGAGATTTTTCCGATGCACCAACAGACGAAGTGCTTGTTTAAGCGAAAAACAATATCACACGCAGGGCTCGTGAAATTGTGACTCGAGGTGACTCGGCGTTCATGAAATCAACCGGTCCAGAAGCTTGTTGGGGGCAAGGATGAATCCATCCGCATTTCTCCAAAAATTGGTCTCAGATTCAAATACTATAAAATTAATTTCGATCGAGTCCGAAGGGGCATTAGTTCCGCAGGCTGCGGGCAGAGTATTTCGAAGAGTCCTTGCTGTGCCTTTTTCATCTGGAAAGAGTGGACCATAAACGAGCTTTCTAGCCTGCATTGCCGCAGCCATTTCACGGGCTGGCTATGCACGTATCAGGAGAACGGGAGCTAGCTTTTCGTATAAACCTTTGAAGTTGTGAGACGTTACTTTGTTGGCAGATGGCCAAAGGAGAGAGCGGGGGTCATTCTGTCAAGCTTCTCATGAGGATCGTGACCAGAGTTTCGGCTATTCCCTGCCCAAATTTGTGCACAAGGTTTGGGGTTTTAAAGTTGATACATAAGTATTGACAATCATTACAAAAGATCTCATTGTCGCAAACGACAGTCGGACTTTAATAAGTCTGTCTACGTGCAACACAATCTTCCAAATCTGATTATATCCTATTAAAAAATGGGTGAAATGCTGACAGTTTAACTCGTTATGCTACAAATTCAGCAGAGGCTGTAACGGTTTGGTAGCCGATTATGGTGTGCTTGAATCGGACCTCCTTCGTGCCAATCTGACCCTTTCACATGATATTGCTACCAGGCTCCATGATTCCTATAATAGTTCGAGGAACTCCTCCTGGAAACACAACTGCAGGTTTCGGTGGAGAGCCAGAGGGTGCTACAGGTGGATTTTGATAGAGATATGCTGCAACAGCGAAATGAACGAAAGACTCCGGATTATTGGGAATTCGCACATCGCTTATTCTAGCAGCATGTAGAATGCTTTCGATGGAGACTGTAGCAAGGAACAAGATTAGCAGATGATGTGATTTATAGCTACGAGGCAGCCATCCCTCCAGCTTCTCTCCTGCATGTGCTAAAACTCAAAGAGGTGAGGATTAAAAACTTACGAAATGGGTCGCCTGTTAATATGAAACCTTCAGTTAAATGGAACAACTCATAATATAGCTTATCGAGAAGTTTTAGCATGACGGACATACGTTATGAATGGATCGTGCAGGCCTTCTGCTTGTTGGCTTACGTTGCACTGTAAGGAGCATATTTATCCAACTGAGGTCCAACACCGGCTGTAGGATATCCATCGTATGTGAGGGCATCATTGAGAGCGTTTGCTGAATGTGCACCATCTGTGGCCTCGAATGAGGGGGGGCACAGAACTATAAAGGGGTCAAATATCCCGTATGTAATGTCGGGGTCGCTGCCATCTGGTATCCTCGGTGTAGTCTTAGTAGCTGCTTGTAATGTGGGCCTCCCGTATAGAGTTGGAAAACCGTTAGAATCGAAGAGGTAGGCTTGGAAATGGCCAACCCAAAATGGTGTGGAAGCACTAAAGTCCCAAAAAGGAAATAGTTCTTCAATCGTTTTGTAGCCCACGACGTTTCCATCTTTGTCCTTCACGGGAATACTGTTTCCCCTCGAGTCTAACATTGGTTGTTGGGGGTTGGCATACGTGGCAAAAGAATCTTCACAGAATATATATGGCGATTCTGATGTCTTGGCCTCTTCGAGCCCACCTCCGGCAAGAAACCGCGAGACTGCATTGAGACGATTTGTGTTGTGATCAGCACTTGGCTCCAACAATGAAGGCGGAGAAGAACGACGATGAAAACTCACTTGCTATCTGATCAAAGAGATTCTTGGTGGCATCAGTCTAGAAAATTATAAGCAAAATTTCAGGTCATGATCTGTTGAACGCTCTCTAGATTCTCGTGAAGTATGTGGATGGAAACGCGAAAATGTTCAAACTTACAAGGAATTCCCCATTCCACCTGATCCCCATTAGAAACTGGAAAAGCATCGCGCTCCCGAGATCTTCATCTTGTACTTGTACATATGCATTGACTGCAGCATCATGCAATTCCAACACATCAATAAGCCAATTGTTGATAATCGCCAACTGTCCCGCGGTACCTAGTCGACAACCTACCGTCAGCCAATACTCAATAGCAACCGTACTTGGTCGTCTTGAGACGAAAAAGAAGGGGGAGGGCCTCTTGAAGCAAAGGAATGCATTTTATGAGACGTCGGGCATCACTCACAAACACCTGGATTTCCTGGTGTACCTATGCTGAAGATCGTTTGGACGGTCTGGACATTCGGGAGTGGACTGTTTGGAATACGGACTCGACGGACCAGAGTACTATTCAGACGACGGTCGAGAGATGCTGTAGGAACAGCAGCACTCAGTTGGGACAGGACAAGCAACGGCAGGAAAAGTCCAAACGAAGCACGCATCTTGAATCTTTTGGATACAAAATGATGATTGAAAATATCAGTTGAAAGATGGTAGCGAGCTGTTAGTGTAAAGAAGCATCACCCTTTGGATCACTGAACTCTCGATCCATAAAGTGCAATTTTGTCTCGCCAGCTGTGAAGTCGACAAACCTTGATAGATCCCCACCCCGCCCGGTAAGACGTCGATATGATCGGTTCATCACTGATTCGAATGTAATCCATTTCTGCCATAGAATCTGTCAGAGATGATTTGTTCCTTGAATTGAGAGCAAGTATCGAAAGTTGGCAAGGCGATTTGCAATGAAGATTGCAGCGAAGTGGATGTCTGCACGGAGATGAGGCAGGATAAGGAAGGAGCTTTATTCTTTGTATCCTTGCCCCTTAAGTGCAGTTAAGGATTGCGCAACTTGATTGGGGACGGACGTTGTTTTCGATAAGCCAGAGCATGTCCGAAGAAGACATCGGATCATATGTGGAGTATATTTTGACTTTATCGGCAAAAGCGCGAGGACCTGCATGAGAAGTTGAGAACCTTGCCAAAGGAGCGGGTGCGGGTTGCAGGAGCGGCTCCTCCTCCTCATGCTGCGGACCGGGGCGGCTGGGCAAGGCTTGGTTAGGCTTACTTAGAAGCTTATATGCAGTATTTATGGAACCAAAGTGAAGAATCCACATCTCTGCAGAGACTGTATTGACCATGAATGACCTAGCGTGAGACAAGCATTCTCGGAACCGAAGATTAACCTCGACTTTCACCTGAGTCCTTACCCGGAATACCATCGGATGAACTTGATGGAGCTCCTGGAGTAGACCCTCGCACTCGAGAGGAGGTAGTTGATCGCTTTCTGGCTGTTCCCTTCTTTCGCAGTCTATAAACTCTGTCTTCTATCACTTGTGGCGGCATTGTCCTCCCGACTTCGCAGACTTCTTCACACTTATTTACCTCTGGGATTTCTATCTAGTAAGATGAATAGTCACTTTTTGGCAAACGCCATCTCAGTCATACTTATCATCTTGGGCTTTACAACACGCACACATGCACAGGAGGATGCTGTCCAAGCGCTACAGGCGCTGTTAGCCAATGCACAGATTTCAACCACTGCAGCAGCGATCGCATTGACACCAACAGATCTTACGGCCGTCAGGAACAAAGTGTTGGTAGGTAACTTCTCGGGTCGCCCAGACTCATCGAGGCACCTCTGCCCTGTAAGCTGCACCAATGCCGGAATTAATTCCAGTGCATGGTTTGTATACAACAATCCTCGTCGACTTCAGCTATGTGAAAAGCCAATGCTTTTGTCATTTGGCATCTCGAATCAACTTGATCATGAAAAGAGCCGTGCGAAGATTGCCGCTTGTACTGCGGACTTAGAGGTTGACAGTAGCATGGAACTGGCCTCTAGTGATATCCAGGTTAGTAAACACGGTATCAGAAAGCTGCTAGTCTAATTTAGATTCAGACCAAGTACTGCGAACCAGATGATATCACAAGAGTCCCAACCATATCTGTGCTCCAGCTTGGCACTTCAGGACTCGCCTCTTCAATTGACGTTGCCGACGTCCTGGCTGGCTTAGATCAGTTGCATGCGTTCTCGGCCCTTTCTGGTGCTAGTTGTAAAGAGAGTATCAATTTTGCCTTGTCAGCCACGACTGCCTTTGGGGTGAGTCAATCTGCGATCTTTTTGTCTGGGAGCAACAGGGAGCTCCATTATCATTTGGCACGCCAAGCCCCCTTCTTCGCTTGAGTTGTTTACATTGAACGGTCGCTAATATGGAAGCTTATTTTAAGGTATACGTTGGATCTGGATTCGCATATCAGGACGTCGTTTCCACTGTGCTTAAATAGCTTGTTACCCAGATCCAAGACGACGGAACTGTGGGCGAGGAGGTGGTAGTCCAAATTTGCGATGACCGGACGGCGAGATACTTTCTGGGCATCTTCTTGAACACCAAGTCCGACATCTCTTTAGTATAGGTTGCGATGCAATCTTTTCAGAATGGTACCTGCCTCAGTACTTTCGAAACGAAGCCTTGGCAGAATGTCATCTTCCTTGCCCCTTCCCCATCTAACGTCACAAACAGCGACGCAGCAAACTCGACCAATCTAGCCTCGCGCTCGGAGCATCCTAGGAAGAAGCTTTCTGCTCGAAGCGACTGTACAATAGTGCAAGTCGTATCTGGAGATACATGTAAGACACCATAAAAAAGACTACTGTATCAGAAGCCCAGGACACTCATTGCTGATATTCGATTTTCCAGGTGCTACCTTGGCTACCGAATGCGATATTACGGGTGCAGTGTTCACTACATACAACCCCGGCTCAACAATCTGCTCTTCCCTCGCTGTTGGACAGTACGTTTGCTGCAGCTCAGGAACGTTGCCAGACCGAACACCTAAGCCGACTTCCGATGGATACTGCTACTCATACCTCGTCATGCCAGGTGATTCGTGCTCCGCTCTCGCTGCAAGTAACAGCATTACCGTAACACAAATTACATCATACAATACAGATACTTGGGTAAGTTAAAGTTGCTCGGCCCAATATCTCCATACCAGCGCTGATAATCTCCCCAAAGGGATGGAACGGATGCAGCAACCTATTCGCTGGAGATTACATCTATTTAAGCAATAAGCTCGTCCCCACCTTCGTTGGCCCTCTATCCACTCTCAATTCAGTTCTGGAATTTTTGTTGGAGATCACAAACTAATCGACTGTGTTTATATTAGCTGGCTACCCACCTATGCCTATAAACATTCCGAATGCTCTCTGCAGGCCACAGGTAAACAACACTGCCAAAGCACCACCTGGAACAGATTTGAGTAAACTCAATAAATGTCCCCTCAACGCATGCTGTGACATTTGGGGCCACTGCGGGCGAGTTACTCCTAACTTACTATTAGGTATCTCCACTGACTTTGGATAGAACTACTACTGAGTTCTGCACCATCTCCAACTCGACCACTAACGCACCAGGCACAGCCGCAGCTGGAAAAAATGGTTGCATCTCAAACTGTGGGACATCCATTTTTACATCCGCGACTCCACCCGAGTTTTTCTCGATCGCGTATTTCGAGGGCTGGGATTGGGAACGCTCGTGTTTGATGAGTGTCAATGATATACACACGTCCACTTCGCATTCGCCACTATCAATCCTGACTGGTCACTCAACATATCCACTATTGCAGCCCAATTTCCTTTCTTCATTGCGATCTCGATACCATCATCTCCGGCAATCCATCTGCGGTTTCGATGTGGGATACAAGCTCCTACTCAAACATCTTAGTCTACGACGAGACTCAGTGGGTGGCATATGTAAGTCTTGGTAATAAAGCTATCGTTCGAAATCGGAATGTTACTAATCCCGATCTCCAGATGAATGATTCCAATAAAGCTGTTCGAAAGCTTCTCTATGAAAGCCTCAGCTTCCTGGGAATATCCGATTGGGCCGTTGACTTGCAATCTGAAGGGGATGGCTCCTCTGGCTCTTCTACTTCTGGCAACGGCACTGTATATATCGACCCAGCTATTTGGAGCTCTGCTCCACTGCTCGTTACAGCCGTTCCTGGCATGACCCTGATATGGCCTCCGATGCCGCTTCCCAGCCCAACGACTATCTCTTTTCCATTGTGGACGATCACCGTGTCATACTCAAGCCTCACAACTCTCACAAGTACCCTTTCGAGTGGTGTGACATCTACATACCCATGGTATATTTATGTGTCGATCTTTACGACTATTTCAATTCCACCAGGTAAGATTCCTCCCCGGACCTCGAAATAAATGCCGTCTCTAACTTGCATGCAGTTACGACTACAGCGATACCTGTTTGGGCCGTGACCTTGAGTACATCAACCACAGGTGCGCCCATTTATCTGACAAGCTCTGTGCAGCCGCCTCCTTTTGGCATCACTATCACACCGTAAGTGCTCACCCACTGTCAGTCTTCAAATCACAAACATCTACTGACCTCACATTTCAGTGTCATCAGCGGAACAACCTCTATCATCGGACCGTCCCAGACCACCACAGTCCCAGGGGCTACCGTCGTTTGGGGAGATTTTACATATGTTGAGCAACCAGCAACAGAAACGAATGGACAGCGTACGACAATCATTGGCGGCACCACCTTAGCACCAACCGTCCTGACCGTGACCCCAAATCCACACCCAACGGCCGTGCCACCAAATACAGACCCAGTGTTGAACTCGAAAACCCCAGCGTGGATTTCTGGAAATACCCCAAAACCAACTGGCGTTCCTCCGTGCATAGGCTGTGGTATTCCATGTATGTACCTCTGTCCCAAAGAGTTTGTCGCTGGGCATATAGGTGGAAAGTCTAGGAGCGTTTGCTGACAATGTCCCTTTTGAAGGTCTACTCTTTTGCGATCCGGATTGCCCGTTTTGCCCTCCGGGTGTGATGGGAAGCACCAACGCTCCAGGGGGAGATGGAGATGACGATGATGAGGACCAGTCCAGCTCGGAAAGTGAAAGTGGAAGTTCGACAGCGGCTATGCAAACCGTCCTATATGGCACCGATATTGCAGGAGACTCTTTTCCCACGACATTTGCTGCACTGGCTGATCTTTCCGTAAGTAACACTCCACTACCCCCCTGAAAACATTCTCCTCCTACTTCCAAAACAAATTGGACGATAGCTAACTCACCAAAGTCTCTAATGTCTGACGAGATAAGCATGTAGGATTCCATGTACGGAATCACGAGCACCAATTCAACGGCACCCCCTACTACCTCGACGGTCACTCTACCACCGACCACCATAACAGTCACACCGACAGCAGCAGCGACGCCTACAATCGCCTGCGCATTCTGGGATAAGGACTTCGTCGCTGACGAGTTCGAGCTTTACAACATCGGCGGAGGCTGGGTAACGGACGGCGGCGCCAAGCTGAAAAAGGAAGAAAAAGGCTGCGGCGCGCTTACGTTCTGGAAATGGGTTGATGCCACAGATACTACTTACACTTACATCCTCTTATCTGCCGACTGTCTTCGCAGCTGGTTGTATTGAACGAGCTATTGTGTCGGCTGGTGGGCCAAAGATCTCATGTGTGGGAATGGGGGTTGAGCTTCGTCGGCAGAGAAGTGTGGAGGTTGCGAATATGGATAAGAGATAAATTCTGCCTATGGAGGCTGAGCCAATGGTGTTGAAAGATGATGAAAAGGATGAGCTGAAGGAATTTTATGCCAATGTGACAGGATCTGGCGATGTAAGTGTACAGTATGTGCCGATGACTTGGAGTAAGGTGAGTACCTCCTCTGGTACAACGGCAACGTCCTTGGATTCAGCGCTGTCGGGATAGAATAGTAGCCGATAAATAACAAGTTCCAATCATCCGTTCAATTGTTGATATCTGCTGAAATCAAGAAAACTACTCTGATATCTGCCAGCTTCCCTCATGGGTAGGCCAGTATCTGCGTATGTGAATATCCTTGCTTCAGAAGCTAGCCCAACATACGTCTTTATGACAGAATTTGGAGCTAGTATTCTGCCTCGTGTGACTGCGACAATAGAGAATGAGGAGGTGTATCTCTACACTCAAGCGCACACCTATATTCCAAGGATGCCACCCACCTCATATATAAACTGCCCAAAAGCGAAGCACCGAGGATAAGCTGGCTATCGAAGGAAACTTGGAATGCGGAGTTAACATCAAGATACTCTTTATCACATTGGGACGACGGGCAAGTGACTCGCATCTCTGTATCTCTGTGTAGCGGAACGGTGACCACCAGGTCGAGATCTGTCACTTCAATGGAGACAAGAAAAGCATGCACAAAGACACACGAAACTCACGTAACGCAAGAAACAACCAATGGAAAAACAGTGCTGCACGCCAGCTCCAATGTATTGTTGCATGCATGTAATGCTACGCTATGCAGTATGCGAGCGCTATCGCTTCTTTCGTCCACCTACTGACCCACTCTCGCAGAAATGTTGTACATTTTGTGAGAGAATCGATTCCTCTCGTGAAAGTCCCCCAATACGCCGAAAAGCAGCTGCAAAATAAACCCATGTACCTTTGTAGAAATCGTAATTCGTTTGGCTCGCCGGTCATCAGGGAAATGACTTGCAGGCATTCCGGTTTCACATGTGATAGCCAGTGACATCTTCACGGCAGAGCTGCAGAGAAGGAGGAAGTAGCGCTGGAATCACCTGGGAGAAAGGCTGGAAGAAAGCCAGGATCTGGAAGAACGGGTCCACCTAGAAGAATAGAGGACTTTGCAAGTATTTGATTAGAAACACCTTGGGGGAGGGAGAAAGGGTCAGTAATTAGCTAACATGATCAAATCGCTGAAAATATAGCAATTCGATAAGGCTGACTAACCACTAGCTCCCAACTTCTTCCTACCCTTCTTGGCTGGCCCCTAGTTGAGTTTCTGACCGACGTTGGAGAATCCGAATGAGGAGGCCGTGTCGTCGCCGGTCTGTTGAACATCGGGCATTTTGAATCCTTCGCCATCGGAGAATACGGTGTGGTAGAGTGAGTCGATTGCTGAGGTCTATTCCGATATAGCTCGTAGTCTTTTAGCATCACTGTTGTCCTTAATTTCGATGGTATTATCTTATTGATTGATCTTTCCCTTAACCTTCTTATTAACGATAAAAAAGTTAAGAATATCCTGAACTTTGATGACTAGGATCTTGAGAGCTTTTTTAATAAAGGCGAAGTTGAATTAAGTGTATGATGTAATAAGTTTTAATATTACTTTTATGCGCATGTTTTTGGTGATTTATTGATATTTTCGGCGATAAAAGAGTTAGACAAGAGATCTCGGTTATTGTTAAGTACAGATTTGTATTGATGAATATTATCTTGCTGATAGGTATTTATAAGGTCGATTATGGCAGCGATCCGAGGATTATTCTTGTAAAGCTTTGTTTCTTATGATTCGAAGGGATTGATATCTGACTTTATTAATATTGTTGTGAGCACTAAGTACTTAAAGACCTGGATTCTTTGTAATGAATTAGCTTTATTGTAATTTCGAAACGATTCGAAGAAATCGCTTTATGTATCCTTCTAATTCTCCTCGCTTATATATATCTTGCTACTATATTCGCGAATGATTCTTATAATCTTCGGATAAGAAATAGCAAATTTCACCTTCAATGCCCACTTGTAAAGTCTCTTCAATTGCTTGTTGTTCTTTGTCTTCGCGTATATCTAAATTTCGAAGGCATAAATCTCCAAAAAGTATATTCTTTTGCTAAAGTCATCCGATTTATTCTCTCTCTTACAAGCCTTATGTAACTCTCGTAACTTCTTCGTGACGGTAACGTAATCCTTTCGGTCAAAGTAAAGCTTTGCTAGCTTGATATTGGTCTTAAGCTAGAAACGTTCGTTGTTTGTATTCTAAAAGGATTATAAAGTTTGCAAGTAAAATTCTTCCATATATCAACCGGCTGCCTTATCCTTAAAGCCCTTTTTTATATAGTTCAAGATGTTGTTAATAAACTTCTCGGAATAATTGCACGTAACGGTACTCTTAACGTAGGTAAGGAGCTTGATGTTATATTCAACAGCTTAAAAATCAACACCGCTCTATAATCCTAAGCGAGAAATATACCTTGTCGTACTAGGCAAGCTTGAACTCTAGTTTTATCACCTGCTTAAGACCTTTGAATCCCTAATCGCTTTTCTCCTATTCTAAAGCCGGCACTCCTAGAAACTCTGCGATAGCAGCTTCAAAATCAGTAATTTTCAATTGCTTCACATTATAATATTTGTTCTCGATATCAACATCATCACCCTCCTCCTTATCGTCTTCCTCATATCCAAAATCATATCTATATTCATCAGAATAGCATTCGTAAAACGGGGGAGCTTGACCTATTCCTCCTGATTCGAATCCTGCATGAAATCATCGTCGTCAGACATCTTTGCGATTTGTGATGACACAGATGGAACTCAGAGTTCGACGTGGAGATAATCGAGCTGGAAGTTATTGCGTGGTGTTTGCTGTTCGGAAATCGTGCTGAAGGTGATAAAGTATTTCGACGAGGTTGGCCCCAAGGCTGCGAAGCTCCAGGCAAACGAAGTGACCCGTCGAGCTTGGACCACTTGTGATTGGCTAGGACCCAAACGAGACTAGCGTCTCTGCCCCACGCTTCACCTGAATCTTGCCTTGCGCCTCGTCAATTTATGATCAGCATATTCAACTTCACGATACAACCACCCTCTCTCTTCCTCACGATTGAACCAAACAAAGATTACCACAGTCGTACTCTGGATATTATTGCCGCTACCATCCACCTATTGATCATAGCAAAACTATCGCAACGCCAACAAGATGGGTAGCGATCTCAACTTAAAAAAGTCATGACATCCCATGCTCATGAGCAATCAGAGGCAAGTATGGGAGAAAGAAAACAAAGCGCTAGAAGAAGAAGAAAACTAATTTGCGAATCAAAGAACTTAAGGAAAAGCAAAAGAAAGAAGAGATCTAATACAAGCTTGAGGCAATAAGAAGCCGAAAGCGAGTTGACTGCGTGGACTAGATATATTAAAGTGTAACGGTCCGATATTTACTCGGTGTAAATACAAAAGGCTGTGATTAATCTTTAATAATCGAGAAGTAAGTGTATCACGTAAACGGGGTAAGACAATTACTAAGTATTAAGTAAAGAATATTATTTGAAGTTAAGTACGAAGCTTTTATTTAATGGCAGATGTGCTAATTTTATATAAAATCTTCGTTTTTCTTGAATTTCCTAAGATCTTAAGATCCTTAAGATTTATTGGAATCCCAAAATTTTAATAATCTTAAGATTTATTATGTAACTTAATATCTATTATAATTTAAAATAATTATTATTATTAAGATGCAAGTGTGTGATAGTATCATTTATTATATTATATTATTTCCTAATTAATGCTATTTTATTAATAGTATTAATCTTTTATTAATACCAAAACTTTTATAATATTATTTATTTGATGATATCATTAGTATTTTGATGTTAATTGATTTTTGGTGTTAAGGGGTTTGTAATATTATTCCCCTTTTAGCTTAGCGTAATTTTTACGCTTAAGTATACCAAAGGAAATATTAATGACGGCTTATGGCTATTTTCCTTTTTTATTATGCTTTTCAATTTTAATAAAAAAATTTGTAAATGATTAGCCTTTTTTTATAAAATCGAATCCTTTAAAATTAAAATTATGCTTTATTTTTTGTGTGAAAAGACTAAAAAAATATACATTATATTAAATACTTTTAGTTTGACTTAATACGTTAAATACGCTTGCTTTAAAAAGAAATGCGATATTAAAATGCTTGCGATAAGCAACTAAGAAGTTCTAGAAAAAGTAAAAAATAAATTAGATATGAAAAAGTAGCAAACTCGTAACGAAGCGGCATAATTAACTTAAGCCATAACCGTAGCTATTAATTAATTAGATCGCTTTATGTAATAATGCAAGTTTCTAAAAAAACAAGAAACCAAAATGCTTCATTATAAATTGAAAAGTATAAACAAGTTAAAGGAGGCAAAGGTGCAAAAGGTAGCAAAAAAGGAAAAGCAAGCTTTTATCGCTTAATCGCTTATTTTATTATTTGCTAACAATTTCTTTAAATTTCTATTTATTAATAAGCTATTGCTTGACTTTGGAAACTTCTTTTTAGGAAAACTTGGGTTTTATTAATAAAAAACTTTAAAGCAATTTAAAGCAATAGAAGTTAAACTTAAGTTTTTAGATGTTTTCTAATTATAAGTACCTCTTTCACTTAATCAAATACTTAGCTATGCCGTAAAAGTATTAATAATCAAAAATAATTTCGATTTCGTATTTAATGCTTAAATTAATCGATTATATTTTAATAATAAAAGCAAGCAATGCTTTTGATAATGTTAGTTTTAAAAAAGATATATGAAATATCAAATAAATATTTATCATTCATAATAAAACTAGCTAAAAATTGATTAGTCCTTTAATTTTAACAATTTTGAATAGTTTTAGCTTTTTGTGATCCAATTTATAACTTAATCATTTCGTTACAATATTCTTCTAAAGTAAATAAACCTTATCCCCTTCCTTCAACGTTAATCCCGCATTATGCTTTTTGTTATAATAAATCGCAAATCTTTGCGCGATAAAAAGAATATTAATTGATAATTCCTCATAAAGCTATTTTAATTTATCTCCTTATAATATGGATTTTTGTGCGATACCTTAATTAGTTATTAATAAGTTATATGTTGTAAAATTGTATTTATAATTTGCGTAAAACAGCGATATCCTAATAATTTCTTAATTCGCGCTATTGTATGCAAATTAAGTAAGTAGAAGCAATTATACCCAATTATCTTATTTATAATTCATATAACATTAAAGATAAGTCTTCATTATCTAATTAATTCGTTTTATTTATGCGTCCATTTATGGGTAAAAAGCTATTAACATTTTTTGTTTTATCTTTAAGAATGCAATAAAAGTTTTTTAAAATTTCGAGGTAAAAAGCTTATCTTTATTTAAAATAACCTTATCTAATATTCCATAATTTGCAAAGATTATTTAAAGAAATATTTGCGTTATAATAAGCGCATCCTATATTCCTAACACTAATACCATATATACGTACTTAATAAACTTATCCGTTATAACATAAATCAAGTTATATACGATTCCTATAGTTGGATTTTCCGAAGGTAATAATTTGATTACGAAATCTAAAGCAATTGATTTTTATAAGCAAAGTGATATTATTAGCAATTTCATAAGCTTATATAAAGCATAATATGATACCTTATTCCAAATATATATATCACATAACGAAACCATTAAAAGTTATTTATAAAGCTTTAATTAATATAATTAACGCTTATTTAGCGCTGGCGTAAGTTATAATAATGTAAAAATATATGTAGTTTTTATATATTCTTCTTTATGTTAAGCTTGATAGTTATTTCTTATTTTTTTGGATTATTATATGTAATTACTTAAGACAATGCTTTAGCTCGATTTGCGCCTTATAATTCCTTACGATTCTTTTATTTCTTCACAATCTTTGTATATGCTTTGTGTTGCATAAAAGCAAAAATCTATTATTCACAAAAGTTAATATCGTTATAAAAAGGTAAGAATAGCTTATTTCGCTTATCGATTTTAACAATTATAACAAATATTACGATTAATTTATTTTTAAAATTCTTTATAAGACTAAATTGCTTCTTTCAGGTCGATAAAAAAAGCTAATTATATTAATAGCTTATTATTTGCTTTTGCTTTTAAGTTAAAGAATTAATATAAGTTTAGCATCTTTTATATTATTTGCTAGCATATCACTTATAATTTTTAAAACGCTAAAATATTTTATAATATCTTTACATTTTTTTAATAATAATATTTACTTTAGCACGCTTTCTATTTGTTATTACATAAGCAATTAATAATTAAGTTGCAAAGAATGCCTTTAGCAAGTTAAAGTTAGATTTGCGCGCTTATTTCAAACTTTCACTTGTATCAAGTAACAAGCTTTTCAAACGCTTAAAGCCACGACCTTAAAGCATGTTGAATTTGATATTCTAAAAATTACAAACAATTTGAACATGTTGTTATAAAATTATTAAAAGAAATCGTTATATGAGGGGGGCTGGGATAGGGGGTAAAATCGACTTTTGGTGAGGCTCGATAAAATCACATTTTCAAGCTAGTTACTGACATTGCTGTAAGTGTAGATCATAAACGCATCAAACAATAGTATTTTGGAGATGTTGTGAAGATATTGGATTCATTCAATGGGCTCATTTGACTAACTGATGTATATCAACCTTTATCTCAGGCAGATTGCTTGTCATTCTAAATTCGACATCTTGTTTATTCTTTTACCGAGCGGGTAGTACCTTTCCAACACACTCTCCAAATCCAACACCATCGCCACAGCTTGCCGAGATCCGAATGCTGTCACCATCTTCCAAGAACGTCCTATGTAAACCACCTGCTATCTTGAAATTTTCTTCGCCGCCTTTTGTCAATTCTAACAAGCACCCATGACTAGTTTTTGTCTGCCCAGAGATCGTGCCCGTGGCCAAGAGATCACCTGTGTTTAGATTACACCCATTGCTTGTCTGATGCGCGAGCAGATCTCTGAAACTCCAATACATGGTCTTCATCTGCGATTCACAGATCGTCGTTGCCCCGTCGCCCACAAGCAGCTCAGCTTTCAGCTCAATGCTGTAAGTGTTGTCTGTTTTGGAATCTGCCAGGTACGGTACGACTTTCAAGTCTTTGGCTGGGGCCGGACATTGAAACGATTCTAATGCATCAAGCGTGACTACCCATGGCGAGATAGATGTCGAGAAACTCTTGCCGTTCAAGGGACCTAGGGGCATCATTTCCAAGCCTTGAATGTCGCGAGCTTCGCTTGTCAGTTCGTTCGGTTACGGGCGTAAGAAAGGGTATGCGACACTTACCACTCCAATCATTCAATAAAACGAGCCCGAATATGTGCTCATCTGCATTATTCACCGCGATACTATCACCAAGTGCACTCGGTTTCCCCACGATGCAACCCACTTCTAGCTCATAGTCAAGTTGCCGAGTTGCACCATAAATCACCTCACCCTTCGCATCTCGAAATTGACCCTTGGGTCTCGTGACGGGAGTTCCAGAAGGTATGATGGATGAGGTACGTCCTGTGTAACCAACTGGGAAGTGCAGGAATCCAGGAGGCAGGAAGCGCTTCTTCATTATTGCTTCGCCGGCATTGAGGACGTGCTCCTTCGAGCAGGAGAAATCGGTAAAGTCGCCAATGGACACGGGAAGGTGCATGGTTACATCTTGAATTGGAGCTGTGCTCCTCGATGGTAGATCTTTCGGATTCTTGAGAAGTTTTTGGAGTGCTTGTCTTGTTTCCTTTTGAGTATTTTTGGGAATAGCTGCAAGGGTATTGAGGGTTGACTGGCTTGGCGTCAGTCGGGTATATCTAGTGACAAATATCTAATTGCTTATGACATACTTCAGAAAATGCTTGAGTTACTTCAGATGGAAGAGATTTCAGAAGGCCGTGCTTCACGAGTTCATCGAGGAAAATCACGGTATCCTCAATTCGTGTAGCTGGAGACTTGCCGGGATGAGCAGCACTGCTAGCGATTCCGTAAGGTATGTTTGCGGTCGAAAAGTGAGAAGCGTACATGATGACAGTGGAAATCGAATTTGTTTGTGATTAATGGAATGGTGTGCAGTACGATGGATATGATTTACTTTCGGATCCTATTCTTTCTCGCTCGTGTTGTTGAACTCCACGCTGGATGAAGTGGCCAACCGAGACCCCGCGTTCCACATTTTCCACATTTTCATGCGGCCGCCACCACATCCCGTTGCCACGACCCCTGAAATCAACAGAACGCCGATCATCCATCTCGGCTCGGCAGATTGGTGGAGGAGGGGTAGATTCGGACTTCTTGGAAAGCGAGACGGCGATTTTCCTATGTCCGTATTTTGGTACAGCTACATAGCTCTATCTCCAGTGTGAAATCTTGATCAGCACAATTAGCACAAACGCAGCTGCAAGTTTGGGCATCTCAGGTTGGCTCTTCAAGCTACAAATCCACGAACAGCACCATGACCACAAACCAGATTCGAGACCTCCACGAGGTCACAGAAGACAAAGAGAACGGTCTCATCTTCGAAAAGAACGTTTCCGTTCCTCTGAAAGCCAGCAACCTCCCAGTCCGATGCAATGTCTACAGACCAATTGCTCCTGCGAATGCCAAATTTCCCGTCTTGATCACCTATGGACCGTATGGGAAGGACATCCCATATGACAAGTAAGTCAGGCTTCATCCTCTTTCCCTTCCCGCTCGAATTTGGAAAACTTACTTGGGTCCTAACAAAACCAGCTTCTTCGCCAAGTCATTCAGCGAAGTAAATCCCGAGCACAAAAGCAAATACAGCGCATGGGAAACCCCAGATCCAGTGTTCTGGACTTCAAAAGGATATGTCGTCGTCAGGGCTGATGAGAGAGGATTGGGACAGTCTCCTGGGCTTCTCGATACCATGTCACGGGGAACTAGCGAGTGTTTCTTTGATGTTGTCGAGTGGGCGGCTGATCAGGAGTGGTCGTCTGGAAAAGTTGGTTTGCTTGGTATTAGTTACTATGCTGGTGAGCACTTAACATCCTCTGTTTTATATGCAAAATACTGACCAAAGTAAGGGAGCCAATGGCGAGTCGCAGCTCGCAGACCCAAAGGTCTGGCAGCGATTATCCCATGGGAAGGAATGACAGATTACTACCGAGACCGCTGTCGCCATGGCGGCATCTTCTCTAACAGCTTTATCAAGTTTTGGTGGAATCGTCAAGTAATCACCAATCAGTACGGAAGACCTGGACGAGCTGCTTCGAAATGGGGTGAAGATACCATTGAAGGTGATCTGCCCGATGACGTCTTGGCGCAGAATCGAAACGACCAGAATACCGATAACGAGAAGAATCGATTCTTGGATGATGAGTATTACGCTTCTAAGGAATTCAATTTGGAGGATATCGAGGTCCCTATCTTGTCGGTAGCGAACTGGGGTGGGATCCTGCTTCACTTGAGAGGTAGCCAAAATTCCTCTTTCCATCTGGTGACATCTGCTGACCCGAATTCCAGGGAACGTCAATGGCTATGCCTGGGCAGGCTCCAAACTGAAATACCTCCGCTTTATTACAGGTCGTCATGATCTCCCATTCTATTACAAAGAAGAAGTCGAAGTTCAACAGAGCTTTCTCGATGCCTTCCTCAAAGACGACGATCGAGTCGGATGGTCTGTTCCCGGCAAAGTCAGTCCAGTCAGCGTCATACTGCGGAAAGGAGATGTTGGCTTCAACAATCCTGAAGCCGAGAAGAAATACGTCCGGAGAGAGGAGTCTGCTTGGCCAATCCCAGGGACACAGTACACGAAGTTCCATCTCACACCCGAGAATACACTTGAAAGCACTTCTCCCAAAATAGATAGTTCGAAAGTCCTCTCGTACGAAGCTCTCGGCTCTCTCGAGAAGCCACAACTGATCCAATTCACGTCCGCCCCCTTCGAACGAGACACCGAGATCACCGGCCACGTTACAGCTCACCTCAATGTATCCATGACGCCAGACTCCCTCGCGACATCACCAGAGAAGGAAATCGATCTTTTCCTGACACTCCGATATATCTCACCATCAGGAAAAGAAGTCTTCTACACAGGCACAGCAGGCGATCCCGTGCCCTTAACCAAAGGCTGGCTTCGGGCCTCGCTTCGCAAAATCGCGAGCGAACATCCGAGAAACTCACCTTACCAGCCCTACCGCGAATATCGCTCTACTGATGTGCAGGAAGTCAAGCCAGATACTGTGTATGCTGTGGATGTCGAGATTTGGCCTACTAATGTTGTGGCTGAGAAAGGGGGACGGATCGTGTTGGAAGTGAGCTCCGGGGATACGCAAGGAAGTGGGATCTTTACGCATACGAGTGAGGTCGATAGGTATGTTGACATCTTCTTATGTTTGAACGGGTTGGGTTTTGCTGACATATTCTTAGGCCGAAGGAGAAGTTCTCGGGGAAGAACCGTATGCATTTTGGGGAGGGGCTGGAGAATTATGTTACGCTGCCGGTTATTCCTGCAAGATAGACAGGGTAGAATGAACTGCATTTGGAGATATGCTTCTTTGAGATTTCTGATGACCACTCGGATTGTGGATCTTCCGATTGTGGGGACTAGAGTAATGATAAAAAGATTTCTGAGGATATTCTCACATCATGTTGATTGCTACTTGGGGATCTTTCTTCATTCAACTCATGCTTGCGTGGGCAAACGGAAGACAACACGGTTGCAAAAGTCTGAAAAGATGACCAGTACTTCAAAGGATTCTTATTCCAATCGAGATATTCAACTTCTTTCACCTACTCACTCTTCTTAACATTGACCATCCCGCCCAAATCCTCACCAAGCGCCTTCCCATCCACAACGGGCGGCTTCGCCTCCGTAAGCACATACAGCATCCTTGCCCATTCCGTCTCACTCGTGTTCCTCCACGCATGGTTCGTCGCCCTCTGAACACAGGTATCTCCCCTCTTCAATACAACCTTATCCCCACTATCCAGCACCAGTTCCACATTGCCTTCCAACACAACACCGTAATCCAAACTTGTCGTGCGATGCATCGGCGACGTAACACCCGGCGCCATATCTACGATTCTTAGTACGGAGCCGCCATGGATTACCAGACCCGGGGGCGAGGCGAGGAAGGAAGAGTAGGTGGATATGTCGGTTGTCGAGGTGAGGTCGGCAGGGAAGGTGTTGGTTGCGTAGCCGAGGAAGAAGTTGGCTTCTTTTCCTGCGGAGGTCCATGTTGCTTGGGAGGGGATCTCGTTGGAAAGAATGGCTTTCCCGGAGGAGTCGTGGGCGGTGATGTAGCGGTTGAGGCTGGGGAGAGGACTTGGTTCGACTGAGGGAGCCATTTTGGGAGTGTGATTCTCGGAATACGAAATTGGGTGTTTGAAGTGAGATGGAAGTGGATGATAAAAAGAATTCGTACAACACAAATGTTGGCTTTAAAATCAATGATGAGATTTAATTTGAAGTAGGACAATTCCTTAGCTGAACACTGGAGGTGATCAGGGCTTGACCAGGATGTTTGTCATAATCCAAAGGGGGCGGGATAAGGACCCTCCACTTTCCGGTAGTCCCAAGTCTCTTCGGACACTTCCAATGCCGTGCCTGACTAGAGCTGTAGTTCAGACTGTCTACGACAGCTGCCGAGTGGGGTATGAATGAGGGGTAACCGAAGATTTATGCGCATCGTCCTTGATGCTGCCGGTCTCTAGAAACCCCGGAATTCGGGCAAAAGTTGGTACCGGAGAGCAGTCGATACATGGGACACAATCTCTTCATCGATCAGCCGGACTGGAACATCTCGAGAATCGACTGTCCGGCAGGCTACTTAGGTCTCGCATAAGATTGCCCATGTTTTCGACAAGTGGAGGTAGAGGCCCGTCCATGACAGGGAAATTGCTTCGATAAAGATCCCGTGCAATCTTCAGTGCAGCGTTCGGGTCAGCGAGCTTGAGTATGGTAACATTACTGCCATCAAAACCTTCGATACTAGGCTCCAAGGACTTGACCACTGTCAGGGCTGCGCTGTCCAAGTGACCTGATAAGAAGGCGCGTGTCTCCCGCGTTTCTAGACAACTGTCAGCGCTGCCCTTTCAAACACGACTTCAAAAGTGTCAAAATTGCTTGGGGACTTAAGGAGAACCAAAGGAATGTGTGGAGGCTTACCCGGACCATCGACAATTGCGACCGAAGTCGTGTCTTGTAGGTGCGAAAGTCGAGATTTTGGCCTTTCAGACCCATTCCTTGAGCTTGATGGGCACAAGTTGCTGTAAGTCCAAATCGTAAGACTCGCAAAGTATACCGCGATGGCAAGGAAATCCCGTAGTCCAGCAGGAGGCATCTGTGCGGCAGCGCGAAAGACCTGGCCAGCATGCCAGACTGCTTTTCTCGCATGGCCTGTTGAAGCCCATTGTTCAAGTGACGGAATGACCTGAACGGCTGCCTCTTCACCACCCTTTCCTGCGAAGCGCTGGAGCTCTTCTGGCGAGACATAGAGAATCATCAGGAATAGCTCGACTGTCAAAAGAAGGTCTGGGGAATTCTTGGCACCCCTCGCTAAGCTCAATTTGAAGGTCTCGATGTCGCGACAGAGCTCTCGGTGCTGGGTGGTAAGCCCTGGAAACAGCGATGTTAGCCTTCGGTGAGTTTATATATCTTCGGAAGATCTTAAAACATCTGGCAAGGATTTTACCCACATAACTGATGCGCAGAGTCCGGCTTGTGCCCAAGGTGGAACTTGTTACCTTCCAAGTAGGCCCAAATCTGACCCCAGAACCCATGGAGTAGTGCCGTGTAGCAGAGATTGATATCACACTCATCCTGTAAGTCATCTAAGATTGTGATGTCATGTAGAGCGTCTAGAAGTCGTGGCGGGGCACGCCACTTCACAGAAGTCAGCTCCATCTTTGGACAAAGCATAACTAACAGAACCTCCATTCCTCGAGCGTCGACATCCTAGGTCATGTCTAAAGACTTGGGAAATCGGGGTCTCAGGAAGAAGAGGCGATTCGTCACATACCTGAGGAGTTCTGTGTTCGAGATATTTTGACTTCCAATCTGTAGCCGAATTCGCCAGGAACAGTGCTCGAGATGCTGGCAAAGAAAACGACAGTTCGGCGAACGACATGAGAGCTCCTTTTTGCAGTGCGACCGAAGCTCGGGTATCGTGGAGAAACATATGAATAACGAGTCTTGACCCAGTCAGTGATGTTGCATCTCCCAGATGTAGACTCATCAGATGTAGACTCACCTCTTGAAAGACTCGCGTTGGCACCATTTCCTCCATTTCACTTCGAGGGCTTGGCCATCGTCTGTATCTCTTGGAACTAGCGCATGGGTATCAAGTGGCGACCCAATAATGCCTCCTCGTCGCATCATCTCGCAATTGTCAGCAAGAGATATCGAGCTGTAGGGATGAATGAGCATACTGTAACCAGAGGTTGGCCGAAACTTTCAGCTATTTCCATTTGGCGCTGAAATCCACACCACAGACCTGTATCCAGACAAAGCATGAATGCCTGCAGGGGTTGCAATGCCCTGGTATTGCTGTTTTTCTTCTCCCACTAGTACACGAGTCAGTGGGTGCTCGAGATTTCACATTTCAATCCACCTACCAAATCACCGAGCGTCACTCGAACCACATCTTGAAGGACGAGACCCATCTTCCATATTGCCGGTACCGAAATTACCGTAGAGCCAGCTGTGACAAGAGCAAGTAGAAATTCCGGATGAGAATCGGCTGCTGATAAAGTAGGCACATGTATCCAGTTGTCAATTTGATAGCTTTGCTTGACGAAAAAGGCTTTGATGACATGGTTTAAGATTTCCAAAGATGGAAAATCTGGCACTCCTTGTGTAAACTTGTTCATGTTACAGACTAAGTAAAACATTCGATCACGCAAACGCGCATCGATTGATTGTGATTCGTAGCTTTGGCAGCCGGGCATCGACATCGTCGATCCGGGTGTTAGGGTAGTGGATATGTTTTCTTCGTCGACGGCAAGACTAAGTCTTCGAATCAGTGGGACCGAATTTCACAACAAAGATTTCAAGAGCTATTGAAACAGTTCTAGTACATCGCCGGGTAGGTAAATAGACATATTTTGAATTTAGGGGCCAGGAGCAATGAAACAGGATAACACCTACTTATCCTGATCAACGAGAATTCTGTCCTTCTGAGCAGGTGTCCAGAGCCATGGAGACCGAATAAAAGCTGCATGGGCGCGCGACGCATCTCGAGGTATAGACCTCGAGACTCTTCTCTGTGGTCGAGTAACAGTTTTTTGGTCACTTCCAGTGCCTTCTTTGGGACAATTGGCAATATCCAAATGCACCTCATCAAAATTGAAGTCGAGGAAGCCAAAGTCCAGGTTTTGGTTGTTGAAGTCGGCGGTATTCGACAAGAAAAGCATCTCTTCTGTCATGAAGTCTAAATTGGGGTTAGGTATGTTGCCGTCTAAAGGTTCGACTCCGTAGGTTTGACTGCCAGCTAGACTAAAGCCACTGTCCAAGTTTGGTTGAGCACTTTCAACCTCGTACGGGTTCGATGATTGGGGGAAAGAAAGACTGTCCAATTGCCCCGACTGTGCTGAAGCATTCGTCCCACTTGATGTTCCGATTGAACTAGCTAAGTGTGCCACGTGAAATCTAGAGATTGATGCTGTTCCGGATGGCGAAAGCTGGGTCTGCGTATGTTGTGTGTTTTGGCTAGAACTTTGAGTCTCGCAAGAAATGCCCTTGGCTTGGCATCGTCTACACGGTTTCTCGTCCCCGCACCGCGCCTTTGCTGCCGCACACGCGATACATGCCTGCCCTGCTCGATCTGTTCGTCGAATTATGGGTTTGCCTCCGTTGGTAGGCCTATCATGGGTAGACACGTGACGATTTAGGAGGTCAATCCGGTTAAAGCTTTTCTGACACTGGCTGCATTGATAAGGACGGGCGTTCTCATGAGATTTCAAGTGTCGATTCAGGTGATCCGCTCTCTCGTATGTCCTGTGACAAATTCGACACTTATGGCCGGAAGAAGTTGGAGCGGATCCAGATCTCGAGCTATTCTCTGGTGATAGGAACGATTGCCACTCTGGGGGCCCGCTATACTTTCTGCGTCAGTGATCAAAGTCTCCATATTGACCCGTGACATGCAACTGGGCTTGGAACAAACTCACCTACGAGGCGACTGTGTCGTCTGAGATCGTGTCTGATGGGCTTCGGCCCCAGATCCGGATGTCTGCTCCATAGCTCGGACCTTGCGGACTTTTGCTTTGGTACAATGTCGCAGCCGGGCAAAACAGATCGACTGTCAGGAGTACGGGGAAAGTAAGTGGAGGGTCTGGGGAGACGATGATATTAAGTTGACAGGAGCCGGAACACGGACAAGGAATTTGTGAGGGGGTGGAGGCGGAGAAGACAACATGGGGTGCATCCAGGACGGGGTAGATTACGGCCCCTCACTTTTCGGGACAAGAGTTTTTCTCTCGGCTGAAGTGGCGTCTGGGGCATTGGGATTCCCCAGTCCCCCACCCACCTCCCGCTCGAGTCGCCAACCAATCATGAATCCGCTTATTAAGAGACTTCTTGACGCTGCGGAATCACTAACCCCAGGAATAGTTCAAGACTTCGAAGCATTGGTGTGACACTCGCGAGGCTTATCGCCCAAATTGTTGAGAGGTCATTTCCAAGAGATGCGTGAAGGGGTGTATTCTGGATGTCGCTTCTTTGTACCCGGGCGGCCCCTTTTTGTTCTCGCTTGCGGTCTCTTACCATTGCATTGCGATAACCATGACTCCATGATTACAATCGTGTCTGGCGGGTTCTTCTACGCGAATACGAAAAATAACAGTCTGAAAGAAGTGATACGAAAAGCTTGGAACTATTGCAAATCAATGCCAAAGCCTGGAGTATCAACTGCCAGCTTTTGGGGCTGAGTTCAGTTCCTGACCCGCATTCGACACAGTCGATGTAACGGGACTTTGTGGAGTATTGGCACACAGCAAGTCAATACCGAAACAAGAGGATAGCAGATCCTGATGTGCAAAGTGCTGTATGCCGTTGGCGACATCGACCAAGTTTCTTGTAGCTTTGAAGCCTGGAATACGATTACTTCTCCTTCAAACCTGGCCCCCACAAAGTCATCTCCATCACATTCTGCTTAGTCTCCGTATATATCCAGAAGATGCTACAGGCTACAAAGTTTCGACACCATTACCAGACGGCACACTAATGAGATTTAGTAAATGTCAAATTGGGTTTGGCTGGTCAAGTCGCATACACTTGTCGACCTTCACGGCTCCATTGGCTTAGACCACGCACGGCACAGCATATGCCGACCCCAGCTACCGCTTCATGTACAATTCCCAAAGCAAACTTTCAGCTAGCACCCCTCGATCTGAGTTGTGATACTAATTCCTGGAGATAGTGGGGACCGGGGTAAGGTGGAGTAGTTGGGCCAGCCTCCGTCCACCTCGTCCACTCGCGGCGATCCCTACTTGAACCCATGGTCAACACTTGAAGATTCTTGATCTTTCATCGCTCGTTGAGACTTCAATTTCGCAGTACTAAAACCCTTACTGCTATTTCTCAACCACCGAATCGCAACTGCCATTATGGCGTCTGCATCATTCGCAACATGCACCGCTGGTGATCCAAAGGCAAACTCACCTTACGCTCAAGCATATCTGCATTTACTGACAGCGCATTAGTTCTGGCCAGCCTACATCAGGCATCTGGTCTTGTTCAACATATGCATTTTCGTATTTCTGGGAAACATGTATACAGCAGGCATCGCGACTGGCTTCCAAGCCTTGGCCATGGAGTTCCACGTAGACTTCTCCAAGTTGACAGACCAAATCTCCTACCCTGTCCTCGCTCTAGGTGTGGGAAACATCATCTGGACTCCAACGGCTGTCTGCTTTGGAAAGCGACCTGTCATCATCATCTCGACAGCTCTTTTTCTCGCATGTACGATCTGGAGTATCAAAGCGAAAACCCTTGACAGCCTCCTTGCATCTAGAGTCATCGCTTGCTTTGGTGCTGGTAGCATCGAATCCATCGGGCCTGCCATGATTGCAGATATGTACCGCGAACGCTACTTCGCAACAGCTATGGCGCTCTTCTCCCTCTTCCTGTCTGGAGGTTCTCAAGCCGGTCCCATGATCGCAGGATTCTTGATTACCGACAAAGGATGGCGATGGTTCTTCATTCTCTGCGCAATTCTCACAGCAGTCAACTTGGTCATGATGCTCTTCCTGCTTCCCGAGACCAACTATCGTCGCGTCTTGTATGAAGGAGAGACCGCGCAGGAAGCCGACAAGCAAGCCGATGAAATGGTTCAACATATAGAGAAAGGGCAAGATTCTATCGCTGAGGTCCCGAACTCGCAGAACAACCGTCCTTATGCTGGATCGTATTGGAAGGACCTCGTCGCCTTCAGTGGCCGTGGGACCGAAGAGAGAGGACTGCTAGGCTGGCCTCGTCAATTCTCGCTGCCATTCCGATTTATCCTCGTACCTCATGCACTGTTTGCAGCAGTCTCTTATGGTGTTGTACTGTCTGGGTAAGTTGGGCATCCTCTGGACTGACAGAATAATGACTAACTTCTGTGAAGTGTCGTGATTATCTCCACCCTCGCTCCGCAATTCCTCTCACCACCCCCATACCTGTTTAAACCTTCTGGACTTGGTCTATTCTCATTGGCATCATTCATCGGTATCATCGTCGGATATCCCATCGCTGGACCTCTCACTGATCTCCTCTCCCGCGCCTTCGCAAGGAGATCTCGCGACGAGCATCACGTCCCCGAACATCGCATGCCAGCACTGATCGTGCCTTTCATCGTCTGCCCACCCGGTCTCATGCTATTCGCTTACATGATCTCAGAGCACAGAAGCGCTTATATCGCGGCCGTTGGCTCTGCGCTACAGATCTCAGGTCTTGTTTTCGTGCCGTCGGTCGTCCTCTCCGTTGTGGTGGATGCTTGGCCAGAGAGTGGTTCGGAGGCTGTTGTGCTCATCAACGCTGGAAAGAATGCGGTCGCATTTGGTATTACTCTGAGTACCCCGAAATGGCTCGCGAGTGAAGGCTTGGTGAAGATGTTTTGGGAGATGGCTGCAATCGAATGGGCTGTTCTTTTCTTGGGTCTTCCGCTGTACTTCTTCGGTCCTTGGTTGAGAAGGAAGACAAGTGTTTTCGTCTAGATGTAGATACTTTTCAAGCAGAAGGAAGAGTGATGTAGCGAGATAGTATGCGGAGGGACAATGAAGTTGAGTTGTAACTATGCTTCTCCAGATGGTGTACGCGCTGTGAGGGAAAGGATTCAGAATGATAGGCGCTGAAGTTTAGCGAGATGCCCCCAAAGAGGAGCCATTGGATCGCTAAATATGGATGAACGGGGCGCTGAGGCCCCAGGGCCCCTACCTCGGACCGGTTGCTACCTTGGAATAACCAACATCTATCAACTAACAGGACAACATACCTACAAACAGTAGAAAGCAACAGGTGCGTCTTTCTCTTGTTCTCTCCACCAAGTCCCTGCTTCACTGTCTACTTCGAATCTAGCATCATGCTAAAATGATCAAGTGGAAGCAAGTTGCGATTCTGTTTGTTTATCGCTCTTACCAGCGTACTCCTCACATCACTAATATGGGCCCACTCTTCACGTCAAGCTTCAAGTATCAAGATCAATATCAGACGAATGTCGGAGACGGAAGAGGAGAAATACTGGCCTAACGGTTGCTGGCGAGACACGATATGTGCCGAGCCAGACCCCACGACTCGGATCGATCCAGACGCTCTCGGTAGTCCAACAAGCACAATCATGTGTAAGATCACTTTTGCCGGCAGTTACGACGAGTCGGAGGAAAGTGGTGGAAGAGCTACGACGAATGGAATTGGGCGACAGAAATGCTCATGCGTCATATGTCCCGAACTGAGAAGGAAGTCTTACATATAGGATGGCCCAAAACTGGAGGTGTTTAGCTCTTGTGATTCGAGAACAAATATCCCCACATCGTTCGAAAGGGGACCCCAACCGAGAGAATGTACACCAAAATCATCAACAATGCAACGACGATGGACGAACGTTGTAGAGCAATCGAGAGCTGTGGAGGAGAGTTTTTGGAAGATCCGCGGGACTCTGAGTACATCAGACCACTCTTGGATGGTTTCGGAGAGCACGAAGAGGAAGACAATGACCCCACAGAAGAGGAACGGAACGAGGAAGTTCCTCAGTGGCTGGTATGTTGACAATACTGTTGCAAACAGCGATCGCTTGCTATTCCCAGCTGGATTATATCGAAACACTCTGATGCCCCTCGAAAACCGCAAAACGCTGCGAAAAAGCCGGCAGATAGATTGCAACTATCGAAAACTGAGTCCTCGCCCATGCGACATCAAAACCGAAAGCAATCCCAAGGCTCCCTCATACCTGTACCATCAAACTGCTGAACTTGACTCGCCACCGCGACTACCAAAAAGCCTTGACTTGTCTGAGAATCATGACCGTTATCCTGTTCCCATGAGGGAGGAGTATGATCTGTTTGATGGACAGCAATCTGCGACGCCTCATCGACATGATTCTCGTAGGTCATTTGGCCATCGATTCCACATCCCTGGCTGCCATTCCACTGTCCTCGTTGTGGTATTCCTCCTCTTCCACTCCGTCCTCCACCCCCACCTTGTCCTCCTCTGCCACCCCTTGAGCTGCCACCTCTATTGCGACTATCTCGATACTGACCACCTCGATCATAGCCTCCACGACCAGTGCCACCTGTCGCACGATCATCTTGACCTTGGCCTTGAACATCATGGCAATGACAATCACAACCCTGCTTCTTCACGTCCCAGACCCTAGGCCGATGTCTGACTGGCTTCTTCTTCATAACAAAACACGCCGTACCCTCGACCTCCCGGAAATACAAATTGGCGATATGGTTTGCTCGCACAATCCAATCATCTAGCATATTAAAATCAACCTTCTCCTCATCCGCATAACACATCTCATCATACAGGGCGTACCACAGGCCGGCGCTCTCATCGTCATCAAAGCCATGGATGTCATTGCACGACGCACAGGCCCAGCTATCCCAACAATCGTCGAAGAACTGTTGGACCATGGCATGGTAGGCTCTGAACAGAGCGGTTTCGGCAGCTCGGAATGTGGCTTGGTGGCAGAGGAGGAATCTGGCAGGGAGCTCGAGTTCTGCGGAATTGGAGGGGGTGAAGGAAGTTCCTGGTGGTTAATGGGAGTCTGGGAGATCGGAGACGAGATTTGGTCCTTGGTCTGACATGTCTGAGCTATGGCTATCAGTTGAGCAAGTGCTGTATGGGTCGAACTCGGGGATCGAGAGATGTGGAGAAGATAATTCGAATGCTGGAATGGTATGAGAGCATCTAGCTGGCTCGGAAGTGGATTTGACGAACAGTAAATACTTTTCAGACTGTTTCGTCGTCAAGTTTCCAAACAGTAGAAAGCCCAAGTCTTGAATATTTTTCATTGTTATGCACATGCAATTCGCTGCCAAATCTTCTTCCATGCAAGATCCAGACATGCTATGCAGATATCCACTTGACTCTTTCCAACACTTTCTCATCCCTTTATACCTTGGGGAAAATGTAAGTCCCTGACGCGATCGCAGATGCAATAGCCGCATCCTGTTTCAGGTATGTCTTTACAGCAGAGCCAACTTTGCTCTGCGAGATCAATCCTGTCACCATATTCCCAAACACTAATCCAGCCGCCGGGGTCAAATGCGTCGAATCACCCGCGGCCAAATCATAAGTCCTCGCATTCGTCTCTCCAATAGAGTTCAGGTACTTCATCGACGCAGCGTTCAGGTCAATAACAGCCGAGCCAAGATCAGCAGCTGCTGCCAAAGTGGCCTTCACCTGCTCAACAAGATCGGGCTTGATGGCTCCAGAGGAGTACTTGCGTCGTGAAAGCGAGGTGACAAGGATGGGAGTTCCGCCTGCTGCAGTGACTTGTTTCGCTAGATTCTTCAGGTTTGTCGTGAATTGGGCGACGCTGATGTTCTTGTCTGCCTTCTGGTCATTGTGGCCGAACTGGAGTTTCATTCGTCAGCTTTTGAAACTACTTTGAGACATCGCTCGGTGAATGTTTTTCCATGCAGGAGGTTTTCGAAGGTAGACAAAGAGTTCTGTAACATACCTGGATAGTAACGTATGGACTGTACGCTCCCTTCTTCTTCTTGACAGCGGCAATCACGTTCGCCCAATCGCCTCCTGAAACAAAGCTCTCGGTCGTCGCTCCGTTGTGCCCGAAGTTAGTACCGATTGCACCGCCAGTAAGTGTCGTCAAGAAACCATTTCCCCATCCACCACCCGAAGCTGTTGTTGAATCACCGGCTAAGAAGAACGCAGGTGGTTTAGCCTGCTTCTTGACCGTCGAAATGGGCGATGCCGTTGCGAGAGCCGCAAGACCGATCTGGCATAAAAGAGAGAACTGCATTTTTGGCAAGCGTAAAGAATGTGTGAGGATATAAAAATATTCCGAGAAGTATGAACAAGAAGAGAATTGAAGGTGACGAGCCAAAAGTCTGGGCGGAAGGTCGAGACTATGTACAAAAGATGAACTTCGGGCTCGGGACTTTTTAAGCAGGAGTCTTCAGGAATGGAACTTCTATGCGAAGTGCGAAACACAGATTGCAGAGTTAAACATACAAAACATGAGTCTGGGATATTGAATAGTAATATAAACACCAAGAGCGAGCTCCGAACCCACCAGGGAAGATCTTCCCATTGGCGGATTTGCAGGGCAAACATGTTTTCTTGGCGATGTTGCGAATTGAGGGGGAAGGGTAAATAAGACCCCGCTTGCCGGAACCTTATCGACTTGGCCGATCTGCTGGGTCTCCGGTCCCGACTGGTTGGGTGGAGTCTTCGGAAACGATGTGGTATGAGATGAACCCTAGGACAGACGGAAAGATGTGTTGCGTGGAAGAATTTCTCCGGGATAACCTTGGCTGTTTTGTTCATGTGGAAAGTCAGTTCCCCCTTTTGGGAGGCGAGAAAGAACCTACGGGCCCTTAGCGAAAGGGAAATAAATATAAACAGAAGACGTCCGGAGAATTTATATATGATGATCATAAGAATGTAGGGCTCAAAATGAGGCCATTCCAAGAAGCTGATATTAGTACTATTCGAATTCTTCTTTCTTCTTCCCCAACCATTCCACCAAAAACAGCACGATTTTCATACAAATCAATACAAGCGCGACCAGCGGGACCTGCCAGCTGGATATGGACACTATCAGACTCAAGCACCACATGGCAAAGACTACGGCGAAGAAGGCGATGAAATATGTCAGAAATTCGACTTTTGGCGAATGCTTCTGTTTCGGCCGCGCCTGCTCCTCGACTGGGTCGACAGAGAACTTTGGCTTTTTCGAGCTAACTGTGTAATGATCATCGTAGTGATGCTCGAATTGAGGCGGAGGACTGCTGGGTGCGCGATGGCTATAGGCTTTGAACTTCTGATCGCGGAGTGCCATCGCGTCTGTGGCAGTTGCACTCCAAAACAGGTGACTGGGCTGGAAAGCTCTCAAGGTGCAGATTTTCGGGTCTATAAATGCGGAGCAAGGCGTCATAGGCTCATTGCAGGAACCGTATGCTGATGTAGACATTTTGGATGTTTTTCAATCGAGCAATTCTTAGGAAGGAAAAAAGGCAAATGATAAGACCGGTAAGTGAGTGTAAAATGATGGAAATGACGCCGGCGTCAAAAAGTGGCAGAAAGACAGTGGGAATTGAAAAAAATCAACTGAGTGAGTGCAGTGCGCGAGATGAGAACCAGAACTGTACAATAGAATCATTGTTCCGAAGAGAGAATAATGATCTGGATATATAGAGAAGGGTCTTTGTCGGGCGTTACAACAAAGGAAAGTTTGATGACATCGAGGATAAGCGCATTGTGATCGCGTGGCCAAAGAAAATTGACATGGAGAAAGCAGCCAGAAATAGCACAAGGGAACAGGACAAGAGAAAAGAACATTGCAATGCCGTTTACTATATGTCAAATAGAAGAGATCCTTTGAGGACGAATTGTTCATCCAATGCTACTGAATTGGGAGCTCCGATCTGAACAGCATTCGAAACAACTTATAACACCACTGCAAACCCCGGTCTTATCTCAATCACCCTCGGCACCCACGTTCATTACTGGGTCCTTGTGTCACTCTAAGGTGCGGGTTTCCTATTTTTCCTTGGCGTACATAGTATACTGACTTAAAAGCACAGAACATCAATTGGCAAACAAACTTGCAAAGTTGACGCGCATCCAGAATATGTGCCAGGTCTTCACTTACTCTACATGCGGGCATAGAAAAATCGATAACACAGGCTGTAGAGACACCAGTTGAACGCCGAACTCCTGCAAAGTAGCAATCTGTGCTTTCACGAGCAAGTGTACTAGCTGTCGGCAAGATCTCCCAGATACAGTCTCAAAGCATTCCAGCCTTGGGATTCTTGAGGCATCTCGCGCGGCATTAGATACCGCAATGTCACCAACAACCCTCCTGGCAAAATCTGAGAATATCAAGCGAAGGTTCACCAGAAAGCCAAGAAAAGGGGCTTCGGACGACAAGCCCTTACCGCCCCTCCCGTCAATCCCAGAGGTCTCGAGCGCAATCGTAAGAGAGGAGAGAGGCTGGAATGTCGGCTCAGGAAAACCGCTGCCCAGCCTACCATCCCCAGTAGAGACAGTGACATCTCCTGGTTGGTATACTGCCAATTCACCTATGCTGTCGACGGCGAGCATCCCTGATACTCTCAGGGTTGCCACCACGGCAAATGTAACGACGCATCCTCCTCCTACTGTGGTCTCAGTCCCAAAGCCAATGGTGAGTCCTCTTCTTGCTCTGAAGACCGACCTGCCCCAGGAACCCACAGGAGCTCCTCCTCGATTGATCCGGACACCCGTACAGCCAGTAAGGCCTCCACCTGCGCGTCCTAGCAGATCGGCACCACAGCCGAGGACGAGAACTGCACGGAAAGTCCCACCTACGCCTCGTCGTCTGAAGTCTAGAGACACTTCTACCAGACTGCGGGATGCCTTCAATGGCACAGAAGCATCTCACATCCCAGCCGTACCACCGCCGACTATTGAGCGGAAGCCTCTCCCGTCTTCATCATTTCCCGCCTATATGTCATTGCCTTCGCAAGTCGAGGAGCTGGCGAAAGATCGGGCGAGAGAGGCGGGCGAGGCATGGCAGAGAACAAAGGCTCAGTGGAGTCAGAGAAAATCACCAATACCTGAGGACGAGCTCTTCTTGAATACGTCAACAAAGGTAGAATTGGTGGACCGAGGTGAGTTGCCCTCCTCTCTGAAGCCTCCAGGCCCTTCACGAGCACAAGATCTCACGCGAATTTCAACGATGTTCAATCGTTTAGCCGTGACAGAGGATGAAAATTCGCTCCAGGGTGGAAGCCCTACCAGCAAATCCTACACTGCCTACTCCCCAGCAGCCTCAGAGCAGCGGGGCAGCACCAAAGAAAACCCGCTGATGTCATACGCCGCCCATCAAGCACGTAGAAACACGGCGGTTGAGTTCAACGGTCGCACCCATCCCGCCACTTCCACATACACAACAAACAACGCATTCAAGATCACCTCGCAAGTCCAGCCACACTACGTGCCAGAAGACTTCATGGACCCAGCACCAAGCAGAACCAGAACCACGACACCAGAGAACGGCCTCTCAGAACTCCCAACAGGTTACAACATGACGTCCAAGTCATGTCACAAACCGTCGGTTGAGTTCGTCAGTGCTAACTCGAACAGAAACGCATCCAGTGTAATTAACAAAGGTAAGGGAACGAGCATCTTAGAGCTCTCGAAAAACTTTAACGTGGCTGAACAGCCATATGACGGAACACCGATCGAGCTCGAGGCGAACGAACGCCCTGCCCCCAGAGTGCAAACACAGGACTACAACATGTCAGCACGGGTGAGTACAGTCGGGTTATACGACCAGTACGAACTCCCGCAATCTGTTCCAAGTGCAATCCATGAGCTGGCAGATACGAGCATAGACAACATGCCAGCGCGTGAGCTACCCGACTTGAAGCGGTTGTCAGCGATGAGTTTCGATGGCACTGTCCTGGAGACAGTCATGCAGAACTCATAAGAGGAGGAAGTGATGTGTTCCAAGCGAGCTGTCCTGGAGGCACTCCACGGGAACTCGTCACATGGGAAAGAGGGAGAACGGGTTCCAATTGCACTGTCCTGGAGGCAGCCTTTCGGGACTCTGAAGAGGAGGAAAAGCGGGTATCTGATTCTGCAGGCATGTGAGCATCAGCTTACCTGATCGACTTACATTGCTTGTTTGCCTTTCATGTTTAGATCTCTCTGTGCGTCGGAAGGCCAAGCTGAAATGAATACATTGGATATCCAAACACTAATGATCCTACTCCTGACTCCCTAATGTGACATGTTCCAACCCTCATCTGTCTTTCTCGGCGGTCGCCTCGAGTTGTAGTGGTACAGCGTCGCTGGTTCTCAACCATTCGCCATTGAATGCATTTATGAGCCAATTATTGAGTTCTAGATGGTGTTAGTATCGATGCCGCCATCGATTGGTGGTAAACTTACTATCATATACGATCCTGTTCGCATTGTGGAAGTAAATTCCGTGATCGCTGTCAGGGAATACGTGAACATCATAGTTCTCCACCCCAGCCAAGTCCAGTCTGTCCAATAGAGTGAGGGTGTTCTGCATATGAACATTGTCGTCTGCAATTCCATGCATGATCAAGAATCTGACGTTCTGGTGCAGCGCTGTCATATTGCTGATGGTCGAATTGTCATATCCACCTGGATTGTGTTGAGGCGTGTGCATATATCGTTCAGTGTAGATCGAGTCGTAAAATCTCCAGTCTGTGACAGGCGCAACAGCCATTCCATACGAGAATGTCTGTCCAGCATCCTGTTCGAGAGTCTTCAAAGTCATGAATCCACCATATGACCAACCCCAAATAGCCATACGCGAGGCGTCGACATACTTCTTCTTTGCCCAGATCTTGGCCGTTTCGATCTGATCTCGAGCTTCATAGTACCCGAGATTGCCGCGAATGATGGTACGAGCCTTTCGTCCGATAAAGCCTGTACCACGGCCATCGACAGTGACGACAACGTATCCGAGATTGGCAGCCACGTAGGCTTGGAAGTCAACGCTGAAAGTCTTGGTCACGGTCTGTGAGCCTGGTCCACCATAGAGATAGAAGAGGACAGGATACTTCTTCTTCTCATTGAAATGTGGTGGCCTTCTTTCGACAACCTGAAGGTCATATCCATCGATATTCACGGTTGAAAAGATCTTGTGGGGCAGTTCGTATTTCTTTGCCATGTCAGCAAGCCCTAGGTTTTCCTCAATGACCTGCGTGTAGTGATCGGAATTACTAGGTGTGCTAATGACTTGTTGCCAGGGGATATTGGGGCCGTCATAATCCAACAGAGCATAAGCTGCGCCGCTTGAGAAGGAGACGCCATAGTGCCCTTCTTTCGAGGTATCGGTGAGGGGCTTGAGATCTGTACCATTGAGGAATACACTGTAAACGTGGCGCTGGATGGGCGACTCCTTCGTCGCAACAAAGTAGACCAAGTTCTTCTTCAGATCGACAGCTGATGGAGCATCAACAACCTCCCAGTTGCCGAATGTAAGCAAAACTGGAGTCGGATTGTCCAAGGGGGTGAAGTACCCAATATGGTCGTAATTCTCGTGGATCACGGTATCGATGTACCCATCCAATGGACGACCATTCGCTGGATCTGCTGGAACATATTTGGTCTTTTGAGAAACCTCAAACCACCCTCCATCGAGCTTTTGAACATCCTCGGTCCGTACCGTCTCCCCAGTTCGAGTGGCGACATCGACAAGAACCACACGGAGAACATCAGACTCTCGATTTGTTTCCCGGATCAGTGCTTTCCCAGTCGATCCGGCCCAGACCACCTCGGTGATAAGTAAATCATCCGGTGCAAATGACCCCGCAATCTTGACTTCGAACACATCGCCCTTGCCGACATCATAAAATTGAAGATCAACGGTCGGATTTGGAGCACCGGCTTTTGGATATTTGATCTCCCTAACCTCTGGATAGTTCTCCTCACCTGGAGCTGGCTGCACTCCACTGGGTCGGGAAACAAAGTATTGAATTGGGTATTCTGGAACCTCGGATTCATTGGTCCGTAGGAATGCGACGTACTTTCCATCTTCCGCCCACCATGTTGCACTGTTACCTTGGAAGACTTCTTCCTCATACACCCAGTCAGGAATGCCGTAGAACAGGTTCGGTCCGCCGTCTTTCGTTATTTGAGCAACCTTTGAATCAGACAATTTTCGGAGGAAGAGGTTGTTGTCTCTTGTGAAAACCACAGCATCACTCTGAGGACTCCAGCTAGCCAATTGTACTCGTCCATCCAGATTATCGGGGTCCAAAGCTTCCGCAGATTGGGTCTCGACATCGAAGATCCAGTATTTCGCGTAGAAAGAATGTCTCCAGTTCGACTGGTAGTCTGTCGCAACCAATACCTTCTTCAGATCTTTGCTGGGAAATACTCTGCTGGGGAAGAGTGACCGGTCTCCCACGTTGAACCGTCCACTTTTCATTAACGTCTTTGTTCCTTGAGCATCTGCCTCTGCACTGGTGCCCCTGATATCCTCGACGACCAAGTAATCCTTTCCAGCAGCACCTTGTTCTAAGAGCAGTCCGTCCTCTCCATTTGCGCCCTCTATCCAACTTATACCATGTTTTGTAGCACGCCATGATCCGCCCATGACCTGGTCCAGAGTGACCTTCTTCCCTGTTCCCGTTGTCGCGGTCGCAGCAGGATCGTGGGGTTTCGAAGAGACATGTCGGTAGGATTGTCGTCCAAGAAATACGACCAAGGCCAGCAACCATGCACCAATGAACACTCCTCCAACGACCCAAAGTAATCGTCTGAACTTTCTGTCCACAGTTTTCCCCGTCGTGTTCTTCAGAAAGGGTCCAGTTTCGAGATCATAATCGTCCTTTTCCTCATCATCGTGGGAGCTTGTCGCATGCTCATTGTCCGCGTAGCCTCTCGACTCGCTCCTCGGAGGAGGGAATTTGGGGGTGACCATCCTCTTCCCATTCAGTGTCTTCTCGTCTTCTGCATCCACCCTCTGACCAATGCGCTCAAATACCAGACTTGTCGTTGACGCAGAGGATATAGAGTCTTCAGACTTGCGACCGGTCTCGAGGGGAATGAGGTCTGCCGTGTCTTCGTGCTGCCCAGCCATGATCACCGATAAGAGTTTCAAGCTCCCGTTCGAGTTGTCAGAGCGATTCGAGACGTGGAGACATGTGCAGCCTATTCAAGCTTCTCTGCTATCATGGCACCCAAGCAGAATAGATCGAGGGCAAGCTCACTGGACAATGAAGCTATTGAGAGCCAGTTGTGGTATTGCAGACGAGAGGTGTTGTCTTTGTCCAGAGGCTTGGCGCAGATCATCCGAAGTCTAAATTTATCCTAGCCGGAACCGAATTCCTTCGTCCAATGTTCTTATTGCGAGTCAGTCTGAAAGGAAACTTGTGCTGTGGTATGATCTGTAATGAATCTTCTATACTTCATCTCTACTTTTATGAATTGAAACGCGTGCTTGTCAAGCCACAACCAGGACCCAAGGGTATTCGATTTTGCCAAAGGTAACTTCTTTGAAGCGCGGGCACTCGCTGTCACGTTGGACGACAGTAAAATGGAATAAGTATTTGATAAATATGAGACAGGATACAAAGGCAGTACAGCGCAGAATAATGGAAATGCATTGTCTTGAGCTTGGAAAGTGCCGCAGATCACGAGTCGTGAACATGTGACTCTCAGGAACTCATTCATATCTAAGGACAGCCGGAAGAAGGATTTTCCATTGCCAAATTGAATATGTGTAAAGTTCTAGAGTTTAAAGCACCACTCAAAACATCAGGCGGACGTCAGAACTAGTGCTCAAGCCCATTCAGATAGGTTGCAACTCTCAAACCCCACTCTTCTCCCTTGGCGCGATTAAGAAATGTCGCAGATTTTTATTTCTTGTATGTAACGTGATAGCAACTTTTTCAGCATCCTCACATGGCAAGGCCCGCTTAGCTCAGGGGTAGAGCGCATCACTTGTAATGATGAGGTCGCTAGTTCGAATCTGGTAGTGGGCAGTTTTCCAAACTAAATGTTCGGAGACTACTGAATGACTTTTTCTTTTTGCACATTCGGGGAAACCTCCTCCTCTCGAAGAAAGCGGTTCGAGCTGTACTGCATTGTCCGTTTTCTTCAAAAGGTCATGGATAAGTGACTCTAAACTTCATTAAATTTAGAATTTCTGGGGATTTTGTCTTACAGCGGGTGAACATCTCTTTGTTGAGCAGCTCTTTAGTTCAAAGTTCTCCAAACAAGTGTACAGTATTGTCCTAGGATGTGTATCAATCCTTTCTTTTTTGCTACATTCCTGTGCGCCCGTACCATCCCAACTCCGCTTTTCTGATTCTCGGTTCAAGGCCTGATTTGTTGACCAGTTCAGCGCCTGATGCACGGCTGCTCGCTACTGTACCTAGTTTCAGGGGCTCAAGCGAAGCCTAGAGTCTGGAAGCTGGAAGCTGGGAAGCTTCGTTCTACCAACCTACCTAGCTCTGCTTTTCTTTGTTTTCCCTCGCCAACCTCTTCTGCGGGATTTGGAATCGCAGCTTTCCCCTCGGCCTTGAAATCAATTGATTTGTCAGGGATACTTTGGTATTTGCAATCGATTGCGCTTTCTCAAAGCTCTGCCGCCTCCTACCCGGGAATAACACAAGGCCGATCAACAAATCGATTTCAAAATCTGCATCCATTTTAATACCAGCCTTTTCACCAGTTGCTGATCCGCTATACTTTTGAGGATAACATGGTTTACGTGGCTGTCGGAACCGTCACAATTGCTGATCTTAATGAAGTAACAAGCGACGAGGAAAGACTCGACTGACCTGTGCGGGATCTCACCTCATGATCTCACCTCAACTTTCAAATTGGGGGCTTCGCCGGATCATCGATACAAATGACTTGGAGCTGGTGTTTTCCACCGACAGAAGCAAATAGCAAAAGTTGCAGCTTTGCATTGTGAGTAGGGCAACTTTAGCTCAAGAAGGACGTGTTGAATAGTGGGATGGCATCCACGGGAGGGTCCAAGATCGTCGATTTTTCAGCTCTGCACCCACACCATCTAGTCTTGTGGCATGCTTTGATGGGCTCTGCTTGAAAGTCTGCTCAGCTGTGCTTAAATTCGAGCTGGAATTTCATCACGGTCCAACAGCGATTCGGAATGAGCTCACGACGTTGAGCTAACCAGATTTACTACGGGCATTCACTTTTGCTGTTCTGCTTCACAGCGAAGTCTTGATATTTTTGCTTCAAAGGCGTAAATTATGAGTGCACTATCTGGATTTACCCTCATATGGCCCCAAAAATATCAGTGAAAGCCTGTAAAGCTGGGATATCGCTCCTCAAGTGCTGTCCTCACAGCTTCTTGACATTCCCTCTTCCGATAATTCGTCCTTCCATCCACCGACCAGCCGTGGTCGCGACAGATGCCCTGCAGCATAGGAACCATCCCATCCAAAGATTTGCTAAAGCACGCGCCAGCATCCACGAGTTCGTGAGGCCCAGTAGGAATCCAGTTCAGCTTGCGATACTGCGACTTCAAGAGCTCAAAGAAATCCGCAATGGCCCAAGCTGGAGCATTCTCTCGCCACTCAAGCTCGTTCTCCCGAGCGTACTCCTCCATATCATCAGAGATAAGATGGATGAAGGATGGATCTGCTTCGAAGTTTGCGCAGTGGTCACCGCCGCCGTCTTCTGTCGGCCAGTGGACGATGCCCAGCTTCGTGTCGAGATAGAAGTGTTTGTTCTCTCGATCGCCATATGTCAGACCAATGACATGGCTATTGCAATTCTCGTATCAGTGAGTATGCTCAACTAAGAGTAGATTTTGGAGACGATCAAGACAACATACGTTGGCACGTTCTCGAAATGCCAATCCTCTGTCGCCGACCTGAGACTCATGACACTCTCGGGACCTCGCTCGGTACCTTCCATCCAATCACTAGATATAAATTTCCAATCCGCCCAGTAGCAATGCGCGGATCCATGGGTAGGAGTGCCATCAGATCGAATATACGGCAAGTCGGACAGCAGCGAGATGACTTCGTCTGATTTCTCAACCCCTTGTCGAAATTTGAGCGAGATAGAGGGCCAACCACCAGCTTGGGGATGAATAATCTGCGCTTCATCCATGCACATGTCGACCAGGAACTGGTAATAGTCCATGAAGGCCCGCACCGTGGCATCGTGGGAGTATGAAACGTCGCAAAGGTCTGGCATTTTGCTGTTTATTTGGATCCTTGATTACAAGAATGGAAGTGACGAGCGCGATTCGAGGTCGATTTTTGCCCCTTTTCTTGGTCTCTCGTAGGAGAGTGGCACAATGCAGACCAAGCAACCATATTCGGACCAACAAATTTGAACCAACGAAGTCATTGGTGCACAAGTGCAGGAGTTGTGATGTCGAACAGCCGGATGTAAAATGCGCTGAGCATGTTGGCCATCATGCCATGCAATACGAAATCATAGTGTCGTATTCACAAGACTTCTCGAATTCTACAATTAATGTCATTCCTCCCCGACTTTTTATTCGTTCTCTGTGGTTTTGTCAAGATACTGGGGCGGGGATAATGGCGAGGGGTCCTGGTGGTCGCTAAAGTCTCAGGTTCTACCCTACTGTGCCTTTCAGTGTCCAGGTAGGTAGAGGCCGACCTCCCTCACCTTTCTCGTTGAATTTGGATATGACCACAGACGGCGACCGATTACCAGTCCTGCTGTGAAGCAGACTGGCGGTAATATGCGAGAAACGGATAACCTCATGGGACCGTGGCAAATTGCCGATCTATCAAGTAGATCTCATTTGTTGACTCAATGCTTGTATTTCACGAAGACCTTCTATATTAGCCCAACGCCCCTATTCGCCTCATGCAAGACCTTGCTTCACAATACGCTTTCGCCCCGACCATAAGAAGCCCGATCTCTAAACACATTTCTTAAGCCATGTTCAAATATCCTCCATCAATAATCAAAGAAGTGCCATGCACATAGCTCCCAGCTGGACTAACCAGATACAAAATCGAATCGGCAACCTCGTCGACATCACCAAAGCGCTTAAATGCCGTGCTATCGGTATACAAATTTCGCAACTCTGGGGCTGCAGACACGGCTCTTTCGAGTAAAGGTGTATCAATCGGTCCTGGACAGACGGCATTGATGCGAATCATGGATCCGCCATATTCGTTGGCTGTGAGGAGGGCATCAACACGAGGGAATGGCCTGGAAGACGGGACAAGAAAGACGAACCTGCAGTCTTCGTGATGCCAATAGCCGCGAATTTCGATGCATTGTACTCGACCGAGCCAGGAGGCGGGAGAATCCCAGCCCCGGAACATACATTGACGATAGAACCGCGGCCGAGTGTACGAGACCTGCTGGTTCCTTGGACGACGGTCACATCTTGCTTCAGCATCACTTGAAGTGCAGCTTTCGTGTGGTATAAGATACCTCTCGCGTTGGTATTTTGGACATTATCGTATGCTTCCAAGTTATTGTCTGCAATATTGCCGTTCAGGACATAGATCTATATCACCATGTAAGTACGTACACAAACATCGATAAGAGGGCTAGCTTCAGCTCACCCCTGCGGTAGTAATGCTGTAGTCGATTCTGCCGAACCTGGCCACGGTAGCTTGGAAGAAAGCATGGACACTTTCCCAGCTCCGCACATCGACGTGAGATGCTGTGACGGCAAACTTGGGGTTTGTCGCGACTTCTTGGGTTTGTTTTGCTGTTTCCTTGACGCCTGGAGCGTTGATGTCTCCTAAGGCTAGGCCTTGAACACCGGCGCGGGCGAAAGCGAGCGCGGTTGCTCTGCCCATGCCACTGGCTTCCAAATGGTCAATGACTGTTCATGAAGTCTTCAGGAGGAACCAGTATCTTACCAGAGCCGATAATCACCGCTGTTCCTGTCAAGTTGAAATTGGACATCTTGAAATAGAGGGAGATAAGTACGGAGCAAAATGTAAGATATGGAGGCAAAAAGAGCGGTTTGTGGAATTGATTGAGTTGAGGCTTGAGGATGGCTCGAACAATGCGAACCTCCAACCAGCCAAGAAGAGACATTTATATGCTCAAAACCCAGGAGCAGCTGTTCAGCTCAATTTAGTATATCCGCTGTAGGTACCCGGCATGCACATCATAGGGCTGAGATCTTACGACCCGAAAAGAATGGTTGGTCGTAATGCGAGGACCCATGATGCTTCCTTGTTCCAAAAGTGAGCAATGCTGGTACTTGTCCGAGGTGAGCCAGGGATGTCAGAAATTCTGCGAGGCTGAGAGACCATCAGTGCCTCATCTCACATCAGCCAATCAGTCTTGTCAGAAAACCAAACCCACAAGTTGCGGCGATCCAGTCAGACATGATGCTATTGAGTCCAACTTGGTCCCATTTCGTAAACTTCGGCCGAAAATTTCGTGATCACCTGAACGATGCTCACGAAAACCGGGGTTCAGATTGACAAAATGCTGAAGAAAATGGCAGGTTACGAGCCTCTTCTCAGATCATCTCATCCTACCCGTGAAAAGCCGAGAGAGGGATGCGAGGTTCCAATGCATAATTGCCAAGAGAACGAGGTTTAAAGCAGTATTTCATTTGAGAATTGACCCAATGGAATCGAGGTTGACAGGTCCAAGCCTCTGAGTCTTACATCGGCTCATCCCAAGGGGGGAATGGGTTCTGTAATCCACACCCTCTCGATAACAACGGATGGGAAGATCGAACTGGGGAATGCTGGGAACTAAATCAAAACTGGAACAACCAATGGAGGATGAATCAACAAGCTTCGTGGCGTTTCCACCAAAGCTTGACTTGTCCAAGGAAATTGGCCATCACTCGGCTTGTCCTGGAACTGATAGATATCGAAACGTATATGCGACAGAGTCAAATAGAGACCACAGTCTATATCCCAGAATACTATTGGACCGCGATCGGATACTGATGCCTATTTTGCAGCACTGAGGCTTGCTCGCCTTACACTCGAGTGTTGAGGTCGCTTCCCGGCAACAACCTGTCCCAGGGATTCAGGGCTCCACCAGTCTTCCACGATGTATGTCCTTATGGATCAATTGAACAGAGTTTGCCAGAGTCGCGAAGTCGTTTGAGCCATGTGTCTCCGTCCAACAGCTGGCGTCGGCCGCGAAATTCTGACATGACCTAGGACGAAAACTCCCATATCAGCTGGTGACAGATGTCCCACCCTGTTTGGTGCACCAGCGATCTTGAATTGATATTCCCTCAGAATAGGTCTCGTCGAAGGTTCCAGCACAATCAGAAGGCCGTACAATGCTGTTCACTGGAAGTTGAAGGCGTCATAATAACGTGCCGATGAAGTCCAATTGCAGCTCGGAAGCTGGTTTTGCCTGGAGTGTCTGTAAAGAAACCTGCGCGGGGAGGATATTCGAGGTTCATCCGAGCAGATAGGAACTTCTCTGTCTATCCAGAGGTTCGAAGCTGACATCGTACGGAGGATGCTTTTTGATGGATTTCGAGATTCAGCTCCGCTGGAAATGAGTACGTTCCGGATACTACTGCTTATTGAAAAGAGGCACGCATATCTCAGCACAATTGACTAATTCTCGCTTCGTTCTAGCCCGAGGCCGGATAGCTCAACCCAGCTTCGATTTCTGATCCAGAAGCAGCAACACCATGCGATTCAAAGACATTCGTATTGATATTCTTACAGACTTTCGATTTCACGACCCGAAAATACCGCTGTGCCGTCTTTTGGTAGCCGGACGGTAGCCGGTAGCATGTTTAATTGGTCTACGGCTACTGAAAATCCGGGGTTATGAACATCTCCAGACATGAGCCCGGCTTGGCTGGCAGCTTTCTTGCCTCGGACAGATATTATGCGCGAATGGCAGTCTTGTTTATTTCCTAAATAAGGCACAGCAGATGTTCTCCGGCTGTTGACGGTTATCGACAACATCTGAGCTCCTCGCCTGTTCCCCTTTTCGGTGGTTCGCCTCAAGCGGAGCCAGTTCCTCCGCATCTCACTGCATCCCAAACGAGCTGCAGCTACGGACCCAAGATCTAGGAAGCACCACCGTTCGGCGAGATAGCTACTTGGCTGCAACGTTGATCCTCGCGTTGGCACATTTTCAACCTTTTTTATCCAACCAGAAGCTGCGTTCTGAATCATTCGTAGGCATGTCAGATTCTTGCCAAGCTGCCACCATGCTTCTCTGTTTATCCGGGACACCAAGGACCCAGTCACAAACGTGGGCCAGAGTTTAACGAGGCGCGGGGTAGTGATACCCCGGATTGGGGAATATATGGATACAATATCCACTCGAGGCAGTATAAGAGATCTCTGATCCTCATCGTTCGAATTGGAATTTCATCGGTATTCGTCGTGAATCTGAATAATTAATATCGATTTTGAACCGCAATCATGCCTATCCTCGATCTTGGTCATGAAGCCGACCCAGTGTTGACTCGGGTTGTTGATGAAGATAAGGTCAGATGGTGGGTAATTTCCGAACATTGTTCATCTTGAAGCTGTTTGATAGACTCAAAGCTGTTCCCCAATATACCAGCAACCATTTGAATTTCCCAAGAAGGAATGCTAACTCTGTCATCTCTAGGTGGAAGAAGAAGAATCTGCGTTACCTTTACTTCCTCCTGTATCCCACCTGTATGGGCATTGAGATCACCAGTGGATTCGATTCGCAGATGATTAATGGACTTCAATTCATCCCAACCTGGAATAAGTGTCAGTATCGTCATGACCGGAAAGAATACAACTTCTTGCTAACACGTGCTTACAGACTTCGGCAAGCATTCTATCGACGCATCGGGCGAAGATGTCTGGGCAATCGCTGGTCCACTACTGGGCATGATCTCTGCATCTTACAATCTCGGCGCAATTTTCGCAGTTCCTGTCGTTCCTTGGGTTGCACAAAAGGTCGGTAGACGTTGGTCTATCTTCATCGGCTCTGTGTTCCAATGTGTCGGCGCAGTCATCCAAGGGTTTTCTCAACATGGTCAGTCGCATCCCGTTGTTGAAAAGGCATATTTACTGATAACTTTGCAGTTGGCATGTATATTGTTGCTCGCATGATTCTGGGATTCGGAATTGTTTTCTGTCTTGTGTCTGGCTCGTCAATGTTGGGAGAGCTTTCATACCCAAAAGAGCGTCCATTCATGACCTCCATGTTCAATGCTTCGTGGTTCGTGGGATCTCTCATCGCCTCGGGAATCGTCGTAGAAACCGCCAAAATCTCAAACGACTGGGGTTGGAGAATCCCATCTCTGCTACAATGCGTTCCATCACTCGTCCAGATTGTGCTCATCTTGTAAGTCGTCGCAAAGCAGGAGTCAAAATATGATCGTGGCTGACGGGTGCAGTTTCATCCCCGAATCGCCGCGTTACCTCATCAGCAAAGACAGAAGAGAAGAAGCTTTCGAGATTCTCGTCAAGTACCATGCTGAAGGAGACCGCGAATCCATATTCGTCAAGGCCGAGATGGTACAAATCGAGACCACCATCCATCTGGAAGCCGAAGTCGCCAAGCAATCCTGGTGGGATATGATCGCCACACCTGGAATGAGACGCAGAACATCTCTTGCTGCTGCCATGGGACTGTTCACTCAATGGTCCGGGAATACCCTCATCTCCTTCTACCTGGGCAAGATTCTCGTTATGATCGGCTACACGGATACACACACCAAGACCATGATCAACCTTGGTAACACAGCTTGGAGTTTCGTCAACGGAACAGCAATTGCGCTTATCTCACCACGCTTTAAGCGACGCACTATGTTCTTGACTGGAGCTATCGGTATGCTTGCCGTCTATGTGTCCTGGACAATCGGTATGCAACAAACCATGAAAGGTTTGGAACCAGGAAACAAGCCCAACAAAGCTGCTGGTATCGCGGTCCTCTTCTTCATCTACTTCTACTCGCCTTGGTACAACATCGGTAACAACGCACTCGCATACAGTAAGTCCCTCACCTGCTGCATCACTAACACAGATGCTAACCTCTTCCAGCTTACATGGTCGAACTCTTCCCTTATGCCGAACGTTCTCGCGGTATCGCAGTCGAGCAATTCTTCGTCCGAGGCGCCGGATTCTTCACAACTTTCGTCAACCCCATCGGTATGGACAACGCGGGCTGGAAGTACCTGATCATGTACATCGTGATGATCCTGCTCGAGATCTGCACGATCTACTTCTTCTACCCTGAGACGCAAGGACGTACTTTGGAGGAATTGGCGTTCTTGTTTGAGGATAAGGAGGTTGCTGAGAAGGCTGTTATGGCGGTTGAGAAGACCATTCATCATGAAGGTGGTGATTACCATGATGGTGGGGAGAAGGGGTTGGAGGTTGTAGGACATGTTGAGGAGACGATGCCTGAGAAGAAGTAGGCATGGTTCTTGGGAGGACATGGATTCGTGGAGTGGAAGTGGGCTGTGCTTGGTGCTGTCATTACCTCAAGATTTTATGATGCAGAATAGCCAGATTATGACAAACGTTATTCCTTTCCATGAACGTTATTGGTTCTGATGTATGCGTATGACTTGACATCCCGAGTGTGAGGGTTACCTCGTCAATCAGCGAAGTAATCACAGCAAGAACTGAAGGTTTCAGACACCTCGTACCACATTTCCAGAGAACGTGTACCACAATGCGGGAACAACCGAGAATACCTTCCTGACCAGCGACATATGTTTCTCGTCTGTGTATCAGGCTTGGTAGATCAGTTTCTAATCCTGGGAATCGTCTCCCCTTTATAGTCCGCTTGAGGTGTGGCCCACAGAAACATCTCGCTGAACTGAATGGAACACGAGAATACACACTACTAGTGATCCGAAAGAGTTTAAAGCCTTCTCATGCCTACATAAGTACCCCCCACGAATTCACATTGAGACAAAAACCCCGAAAACACAACAGCAACTCTCAACTAAAGATAATACCCCCCCCCGATCTACAATGCATCTCTACGTCACTCTCCTCCCACTGACCCTCCTCGGTCTCACCACTATCATAGCTGCCCTCCCAAATCCATCTCCAAATTCAAATGTCAGACTCACAATATCGGTGCCCGTTCGTAACCCTTCTTTCTCCCCGCTCCTCAGCATCCACTTTCCGGGTGTTGTTTCAGTTCTAGCATCCCACCCTTCTCCTCTCAGAACGCACCTCTTCAAAATCAAGCACCAACACTCTTTCCCCTCGAACTAGGAAGTAAAGCCTACTGCTCTGCTCTCCACTGTACGTATATCTCTAATCCTCTCGCATCTCATCCCATCCCCTCCCACTCCTTACACATCTCCGTCCTTTTTTTTTTTCTTTTGCAAAAGCATTGTGGCATCAAACTTTGATATCCGACATTTGGTTCGTTGATGGTTTGAATGTGTGTTCATGTGATGTATAAGAAGTGATGGTGTTACAAACTGGGTGAATTTTGGTAGATGGATGTCGGCAAGATAGCGATTGCTGTAAGGGACTGAGTTGTCAATCTGGGTATGATGAGGATGCGGGCGGGTATCTGGCTTGTGAGAAGTAAGATAGGGAGGTGTAGGATTTAGTTCAGATGGGGAGTGGTGATTATTGATGAGTGGGGTCGACTGGGAAGCAGAGTGAGAGATTGTAGGATGGTGGTAGAGGGTGGTTTGTGTGGGACACCAGCACAAGAAAATCAAGGTATCAAAATGATTGTGAAAAAACGTTCGGGAAATCAACGCTTCTGTTTCATTGCTTCGCTCGTTCTCTCATCTCTGCTTCGTCTCTGGTATTCGCTCGCTCGCTCCCCAAACAAAAACTCATAATCCAGTTTATCTTCCTTCCCATTTGATGCCGGCCAATCTACTTCTTCCCCTTTCCTCTCCCCTTTCGATTCTTCTTCTTGCCCTTGCCCTCTGCCTTCCACTTATTCTTCGCATTTCTTCTTTTGCCCCTCCCATCCTTTTTCTTCTTTTTCACCTTCCCACCAACTCCAATCTCAACACCAATCACATCCCCGGCAGCCACTACAAACACCACACCCTTTCCATTCTCCTCCTCCTTCACCATGTTCTTCTCCTCGTCCTCCTTGCCCTGTTCTCTAACCCACTTCACCGCCTCCTCAACACCCTCATGCACACACTCCCTCCACACCCTCATCCTCCCCTCCTCCCTCCCCTTCGCCTCCTGCATCTCCCTATTGTACCCCTTCCCCTTCCTAACATCCCTTTCCAAATTCGTGCCCACCTTAACGATCCCCATCGACTTATTAACCTCCTTATAGAAATCCTCGCTGTACAAAGCCTGGATGCGCTTATCGTTGACGAGAGTGGTGAATGCGCGGTCGAGGATGGTTTGGTTGGTGAGAAGGAATTGAGTGATGGGGCCAGTGAAAGTGATGCTGGCTGGACCGACACGTTTGCTGGATGTGTAGATCAAACCGTTTGAGGGGAGAGGGATGAGACCGTCCCGTGCCATGCGGAGACGGAGGCGCGTGATGCAGTAGGAGAGGTTGTGGGTGTAGCTGGCTTTGACTCGCTTGTCTTCATCGGCTTGTTGCGCGAGTTTAGGGGCATCGAGCCTTGCTATGTGTATGGCGAGGGCTTCGGTTTTGGCTGATGCTACGGCGCTGGCGAGAATTTTGGTGTATATGGCGAGGTTGGTACGTGCTACGGCGGAGGCATTGTCGAGTTTGGTCTCGGCGTCTTCCTCTTCCTCTTCCTCGTCGGCGATGGTGACGGGCTCGATGGTGGTGGTGTTATTGTCTTCCTCGAGGTCCGGGACCGACGTATTCATTGACGAGGAGCGCGACATGCGGGAGTAAGTGTACTCGTCCCAGTCATCGTCGTCATCAGAATCATCCTCATATATGACGCCCATTCTCTCCCGATTCCTTCCCTGGTCCAACGCGCGTTTCAGATCCTTCTCTAGACATTCATCCCAGAACTCCTCACATACAAGACGGCGATCGTAATCGTCGACCGTCTCCTCCTTCTCTCTCCACTCTTGGACTGCTTGGATGAGACAGTCTTGCTCCTCGTCGCGCCACGCGACAAAGTCCTTGAAGTAGGGGGTGTCGAGGTTTTCGAAAGCCTCGATCAGCTCGCAGGTTACTCCCGATGGGTTGGTGAGGCGGATTACGGGTGGTTGGGAGGTGGGTGGTGGTGTCAGGTTCTTCTTTGTCATGGCTAGGGGGCGGACGATCCAGGTGCACTTGTTCTCGAGGTGTCCTGGTCTCATTGCCTCGAGGACTGTGTTCATGTGGACGTTTGATGAGGTGTAGTAGAACTCATACCGGTCCTTGAGGTCGGCGACGAGGGTATTTGCAAGGGAGAGGATGGCGTCGGTTTCGGTGACGATCTCCTTGGTGGTTCTAGTGGTGGAAGCCATGTTGCTGGAATCCTGGTGTGTTGATGTATTGGTGGTATCTCGAGTTTCTGTATCGACGATGAAGTCTGGCTGCGGTTTGAAATTTTCGACGCGTTGTTCAGAAAGTGCGGGACGCTCTTCGGTTTCCGCGACTTTTCTCTGTGGGATGTCGCTTGGCGAGGTTGCTATTGTGGTGATAGCTTCATCCTTGGCAACGACCTCGCTTATTTTGACCGGACAAGGATCGACATCGTCGTAGAGGTGACCGTAATTATCGTTGTCATCGCCTTCCGAATCTTCTTCATCAGTGTCGGAGTTGTAATCTTCTGGGATGTACTTCGATGCGCGCCATTGCTCGCAATGTTTGACCATTTTTTGGTGTCTTTGTTCCTGCTCATCTTCCACGGCCTTCTTGAGTCCGTCCCATTCTTCGATACTGCGACCTTGCAGTTGCATTTTCTTCTCGATGGCTTGGCCAAGGAGTATATCATTGCCGTTTGCGAACCACACCTCTTCCTCTTCGCCGGCTTCAATTGGGACAACCTCCTTGTCTTGATTGAATTTTCTCCAAAACATGTCGTCCTCATGCACCTTCTCCCATAAATTCTTAACAGGTTGTCTATCGTAGACCCAAGCATCATAATTCTTTTGGAACTGGCTCAAGGTCTTCCTCGCCTTATTGTATCTTTGTTTTTGAGCCGTCCTATGAGCTCGGTTCTCGATGGCTAGAATGAATTCATTATTCTCAACAATCATTCGGTCCTGCAGCCACTTACGCTCAATGAAGCGTTTATATGTGTCGGATGCGTGGCCCAGACCTGGAGAAAATGCTGGTGTGCACTGCTCGTACGCTCTTGTCGGGTTTCTCAATATCGAGAGATGTGCCGTTGGAGTTTGCTGCTTCAAGAAGAAGGCAGTAGGCCGCGGAGTGACTTTCTTAACACCTATAATTGACTCTGCGGAGCTAATAATTTGGCGGAAGCCGTCAATGAGCTTTCGCTTGAGGGTCACGTGATCTGTATCACGTGATATGGATTCCGGTCGCTTCTCGGAAGCGACTTTTGGCGTCGTTGTCGACGTATTCGCACAGTTGAGTACTTTTTGGACATCCATAGTTGCATCTATGATGACTTGCTTGACCATGTTCTTCATGTCGATGGGCGTTGGAGTTTGCTGCATCTTTGGCGAGGATTCGTAGTTGCAGGATTGACACATGTTGAAGCTGTGTGTGAAACGACCTGGGCTGAGCCGAGAAGGTCTTTTAGGCGTCAATTTGGTGACTGGAGGCACCTGGTGAATGCTTTGAGCACTAGCTGTATCGACCCCGTGTGTTTGACACTTTTGGTGGAGTCGTGAGCCTGGCTTTGACGGCTGCGAAACTGGTGACTGAACGATTTCGTTTGATATCTGGGCCAAGTGGGTGTAGATATGTGGATATGATGAAGAGTGTGGCCTGTAGAAGAGAACAATTGTCGAATGGAAAGAGAAGAGGGGACGGAAAGAGGAGCGAAGTTTATGTACCCTGGCTATACTCCAGCAGAACCTTGGGTTGGTTCAGGGCGCAATCTTAGACTGTGTGCTTGGGGCTTAGCATTGCGATTATTCTGGTATCGTCAACTTAGTGACCCCAAAATGATGTTTACCGGATGGGCAAGTGATCATCAAACGAGACATAGCGCCAAGAAAAAAACACTTGGTGTGTGGGATGAAGAGCGACTAACTGCCTAAAGAGAATGAAAACACCGGGGTCTTACCGTAGGTTCCAAATAGTCAGAAGTTTGGAAGTTTTTAGACTTAATTACAACCGAACTTTGACACTGGAGGTCCAAATAAAACAGGTGCGACATCACATTCAAAGAATTGCCAAAGGGAGACAAAACCAATTTCATTATCTGAAAGAGCGTTTAAATGCTCATGTCAATCTTGGTGGTCGACCGTGATATTTCGTGACGAATTCTCAAATTATGAGGTCTCCGCGATCGATTTAGGTCCGGGTAGTCCCGAATAACCGAATATGACAATCAAGATAGGCCCGATCCAGTCCATGTTCGAATCTAGAGATGGACTTCTTTGGCATTCAGCTGGAGTAACCACCAGCCAAAATGGAACTTCCGGTCTAGGTAGTAGTTCATGAGCCTTGCAAACACCTACAAAGCCAATTAGTCAGAAATATAAAATGATGTCTGAATGATGGCAGTGACTAACCCGAGGAAATCCTCCTTGATGCTGGCAATGGCAAACATATTTCCGACCTCTGCTCTGGTACCGACGATCTTTACTCGCACATGAGTACCGACCTCGATGACCGAGTCTTCATTATTCGTGTACTGAGGAGGTGTGGCATTTGGGTCAAATTTGATATCTGAGGGGATGAGCTGCTCCTGATTAGCATGCTACTGGAAGCCCAGAAAGATTTTCCACTAACGTGAGAGGATACGAAGAGTGACAGGGGACCAGCATTGCAGAAGAAGCCGACTTGGTTGACTGATGAAACAATCGCATCGACCTGTCAAAATATGTGAGCCCAGCACGAAACAAAGCCCGTATATGATCTTCTCACAGTCTCGCCCTTAAAGGGTCTCCAAACAACGGCACGGTAACCAACTGTAAACTCGGCGAGTCCGCTGCCTGGAAGAATGCGACCCTCTGAGATGTTGAATGTGTCCATGATTGTGATGATGTAATAACTGCCTGTGCAAGTGCCCTCAACATCCTTCAAAAGCTTCCCCGTAACCAGCTCGTGCATATTTCGGCCAAAGTAGGAGGGGTGCAGAGTTACCTGCCGCTCGAGGTTGTAGAGGAAGAACATGATGGGTGGTGGTGATGGCAAGAAAGAGCGCGAGTCGTTGGAAAGAGGTGTTCGAAGAAGGTCTGCAACCTCGAAGGACGCGCTTTGAAGGAATTATAAAGTGGTGAAACGAAGCTGGTGAGGCAAAAATGAATTCCTATCGAAGGTGCCCGAAGACGAATGCGACGCGCTGCACTTCCGAAATGCGCCCTTATACGCCCATCAATATTTCTCTGTGCTCGCAATGACTGCCTTAAGCCTGCAGATAGTATGCGCTCGATCCCTTGAAAAGTCTAGAGGAATCAGTCCAGTACGCAGTAAAGCGCTGGGTTAGCTGGCAGAACATACACTGCTCAAAAGAATGAATTCGCAAGGACTGGACGCTCCGGCACTGCTCTGGAGGCTTTCGCAGAGTGCGCGCAAAGGTGGCCGAGTCGATGCGGGGATTTGGTCTCGAGAGAGGGACGGTAGACTTTGTTGTTGTCGTCGTCGTCGTCGTCGTCTTTCTTTGTTAGGACCAGCACAGAATGATGTTGTCGGTGATTGATATGCGCCAAGGATGCTGGCATTTCTTTGTTCATGAGGGACCAGATATTCGCCTTGAAGGTGTAACTCTGAGACTCGGTATCTTTAAAGTCCGATACTGCATCCCGCGGCAAGACAAGGCACAAGGTGGTGTCCATTGAGAGCCCCAACAGCCGGCCAGCGCAGAGAGTTGAGTTGGAGTTCCACATGCAGATCCGGGCCGTTGTCTCTGCACATGGCACACCATGCTGTCATGGGAATCAAGCCACCAGAAACACCTCAACTCAACTTAACATCATATATATATCAATCACCTACCGACTTCAATTCCTACGAACATTATTCACGGCTAGGACAGCCAACAAAGAGCAACTCACATTGACGTAGTCATCTTCCCCACCTTCTCTTTCTTCTCACATCACGCCATTCCGAGAGTGGTAATGGTTGTATAGTGATTCAAAGTCATACTCGACCTCCACTATCCACTCCACTCCACATATCCTCCGAGCTCCCCGCCCTCACAACTTTCCTGGTTGTACAACACTTCTTTGGCAACCTCACCACCCATTGCCAGAATGTCTCTCAACCTGGAGAAGCAGCTCTGCTTCGTAAGTTGATGCCGCGCAGCTACCAGGGCAGTTTCTAACAGAATGCAGTATGGAGCGTATCACCACAATCCCACCAATATTGGCATACATATGACATGTGTCCCTCTGATCCTGGCGACCTCTTTGTTACTGGTACGCCCCTGAAATCTGCTACATTGGAACTGCGAAGCTGAGAACTCTACAGGCAACCAACAGTCCGACCGTCATCCCCCTCCCAACATGGCTTACCATCCCCAACCTGCCCCTTAACGCTGGCACGATAGGAGCGATCCTCTACAGCGGTTTCTATATCCTCCTCGAGCCAGTGGCAGGCAGTATACTGCTCCCAATCATCATCGGATGGACTGCCTTCGCGAACCACCTCACAGCCTCCGCATCGAGCACACTTGCCAACCAAGCCAGCTTCGGAGTCTTCCTTGTATCCTGGATCGCACAATTTGTTGGACATGGAGTGTACGAGGGCCGGGCCCCTGCGCTGTTGGACAACTTGGTGCAGGCATTGGTTCTTGCTCCGTTCTTTGTCTTCATGGAGGCACTTTTCAAGTTCGGATACAGACCAGAGTTGCAAAAGAGAGTCGGCGAAGCTGTGGACAAAGAGATCAAGAAATTCAAGGCGGAGCAGGCACAGAATGGAAATGGAAGTGCCAAGAATGGAAAGGCGAATTAGGATTACATTCGATACAGCTTGCCCGGAAACAATTGGCTAGAAGCCAACAGACTGAAATTCAGCGATGGTCGCTAGAGAAGGACTCCACATCAAATCGAGTGATTGAAGATTTGGCTAGATCAGCCAGGAGAAAGGCAATTACGAGGGGAAATAAATGGCCAGGATACGAAAAGTATTAGGAGGGAAGAAGTATGCAGTGAGAAACCATCTCATTTCTTCACTTGCTTGCGCGTTTCGTCAATTTTACTTTGCAATGCCATACGTTAGTTGCGGCGATTAGAACGGGCATGTTTGAGCCAGGAGTTAGGTCATGATGATTTGGCGAAGTCAGAGTGCAATCTGGGGGAGAGAAATAAAGGCTTCTTTTGGTGTCGTGCCTATGTACAAGGACTCAATATATTGAAATTTAGCACTGCCACATATCAGTCCTTTCCTTACTTGATTCTACCGCCACTGGACGTTGCGAAAAACAGGTGGTGGGGCTGCTATGGGTATTGGTGTCCAGCTATGCATGGCATCAACTAGATGCTCATCGAGATCGGACATCAGTTCTTCAGTGATGGCAGAAGGACTGACGGGCGATGGATTGGACTTCATTGGCGACAGGAGTGGCGAAACAGGATCTACACGCAATTCTCTCATGCCATCTGGCTTTCGGATTGGCACTGGTTTGTGAGAGATAGATGGAACAGTCTTCCCTCGTCTCGTCTTCAAAGGCCGGATAGGAAGTGGTCCTTCAGGCATGCCTGGTGGCAATCTACCATGAGATCCCTGCTTCGCAGCAATCCACTGGTTCCAATCGATCGCAGGCTCCTCGTAAAGAGGCTCTGGGATGGGAGGGCCTGACCCGATGGTCCGTGGGTCAGCGCCAGGAGTATTGATATACTGCTTGATTAAATTAGGTTCAAGGTATGTCGAATCTTTTTGTTGACGATCCCAGCCATAGCCATCTGCGGCTTTCCTTGCATCTGATCGTAGCTTCTCTCGACTTTTCACACGCCGCAATTCTCGCGGCTTGTCGCTTTTCTGCTCTCTCCGTGTAGCTTTCTGCGAAGAGCTGGCCTGCCATTGAGGAACTGTTTGTTTCTCCACCTGTCTCATCTCAGGCTGTCTTGCCGAAGGACGAGTTCGCGGCGGTTGAGAAAGCGGTTTCTGAGGGAGTGGCTTAGGAGGAAGTGGCTTTTGCGGGAGTGGTTTTTGAGGGAGTTGCTGCTGAGACATTGGCTTCTGAGGCAATGTCTTCTGCGCCCCCCTCATACTCTCCCTCTGCTGCATCGGAATCCTCGAAACGCCAGTCTGCGGCCTCGGGATCCCCTCTTGCCTGATACGTTCCCTCTCAACCTCTCTCCTCGAAGACCCATCCCGCGGCCTCGGGATTTTTGTTTTATTCAAATCCGCAAACTCGGCAAGTCCCCTCGCACAGCAAAGCCCGCCATTCGCCGCCCTATTCCTCTCATCAGGCCTCCTCCCCTCAGCAATACAAAGCTGACACCGATACGCCGCTCTCTCCTTCTCCTGTCTCGCCTTGACAACTTGCTGGTCCCTGATCTTCTCCCAATTTTGGCTATCTTGCGCTTCTCGGGCTTTTTGAGCCTCGAGTTGAGTGTCGGCGCAGACTTTGGCGAGTTTGCATTTGGGACAGAGATCGAGAATTATGCGTGTTTCTCTTGGGATGGAACAGATGATGCAGATTCGAGGGGAGGGGAAGAAGCAACTGAAGATTCCCAGGCTTTGTTGCCGTTTTGCGAGGTTGTAGCGGTGGTGGTAGTCTTTGCAGTGGTAGCGTGTGTCGAGCTGGGTGTGGGCGCAGTGGTATGTTGTGAGGAGATGGCACATGATTGCTGTGCTGTGCTATGCTTTAACTTGTTTCGTTCTTGGGTAGGTTTTCTTTGCCCTTTTTGGTTTTGGTTCTGGTTGATTCGTTGCTGTCTGTTTCTCTTCAGATCTCGAATTATTTCTTGTTTGGTTACTTGATATTGGACTATCCCAGGAAGTATCTGGGCATATGGTAGAGACGTTTCGTATCAAGGATATGATATGGAAATCAGGAGAATTGGACGGCAGTAGAGAATACTCATTGTATATTAGTTTTATGCGCTATGTATACTTCCTGTTCTTTCTTCGCTTTGTGTGTCTTCTTTGTGTTTATCTTCGGGATATCGATGAAGCGAGCGCAGGACAATAGCACTTTGTTGTTTCGTAGGTTTCGCTTCTGAGTTGTTCTTTGTTGACATTGTTCTCGTGGCCTGGTGTACGAAGATCACCCTTTTGTGTGAAGCCACTAAGCCATCTTTTGAGATCATTACGAAGTACTGAGATTCCGTGCTTCGAGTTCCTATGGCTTGCAAGAGCCAGACCTTGGTAGCTCGATATGAAGCTAGGCGCTTGATCCACGCCCTCACTAGCTATCGAGGAGACATTTCACTGCATGTTTTTGAAACCATTGAGTCCACTCTATTATCCGATGCCAAGCTGGTGCTGTTAGGGTGGACTACGTCCGAATATGATGCCTGTATCTCGTCATGATATAGGCGCATCTACGCGGTTGATTTTTGCATTTCTTTGGAAGAGGAGTATATAATTCATGATCAAGTTCATATATAACACACCTCTCATGATCTACAGCGAATTTCACATAGCTTTTGCCCTCATTCTCACTTCAATCCAAACCAAGCCTCCGATTCTGCCAAGTGAGCAGGACACGAATGCCCTACACCAGTCGCATAAATTCCCTGCACATTCGGTCCATAATTACTAGTCTTGTAATTCTTCTCAGGCGTGTTATCCTTCGAATCAGTCGCCGTCATGCTCACGCCAAAGATATTCGTCCACTGCTTCAACTCCTCCTGGTAGTTCTGGGGAGCAATCGTCCCGTCTACTGAGCCGTGCCAGATTTGCATTCTCGGGCGTGTGCCGTTGTAGCCTGGGTACATTGCTCTTGCTACGTCGCCCCATGCTTGTGCTGTTTTGGTGCTTTGCCCGTTGGCGCAGGCGTTGTTCCATTGAGCAACCCCGGAGCCCGCGTAGCATCCTGCTGCAACGCCTGAGTACACGGAGACCGCTGACATCAAGTCTGGATATGCGGCTGCCATCACGTTTCCCATCATCGCTGCATCGACGTCAGTATCTCTTCAAATCTCAGCGAGAAACGAGAAGACATACCACCAGAAGATCCTCCCGTCACAAAAACTTGAGTCGCGTTGACTTTGTACTTATCCATTGCGTAGATGATCATATTTGCAATCGCATTCGAGTCCCCGCCTCCGTTCCTCACAAGTGTAGACTTGCTCGAAACATCCCAGCAACTTTGTGGGGCACTTGGCCAGATACTGATGTATCCTTTACCATCTGATCCTTGTTTCCATGGGATCTTGCTGTTCTGGAAATACTTTTGCGCGGAAGATTCGCAAGAGTGTATTGCCACTACGAGCGATGGATTGGGTTTGACGTTGTCGGGGACGTACACCCACCTACCTTGCTGTTAGTATTACCTGAATTGGGGAGAAAGAAGCTTAGGTTGGTCTCACATCTGAGCTTTCGAAGTAGCTTTTCCTCCATAGTTGCTGACCTGTGTCAAGGCCGCTCCATACACGCTCGAGAAAGCCAGTGCTGCAATAGTAAATAAGGTAGAGAAATGCATCATGTCGATATGTAACTCGAAAGTTCCCAGCTTGTTTCCTCCAAGAAACAGCCAAGCACTACTCTTTCGTGCAGGTCGTTTCCATTTTGTATTCTCTCCCACGCCCCATACGATGCAACACCCTCCAGCCCATCCATGTCCATAGCGGAATTATAGACAGCCTGATATGGAAAAGTGCCGAAGTCAAGCTTTTCCCCAAAGGCTCATGGCAAATAGCCGAATCTGGGCATCCAACCAACCCCAGCATAGCAGATGAGGCTGAAACAAGCAATATGACTTCCCCGCAGAATCGAATTCTCGCTTGGGACTTTGTAGTATATTGATTGACTGATTGCCCGATCGTCGGCTGGTTTGGGATTGGGAGAAAGGCTTTTTGGGGTCAGGTGCTGTGGGGAGGGGGCTGGGGGATAAATGGGATGGAGATCTCGAGTCCTTGCTGAGAGGGTGAATGTGACACGTTGTGGAGGGATACCTTGGGTGCTTGGTATGCATATTTTTGGAAGCTTCTTTTTCTCATGCTCTCTGGGTGGAGTTCTCAGTCAACGCAAGGTGTCTTGAAAATATGCGTCAACTACTTCTTACCCTCGCCGCGTGCCTGCTGGATATCGTGGCCGCACATGGAGGAACATCGAATTACACCATCGATGGTATCGATTATGCCGGGTATTTCACAATCTCCCCCTAATTCATTGACAATTGCTCATACCTTACAGCTACGACCCCAACTCTCCTCCCTCCCAACAAGACAACGCGCCCTGGCTTATCCAACGCTCCTGGACCTCAATCGACCCCATCTTCTCACCCACCTCCCCCTTCCTCCCATGCAACTCCCCCGGCTCCCCGGCCCCCTCCTCAATCCCCATTCTGCCCGGCCAAAACATAACAGCAGTCTACCACTACTGGCTGCACACCGTCGGACCCATGACCGTCATGATGACGTCCTGCGGATCCTCCTGCACGACCTTCAACGCCTCCGAAGGGAAATGGTTCAAGATCGCTGAACGAGGCCTGTTGACTGGTACGGTGAGAGAGGGAATGTGGGCGCAGAGAGAATTTTCGACGTGGGATGGTGATGGGACGGATTTGTGGACGGAGATGATTCCGAGGGGATTGAAGAGGGGCGAGTATTTGATTAGACATGAGATTGTGGCGTTGCATATTGCGAATAGACCGCAGTTTTATCCGCAGTGTGCGCATCTTGTTGTTAGGGGAGATGGAGAGGATGAGCCTGGTGAGGAGTATTTGACGAGGATTCCGGGGTTGTGGAGTATGGATCGTGAGTTCTCTCCTCCTTGTTCTGAGTCAAATGTGGTGAGGGGGGCGCGGAAGGCGAGGGTGGGGATGGGGCGAGATGAACTGGATAGTTTGCTGACCTAATGGTAGAACCGGAGATCAATCTTGATATTTATATGCAAGATATTGGGAATGCTACGGTATGATCCTAGCTCTGGTTGTTGGGGTGTTCGTCCATTTTACTGATCAGCCTAGACATACAAAATTCCTGGGCCACCCGTTTGGACGGGCAAAGCGACTGCTGGCGTCGACAGGCTGTCATACGGATTCAAAGGCCCGAAGTAGGAACCCAAATGCTATGAATTGAAATACTTCGAAGCTTGTCGTCACTATTTTGTGCCAAATGATCAAGCAATTTCGAAGTGTTCCATGATTGACTGGATAGAAATGCGAGCACGGGAGACGGGAGCTTCCTTTTCGTGCCATGCAAATCGGTCTGCAAATCGGTCGCTATTCACGCTTGTGTTCAGGGGCCCACACGGGTCTTCTCGCTGGCATCACGATATGTCCTGACGAAAATTCATGACTTTGTCCGCAATAGTGCGTGCTACTGAGCAACCTATGTAATACTTTCCAGTTCTTGCATGTATATATTCCGTAATCCACGCATAAGTAAGAAGACATAAAGGATCCACCATCACGGAACACCCCTGGAGATATGCTTTGAGCTCAACCCGTCCTGAACTTGTCTCGAAATCCCTCATCTCTTGCAGAATGCGCACTCGGTAAGGCCCTCTGAGGAAGATTTATGTCAGTGCTGATTTTATGACAGATCTGGTAGGGAATGGAAAACTCACTAGCGCCTTTGGTTGGGCAGTTATCATCCGTGCTATCAAAACATCAGTCTTGTATCAACATCCTAGTCCTATTTAAGCAAGCTTACCGTCCAGCCCAGACCCAGCAATTATACTCATAAGCATAATCCCAACCACTGCGGAAAATCATCAGCCTTTTCATTCTCATCGTCCAGCATCAGCTCCGCAAACTTACCAAAGTCCATCCACACACTCTCCACCTCGACACACGCAATTGAAATTGTACTTCTTCCCATGGGTCAGAGTCTTGACCGACTTGCAGCTCTTCTTATCGCAGGTACGGCAGAATGCATTGCCGTCACCGACGATAGCACACGAGTGGACTTTGAAGCCGGTTTCTTGTCGTTTGCGAAGGATGTAGGCGGGGTTTTCGGTCATCTCAGTGGGAAGGGAGAGGGAAGTGGCGAGGGTTAGGAGAGTGCTGAGGGTAAGTGCGAGGTACTTCATCGTGACTTTTGTAGCTTTCGGTCTCTTGATCCAGGATAGAGGAAATATTCCGAAGTCTGAAGTTCTCACATAGAATGAGTCACATTTGTCTGGACATGGGGATTTGTTATCACTTATATAGACTGGGACGATTCCAGAGCCACATGAGAATAAAAAAGTTCAGTTTCCAGACTTCAGCTCGCTTCAATCAAATAGATTGAAAACCTAAATAGACATACAAAAGGACCTCCTTGACCCCTCAAGCCCACCACTCGTCGTCGCTATTCCATCGTCCAAGGCGGGATCCGTACAACTCCCCTCTCCTTCGATAACCAAACTCCGGCCCAACAATCTATCCATCTTACAAAGTCATGTCCTGAACCGCGTTAGTAGAATTGCCATTTATGCTGAATCCTTCTACGAGGAGCTGAATGTAGGCCAAGGATGCACCTGCATCCACCCGAGAGCCGATCTGGGGGGTCGGGTGCTGGCGAGAAAGCTTGCCGCTATTTTAGGGCTGCTGTAGCCTATCGGAATATAAATGGGACATGTGCTGTAATATATAGCTTGTTTTGTTGAGAGGGTGTTCCAGGGAAACGAGTAGTTTTATTGCAGATGATCCTTTTGATTCTCTTATATAAGTGGACGGCGATTAAGCGATTGCCGAAGAAGGGTCAGATTCAATTCGCAATCAAATTGAGACTAAATGTTTATAACGAAGTCGATTATCTTATTAGACACGTGTATCTGCTTAGTTATATATTGTGGATTGTAAGAAATTGGAATCACTGTAATCATCTTAAAACCAAAGATCATTTAGGTAATTTGTGCAAGTTTTACGGCGTTTTTACTGTTTTTCTATTTTGGCTGTTATTTCTGCAGCAGAATGCGTTGTTATTGTCCCCGAGGTACTTAAAAAGGATTCGGGCGCATGGTGTACATTGCAAGGGAAAACGAGACAGCTTGATCATATTTTGACTTAGATCAATAGCAGGGTGATAAAATGACAGGCCAAAATTGAGAGAAGTTGTTGACTTACTCCTCGAGATCATCTCCTTCGTCCTCGGGTTCGGGCTCACATTCCTTGACTTGTATTTTTACCTCTAGGATGAGATCACTGGCCTCCCACACTCCAGATGGAGAGCCTAGATCTACGGGAAGTCGTGGTTGCTGTTCTTCAGCGACCAATCTTGAGCTTTTGTCTTCCGAAACACCCACAGCAGACCAGAATTGACTCGCATCCTCGCCGTCAAGGCGGATGAAGTTGATTCTCGAATCCACTGTCACAGTACCTTGAAAATCAGCAGCTCTTGCGTCGTATGCTACGATGTCAGTCTCACCCACCTCTCTGCCCACATCACCTTCCCACACGATCGTGTCAGAGTTCAACACCTCATTAATCTCAGCTAGTCGTTCCTGCCGAGTGCTGAGCAGCCAGATGTGAGGGTAGCGATTGCGAAAAGATAGTCCCCCACCAGTGAGGACAATCCCATGCTGCAGAGCCCATCCCACTCGCTGATGATCTTTGATGAAGGACGGAATTGAACTCGTGGGTACAGACTCCGGAATGGAGAAGAAGTCTCGGACTTGCTGAATACGCGCGGCATTATCTGGACGACGATTCTGCAAGATTGAGGAAGAGCGGACGACCTCAGAAGATTCGAAAGGAGTATCTCTGAGTCTCAAATCAGCAGGGTTGACAGTTTGGACATCCACTTCTAGTCGGATACGGCCTTCTTCTGGCGACCAAAGATGGATTTCTCGGTAATTTGCTGAGGCATAGCTGAAGATCCCCAGACTGTTGTCGTTTACCCGTATGTCCATACGGTCAGTATTGCCGCTCCGTCCAGGATCCCCGAAAGTGAGTTGATTGGACTGGACCAACGGCTGCTCATCGTCATCGTCATCTTCAGCTGTCTCTATCAGAAGCGATGCAGGCACCTCATTGTCATCCTCATCGGAGTCTTCTTGGTCTGAGGGGAACCCTCTTGCTTGCTCCATGTCTTCGTCCTCATCTTCCGAGCGGAAGCGAGGGTTCAGGATCTCTACTTCATGTGACGAGGTTTCGTCTCCCGTGAGACTTTGCGCCGCAGAAGAGCGGCGGGGAAACAAAGTCCCCAACCCAGGAGATGGAATATCGACATCCATCAAGCTGTGGGACAGGGATGGACGACGCGTGGTCTTGGTGATGCTATTCCGGTCATCATCTTGCTTCTGATCAGAGGTACTGTGTTTGCGCTTGAACTTGCTCAGTCTTTGAAAGATTCGAGACTTCTTAGAAGCATTGCACTCATGCTGCTGGGATGAACTGCAGCCCAAGTTAGCTTCGGTGGGGATCTCGCTGGGTACTGCTCCTTCAAATGTCGGCAAATCTTCCTGGAACTTCGACGCGATGGCCACTCGAGGGTTTGCGCTACATTCAAATGCCTTCAGTTGCCACATTCCTCGAGGAAAGCAAGTGCTGCATACCTTGTCAGGCAACTGGGCCTGACCAGGAACTCTTGGTTCTGTCCACTGATTACCGCAGTCACAGAGACAGTACCATTCGGGATGATCGTCATCTTCTTCACTGAGCCCATCCCCACGGAAAGGTCTCCATTTGCCTTCAAGCGAGACGCAGCTGCAAGGTCCCTTGGGTGTGTTTGGATCAGACTCTTGGCAGAAGTTCCGTGAGGGTTGGTGTCTGGCGACACACATCTTGTACCTAAGACACTGGTAGATCCAAGTGTAGTGGATGGGTGGTATATCGGACATCTTGAGAAACTGTATGTATATTTCGATGCCCACGCTTATGAAAGTTTGCCGAAGAGAGGACAACAGACGCTCATGCGATGCATCAAGGACCTGGCTCTCATCCGACCTCATATACCTTTATATAGAGCTCATACGATCATGGATGCTGTTCGTGGGCCTGATTCGTCCGAAAGTTTTGTAAACAGCGAGGAAACACTTCATGTGGGGAAAAATCCAAGAAAGATCAAAGACTTTACTGGCCGAGATCAGATCGAGGATATTTGTTTCTCCATAATCCTATCGTCGATTTTCTTTGAGTGGTAAACCAACAATGACCTTGTTCATAACCCACAAAGATTGCGTTGGTTGATGTCTTTGTGATCTATCACACCTCCATTCAGAAGCCTGAAAGTTCCGTGGGAGATGCCCCAGGAGCTCTTCAATTCAAGCCAGCCAAGTGCTGAAACTGCAGGCTAAGCGAGTTCGAAGCCCAGTAACGCAAAAGAATCTTTGAAGGGGTGCAGGACATCGACCAACACATTTTGAAAACAGGATCTCTGGAAGCCAGACAGAAAGTTCAGTCCTGGACAGTGGTGGATGATGTAGTGTCCCTATAGGCTCACTGCAGATGCTAGAGGAGCACGACCAAGTGTTTGCAATGGGGCACAGACTGGTATCACGAGAACCAGCCGGCTGCTGGACGTTGAGTTAGACGGAAATTCTATAAATGCTCAATTGGACTTGCATGGGACATCACAGTATTATAAGTAAATTCTGATATTCTATATTAGTTATTCCGATTAAATTCCGATTAAATTGGCTAAGACACCAAAAAAAAAAAACTACCTCCTGTAGGTAGTTTCTGGGAGCACCTGCTCCCTCGCATCCTAGGTCTGTGTAAAGATGGCGAATCTAGAGGAAAAGTGATGGAGCTCAAGATCTGTCATATCTCCTAGTACCCATCCCCTTCGAAAGGTCTTGTTCTATGATGCGCGGGGCCGGGCGCCGTAGGGAGTGCAGCGATGTGGAGATCTTCGGAAATCATCTCATCTCCAACTCTCTGCAAAGGTGATATACACCCAGAAGACAGGGGACGAGAGGCCGAAGGTGTTCCCATCCAGGGATTATATCGATCCCAACCAGGATTCAATGTAGGGAAGACAGGCTCGGTAGGCACATTTCTTCTTCCGGCATGAGGTACACGATTACGACCTGGAAGATCAGGACGGCCGATACTAGGAGGAATTATTGTCATCTGCTCCCAGAAGGCCCTATCTACCGGGTACGTTCCTTGGCCCTTGGGAGCTAGAAGATAATCAAGGTCAAGTGGCTGTCCTTGGAGACCGAGATCTCCATCAACGCTCCAGGTGGTCGGCTCATAGAAGTTAGTTGCTTCGAGGACAGAGATCTGCTGTCTTCGGTCTTCGTCGCCGTCACATCTTTTCCAAGCATCGGAAGTTACGTATTGTCGAAGACGGGGATTACTCACCTGATTTTGGCTTTCTGGTGTGTTATTTGGTCTTTCCTCCGGCTGGTATGGAAGATCACCGGGACCTGGGCGGACATTTGGAACCACATCTGTTGACAATGTCCTAGATCCTGCTCCATCCTGCTGGCCAGAAACTTGCACTATTGGCGTCAAGTTTCTCGTTTGTTGTCTCTCATTGGCTTGAGTCTGTCGCAACTCTGAGCCGAAGACCTCTGGTTGCTCAAACTGATCTCCGAAATCAATTACTTGCCACATCGCGCCGGGGTAGCAATTGAGGCAGGTTTCTCGACGAGGCTCGGGATCATTTTCCAAGTGTGTACCAGGTATCTTTATACGGTGTGTATTGGATGCCTGGACACCACATCTTCTGCATTGGTAATCGAAGACGAAGTGAGTTGGGTTTGTGGGTGCTGTGCGAACGTCGCGAAGTCGCGCCTCGACTCGTTTTCCAGTTAATCGCCACATTCCCCGAGGAAAGCAGTGATCGCAAGGGATTCGCAGATTGTTAGAAATGCTCTCGGAAATGGAACCTGTCAGTCTCAGCCCGTCACATTGTCTGCAGATGTAACTTATCGTGTTTGATTCCTCCATTGTGGATCATTTTGGAAGAGAGTCTTTGTAGGCTGGTGGAGAAACCACCCAGGGCACATATGTATAAGTTCAAGCAAGCTAGTGATTCGTCCGATACGTAGGTTAGATAGTTGAATAACCTATAAACAATCAGATTTGTGGTGGGTTTAAGCCGGTCAGCGCTCTCAAACTCTCCAAGAGAAGTTTTCAACAGTATCGAAGGAAGACTTTGTACGAACTGTGGATTTTGATTGCTCCGAACAAGCAGAACAATGGGAAGTTACTAGCACAGTAGCCAAGTAACGATTTCGGATGATCTAATCAAACAGTCGGAGATATCAAAACAATGATTTAAACATTTCTTTGTCAAGTTTGTCCAATGGATACTCCTCACACAGTAAAATATTCGAGAACTTCCTTCGAAATGACTCCATACAGACTTGAGTGATCACGAACTTTCTGTTCCAGTATAACTTACAAAGAACCACGGTAAAGAACAGCATCAATAGACTCGCTCATAAAATGATGCATCAAATGCACCCGGCTGACTTCCGACCAGTTTTCCAAGTTTTCGGTTTCCCTCCTGAGCATACCAAGAACCTGAACAACAATCATCATGTCGACATCATCTAGTCAGAAGGTTAGAGGGGCGAGCAAAACCTGGGTCTGCTGCTCTTGTGAGACACCGATGCCACGCTTTTGGCTGTTGGAGTATCCTTGTCCAATGTGTTACCCCGACACGATGTGGAAAGTCTCTGAACTTGCGAACCCAGCTCGTCTGATCCAAGAAGGTCAGCTGTACTTCAAATTCGACTACAGTTGTATCGAATGCCGCAAAGACCGCCCAAATAAGATATCGTGGGTCATCCGAAGATTTCGGGCTCGAGCTGGCTGGCGTTTAGAGGGAGAAGGCTTACTTGAAGATCCGTCACCACCACTCTGGACTTGCAAAGCCTGCTATCCCGGTCCAACTGGCATGTGGAAGAAGCGTAAGCCTGACCTGCCATCTGTTCCAGAGAGCGAAGATGATGATCCTAACCTTACATGTCAATCTACACCCAGAGAAGGCAATAATGCTACTCTAGCACCTGCACCTGCATCTGTTTCCGTTGACAAAGATGGCGAACAGGCAGATCGTCGACATGCTTATCGAGCTGATCCTACTCCGGAATGGCTCACAAGAGTCGATACAAGTCTCAATGACGTTGAAGATGAGTCGGATTCAAGCGTCGAGGAGTAGATCCTTCTTCCACCCGCACCCTACACCGGCCGGCAGCTTTGTTGTTGGCTTTGTCTAGCTCTGTTAGGCATCAATCGAATCAAAAGCTACGCCTGTATCTACTAGAAAAATAACACGGTCCAACACAAATGAAGCATGTCAGACATTCCAATCAGTAAAAGATGTGATTCGAGGTGAATCCGATCAAACAAACAACAAATAACCGAGCCTTGGCCAAACTAGTTTGTCAGTATGGAGGGGGACAACCTCCGGTCTGACGAATCACAGCTCGAGTAGTACCTTGTTCATCTCCAATCATACCTTTAGCGCTCTTGAAGAACAAGCTCTCTTCTGTACAATTCTTGTCTCGTCAGTGATCCCCTCGAACCCCTGCTCACCTAGCTCGGACTAATTTAGGTCTTCAAAACCCTCCGCCGGGCACATTCGAGACCTAAATATCTCTTCTTGAGGTTTCCTTTCTTGAAGACACAACAACCCATTGTGAGCATTGCTTAGGCTATGCGAGATGGACTCCCCTCCTGGCTTTCCACTCTTTCCTAAGCTCGTGTCGGAGCTGCGCCTTCGCATCGTAAATGATAGTATTCCGTTGCTCATCCCAATCTTCAAGAGCTCTTCGTTAGAACATGTTCCACACCGAAGTAGAGAAGCTGGACTGACAGAACGATTCCAGTGGAAATACGCATTCCCTGTCCTCTCCACCCCCTCAGAAGAGATCATCGTCATCATCGACCGCAACATCCATTTCCTCGCCACTCCACCGTCCACCTTCCCCACGCAAATCGTCCTCAGTTATGATCTCAGTGCAACATTCGCACCCCGTGCTCCACCACCTATCAATAGGGAGGTAAACTACGAGTTTCAACGCCGCTATCGCGTCGTCCTCGATCTGTTACCAGATATCCACAGCCCTGTCCCAGCGGTCCGAGACACCACTACAGCAAGACAGATAATCCGGTTCAATCTTTCCAAAGACACAATCATCGAGCCGCCTTCCCTCTATGCATTATTCAACATCTTGCAAAGCCCACCATCTCTCTCAATACTGGCTCGCTTCGTCGGTTTCGACCAAATCCTTCGTCTCAGTACCCCGCTGGAACAGCCTGTCATGAATGAATTACGTTTCCTCACGAGATGGCTGTTTACTGGCCTACCACTTACATGCAACGACTCAAGCAGCTCAGGCGCCTTGACCAATCCGAACGCAGCCCTCGCATCACAAACCCGCTCCATAACCACCGACCTCACATACGACTCTCCATCGGACATGTTACATGCCCGTAGGCAAGCACTCGCCGTCTCTCCTCCCGTCCGCTCAGGCGACACCGAATCAGCTCAGAACTTACTGCGTACGACTAGAGTGATTCTAGTGCATGGTCCAATAGACGAGAATTTGGATGTGGAGATAATGGGATTGTTTGGGGAGCGGGAGGAAAAGCTTGGTGAGGAGGTCTTGCTGGAGCGGATCGAGTATTCGTTGTTGAGAAAGCGGCTGTTGATTTGGTGGATGGCATAGAGGAGGAGCTGGGCGGGTTTTTTGAGGTTAAGTAGGGGCTGGTGGAATTGAGTGAGGCACTTGGGGCGGAGGCTGATATGTATATATTGGGGGTTTGCTGATTGATATCTGCCAAGGGAAAGATATCACTTCCATCGATGGCCTTATGATCGACCTAGCCTTTCCCCGTTGGCCCCATCGTGTTGGCTTCCTTTCAGTCCTCTTGACGGGGGCGCGCCTCATCATAAACACCTATCTCCTCCACCTTGCCACTTAAATCACTCTCATAGCCCCTCTTCCCCTTCGCCTTGGGTTCCAGTCTCCAACGCAGAAGTCCTCCAGCCTCGCAAACGCCTCCCTTTCGAAATGAAGGCGGAAGGAATGCTGAGAACGATTAGACAGCCAACACTCTCAACAAAGGCAATACTGTCAACCATCAAATCAACATCCACAATCAATTGATTCCGAGGCCGAGTACCTGTAGACTTGTTCCAAATCTTCTGAAGCATCAAATAAAATTTCCTTGACATAATGGTCCCTGGGTGCTCCGTGGTCGGATGGCATCCCCCGGAGGCCCAATTCCAATGTCAACAGATGCAAATCAGCTCTGTCTAGCGCTACCCTTGGCCCATCTTGCCAACGCAGCCGCCCATTGCTCTGGAAATGGATGGAAATCATATCAAATCATTATAAATGCTCGAAGACCGGGTGACTCTTTTGATTGGGTTTGAACAAGGAAAGCTGTCTGACCTACTAAAGTATCTCCTCGTACCTACCTTCCAACGCCGGGATTGATGGGATTTTGATATCCCGCACAGGAAAACAGCCAATGCAGTTCCCCGGCTTGAAGAAAGTCTATCCGATGTGGGCATGGGAGTGCATTGGACTGCGATCTTGTAACGCGTTTGCTTATTGACTGTGAGTCTCGAATTTGGCGAATGTAGACTTCTTGCCGAGACATTCAGGGGTAAATAAATGTCAACCGGCCAGACGTGATGAGAAGTGCCCTAGTAATTAGCCGTTTGCTTCATGATAGGCGCCTTCTTGAATATGCTGCCTCTGGCAGTGAAAGCATGCTCGTCGTCGTTTGTGTCCGAAGTGATCTCGGATTCTGCCTTCGTATAAATCTTGTGCTGCGTTGAGCAGAGTTCTAGACAATTGTGACAAACAAAACACAGAAATGCAGGGCACGGCTATTTTAATCTGATCACCATCCATCCCGCTGCCACCCTGCAAGTGTGAAACGGTCTCTTGTTCAGTTGACACGCCGCTATGCCTGTTGGCGAAAGGCTAGTCTTCTTCGAGCAGCTCAAAACACAAACTAAACCTAACCAAGTAAGGGGGGCATTCGCAGGATTGTCAATAAACAAGCCCTGGCTGAATTCAGAACCCAAGCAACGAACCCCGCCACGTCTTCTCACGAACGCGCCCCTTAGGAGTACATCATAACATATGGTGTCTTAAGATCCTCACTATTCCCTCACCCACCGGCAAATATTCACCTGAACTTGCTTCTTGTATCGCCTTGAAAGCAATATCAGATCTCCCTAGCGACGCGTTCCCACGAATCAGACACGTCCCACAAGGCAAGGAAGTCGCGATAAACGCATTACCGCAACAACGTCCATGCTTGCTGGCTCCTCTCCGTCCCCTTCCTGGCAAACAATTTCCAATTTCCCCCTTCTAGTTCTAGACAACTGTCATTTCTGATCGTCACTCCTCCACACTACAACCACCACATCTTGCCCGCATCTGCGACATTCTGCACTTCCTGCGAACGACCCCGCGCAAAAGAAGAAGCAATCCTCGACGATCCGACCGACTGATCCATAATGGCTCTCCAAGCCGCATACCAGCAGTTTCTCGCTGCGCCAAAAGAGTCCGCTCTGGCCAGCAACGCGTCCCTCCACTACATCACCACACTTGTCACCCTTAATGGATCTGCTGCGATCATCAAGCACCTCGGCACCCAAAGTCATGAGCTCAAGAAGAAGGAAGAGAAGCTTCTCGACGCTGTCGAGTCTGCAAATGCACTTGCAGTAGAGGTTCACACAACAGTGGAGTTTGTTACAGGAGGTGGATCCTATTTACCCGGACTGGATGACAACTTCCTCGCGGACCGTGTTGTTACTTTCCCAATCGTATGTATTGACCTGCAAGTCCACAATGAACCTCGCTGACACTCGCAGATCCATATCGTCTCCTTCAACCCCGATGGAAAGATCCAACAAATCCGACAAAACTGGGACCAAGGTTCGCTGCTCAAATTGATCGATGTTATTGGCAAGACCGGGCGCAATTGGCCAATTCGTGATGGCATGGATCAAATAAAGTTGATTGCTTCGAGCGTCAAGTTGGCTGGAAAAGTCGACTCCAGCGATGGACAGCCGACTACTCGATCAAGAGAAAATTCAAACAACGTTACTCGCGATCCGCATGCATCTCTGTCGCTTTTCCAGCCCCGCGACAAGAACTACAATGATTCCCTCCCAGCAGTTGTTGCCCCTCGATCGTCAGCTAAGCCCGCACCACGCAACTACCATGATCTGTTTGTAGGACAAGATGGCTCCCCAGAGCTCCCAACAAAGCCTGAACTCACCCGTGAGGCATCTGACTCGTCAAGTATTGCACCAAAGGGTGGCGCAGGAAAGAACTATCACCCATCTCGTCTATTCGACCTCCCAGATGAGGATGTCCCATCCCCAGACAAGAAGGGCAATCCTGCTAAGTACCAACATTTCAACTTGGGCGAAGTCAGTGAAGACCGCGCAGAGAAGAGACCACCCCTCAAGGAAGTGAAGAGCAGCAAGCACTCAAGTCAATGGAACTTTGACGATTTCAATACACCCCAGCGAGTTGTCCCATCCAAGGTACTCCGTACAAACGATGTCCGCCACTGGGGTACCAGCGACGACGAAGTTACCGACAGCCCTGTCAAGATCAAGAAGGTTGATAAGCCACGAAAGGATGCCGAGACGCATTTCGAATTCCAAGACGATGGAACCCCAGATGGACCTCGTTTGATCGGCCGACCACGTGGAGCAGGGGCAAACAATGGTATGGGGATCTACAAGAACAATATGTTTGACGAGGAGGATGCGGCTGCTGCTGGCCCTGAGCCAGTCAAGCCAACTCTTGCCAATGTCAAGGAGAGAAGCAAGGACTTCAACCCACAATTCGCCATGACCGACGACTCCCCAGCCGGAAAGCCAGGACCACAACGGATTCCAGAGGACAGAGCTAAGGTTCTCAAGAACATGGATGCGAACTGGGCTGCATACGATCAATCGCCGAACCAGAAGGAGAATGGCATCAAGTCGCCTACTGGCATGCGACCAAACTCCAGTAAGGGCCCGCTTGCCGAGAACACCAATTCCTCGAGCAACCGAGTTGAACAACACAAAGGCATCACAATTGCTGGAGACGGAATGGGTGGTCGCAAGGGTGCCGGCAGACTCGACAGCAGCTCCAAAGGCATCACAGTCGGTGGTGATGGCATGGGAGGCAAGAAGGGTGCCGGTCGACAGTGGGGATTCGGTGACGAGAGTGATGGGGAAGAGGTCGGTGGTGCCAACACTCAAACCAAATACCGAACCGGCAAGACCCAAGGCAAGGCCCAAGCAACGGGCGGAGACTTCTGGGACTTCTAAATCGAGAGATCGAGATTGTTACAATGTCGAGTAGTAGAGAAATTGGAGGATCAGAAACACACTCACGGCCGTGAATAATGCCTAATGCGGTACGATGGTTTACGATCAGCATCAACACAAATTGCATTTCCTATTGTTCGACCTAAGAATATGGATGGGCTGATGGCTGACGCGATGATGGTTTTCCTTACTACTTTTCCCACTTGTCTGTTGCTCCTTTGAGTTTTCCTTGTTGTCTGTTTACTTTGTTTTTAAGTACGATATCCGGTTGGTTGAATGGTTGGATGGGTGGAGCCAGCAAGCGAGTTGAACGCTTTGTGGATATCGATTGGAATGGAACGGAATGGTATATGCAGATTATCATTGGATTGCGGAGCGCGCAGGATGGGGTCAGGGAGAGCTGCATAGCATTGGACGTGGAGAGCGAGTCGCTGCTCGGAGGACGTTGCGGCTGGAGGACTTGTCTGTATGTTAGTGTGTCTTGTTTACGATATCAACAATGAAGCAGGAATACAACTGAAACGTCTACGATTTTCTATTCAGCCGTATTTTCCAAGCCATGAAGATTGTAAGTTGACGGAATGATGGGAGATCGCAAAAGGGATGTGAAGCGAGATTTATGCTCGCTAAAGGTAATACAGAATATTCACCCACCCGCAAAGACCGTCTGTTGTCAAGCGAGCCATGCCCTCGAGTCTTGCCGAAGCGATATCGGATAGGAGTGGATGTTAAGGGAGCGTAAGGTTTTGTCAAATTGCGTCGCCAATGTACCAGGGAAATAAACTTTGATTCAATTCAGTCTATTGAGTTATCTCCTCTGAAGGCACCCAATTGCTTGTGGAATGACTTTTGCCGCTGTGACTAAGTATCCAAAGTGCCTCAATCGTAGAAGACCGAGGAGATATTCGTATGTAAACAATACCACAGAACCCTCGCTTATTCGTTAGTTCGAGTTGAATTTTCGATTGCGTAGGAGGACCTCGAGGTGTACTACGACGAATTTGGCATGGCAGAATTCATAGTGATACTAACATTCTTCTGTTGGGATTCATATCTAGTCCGTGAATGCTTACTTCAAATCTAAGAGCTTAAATCAGACATGCCTGTTTCTTCTGATATTCCCTGTCTCGATTTATCATACAGCTCTCGCATACGCCAGGAAGTGATGTCCAATATCGGGGCTCGGAGGCCGGGAGCAGGCGCGCAATGCTGGGCACGGAAAAAAGGATTTTGTAATATCTAGACTGGAGAATAGCTTTCTTTTCTGCTTATTTAGTCCTTTGCGCATTATTGCTTGATCGATTGAGCCTTTGAAAACACGCTAGAATTTTTTGAGCGGGGTAAATGGAGAATCCCCGATGACCCCACAAAGAGCTAGCGTTTGTCTATCCTTGTTTTTGTAACGAAAAGATTTCTTACATATGTTGTAGATATCATCAAATCATATCCGCTCCTTTAATATCGTAGCCCTAAATAATAGTAAAGTCTCTTGAGAGTTGCGAAAATTGCGACATTTGATTCAACTCTGCCTTTGTTGAGTGCTCACACAACTCGCTTGGCACCTACGACAAGGCACGCGTTGACATCTGACATTCCATATCTCTTGTCCTTTACAACTCACAACGAAATTTTTATAACGCGTAGGGAATCAAACTTGTGGCATTATGAACGACATCGCCGACCTGAAGTTGTCTCCTTGCCTCATTCGAGACCTTTCATGCATGTCAGCAGTCCGGAGATCCCCAGAACCAAACCGTGCGCCACCAACAGCGTCAGACCACCACAGCCCGACCACAACATCAAGTCCACACTTCTCAACCCTCACTCCATCACGAAACGTCTCTTCCAGCCGGGACTGATTTCATTTCAAGCTTGCAGAGTAGGATTGGCCCAGATACACATGTTCTTCGGTGAAGACGAGATCACGACAGCCAGAATGGTGGCTTACCTGGAGAGTTTCAGGTTTGTGATACCTGCTCACGGTTGGTGTTGTTTCTTCCCCTCTCAATCCTTGATGCAGCTCAGCTGCAGCTCTGTCCACTCACCATCGAAGGATTCCCTAGGCGTCCACTCACAACCCAAGTTCCTATCTCCCTTGAGCCTCAACCAGCTCCCCTTCTCGTGTTCATTGGTGCCACTGACTGCTGCAGCCCTCACGCGTTCCACTGTCATCCCTCCGAAAATGCCACACTGCAGTTCCCCGCGACACATTATGCAATCGATTGTCCATTCAGTCGTGTCCACGAACCCGTCTTTGCTCTTAAGTAGTAAGGATCGCGTCCCTCGACGCCTCGACCAAAAGTTGCAACCCTCACTGTCGTTCTCGCCATGGCCTCACTTGGTGCACTTTTGCGATCGTGCTTGGAGAGCTTCAAGTCAGTTCTGACATCACAAGACTTTGGGACGGAGTACGAGCTACTTTGTACTGAACTTTCAATGCAATGGCTTCGAGTGCGATTATGGGGGGAGTCGGTATGTTACTTAGCATACCCAATTACTGATCGAAACTTATCTGGTATAGATCGGTCTTTACTTTGACCCAGACGGCCGTCTCCAAGAGAGTCTAACCAATAGACCTGATGTTGAAGCTACGGTCACGTCCTGTGTGAATAGTATCGCTTTTCTTTTGTCAGAAATCGAAACGATTCGACGGAGTTATGAACTGCGACCTCCAGTTGAACTGGTCTCAAACAGTCCAACCGCCGAAAAATCCATCCGTACGTCGAAATCGCTGGGCAACTTATCCAGCGTCACTGCCGTAGCTACTTTGCGACAGCGAATGAAAGACAATCAAAAACAAAAATCATTCCTTGCAATTACGAAATGGACAATGTGCGACGCAAAGAGATTCGACGACCGTGTCAAAAGATTGAAAGGGTTGATTGATGGCTTGGAAGATGTATCAAGGGCAGCCGATGTTACACGACAGCCTGCGCGCACTCGGTCCCTCACGATCCTTTCCCCCGAACATCCTCCCCCTTACTCTTTCACCCCACCACTAGGTCGGCGAAGAGACGAGGATACAGCACCGGCATTGGCGTCAGCTCGACGCATGTCCACAGCACGGCAAGAACGGGAACTTCCAAAACATTACGAGAGTTTGAAACAACACACAGGATGTACATCGGAAAACGAGGAAGCAAGACGGGCAAGAACGCAAGAGAAACTCCTCAGGCTTACCAATTACCAGCTATACGAATTGAGAGTCGACGTCTACGATGAACTCTGCCGCCGAGAACAAGGAAATACAGCTCCCTCTTTCCTTCCAGTCAACCTAACATACCACCCAAAACGAAATCAAGCAAGAGAGAAGATCTCAAAACTAGCTCCGCATCGATTCCGAGATTTGACCATGGACCTGGTCTTTGAGCTGGAAAGACGTTTCCCACATCTCTGGTTACAAGCCATCCCCGAGCTTGAATCAGCATCACATCAAACAGATCCATTTTCGATGCCACGAGACTCCATAACACGACGATACGGCTGTGTTCTTCTTCCGAACTCTCCACCACCGTTACTCAAGTACCGAGCCACCCAGCGAAGGACACTTGCCCATGTACCAGCGACAACACCGAATTTCTCTAGACCAGCTCCCTCCTCCCGCTTCAGCCTTGTTCCACAGACTCTGGGGCTAGAGCCAAGCTCTGCACCGAAGCCCGAAGATAATACACCAGCTCCGAGCGTCAACAACGGTTCAGTGGAGATATTCAAGTCTTTCCGCGTCAGTATGGAGGACCCCTGTTGGAAAGTCCTTCCGGCGGCCCTAAAGAAATACAGTATCAATGCTCCTTGGGAGCAATATGCACTATATATATTATATGAAGATAAGGAGAGGTGTTTGGGGATGGATGAGAAGCCGCTGATTCTGTTCAAGCAGCTGGACAAGATGGGGAAGAAGCCAATGTTCATGTTACGCAAGATCTGTCCAGAGGTTTGAGGAGAAACCGTGGTGAGGGATACCGCTTATTTCCCTCCAGGAGGGATAATGTAACTTGTTCTTGGGGTGGCAAGTGCGTGACAGACGTATCTCCTGCTTCTGGAATTTCTGGGGCTGGGGAGTTATTAGGCGAGCTTACGGTGTAAGTACCCCCAGAACTCCCAAAGCTCAGCTCTGACCATTATCCAGAAGGTTTGATTGCACGACCTTTTCTTTCTTTTAAAGTATTTGATACCCATTTTTATTTCTTAATGCCGTGAGTGGGTACTGTTGGGGTGTTGCAATGCCAGGTACCCGACTGTCCGATTTGGCGGGGTCCTCGGCAATATCTTGAAGCGCAAATCTTGTAAGTTTTACGTCTCGAACTTCGCATGCTCGAGGCGACCAGCACTGATTCGACCAACAGAATTCCAAATTCTTTCTTTTGCCCAATATATGCTGTAAGTATGCATCGAATCACTCCGAAATGTCTCCGATTCCAAACAATGTTTAATAAAGAAAATACCACACACTTGCGACAAAGCAGCGTACGATTTCTTTCTTCCTCCTCTTATTCTTAATTGGACGCCTGCGGGTATTGGTGGACGCTTGTGTATATTTTGGGGACGGAATAAGGAGATGGATGCCAATATATGTCAATGGCCTTTGAGGAGTCTGGGGACGTTTTTTTCCGTGGGGCCAGGATTGAAACCTTTGTCGAGCAGAGTGGGCAAGACCAGCTCAACAAGTCCCACTGCCAGGGGAGAACTCGAGGATTTCAAGCTCCTTACTCCTTCTTCCAAGATCCAAGGACAACGTTCCTTTCATGGCTGGTCCTCATTCTTGTTGGCGGGCTGATATGCATATTTACTGATTCCAAAGCTAAGCGAGCAACCATAACAGTCCACCGATGAATACCGGATCCGGACGACTTGGTGACGGATTTCTTCACGGGGAAGGGGCTAATTTGCCATTTGCCGAGTGATTTGATCGGCATCGACGATTTCTGGCACGATGTGCAACTCGAATGTCGCAACTTGAGGATTTGGAATTCCATTAGTCGTCCAGGAGATCATGTTCTGCAAATCTTGGGGGCGCGCCACATCCTCGATTTTGTCATTCACTAGTGGGAGCGCTCAAGCGAATTTGTGTTTCATATATATAATCCTTATAAACATATATACGTGTCTGACTCGAAGAGGTAGATCGTTGATTTTTGAATTGGCAGCTCGAATTTGCCTTGGCTGCGGCTCCAGGTTCCAGAGACACATCAGCACTGAGTCCTACAAAGGTAGGAGGTTTCCATGTACTTGCCACAGGATCCACAATCGATTTCAGTGGAAAGGGTGGACGCTTCATTCTGCAAACCTCGCGAGATTAGGTATTGGGCGGCTGATGTTGCTAGGAAACCCTGTAGTAAGTCAGTTAGTGCCTTTGAAAGAGAAACGTACTGACCTTTTACGCTCTGCAGTTCCCGAGCTCGATTTCCAGATTTTTGAGACCTCCAGCCACTATTATTTGTCCATTATCAGTCTACTCAACTTCACTTCGATACCTGGCGCGCCTGCTAGCATGAAACCCCACCCAGTCTTTATGTAGTTGCACTGAGATGCTAAGTACAATCGCCGGAAAGACCCACGAACGGCAGCCAAACTCTCCTCAGCGCAATCCTCGGGGGGGGAAAATCCCCCGAAACGCCTAAAGATACCTCGTAGAACGCTACCAGCATTGAATACCTAGGGGTCAGAAACATCGGCACCCGTCTTCATAAGCCCAGCGAAAAGCGCCGTGCGCTGACAGATCCGAGAGATTCAAAGGCAGAAACATGCTGCCAACATACTTCAGTATATTGGCAGACAGGCCGGATGTTGCACAAGACTGGCGGAATGGACGCCAAAATGGAGGGTGTTCCGTGACCTGAGGGATTCCTGTGCACAGCTGTGGAATCGATCTTCCATCTTTGTCTTAACCTGCCAAATGAGATAAAGCAAAAAAAATCCAAAGTAAGCCAAGTCTGTCCCATGCCTTCTCCAAAGTATCTTTGTCCAGCCAATCCGCGAGAGCACGATAAACGGAAGTAGCAGCAGACTGACGCCAAATCTGCGCGTAATATTGTAAGGGAACTCAAGTGTCGCCGGCCCAAGACAACTTAAAGTCACTGATCCAGCAGTAATAGAATTATCCGATAAAATAGAGAAAAGTGAGTAAACCAGTCTGTTGAAGACTGTAATCTCAGAGCCTCCACGAAGTGATCGCAGTTTCCCGGAAGTCGTCACGTGAGGAGCTGACAAGACCTCGCTAAACTTTTCGCTTCTCTCCAGAACAAAACAACGGTGATGCAGCAGCCGGCAAGCAGCAAGATGCGTTAGTCAACGACGCATAGGAGGATCTGGGGTATTGCTGTAATTGCGAGTGTTGCTTTTTATGGCTCAAATTTGAGCAGGCAGCCAAAATAAAGATTGGGATCGTAATCGCTCCCGGAATCGTCATCCTCGGCTGCATACCATCCTCCTGCTGGCAGGTTTTCGGACTTGCTCTTCCTCGAGTCTTTCGTCCGCCGCGATCATATCTCCCTCTTTCTAGCTCCTCTTGCTGGTTTTCTTCGTTCATGGCCTGTACCCTTTCCATGGCACCCATGATCTCTCTGCCGACATCTCTGTTCATGAATGTCCTGCCTCAACTGCAATATTTTACAATCATTTTGATTACTGGAGGATAGAGATGGTCGTTGCACATATAAGTAAAAGGGGTATAGCAAAGGAATAAGTGTGCGCATGTATCTCGAATTTCCTCGATGCTCCGAGCAGAGGGCCGAAGTTGCATGTCAAAATCCAGAAGCTGGTGGTCACACCTTAGATCTAGAACTGAACAACCGAAAATAATTTCAATAAGCCTTAATTATCATTCCATCAATTCCAGAAGTACCTGCCACAGCATTGTGATTTCATTTCTGGTGCAACAGTGGCAGATTTCCATTGCTACTTCCAGAGCCGAAGCTCTCCTCGAAACCAGTTTCCGGTGGCAGCGCTTTGAATAGTATGACCATCCTTGAATGTCTACGAACCGTCTCCTGTGTCTCTTAAGCGACTGTATCTACATGCTTACTCAAACGAGGGCACTGCATGTCAAACAAATCCAACTATCGTCAAAGCCACAGAGCAGAAGTGGCTGTCACATGCCTCAGATTAGAGGATGACAAGTAAACCATAAGATGAACGATTGTCAAGGGGCTTCTTAATCAGTGATCGCTTCTTCCATTCTGTTCTCTATGTATTTACGGAAACAACCACACCGAAGCAGACCGTGCCAAACAAATGCGGTTCGTGAAAGAGACCTAAATGTTACCATTTTTAACCCTCTGGTTCTTAGCTGTGTCCCAAAGGTGCTCACTTCAAGCCAACGTCTATGGCCCAGGAAAAATAATAAAACTCGTACGGCAATAACAATAGCCTAATCGACCGACCAGCGGAAGAGAAAATATGCACGTCTCTCGGTATCTACCCAAGACTGCTCAGATCACACGAGACGCACTTCAGCCGCAAACCACAAGCAATCAATCGCGTGCTTACAGATTCGACGTTCAATCTTGAGGATGAGTGGGCTCAGGGGATGTGTTTGGATCGTTTTGAGTCGTGCGAGCGAGCGAAAAGTTCATGAATCAGAGCCGGAAAGTGATCGAGCTGGGACATCAGGATGTGATCACCCTCATGAAAAGTGGGTCATGCCGGACGTGCAGCAGTGATGAAGACTTGACAACCAGAAACTCGATACGGCTGAGCAAGTGTTTCTTCTCCAATTTTGTCGCCTTTTCTGCTTCATTATTTTTCGTTTCTCTCCTGCAAGGTCTGAAGATTACGCTGCCAAGCGTTCCCCGCATCCCTCTCGTCACCTTCCTCACATGCCTCGGTTTGCATTCCCAGCCTCTTCTTCGTCAGTCGAAGTTTTAATCCACTTCAACAATCACAATCCTCGCATGATTCGCACCTCAATCGGTATCAAAGATATCAAGAGGCTGGATCATCGACCGATTGGTCAATTGGCAATTCAAAAATCAATTCCTCCGGCGCCATGTAACCATGCACCCAGGACTCTTGGCAGGCACCACGCTTCCTTCCCCGCATCGGACATCTCGGTGAAGCTGTCGGCGATCTTCCCCTTTGCGATACGGAACCGTGACTCGATAAGATCATGGAATCCCCTGCTAAAACGCAACATGACCAGGCATTGCCGGCGGTGACAGTTCACGATCCCCGGCTTCCAGCACCTTCAGCGCCTTCCAGCAGCCTGGGACTTGACGTCTTGGCGAACCAGCGCCGGCGAGAATGCACGAGTAAGGTAAGCTTGATGGACGAATCGCCTGTACTGTGTGTGTGATCCGAGATTGGCAGATTGCCCAGATTGTTGAGCGGAGAGCGACAAGGTAAGGTGGGGTGTAATTACGTGCTGGGTACCTAGATAACGAGGATGAGGGTTTGGACGGACATGGGATGAACTGCTCGTGGGTACCGCTGTAAGTACTTAAAGGTAAGGACTTTTCCTTCCAAGTAAAAAGGAAATCCAGTGATCTCCAGAGCACCTTGCAAACAAAGACAACAATCTGCACAGCTCCCATCATGTTTTACCTCAAGAGAACCATTCAATTGGCTTCATTGTTCGCCATCCCGGCAGCTTGCCATCCTAGCCATGGCCACCACTCCAATACCTCTAGCTACGTCAAGAGTCTCCCGAAGAACGCTCAGAGTCTTTTGACAGAGTCGATGGATTGGTTGGATGGGTACTATGATCCTTCCGCGGGGTATCTTTTCGATGTCAGTTCTACCTCAGCGCTGCGACATGAGACGAGATCTTCGGCTTGGTATGCTATTGGACTCCTGGCGAGAAATGAGGGGAAGGATGTTGAGTATGCGATGGATATTATTACCAATGTCATTGCTGGGCAATTCAAGGATCCAGAAGATCAGTGGTACGTTTCCCGCTCTTGGTGGCAAGAACCAGACTAACAAGAATAATAGGTACGGTGATTACCAGAAAGAGCCTGAAGAGCCAACTGTTGGATCATCGGTGTATCCTGCTAAGATCTACAATTCGTGGGATCCAAACTGGCGAGGCTTCATCGGCACTGCTTTTATTGTTGGGCTTGAGGAGTTCGGTCACCTGATCACTCCCAATGTCACAACTCTGCTCCTGGAGTCATTGTACAACGCCACGAAGGGTGATGAATACCGTGTTGGTGGTGTAGATTCAGATAATCTATACCCGGCTTACACCAACCCAGTAAGTCGCTCCCTAGCATCTGATAAATCATTTGCTAAACGTTTCACAGTCTATCATGCGCGCTTTCACAGCTGGATGGACCGGCCGTCGCCTCAATGAGTCCAATATGACCATCTCCGGCGAGAACTACGCCAACCAGATTCTCGACCTCTTCAACCGTGCGGACACTCTTTCGGAGTTCAACAGCGGCACGTACACCGGTGTCTCTCTCTGGGCTCTCAGTCTGTGGGCGAAGTATCTCCCAGACGACTCGGTCATGAAGCAGAATGGTGCTCGCATGATGAAGAAGACTTGGGAGGCAGTTGGAGAGCTGTGGCATCCTGATTTGAAAAACATTGCCGGTCCATGGGATCGTTCATATGGTTTCGATATGAACAAGTATTTGAGTTTGATGGCTTTGCATTTCTGGAATATTGTCGGAAAGGAGAATTCGTCTTTGATTGAGAAGGTATGCAACACTGCCATCAATACGTTGACAACTGACTTACACTCGAAGGTCCCCGCTCTTTCTCACGTCGCCGATTTTGGCTACGGACCACTCTTCGCTATCCTCGCCGAGTTCCAGAATTCCATCATTCCCGAAGATGTCGTCGAAAAACTCACAAAGTTCAGCGGGGAGCACACTTTTACCTCGTCTACTTTCTCGCCTCCTTTCGACATCTACCCACGAAACATCACTGCTTGGTTGGCACCCAACATCAGTATCGGAGCTGAGACGTTCAACGAGACTGTGATTGGTGGCCCAGCTATCAACCCTAATACCTTCAACCCAGCTGTTATTCAGTGGGATACTGGAAATGGAATTGGATTCATCAACGTAGGCTCAACCTCCTTGGTTCTTGGAATTATACTGACAAGCACAGCTCCGAGCCACTGAGTCCTACGTCACAGCCGTTGCTACCCCTTACACCCTCAACCTGACCTACCCTCTCGGAAATGCATCTTCCGTCTTCTCGTTCGTGGTCTCTACATTCAAGGACAAGACAGATGTTGCAACCTGGGAGGATGTCCAGGGTCTTTCTGTCAATGTCTCAGGAAATGTTAATTCGACATATTCGGTTGGATTTGCTGGAAGTTATGGTGGTGCTTATGACCCCGTCAAGTAAGTCTTCCTTCAACTCTCACAACATGCAATTCGAAAGAGTAAATGCTAACATTCATGCAGCGATTTTGAGTTCTGGAACTTCACATACACCATGCCGGAGGACTTTGTCGGTGTACCTAGCTTGCTGCTTGAGCTTGAATTCAAGTAAAGATGTAGATGATTATGTTTAATGATTGATGAATGAGGTGATGGATGAGGTATAATGTATATGAGATATCATTAATACATTATTTATGATCACCCCCATTCCCGCAGTGGTTACACCAGGCAAGCTATAACGTGCTCGAGCTCGTGGGTAAGAGGCACGACCAAGGAACTACCGGCATCCGTCCCGCCACTGGCCTCCTTATTCCCGACAACCACACCCTCAACTACAACCCTCCACTGACTCAAAATCCGGAAACAACGGCTCTAGATTGAATCATCAAATCAGTCTACCAACACGAACTACCAACGGAGGAAGGTATCGCGAGAAGCGAGGCTCGGTCTTCCGCTGTGAGTAGCCGTCCAACCAATCATGCAACGCGGGGTAATTGCGGAACTTCCCCGCATCTAGCTGCCCTACCTCGATTTAGAGCTTGCTGGTTACTGCATCTGTTCCTTTGGCCCAACGACCCCTCATTGAAGCAGTCGTGGAGGGAAGCTTAAATAGGGGCGGGTGTACCTTGTCTGAGAGTGGTGTTCTTTCCTGTTCAATTTCTCTTCATTAAAGGACAGACCTCGTTGTATCACTTGAATTCTTCTTAAAGTAATTTCTTCTATTTGCTCTCCATCGGCTACAGCTCTACCAGATCATTCATCAGCTCAGAATTCACGTTCCACAATGGCAAGCAAAGGGAAGAGCACAGCCGTGACCAAGGACTATGGCAAGAGGACAGCAATCGTCACTGGATCAGCACGAGGAATGTGCGTCCCATATTCTCACATGTCAATGTGCCACAAACGCTCCAGAATCAGCTGATTATTCGAACAGTGGAAAAGCAATTGCTATTAGACTTGCCGAAGATGGCTTCGACGTCTGTATAAACGACATTGCAGCAAACAAAGCCGGCATCGACGAGGTGCGTATCGTCTCTCCTCCCCCTTATGCGCAGCCTCACCAGTGAAGAAGACTTCTAACACCCATTCATTTCCAGACAGTCAAAGAAATCCAATCTCTCGGCCGCTCCTCCTACGGGCATGTCGCCGATGTATCCAAACTCTCCGAAGTCGAATCCCTCATCTCCGCCTCCGTCAAAGAACTCGGCCCCTTAAATGTGATGATTGCTAACGCCGGCATCGCACAAGTGAAAGCACTGCTTGATCTGAGCGAGGATGATGTCAGGAGGATGTTTGAGGTTAATGTGTTTGGGGTGTTTAATTGCTATAGTGCTGCTGCGAGGCAGATGATTAAGCAGGGTGGTGGGGGAAAGATTGTCGGGGCTGCGAGGTGAGTTTTGTCTACTGACTGGTTTCTGAATTATATGTTTGTTGGAGAAATCCGTTCAAGCTGACAATGTGAAGTATCGTGGCATTCAAGCCCTTCGCTATGCTTTCGCACTACAGCGCATCCAAGTTCGCTGTCCGAGGCTTCACGCAAGCTTTTGCTATGGAGATGGCTGAGCATAAAATCACCGTCAATGGGTACGCCCCTGGTATCGTGGGCACGGCTATGTGGGATTTGATCGATGAGGAGCTTGCCAAGAAGAATGGTGCGAAGAAGGGTGATATGATCAAGAAGTATTCGGAGGATCTGATCGCGCTGGGTAGGACGAGTGTTCCTGAGGATGTGTCGAAGACTGTTAGCTTTTTGGCGAGTCCGGATAGTGATTATATGACGGGGCAGACGCTGGTTATTGATGGTGGGATTGTGTTTAATTGAGTGTTGTTTGAGTGAAGGAGGTAGCCTGTGAAGATATTCGTCTATTGACAAAGTCAACAAATGGATTCCAAATGGGGACTATTCGTGTGGCTCTATATTTACTTGTTGTGTCTGCACGGTCACTTTCTGTTGCTCTTTCTTAATAGCATCCTATAGCTTCACAAACCTCCTCTCAGCTCGTTGTGTTTCTCCTATCAGGCAACGATGCAGTGGGACAGAGATATGCTCTTCGGCTCACCACAATAGTGTATCTAGTCATCAAATCGTCATTGCTTTCGCCATGTCCGTTTTCCTCTCTTCGTCTTTTCCCAAGCCTCGTCAATGATATCCTCATCATCACCATCTCTCCACCACGACTCCCTCAGAAATCACAAGCCACGACCTCAACGCCAGAGCCTCAATTCCAAGAGCTTCATGGTACCTTTGGCCAGCTGAAAACTATTGCTCTGCCAGCGTTCGGAAGTGGCGCTTCTGCCTGCTTTCCTGGGAGTTCACTTTGACTTGAGCAGTTCGATGTTTTGGGACTTGACCTCACTTTTGGCTCTGTCTTTGGATTAAGTTCAGCGCTTGAAGTTAATTCGATGCTCTGATATAGTGTTGGAGCCTTGGAGGGTTTCTTGAGCTCTGTCTAAGATTTAGACACTTACTCCATCTCTGGATTTCACCTTCGCCGCAACAGTGTACATTTAGATCAATAGCAATTACCAATATCTACCTCGCTTTCTTCTTCCAATATTTCTCTGTTGCCACGTACCTCAGAAACAGCACTCGATTTCACCAATACAGTCCACCGAAGTTTCAATTAACGACATCTCCCATGGCCAAATATTACCACGTTGACCGGATCGATTTCTCGAACGTATTGAATACCGAGCTCCTAGCTTTCTTGCATTAATTCAGCATTGCAATTGGTATCTCTCTCTTTCTTGAACTACAAGGTATGTTGTTATGCGAACTCTACACGATAGTTCTAATTGATAATTACTCGTCTTCACAGCAAATTTGAGGGAATCATAAGCAATGGCTTCCGTACCACTTCAAGCCCGTGCCTTACTTGGTTGGGACAAAGAAGACTTCGTAGCTGCAATGGAAAGCCTGACACTCGAACAACGGATTCCAATCCTCGAAGTCTGCGCCGCTTACTTGGCACCCGGAGGGGCCATAAATTTTTTGTCTCTTGAAGCCCGCAAGCAAATCCAACAGACAATCAAGGATACTTTGAATGCAGGTGATCCAGTCTCTGACACTCATAATAATGCCGAAAGCACGAAGCGGAGAGGAAGAAAGCCGCGTCGATGTGAGCTGGAGCAAACGGATGTGATGATCGATGAGGCGCTGACCGATGATGGACGAGGGTAGTACTTGGCAAAGAAGAAGGATCCGACCAAGGCCTCACCAGCGAAAATACCAAAACTCATCGAATCGTTCAAGGTGCGCTCAGTTAGGGCATTCATCCGTTCACCAAACGCTATCATACTTGCAACTCGCCAAGAAACTGGACACCTGGTAATTCCTAAGTGTCTCTGATGATAATACGAAGTATCCCTTCGATGCTTCCGAGGTGAGCAGAAGACTGTTTGGGGTAGTGTTACTAAGCCAGATGAAACGATGCCGGCATTAGTCTGGTGGCTGGAGTCGTTTTGTCCACTTACCATGATCTACTTTGCAAGAACCTTTGAGGAAATATCAGTTCCAATATGGTACTTGATGCCAGCACATACTTTCTCAGTCAGAGATCCGATACAAAACATCCGGATCGAGCATTTAAATCCTCAAGTGAGTGAAAGTAAACAAATAGGGAACGCAAGATCTTAGCTGAGCCCAGTGACACTGTCAGCGGAATACTCAGGTTTCCCTATATATTCCAGTATCGTAAATTGCTCACGACAATCCATCCGGACGTAAGCTAGGGCAGCCGTTCTCGTTCGATTCACCGAGTCGACTTACGTGCAAAATCGGGCCAAATATGGCTTGACGTGAATGTACGCGAGGCGAGGCGACACCCTCTATCTCAACAACTTCGTCGCGCTCTGGTTTCGAACCTCATCCACTCGCGATCATTACAGTCCATTCACTTCGACATCGAGTTATCTGCACCAGATCGAATTTCTGTCTACATCAGAGCCTGATAACCTGCATCCGTCGAAAGTAATCGTCAATCTTCCGAACATCGGCAGACACTAGAACTACTATGCTACGTTCTGCAATCATCTACCTTTTCTAGAAGGACCATGTCTTCAAACACTCACCCACAATCCATCACGCACACATACGATGCTCGCCAGTTTGTTTCGCGAGCAGGCAATTATACAGGAAAGCGGGCTCCACTGGGAACCTTTACACTCTCGTATGAGCAGGTAATCGGATTATGACCCTTGTCTTGAATTAACCAAGCTGACCGAACTTCAGTACAGAGCTGCTTTCCCTACACATGAGCAGCTTCAGGCTGCTGGGGGGTGGGATGAAGCCATTCTGAAGAACTTGCTGGCGACCCAAACGCAGCGAAAGGTCTCGTCCGAATCCGCTACGACCACCACCACCACCAATGGTTCGTCCACCGCCAGAGCCTCTTCGGATGCAATGGCTAGCACTGTGGTCAACGGGAGTGCTGTTGTACCACCATCGATTCACACCTTGCTGGAGGGCACCGTGCCACTGCCGACATCCGTAAGCAAACGCTGGACAGAAAATCTGTTTTGCAGGCTAACATGGTACAGATCTTCCATCCTGATGGAGCTCGTGACTCTCCGTTGAAGCCGATCGGCCATGAGAAAAATCTCCGTCGATCCTCGGCAAAGTAATATACTTCTACAAAGTCATGCAGTCAACATTGCCTCGACGATGTAGGCTGTGGCCTTCGCAACCTGCATGACTGTATCAGGTGCAAAAATTGATGTACGATTAGTGCGAATGGTTTTGAGCCCAGCAGAGGCATATCTTAGCGGACAAGGCCACCGCAGTCCGAATATATTGGGGGCGTGGATGGGTTTTCTTTCTTTTTTTGATTGGTTTGCATCGATATCTGGAGGGTCAGCGTGAAGGGATCAGCAGCAAGACTTTATTATTATCATGATGGATGGAGAAAAAGGCGAGTGTATTTGTGTAGTTTCCGGGGAAGTTTGTTTTAGGATAGAGGAATAAGCATCGCTCATTAAGCATTTTCCTCGATGTCCAGTTTGTTTACTTTTGCCCTGCTCACTGAGTATAGGCACACTGGGTATGTGCTGCCATTGTCAACTTAGAGAAGCTTCTCCCTATATATAATGGTCGACAAAGACTGAGCCTTGCTTTGGCGGCGCTGCTGAAGATGTATGCCTCTGTTCGCGAGATCACCCCAGCAAGCGCCTTCCCCACTAGCCTAATACCATGATGCCACCACTTCAATACCGCAACATCACAATCGATCAAGACTGCTTTCTATCATGTCTCATTACCTCTTGGGACTTCACTCTCTGCTATTTGCATATGTGTCGCCAGTTGAGTTCTCTTATATGGTGTAAATGCTGGAATTGGGCTTACTCGTTGCCAGCCATGAAGAGAGAGGGCAATTTCTCATGCACCTGCCTTACCTGTTCAGCAAGTTTTCCCTGAACGTTTTTGTATTTATTTTTGTGATCTAACTTTCTGAGATCATTCAAAGCTGCCAGAATATGATGATTTCGCAATGTTATTCCAGCTATATTTTCAAAGGGCGGCCTTCCAGCCAGCGACGCCTCGGAATTCCAGGCCTGCATCGCCACCCCCCGTGTCCTTTCGATTGCCAGGACAACGAAGGCTTCAGCTCGGGTTGTGACAAGCAAGCTTGTACTGTAACATCATCCAGCTACTTTCCTGGTCTCTGTCAGTGGTCGTCCCAGCAAGTAAACCGGCATTACTTTTCCCGTTCAGATCGGAAAGCTGAATTTCTGGGCACAATTAAGCGAGATTGGCGAGTGCCCGGCAATATTCTCCCACGCAAACATCACTTTTCATTTGTGTTGTATTTTTCTGGCTTAAAAATAATTGATCCAGCTTATCTTTATGTACTTTGATCTTAAGTAGAGGGAAACGAGTACTCGAAAAGTTCGACGTTCATGGTAAGCAAGTGTTGAGCGGAAATGGTGTTTGTTTACTTTCGGACCAGCGCTGCGCCACAAAACATGGCATGGCACCTGGTCATAAATCAGGAGCGTGTCTCTGTTCGCTACTTCCCTCGTGGGAATTAGTCAACCTTAAGACGTGGTAGTCGTGTACATGTGCTGTCCAGTTACAATAGAAGGCTAGTTTCTCTAGATTTCAATCGCACGGTTATCCCTCTATTTTTGCAACACCAAGCTCTAGCCTACTTCCACCAGTCAGGTCACTTTCATCAATCTAGTTAGAAGCACTTAAGTGGTTTTCCAAGAAGGAGCAGACGGTAGCCAGCCTGCTCAAGGTCCTGGCCAAGACCCAGTTTCTGTCGCTTGAACAGGAGACTCAATTATCCACCAATTCCCCATTATCACACAGCAAGCTGGACTAAATGCTGCTATTATCTTTACATATAATCGCTTATTCATCCACTCTCAGTGACTCTTTCTACCATCTACACCGGTACCATTCGACCGGAGCGCGTTCCTCGTGGCAGTCGCTCACCTCAGACTTGCCACTCTCGCATACATTCACTTCAACTCACCTTGCCGACATCGCAAGCCACACCTCCCAGAACGACTACTACCCAACCTCCTCTTTAATTCCTATCATTCTTGACCAACACTTGCTTACTCACTGCAAATTTATATCTTTCAACCCTTAAAGTCTCCAACATCAAACCTTTCAGCACCGAACACGAGCAAATCATATCAACAGGCACTACCATACATCATGTCCATTAAGATGCTCTCAGCTACTAGACTCGTTCCCAGCAAGGGTTGTATTCTCCAGGTAAGGATTGGACGCTCCTTCCCCGCTTCAACATTTATCCTAACTATTCCCAGCTCCGACTCGCCAAAGCCCCAAAACTCATCGCAGCAATCACCATCGACGAGAAGTCCAAAGTCAAGGCCAAGAAGATACCTTTCAGACGCTGGGATGCAGCAGAGAAGTTCGTTAGAGAGAAGGTTCGCGCGGTGTTGAAAGCCAAACACCTCATCGCCGTCCACTGGAACGAAATCGAAGATGGGGTGTATGCAACTGAGGAGGAATGTCGCAAGGAAATCGAAAGAGTCTGGGTTGCTGAAAGCACCACCACTGATGACCTTCAAAACCTTGTCCGTACCCTCAAGGTCTCCCGACTCCTTCAATCCCGCACCGAACCGAAGCCCGAGCCAATCCACTACCAGTCACGACCTATCGCAGAGAGCATGAGCATCGCCGCCAGCAAATGGCTTTCCAAGATGATGATGAAGCGGGACAAGCCAAGGGGTGCGTTGAAGAATAGACAGATAGTCATCGAGGCGGAAGTTGGAGGGGAGCAGGTGAAGGAATGGAGTTGGAGTGATAACACGCAGGAGGAGACTTGGGAGGACTTAGGCATTTACAAGCACCATGCGGAGATTTCGTGGGACGAGATATGCTACCGGGAGAAGCCATCAGTCAAGGCAGTCACCAGCTTCCAGCCGTCCCGTCTCCGATGGTCGTTGACAGTTTGCGAAGAGTGAGCAGAAGGGAAGTGGTTGGATATGGATCTTGTTTGAACTATCATGTTCACAAATGCAAGCTGGACATGCACCATAATCTTCACACTCGTGTCAACTATGCTATGCGTCATTTTCTTTCCAAAGTATGGTACCGTTTTGCGATGGCCGCCAAAGTTGGCGTGGTGTTGACCCAAAGTCCAGTCAAAATCGTGATACGGAGCTAGTTTTGACTTTTTCGAAGCCTCAACAGGTCTAATTTAGCAGCAGCACACATCATTCAGAAACCTATAATAATCCTTGCTGGTGCCTTCAACTTCTCATCCTTTCATTAAATTTATCTTCAACCCACATATATCATCTACTCCCCCAGATCTTCACCACATCAATTAATCACGTTCGTTCCACGCCTCCACAACCGTATCCTCCAGATGCTAGGTAAACATATAATAATCCATAAGTACGTCGGTCTATAATCGTGCTCTGTGCAACAGGAGCCTTGTACTAACTGAGTCCAGCCATTCTCGATATGGCTGTCTCTACTATCACCAGCAAGATGTCGGGATGCCAATACCCATTTGCCCAGGGCAAAATATGCAACTGGGTCGACTACGAGATTCAGGTCACAGAAGGCATCATCAACGACATGGATGAGCCGCTGACTCTCAGAGATGCATCTTCTCCAGAGCCAGAGAGCGGGGAAGAGCGCTCGATCTCGCCCTCACTGTCGCCGGACCAGCGCCTCGAACCGAGCAGGAGGACTGGGTCCAAAATGGCATCGGTCAGATTGAAGCTGCAGACAAGGAAAAGAAGCAGGTAAGTAATAGCCTCTACCAGCAGGTAAAACTGACTATTTTTATCCTATGCTGACTACCCATGTAGAATGGACGGGCAGAGTTCAACATGCTTCTTCAAGGGTTGCGCGCAAGCTCAAGCGTCACAAAGCGAGTTTCACAGACCGATCCATCTGTTATACTCGGAGACCCTGCCATAATATTTGCCGGGATCAGCAGATGATGGCCCGGTAGCCTAATGGGACTTTCTTTGCTTTTAGGCATTATGAGGAGGAGTAAGGATCTCAGATCAGATCAATGATGTATTCGACAGAGATAATGTGAGTAACTGTGGTTTTTTGAATGTCCAATAATTGATTTATGTGCTTCAACGTGCCTCGTGATGCTTTTAATGTGATCGCAGGCCTTCAACATGCCAAATTAACTCTTCGTAGAGAATGTCAACAAAGCCCCCTCTGCCACATCATTGCCCAAATCTATATGGATGCAGGACAAATGCAAATACGAAGGTATAGAATTCACACTTGCGATCTTGGAGGTATCGCTATAGCAGAATTGCCGAATGTGTTCTGTGTGTGCCAGCTCTGAGGCCGCCAAATTAGCCCCTCGATATTCTCAACCCCTCGCTTAATATTGGCAGGCGCAATCGTGAAGGCATCGTCGGTCCATCATGTGACCGTGAGGAAGTGCGAGCGTCCTTGGCGGTCTGGCTCTTGGAAGCTGATTGATCCAGAGATCCCTCATTTATGGCAATGGAAGATGTTTGGGAGTGGCCGCATGCGACGTCTATAGGTATTTGAGAATTGCGACAGGGAGAACTTGGTCGGCTGGCAGGACTTGCCAGTTACAGCTTCTTATTTGGTCTGGCCATGCAAGTGGCAGGTTTGACTGAGTTAACTACGGTGGCTGTGACCTCGAGATTACTTGAAAGGGCTGCTGCGTATGATTAAAACAGGAAATCCTCTTTATCATATTCCCACATCTTACCTTGTTCGCCGCCTAGACAAAGGTACCTGGAAGATAAGTAATGAAGTATATAGGGCGACACAAGAACAATACGACTTGAGAGCACTGTAATCGTGCAAAGTCTGAATGCGACACTAGTTAGATACGTCTGAACAACATCAGATGAGTACCCAAGTTGTGGCCTGAATCGACTGCGGTGAATTTCAATACGAACAGAGACTAGCCAAAGTGAGCGACTCGCGATGATGGAGAAATTAGGCCAAAATGTCCTCGAAATTCACTGAAAGGTATATAAAGCTACTCTCTCGAAGTTTGAACTGTTCTCATTCTCAGCGACATCTCTCGAGTTCTGCACACCTCGAAACGCAACGATGGGTCGCAGCAGAAGGAACAAAGAGAACATTGCCCCACAGGCACGAGACGAACGACCAGTCGATATCAAGCCGGAGAGGCAGGAGTCGCAAGACGTTGAGAACAACGATGGGTTTGTTGAAGTCAGTCTTGGCTCCGCCAGCAACCAGATCGAGCAAAACCTAAGCTCAGCCTCGAACTGCACCACACCTAAGACTGCAAACAAAGGGAAGGGATCTGATGATATAGCGCAAGAAGAAGATGCAGAGATGGCAGAAGGAGACCTGGATGGACTGTGTAATATGGAAAGCTCAGGCGACCTCGACAATGTGGAATTGGAGGAGCTGTTGGAGATTGAGCAGCAGATTCCTGACGACCTTGGACCCCTTGATTCACCAGTACGGCCACATACACCCCTTGGAGGACAGTCCTCGAGAAGTCAACCCCTTTCCGAAATCGATCCCAAAGACCTGCCAGCTCCGCTCAACGTCAACAAGTCGTCATATTTCTCGAAAGATAACCCAATGGAGGCCGAACCACTGTTTGAAGAGATCCCAGATGATACTGAAGCGTGGTACGAAGAGGGCGAGGTGGATGAAGATGGAATCCGACGGGAGGAAGCGGAATTGTCTTTGGCAGAGTGGAATCTCGAGAGGCATCCTAGATTCGGCGCATACAGGGTCAAGGAAATCAGTTGTCTCCGGGTGTGTTGGACGATTGATGACTAAACCCCAGATAACGTGGTTATGGCCATATATCTCCGCGCGAGTTTGGAAACACATACAAGACAATGGAGGCGGGGATGATAGACCAGAGATGGGAAGTGTGAACTTCTGGCTAGTTAGAGTGGACGTTTTCAATTTCTCTCACCTCAAATCATCCAAGGTACAGGGCTGTGGTAGATGTAATGGAATAACTGCGTTCCGCGAACATTTTGCTCTTTGTGGCGTGAATTGATCAAGTACGGTGCCGTTTTTCACCCTATCTTACAATTTCGACTTGTCACAGAATTCTGCCTCTCTGAAACTAGTAAGTTGAGTCTCCTCTCTAAGGTCACACTGACGATTGCACGGTTGTGGTTTCCATGTACGAGTAGCTGCACTATCCAGTTTTGGAATCTAGGTATTCGGCGTCGCTAGCGTCGCTCCTCTCAACTTTGGTTGTCTAAAGAAGGCCATACGCTTAGGCCCTCGCTCAGTCCGTATGTCAATTGCCATGCACAGATCAATGTATTAATTATCTCAAGCAGTCCTGGGAAATTGTTCTTTCTTTCATTAATCTAAACTCAATCTCAAAAGTCTTACAACAACATATCACAATGGCGATTAACTATCCTTGCTCGGTGGGCTCCACCGATGAGGCCTCAGAAATGATCGAATTACTCGAGGTCATGGCACTTCCGATTTCCGTTTCCAACGAGTATCCAGATCCGTATTCTAATTTCTCTATGGATCCTTATGGGTATATTCGGAAGCCAGACGGCGAATCGTCCAGCGAGGGCTCCCTCGTGGAGGCTTCCGAGTCAGAGAGTGACAACACCACTGTCAATAACCTAGAGTATACCGAGGAAGACAAAATCTCGGAAACCAGTATCGAACCAACAGACAATTTTGTTGAAGAAGATTCGATGTCTGGCATGGACTATTCGTATGACGATGCTCCCAATGATCTCAGTGAGGAGACAGAAGATACCGACAGGTATGGTTACACGAATCTAGTCGAATTGATATAGCTAATCACCAACAACAGAGTCCCTCGAAGGAAAGGCCTCTATGCTTACATGTACAATGATTACCTCAATTACATCAATGGAGATGCGGCGAGAAATGGAACCGTTGAACCACTAGCCATGATTGGCGAGCATGTCAGGCATGAATTTAGCTACGGCAGATGTCTAAAGCTACGAGCAGCGCCATTTGACGAATTCGGACCAGAAGACCTTCTGATGGAACCCTTGTGTGAGGAAGAAGTGTTTGAGATGGAAATTCACGGTATCAAGGTTTCACAGGCGTACATCACCAGGGGAGAATGGGATATTATGGAAGATGAGAGGTTGAATGTTCACAGATGTAAGCCCAGTGGCCTCCGAAAGGTTTGGTCGATGGTATAATGATGCTCATGGTGGTCTGTCGAGTTTGGAGGCAATGGGGTTCATCTGAAGATGGTTTTCAGCTTTGCCCCGCCAACTTGCTGTCCCTCATCCACCTGGGCAGCTCGCTTAATTGTTTATCGTCAAGATTCTCCGGTATGGAATGTTTCTGTTAGAGTTGTGGCGCGCAACATAGGAAGTTTGATGTAGCTCGGCAGTTTTTGACTGTTTAACCTATTTATTCCTCTCCTTTGGCTTTTTCATTGAATACTGATTGTGAATGTGCCATTAGCGAGCGTGCTGGTCGCTCGAAAATTGCCCCGATTTAGCCTCTCGTCCAGATCGGCTTAGCGCCATCCAGCCAGGCTGAAGGTAAACGAAGAATCTTGTTGCTGCGAGAGATTATTTCGTTGCAGGAACAAGATTCTTCGAGCTCATATAGTCTGTTGAAGATCCATAGTTTCAAAGAAAGTTTACCACTTGACCATTTGGCTTGCTCAACCAGCACATTCAACTCGATCTTGTCTGCTACTACGCCACGATGGGAGGCTATTACGACGACTGTCCGCCAAGTATGTTGATGAAGGCATTCATGATTCATCGATCAGACAGAGCTATTCGACATGAGCGGAGAGATCGGGAAAACGCAGACCTTTTAAAAGAAGAACTTGCTCGTCTCGCGGTGAGCAGAGACCCAGATACCATCAAGTGGGCAGCCAAGGTCGCTAAAAGGGAGAAAAAGAGAAGCAAGAAGGAAAAGAGGCACCTCACTTGCAACGAGATCGAACTTGAGATAGACAGAATTTTGGGGAACGGCGCCGGGATGAAGGAGTGTTCCGACTTTGCGTTCGCAAACAGCAAGAAAGGCCGGCTACCAGTTCCTATCCAATTGAAGCTGAAATCTGCCTTCCCTCCTTCAGGTATGTCTTAGTCCCACCATGGTCTGCTCATAGTTGGTTGAGGTACTGACGAAGGCTGTAGGAGGAATTTCTTTGGAGATTGGGAAACAAGATACATCTCCAGCCCAGACCGAAACCGACGACGAAGAGCCAGATAGATGGGCGAAGATCGATGAGCTCAAATTCATGCTCATGTCTTCTATCCAGGCCTTGCCATCATACGTCGCATCGCCCATGAGTTCATATGAAACGAGGCTCGAAGAATTCGGTCCAGTTCCCACCAACGTTGACCTTTTGCGCAAAGTATATGAGCGACAGATGTCTTGGCTCCGTATTACCCCTTCCAATGACACTTTGTTATCATGGGCAGCAGATATCTGGGACATTCTGCACTCGTCGAACGAACGGTCTGGCTGGCTTTTCGAGGACGCTTTATCTGTGCATAGGCTGTATTCGAAGATGTTAGCGGCGCCAGAGATCTGGAAGGCTAAGCGTGCGGAACTTCAATTGCGAGAAACGGCCGAGAGAGCACAGCAGCGGGGTGAGAGGTTGGCAAGACGTCAGGCAATGAAGCCTCCGGCAAGACGTAACTCAATCACCTCCACTGATCTCATGCCACTGTCACAACTGAAACTGGCAACGAGGTCTGATCAGGTTACGGGAGAAGTGGTAGTCAAATACGACAGCAATCACGCGCAAGAGTCAGCGGGATCTAAGCCTCAGCTCGAGATTATCGACCAAATCGAATCAGTATCATCTCAAGCTATGACTGATACGGACGTAGGTTGTCGGGTAGATGAACCAGGAACAAGTGATCAACATCAGCTTCAACTCATGATACGCGATCAAGTTGAAGCAGTACCATCTCCAAACATATCTGACACAGACAACACAGTCGCCACGGTCGATTCAACACAGACACTCGAATACCCCCAGTCTTTGCTCAAGTGTACCGATCAACAAGTCGAACTCGAGTTGTCTCAAAGTATGGCTGATGAGGACGACAGCTCGATTTCAGATCAGCAGGCTGGCGCAATTGAGGAGTGTGTGCCTCCAGCAACTGCGAGCTGTGAGGTGACCATAAAATATTATTCCCATACTTCCGGCGAGCTCATCTTACAGCTGCACCCACAGTTCAAGAAGCTTGCTGGTTCGAAGGTATTTTGCGAAAGCTGTCTGAGAATCCAGCACTCGTACCGTGCTGAATGAGGGCATTGGTGGTGGACGGTTAAGTGTTGAGGTAGTGGACTCACGGGGAAATTCGAGTCTCAGGCGCTTCGGGCTTTGGTAGAGGTTGGATAGGAACCCTCCAGCAAAATTGAAGGCAGTATATGCTTCAGTCAGGGGTCAAGCAGGCCAAAGGATTGTACAAAATGAGGATATCGAACAAGTTCCGAAGAATACCGGTCGGCTTCCGGATGGTCTTTTGAGTAGTAAAATGAAAATTTCGAAATAAAATCTGAATTATCTTGATATGCAATGTTCTCATAATTTTGAAGTACATTTATTAGCAATCTAGGTCTCTTAATAAGCCCGAAAGGACCACCACATTCTCTAGCGGTCTGCAATGTCCAATACAACGCGGTTGGTGAGACTTGTTGTTTTGATTCGCCAGGCTTCACGTAAAGTTGTCAGGACTTCTTAGTCAACATCATCGTTGCCAGCATGAACCTTTACTTCGTTAATACTCTGCACTCGTCCCGGGGCCACAAACTCGGAGGCCTGGGTTGGCCATCCCGCAAGCTTCCAGCCCTGCTTTGTTCGAGACGAGAGAGCTTTAATGTCACAAGAACCTCCTGTGATATTGTAGCCATTGAAGAAGCAGGAAAGGACGATACTGCTGTGATTTGTGTATATGCTGGGCGACCGGAACTGCAAATCTATGGTCGGTCACATTGATTCGAGCTACTGAGTGGGCTGGCGCCAAAGTGTTTTATTTGGTGTAATCCATTCCAAATCTATTGAGTAGAGAACAGGGATACCATGCGGCAAGCTGGAACTACGACTGCTACAACTTTCTGATCGATGAGCTCAAGACCACGATGCTTATACCTTATTCGCTAACCAAAACTCGCTCTCTTCCACCATGAAGCCCGTTTCAATGTTTAGCGGCGCGTTCTTGGAAGTGTACCTTTTAGCCGAATCCGACGGGGAATCTCGTCCCGAAGATCATGGGAAATCAGATTCAGAGAGAAAGCACTACAGATGTGGGTTGAGGGAGAACGCAAATTGCAGTGGACCAGAGAAGAAGCTGTTGAGTTTATAGTTAAAGCTATGACTGACAACAGAGCAGAGCACGGAGGCTTTTTACATTCTCTTCAGATTTGACCAATTTGAATGAGATTGTGGAGAGATATGCAGAGTGTCACGAGATAAAGGTAGAACTTGTGAGAATGGGAAATGTGAAATAACTTGTGGTGAACAGCGGATAAGGCGAGGAAACAGGGCATAAGGGAGTAAGGTGAACAGTTTGAGCTACTCTGGTCATCTCCACTCATCGATGGCACTTCGCAACGAGCCAAGGGAGGCCGATATGGATATGGAGAAATTCTCAACGGTCATAAGGAAAGGTTTGACCAAATCCCTGGAGCAGAATCCTGTTGTTTTTGGATGTCACAAAGCGAACTTGATACATGGGCGGTTTCACTGTTTTTCGAATGCATGCCAACAGGGCAACGCCCCTTTTCTCAGCTCAGCAGTGTGTCTCGATGCCTCAGCCGCAGACCAGCTTCGGGAGCACATTTCCGAGTGCCGAGTTCTTCAACGCGTCATGTCATAACAGTTTCAATAACCACGATTCCGCTGTCCGACTTCTATTAAATCATGTCCTTTATCACAATAATGCTCTTTTTCACCGCTGCTGTCATAGGCTCGAAAACATGTGCGCAAATGGATATGTTCTGACTTCACACCGAAGGTCCAGAATAAAGATCCTGCCAGATCAGGAATTTGCGAACTGTCCAGGGACCTGTCAGACAATTGAGTATTAGGGCTGCAGGTTCAAGCATCACGGAGGTTACAAGACCATTACTAATGTAGACATTTGCGCTGGGGTTGAGCTGATACTGTGAGAACAGATGATGAGTCACATGTACTTCCTCGTACTACGGAAACCGTACCTTGTTTTCAAAGAGCCTGATACGGATGTAGAAGAGTATAAAGATGATAGTACATTGAATAAAGGATAAGTTCCGGTATCAAGTCTTGCTATAAGTGAGGCGGCGGTGGAATCTCTGTTATACTCTTGTGTTTCTTGACAAAACAAGAACCACAGATTTGATATAGAAGCCAAATATAGTCAGATCTATTAATTAAAAACATCAGGTTATATATTAAAGAGTATGACTTTATTTTCTAATCTTTAAAAGATATATAACTTATTTTTGAAAGATACTTTTTAATCTATTTCTAGATACCTCTTCGATTCCTTTAAAGATACCGGCAAGTCTTTGAAAGATTTTGTAATATCGTAATAATCGGAAAAAAGATATAAGACAAGATATCAAGTGAAGACCGATATTTTACATCAGCGGGCACCAGGGGCCAAGATTTTGTAACGATGTTGATGATTTAATTTAGCGATCAAGTTTAAAAAGGTCCTAATTATTCACCGTATACGATTTTTATGATTTCTCCCCAAGATATATGTTCTAATATTTAAAGTGATTACATATAGAAATGGGAAGTCTGGCAGTGTTAGTGGGGATGGGTCATGTGACATACGCTCATCTCTCGCTGTCGCTGCCGCTCGGTTCGTTTTTCTTCATCGAGTTCACAGAATGCCACCAGACCGCGGCAGAGCTTCGAAGGCTTGTACAGCCTGTCGAAAACAGAAGACCAGATGCTACGAGTCGGGTGCTGCACGGGGGTCTTGTTTACGATGCCAGCGATTGGAGCTGTCATGTTCTTTAGAATTAGTCGCGTCAGAGGCGCCAGGGCACTACGCTGGTGATATTCGGCACGGAACTTCATATGATGAGAGGTCGGTCGAAGACATGAGTACATAAAATGTTCACTACAGGCTAACTTTCTTCCGCGGCCAGATTGGCTCGTTTGGAACGTACTGTTGGGAAGCTGGTCGAACGACTTGGCGACGAGCCTACCAGCACCACCTCAAATCACGGACCAAGCTCCCCAGTCGACAATATCCGGAATGCCGTTGATGGCCCTGTTGGCCGGCAGCAGTTTCTCGAGAGTGATCACAATGCCGATTCCAGTCTGACAGCGATGGATGGACCGGTCTTCGTGATTCGAGACGCCGCTGCGGAAGTTGGTATGGGTCAGCACGACGCACGCCTCGTAGGATCTGGTCTGCCTGAAGGGGAAGCAGATGTGATATCTAAAGGATTGATCACCGTCAACGATGCTACGACCTTATTGCAGCTGTAAGTTGCCCTTCGGAGGAAGACTTCTTTCAGGCCTAATGTTGCATAGCTTCCACGAACATTACGGTCGATGGGTTGCCTTCAAAGACATCGCGGTGAACGACCTATTGAGAGACGTGAGAAGATCACCACTCTTACTTTGTGCTTGCTGTTTGATTGCTGTGCGGCACACTACCGAAGAATTGGCATCGGCCGTTGCTCCCCGAATGTTTGAGGAAGCTAAATCGCTTTTTTCGAAAGCCTTACTCGTGGTTCCTCAGACTTTCGACTTTTTCCAGGCGACCGTTATTCTGAGCATGTGGTCAACAACGATTGGCCAGGTACTACTGAGTGTCGATAGCTGGCTGTCAAGCGGATTTGCACTTCAACATTCTCTTGCGAGCGATGTCTTCAGGCCAGTGAAGTCCCGCTCGGCGCAAATGACAAGACAAGATCTGGGCAGCGTGGCGGTTTGGAACAACTTGTGTCTTACCCATCTTCAGTACCGAAAACTATCACCGTCTGCCTTTCTACTGTTCTTTACTGACTTTATTCAGCTATTCAGTTGGTACACAGCGGCGGCCTCTCTTGAAACAAGATCAGATTGACAGATGTAGAATGGTCCTCGACTCGGATCACGCAACGAATTTTGAATGCCGGATAGTCGCAGAAGTTCATTTATATTGGACCATTTATGAAACTTGTCTGGGAGACTCCGTCGATCTCCCAGAGACACAGGCAATTCTTCGCGCATGGAAGCAAGAATGGGGGTTTCTGTTTGGTAGGTCATAAGGAATCAGCCCCAGGTATTCCCCCTTTTTGACGTCATTTAGACCAGCCACGCTCTCAGTTCTTGCAACTGGGATTCCATTTTGCCCAACTTCTGGCTTTCGATCATTCCTTGAAATCACGCTCCGCAGCTGTGCGAGAATCGTTGCTGTCCGAAATGGTCCGGCTTTCCGGGGCGATATTGAACCTCGCGATCGAGACGGCGGATGCTCGGACGCGACATTTGAGCGATCATATCTACCACGTTATTACTTTTGCAGCCGTTACATTGTGCCGCCTGCTACATTTATACGAAGACCGATTGTCAGCGTCTCATGATATCGCCAAACTCGACCAGCTTCTTTTGGATCTGGTGACCTGGCTGTATTCCATTGGTCTTCCATGTCATGTGGCGCATACGCTTGGCGACGTAGTTGCTGCCTTTCACAAGAAGCTTCGTCCGACAGCTCGTCCCACCCCGTCTCAAGAAGAGGCGGAACTGTGGGGGCAGCCCGAATTTGCCAATTTCTTCCCAGATCTACTGGGAACAGCGATTTATGATGGAACAGATTATGCAATGCTACCAGATTGGGAACCATTCGCAACTCGGCCAGCTAATTGATGTCTTTGCTGCAAAACAACCCCTTCGGCCGGTACACTGGTATCTATACTGTCTACAAGAAACTTTGTCCAAGCCTGCTCTCTACCTCCCAGCGTTACACAATTACTTACCAGTATATTTCTTTTCCAACCACCTAAAGAATGGGAACGCTAAACCCGAGAATGCAAAGGTGAGTTCATGCCCAATGTTGGCCCCCTTACTGCCAATCAAGCCTGCAATCGGGCCACTATACCACGTCACTTTCATTCCGAGCGCAGCTCCAACGAAACCGAAACAGAAGGCTGCAATTGCACCCCATCCGAAAGGCAGCATATCAGGTTTATCCCAAGTATCGAAGTCGTATTGCTTCCACGAAGCGGCTCGAAATATCAGATGCTCCTCCACGACCACAACAATGTGGATGATAGTCCAGTATCCTATGATGCTCAGGAATGTTTGGAGGGTGTCGTGAAAGTATTCGGCGGCACATGTTCCAACGATAATAGCAGCCACGAAACCGCATGTGACGAGGACAGTTCTGGGGATCCGAAGCGCCCAGGGGCCGAAGTTCTGAGCATGCATGGCGAACGAGTAGTTGTTTGGAATATTGTTCTATGAAAGTCAGTGATGGCACGTGGTAGACCAGGGATATTTCGACTCACTGGAATTGCACTCAATGCAGCCAATACCAGTAGGAACTTTCCAAATCCTCCTGCAGGCTCGAGCGCGAGCTTGAGTGGACCGCCCACACCCGCCTCATGATATGCCAGCTTCCAGGTGGGGTCGACAAAAGTTCCGCTGTATATTGCTGCGCCCAAAGCCTGGACAATAATTGCCGGTACTGCAATTCCGATGTATGTGGCAACAAATATCCTGTTCTGAGGCGTGTTGATTGGCATTCTGACGTTGTAATCGGCAGCGCAGTTCACCCACGATACAGCAAATGAGAAGACCACTGCAATGAATGAAAGGGCTGCAGCTGCTCCATTTGCACCAGTAGGTGATTGGATTCCACCTCCCGTGAAATGCGGTGCTCCGGTACCAGCTGCGACACACCATACGATGAACGGCGGAATCCACAACACTGCATCGAGTCGATGAATCCACGTTATGCCCAGGGCACAAATGATCCAGACTGTGGTGCATATGATGACAACACCCGCCCATTGGGGGCATTTGCCATTCGAAAGCGCATATAACACAGAGGCTCCTGATATTGAGTTGATCGCGTTCCAACCAGTCGTGGACACCATAGAGAAGATAACGACCAGAAGGTTGCCCCAATAACCGAACGAGTACCTCCTGATGGATACGGTCAGACTCGGTCGATCGACCATGAAGTTTTGTGACTTACGAAAAGGTTGTCATTCTCAAACCGGTCAATCCGAAAGATGCTGTCCAAGCCGGCAAGAGACAACTGATGAGGTTCACCACGACGATAATTGCGAACGAGTCCCAGAATGCAAGACCCAATGCTCCTCCAACCATTCCCGTCGATAATGTCGCAACGGCCATGTTGGCGCTCAGCCTATCGGCAGTCAGTCCATACTCTTGAGGATCGGGGTTCTGTAACTACCAAAACGTGCACGCATTCCAAACATGTGTAGTATTCTGCTCTCGGTCTGCATCGGTCACTCGCTGGATGCCAGTTGTTTCAACTGCCCAAAAGCGACTTTTCGCCCAGCCAGAAATACCAGGTAAGCTGTTGCTTTTCTCAATCGAGCCGGCTTCGATATCGGTTCGATTGCCTGCCACAGTAATGTCGAGCTTGGCATCCATCTTGTGATTTGAGGGATCGCTCATTGTGAGGAGATCTTGTATGTCGGGCCATTCCAGTCGTGGAAATTGTCTCGTCTTTTATGTTCTGATTATCTCAAGGAACATGAGAATGTCGTGATCTCTATCTTGTTTGATTTGTCTGATAAGAACCCTCCGCGGCATGCCGATGCTTCGATATCACCGCGGTACGCCGCTCGCAATCTCACCGCGGCATCCCTCGGTGATACGGCTCTGTCGCCTTTAACCATACCCAAAAATATTCAACACGAAAAATAGATAAGAAAGAAGAGCCACGTTGGAGCTTCCAGTTAATTACTCTGACCAAGAACATAGTTGCGTGTGTATTACAATGGCGCCTTCAGCAATCGAAGCAACTCCAATTGGGATGAATTGTATCAAAGCGAGATTACAATCCCAGCCTACACAAAATACCCCAATGGAACAGAGTACACTCCATCGACGGGGGCTTGGCCTTCGAGGTGTTGACCATAGCTTGGCATCTCCTGGATACACATTATTCGCACATCTCACAAGCCCGGGAACCGTTCGACTGATTGCTAACGATGGCACGGAAGCTCATCGATGGGATCTACCGTATCGGCCTGGACGACACGCAAGAATTCTTCCGAACGGAAATCTGGCATACAACGGAGTCCACCCAGAATCTCCGAGACTATTTCCCTTGTGGCAAAAATATCGTGGTGGGGTCATGCAGCAAATCGACCCGACTGGAAATGTCGTCCATGAACATTGTGATCCACTTGCTCATCACGATCAGCACCATATGGATAATGACGAAATCCTCTACACTACTCTCGAACCTCTAACTGAGGAACAAGCCAGGTCGATTCCAGGTGGCATACCGGAGACTGAAGCTCCAGACGGCAAGGTGTATGCAGATTGCATCAAGCATGTAGATGCTTCGGGGAATCTCCTGTGGTCATGGAAGGTCATCGAGAACCTGGACCCAACCCTCTTCCCTCTACAGCCGCATTACACTCGAGACCACTGGCCTCTCATCAACTCCGTCTACCCTCTCCAAGACGGCAATATCCTCGCTTCTCTCCGCAGTGTCTCCGCGGTCATCATCATCTCCAGAGACACTGGCAAAGTAATCTGGCATCTCGACTCGACTGTTGTCGCGCAACAGCACAACGCCAGCGAGCTCGATAATGGTGACATCCTGATCTTCGACAACGGCACTTTTCGTTACCGAGAAAGCGCCACCTATTCCCGAGTCATCCAAGTGTCTCGGAGCACAAAGGAGATTGTTTGGCAGTACAGGGATCCACATCCGATGACTTTCTTCACGCCATTCATGGGAGGTGCACAACGTCTACAGAATGGGAACACTTTAATCACAGAGGCAGCATTCGGAAGGATATTCGAGGTCACGATGGAGGGGAAGATATGTTGGGAATATGTCAATCCATACTTTGCGGATTACAAAGGTTTGGATGCGAAGGAGATTGAGGACTACTTTGATTATCCTGCCAATGCAATGTTCCGAGCGTACAAGTATACGCCAGAACAGATACCTTGGCTGGCTCGAGAATAGGCGAGAACTCATGACAATGTTAGGCCATATAGAGAGTTGATAATTTAGGATCCTGCTGTATATAGAAGATATAGTCCAATTCTGTAACATGCGACCTCTTGTTTAATGAGAAATCTCACTACAGTGAACAAAGCGGCAGCCAGGCTCCCTCGTCAACCCATTCTTCAAAGAATCTCTCACTTGGCACACAAGCCTTTCTGGCAAGTCAAAACATCCGAGCAGTCATTATCCGAGCTACACTTTGAACCTATACGAGACATCAAATCAGTCTATTGGCAAAGCAAAAGCCATCCCACACTTACCGGCACAATGTCCCGCCCATTCGCACTTGGAAGGAGCCACATGAGTCGGGGCTGCAGGCGGCGGATAGCTCACCACTCCACCTGGTCCTCCGCAAATGTTCTTGATACAAGTCAAGACATCAGAGCAGTCGTTGTCGCTGCCGCATTTGGCTCCTGTCATTAATCAGCCCAGCTGATGTGGGTTCTCAAAGGACACGCGGTGTGGAGTTGGCAGAGCCAGTCAGACAGACCTTTACAATGACCAGCCCAAGAGCAAGATACAACTGTAGAGATAGGAGCAGGTGGTGCTGCAATTGTTGGAACCGCTACAGCGGGAGTTGACTTGGTGGGGGCTACTCCTCCACAAGTCCTGTTGATACAAGTAAGGATGTCCGAACAGTCATCGTCGATGTTGCAGGATGCACCTATGGTTTGTCAGATAAAGGGCCAGGACTTCAGGCAACTCGTACCAGCACAATGGCCTGCCCAGGAGAATTGTCTCGGAAGCACGAGCTCAGCACGGTTAAGGAGGACTGGCGAAGCCCCTGGAAGGGCAGAAATCCGAAAAATGCTGGTGCTAGCGATGAGGGTGGCCACCAGGAGGCTGTTCATCGAAAGGGCTTTCATTTTGAGTTGTTTCCAGAAGTTGCCAGGCTGATGTAGTACTGGCTGTTGCTGACGCCGATACGTGAAAGTATTGGTAGAGAGTATTGTGCTTAAAAGATGATAGGCATTAGAACGGTTTTATGGATCTCGTTATCGGTGCCTAATAGATGGTGAAGGATCTGAGGCAATTTCTCAGGTACTTGAAATAGGCGCAGCTATCCGAAAGTATAAACAGCTTTCCATGTGTCCTCCAACTATTTGAGGACATTCAAATGTCGCAGCAATACTGGGGTTTGGCAATGTGGATAAATGGTGAAGTGAACGCCATGGTGTGATGCCCAGAAAGCATCGCGAGATAGCAATATATTCATGGCCCCCAAAAGATATAAAAGCACTCGTAGACTCTATATATACTCAAGTGATGAATTCTGAAAGAGTTTAGACATGAAATCGTGCCGTTAGAATAGCTCGGTCAAGGAACGATCTGTAAATTTTCGGGGGGCCATGTCTGCTGCACGATTAGCAAACTTTGCCGGAGCGGTATCGAGTCTGCAAGCTTTCGGACCTAGTATGAACGACACCAATACAGGCTCTTATGTAATTGCAAGATTCTAGGGCTGAAAAGGCACGGAATGGTTGAAGTTTTTGTATTCTCGAACGTGGATTTCCACGCACAGCTCTCGCAGGGCCCTTACAGAACCAGCAGCAGCACCCACCCGATGACCACATTTCACTTGCGGTTCCTACATTTCGTCGAAACAACTAGTTGAGGAAATCCTTCGCCATTATAGTAATCAGATATCCCTTTCTTAGCCGCTGGATGTTTCGGGGCACGATCGATCCATTTCAGCAAGTCCGGCAATAGTGCCAGGTCCTCTTCCGTAAATTTTGCATGCCTCGTCAGAAAATATCGCCGAGGGTGGACATTTATGGTAGTAGTCATCTAACTCCTAGCCTCTGACAACTTTAATTAGCTCAAAGTACATGGAACCTTCCCCGGTGCGGATCTACTGCCGTCTGCCTAAACACAATTCGCTAGTGACGAGGGCGAATGAAAGGTCGCCGAGTAGTTCAAAAGAGCGGATTTATCACGCGGGACGAAAAATCAACAATCAATCTGCTATTTGTCGAAGTCACTAATCCAGTGAAAGCATACTCAAAGACTACCGTGCAGTCTCTCAGAACCGTCAAGAAATACTCTGCCAACAGCTTCTGATGTTGGTCGATTCTAATTAACAACCTAGCAAAACGCTGAGGCATGGAGTTCCTCACAGCATTCCTTAAAAGTATCGGCGTTAAAATCTCCGCATCTCCCGAACAATGCCATGATTAGCAGTATACAAAGAATAAAGGAGCGAAGTTCATACCTCAGCTTCATATGCAAAGTAGTCCATTCCACGGAAGAGTTTTTGCAGCTTGCAGCACCTGTTCGTGAGCTCTGGGATGCTCGTACTCTTATGATGACATTTGCAATGAATATCGTAGGCTTGGACGGAACAAGAACAAAGACAAGTATAGCTTTGAGGATCGTTGAATAATACATGATGTAGAAGTGCTGAAAATTACTGGTGACTTTTAGTGGAGCGATATATCGAGGGTTTTGGGTTTGTCTTCATCGGCTGGAACACTATGGAACAGAGTTATTTATATCCTTTACGGGAGATAACTGAGTTATTTACAGTACAGAGTAGGCAATATAACATGATCTCTAAAATCTGTATGCTTGTAGGTGGTAGGACAAGTGCATTTGACGTAGTACGTAAATGAAAGGCCAAGAGCTTGAAGTGAACACAAGATTAAACAGTTTCAATGACGAATATGAGGCAGAACCATAAGTAGAAGCAAGACTAAATTTCCGAAGCCGATGAAGAGAAAAGGAGTCTGCAGCCTAGCCCAAGGTCTATTGCCTGAAGGGTGCTGCAATGTTGGATGAGTCGCAGCTGATTCTTGGTCAAAGAATCATGGGCTTGACAACACCGACTAGACTTCTCGGAGCCCTTTTGTGTACGAAATAAAATGATATTAAAGTTGGACTTGTAGAGAGGAAACAAAAACACCTACGGAAAGGAGTTCGGCAAACAAAGTCTTGGCATTCGCTTCTTCAATTGAGTGACGTGATGTCACCGAGCTGGACGATATCACTACATTGCGATATCTTCTCAATGCCTCAACAACCATACTCCTACTACAGCAGCCGGTCAATCCAATGCCCGAAGAAACGCCCAAGATGACACCAACGACCAAGGACATCCTTTTGAAGGTCAGGAAAATGGTTCCGCCGATGCTCGAGAAGTTCCACAAGGGTAAGAGCTATTCAGCATCACTGACCTCGACCGAGTCTGACAGCATCAAGGGCAGATGGGGAGAGTGGCAGTAATTGGTGGCAGTGAGGATTATACAGGTGCTCCATACTTCTCTGCCATGGCCAGCGCACGACTGGGTGCAGATATGGTAGGGATCTTGATCTTACACTTACCTCGCCATCTATTGACATCTTTTGACAGAGCCACGTTATCTGCGAGCCTCAAGCCGGACAGGTTATTAAGACCTATTCTCCGAATCTGATGGTACATCCATTGATGCGCCAGTCGACACATGCCAGCAGCTCCGACTCTGCCTCCTCAATTGCAAAGGGCATCATCGATATGTTACCCCGCCTCCACGTTCTGGTTATCGGCCCTGGGCTAGGAAGAGATCAACTGATGCAGGACACATGTGCAAAGGTTCTTGAAGCTGCAAGGAAAGAGAATATGCCGTTTGTGCTGGACGCGGATGGACTTAATTTGGCTCAGACCAGACCAGAATTGGTACATGGATACCGGGAATGCATCTTAACGCCGAACGTTGTTGAGTTTGGGAGACTGTGTAAGAGTAAAGGCATCGATACTTCGGGGTTGGAAGGTGGCAAGGCAGCTGAGACGCTGTCAAAGGCATTTGGTGGAGTGACTATCATACAGAAGGGCGCCAAGGATTACATTTCGAATGGCGAGCATACATTTGTTAGTGATATTGAGGGCGGCTTGAAAAGGAGTGGTGGGCAGGGTGATACTTTGACAGGCAGTCTGGCGACCTTTTTAGGGTGGAGGAAGGCATATTTGGACAAGCTTTGGGATCACGACGGGGACTTAGATGCTGCTGAACTACTGGCTTTGGCCGCCTTTGGTGGAAGCTCAATTACAAGGGTGCGTCTGCTCTTTGTTCCGCTAGTATACAACTGACACTGTATAGGAATCCTCGAGACTAGCATTTGCGAAGAAGGGTAGGAGCTTGCAGGCAAGTGACTTGACGGATGAAGTCTATGTCGCTTTCACGAATCTCTTCGAGGGCTCCGGCCCAAAATTGTAGAATTCATCGGCGGAAATATAAACAAACAATCTCAAACCATTGAACCCACCGAAAAGTTCGTTATCACCACCATCTGCTCTCCGGCTCCTAAGTAGAGTGGCTTCATTGAACCAAATCGAGGCTTACAGCTTACTTGCGCTGTGAGTACAAGAATGTAGTATTTCGGGTCTGCTATACTTACCATGTAGCGGAAACCAGGCAACTCGACATCCGTTTTATCTGCAAACTCGTCCTCTGGCGCGGACCTGCCCCTCCACAAGCAGCCGGTCTCTACTGCGGTTCTCCCTCACGCAGTAAATGCTGAGGGGACTTGAAAAAATACCTACAGGTGTCAGCGTATGGTCATGAAATAGTGCGGAGCTGCTTCACCTTGGAGAATGATGCAGATGATGTCCGCGATGAAGACAGAGCGGTACGCAGGCGTTTCACCTATCTTGACCATGAAAGGACTGCTGATGTTTCCAAGTAAATAACCCAGGAATGCGTACGAGGAGAGTGTTATGCGCTTTGTGTAGCCGGAGCTGTTCATCCCGGAAAGGGAGAGACAAATGAAGAGGGCCGTTGCGGATGTTGGGAAGAGATAGACTACTCTCATCAGCCAAGACATTCAACCTCGCATGATCGTTTTATGGGACTTACCCCCAATCAATAAACCCGCAACATTCGAGCGAGGTCAAACAATCTGCAACAACAATCTAATGAACGTTGAGAAGAGCATACCGATGGAAACATATATCCGAGGCGTTCGGCAGTCTTTGGGCAAGCCAGCCTCCGAAGAGGATACAGACCATGTTGATGAACCCTTGAGGAATATAAATCAATGTCGACTGAAGCGAGTCGAAGCCAAAACTCTTGATTGTGAGACCACCAAATGCTCCGAAGCCACTACTAAGGATCCGTCAACCTCTTACCCACCGGGACCTGGCCCCAAGTGCTGAAATCACTTGAGGACTTCGTTGCAGAAGACTGTCAGGGAGAGCAAAAAATACTGCGGATTCTGGAATATATTCAGGGCCTCCTTTATCTGGTTCCATTCAGGTTGCAATTGAGGATCCCAGTGTCATTGGCCCTGATGCGGTGTACGGCGAGTACTCGTTCGCACTCAAATAGGAATTTTGCCAGCATAGGCGAGGTGGGAAGGAACAAGTAGACGAGCGTTCCTGGAATTGAATTCAGAGCCGGCCATTGTCAAAGTTGCGGGATCGTCAAAATACCCAAGATGGATGTAATAAGTCCAGAAGGAGTTCAGTCAGTATCGGACCCAGGTTGTTTATCGCGGGACACATACCATTCATGATGAAAATCCACTACAGCGACAGTCGTCAGCACGCTTCGAGACAGTGGGAAGAGTTTCGTTGATGCACTTACTTTCCATCCTGGAACACTGGCATTAACGTGGCCCATTCCAAAGGCGATGATACCGATGAATCCGAAGGCCACCTTTGTCACAGCTCGAGATGGGATAGGGCTTTTGATCCTGCCGGGAAGAGAATTGCCCTCATTGGGAACGGCTCATCAGGCCAGCTCAGGAGGTGATTGGCCACACCGACCACTATTCAAGAAGTCGGACTTGGGTTGCTGGAAGTTTCGGCTCACAAGTTGATGAGAGTGGGAGACTCGTGTCGCAAGATCTGCGAAGCACATTTCACGATCCAGAATCGTACTTGAAATTTCGAAAGGGCTTAGAGAATCCTTCTTTCAGCTCGTTCGAAAGTGTGGTGAAAGATGGCGAAAAGTCGAAGCTGGCTAGAGTGAAGTCCACGAAGAAAATGAAAAGAAGACTGGGAGATCGGACAGATCTGCTCGTAAAAGTTGAGCCCGATTTCTCTCCAAGCTGCAGAAGACTGACTCCTGGTCCTGGATATCTGGAAGCTCTCGCACAGCCCAATGTGGAATATGTCACCACCGCAATTGCTGGTCTAACTAAAGCTGGCAACCGCACTACTGATGGGCAAGTGAGAAATGTCGATGCAGTCATATGCTGTACTAGATCCGAGAAGTCGTTCGCCTTACCATTTCCCGTTGTCAATCGCGGTGTGAATCTTGCTTCCGCTTGGAAAGCTGGCGGGAGTATTGGGTACCCGATCACGTATTTGGGAATCGCGGCACTTGGCTTTCCAAATCTATTCTTTGTTAATGGACCAAATGCTGCGTCGGCTACTGGAACGCTGCCGTTCGCGACCGAGAATCAGCTTACTTTCATTGCAAGAATCCTACGCAAGGTGCAGCGTCAAGGCATCAGAACGGTCACTTCCAGTATTCAAACGACGGAGAACTTCAGAGCTTATCACGATGCTTATTCCTAAAGACTGTGATGAGTGAGGAATGTAGCTCTTGGTTCAATGGTGGCATCAAGGGCGGGAGGGTGATCGCCAACTGGCCGGGGAGTGGGTTGCATGCCAACAATGTGCGCAAAAACCCCAGGTGGGAGGACTGGGAATATACTTATCGCTCAGAATCGGGTAACCGCTTTGCGTACTTCGGAAATGAGTGGACAAAAAAGGATGTTGAGGTCAAATCAAGATCTTACAAACGAGGCTGAGAAATCCCAGGTGTACATGGCTCCGTACTTGAGAGTGCAGTCGGTGACAGGAGGAATCGACCTGAGAGACTACGATGAGACGCGGTACGATGTCTCATGGGGCTCGCGAACAATGAATTACCAAAACATCGTAATTTGATAGTTTTGATAGGAGAGCACCATTGATGGCCGAAGCAATTGTTCATAATTGAGTTGAAGCAGTTGAAGTAGAATCTAGACATGTACCTGTGACGCACCGCGAATACATGCTTACGACTGTATTGTCGACGACCCAAACTCCTTCGCAGCGCCAATGATGACTTCTGCAACCTTTTGCGGCATGCTCAACATGGGCATGTGGCCAGCGGCACATTTCTCAACTCTTGATCCGGTCAAGTCTGCAAGCTGCATCTGTTCGAAGGATTAGTTCAGATCTGCCTCATCACAGGAATAAACGTCTCATGATCTTGCCGGAGAAACAGTGTAGATCAGAAAGCCCTGTGTTCCCCCATCAAGATCCAGGACTCCCGGACTGCTTCGGATTTGAGGGCACTGACCTGCCATGCCAATGGAATTGCCTGGTCCTTCTCGCACATCAGATACACACTCGGCGCATCCCTGAATCCCGCATGCTCCGTCGTCATTCCCCATCCGTTAGCAGGTTGACACCTAAGCTCTTGCATCCATCTCGCCGTACACTCCTCGTTCATGTCGTTGAAGAGCGTACTTTCTGGGTCAATGCAGTGCATCTCTCCTGTTTCACTCTACTCCAGACAATTCTACCTCTCCATATTCTCGTATAAGGACGGCATCTTAGCATAGATTGCTTGGCACATAACCTTTGATAAAGACCACAACTAATGTAGATCGATCATCATCACTAGTAGATATGAAGTGTTCAAGAAGATATATTGTATATACATAAAGCAGCTTATAGACAAAAAAGCCAAATAGCCGTCGTCTAACGACAGGAATTCCCACGCGAAAATCCGAAACACAGTCTCGGATTTCCCCGTTCTCCACACCAAACGTGCCATCCCATCGCACCTATGATTCGAACATGAGACACCCTCATCCAGTCCTACTGGGCGACAATCAAACAACCAAAAGGTTAGACGTAAAGATCTCCAGATCTCCAGATCCGCGACCAAAAAATTCTCCAGCTACATGTTTTGGCTTTCAGGCTGGGCATCCACTGGATGGGAAGTTGCAGCTGCTGGTCTCCCCACCACCTGAAATCGAAACGTCGGTAAAGGTGAAGTCAGAGCACCCAGTACCGCAAAGTACGTAGTAGTTCGTAGCATCTGAGGTTGCGGTTCCAGTGACGTTCTCGAAAGTCACGCCACTGATTGTGACCCCGTTTGTGGGTGTACCGGTTGGTCCACCGTTGAGGTAATCTTGTTGGACGTCGATGCCGTAGTCGGTGATGCCAGAGAGTTTGATGTTCTTGTAGACGATATTCTCGATCTGTGCCAGTGTTAGGGGTGGTGGGAGATCTGACAAGGAAGGGTACGTACTGTTCCAGTAGTGCCTGAGTTGGACTTGATTCTGCAGCCATTCTCGCTGTCCGTCACAGTCGAATCGGAGAAAGTGATGCCTGAGACGACGTTGTTGCTCTTTCCACCGACAGATCCAATACTCAAGCCGCTACAGAAGTTAGTTTCACGTCTGGAACGAGGTGGAACAATACTTACTGTCCTCCAGAGCAAGACATTCCAGTGACAGTGACATTTGTCCCACTGGTAACAGCAACGCAATCATCTTGGTTCTTGACAACAGTGTTAGACAAAACGACGTTATCGCTCGAGGAGAAATCGAATCCATCGGAGTTGTGTGCAGCAGCCTTGCTTCCACTGGCGGAGTTTGGTGCGTCGCCGGCGGAGTTGTCGAGGGTGAGACCGGTAAGGAGCATGCCATCGCATCCTGTCACGTCGAAGCAGTGGACGGGCCAGTTCTGGATGTTCAGGTTAGAGATGACACCATTAACCATGTCGTGGAGAACAATAAAGTGGTCAGGTCTGTCATGTTAGCAAGTAATCGATACATTGAGGTCGATGATGTACGTACTTCGCACTTCCTCCGTTTGATCCTTCACCATCCCAATAAGCTGCTCCGTTCCCGTCAATGACATGGCCCGGAGCGCCAGTGATAGTTATATCGGTTCCTCCGATATAGATCGGGTCGAAATCATCATCGGCGGTGGTTCCGAAAGTCTGTCTGATCAGCATCCATTGGGCAGTCTGTTAGCGGACCATACTTACAGTCTTGCCAGCGAACGTGACGGTTGATCCGGTCTGTAGCTTATCTAGAAGGATGGTAGAGCTTGCAGGTGCCGAAATATTCTCCAGAACAATGTTCGTGCATGCTGCGACGACGGATGTAATTTGAGCATATTCTGAAGCTGTGCAGGATGCTGGAGCATTCGCAACAGAGGCCGCTGATGTGGCTTTAACGACGGCGACAGAGGATGATTTGACGACTGCTGCTGCGGACGAGGACTTTGTGGAGACGAGAGCGGCCTTTGTGGAAGTTGTGGGAACGATAACGTTTGATATTATTGAGGTGGCTTTTATTGATGCCGGGGCGGTAGTGGCTTTCTGTTCTCATGTCAGACACAAGGTAGTGGACTTCTCGCACGGCATACATACAACGGATGTTTGAAGTGTTGTGGCGACTTGTAGACAGCTGCAAGCGCTAGAAAGTTTCTTGTATGCATTGTTGCAGGCTGATGCAAAAGCAGGCAAACCTGAAGTAGCCGTGACGACAGCAGTGGTATATGTAGCGCAAAAGGGCCCAGCAACTCCAGAAGATGCGGTCATGGCATATGCACAGGCATCATTCTTAGGGTTGTCGCATGCAAGTGCGAGGGGCAGAACGGCCCCAAGGAAGATAGAAGAACGCATGATGACCAGCACGTAAATGTTCAGATAGAGACAGAAGAAACGAATGTGTATGAATAAGATACAAAAGAGCGTCAGTGGTAAAAGACTGGTTTACTACTGTGTGAGACATTGTCGAAATATATAAAATCCTGCCCCTGAACAGAAAACAAGACTATACGGCTGCATCTTAGATTGGAAATTGCAGGACTCGAGAAGATGGTAGCGAACCCTCAATCGAAGGAGAATCAACAGAATTTAATATATTTTTGTGGAGTGAACGCGAAAGAGGATGGGAGATGCCCAGGATATTTCTCGGAACAGTATCCGAAATGCGAATTCAAGAAGACCTTCGGAAGGTCGGAGTCAATTGGCAAAGTCAGCTTGGATGAAATTCGCAAAGGCACTCATCAGATTGGTTTACAGCAGCAGTAGTGGAAGAACTGATAGATTAGGGGGTCAGAATGACAGAGGAGGAGCACGAGATATCCCTGACCGGAAGTGCTTGCTCGGAAATTTGTTTCCAACCATACCCCGCACGTAATGATGCAAGAACTGAGGTTGATTCTTGGTAAAAGCTTGGATGGTCTTGGAAAGCTTGGTTCAACAACATCTCTGGATATCAAAGACTCCGAGAAAATCCAGGGTCGAACTCGATTCATGCTCTTGGCTTTTCTTGGGACTTCGTCAACATTGGGTGGACGCCAGGATGGTTTGATTGAAAGTCGTGAGAAGTTTCTAGGGGCGACTCGCTAAGGTTTCGAAGATCCTGGTCTTGACTGTCGCTAACGTTTTGAGTGCAGAGTGACATGCGTGGACGAGTGGATCTTGCGGGAAGAATTGCCCTGTGAATTGGTGAGCCTCATCTCAAGTTTGATGAGCCTGATCGCAGACTATATGTGAGACAGGCTGTGGCGTACTAATGGTTTAATTGAAAAAAAATTGATGTTCATGCCATCGGTTTCTCCAATAGAGTGAACTTATAGCATCATCTTAAATATGCTAATAAAGGCTATCCTGCGCAGAAGCTTTATGAAGCAAGCAAGCGTGGAAATCGATTCGATTCGTGGCACCTTGAAGAGAAAACGTGTGAGCAGAATCGTTGGTCTGGGCTGTCACCATCTCCGTGGCGTCAGCATGTTTCGATTGTCATGTGGCTGGTGATCCACGCCCTATTTTCCGACATGAAAAGTTTCCAAAGCCATCGTCACCCAATCACGGGCGTCTACAGTCCTCCCCGGATATCAAGATGGACTGTTGGGAAAGTCGTCAGCGAAACCTAGCGAGGTTTTCTGTATGATGAGCGCAAAGCTGGCCAGTGGTGCCGATATGAGGCGTGATTTTCACCGGTATGATTTACACAGCAGAAGTGCCGTACCATGATCTGAAGTAAGCTGGGATCACGACGTTGCGTTTTAAAATGGACGATCAACCCGATTCCCTGGTCTCTCATTGCTCTGTTAACCCCAAAATCTATCTTTAACTACAAAACATCGGCGTTGAGGCTCAATTCTCTCCCACCCAAAACAATCCAGACGACGTGGACGTTTGACTGATGCTTTGACCTGTTGCTACCCTTGGCTGCGGCTCCGAAAATATGGAGATACAGACGAAAAGCTTCGTCGACGGCCAAGTCTGGGCTTGCTCTGTCGTAGGGACGAGCGGTGGAGTACATAAGGCTTCGATGTATCCTCCTTCAAACAGTATCTGGACATCACCATCTCATCTTCTCATCAACATTCCATTCTTGACTCTTCGGCCGGACCGTTTTTACCTTTACTTCTTCTCTCTTCAACGAAAAATCTTTGCAACTCTTCTTCCTCAACTTCAAAACCGTCAACATGCAGTTCACCAGCATCCTCGTCTCCCTCCTCCTCTCCACCGCGGTTGTTGCCAAGGGCGGCAACAAGACCAAGGCTGTCACCGACAAGAGTATTTGCAAGGAGATGGCACAATTGACCAAGCTCGTGTCTTTGGCCGGAAACGAGACAAAGTTGGCAGACAAGACCAAGAACAACGCCACAAAGATTGCTTCCATCCAGGCTAAGGCTTCTGAGGCCGCCACTCAGCTCTCCACTATGGAGTCAAACGCCACTCTTGTGTCTACCTGTGCTGTTATCTCAGCTGCTGAGGCCACGAAGGATGATTGCAAGACCATGTCCAAGTAAGCTGTCTTGTACTGAGCCACTTTGAAAGTGACTAACCTGTTGTCCAGGCTCCAAAAGCTCATTGCCACCGCCGGTAACGAGACCAAGCTTGCGGAGAAGACCAAGAACAACGCCACGAAGATTGCATCTTTCAAGGAGAAGGCGACTGAAGCCCAGGCTGAGCTAGACACCATGATGTCCAACACTACACTGGTTGATGCTTGCACTGCTATCACTTCAGCCAAGGAGGCGTCGAAGGCTGGTATGTTCTGACATACTCGATATCAGATTGAAGAAAAGTACTAAACTATGATAGATTCTCAAAAGGCTGCTGCATCTGCTTCATCCTCATCTGCTGCTGCTTCGTCAACCTCTTCCACAACTACAAGCGCTGCAAGCTTCCTGAATGCTGGGACAGGACTTCTGTCGACTATCTTCCTCGTCGCTGCTGGTGTTGCCATGTTGTAGATATCTCTGCCCAGGATGATGAGGACAAGTCAAGACGGGTTGAGATGTTGAGCCGATGAGTGCTGGATATGTTTAAAGACCTTGTACATCTCGCCTAGATATATCGAGGTGCTCTGACAAAGAAGTTGATACTTGCAATATTGTTCGCTTATCGTGATTTCTATGAGACCCTTTTCCCGGGGCTTTGGATCTTGCAAGATATCTCCAGAGGTGATGTTTATGACCAATGTCGCTTACCCAGTGGCGGTTGTTGACGAGATTGGACAGAGACCAATTGTTTGCCAAGGGTCAAGAGCAGGTTAGGCAAGACATTTGGGTTTTAACCAGAACACTGGGCTGGGAATTGATGATCATAAATCAAGGTTATCTATAGCAACTAAAGTATGAGAAGGATATATCACCGTTCTATGCGAGACTGAGTCGTCCGGCTAGCACGTCCTGATATGACCTCAGCTCAGATGTTACCACGGTGGTTGACTCGCACAACGAGCCAGCTGATAGTGAAGATGTAAGCGGCCATGAAAAGGCGTACCAACTTCGACCACTTCAACTACCTTGGGTGGCTACTATATTATGACTCTAGAGTTAGGTGGCCTAGACGCATGCAAACTGAAAGGTAAATTGTTGGCGCCGTAACCATGTTGTTCCGAACGAGGCGTTACCGCTCTCTGGCATGCTTAAATGATTATGTTCACAAATTGTATACATGTGTCTTTCTTAGCGAACTGTTACTTGTATGATACATGTACAGAATAATCGTTGTGACATCTACGAGCACTTCAATGTAGGGTTTCAGTCACATGGTTGATCCGTTTGTGCTTAGCGCCATTCACCTAGCGCGAACCGAATATCACCACCACAATTGCCCTACCGCTTTAATTCTTTCTCTTTCTCCTCAGACGGTCCAGCTTCAATTCAATTCCTTTCACTCCAAAATATTATGATCCTTATTCTTAACCCGACATCTGCTTCGCCAGAACTGACTACCGTCGAAGCTCGATACTACGCTTCGGATGCAAAGGTCACAGTCTCCGGCTAAGTGCGAACCCGACTCTGCCATACGTCTCCTGTGATAGCTAGATCAACCCTGTATCAAGAGCTGAAGCAACACACATACAAGCGCTCTCAGAACATGATCTGTGTGCAATTACAGAACCCGGAAGCATGGAGCATCTCTTCAAGTTGGCCAGTGGCTATCCTCAAGGTGATGTTTACCTTCTTCCGAAGTAAACAAACCACCCGAAAGATCGCCATCACGCCACCACCCCCTCACCCGCACAATGTCGTTCTCTTCAACCATGATCGGTCGCTTTCTTGATTGACGAGCAACCCGTGCCGCACCTCCCAAACTCGACCGCGATGCTCGGGTGCCATCCTAACATTGTTGAGTCAGTGTCGAGGTCCTTGCGAAAGCCCAGCAAGATCGTCAACTCCGCGCTACTGTCAGATGGCCTCCATTGGGAGCCTCCTGAACTCACCTTTGCCAATCTACCTCCGATAACACTCTCTTCTCCACCAACTGGAAAGCGATCTACCACGACATCCAGAGACAACTGTATGACCAGCGCTCGATCCGTTGATGCGAGCAGCTGCACCCCGCGGTTGCACCGTTAATTGCTCGACATTACCTGTACACGTTAAAACCAGGACGCCAGTCAGAAGGAGCGGTGCAAACCTGACCCTCTTTTCAAAGTAATTCTACGCCTACCCCAACATCATCAATACAAACGCCGATTCCACCGACCAGCCCACCCAGCATTGTCGAAAGCTTCACCGAAGTACTTCAGAAGTGCGCACGCTATTCAGCTTGAGTGGTGGGAGGCAGAGCTCGTCTCGATTTCACGATGCCCCGCAATGTTGTCCTTCCCGATTCGGAAGCAAAATCCCTCCTTGGATCCTTCCTTCTGAAAGTTGCCCGGGCAAGTTCACGCAACCTCTCCTTCGCCCTCGTTTCCTCCCACTACTTCTTCCTCTTTCCAAACCAGCACAGTCATGGACTCCGTCTTCGTACGCAACGGCGACAAACCTGAACACTGCTGGTGAGTGATGCGCCTGAAACACACTTTGACCTCTGGCTCACTCTATCTTTTTCGTGTAGCACTGCATGAGACTTCTGCGTCTTTAAGCACAGAACACCGAATGCATTTATGCCTAGGTCAAGTCTACAGAAAATCAAACTTACAGCCTCGTCTGCCGATTTGTGCCGTCTGTCTCCCACCATTCAGATACCACCAGAGCAGTGAGTCCCCCTTCCAATTCTCTTTTCCTCGCACAAACGGACTTAGTTACTGTGATTGGCCTCAACGAAGTTATGAGGTGCTTACTGACAGCTGTTTTGTAGTGATTGCCGTCTCCAAGTCGATGAGAACCGAATGTTGGCCATGCCTCGAGGTCCAAAAGCCCCTCATAGTGCTTCAAGTGTATCGGAAAAGGTCAAGAATACCCGATCTGCTCCATCAATACCTGCAGCGACGCCGGGTCTGTCGGCTGGCAGCAAGCATCTCTCGAAGAAAGTCCGCTTCGACAACGCGCCACTGGTCCAACAACAACCTATCTACGGCTCTGCCTCGTCTTCCAAGCCAGTCCCAATAGTCACCAGTCAACGTCAAACCGCCGGACTCAGTAAAGAGATAGACATCATCGATCTGACATGACATCGATAGGGAAGGTTCCTTACCACAGGACTGCATCAAGACACTTCTTGGTTTGACGACGATCAATGGCAAGATCAACACCAACCTCAATTTTGATGATATGTGGGCTTTTGCCTTGCGTTTGAAGGACCTCTTCAGCAGCAATAACATTCGCCTCTTCCCCCCTACTTGGGCGAACACATACCGGGCAGAGAAAGCCAACTCGAGCTTTGGTAGGAAGAAATACGACAAATTCGTCATCCTTCTCAGCATTGACAGGGAATTGAGAACTGTTCTGCTGGTGAAGTCCTCGAAATCTGCCTTCTACTTCGATTCAATCTCGAACGGTTCCATCAAGCAAGACCTGCAGAAACGTATCCAATTTATTATCGGCGTCAACAAAGCGACACTTGGGGAAGATTGGCAACACCTTCATACAAACACCTACCACAAACATCTCAATGGCCATTCCGGATTACTGGCGCTGCTCAGTCTGGAATCCATCTTGCGGGCATTCAGTCTTCCAGATGTTACACCCACTCCTCAAACGCTGCGCTACAAATATGCAGAGATGATCCCAGCTGCCCATCCTGCATCTGCCGGAGATTTGGAGCCTCTGCTGCAAGAATATTTCTTGTTAGTAGGTTCTTCGATCAGGTTCGAAGCTTTCGAGCGAGACATTGAATGGGCCAAGAGCTTGAGGCTACCAGAGCCAGGAGTCATAATCAAAGACGAAGGTGAAGACGAAGTCGAGTACTTCGAGGAGTCGGATGACGAAGATCGCCTTCACAGTACAACACAGCTTTTCGTCTTCCACCCGATCATTCCACTAAGTCCCGTGCTGCTCGCAAACAACTCTTTAACAAGACACGCAACTTACAAGAGGACTGGTGGTAATTAAACTGTTGCCAGTGCCAAGCCAACTACCTGGGTCATATATCGTCAAGATGGTATGATTGTTGCCAGGCCAGCGGAAGATCGACTTGAGTTTCATTCAGTACCCGTTTCTGTTCGGAAAATGGTCGACTGGAGCACCAAACCTCTACCATATGCACTTGATCTCATAGCTTCGGTTTCCCGTCCATGTCATGGTGGGGGCGTGCCAGCAGGAGATATCTACGCATACACCAAAGTCCCTCTAGGCCTACTGTAGCTCAGACTGACGCGTCAAGCTCTTCCTCTGGCCATGCAAACTGAGTGAAGGTTCACTGGCATCACCAATGGCTATTCGTCCTTCATGAAACACCACATTGTCCTATCTTTCTCTCAATATCTTGCTTCGAACTTGCTACGAAGGTATCTCCTGCTAAGCACAACCCGCAGCACTTTGCACTGACCTCTGTTCTCTTGGCGCAAGTTCTGGTCAAATGGTCATTCTTGTCATGTATCTAGCTTGGCACAAGTTTCGTTTAATCAATGTGCCAAGAGCCCTCAAACTCATGCCTATGTATAATAAGTGATGTGTTACTGGTGAAGTTTTGCCCACCTTGGTGTTCAGCTCATCTTTGCTCTGTGCCAATTGGCTTACTTGCCGAACCTCACCCTCACTTTGATCTCTCGGTTCGAATTAACTTCAAGCGCTGAAGTTACTTCGACACCACGATCACACCGTCTGCCAAGAGCTCGAATTCTGGAAAAGCGCCTCAATCATCGTTGGCCAAATCGTCGCTAATGAGCCAGCCGTGGCTTCACATCACGTTTTGTGGTCTTCTTCCAGGTCTGGCGTGCCATCCTCCGACTCCGCTTTGGAATTCGCAGACATGTTACTTGGAGCCTCTCAATCTGAAACGCAAAGAGGGGAGTCATGGTTCGTTCAAAGAGATTCTCAAACGAGGAAAATACATTTTACATGTGCAGTCGCTAACTCAAGACGCATCTGGCTATCCTTGAATCCGACTCCCAATATTTTATCCATCCCATCTAACGTACATCCGCCATGATCTCGACACTCATCTATTTCGCAAAGTGCAGATCATATCCTAACCACTTTCTGGCGTTGACTTGAGCAACATCCAGACCTGGGTATCCATAGGTCAAGGGCAGGAAGTAGTACCATCCTCCAATTACGATCGTGAGGATGACACCGACTGCCGCCCATGATGCCATGAGATTCTGGCCTACGAGCTTCTCGCGGGCTGGAAGGTGCTTCTTGGCTGGTGCGCCGGTCTTCTTGTTGGCTGGGACGTCATCGATAACAGGCTCGACGTTGAAGATGAACTCGAGGAGTGCTCCGGTAACCAATGCTGATGCAAGATGTGCTGGCAGATAATGGTGAAGGAACAGTTGACGACCCATAACGTAGAAGGGAAGGTAATGAGTAGCCCATGCAATGAAAAAGAAACCGGTGGAGTTGTAGAGACGTGATCGAGTGCCTAGATATGTCAGTATAAGTAGAAATAGAGATGGGTCAAAGGGACCTACGGGTATCAAGCGCATCGACACCACGACGAAGGGACAGCTGATCTGCTGCAATAATACCAACATAAACAGCCAAAAGACTGCTAGCCAACCACCATCCTAGAGGGTTTCCAAGGAAGTAAATTTGTTGACGAGTATCATTGTGAGTCCAGAAACTGACACCACGCAACAAAAATGGCCAGACGAATGGCTCGCTGGCATATGGATGGCTGCTGGTCAAGGCGTTGTTGTGGTAGAACATAGCTCTCTGTAGCTCAAACCATTTCTTGAGGAATGGAAGGCTCTTGACTTTACGCTCCTTCTTGATCAAACGCTCGCTGTCGGCCGGGATGGATGGGATCGAATCGACATACCAGACGTTTGAGCTCTGAGCAAGATTCTTGTTTCCGTTGATTTCTTGTTGCTTGTAAGCCCAGTCTGGAAGAGGTGTGGTGTGAGTCCACATGGCAACCTTGCTCGGGTTGTGGATGAGCTTGAATTGACCAGAGAGACTCTTGAACTCCTGATTTGCCTTGCCGTTCTCAATTCGGATTTCGAAAAGAGTATCGTTGTAGCGCTCAGTCAGGGCCTCCTCCATTGGAACAGTGGTGAACTCCTGGTTGGTCGGATAGTAAGGTGATGCAACATCGTGAGAGAGGAGCATGGTGTTGGTAACAACATGTCGAAGTCTGACAAGCTCGTTATTCTTGACTGGTTGCCCCAGAACCTCATTGCTATTCAGGGGGAGGATTTGCCAGTGGTTGTTGGCATCGGCGAATGGATAACCAGTAACTTGTTGACCTTGACTGGACACTCTGCCGTCATCGTATCTCAAGGGGTACTTATCAGGGTGACTGTGGAGGAATCCTGAGGTCTCCTTGTGCTTGATTTGGATGTTGTCATAGTAGTTGATGGTGACAGCATTCGCGAGCATCACGTTGTCGCTTAGGGTCTCCTGGAACTCGGGAGACATGAAATCATCACCAGGACCTGATCTGGACAGAATCGAAAAGTGGACCTGGAACCAGAAAAGGTAGAAGAAGAATGGCGCAATAATCAGAGCGAATGCTCGTGCAACAAAATGCTTTCCAAACTCAGGCAGAGTCAGAGCACCTTGACGGCGCTTGGAATCCAACAAATCCCATAGATCAATTGCAACCGCCGTTCCAATGGTGACGAAGGAAAAGGTTCCAATGTACTTGATCGACATGATGCAGCTGAGAGAGAAACCGGTAAGAAGTAGCCACTTCCACCACTTTCGGCCAAAAGGCTCGTGTCTGAGCTTGTAGAATTTGACGTAGCACAACAGACTGCAGGCCATAGCAAAGATAAGTCCGGCATCAAGGAGAATCAGTCGGGTCTGTCCGATGTGTGCGTTATCGAAGAGAACCAAGCCTGCGGACAAAATGCACGCTGGGAGAGTGTATCCGGATTCCCACATGATGTCAAAGACAACGGGGACTGTAAGAGCTCCAAGGAATGCCGGCATAGCACGGAATGCTACGTATGGGACCTTGTTGTCGATGTATGAATCGCCAATGTTCTCGAAGTGGAAATGTCCATCATATCCAACAAACCAACCCATCAGGGCAAAGAGAAGCTTTCCAAGAGGAGGATGAACGTCGAAGAAGTATGTACGCTCGAGGTAATAAGAGGCGAACTAAGACAAAAAGCATTAGCTAGGTCTGCAAGAGAAATAGAGCTTCCTTGAGATATGTACCTTGCCGAAATGAACCTCGTCGAAAACGACCTCATTTGGATGGCTGATTCCCCAGAATCTCGTTATGAAAGCCAGAATTGTGATAATTGTGATTGCGATCCGGTAATCCCACTCAGCACCTGGTCCCTTATTCTCGAGCTTAGCCTTCACCAAAGCATCAAGCTCGGCATCTCGAGGGGCGGCTATGCCAGTTGCAAAGGCATCCTTTGCCTTTGGAGTGACAGCAACATCTTTCCGCTTTCGAACCGAGCCTTGTTGGCCAGACATCGCGAAGGTGAATCCAAATCAAGTCTAAAATCTGCAAACCACATACGCTGTCAGCAAGAGCTTCGCGAGAAAAGGGAGCTTGGGAGCTCAGCAGGGAATCGCCGCGGGGCACTTACAAGAAAAGAAGCAGTCCTTGGCTGGAGTCAATGAGTGTAAGAAAATAGCATTGACCGAAGGCGATCAAGAGGCAAGTTCGTTGTCGTAGTCGTGAGTGGTGTCTAGGTGGGAGAGACGAGCTCCTTGAACAAAAAATGTTAGCAAGGAGTTGCTACCGCGAAGGCTAATGTGTCCTTCCCAAGTCCCTTAGCGTGCCTCGTCATATGTGGAGGAAAGGGGTAAGCGGCTCTTAGGAGCTTCAAATAGAATTGAAAATACCCGTTTAATGATCACTCAGTATTCAGAGATGATAGTCAATACACGAGATTCTTCAAACTGATGAACATCTAACATTAGAGAGCCTTAACAGCTTCCATTTACCAAAGAAAGTATCGTGTCACGTGAAACGCATGTGCCAAGAGGCGAACAACCGCCTGGACGCGTCGTCTCGTGTCTTGTTGACCATCCCACCTTCAAAAGTTTCAAGTGATCCCAAGTATCTCGGATTCCGAATCGAAATGTCGACACTACGTAGAAATATTCCTCGCGTCTCGAGAACTCTGAGTAACTTTACAAGCCGATCCACAGCTATTCAATCCAGACCTTTTCGAACTTCATCAATCAAGATGTCAGATATGACACCGATCTTGAGCAAAAATGCTATGCCTCGTTAGTATCTTACATCCTCTTGGAATACTGGATCTTGCTGACCGATATGTAGCTGTTGGTCCATATGTGAGCATATCTTGTCACTGACTTTCACTCTTAATCTGATGTCCAGCAGTCACAAGCTATCAAGACATCCCATGCTATCTACTGCTCTGGCCAACTTCCAGCTGATGCTCAAGGAGTTATAGTAGAAGGTTCCATGGGTGAGAGGACAGCAGCATGTCTGAAAGCCCTCTCAGCTGTTCTCACAGAAGCTGGGTCTTCGCTTGACCGGGTCGTCAAAGTACAGATCTTTCTGACCGATATGAAGGACTTCGGAGATATGAATGTAGAGTATGAGAAGTGGATCAAGCACAAGCCTGCACGGAGCTGTGTTGCAGTCAAGCAGTTGCCCAAGGGGGTGGATATCGAGATTGAATGTGTGGCATTGCCCTGAATGGAATTCATCACATCCAAAGTGAAGTTCCCAGTTGGCAAATAACGTTTATTTTGCAATCTACCATTCTCTTACTTCCCCTCCAGGACCAAGGAAGCCCGGAGACACCCATGGCTCAGCTCCAGCTGACAATCTTCTAACTTGCTCCTCGTCAATCTCGATTCCCAGTCCAGGTCCAGACAACAAATCAATATACCCATCCTTCACGTTCCAGACCTCAGGATTCTTGGAGTAGCTTGTCAAATCTTGTGTTCCAGCATTATAGTGAATCCCCAAACTCATCTCCTGGATAGCGAAATTTGCACTGCAAGCATCGACCTGAACGCAAGCAGCAAGAGCAATTGGCCCAAGAGGGCAATGCGGTGCTAATGCAACATCATACGTCTCGCACATCGTTGCAATGCGGCGAAGCTCTGATATTCCCCCTACATGACAAACGTCTGGCTGCAGAATATCCACTGCACCAGATTCGAGGTAGGGCTTTACGTCCCAGCGGCTGTGGAGTCTCTCGCCAAGGGCGATGGGTGTCGGGGTGTGCTGTGAGAGATTCTTAATGCCTTCAATATTTTCATACAAGAGAGGTTCCTCTATAAACATCGGCCGATGGGGCTCAAGGAGTTTAGCGAGTTGTTTCGCCATAGGTTTGTGAATTCGGCCGTGAAAGTCTATTCCGGCATCCATACCTAGATTCTTTACGGCTTTAAGTCGCTCCACGCAAGAGTCTAGAGCTGAGGGTGTGTCCATCCATCCGACGTCTTCCGTAGCATTCATCTTGACGGCCAGGAAGCCTTGGTCTTGTCGACCTTTGCTTTGTTTTGTCAGCCTGAACGGTTCCTGGGAGAAGAATACCCTTACGCCTGTATCTCGACATCATCAGGTCGGTCACCTCCAATCCACGCATACACTTTCAGTTTACTCCTAAGCTTCCCACCAAGAAGTTGATGGATCGGAACTCCCAGCTTCCTCGCCTTCAGGTCCCACAAAGCGATGTCAATCTACACAGGAAATTAACATTTCATTTACATCTAAGCAGGACTGAGCTCACACCAGACAGTGCACTCATCATGACCGGTCCACCACGATAGAAACCAAATCGATAAAGCAATTGCCAGATGTGCTCGATGTCACTTGGTCCAGTCAGCTATGTCTCTTTTCGTAACGACGAAGTACTAACTCAGCTTCCATGCCTACGATGCGAGTCGTGTAGGCTTCTAGACAGCCTTCAACTGCCTGATCCATCCAGATCAGTAAATATTGCATTTCAATTTCTAAATACTTAAATGCATACCTGTGTATGTCCCTCCAACGACCCCTCACCCCACCCTACCCCACCATCCTCATCTGTTATCTTGACAAACAGCCATCTCGGTGGTACACGGAAGTATTCGACTGATTTGATCTTTGCCATTTCTGTGATTGCTCTTGTTGTTGATTTTAATTATAATCTTTGTCTGCGTATGGTAACCGTTGGAAGAGAGCTCAATCTCATCAAAGTTGGGATAGCTTTTGATTCGGGCGGAATTGCCCCGATTGGAGCGATGTCGCTTCGCTGCGTTGCCGATCACAACACCAGGCCATATCCAAAGAACCCAAGAAAGGTGCTCTCATCTTGTTTCTGTGGCTCTCTTACTTGGAGCGATCTTGCAAGGACCACGTTATATGTCAAAGGACTCCAAGTGACCCGCAAGATGGCCCGAAGATATTGCAGTCACACCTACAGTCCCTTGGTATTGACTTTCGACTTTCGATCACGATCGAAAGCCTGGACACTAAGAAAGATTTCAGGTATTCGTCGACTATAGCAGCTAAACTTGGCAGCGTGTACAGCTCTTGAAGCTTCCTCGTCCAACGCGGCTGCCTTTCTCAACACTGTCTCGACATGTATCTGCCATGACCCAATCCCGACGGAGTCTTTTGGACTGCTCCTGCCTCATCGCGAGTATCATATCCTTATGTCTTCTATTCTGTCTCGCTGCTTGAACTTCTTCTTCGATGACAACCACTAACCAACATTCGTTCCATACATTCGCTACTTTCAACGCGTCATTCGCTTTTTCATATACAAGTCATTCGTTAAAGTAAACAGCTACATCTAACCGTTCAATTATGGCATCAAAGACGTCCTCAAACGAACCAGCTCAAACCCAATGCAGACTTTGTGCCTCGTTATGTAGTGGGTCAAAAACTTCAGCTTGCCATGTGAGTCCAGATTCGATGAAGAACCCCTCGTCCTCGACAACTCTCTGCATCTCAAACTAACCAACCCGGAATCTCTCAGATATGCCATGCCAATTATTGTTGCCGCTCATGTATGGTGACGGATGCCGAAGTTCGTCAGCTTCTGTGCAGATGTGTGAATCGCGGATTGCCACCAGATACCCGACGAGCACTACGATTTACCTGCGACAGATCGAGGCCGGATTTTGTGTGGCTGGCATACAATAGAGACCAAGCTGATGTCGTGGCAATGCTCGACCCCCTAGAGAGCACAGTAAGACGAACTCCCTTGTTAGTCTACGCAGACTTCCCCTGGTGGCAAGCCTTTCTCAACGACGGCACAGGCACAATACACAATCCAAGTACGTATGACATTTCCGAATCTCTCCTGGATTTTACCATCTAGGTCATCGTTCTGTGCTTCGCCAGACACACCTCTGAAGCCTACATACTGAGCACACGATTAGTTCGAAATCGGCCAATGCGGAAGATGCGCGTCCTCACTACTCCTCACAACAGTCACCTAGCGAACACAAGTATCAAAGAAGCTCTGGGCCACTGCGAGGACTGGTTAGACTTAGAGTTCGACATTGGAGTTCCACCTGTGGAGAGTCCAGGACTAAGGAAATTTTAAGTAATAGCCAGCAGTTTCGGACTTTCAAGCTCGGCTTGGATGCTCAGATGGCTAGATCAGCGTTAACGAGATGATTAGAAAGTCCTGGTGAGGTGACTTGATCTTCGACATCGAAACAGAGGAATCTGCGGGCATCAACATGGCCGACGTCCGAGACATTGTTGATTTTCTCTCCGTCTGTCAAGCACATTCTCAGGTGGGAAGGGGGGAAATGGCGGCAAGGGCCCAAAAGCCGAAAATCGTAATAGCAGACAATCATGACAGGAATGAGAACAGCGCTGAAGCAATGGTAAGTCTGTATGTGGCGATGGAAGTTTCTCAAGCTGCTGATTTACATCTGTACAGCCTACTTTTGAGCAGCATGACTGGCCGTTGGACCACCCAGCACTACCAAGATGGCGACCACAACTCCGATCTTCTTTTAGAGGACACAATCCCGGCCGCCTAACCAGAGATGAGTCTACAAAGTTCGATGTTTTTCCTCCTCTAGAGAAAGTATTACAAAAGCTCAGGCTTCCCATATTGACGGGCGAAATCAAATCACTAAGGACTTCAAGCTCGGACATAGCCCGTCATCACCGGGTATACCTCCGAAAGAATTACCAAGATATCGACACTGATCATGTCAGAATATACATGGACTTCTTCACAAAGGCTGGAAGGATGATGAAAGACGCGTTCCCCCCCCGACAGCCCTGACCGCCCTTCAATGAATATGTCCCCATGGATGATCCGACGGCTCTGGCAGACCCGTCATTATAGCTACGGAAGAATGCAATGTATTCTCCCAGGATGCAGATCTTATCGCGACTGTCCTTTGAAGCCGGAGAGCCATGATTGTTGGTCCGTCGTGAGCAAGAAACTGGGCAAGAAACTGGTCAGGGGTATTCGTGGGATGGTATCGGTGCTTCGAAAAGAAGAGGTTGATTCTGGTTGAGGGATTTGTTCGAAGGTTGCATAGTTCTGTAGTGTGTCAGCGATCTGGTGACTCCAAGTCCAAAGCAGGACTAAAGCACAATGATAGAGCATTTAGCGAAAACCATACTCAGCATTCTTCATTCATAAAATTTTTGCTTGCCGATCGGGGGTTAAATCACTGGGAACAATAACATTCTTGCCTAGCTTTCAAACTCAAACCGGACAAGTGAGAATTCACAAGCACGTATGGCAACTGATGGCAATAGACTTGTGTACAAGCAAGAATCGAGGCCCCGCTTACCTCACAGACGATGAATTCTGAAGTCAAAAGTTCCAAGATACACATTGCTAGACCAGTGTCTTCTATCAGCCCTCCATCAGTATTCAGTCAACATCAGAAGTAACACTAGTCCCATTTAGAGAATAATATGTGGCACATCACAGGAACAGCTGCAGAGAAGGAAGGATCAAGTTTTTATGTGGCTTTTGAATTTGTTTTGATATGGAGTACTGAGTTACTAGACTACCTAGACTAGAGTTATGATTGAATGCATATGTCCCGGGTAATAAACCTAGATGCCCACCAGAAACGCCCAGCTTCCGTAACCTGATGAAATGCTATAGGTAAGAATGTGCAGATTGAAGGAATTTCTCCTGCAACTGCCATCTGGTATCTCATCCTCTGTTTCCTCCGCTTACTCCTCGAACGTGCTTCTGAGCCACAAACTTGCATGGCTCGTTGCTCGATGCTGCTCTTGTCGACGACTAGACAGCACTCAGTGATCATCTTCATCCATCAACGACAGACAATCCAACTCCGTTCTCACGATTCTCTCGAATTCGCCTCTCTCTATCCCCGCCACCCTAGCCAACCGATACAAACTCTTCACGCTTGTCCCAATATGCTGCTTAATGCCCACCTCGCTCTGCTCCCTCACTGCGTGGTCTAAGGCCCTCTTCTCCAATTTAGCTACTGTGTCGCTGCCGGTACTGCCGGTACTGCTTCCCGGTCTTGGGTGTGCCAGACCTTCAATTTCATGCGGGGATTGGGAGCTATTTCTCTTGTGGTAGAGCGCTGGGTCGTCGGGGTGGCCTTCCGACCATGCTGCGGAGGTGTCGTGTAATTCAGGGTGTGCATTCTGGTGAGAGAGATGTTGCTGTAGCTCAGTCGTGATCTCATCTTTGCCTAGTGAAGACTCAATCGCCCCGTTCTGCTCTGCTTCGTCTGGATCGTGGTTGTCCATTGCTGGCTGCACCGAAGCATACTGTGCGTAGTACGACGCCTCCTCTTCCGCGGAGGGAGGCTGATCTTCCCGTCTGTCAACAGCTATGGCTTGTGGAGCTGGTGAGTGTTTGGGCGCTGGTGTTCGTGCGGGTGTGTTGTCGTATTGAGCCCAGTAATCATCGTCGTCTTCCTCTTCTTCCGCTTCCGGTGTGAGGAGGCTGTTCGTGCCATTTGTACGATTGTATGCGCTGAGATGGTTGCCGTTCGTATTTTGAGTGTGGTTCTGCGTTCGCGCGGTCTCGAATGCGCGCTCTGCGTCGGGAACGGTGCTCTGTCCCCATGTCTCTTTACTCTCAGTATCCAGGACATTGACCTCTCCGATCCTCCAGCCGTCTCCCCCGCCCATCTCGTCGTTCACACACCATATCAGCTTGACAGCTAGCTCGATATCGGGTATTGAGATTAGGCATTGTAACGTCTCTTCGTCGATGCGCTTGTATCGCGATTGCACGCTGTCCCAGTCGAGTTCTACCTCTCCAGAGACGGGATGTGGTTCGAAAGCTTCATTCTTGACGACAGACTCGAGTTTCGAGGCGTTGGCAGTATCGTAGCAAAGGAGGGGAAGCCAGGGCTCAGAGGCTGTGGAGGAGAGTATCTGGACTCGTTGTCGTAGGATTGGAGAGAGGATTGGGAGGAGAGCTGTTGGTGGTGAGGGCGAGATGGTAGCTGCTGGGAGGGAGGCCAGCAGCGGTGCGAGGATTTGCTCTGTTCGTGGAGGGAGGATTGGTGCCTGCATCTTGGGAAGAGGTGTTGTGTTTGAGGATGGGGGTTGCGATCACATGCCAATTCTCCGTAGACCAATGAGGATGTCAACAAGTAAATGAGATAGAGACGTCAGCAACAATAGGATGAAGTATCAGAGCTGCATCGGTCGAAAACCAGCAAGAGCAAAAGACAAAATTCGGTGAAGTCGTCGTGTATGAGAGAAGAAACATAAGAGTGAGAAATCCAGAGGCTGTCTGTGAGGCCTGTCCGGTGACTTACTTCTTCAAGGTGGAGGGAGGCCTGTATGGCTTTCCATCCGTCCGAATTTGGCGAGCTTTTTGCCGTTCGGTGGAAAGCATGTTTGTTTTCGAACCATGACGGAGAATTTCCCACCGAATGAATCTTGCTGTGAGATTGAGGCTGTGAAGAGTGAATTGTATATCTTCTGCTTAATTGTTCCAGAAATCCAAGAAGCGGTTGATGATCCTTTGGGGAAATAATTCCAAAGCTATTGAGCTGATCGGCGACTTTGGTATGTGAGGCTGAAGCCCCTCCTTGTGGCTAGTGAGACGATCAGCCACTTCAGACGAAATGTGGCTTGCTGACCGGCAATTTAAGCTCGGTCCGGCTCGACTTCCCTCCTATTGCCCCCTGCCTGTGCCGAGCTGTCAACACCATTTCGCGGCATCATTACCTCTCTCCTTTTCTTCATTCACGGAACCATAGCAATCGTCGTCAAACCAGTCGCCCTTGACACAGGACAGATAACCTCCTTGTGGCCAATAGGTCCCAGCTCCACACCAGCTCTCTTTTCTGTCAGATATCTGAACAGAAACTCCGTCAAAATCCTTCACGTGCTCCAATCAGACCATCTTTCCAATGGAGGGCCTCTGCAGGACCACAAGACTCCTGTCTGTGACTCGTCTGTCATCCAAGCAATGCAATAAGACCATCAGAAGCTTCTCAATTTTGCTTTGTCAACAACGTTGTGATGGGCAAACACGTCTCACTCGACGGCCGACTGCATTGCCGAGAGGGTCTCGGAATGGTGCATCACAACTTCGACGCCAATCAAGCCGCCGCAGTCTCACAAAAGAAGAATGGCAGACTAAAACAAGTCCTGATGGCATACCTGACATGAATCTCGAGTATGTAAAGATTGGCGACTCTCCTGGAGGCTTTCATCCAGTCTTCCTACGCGATGCTTGTACCTGCCCCAAATGTGTCGATCCATCGTCAACACAGAAACAGTTCCAAACCACCGATATTCCCCAAACCATCAAAGCAAATTCAGTTAAGAGACAAGAAAATGGGGATTTCACCATCACGTGGGAGAACGATATCCCCGGATTTGGACCGGATCATATTTCTACCTTCCCATCCAAGTTCTTCGACATTTGTGAATGGAGGTCTGCCAGACTACAGGACCGTTCAGAGCACATTCGGCCTCGTCTCTGGGACAAGTTCCGAATTGAGGAAGAACTTCAGTTCGTTAGCTTCACGGATTATATGCAAGATGACAAGCAGCTTTTTCGAGCTCTGTCCCAACTGCAAACTCGTGGTCTTCTCCTTATACGCAACGTTCCTGAGTCGGAAGAGTCTGTTGCGGAAATTGCTAATCGCATCGGGACCATTCGAGACACCTTCTATGGGCGAACTTGGGATGTGAAGTCGGTCGCCGAAGCCAAAAATGTGGCATATACCCATCAATTCCTTGGACTCCATATGGATCTACTATATATGACGAACCCTCCTGGATTCCAGTTCCTGCACTGTTTGAAAAATACTTGCAAAGGTGGAGCGTCCTTATTCAGTGACGCATTCTATGCTGCCCGCCGGATGACACCATCAGATCAACAGGTGTTATCTACTAGGGACCTGGCTTATCATTACCGCAATGCTGGAGAGCATTACTACTACGAGCGTCCGCTGTTGGAACTTGATAAAACTACGGTCACGACAAATTACGGTCCACAGCAAGCTATCAAGTTCATCAATTACTCTCCACCATTCCAAGCACCCTTCCCAGTCACCAAGAACTCGCAAGGATTTGTCTTCCCTAAAGTCATGAAAGCGTTGCGAAGCTTTGCCGACCGCGTCGAATCACCGCGCAACTTATTTGAGTACAAATTGAAAGAAGGCGAGTGTGTCATCTTCAACAATAGGAGGGTTCTCCACGGCCGACGTCAATTCGACGCTGGCCAGGGCGAGAGGTGGTTGAAGGGCACGTATATTGATACAGATGTGTTCAAGAGCAAATGGAGAACTTTATTCGAGAAGTACAGTACTACGGAAGATGCACGTGTAGGAGGGCAGTATGTGCATCCAGGTAAACTTGAGGAGGGTATTGCGCGTAGAGCTGCGCAGGCAGAAGAGGCGACGAGAGTAGCAGAAGCAAGCTCTTGAATTGTCGGTGGGGAAGCTTGTATAAGTGGTCAATCGGAGTGTAAAGATGTCAAAACGATGGATATAGGACTTATGGATGGCAATGTTGTAAGATAGGACCAAGCCAGGTCACTATATGAACTTGAGAGAGTACACAAGCCAGATTTGATAAGACAAGCCGGTCGCAACACCTGGGCATATGCTCTCGCTCATTGAGTCAATGTCGAACAACAATGTTGAGCCTTGAACACCTGAAAAGCTAGTGTCCTCTGCTTCTGTCTGCCATTCGGTAGGTTACCAAGTTCCTAAAAAAAACTCCTCTCTCCGGCCAAAGCCTCGCTAAACTCGAGCCACCAAGCCGGGCCGAAACAGCCACCCACACAAACAGCAAGACATGCAAAAGCTCTCGAGACAAACCAAATTAAATGTTCAGCGACAAAGGTGTTCTTCACAGGATTCTAGTACTTATATAGCAGCATCACAGCAAAAGACAAATAGCCTCTCTCCCTCCCCCTCCCAGTTCGCAGATCTGAAAAGAAGAAAGTAAAAAGGAAAAAAAAATTGTTCGAATTTCTAACCCGGGTATTCCCAGGTTCGCAGATAGATGCGGCTTCTGTGGATCGAACACAGTGCCTCCAGATTTCATATGATCTGAAGTGGACTTCAGTCTGGCGCTCTCCCAAGTGAGCTAAAGCCGCTTTTTGGGGGTGTTGTGATTTGCTGACTTCAGCTTATTTGAATATGTATTAGGGATAGTGATTTTGAGGGAAATTGGGGTTTTGGAAAGAGGTTGATTGGTTGGAAGAGGAAGATTTGGGTGGTGAAAGTGGAGTGAAGTTTTGTTCGAGGCCGGACCGGAGAGCTTTGGGAGCTAGATTGATGTGGAGACGAAAGTTCGAGGGACAGGGGTAGCTGCCCAGGGCAAGGAGGGGCAGAGCTTCTCCGCGAAGTTTATGAATAGGTAATCGAGGGTCGAGACGATATTAGGTGCTGTTAACGAGCTGCCAAAAGCTGGACATCTTCAATGCAGGTATTCTGATCTTATTTATGGGATGTCATATCTGTATCTGTGAATAGTCTTTTCCATTTCCATCTCTTCATCATCTCATGTCCCATAGGCCTTCTCACCAACTTTCCCCTCACTCTTCACTCCACCTGCCTGCTTCCTCTCAATAACTTCTTGCAAGACTCTCTCAAGTCTCTGAACAGCCTCCTCGCCTATCTGGTAATGCACTACCAACCTTGACCCTAAGAACCTTAATCCATGTTTCTTCCCCATCTCAACGAACTCATGGTCTGATATCCCCGCATCGTCGAGATCAAACCAAACCATATTTGTCTCCGTAGGCTGAGTGAGCTTCCCTCCCATCCCAGTCCATATGCCCGCGATCTTCTTCGCCATAACATGACTCCCTTTCAACAACCCTCCTTCACCATTGGGACCCTTTCCGAAAGTTTCATCAACAGCTATCCTCGCCGCCGCAGTAACGACCCCAGACTGCCTCAATCCCCCACCAATACTCTTCCTCACCCACCTTGCATGCTTAATAAACTTCTCCTTCCCAACAAGTATACTCCCAATCGGCGCACCCAACCCCTTCGAAAAGCACAAACTCACACTATCAAATTCCCTCGTATAATCTGGCAGCGATCCCGCTCCAGAAACAACAGCCTCCCAGATCCTAGCCCCGTCAAGATGCATCTTGATTCTATGTTCCCTCGCGAACGCCGATATTCGCTGCACTTCCTCTAGAGGCATGATCGTGCCTCCGAGTGTATTTTCCAGACTTATTATTCTCGTGGGACACGAGTGGATCTCATCGCCCAAGACAACGTTCTTTCTGACATCTTCCAGCGTCAAGTACACGCCATTCTTCGGCACCACGCCCTTGACCAAAGCTCCGCACAGCGAAGCCACACCGCCAGCTTCCCATTCCAGGATATGTGCTCTGTGATCGCAGAGTACTGAGTGAGGAGGTTGAGTGAGATGTGTGCGGAGCGCGAGTTGGTTACCCATGGTGCCGGAGAGGACGAAGAGCGCGCTTTCGTGGGAGGTGAGGGCTGCGATGTGCGATTCGAGGGAGAGGGTTGTTGTGTCTTCGGCGAAGACGTCGTCGAGGAGGGTGGTGTTTTGGATGGCGAGGAGCATGGAGGGCGTGGGTGTTGTTACTACGTCGCCTTGAGTGTGACATTGTTAGGTTGCTGAGCTTGGGGAGAAGAGGATGAGAAACACGGACTTCTGAAGTCAAAGGCTGCTGGCCCTGGACCAGACCATGCTGTGGGCTTTGATGTGCCATTGATGCTGGTTTCTTGTGACATCTCGATTGATCGTTGAGAGAAGGGTCTGTATGGCTGTTTGGGAGGATAACTCGAGCTCAGACGAGAGTAATGAAGCTTCGGACGATAGCTTGCTACTTGATGGTGTTGAGCAGATATCTCCGCGATAAAATTGCTAGCTACTCACTTGTGACAGAGCCTCTCAAGGCGCCCCTCACCACTGGATTGGGCCTCCCCAAAAGCATCTTGAATGGCGGGGTTGAGGACACGGGAGAAGTGTTCCACCAAACAGGAAATCCGAACCTAACTCACTCACTCCAACCTTATCGCGTTGCCGAGATCGAAATCCTTATCGCATGTGTCTTTCAGGGGTAAAAATGGTTAGCCGAGGGGTTGGATCGTGTCATGTCTCGGACCGAAGTTCTTCATGTCTTAATACGAGACGGAGAATTTCCTGCTTTGAGGAATTTGACCGTCTATCCGGGGGAGATGAAAGAAAAAGCAAAGTTGCGACATGCAACAAAAGATTATGGTATGAGTGCTCGTTGAGTTCTGGATGATGAGTGGTTGGCAGTGTCTGTCAGATTGCTGATGTTGTGATGGGGTTGGTAACCAATCATCTTGCCGAAAGGCTCCAAGGCTCCAGTCCGCTGTAATCGTGAGTGCGTCGATGAACATGAGCAGGTAACAGACTTTCTTTGTTTGCTATATTCAAAAAGAAGATGGCCAGATCGGAAAAATCGCAGTCGAAGAGGCCATGGCAAGACGTTGCCAAAGAGGCTCAGAAATTCAGGGACGCAAGTCTTGCTCGAGTTCCAGGCATCGATGAGGTATTCGGACGACACACATTCTCGGACACGCTTCTAAAGGACGTGACGGCTATTCCCAGGCTTGTCATGAATGAAAGTGATGTCCAGATCACCGAGTCTTTGCCAGAGAAGCTAGTTGAGATACTTGCAAAAGGCAAATTGCCCGCTACGGATGTCACACTGGCATTTCTACGCAGAGCAGCTGGCTCAGAAACTCGTGAGGAGTCCTTCGAAACCATGCCAGTGTCCAAGAAGCTGATACCTGACAGATCAATTGCTTCACTGAGGTTCTCCCCGGACGTGCCCTGAACAGAGCCAAGTATCTCGATGAGTACTTCGCCCGCCACGGCAAGCCCATCGGTCCTCTTCCATGGACTTCCCATCAGCGTGAAAGAAATGATCGGCATGAAGGATCTCGGTCTGAATGCATGCTATGTTGCTTGGCGGGGAAAGACAGCTGATGAAGATGCACATGTTTTACAGATTTTTTGGGACGTGGGAGCGGTTTTCTTTGCTAGGACGCAGCCGCCGACTATGATGCATTTGGAGACGGATAGTAACCTCTACTGGGTCACTGTGAATCCTTACAGTCATCTTCTGTCTTCTGGTGGGAGTAGTGGGGATGAAGGTGCTTTGGTAGGAATGAGGGGTAGCTGCTTGGGTATTGGCAGCGACATTGGAGGGAAGTCGAGCGTCACTTGATTTGCATTCTCTGACGATTTCTAGGTAGCATCAGAAGTCCTGCTGCCAACTGTGGCATATATGGCTTCAAGCCTACTGCTTTCCGCATCCCAACAGATGGCTGGTGCTCCACGATGGCAGCTGCTGATCCGATTCCTGGAGTCATTGGGCCTATGAGCACCAGCTTCGAAGGCATCAAACTCTTCATGCAAGTAGTGATAGATGCGCAACCATGGCTGTTGGAACCAGCTCTCACTCCCATTGCATGGAGTTCTTCTTTTCAAGATACGCCCAGATCAGCCGCTGAAAATCGGAGTTATGTGGCATGATAATGTTGTCACGCCTCATCCTCCGATCACTCGAGCCATGGAGGAGCTCGTCTCTCACCTCCGCAGAGTACCAAACATCGAGGTTGTAGACTGGACTCCCTACCCCCACGACGAAGCTTGGGCCGTAATCTCAAGTTTATATTTCACTGACGGCAGTGTAGAGAATGCAGCTACGATAGCTGAGTCTGGTGAACCGTGGCTGCCTCTGACCGAGTGGATAATAAAGGAAAATCCATGTGTCAAGAAACTATCTGCACAGAAGCTGTACTACTGGCAGGAGGAGCGGGAAGCGTATCGGAAGGAGCATGCGAAAGTGTGGAAAGATACTGCGACTGGCATCGATGCGATGGGAAGAAAGACCGGAATGGTTGACGCGATTCTTTGTCCGGTTGGTCCTGGGGTCGCTCCCAAACACGACACCGCGAAGTATTGGGGATACACGAGTCAGTGGAACCTGTTGGATTATCCTGCTGTGACTTTCCCTGTTGGTAAGGCTGATATGAAGACCGATACTCCGAAGGGATCGTTCGTTCCAATGACTGATGTTGACGATGAGCACTGGAAACTCTGTAAGTTCACTATTCTTCTCCCACGACAGACTTACCGTTGACTCTGGAAAGACGATCCTAGAGAATTCGACGGCCTTCCCATCTCACTGCAGCTGATTGGAAGGAGGTTCGAGGATGAGAAAGTTCTTGCTGTCTTGGAGTATCTGAAGCAAGTAGTTTCAGTTCCTATGCCTTGACTTTGGCCGATCTCTGAAGTCACAGTGAGCAATGTAACATTGGAGAACATCGCAACCTACCAAGATAATCTGATCACTCGTATTGAACTCCCACAAAGTCACGCGCCGTCAGTGTGCATGAGTTCGGACGGTTTGGCCTACGAGTTCCTGCAACATCAATGTTGTCGTGAAACTCCTCTCTGGCCAATCAGCGCACTCCGGGAGGCTAGCCGACGATGAAAGTCTGGAGCCGAAGCCGCCGATCAGATCAATTCGAGATGTGCCGAATGCCCCTTCGATGTCGCAGTTTTCATCGGCAAAATGCAATTCAGGGGTCGATCAAACACTTGCGGCATCACCTCATCTTTACCGACTCCCGAGACATGAGATGACGGTTCCCAAGACCCAGCATCACCTTGTACGAGTTGTCTGATGTTTAGCCAAGACCTGTCAAAGCTGGCATGATAAGTCGAGTGTTGGGACGAGCGTACTGCCTATATGGGATCTGGTACTAAGCGTTTGACGATATGGTCGATGAATCGGGGATGGAACGAGCAGAGGCCTCACTGAATTAATTTTGGATGAACGTTTTGGCGCTGGACAGAGAGAAAGGAGAGGTCGTAGATATATATATGAGTGCGCCTGGAGCACGAAGAGACCAAACATCTTTCATCACAATCCAATTCGCCTTTCATACTTTCTGTCACTACCAAACGACCCGGCGTCGTCTTATTTTCTACACTCTTACCTGCATTATTTTTAATTCTCGAAACGTTCTTTCAAATCCCAAAACCTTCAGTCAAAATGGTTCGCATCACTCTCACCATTGTCGTCGCTTGTGAGTTCATCCCATGGTTGCGTGTTTGAGAAGCTTCGAACTGACAAATATCCTCAGTCGCCATGACCGCCCTTGCTCTGTCCCCCAACAACGCTGGCGCAAAGAACGTCGGTGCTGGTGACGCTTCTCAATTCATCACCGGTGGCTGCATTGATGATTCGGACTGCTCGTCTGCATGCTGTGCTGATCTCAGCGGTGTCGGAATCTGCTCTGCGTACGTCCAGTCTGCTTCCTACTTCATGATGCGCGCGCCGTTCAAAGACTTCTTATGATGAACACAGCTGACAATATTTAAGTGAGGCCGCCGCTTTCCAGGCCGGCAAGAACGGCTGTGGTTTCGTCGACCCTAACGCTGCTGCCACGATCCAAGCTGCTGCCGACCAGGTCGCCAAGCAAGGTTTTTAGATCCGAGATATTGATAATGATTGCATGATGAGTGAATAGTGCATGGTATGATAGAGGTTGGGAGAGGCTGGATTGAAGATGCGTTGTCTGGGCGGATCTTCGAAGGACGAGACATTTGTATCTAAATTGAGGCAATGTGGAATCTGAGAACGTTCAGCAACCAAATCATGATTTGATGAAGACTGAGAGACGATGCGACTGATTCGATCTACAATAGGTAGGTCAAGTATATGTGTAATCGTCTTAATCAGCAAGATTGATATCAGTAAAGTTGCTGGTGCCCCGGGTTGGATGGGTCAGTTGAAGTGGTCTCGCCTGAAAATCGAGGTTGAAAAGTCTCGAAGCGAGAAAAGAGAGGATGGTAGTCTCTTTCGAAGTGCGCATGTATGGAGATCTCCAAAAGGTCGATTGAGCTCTCATTCAAGGTAGAATGATGTCCCCTACTAAGCTTCGATATCTAGACCTCTTTCGTGGTCCGCCGTTCCGGGCGTTGAGGTCTTTTGGATATCAAATAACTAAGACCATTCTAGTTAGGGTCTCTTGATGTTCACCTTCAACATTCCTTACACACACCCCGCTTACCATCAAGCTGGCAGGAGGATCGCTTTACTGCAGAACACGGAGATACTTTCAGAGCATTTGCGTTCTGGGGTGTTCCGGTTTACGTTGTTCTGTACGCGTTATCGGTACTTGATTATCCTTCAAATCCAGTCCGGTTCGACCAGCGCGTCGAGAAAGCACTCTGCCTTACCAGTCACTCAATATTCTTGGAGTGCCCTTTTCTAATGGGAAACATACGATTCACGATTGCTTCAGAAGCCTAAATCAAGCCCGCATCTCGTTGGTTTTATTTCAAACAACATTGGATGGGATGTGCCGCTTGAACGGGTGCGAGCTGGTACGAGATACGCGGACCGAGTACGGGTCTGAAGTCAACACATGATTGGTAGACTGAAGTATTTTGACTTCAAGAAAAGCTTCTTCTCGGATTCCAAGATGGCACTTGCTGGTTTGAACCTTGACTTGACAGGGAGCTAGATCCGGCTGCATCAGCCTCGTGTGCTTCATCCCTGCTACAGGAATGCTTCCGGTATGACTTTGCGATGCTTATATATTTTAGTTTGGCTCGACCCCTATGGGGAGCTTTTCATCTGTCTTTCCCCTCGTTTCCTGATCCTATTCTGCATCTGTAAACTTTCTTTTCTTTCATTTTCCCATTACCGGCTTCAAGATGGTTCCAGAGCAGCGTCGATACCCCGCTCCACCCAGAGGGTTCACAATGGAGGTGTCAATTGTCGAAGCTCCTATGTCCAGGGAGGATCAGGAGACTGCTGCCATACTGGAAGCTCAGGCGGCAGAAAAACGAGAGAGATCCGAGGAGAAATCAAGGATAGACCAGGAGACTGCGGTATTACTGGAGGCTCAGTCAATGGAAAGGCACGAGAAGCAACACAGCGAGAAGTCATATATGCCGATTAGAAGAGTTCCGGTACCTGTATCGTCGACGAACGAAAAATCCAGAATCGAAAGAGAGACACTGGCGATGCTGGAAGGAAGAAGTGAGAAGAAACATGCAGCCTCGGAAAAGTTGGCACGCCATTCGACAGCTCTGCCTGTTATTGAGCAGGCTGAAATTGCTAGAGATGATGGAATGGACTGGGACGCACCACCGCCTGCTTATGAACAATCTTTTGGAGATGAGCGGCAGAGGATATCAACCGCTGTTCTTGGTACTTAAGGCTTTTATTCACAATTTTCTGTGTGTTATCCCCCTCTTTACTTGCCAATCTGACATCGACGGACATCTAGATAATGGCAGAATCTCTATGATGTTCCGAAGGAGAGGCAGTATGCACAAGTTCACTGCCTTACCTCCGCTGCCAACATATGAGCCCCAGGTCGAGCGGCAAAGAAGTCAAGCAGCTTTCTCCTTTCCTTTGCTGAACATTGTCATACAAGTTGTTGGAAGCCGAGGTAAGCTTTTCGACTGAATGAGACTTCTAGATGCTCATTTTGGTCAAGGTGATGTCCAGCCATTCATCGCACTGGGGCAAGAGTTGAAGCTTGTGGGGCATCGAGTTCGTCTTGCAACACATGATTGTTTCGAAGAATTCGTGCATAAAGCTGGACTTGAATTTTTCCCAATCGGAGGAGATCCGACCGAGTTAATGGCTGTAAGTTGAATCTCAATCTTCATGTAGCAGTGGCTGACAACATGTTGAAGTATATGGTGAAGAACCCAGGCATAATCCCAAAATTCGAGTCGATCCGAGCAGGCGATATTGCAAAGAAGCGAAAGATGATCTCGGAAATGCTTGAAGGATGCTGGAAATCATGTTTCGAGCCCGACCCATCTACAAATATCCCATTCGTGGCAGAAGCAATAATTGCGAATCCTCCGAGTTTCGCACATATGCACTGTGCCCAGGCAATGGGGATCCCGGTTCATCTCATGTTTACAATGCCGTGGAGTCCGACTCGAGCATTTCCACATCCATTAGCGAATGTCCAGCTCAGCGACACCGACCCAACGGCCACGAATTTCCTTTCCTATGGATTAGTCGATATGATGACATGGCAAGGGTAGGAATCATCCTTCCATGACGCGAGCTTTACTGACAGCATGATTTGAAGACTTGGAGACGTCATAAACCATTTTCGGAGGAAGACATTGAATTTGGAAACACTGCCCCAAATGGTTGGCGCCAATCTCGCCGCGGATTTGAAGATACCTTTTACTTACTGTTGGTCTCCTGCGTTGATACCAAAACCGTTCGACTGGCCTTCTCACATTGGTATGTGTTCCGCAGAGGTACTTAGATTACTCAAGCTGATGATTGAGAGATGTTTGCGGTTTCTTCTTTCGAAATGCCCCCGAGTATACTCCCTTCCCCGAACTAGATGCATTCCTCCGAGCTGGCCCACCTCCCATATATATTGGCTTCGGATCCATTGTCATGGACAATGCGGAGAAGATGACGCAGACGATTATTGGGTCGGTGAAGGGATGTGGCGTACGAGCGATTGTGTCGGAAGGTTGGAGTAAGCTAGGAAAAGGCGTGGAACCTGATCCAGATATCCTCTTCATTGGCGATTGTCCCCATGGTAATTATAATCTCATCCAAAACAAGTTCACTGCTTTTGCTAAATTGTGCAGAATGGCTGTTCAGGCATGTCGCTGCCGTGATCCACCATGGAGGAGCAGGAACCACCGCATGCGGGCTACGCAATGGGCGTCCAACAGCTATCGTCCCATTCTTTGGAGAGTGAGTAACTTCTTTATCGAAGTCTATTTGCAACTGACAGATTATAGTCAGCCATTCTGGGCGAATATGGTAGCGGCAGCTGGCGCTGGTCCGAGACCTATCGATCACAAATCCCTCAACGTTGCCTCGCTCTCTAAGGCAATCGCAGTATGCATCGCTCCCGAAACTCAGATCGCAGCACAAAAGATTGCCGAGAAGATGAAGGTCGAGAATGGTGTTCGGGCAGCTGTCCGGTCCTTCCATCGGAATCTCCCTATTCAAGAACTCAACTGCGATATGGTACCTAAACATCCTTCGAACTGGTCTTGGAAGAAGGGCAAGCGGACACTGAAATTATCGCATCGTGCTGCGTCAATTCTGGTAGAGCATAAAAAGATCGAGGCTTCATCTCTGAAGCTGTATGACTTTCCTGCTTATACCCTCACTTGAACTCTTACTGACGACCCCAATAGACACAAGTCCAAGCCAGTTACCATCGAGAACCGGCGCTGGGAACCCATTAGCGCTACCACGTCCGCAGGTTTCGACAGTGCTCAGAATATCTTCCACGCCATGGGCAGTGTGGTACAGGAGCCAATGCAGGAATACCGACGGGTGAAGACTATCGAAAGGGCAGAAAGCGATACAGCGAGTATGCACAGCTCATCATCAGGTGGAAGCCATGCTGCAGGAGCTGCTGGGAAGGCTGTCGGTCGTGGATTTGGGAGAGTAGGGATGGCGCTCACGAAATCAGCGATCGATTTACCGATGGCGGTGGCGGATGGGATGCATAACATTCCTGCATTGTATGGTGAGAAGATTAGGGATAGAGGTGAGATCAGGGGATGGAAAAGTGGTGGGAAGGTTGGTCTGAAGGTGAGTCTTGCCTGGTCAATTTTGAATATTTGATCTGATGTGTGATTAGAGCCTCGGATATGGCTTCTACGATGGGTACGTCGGATTCTTTACGCAACCCTACAAAGGTGCTCGAGACGGCGGTCCAGTCGGATTGATCAAAGGCATCGCGAAAGGCTGTGGCGGCCTCCTAACCCAACCTGCTCATGGTAACCTCTTCCCATCTGCCTCCCCACCAACCCTCAAATGGGAAAGCAAAGGCTAACACGAACAGCCGTCTTCGGTATCGTCGCCTATCCAGCCCTGGGTCTCTATCGTAGCATGGACACGACGAAAGTAACGGGCGCTCAAGGCGAGATCCTGAAAGCGCAACAGGTCTACGGAACGTACTTGGCGGAGCATAATGCCATGGATAAAGGTGAGGTGGATAGAGTCATTACGGAGTTTGAGGAGAAGTGGTTGAAGGTTAAGGAGCCTGATCAGTGAGAATTGTTAGATGTGAGTGGTTGAGCGGACTATCTGAATGGCAGGAAGGCTCAGTCAGGATGGCTTTTTGTTTCAATGAAGTACTTTGGAATTGAGATACCAGAAGCTGTTTGTCGAAATTTTGTAATGTTGTAATCAGTATATTACTTTCTGTACTTGATGAGACTGTTCTGTTTCGAGCAGCCCAGGAGAGTTCTACTTCGCTTAGCACCTGGTACTTTGTTGATATCGTCCAGGCGAAGATAGCAGCTTAGGGACGAGGTTTTGAGCGGTGATCAAGCCATCGCGCAGTCTTTACCTCGACAGGATGTTGGTGCAAATGGTGTGAAAATTGAAGGAGGATGCTGAGTGAGAACAGTATTCCTTAGATTTCGCCTCCTTCGTTTCTAGCCATGGTCTTCGTTCCATCTCCGTATTTCTTGATCAGCTTCCGCATGATGCTCTCAGCGCCGCTCTTATAACCACCTCCAAACATCGCATAGTGATTGAGATGGTGGTACCTGCTACCTATCAGCATTTTTCAAGTAAGTATCTTCTATGTTTCCTACAAGAACGAAAAAACAGGGCAGGGTCAGAACATCCAGCAAAGGAGACTCACAGCTCATACAACACCCTCCTATCTTCCCACTCTCCAACCGGCTCATCCTTTCCCTTTACACTCCAATAATCCTTGTTGAAGGACCCACCAAAGCCACCAAACATTCCCATGATTCCGAATTCAAACTCGCTGTGCGCATAACAAGCGCTAGGATCAAATACCACTTCTTCAATACCGCCATCACTTCCAATCGTGCCTTTACCGCGATTGCCGCTCCAAAGATCGCCATGGACCACAACTGGCACGATGGGTGACCCATCCGAGGAGGTTAGATGTCCATCACGAAGGAGGCGAGGAACTACTGTGCTGGCTGTGGTTTCAACTAGTTGAGAGAGAGTTGAATCATGACCTTGATTCTTTTCTGCGCCTGCTTAACGTCAATGTGAGTGCAGAGCTGATATGAGAAGTTGATCTCGCATTGATATCATTGAATACACCCTATCACGGAAAGACAAACTCACATCTCAGGATATGCCTCAACCTATTCTCCGCATAGAAATCCGCCCAACTTTCCTTGAAAGTGTTGTCTTGCACCGTCTCACCACAACAAGTCGGGACTGGGAAACCAAACATAGGCTTATCGTATTTATCAGGTATAGGTGCAGGTATGGAATGCAGCTTCGCGAGTTTGTGAGCGAGAGAGACGCCAGAACTTGGTTTGGAAGAGGAGGATGGTGAGAGGTTGAGGAAGTCGGTTACGAGGAATGAGCCTGTTGTTGAGGAGAGCTGGCCATGTGCGAAGGATTGAGGACAAAGTGTTGGTACGATACCGTGAATTGTGCTTAGAGAGGCGTGTTCTCCTGTGTGTTGTTAGTGTTATCGAAAGGTAAACATGTGATCAATATCGGACTATCTTCACCCGCCGAGAACCAAGTTCACATTTGGCTGGAGAATAAATGCCCGAAGGGCAGTAAAAGAGAGGTTTACGGGTCATGACTTACCAGCAAACATAGTCTCACTTTTCTTCCCACCAGTCTTCACGAAGTACAATTTCTCTTCGCCATCGCTTCCTCGACTGCTTAGTTTATAAGTTGAGGAGAAGCCGCTCCCGCCATGAGATGCAAGTGTGGTACTTGCAGCATCGAGGGATAGTGCTTTAAGTATTGCAAGGTCAATCTTAGGGGACATTCTCACGATCTTAGAAATTGGATGATGAGACGACGATTGTGAAGAGATGCGAGATGTATCAGTAGATCTCTGTAATGGTGGCGTGACGTAATTGGACACACGTGATATTGTTGTCCACGCGAAAGAAAAAGGGGGCGACCAGCTGGGAAATTTCTCAAGCGTTCAGACTTTTGCAAACAAAATAACGTTAAGCTGTCAAAAAACAGTCACTTCCATTATCGTTTTAGTATGCACTTCCCGCTGTATGTACAACTTAACGCTCGGATGATTGGAAGTCATCATATAATGCACGCCTCTCAACTCCAAAGCTCTGATTTCCATCGAGGTATCCATCCAGCCATGCTCAAAAACAATACAAAAACATGAAAACAAAACATGTATTCTGATTATTGACTCTCGCCTACTCCAAGGTCTTCCACGACTTCGCACCCTTGCGAGAAGAATATCCTCGCAGGCTTGTCGTAATCATTCTCAATGCTGTAAAAATTCCCTGGTCCAGTTAGTACTCGGCATGAACGGCGCAAACGGCATACAATCTTACCTCTGGGGACCTGCCACATCCCCCCTTTTCCAATACTAAATACATTGTCATTCACCGTGACCTGGACCCTGCCATAGAAAACGAAGAAGACCATTTGCATCTTTCTCGAGTTCTTGGACTTCTTCATAGAATGCGCAGGAAGATCAACCATTCCAGATCCAAAGAAGGGCAGTGTAAGAGTCTTCGCGAAGCGGAATGAAGCATGTGGTATATCGCGAGTGATGATTGCTGCAGCTGATAATGCAATTTCCTCTTGAATCTCCTCTTGCTGTGATCCGCTCGGGTCTTCTGGATCCCAATTCTTGACCTCGCCAAATATGCGTCCAGGCTCCAGTTCCCAGGGTTCCACATTGATATCCTCTTCTTCTGATTCTGATTCTGCGCTTTGTTTCTTCGACTTGGGCGCCTTTGATTTGCTCCTCGCTACTTTGCGCTTTGGCTGGTGTACCTCATCAGCACGAACAACCTCCTTGATTCTAGGTAAAACGAATTTGCCCACGCCATCTTCGTTCTCATCTTCGGAGTACTCAATTCTCTCATTCTTCCAATAAGCAACTGGCTTTATAGAATTTCGACCTGAACGTGTCTGCTGGAAACCGGAACCCTCCATCGGAGTTTCTCTTCGGAGAATGAACAGCCCACGATTGTTCCGGGGCATTGGCGGGCCACGTTGAACTTGCGGTGAGTCTCCTTCTTCGATAGTTGCCAGCTTTGGCTTCCGCCCAGGGGCCTTTGCTTTTGCTTTTGCTGCTTTCGTCGGTGCTTCCGTAGATGCCTTCTCCTTGCCCTTAGTTTCCTTGGCATTTCCATCCTTTGCTGCCTTCTTTGGCCGACCAGTTGCCTTGACAGCCTCAGCCTGAGGCACGTCAAGAGATCGTCGGGTTCTCTTCTTGGGTCTCTCTTCGAGCTCTTCTTCTGGCTCTGGTTCATCTGGTACATCCGCCGCTTCGGAAACTTCTGGCTCGACAACCTTATTCGGCCTTCCCATCTTGCGTTTTGGAGATTTAGGAGCGTCAAGTGATGGCCGACCACGCTTCTTGGGCAGTGCTGCTTCAGGTTCCTCGACAATTTCTTCATCGACTGCTTCTAGTACAGCCTTTTTAGGTCTGCCACGTTTTGCAGCAGGCGCAGAGACTTCGACAGCCTTCTCTTTGCCCTTTGACTTCTTCGTAGGCTGAGGTTCCGGCTCCGGCTCTTCACTCTCTTCGCGCTCCGCTTCTGGAGGATCCTCCTCACCTCCGTTGACCATTTGAAACGAATTTTCCTCATCCACGAACCCAACATCTTCTGACCCAGTGTCCTCTCGATCATCGGCGACGTTGTCAGACGAAGCGTGCCTAAATGGTGCAAGGAGCTTGCCGTTTGTAAGTTTTGCTGCGCTCCTGGCCGGGAGCTCTGAGGTTGCCCGTTTCTGTGGGGATACGTTTGTCACTAATCCTTCTGCGTTACTCTCAAAGCTAGTATTTGAGAAGTCCAACCTTCTGCGGACTGAAGCAGAAGTTGTCACCACCCTAGGTTCTACAATCGAGCCACGGATCGGCGAGGAGACTGGTCCCAGAGAAGGATTCCTCCGTGCTGGTGATTTGAGGTATGTCTTAATAGGTGACTTGGATCGTGGAAGAGGTAGACGCGCACTGGTTCGTTTCCGTTCCGTGAGTACATCTGCAGGTTCGGGAATAGTGCCTATCGCAAGATCAGTTTTGGCGGAGTATTGATCCGTGAATGAACATACTGTCATCAACGTCCATATCTGCCTCACTTGATATCGTCTTATCTGCACTTTTGCGATTGCCATTCACTCGTCGCGCTGGTATTTCCTTGGGCTTCTCAGGGGAGGAGAACAAATGGTCCATCGGTTCCAATCCATTTTCATCTCGAACGCCAGTGTCAGGGATTGTGAGACCAGTTTTCCTAATTCATGTCAGACGCAATCGCAGATTGAATCAAAAATTCCTTACCGTCCTCTCTTTCCCAGGTCGAACAGATACTGATTGTCAGTACCCTTGCGCCGGCCTCCTTCAGGTGCCATCTTCGAATGTGACGCGCCTGGAGTCGCGCGGGACGTAGAGGATCGCGGATTTTGCTGAAGGATGTTGTTGGCTGTTCGGAGAAAGTTTCCAAAGCGAAATATACGACCGAAAGCTCGAGCAAAAGCAAGCCTTGGTGGATGCGAATTGGGGATGTTGTTGACGTGGTGTGGGGTGTCGACCGGGACAATGAAATCTGGTCGCGACAGGACAAACAAAAGTGGCCCGTGCACGACGCGTTTCTTGGATCTTGACCATATATTTCTCTAGGCGCTAACCTCCCACCCCTCACCAGGCCAGAACATCAAGTACGTTTTGTTTGAGCGGCACGTACCAATGCGGCTTGGGACATATTTTGCTCCAAATATCTTGTAATACTATGTGTACGGCTTTGGTGAGCAATGTCCACTTAAAACATTCAGATCATCTTCGACCTCGGAACTGGCTATTGCACAACTTCCTCCACTTATCTTGAGCTGTCAAAAAGGTTACATGCCTTCCCACGTGTTGCTTCTTCGGTCACATCTTTCGTTCTTTCATGTTACTTGGAGACAGTATTTGCGTGACGTGCTGCATATTCATGACCGAGCAAGTGCTATAAATATGAGTAGACACTTTTACTAGACTTGTCAGCCTCTCAAGCTTAGTAATGGATACAAGTTGCCTATACTCTTAAGCCTTACATTGTATGTTTTCACGTCGTTTCCACCATGGGTATGCCCTTGGCTGCGGAGTGGCCCCCAGTCGTCCCCTCCATTACAGATCTGCCAATTTCAGACCCAAGATGCAGCAATGAATCCTGTGCAGCCTTCTATGCTGCTCTAAACGCACGCCAGACCGCCACTCCTTATTCTACATTGGGGAGCCATGCCCATTGGATGGTATATTACTTGGTGGCAGTCATCGGCGTCTTCAGTCTCGCACATGCACATCAAGTATTCAGAGACAGATTAGACCATTTGCGAAACTGTCAGAATCGACCCTCGCTGCCGCAAAAGGTTCTAGCTGTTGTACGCTGCGTCTCGTACAGTTGTATCAGCGGTCCTCTGCCGAGATGGCTCGGGCTTCCTCTAAACGGCACACTGATCCTTCTGCTCGCTCTGCTCATATGCGCAACGACCTTGGCATTTGCAGTCAGACCGTACTATAGAGAACATTACGGGTCAGTAAGATGTCGCTTCTGAAAGCTTCATGCTAGTTCTGGAGTCTCCGTGACCTCTTCTCATATTCGCTAAGCATCACAGACATGGCTCCCCTCCCCTGGCGATCCAAACGGGCTTCATGTCACTGGCATGCGATCCTTTTCTTATTGCTTTGGCTGGGAAAGCAAACGCAGTCACTTTTTTGACTGGATTCAGCCACGAGAAAATCAACGTCATTCATCGCTTCGTAGCTTGAGTCGCGTTTGGCCTCGTTTTGTGTCATACCGTACCATCCTTCTGGATCTCCTACATCGATGGTGGATTGAAGAATGTGAAAGTTCGCTTCTTTATGGGCTCAGGTGGGCTGACTGAGGTAAGGCTCGATACGCTCTGTAAGGGTTTTGAGCTGATAACCAACTACTGAGGAGGTCTCCCGCCTCTGATCAACTTGTTTCTCCTCTGCATGCTCTCCCTGCCTATAATACGCCGTAGCTACGAATCCTTCTACTACGTGCACATCATCCTGGCCATCACATATCTCGCATTGTTGTTCTGGCACGCCGGCAATATCCTGGATTCTTGGACATACCTGTGGGTAACACTCGCCCTATGGCTATCAAGCTGGACGGCCAGAGCGCTGTGGTCTACCCAGCCTACAAATATCAGGAACAAATGGCTCGTCAGCTCTTCAGCAATGCTCACTGGACTACCAGGACAAATGACGAGACTTGAAATGCTAGCGCCAAGAGGATTCAACGTTTCACCAGCTCAACACTGCTATATACGCTTCCCTTCGCTTTCAGACACGGATAATCACCCCTTCACAATCCTTTCGGCGCCCGTTCCGTCAACACGAGACTTCCACGGCCGTGAGAACCAACAAACTCTCATCTTTCTTGTCAGATCGCACTAGGATTTACGAAGAAGCTGGCAAATTACTGTGCTTCTCACCCACAACAAGAGATTCCAGCATGGATCGAAGTCCATACGGAGGAGTTTGCCGCCCTATCGAGCGAGTCTACGACACTTTGATCCTCGTTGCTGGCGGAGCTGGCATCACAGCCTGCCTCCCATGGCTGGAGTATGTCACAAGCAAAGCTGAGGCAGTAAGGTGTCTAGATGTTGTCTTGATTTGGGTGATGAGAGAACGAGAACACGCTGCCTGGGCGGGACCTACGTTGCAGATGGTCGCTTTCAGGACTCGAAGCCCAGTTATCGTCAAGACTCGATTCTACATGACTTCGGCTTCAAAGGTAACTCAACCAGCTGAGGCGGAAGAAAAGAGATCGAAAGCTCAGTCGAGGGAATTTGTGAATTTGCAGCCAGCTGGACACTCCATTCAATGCGTGTCCGGTCGACCGTCTATTAGTGCTTTGATTGAACAAGAGATCACGGAAGGGAATATCTTCGTGTTTGTTTGTGGACCTGAGAGTATGAGGTCCGATGTAGCGGATGCGTACTCTAAGGCTCAAAAAGAGGGTGTTACAACTAGAGGCTTTTGGTTGGTAGATTTCGCAAGTTTTATTACCACGTAATGACTTTCTTTCTCGAGGATTTCTGTATGACGAGCAAAGCTGTTAGCCATTGATCATTTAATGCGAAGCTATGATTGCCATTATTGACTTTCGTCTCATCTGAGGTTCGTCTCAAAGTAAAACGGGCAAAAATAAGCGAAGGTGGGTCCAAATCTTCATCACGTCGCGTCTCCCGACTCCAAGCGCGTCATACTTGTAAAGTCACTTTCGCACATCTCACCAACTCCAATTGCAATACCACGATATTCAAAATGGCAGACTCCCAAATGGAAGATGATATTACGCTCGAGACTCCCGCAGCAGAAGTTTTTATCGCTCCCTCAATAAACCCAGCCCTCCTCTTCGCCGGCGCATCCTACACGCACTTCTCCCCGGTCCCACCTTCACTCCTCCCAGCACCATCGTCACCCTCAGAAACCACAACAACACAAAAACCAGAACCAGGTCCACCATGTGCCCTCGGCGTCGACGAAGCCGGCCGCGGCCCAGTCCTCGGTCCCATGGTCTACGGGCTCTTCTACCTCCCCCTCCCTCTCTCGGATCCTCTACTAAGGAATACGCACCACTTCGACGATAGCAAAGTGCTGACACCCACCGTACGCTCGTCATTAATGGAGACGCTTTGCACGCCCAATACCGACCTTCACACACAATGCGGCTGGGCAGTTGAAGTCATGTCCGCGCGCGACATCGGCGCGAACATGATGAAGCCCTCCGCAACCTACAACCTCAACGCACAAGCCATGGACGCCACAATCGCCTTGATCAAAGGCGTGTACGAGCGGGGCGTAAACGTGAAAGAGATATATATCGATACGATTGGGCAGCCTGCGCCGTATCAGAAGAGATTGGAGAGGGTGTTTCCCACGGCGAAGGTGACGGTTGCGAAGAAGGCGGATAGTTTGTACCCGTGTGTGAGCGCGGCGAGTGTTTGTGCGAAGGTTACGAGGGATGCGTGTTTAGAGGTGCTGTATGAGGGTTATGCTGCGAAGAATGAAGGGGATGGTGATCTAGATCAGGATAAGAAAATGTCTGGAACGGAGGTGAAGACTAAGACTGCGAAGGTCGCGGAGGAAGCTTCGTGGGGATCGGGATACCCCTCAGATGCGCGCTGTACGTCTTGGCTTAAACGGAATATGGATCCTGTTTTTGGATGGGGGCCAGAATGTCGGTTTAGTTGGGGCACGGCGAAGGATATGTTGGATGTTAAGGGTGCGGCGGCGAAGGTGGAGTGGCCGGTGGAAGATGATGACGAGACGAGTCGGTTGACGGATTATTTTAGTGCGGGCAAGGAGAAAGAGGGGGTTGATGAGTTGGGTAATTGGTTTGGGAGGCCGGTTGGAGCTGAGGTGTTTTGAATAAGATTATCATGGAAAGAAAGGATGCATGCGAATGGCGTATCGGCGCTAGATATTGGTCCTGGATAGGCTTTTTACTCACATGTCTAGTTATAACGATAAATTCGCGCTGTAAAATGATTGCTGCAAATGAAGTGTGGATGACTTGGTTATATTTCATCGTCATAGATCATTATACCGACCGCCACCTATCCTACCCTAAAATACACGCCTAGTCGTCGCCCTCCTTAAGAGAAGCCAGTATCACCAAAAGAATCCATGCCGTCCCAAATCTACGATCTACAACAAGAGAGCTCAGAGCATCAAATGAGGTCTGTTGACCTAAATATCATCATCGTCGTCCTCGTCTTCAACAGAAGCCTTCTTCTTGCCCCTGCTATCCAGAGTATTGAGACTGATGGCATCGTCATCATCGCCTCGCCCCTTCATAGCTAGAGCCTGATGACCGGTATCCGAGCTTTCCAAGAACTCGCGGAGTTTCTCCTTGCCGATCTCAACGGCTTGGGCAGATGCTGCGTTCGTCATGCGAAGCATAGGACCCCACAAATTGAGGGTGTAAGTTACGTACGCGGCGACTCCAAGGAGGATGAGGAAGATGAAGTAGACTGGGTTGCGAAGGACTAAGGCTTGTTAGTATGTATAAGCGATTATGTTTCGAGTGATTAGTTACCAGCAACAATTTCGTTCCACCCTAGTGCCAAAAGTAGGCCGTAGAAATAGAGTGGAACTTGAGCAACGCCACCAATAGCACTGCGTTTGGCTTCCACGTAGACGCCATCAGCTGTCTTCTTGAATCTCACGACGAGATCTTGACGTTTGGCTTCACCCAGTATCGTCATTTCTTCTTCTAGACTCTTGCCCTCTTCTTCATCGACACCGCCAATTGGGGTGAGATCTTCTTCATCCTTGGGATCGACGCTTGCAGGTGCATTGCCGATCCACTCTGGGAGATCTGGGGGTCCGTATGTCTCGGCTAGCCTGAATCGAGACAACAGCGGGATGAGAGTCAGTGTGGACTCCTTTGCTTTCGTGTACATTCCCTCAATATCGTCGGTCGGCCTCCAGATCCTGGGTACGCCAGCTTCATCATATCGGAACTTGTCCTCGAAATTTTCGCGAAGTTTCAATAGGATGTTCCCTTCCATGACTTCTTCATCGATCCTGGCTCTCAGAACTCCCCAACTCTTCCGTCTCAGTCGCCATAAGCCAACATCAATCTCGTCTTGGTCGGCATCGAAGCTTTTCGCTCTTTCGACAAAGCGAGTTTCAGCTTCCCGGACGGTAGCAACAAAGAGATTCCATATCCTGTCCCACAGGTCCTTCTCGGTTGCGGGTTTCTCGCCTGTCTCGGGAGCACCACTTCCGCCACGGCCCGAGCCCAACTTATTGAATTCGAGTCCAACCGAGTCGCCCAGTCTCGAACGGACCCATCTTTCGACCCGAGTTGCAAGCCTTCGCATTTCCTCTTTCCGTAGACGAGAACTGACCTCATTCAAGTCTTTTTCGTATAAAACATATTGCTGCTTGAAGTTCGTCCACGGTACCCCTTCTATGGCAAGACTTCGAGCCTCGGCTTCGAATTGTGCGAGTGCAACTTTCTTCTCTCGCTCCACAATTTCGGCAAATTCATAGGACGCTCCTTTCTTCTGGCCCGCCTTGACCGCAGCAGATACAGCGTCACTGAATGATGCCACACCCGCCTTGTTTGCTGCCGAAAGTTGCCCATTATACAACGCCTTGAGCCTCGTATCGATCTTCCCTTCTAGCTCGACTCGCTTCCTGGCATAGACGCCTTTGTGGTATCTGCTCGCTTCAACTTCAAAGGCTTTGATGCTCTTCAAGCGGGCGCCAGATCCAGAGGTACCCAATGCTTTCAGTACCGCCGGCTTCCCAAGTCTGACGCCTTCAGCTTGCTTCTCTTCGAGTGGCTGTATAGCAACGTCGAAAGCCTCTAGTACCTCCCTCGAGATCTCGTCGCATCGAAATTGTGCCAGAAGTTCTTGCTGAGTTGGCAGATCAAGATCCTTGTTGCTAACAATCTGATCCCAGACACCTTGCGCATATACAGAGAATCCGTCCGCAGGAATTCGGCGATGGTATTCGGGTAAGAAAATCCCACCTTCGAGTTCGTGATTTGCATCGAATCCATGTTCTTTCGTCGTCCGGTGGCCAGCTCGAAACCTTGTACCTAAGTTCCCTACCTCTGTCAAGAACTTGTCTGGTTGCAATATCTTATGCGGTAGTGCGGCAAAGCCAAAATCAAAGTAATCTTCTATCCGGGAGTTTTCTAATCCCTTTGGCTTTGAAAGACTGGTCCAAATATTTGTCAAATCGGCGATTAAGGTATTTCGAAGGTTTGCGAGAGGGGTCGTGCCAAGGTGGTCGCGAATGACGAAGAATAGGAGTGACCGAGGATTTGACCTAAGCCATGTTAGAGCTTGTCGCAGATTCGAGGGTAGCCTGCGTACTGCTTATCTTTCAAAAATAATTGCAGATTGACTTCAAAGACTGTTTTTAGAAGCCCCATATTGGCACCTTGGTACAGACCAACCTGATGCTCCCAAATGTTGACGATGAGAACCTCACTAGTAGCCAGGGCGAAAAGTGCGCTCTTCCTTTCAAAGTCTTGATCCTCTCCACGTTCTCGACCATCAGTTCCTTCCACATCCATTACCAAGATATTGTCGGCCATCTTCTTCGAATCCGGACCTTCTGCATGCTCACGCTTGTTTTTTGACATCCATATACCTTTAGTGGTCTGCCGCCGCTCAGTCTCAGACATCACTCCAAAATCTGTCCCGAATAGATGGTTGAGTAGAGTCGATTTTCCTGTGGACTGCGAGCCAAAAACGGATATAAGGTGGTAGTTGAAGCCAGATTGTGCAATCTTGGTGAGTTGGAGATACATATTGAGATGAGGACTGGAGCGGCATTAGTATAAATTGTCAAGCTGGCAAACAGTCGCATACTTGAACTCCTTCTCTTCATCGATGACCTGGATGCCATGTTCGTACTGCTCCTTTGTCGGCGCATCACCAACTCCTGCAAAGTGGCCGTTCATTGTCATGACTGAAGGGGCAGTTGGGAATCTCGAAGCTGCAGATGGCCGTCGTTCGCGGCCGTTGGTTTGGGAAGCCATGATAAATGACTCTGCGCAACGCCAGGCAGGTGTACAAGACAATTATCGATGTTGGGCCTTGTGACGTTGGGAGGCAAGGCCAGGCGATGCAAGCAGCGTGGTGGTGTGCTTCCCCTTGTCCAATTCCTCGAAATGGATGGATATTCGGGGCACGGCCATTCGAGGCCAGGATGACGGCGATCTAAGCCGAGACCAGCTAGACTCAGATATTTTTCACGTGACTCGGCTCAAACAATGCCAATTGTGCCCCTTTTCGATCTGGATTTCATCCTTTTGTTTGTTCTTTACCGAGGCTCTCTAGAACAATGATTCTACCGAGAGATTTGTTTACTTTCTGGTCCGCTATACTTATGCCCATCATCAGAACGGTGTTAGTCAGGATAATTTGTCTTCGGCGAAGCTGGCTTCCTTTGCCTGACTCAGGAACACATATCTGTTCAGGGGATGGTGGAGCTATGTTACAACTTGTGGGTAATGGCCGTCAAGCTTTATCGAGCTTCCCTACCAGCAAAAGTGCACAATCAGTATTCTTCTCACAACACATCATTTGAATCCTGCATGATCTCCTTCCTCAGTTGTCCGGATGCTGCTTTCTGTTTTGTCTTCTCATTGGTCTCTCGGTCAAGCCGTTGACATATTGGCTTCATGACGGGCCCAGGCGTGCCAAGTGGAATCGAAGCTTATTACGTAGTAGTGGCATGGGGAGTTGCATGGTTAACCAGCACCCGCTTTTTCCTTCGTCAGATCACTTCCCTGAAATATTTGACAGGTTGAAGTGACAGCGGACGATTACTGTACGGTACGATACCGTGGCTCTTTATCTTTATCTAAGTGACCGAGCCAGCCCCTCTCCTCTCCGCGCCCTCTTGTTGCCGATATTTACACGTTACGCGTTATCTCTACCCGGGTTTCGAAACCATACGGGGAGGAGTAACCTAATGTGCTAATTGTGCCTTGCCCGTATATAACAATCGTCCCGTCTCCCAGGTAGCCTGGACCTCACTTTGCTTTGCTCTCGTCTCATCCTACCCTTTTTGTGTTTCCGGGTACAGAAGGAAACAGGTCAACAATATCAATCATGCCAGGTTCAATTGCCCGTAATGATGGCTCTATCGCCAATGCCGATACGGCACTGGAGAATATGGGTTACAAGGCCGAACTGCCGCGTTCTTTGAGTATGATGTCCATTCTTGGACTGTATGTTGCCCTCCTCACGTGGTCGCTATTCTCTAATAGAATGCAGGTCGTTTGCCATCATGGCTGTTCCTTTCGGTCTCAGCACGACCATGGCCATCTCCTTGACGGATGGCCAGTCTGTGACTGTCTTGTATGGGTGGATCTTTGTATCAATTATCTCTCTCAGTATCGCCGCCTCTCTAGCCGAAATTTGCGCCGTTTATCCTACATCTGGAGGTGTTTATTACTGGTCTGCTATGCTTTCGACGAAGAAATACGCTCCTTTGGTTTCGTGGACCACCGGATGGTTCACGCTCGTGGGAAATTGGACAGTCACACTGAGTATCAACTTCTCAGGCGCCCAACTGATCCTCTCTGCAATCACCATCTTCAACCCAGACTTCGTCGCGACTCAATGGCAGACTGTTCTCATGTTCTGGGGAGTGATGATGATCGCCTTCCTCGTTAATGTCTTCCTGGCTAAGCATCTCGACTTGATCAATAAGATCTGTATCTACTGGACGGGTGCATCCGTCATCATCATCATTGTCACCGTTCTCGTCATGTCAGATGATCGTCGAAGTGCCGAGTTCGTTTTCTCTCATTTCGATGCTTCTGCTTCTGGTTGGCCATCAGGATGGGCTTGGTTCGTTGGTCTTCTTCAAGCTGCCTGTAAGTATCCCAACTGCTCATGAGAATTACCTTCGTTACTAACATCAAATCCAGACACCCTCACAGGATATGGCATGGTCGCATCCATGTGCGAAGAAGTTCAGAATCCCCAGCGCGAAGTTCCAAAAGCCATGGTCCTCTCCGTCGCAGCCGCCGGTCTCACTGGTCTCATCTACCTGATCCCAATTCTTTTCATCTTGCCAGACATCCCTCTGCTCCTTTCTGTCGCCAACGGTCAGCCAATCGGTCTAGTCTTCAAGATCGCAACTGGTTCCGCAGGAGGTGGTTTCGCACTTCGTAAGTATTTTCCCGTGTTCCAAGCTCCGGATAAGTAGATCTAATAATCCCAGTCTTCCTCATCCTCGGTATCCTCTTCTTCGCCGGAGTCGGTGCCCTCACCGCCGCCTCCCGCTGCACCTACGCCTTCGCCCGCGACGGCGCCATCCCCGGCAGCACCCTCTGGAAGCAAGTCTCCCCACGCTTCGACATCCCTCTCCTCGGCCTCGTCCTCTCCACAGTTGTCGACTGCATCCTCGGCTGTATCTACTTCGGTTCGACCTCCGCATTCAACGCATTTACCGGCGTCGCAACAATCTGCTTGTCAGTCTCCTACGGAATTCCCATCCTAGTCTCCCTCATCCGTGGTCGTCGTGCCGTTCGCCACTCCACATTCTCTTTGGGAAAATTTGGCTTCTTCATTAATGCCGCGACGGTGGCGTGGATTATGCTCGCTATTGTGCTGTTTTGTATGCCGACTGCCATTCCGGTCACGGCTGTGAGCATGAACTATGCTAGTGTGGTGTTCAGCGGGTTTGCTATGATCAGTGTCATTTGGTATATCATCCGCGGACGCAAGGAATTTACTGGCCCACCTGTACCGGTTGATGTTGAGCCGGAACATGATGGCGAAGTTGTTGGGGGTTTGGGAAGGGTGGTGACTGAGGGTGATGATACGTTGAACGGGAGTGCTGGGAGCAAGAAGAATAATGAGAAGTTGTAGACTGTGGGAGAGTCTTTTTTTGTTACAAGTAGTGGGAGCGTTAATGTTTCGATACTTCTGCAGCGAAGGAGTCTGGGAGGAAAAGAAGAGAGTATCTCATTCTAGATCTTAAGTCGGGATACTACACAATGTATTAGGATTGTATTGTAAATCGAGATTTTGGGTACATGATAATTTGTCTTTCTTCAGCTGTATCAAGCACAGATTCAGCAACATTGGACTGAAGGAAATTGAATAAATCCCTTCAATCAAACCTTTCTATGTCACCTCCTTTTACCATCAGCATACCACAGGCTACCACCAATCTTCTAGTCGAGCGATGAAACATAAAAAAAAAGCAGTGTCCACAGAGCACTTCCTCAATCTATCTCCCATGAAGTGATCTCTGCCACAACCCCTCAGCTCATAAAAACCACTAAACGATCTTAATCGCCCCAAGAAGCACAGGGAATTCCACGGAAGGCAATTCCGCCGAAACAAGCAATCACTTAGCAAGAGTTCTAGATAAAGCCTCCGATTGGCAGGAAGTCGATTACCAGAAGCAGATCTAGGAAAGGCTACAACCAGCGAACGACATTTACCTCCAAGTTCAAATAGACGCTGCAATCTCAGGCTTAGTACTGTAAGATTCAAGCTTACGGTGATAGAGAAAGCTCAATGATAGACCATGGGCACTGTCAATAACGGAACGGAAGACTATCGTACAATCTACTCTACATCCTATTGGACGCTCTCGCGAATCCCCCATCATCCCAATCCACCGAATTATCCTTCCACCAAGCACAACTCAAAGCTCGCGCACACAAGAGACAGGGATTAAAGAAGCAGGTATCACGCGGAAAAGCATCATCGAACAAAGACTAAGAGAAAGAGCATCGACAAATCAAATCAAATCAATATCAAGGAATGCTTGCTATGTATGCCACACAGAACACAACGGTCACCACCACACCATCATCAAACCATCCACCAAATCAAACCAATTCATTAAACTATGCACAACTCGAAAAGTGACCTCAACCCCGTCACAGCAACCCCTAATCGTAGATACTACCACACATTAAGACTGGCTGGCAAGGTAATTCGCAGCCTGGAGCAAAGTTTGTCAGAAAACCATCAGTTTCAACGATTAGCAGGGTCATAACTCACTCTTTCCAAGTTATAGTCGTACTTCTCTAGTGCAGCGAGGGCATCATTCCTGGGATATCCCATTCCAGTAAGGTTCTTCAAGATCGGATCGTCGTGCACACCTGCTTCAGTGAGAGCTCTGCCGATCTGGGGACGCTCCGGTGGAGGACTGGCAGATGTGCCATTGCCAAGAGGTTTCGCCGCTTCGGTGGGTATAGCAGCTTCAGTGGATGTAGGAGGAGCATCGTCAAGACCAGCGAAGATGGCGTCCCAGTCTTGGTTGTCGTTGACGGGAGCAGCAGTAGTCGATGCTTGGGTCGTGATGGGAGATTGTGAGAAGTCTCCGAAAGCATTGTTACTCCCTCCAAAGCCATTGCTTTGTTGACTGGCGTGTTCTTGTCCTTTTGATTGTGGAGGGCTGTCGAACATAGGATTGAAGTCATCTAGCCCGGATCGTTCATGAGCAGAGACGTTAGCAAATTCGTCATCAGCATCCCCCTCTTTGGCATCTTCGAGACCATCAAAGTCATCGAAGTCGTCGTCAAAGGGTATCTTAGGAGGAGCGACGGGTTGAGCGGAAGTGGTCGGGGCACCAAACGGTGGCTGTCCGCTTGAGAAGGGGCCAGACGTCTGCTCGGGGGAGGCAGAAGATGGAGTTGGGACATCGCGGGAAGGAAGTAGCCCAATATACTGCTGAGCCTCTGCATGCGCCTGATCAGTCAAAGAAACAGACTTATCATATGGCGGAGGTGATGATTGGGCATCAGGAGTTGGAGGACTGGTTCCGACGCTCAAGGCAGACGATTGCTGTACCGCAGTTGGCCTGACAGCCAGCATATCGCTTCCAGTGGTTGCTGCAGGAGCTTGCGAGCCACTGATTTTTCTCGCATGACCAGGGGAAGCTGGGGCAAAATCGTCATCAAAACCACCACCTTCGCTATTACTATCACTGTCCTCGTCATCTGCCAGTTCTGCGATAGGTGGGAACTCCTTGTTAAACCCAGTGGCAGCAGCCGACCCGGACGCAGACGAGTTTCCAGTGTTTGAGCGTTCTTGCTTCTTGGCGGCACCTCCGAAACCAGCAAAGGCAGAATCAAAGTCGTCCTTGGCGGTTCCAGTTCGCTCTGGTGCTTTCACCATGGCGAAAGGATCAGTTGTAGCATCGCTCAAAGTACTTCCGCCAGTGGGAGTTGCGGCAATGGTCGAGTTGGAGTCACCTGGGAAAGCTCCGGGGATAGAGTCTCTGTGATCTGGAGCAGCAGGCGAGGCATTAGAATTACGGTCGATACCCGGGGATACGGCTCTAGCAGTCTCTGTTGGGCCTGCAGCTGACGAGCCTGTTGGTGTCGTTCCCATATAATTCGTAGGGGTATCAGCACCGGTAGATCCTTCTCCAGATCGGCTATTCGGAGCTGATACTTGCCGGGAGGAGGTCACAGAGTCATCGCGGGACGGAAATGGCAAAAAGCTTGAGCTTATTTGCCTGGATTCAGGGGGTGGAGGTGGAATAGTTGTGGTTTGGGGAAGCTCTCGATTAGCTGTTGGCGGAGGCGACGAAGATTGGGAACCAAAACCACTTCCACCCGTCATCTGTGACCGAACTGGAAGTGCAGGTGCAGACCCAATTGAGGGAGAACGAGCGTTTTCCTGCCTGAAGCTTGTTGGTGGGGCTTCGCTGCCAGCCGCCCCAGCGCCGAAAGACGGACCAAAGACATTGTCAAAAGAACGGTCGTTTTGCTGGTTTGCGCCGGGTGAGGTTGCGAATGGTGAATTGGACATGTCAGTTGAACTACCTTGGCGACGGAAGAATGGATTGTTGGCGCTCATGGTAGAGAGTGCAGGGCTCGCCACCGGAGCTGGGCTTTGCACTTGACTTTGAACCTTAGAAGCAGCAGCAAGTGCCTTTGTGTCCTCCTCGATGCTCTTGTTCAACTCTTCGGCTTCAGCTTTTAGCTTCTCCCTCTCTCCTTCATTCGTTGCAAGCTGCTTCTTGTTAATCGCAACCAAACCCTTCTGCTGACGAGCGTCTGACCTAAGCTTCTCCAAAACTGGCTTCAATTGGGCGACCTCTGCGTTTATAACTCTCATGCGTTCCTTCAAGTTGGCATTCTCTTGTTGGTCTGCTTGCAAGGCAGTAACAATTTGTCGATGTTGGTTTTGGAGGTCCGCATGAGTTCCTTCAATCATCGCAATTTCGGTTTGCAGCTTCTTGGTCTCATTACGAGACGCTGTAAGTCGCTCTTCCAGACTCCTGACATCCTTGACTTCTTGCTCATACAGAGCACGAAGTTGCGAGAGGCGTGTTTCAAATTCACGCTTCTGGGAATTTGCTTGATTCAGCTCATTCTGAGAAGTGGCTCGTTGACCTTGAACATCCTGCATTTGCTTCGACAATGAGCCGACCTGGTTAGACAAATTTGCGAGCTCACTCGTCTCGTTTGTGAGTTTCTTGCTGATTTCTGGGTCATTATCGCCAAGTAAATCTTCAGCTGCGGAGTGTTGTGGTTGGAAGGACCTTGGCGGTGCAGCACCAGAGCTATTGGAACCTCCAGTACCTTGATAGTTCAGACTTTGACCAAACGAGGACGAAGGTGCGAAGGGTTTGAAGACAGTTTGATGTTGAGGAGAATTGGCAGTCGGCGACGTTGGTGTCATAGGTCCTCGTGAGCCAAATGGATCATTGTCTACTGTACGGTTCACGGCAAATGAGCCTGAGCCACCAGTGGATTGAGGGGCCTGAGCTGGAGCAGGGCCAGGTGACGATAAAGCATCAAGCCCGAATAAGTCCTCTGCGGCTGACTTGGGCATTGTCGGGGGCGGAGCATCAAAGGCTGGTGCTGTTGGAAGAGATGCAGGATGGATCTGGTTGCGCATTGATGGCGGAATCAGATTTGGCGGTAGAGTACTGGGCAAAGAGTCTCTACCATCGCGCTTGCCTCTCTGTTGCCGTATAAGATACATCGCGACCGCAAACTCGTCTCTGGTTAAGTGACCAGCAGAATTGATATCTGCAAGATCCCAGATCTGAGCAAGTACTTCTTCGGGAAGTTTAGATTCGCTGAAGAATGGAACAGCTTCATCACCAGTGATATATCCCTTATTGACTCTGTCGAGATTGTTGTAAATACCGTCAAACTTCTGTTTATCTGAAGGAGTAATAGCCCATTCCCCAACAGGACCAGAATTTTGAGGGAATTGTTGGGGCGGTGCAGTGTAAGCAGGGCGACTCAATGGACTACCAGTTCGGGCCGCTCCAGCACCACTGAATTGCCTTGGGATTGTGGACATTGCCCCAGCACCGGAAGATTGCCTGCTTGGAGGTCGACGAGCCGCCGCTTCGTACAAGCCAGCAGGGAGGAGATTAGGCAGTGCCCGAAGCGCACCAGATTTGAAGGATGCCAACAGATGCATTGCGATCACAAACTCAGTGACCTGGAGGGACCCCTTCTGCTCTGTATCGGCCAGATTCCATATTCTTCCTAGAACATCATTTGGTAATCCTGCGCGCTCGAAGATTGACTTGGCCGCTTCCCCAGGCAGTACTCCATTTTGAGCTCCCGATCTCTCGAATAGTCCAGCATATTGAGCTGCCTTCTCAGGTGTTAAAGGTGGCACTCGAATTGGTCCGGAACCACTGCCTTGAGGTTGTAATGCACTTGGCGGAGGACCAGGAGGCGGTTGTATAACAGGACTTATGCCCGGAGCAGATCCACCGTCGAATTTGGGAAGAGGTCCAGGTCGAAGGGCCAGATCGGGCGTTGGATCTCGACCTGCTTGATAATGTCCGATCAATCTCAACACGATACCGAAGCCGGCAGGCGTGAGCAACCCTCGATTCTCTTTATCCGCTATTTGCCATATCTAGAAGAGAAATACTATGTCAGCGTTGCCCTCGTTGTGAATGATTCCTGGCATCGGTAGCAGCTGGAAGAAGGTGAACATACCTCGCCTAAAATGCGTGGCTCGAGTCTTGTCTTTTCAAAGAATTTGACTGCAACTTCCCCAGTAACAACCCCGATATTCTCTGAATCTGCCTCGCGGAACAGTTGTCCAAATACGCGCTTCTCCTCTGGGGTCAGGTTCAGGCTCGGAGCCGCTGTGAAGTTGTCAGCATACAATCCTCATGATCGAGTTGTACCAGATCAAGGCGCATATCTGTCTTCCAAAGCTTCCCTGAGGATTTCATCCTTGGCCTGTCCTCCTGGTGGGCTGGTCGTTCAGAGCTCGAAAGTAAATAAACTCTTACTTGGATCTTCTGCCATTGCTTGCGCCTTCACTCCCGGATCTTTGGGTTTAAGTCGGTCGGCAGAATAAAGTAACCGAATCAATTCCAGAACTGAAGCTGCAGGTGCAAGTTGAGATGATGATGTGAGGTCCGTAGCAAGCAATAAAAGCTTGGTGATAGGAGCTGCAAGAGATGGAGGTTGAAGCTGGGTCCTGGTGGTCCCGAACCTATTGTAGCGGCACGCACGCTGCCAGGCCGCTTAGCGCTCCAGCCTGACGAATGAATGCAACATGGTCCCCTCCCCGGTTTAATTGTCTAGCGGATTTTGAGGACATTACTATTTCAGTGTTCGAAACCTATCTTTCAAAATCATGTATCCAATGAAGAAATCAGACTTATAGAATTCCATTTTGTAATTGGGTTCATACTTGATAAGTTTTGCAGACTCGTAAAAGCAGCAATTGTATCATCGACATCGCTGGACAACTGAAACCGAGAGGGGGACCATACAACCCCAATCTGCATATTCTTGCAGGTCACAAGGTTGTGATGCAGCCTCGGAAATCATCCATTGGTATTTGCATGCACATTACAAGTCACTAGGGCGAGGCGCAGGGAGAGTTGTACTTGTTGACAGTTGATTTGCCTGCTGACTACGGTCTGAATTACAAACAGGGTTGGTGATCATTCTGATTGAAGGAAATCCTTCGTAAAGTCCGCAGTGAAAAAGGAAAAGGTCACTCCAATAACCCCATACCGAATATGACGAAGCTCCAAACACTCCAGACGAAGCATCATGTTGCCGAATCAAGTTTCAGATCTAGCCCCCAAGTATGATGCGATCCCACAAGAGATAAACATATCACTCAGTAAAGCAATTCGCTTAGTACTCAGCTTCAGCTCCATCGTCACCCTCAAGAGAATCGGTCGCGACCTCCTCGTAATCACGCTCCAGCGCAGCAAGATCCTCACGGGCCTCAGAGAATTCACCTTCCTCCATACCCTCACCGACGTACCAGTGGACGAATGCACGCTTGGAGTACATGAGATCGAACTTGTGAGATAGTGCGGACCAGGCCTCGGCAATGGCGGTAGTGTTGGAAAGCATGCAACTGTCCAGAATCAGCAAATAGACATCAAAGGGCTTCAAAAAATACTTACACAGCACGGTTGACCTTAGCCAAGTCGCCGTTGGGGACCATCTGAGGTGGCTGGTAGCAAATACCAATCTTGAAACCAGTCGGGCACCAGTCAACGAATTGAATAGTTCGCTTGGTCTTAAGAGTGGCAACGGCTCCGTGAACATCCTTGGTAACAACATCACCACGGTATAACAAGCAGGTTGCCATGTACTTTCCGTTACGTGGATCGCACTTGACCATCTGGTTGTTGGGCTCGAAGCAGGACATGGAGATCTCCTGGACCGAGTTGGCCTCGTGGGAAGCCTTAGCAGCAGAGACAACTGGTGCATAGGCGACAAGAGGGAAGTGAATGCGCGGGTAGGGAACCAAGTTAGTCTGGAACTCGTTAAGATCGACGTTAAGGGATCCATCGAAACGGAGGGAGGCGGTGATAGAGGAGACAACTGCAATCTCTATTAGCATTGTTCAGGTAGTATCTAATACATTAGACATACCTTGGGCAATTAGACGGTTCAAGTTCTCATAGTTGGGACGCTCAAGGCCAAGGTTTCTTCGGCAAATGTCGTAGATAGCCTCGTTGTCGACCATAAAGGAACAGTCGGAGTGCTCAAGAGTAGTGTGGGTGGTCAAAATTGAGTTGTATGGCTCAACAACCGAAGTGGCGGTCTGGGGGGCTGGGTAGACACAGAACTCAAGCTTGACCTTCTTGCCGAAGTCAACAGAAAGACGCTCCATGAGGAGAGCACCGAAACCAGAACCAGTTCCACCACCGAAGGAGTGGAAGACAAGGAAACCTTGGAGACCAGAGCAGTTATCGGCAACATGGCGAACCTTGTCCAAAACCTGGTCGATCAGCTCCTTTCCGACAGTGTAGTGACCACGAGCGTAGTTGTTTGAGGCATCCTCCTTTCCAGTGATCATCTGCTCAGGGTGGAACAAGCTGCGGTATGTACCGGTTCGGACCTCATCAACGACATTGGGCTCGAGATCGCAGTAGATAGTTCTTGGGACGTATTTGCCTTGACCTGCAAGAAGGAAACGCGTTAGATGTAGCCATTCAGGAGGCGTCGATGTTGTGTTTACCAGTTTCGGAGAAGAAGGTGCTGAAACCCTGATCAGGCTCAGCGGCCTTGCGCTCTTCGGTCAAATATCCATCGGGCTGTAGCAGAACGCGTCAGATACAGCTCCAAACCTGCAGAGCATGTCTGCGGGAGAGTGGTGGTGGAGGAAATGCTTACCTGAATACCGTGCTCAAGGCAGTAGAGCTATCGTGAAAAAATGGCGCGTTAGCCACGGCAGATAGGGGTGATGAAGGATTGAAGTAGGTGCTCTCCAATCCTTCATAGTGAACTCACCTCCCAGCAAGAATTTGCGATTTGGCAACCGGCTTGACCGACTAGGGAGCAAACGTGTCAGTACAAAGGAGGTCAGGACGTTGGGGACGCGGATGGGAAGCAGCGGGAGCGGTGTGCAGGCGCGTCGAGGGGTCTCCTTACCGTTGATGCTGATGACTTCTCTCATGTTTGCAGTGGTGATCGGGTTGAGTTGGAGATGCTCGGTGGAAGATGTAGAAAGGGATCACAGCAAAAGGTCTTCGAAGTGGTCTGTGAAGATTGATAGTGGGGAAGAAGGAGAACGTTCAAGGGGTTATTGATTTGAGGTTAGTGGGTCGTTCTTGCGCTCGGGGATAAACAAAAAGCAACGCTAACCGTAAGAGCGATAGTGGCCCAAGCTCCTTCCCCGCCGGAACCCTGTGAGCTCTTCAGGTAATTTACTTGCCGAAAACAAAGTCAACCTGAGAACATCAGACGACGAAGACAGACGAGAAATAATCTGTCGATATGTATAGTGAACCCGGAAGAACACTTGGGTGACAGCAAGACTTGAGATTCACTATTGATGGATAACCCTTTTCCTATCGAAGCCAGCCATCAACCCTCTTAGCAAGCGATCGAGTTATTGCCATTACAACCAGAACCAACTCTCGACCAGTACATCATGATCCTCTTCACTTCGTTGCTTCTGCTGCAAGCTTGTTGTGTCTTTGCAAATACCGAGAAAGTTATATTCATTGGTCCCAGCAGTCTCCAAGTTCCAGCCGCTCATCCAACTCTGGAAGACCTACAGCTAGAGTCAATCTCTCCCAAGCATTGGGCATTAAGAACGCATGTTCAGGCCGAATTTCCAACTAACTCCTCTCGGTATGGACAAACATCCTGGTATCTTTTAGACAAGTTGCAGGAAGGTCAAAGATATGAAGTCAGGATCTGTTGGGCTGCAACAGTAAGCTCCTTCGAATAATCACTTGGCAGACACTTACAATGTTATAGCAACCAACATCGTTCCGCCTTGACACCTTCGATCTACCTACAGTGTTCGAGACACCCGAGTTGATAACATCACTTGCACAATATTCAGAAACTCGACAAACAGAAGTAATGGAAGACCTGCAACCGATGGAGTCGCAAGGGGAAAAGAACTCCAAAGTCCATGACGAAGTCTCCTCGACTCTATTCTTGAGAGTATTCGCAGCAGCAGATTACTTTACCACCAACAAGACTTTGATGGAGCAAGTCCCTCCCGTCTACGTCGATATAATCCTCGACCCGTTCATATTCAACATTTTTCCACGATCGCTTGTTCCCACGGCAGCATATATTATGCTTATTGCCATTGGGAGCTGGTACTTAGCAAAATACATCAGCAGCTGGATAAATGCATTGCCCAACGAGGAGACTCTACAGAAGAAAAAGCAATGATCTTCACTAGTTTCTTGGGGGTCAAGCTACCTTGAACGGCCGTTACTCTAAGGGACACCCTTTCCTTCCCTTGTGGCTTTAGCCAGCTCACTCTGTGCAGTATCGTCTGCATATCGCTGGTAAATTGGCAAATAGTGCTCTCTGTCACTCGTCGTACTGATCACACTCTGTCTCTTTTCAATAACGCTCAACCATTTCCCCCATCTCTCCCAGGCCTCGCCCTGCGGAATATTCAAGCCACCTTTGAAGTGGTCGAACACCCAAAGTCTGACGGCCCATGGTGCAAGAATCAAATCGATCAGACTGACCTCCTCTCCAAGGAAGTATGGGCCAACAGGGTCCATAGCTTCGGTAAACTGCTTGAGCTTGTCGAGAAACTCGGCACGTACATCATCGATGCTGGAACTTGAAGAGGGTTGGTGTTGCAGGAAGCGGTGAAATGCTGGGATGATGCGTGAGGTTACAAAGTCTGTCCAGATTCGGGTGCGTGCTCTTGTGTACGGATCCGTCGGCATAAGATGCGGCGTTGCATTTGGGTAGGCCTCTTCAAGGAACTCACAGATTACTGTGCTTTCATAAAGCGGCTTTTGATTATACTCAAGAGTCGGAACTAGACCTCGAGGGTTGAGCTTGAGGAGAGACTCTGGCTTGTGATAGGGATTCACCTTGTAACATCAGAATTGTAGTGTTGACAAACAGACCGGGAAACATACTTCAATATATTGGAAGGGGATTTCCTTTTCCAAGAGGACTAACAGAGCTCTTTGCACAAAGGGACAAAACTAGAGAAATCAGTCACTGAAGTCACTTAGACTCTTTGAGTATTACCCATCCGGAATACAATTTCAGAGGTTCTTCCTTCTCGTGTTCCTGCACCATCTCAGCCGTAGCCCCAGTGGCATGTGGGAATAGCTTCGAATCGGGATGATCTTTGCCCATAATTGCGATATGAAGTATTCTTGAGCAAGTTCCTATTTTGCTCAAATATCGAGGGAGACGATGGGGAATATTCCCCGTTCACCCAATGGAGGGGTTGAAGATATCATAGAGCATGACGCCATCACACCAAGCATGATCTGCAGAGGTGTTCCACGAGCGCTCTTTGAAAGAAAGTACTCATTTAGTGAAGGAATTTCTAGGTCCAAATCTAGAGTCTGTTCTCTCCAGTATCTAATTGCTCAATTGTCTTTCAAGCCAGTAGCTTTTTCCTGTGGAGACCGAGTATGCATGGGTAGTGGTAATGCCGATGTATCGAGCTATTAATAGTACTTCAGTCGCTCCCTTCATCAACAGCAATTTTATAGTAAGGGAAAATCGTAGAGAATTCACCGTAACTTCCGAAATCAGATTTCCGCCTAAGGATATTTACCAGCAGGCAGAGTTCAGCTCGAAGAAAGAGGCGCATCTTGTGGCGTCCAGAGCTGCAAATCCGGTCGCAACGGGGCTGTGCTGGATTCTTTCCTGCTCGCAACACTTCGAGCTTTCCCTCCTTCAAAGTGCACCACCCTCACAAAAACCTTTGTTCGCCCACTCATCTTTTCCCTGTTCCTAAACCTCCGTCTCGAATTTCAAATCTCTAGTATTTACATACAAAGGATATCCGCGATACGCTGTCTACTATGACAGGCCCAGCTACGTATGCACCCCGCCATGCCAACCTTTGCGCCCCTCACCATGAGACACGAAGCTGACAGTCTGTAGTCCTGGCCAGGAAGGCCCTTCATATGCCCCTCCTTCTCTTCCTGAAGGATGGATTCCGCAATGGGATGCCAACTCGAAGAAGTACTACTACGTCCAGATCTCAACGGGCGCTTCTCAGTATGTCGAACTCTCCTTCAGCTGCCCTGCGTCCCAAGAAAGGAGCGCAGATTGCAATATACCGTAGAACAGAGAGGGCATAGCGGCATTTCATCTTCTGTGTTTACGATGGTAGGTACTCGCACTCACTCATTTGCAGATGGGAAACTCCTACGCACGCTGCACCGACAGGTCCTACACCTCAAGCAACACCTCAAGGAATGGACCACCCGTACGGTCAGCCAGGTCAGCAACAGGATCTGGACATTGTCACAAACCAAGATGGGAGCCAGTCTATCAGACACCGTGATGGGACACTCGAGCCATACTCGGGCGACAGAAGTTTGACTGGGAATATTGGCAACTTTGCCATGAACCAGCTCATGGGCGGCAAGAAGAAGCAGAGCGGGGGAAGCAGTGGTCTTGCTGGAATGGCGAGCTCTTTCCTAGGAGGAGGATCGAGCCACAGTGGTGGACAGAGCAGCTCGAGCAGTGGCGCTGGTGGCATTGTGGGCGCTCTTGCAGGAAGCTTGTTGGGCGGAGGAAAGAAGACAGATAGCAGCAGCCAGAACACCAACTATTCGGGCTCGAATAACCAGCAACATGGCTCAGGCGGTGGTTTGATGGGACAAATTGGGGGAATGTTTGGTGGAAGTGGACATCAGTCTTCGGTATGCTGCAGCTACAGCGAGTTATGGTCTCAAAATACTAATTATGTTGCAGCAGGGAAACAACTACGGCTACAGCAATAACAGCTCGTCTCAAGGAGGATATAGCGGTCAAGCACCACCAACATCCTATCAGCCAGGCGGTGCATCCGGTGCTACTCCCAGCTACGGCCAAAGTCAGCCACAACATCAACAGAGCCATGACCCATACGGACAGGGCCAACCTCAGCACCAATCCCAACCTCCTCAGTCTTACAATTCTCCTCAGCCATCATATGGTCAAGCCCCACCACCAGCTCACCAGCAGTACGGCTCTCCTAACCCACAACACGGCCAACAGCCACCATACGGCGGTCTCCAGCACCAGAACTCCTACGGTCAAGGCCACCCTCCTCCAGCGCAACAACATCAATTTCCCCCCCCACCCCCAGGAGCGTACCCTGGACCTCCATCATATGGCGGCCCTCCACCTCAACAACACAGCGGCAATCTTCCTCAACCAGAAGGCCACCACTTCGGCGGCTCTCACTCAGGAGGATTGTACGGCAATTCAGGCGGAAGTGCTCCTCCTCCACCTATGGGAACACACCCCAATCAAGGCGGCTATGGTGGTGGATATAACGCAAACCCGCGATACTAGTTCATTGAACGATATGTCTTAATCGTATTTGTGACGGATGGTAATAGGGGCGGAGGATTTGCTTTCCTTGGATGAACTTGCGAGGAATTTCGATATAGGAAGCATGATGGGAACTTCGCTCGCTTAGATCAGCTCGATATCCGCCTTGTGGCTTTCAGGATTGCCAATCTTTTTTACAGTCGTATTCGAGAGATTCTCGAGATACAATGCTTAGGATTTTCATGACCATTTGCAAGCCAGAATGGATAGACATGTGACTTCTAGATGCGGTTTTAAATGACCTGGAAAAGACAATTGGGTTTGGTGCTAGAAATGGAGTATCGTGGTAACAAGGACTGATTCTTGATGGAGCAATCAAATGTTGCTATTGAGAGTTATGTAACCCCGTTTCACTACCAAAGAACCCCCCACTGTGTTATCTGGCCCATCGCATTTCTCATTCTAGTCATACAGCATACCGCACCAGCTCAGCCAGTCGATCTATGCTCGTGGAGCCCCATTCAAATCCCTCAGTCCATTTGTTGAGTCAATCAAGCTCTCAACTCATTGCTTTGCATCTCTCTCAACAAACCAATTTGCGCCCACAACATTCAAATCCTCCTTTTCCGCCCAGTCTCTAACACCATGTCTGACCTTGCCCGTTCCCCAATGCTGGCGTTCATCCGGCGCTGTCAAGTTCGTGGTGTCGCCCTCAAGGATCACTAAGACGTAGCGGTGGTAGCCTGTCTTTGGTGGTGGGCCAGGTGGTTTATCTGTTAATTGTGAGAAGGCCGTATGGCGTAGAAGAAGAGTGAGTATTGAGGAAAAGGGGGAAGGGGATATGGGGGTGGACTTACACTCGACGAGATCGGAGTCTGAATCGTCAAGACTGGGAATGGAGAATTCGAGGGATTTTTGAGTGGTGCTTGGGAAGTGTGTGGGTATGATGTAGATCCACTGATTTCGAGTTAGTTCTCGACTTTCAGAAAATTACAGCTAGTATGAACAACACAGGTAGGAATCTGGTCAATCTGGTCGATAGCCAATAGACTTCAAATCAAGAACTGGCGAATAGCAATCACTCACATGGCACATCTCTGACCACTTCGGATCCTCTCTACTCTTGGCATCCGGGTCCGTAAGCGCAACCACCAAACCAGGCGTCTTCAATGTCTCAGGACAGTGAATCAATAAGCCCGGCCGCTCTTTCGTCTGCTTGGGCTTAAACTCATTGCCCAGATCCACGGCACCTTTGTGGGTCTTGCCGGAATTCTTGCTGTAGTAGGCTGTGACGAAGCATTTGGGCGAGAAATCGTCGAGGACTTCGGGAATGATGGAGGATTTGTTTAGACTAGATTGTGTGAGATTGGGTGAGAACAGAGACGAGTTTGAATGTGTACGGGTGTGCGAGAGAATGACTTACGCTTTTCGAACTGTTTCTGCATAGTCTTTGTGGACTTGGATGAGAGGGGTTTGCGAGCTTGTTTTGATTAGGCTTGCACATGTGACTGCACCGACAGAGGCGAGAATGAGAAAAAAGCTGACTTGCATTTTGTAATTGTGTTGAAGAGAGACAAATTCTCTTTCTTGCTTACTTTTGAACTAAATGTAAAGCTTCACTCGCTCTAGAAAATTGAGAATGGGAGAAAGATCAATTGTATCCTTTGGAATTCCCACCCACCCCGCAAAGTGCTTACAGCCAATCAAGAGCTCTGATGTCATTCTTTTAAAGAGCAAGTGCCTTCAATTCGAGGCATAAACACAAAGTCATAGATCGGAAGGCAAGCACAGAAGAATTCCTATTAAGAGGTGATTATCAGATGTGTTCGAGGTCTCTAATAAGTAAGAGAAAGAGCCGTTGACCTGCAAAAAGATAAAGGCAAATGCTAAGATGACCATCAGAGCTTAGAAGGAGTTCGGGAGAGGAGTACGCGAAGACATTATACATACTGTATCCAACAAGCCAGGTCTTGATCAGTTTTCCAGATTTCTGATAGTAGAACTGCAGGATGTAAACAAGTCAAAGACATCTTCGAAACATGGAAGTAAGGGCTTTAACTTGTTTAGTGCTGACAAAGAGAGCAGATTCAGAAGGACTCGGAAGGAAAGGGGAAAGGAAACGAAGAGAAGATGTAACAAGCATGCACTGCTGGAGGATGGGCAAGTTGAGATGATAGAATGATCGTAGCGAGAAAAAGGGGGTTCGCATGATCTATATTTACTTGCGAGTGCAAGGAGTCCCTCGTGCTCATGCTGTCACCTGTAGAGGTCAGATACCCTGGTCTTTACCTGATAGCGAATAGATGCGGGAGAATGATTCACTTGTGAAGCATAGAGAAGTCATTCACAATATGAAATCAGAGTATTGAGTGAAGAAATGGTGGTTAGAGAGAAGCAAAAACGTAGAACTGTTGAGCTTGTAGCCAGAATCTAGTCCAGTGACAGGGGTTATGAAGCCTTAGCGGCCTCTGCACCCGACGCATAACCTTGGAATTTTAGATGTAAATACAATCCTCGAACCGATCAACAATACTCACGACTGTCGTATTTCGCAGGGCCAACGATCCGAATTTCCCCTTAACAGAGCCTCGCTATCAACCATCGTGCGCGATCTTCCATATTGAGCCAGAGGGCGACTGGGCTCTAACGCGACGCTTCAAAGTTGTTTGAAGCTCAACCTCTTGCTTCCGATCATCCTCCTCAAATCCACAAGATGGCATCTCTGGGCGAGGACTTGCTGGGGATAGTCAATAAGCTGCAGGATCTTGTTTTCAACACTATCGGCAATGACAGCTTGGATCTTCCGCAGATTGTACGGGCGCCCCTCGTTCTGTTTTGCCTGGAGTCTAGCTAACTCCCTCTAGGTCGTCGTTGGCTCGCAATCATCTGGCAAATCTTCCGTTCTCGAGAATATAGTCGGCAGAGACTTCTTACCCAGGGGCAGTGGTATCGTCACTCGAAGACCGCTGATTCTCCAGCTCATCAACATCCCCAGCGATGACGACGCCGCCCCCGAAGCACATACAGCCGCGGCTGTAGCAACACAACCAGAATGGGCAGAATTCCACCATATACCCAATCGGAGGTTCACGGAGTTTCAGGATGTAAAGAGGGAAATTGAGAACGAGACTGCGAGGATTGCTGGAAACAATAAGGGCATCAACAGGTCGCCCATAAACCTCAAGATCTATTCGCCTCACGTTCTCAGCTTGACGTTGGTGGATCTGCCAGGTCTGACAAAGGTAGTTTGCTATCTATCAAGCGCGGAGGAGCAGGTACTAATATAACTTGCAGGTCCCCATTGGAGATCAGCCAACCGATATCGAAAAGCAGACTCGAAACCTCATCTCTGAGTACATCGCAAAACCTAACAGTATTATCTTGGCCGTATCGCCAGCGAACGTGGATATTGTGAACTCGGAGGCTCTGAAGCTCGCACGCCATGTCGATCCTCTGGGAAGGCGGACAATCGGTGTTCTCACCAAGGTGGATCTTATGGACCATGGAACGAACGCACTTGATATTCTCTCAGGAAGGGTGTACCCTCTGAAGCTTGGGTTCATTGGTGTTGTGAATCGGTCACAGCAGGACATCCAGGGAAACAAGTCTCTCGCGGAGGCTTTGAAGTCAGAATCGGACTTTTTCAAGCACCACCCAGCATACCGGAACATGGCCTCCAGATGCGGTACGCAATTTTTAGCCAAGAGCCTGAACACTACCCTGATGGCACATATTCGAGAGCGACTCCCAGACATCAAGGCTCGCCTGAACACGTTAATGGGGCAAACACAGCAAGAGCTTGCGAGCTACGGTGACATGCATTTCAGCGGCAAGGAGCACAGAGGGTCCTTGGTACTGCAGCTAATGACTCGATTCGCTTCTTCCTTCATCTCTTCAATCGACGGTACCTCGACAGAAATATCGACCAAGGAGCTTTGCGGAGGTGCCAGGATATACTACATTTTTAACTCAGTATTCGGAAACTCTTTGGAGACTATTGACCCCACAACCAATCTATCCGCTCTTGACATTCGAACAGCAATTCGTAACTCCACTGGACCACGGCCAAGTTTGTTCGTTCCAGAACTTGCGTTCGATCTCTTGGTCAAACCACAAATCAAGCTACTGGAAATTCCCAGTCAACGATGTGTTGAGCTTGTGTACGAAGAGCTCATCAAGATATGCCATACTTGTGGCTCGACAGAACTGACGCGATTCCCTCGACTTCAAGCAAAACTGATCGAAGTTGTTTCAGACCTGCTCCGTGAAAGACTTGGACCGGCTTCCAATTATGTTGAATCTCTCATCTCTATTCAAAGAGCATATATCAATACCAACCATCCCAACTTTCTTGGTGCTGCAGCTGCCATGAGCAATGTCGTCACCAACAAACAAGAAAAGGAGAGGAAACGACTTCTCCAAGAAGAACGGGAGAGACGCGAAAGGAGACGCCAAAAGGAACTGGGGACTAATGGTGCTGACACCCCAGAGGACGAGGAGGAAGCTGGAGAGAAGATCGAGAATCTCCCACAAAGAAAAGCTCTGCAGAAAGGTGCTCGAAGCATGTCACCAGCAGTTCGTGAGAATGGTATCAGTGGCATTGCAGCTACGATGAATGGAACGAGAGCAGGATCGCCGCCTAGATTCAATGGCCAAGGTGCAGGGGGTGCTCGGGACTCATTCCTGAACTACTTCTTTGGCAAGGATGGCGGACTTCCATCTGGTGGAACGGGTGTTGGGCAAGGAGCATCATCGAACCCAAATCTCGGTCGTCATGTCAGCCAAAGCACAGAACCGAGCTTTAGCCAAAGCATTCGCAGGCAAGAAGAACGCCAGGTCCACAGAACGCCAGCGCAACAGTCACGAGAGGATGATTACGAATTGGGAAGAGCACAGAGAGATTATGATTACAATTCGCCTTTTGTAAGTTCACTAAAGTTGAATGTCCCTTTTAGGCAAATAGCTAACCGAGTTTCTCAGGGGAACAACAACGAGCCAGCGCTCACAGACCGTGAGGCAATGGAGACCGAGCTCATTCGAGCTCTGATCTCGTCTTATTTCAATATTGTACGAGAGTCGATAGCAGATCAGGTGCCCAAGGCAGTCATGCATCTTCTGGTAAACCACTCGAAGGACGCTGTACAAAACCGACTAGTAAGCGAGCTTTATCGAGAGGACATGTTCGAGGAGCTATTGTACGAGGACGACGCGGTCAAGAAAGAGCGCGAGAAATGCGAGAAGCTGCTCAAAACATACAGAGAGGCAGCTAAGATCGTGGGTGAGGTTGGGATATAGGTCGGGAAATAGGCATTGTTTGATTAGCTTCTGGTGGGGGAATGCATGATGGTCGGATGAGATGGGATGAGCACGAAGGGCAACGACTTTGTAGAATACTGTATTTGTGTTTACGCCGTTCTCTTTTTGCTGATGGGTGGAAGCCGCACTGTACTCTTTTCCCAACTCTTCTATCATGGTCCTGGATTAAACCAGGCCTTGTCCATACCGAATAGAGTTCCACTAACTATCTATCAAAAAGCGTTCAAATTGCATTTCCTCTTGCCAAGTGAAGCCATGGGTAGCCAATGAGCTTAAACGTGGCAAGCCTTGCTCAACTGCTGTTCTCCATAGGGTAAAAGCCGTGTCGACTTTCACAAGCACGCGAACTCGAACTGATCATTAATCAAAACAATTTATAGCCAAACCTCTCATTTCATCTGCCTAGAAAGCAATCTCACCCTCAAACCATGAGGAAAACTTCAAAGCCATCACTCGCCTTTGGTCCAATAGCCTTCGTTCCATTTTGCCTTGTCTCAATTACTGCAAGTTCGCACCTATCTCCGTAAGAAATGCACGCCAACGGGACAATCGATGAGCACGCCAGCAACCGCGCCGTCTCGTCCTCTCGCCTCCCAGACTTTCAGCCACGGAAAATGTCGCCTATCAAAATCCAAGACTTTCCAAGAATCCATGTAAGCACTATGCATAACGTTAGTTCAACGTTCATTCTAATTCGCACTCGCGGCTTAGGGGCACGGATAGTCAAAACTTGGGCTAGACTGAGCTGGCTATCTCTTGAATTCCTTATGAGAGCTGTTTGCTCCGCATTTCTGGAGTACACTTCCTAATGCGACCTTGACTATGTTCTGCTTCACGCTCTTGAGAAGTCAGGCGTGATTCCAGGTCGCGATATCAGCTGACAGACTCGTCTCAATCTGTCAACAGAGACCTTAACTTCTAAGAACTGGTCACCTTAAGTCGAGCAGTGATTGAGGACTTATCTCCATATCTTGCCTGTAACACAGTCCAAAATGTCCACAACGCCCACTACAACTCTCTCATCGGGAAGTCAACACCACCATCATCGCGCGCGTCGACTTCGTAACTTCATCCTCCCCGACGGCCGCGAAGTGCACATCGCACTCTCCCCTGAAGATGCAGAAGTACTCCGTCAACGCCTCAACGCGATTCGCAAACCAGACGAACCCTTCGACCTCGTGATCAGCGGCTCGCCAGAACATCTCGACCATCTCCGCACCGCTCATACGCACCACGAGAACCGGCGCGAAGCACTCAAAGAGAAGCATGGCGAGGCATTTGACGAGTTTGAGAATGTGAGAGCGGAGTTGGAGGCGTTGGGCAGTGAACTGCATATGTTGACTGACCATGCGGTTTCACTGGATGCGAACTTCAGTAAGTATGGGTATAGTGCGCATTTGAGGAGTTATGATCATTCGGAACCAGGGAGTAGTAGGAGTAGTATTAGTGGTTTTCATGATCCTGATCATGAGAAGAAGGATTGGGATGCCGAGAAGCGGAATGGGAGGATTATGAAGGTTTACAAGAAGGTTTGTAGAAATTTTCACTTGCTATGACTTTAAATGTGGTGTTGTTTCGGGATCTTGATGAACTTGAGAGCTAACAGACCTCGCAGCCTACCGTCAGACAGTACTTCCACAAAGGCCTCCTCTGGAGAGCATCAGAAACCACCGAAGTGGCATCTTTTGAACTCTTCGTAGATCTCCTCTACGTTGGTATCCTAGCTATCAACGGTGATCACGTCGGAGAGGATCCTACTGGCCATGAACTGCTGCGATTCAGCATCACGTTTATCATGAGCTGGAAAATCTGGAGCGATCTAGCACTCGTGATCTCTTGGTTTGAGACGGACGACATCCTCCAGCGAGTTTCCGTGATCATCATCATGGTATGTCTGTTTGGGTAAGTATTTCTCCCTGAGATACCAATATCAAAGCTAACAAACGATTTCAGACTCACAACAAACATGATCGAAGGTCTACACGATACCTACACCATGCTGGTATCCTTCTACCTTGCCTCACGCTTCTTTATGGGTTCTTACTACATGATGCTCGCCGGCACCGTTCCTATGGTACGAGGCGTCATGTTCTCGCAAGCTCTCTTGACTATCATTCCAGGCGTCATCTGGATTGCAAGCATCCACGTTGAGTATCCACAACGACTCGGCTTGATCTGGACGGCAATCTTCATCGACCTCACCGCAGGTATGGCGTTAGTGATCATCATTCGTGGAGGGAAGTTTGTCTCGAAGCGTCTCGGGGAATGGTCAGATCGTGTTTTTGAGTTCTACCCCGCCGTCAACATTGAGCATAAGACCGAACGAACAAATGCGTTCGTGGCGCTGGTCTTTGGATATTCAGTGGTTGCCATCATCTACCAAAATGCAGCTCACTTCGGGATGAACGCTTTCTTTGGAAAGGCAACACTGGGATTGGTGCAGGCTTTTTGCTTCAACTGGATCTACTTCGAGTTGGATGGTGCAGATCTGTTCCAGCATGCTATTCGGAGGAATGTTGCCTCAGGTAAGTCGGGAAGCCATGTCGATTCTCGCCGTTCTAATTCGTTTCGTAGCTATGCTATGGGGATCCGTTCATCTACCTTTCATCATGAGTTTCATTCTCGCAGCTGGGTCACTCTCGAAACTCGTCGTTGCTACAGACTGCCACGATGCCGAGCTAGAAGACCTTACAGAATTCTATCAGGAGAAATCTGAGCATGAGATTCCAATCGGTCTACGGTGGTTCTACTGTGCTGGCTTGGGAATCGCATTGTTCTGTATGGGTATGTTCTCTCCTCCCTCCTTCCCCAAGGTGCAAAATATTCCATCTCACATCCATGCTAATCCATCACACTCAGGCCTGATCTCCATCTCCCACATTCACAAAGACGCGGAAGGAATCCGTATCCCTAAACGCTTCCGCCTACTCAACCGCTTTGCCGTCTGCATAATTTTGCTCTGCCTCCCAACCGCTCACTCTCTCAACTCTCTGCACCTCATCGCCACAACGACTGGTCTCACGATCTGGGTCCTGACATTGGAGTTGTGGGGTATGAGTTGTTGGGGCGAGAGTTTCTTCGGCGAGAAAAGAGCGTGCAAGTATACGGCAAGATGCAAGATCTCGAAGAAGGATTTGGAGAGTGCGGTGAAAGGCGGGCATGTTATAAAGGTGGAGGAGTTAAAGGATAGGGGGGAGAAGGGGATGTATGTTGGTACTTAAGGCGGGGTGCTGGATTGTGGGAGTATATTTGATTATGTCTTATCTGTTGATGGTCAGGAAGTTAGCATTGAATTTCAGGCGAGGAATGAGAAACCGCGTTTGCCACGACGACGGCAAAACAAAACGCCGAGCTTTCGCGAGGGAATGCATTCATCGAACTTTCTCCCTGTGGATTCGTGTACGGGTATACTTACCATGAAGATCGTACATTGTGTCTAGGTGGGAGCAGGTGAGATTCACTTTGGAAGTACTTAGCGAGAAGAGGCGAAAAAGTGTGCGGAAGTAAACAAATGCTTTTTTCGGATGGAGTGGGGCTTGCTTCATAAATGTAATACGCAGAAGACTTGAATTCAAGTTTGCAACCCGACGGGAAGAAACCTGCTAAAGGCCAACACTTAGCAGGAGCTGTGAACAGAATTTACTTCAGGCTGAATTACTAACCCCGGTTGCTCGCAGGCGAGCACAACACTCCATTCTCACCCCATTACACAAACTCTGTGGATTAAATCAATGCGACCATATTTGGAGCCTCACCACGAAAATTTATGCCACGAATGTAACCAAATATGCTCACCGAGGCTCTGGGGGATCACTTTGTCGCGAACCTCTCCAATCCGCTTTCCGCGATTGCGAGCAAGTGATCCATAACCTTGGGAGATCATGCAGCTGGACATTTTCAGTTAGGCAATTGCTTCTAATAGGCTGCAGATGATAGATCACCACATCTTTTTGGTCACGAACAGCGATCTCCTCAGCCTGCTGCTCTCTTTTATTCCTTAAAACCTTGATGAACATAGTCAAGACTCGTCGTCTCGAGACCTCTTTTCATAATTCCAAGTCATTCCTGAGAGAATTTGATGAATCTAAATAAGCTTCCTGGGTACCCGAGCATTCGATTTGGGATCGAGAAAGCTCCGACATCGTTCTCCTAGCTTGCTCGTCTGCCTCCTCAAAAGCCCTCCCACTCCAAAATCTCGATCCTTCGTCACCGAGGAGAAGCCCGGACTACCATACCCAAGATTCCTTTGCGCCATAGTAAAATGTTTTGCCAGATTTGCGATGAACGCATCTTCGAGCATGGAGGTCCGGCATGGTCAACGGTGTATGATCAGTGGCATTGATCAGGACACCACCGGAGTGTCACCGAATTTGCCTGTTCGCTCAATGATGGATGTTTCATATGCAACACACTCTGGACGTCTATGTCAGTATCAGAACGGCAATTATTTTCGGATGCGTGTGAGATAGAAACGAGTCAAATACAATATCGTATCCCCGCCGACCCGGGTTTGGGAAGTCCAGAAATGGCAGATTGCGTTACTATATGCAGAGTGAACCTTTACAACCGTGCAGTCACATTGCACTTTCAAGCCCAGTGGTCTGTCCATCCATGTCAAAAGTGCTGAATATAGTACCAATTGATGGTAATTCACAGTGCCTCCTTTTTCAGAAAAGCGCCACATCAGTAACATAATCCCAGCATCAATTGTCCCAGGTAGCAGCGCACTAGCACCTCGTACAGACTCAGCCGAGTCATTCACGATTGCTAGGAACTGGATTACAAAATGCGAAAGTCACACGAGTCTTGCAAATCTGCTCGAGCTGGAAGTTGGTATCCCACTCGGCTTATCGACTGTGGGCCGTTGGACAGTCCTCAAAGATACCGACTTGTTGAGACCAAGTCTACCCCTACTACTGAACCCTATGTAAGCTTGCGTATTCTCACTTTCATATGGATTGGCGTTATCTATGCTTTCATTGTACCCCAGAAAGCTCTCAAAGTATCACATCATGGACCATTTTTCGGCCTAACATTATGATAATCTGATTCAAGACAGCTTACGCTCAGTCATTGCTGGGGCCAGGGTAGATGTCAGAAACTCACGACAGACAATTACAGTCAGTTGCTCGGCGACATTCCATTGCCCTCGCTTCCACAACTGTATCAGGATGCAGTCCATACCACTCGTCAGCTAAAGCACAGATACATGTACGTAACTCCTCCCATCTAGTCTGTAAACTATTGCGCTTCACTACCCTGCGAGATGGTAGAGTGAAGATCTAGAAAATTCCTACGCTTGCTAGGCTCCACCACTAAGGTTTTCGCTGAAGCTGGATAGACTCCCGGTGTATCATTCAAGATGGCGACGATCACAAAGATTGGCAGCGCGAAGTGACTATGATGAGTAAGGTTTACTCCAACTCGATCTGCAATATCTCTGCTGCTGCTGCGCCGAGCAGCGAATATTCGATATTCAATTCTCGTGATGTAGTCTCAGCTGTGATAGAGACTATAAACCTTTCGATTGCCAACAACGACGCGATGACGTATTTCATACAAGACAGCAGTCTCTGGTTCACCGATTGCTCTCTTTGGTCACAGGAGATCTCTTGTTCTGTTGTTAACAGTCGTGCTTGGGTTCTTCAAGAGCGCTTATTGTCCATCCGCAACTTGTACTTCGGTAAATCTCAACTATATTAGGAGTGCCACACAAGCGATGCCATGGAGATTTGGCCCTCTGGTTCACCGCCATACTATGACATATCCAAACCTCGGATGAAGTCGATGCTTCAACTCAGTGCTGAATGCAAACACGACCACCATCGACGTGGGATGGGCAGACATATGGGAATCGATCGTCAGTGCCTATACAATTGGCGAACTGACCAAACCTTCAGATAAGCTTCCTGCAATTTCGTCTATTGCGAAGAAAATACGTCTTATCGCGAAAGACCAGTACGTCGTGGGTTTGTGGCGCAGCGTTCTGCCACGGCAGTTGCTTTGGCGTTCTATTGAACCAAAAGCGCGAAAGCCTTTGCCGAAAGTGTATCGCGCTCCATCTGTGCGTACAGTATCCACGCCCTCTTATTCTTGGCTGCACAGGCAGTACCAGCCCTGTCACAAGAAGTCTACTGATCTACGCTCAACAGTGGTCATGGGTGGCAATTGATGAAAGAGTCACCTTTCATACAAGTGCTTACTAGTTCACAGAGATTGTGATAGTAGAAGGCTTAGGCATTGATTACTTGACAGAAGACGATACTCAGCAGGTCAATGGCGGTTGGTTGAGGCTGCGGGGCAAATTGAGGGCGGCGACACTGAATCGCGATTGCTATGGATTCACTTCACCGACCAGAAGCAAGCAATACGGGCACATTTGGATGGATACCGCTGGACCTAGCTTCAATCGGGCAAATACCGAGGGGAAGTTTTACTTTCTGCCTGTCATGATAGGCAAACTGGGGCAACAAGAATTGGGGTTCAAAAATCATGGAATGTGGTTATTGATATTGGAGCTTGTTGGAAGAGATAAGGCGGTCTTTCGAAGATTTGGGGTCCGCCGCTATGACTACCTCTGTAGAGCGGAAACCGACAAAATTCTGCGCTACGAAGCAGGAGAGGACTTCCCTTGCGAGAAGTACGAAGACGGGCACCACCATATCTGTATCATCTAGTCCCAGACCACATCCTTCCTTCAATCTTTTTATATCCTCCAGGCAGGCAGTGCCGCGGCGTTAGTAAGCCTTAGTCATGAAAAGGAAAACAAGAGATGTTCTAAATACACTCATGAATAAGCGAAGGTCAAGTCAACAATGAAACAACATCAAGTTAGCCCTTGAAAATTTGTGGAGCAGGTAAAAGCAAAGGCCTCGAAGTATTCTTCTGTCAATGTTCCACGGAGACATCAAATCCAATTTGCTAATAGTTCCTCACGAGAAGTAAGAGAGACTCCGCGTGAAGCACTGACGGCAATCTGAAACTAGATTGCCTTAAACTATTAATACACTGTATGTATGCCAGTTGAACACCACCAAGCCCCTCTCCCAATCACCCACTTCTACCTCAGTGAGAGAACCTTGAGGTGATGTGATCACGAACCGAACCATCCAATCCCTTCCTCAGTTTATACGACTTGCACACTCCTCTCCATGTCGAAGCCATTCTTATGATCTACGCAGCAGTAGTCAGGCCAGACTCATTCCCAACTTCCACTTTCTCACCCCGCATCTCCCACACCTTCCCACGACCAAGGTCACGGTGCGAAGACATTGAAGTGGAAGTCGAAGGCTTCTTCTGGTCATTATCTCTTTTTATTCTACTTGTGCCATATCTTATATCATCCCGTCTCGTCTCATCTTAATGTACAACACAAAGGTCATCTAATTTGTCTGTCCCAAATGAAAGGTTTAACATGAAACACAGAGACTCGGAGACAAGTTGAGCCACAGTCCAGTAGTGTTGAACGCTCTGCCCTGCCCAGCCCTATCCTCGTCCAAGACCGGCCAAACTCGCAACTAACCTAGTAGATCAAAGCCGTCCTTCATACCCATTTGCCAGACATCACTCATTTCGAAACCAGACCGTCGAGGCACACCAGTGCTCAAAACCGCTCGTCTCTTCCTCCCGCCTCCTCCATATCCCCATCACTCTCCTGCTCCATCTCATCCTCCTCCTCACCCTCCCTCTCCTCCTCCACGGCCCCATCTAACTTCCTAACCCCCTTCTCCCCCTTCCTCGATGTTCCTACACTATGCACATCATCCGTCTCACTCATACTACTCTTCCTCACCACACTATCCCTCCTCTGCGTGCGACTCAACACACCAGGGAAGATACGGGGCTCACTAGCAGACAGGTGCAAATCGCTGAAGGCTTCGAGTGGCCAAGAAGCTTCGCGGTTGAGGGATGACATGTGCGGGGATGTGAGGTTGGAGTTCGGGCGTGTGGTATTGGTGGCGTGTTGGAGGGGACTGCCGTTGGCTTGGTTTTGTTGGAGGAGATCGAGTTGGACTTGCGAGTGGGAGGTGGGGATGCGAGCGGCTTGGGCGGGGAATTGTTGGTAAGATTGGACGGAGGGGTCTTGTTGCATTGTGGTGGAGGAGAGATTGGTTTTCATGGAGGATGTTGGTGAGGGTGGTGCTTGTTGTGGGATGTAGGGTGTTGATTCTGGTTTGCTTGATACCGCTGTGGTCGGCGTTGCTATAGATGTATACCGTGCGATCCTATAATACGTTAGCTAGCTCACCTGGTCAAGTCGGAAGTACTTACATCGCGAGTTCCTGCTGCAGAGTCTCATGTCTGAAGCCCTCACGAATATTCGGCACATTACTCTTCGCCATTGTATTACCCTTGACGCCAGGCAGATGGAAGTCTTGACCCAACCATCTTTGCTTGACAGCATGTTCAAAGCCACTCTGTTTGACAGAGTTCTTCGCCAACTCGCACATGTCCACAGCACTGAGCTTGTAGATCTGCGCAGCCACTGAATACTCCTCAATCAGAGGCTCCTTAGTGAACGCAAATTGAAGCGGATCATCGGTAGACAAAGAGACGTTCAAACCTCTCTTGAAATAGCTTAAGAACGGATTTCGCTCGTATGCCAGGAACAGAGCATTGTTGCTGAGTGGAGACATCGCCACTCCTATCTGCTCGAGGTAGAAAATGTATTGAAGGAGAGGCACCTTGCGTAGCAGCAGTCCGTGACTGATACTATGACAGCAGAGGACGGCAGCCGCCAAATGATCTGTGTCACCAGCTTCACCAGCATGAGGTCTCAAGACAAAAGTGTTGAAGCCTCGCTGTTTACGCCAGACATTCAGAGAAGCCATGTTGGAGAACAAGTAGTAGATCCAGTAGCTGTAAGGTGGATTCTGCTTCGAGTCCCAGATCTTTGGGACTGGGAACTTCTTGAACAGCCGACGCTCGGGCTTGCTCTCATCGTCCACACAATCGAAGCCAATGACTCTCTGCAAGAATATGTGCAGCTTTGGATGGCTCGAAGGGTCCTTCGTGACTTCGAACAGAGGCTGGAAGAGGTTCACGATGACTTGCTCGAAATTGGTCATCAATCCTGTGGATTTGTAGACGTCAAATAGGCGAGGCACTTGGATCAACCAGCGGACATTATGAGAGAACAGCTTGTTGTCAATGACCCAAGCTGCAAGCTTATCCCACTCATCGATTGTTCGGCCGTAAATAGAGATACGCCATTCGGCCATCTGGTACTTGCTCGACTCGAGATCAGAAATGACTTCCTTGGTTATCTCGGCCAAGTATCTGCCATTGATAAAGTTGTCGGTCTTGAGGAAAATGGTTCTCAATCTGGATTCTCCAATTGGGTTGTACTTGAGATTGAACTTGTCAAATCGATGGAAAGAATCCGTGTGAGCCTGGAAGTATCAGCGGCGCAAATCAATTTTAGACACCTTACTACTCACATGCATATCAAGCGTATCGATACTCAAATCATAAGCCGTCAAGTTGATAGACTGAAAGACTTCCTCCAAAGTAAGATGTTTGCCATCTCTGAACATGACGACCTCATCTGGGCACTTCTTCATCTTACTCTTGATGAAGCGCAGTAAATGCTTCTGATTCATACAAGCAGAATGATGGACGTGAGTATCGACCTTTCGGACATTGTAGAAATCTCTATGAGGCACCCGTTTGCTGTCTGCCATCTCCTGATATTCATTGAGAAGAACGTAAAGGTTGAACTTGCCTTCCAGATACTGCAGGCGACGGAATGCGAAACTCTTGCTTGGTCCATCGGACGAAATGTTGAGGATGTCTTCTAGATCCATGTAGTATTCCCTGATATTTGGAATATTGATGACGGGCGCATCGAGCTCGAGAGCTTCAGCATTCTCATACACTTGATAGACACCGTTCTCGTCCATGCGGAAAGACATCTCATCGGTTCCTGGTACAGGAAGGACGTCTTCCAAGTAGAAATCCTCACCAATATCTTGTCCTGGTTTGCGCTTCTTTCGCGGTGTTTTCGGCTGAGATGCAGTGCTGACGTTTCTAGAATGGTCGCCTGTTCGAGGACGATCCGGAGGAGGAAGAACCATACTGTTCGACATACTGCCGCTTTGGCTATTCATGCCAGTGGTAGTGGCATTGCCTCGATCCCTATCCTCAAACCCAGCTTCATACCAAGCAGGCTCTGGAGGAGGTGGATAGATCTTCCAATTGGGCTCGTCGCGAGGATTGCTTCCATCTTGCTGCAAAGACAACCGAATGTACTTATGACGAATATCCAGGATCTTTTGAATATTGGTGTAGATTGTGCTCAGCTCAGAAGTGATGTTGTCGTCACTGTTGGCAAAGCCTCCAGCTCCAGATCCTACACCCACTCCAGCCCCTGCTCCGTGCAATCCTTCTGTTTCCAGCAATGGCTTCGGCTCGTGTGGTATGTTGGGGTGTACAGCATGGTCCCTTGCAGCCAGATCTGCCCTCAGCAGAGAGTCCATCCTGTGAATGCCCACAGGACTTTGAGTAAAAGCCGACGTATTTGGTTCTTGTATGATGTTTGCCTCTGGAGATTTGCCCATATCCGCGAGTCCACTGGGCGCAGTGGCTCTGTATTTGCCAGAACTGTTGTTTGGCAATCAGCATAAGCTCAACTTTGCATACAAGAAGGATTGGCCACAAACCCCTGTGAAACATTTTGCCAGCTTTTCATCGAATTCACGCTTCCTGACCTGCGCATGCTCGCCTGCTCAGCTTCAAAGACATTGGAGAAGGACCTCGGCATCAGAACCGGGCTGCCTTGTGGTGAATGCTGTGAGTTGCCCCAATTGCTCCCTCCGGTCTTCTGGGCCTCCAATTGGCTTCTCTGGTAGAATAGTTTGGCATCTGCTTGGCTCAATGTCTTTTCTGCTGCGTAGTCGTAGTATGCCGTCTTGCGCTGGATGTCTCGTGGCAGCATTCCCTCGCCCACGTCTGAGGGCGTGCTTGTCTCTGGTGTCCCATCTGGTCCTAATGCAGCACTGGGTAGCAGTGCGCTCTCTTTGTCCTGTTCCTCGTCCCAAGATCTCTCTGATCCTGCAGTCGCAGACTGCTGTTCCATACCGTGATCCTCGATTTCGTCCTCCGAGAAGTCGTCAGATTGCATGCGTCTTGCTGGTCCTAGCTTAGGAGAGTTTGCACCGGAGTCCTGGCCTGGAGTAAAGATTCCTGTAGGAGAAATATTAGCATCCCCTTCTGCTTGCTTTGTTCAGAAACAGCTGTACAACATTCAAAAATGCCCAGCTTACCGTGAGTCATACCGCAAGAATTATTTTCAATCTCGCAAATGTAAGCTCTGCTCTCAATTGATATATGGCCCCTCTAAATCAAGTGCGTGTAGAGGTCGAGGCGATGGTACACGGTGTGACAATGATATAGTCTTCTCAGCAGCAACGAAATTCGACGAGGCTGCACTTCAGTGACAAGCTTCCCGCCGCTTTGGCACAGGCGAAGGCCACGCCCTACAGATGGAACTCGCCTATTGTTGCTTCCCCTCAACATCACATGAGAATTAGCATTTGCAAGTAAACAAGCAAACAAGCATGTGGTCTTCCAATTCCTTGTCATTGAATATTCTATATGATTCGGGATAAGCGTCTATCCTACTTTGCCATTCCCAATACTGGCTCTATGTCTCGCTCTGCCAGAACTCTTGGATCCTTCCAATCCGTACATGCCTCCGGCGAAGAATACAATGAAAGCACCGATCAATGTCCCTGGTGATAGTCTATTTCCAAACAGCCAGATACTCAACAGGAGACTAACGAGCTTTCGAACGTTCAACACAATTGTGACTGTGAGCGCCGATGCTGCTGAAGCGAGGAGATTTACTCCACGAATACAAGCGTATTGAGTGAGGACGTTCATGACGAGGTATGCTAGTTGACTCGGGATGTGGATGGTATTCAGGCCCTTTTGTAATTCCACTGGGAGGTTGGAAATCTGGTCATAGGCAGGTAGTCCTAATGGTGGTGAAGCGGCCAGTTTCAAGAACTGTCTCCTCATTGAAGGGAGGAAGGGCATGAACAGAGGTAGTGCCAGGAGGTGAGAGTAGAACAGATTCTCCTTCCAGTGCGGTCCGTATTGCTTGTAGGTTTCTTCCGTGTACAAGCCCATGATTGCGGACAAGACCTGGGCGAAGAAAAGTATGGCAAGCCCCTTACTGAATGGAGGAAGAGTTTGGGATTCCACAACTTCTTGCTAGAAATTTGTCAATATAGTCCAAGACCGACATCCTATCTTGCTTACCTTTGACTGTTGGTCGGACCAAGCGGCGATGACCACACCAACCGTCAGAAGAGTGACCGCAAAGACCTGCATTCTGGAAAACCTCTTGCCCCAAAGATATCCCGCGGCAATAGTTGTAATGCTTCCTCCCGATCGAAGGATGATATGTATAGGCACAGAAATGTTATAACTGAAGGCATGGTTGTTCAATACGTTGATTGTGAAGAATAGGAGGATATTGACCATCCAGCGTTTTATCGGTACATGGTTCGGTTTGAGGAAGAAGGGCGGTCGGTTTCGGTCGAACTGCGAGAAGTATCCCGTAGTAGCCACGAAGAGGAATTGTACGAACGTCAAGAGGGTCCCTTTGTATTATCAGTACGACTTCAGGAGAGGATATCTGAGACGGAGCATACCACTAGCTGGTTCGACTCTGGAAATACAATTAGCATCTGCAGAATCAAAGATAGGATAGGTATAACTCACTTGACAATAGCTTCCAGCGCAAAGACCTGGCACAAAACATAAGCCTCCCTTCCGAAAAGCAATTACAACCTCCGCCACATCCGGAATTACTCACATTTGAGCAGCAACCCCCAAATATCAAGCCCAGCATAGCTCCCACTGCCAGCCATTGCGGAATGGTCTCAATAAATATGCGGCCCAACAAAGCCATGATCCTCGAGGAAGCTGGGCGCGGGTCGTCTATGCCATACATTTCCGCCTTCTCCAGGGAAGGGCGCGCGTCAATGATTTTGGGGGTTATGATGTCGCCATCGGCGGTCGTGTTGGAAGCTTGAAGGTCTCGTAGAGTCGAACGTCGACGAGGGGTGCTCATGGGCTGCGTACTACTGGAATCAGCCCTTCTTCTTCTCGCCATCTGGTCTGTTTGTCTGCCTGTCTGACTATCAATCCTTCGTCTGCTTAATAGAGCAGCGCGGGTTTCGTCTGAAGATGGCAGAAGGGCGAAGAAAGAGGAAATTTTGCTTGTGGAAGAGGTCGCGCGATTCTGACACGTAGTTGATCCCAGGGCCCATGCTTACATAGAACAAACGGTAAGGCATGTGGATGTGAATGTGGATTGGCCTACTTACAATACTCTATTTGAGATGAGATGCGCTAATAAGAACCTGAACCAGGGCCAGGAGAGGAGAGGAGGAGAGAGATCGGAGGGGTGCAAGGAAGAGGGCAAGTGCCGAGCAAGGCAGGTAAGTTAGACAGAGCTGCAAGTGACGCTGTGATGCGCTGGTAGTGGGTAGACTGGGCTGGAGAAGCCGTCGATGCGTATCGATGATTGTGGGCAGGGCAGGCAAGGAAAAGAATGCTGGGCTGGGCAGGGCAGGGCAGGGCACATGGAAGAAATGATCAACAAGCCCGCCTCGTCCGTCGAGTAAGCTTGGCCTGCAGCGAATGAGGGGATTGAGAGCCCTGGTTAAAGCGAAGTTAAAGGCTTGCCCTGCTGCCCTGGTGTTCTCGGTCCGTCGTACTTGCTGGACGGTTAGGCCCGAAAAATGGGAGTGCCGGTAATGACATACCTTACAGGCGCAATCCCGGGTGGCTTGAACAAAGAAAAGGGGGAAGACACTTCCACCTACCTTACCTGAGTTATAAATAACAAGCACAAAGCTAATTCTCCGAGAGGCGAAAAGCCGCAAAGTTACCTTAACGAAAACATGCAGATATACTCTAGAAGATGAACATCCAAGATCCTCTTTTCCACTGATAGCCCTGCCAAGAGCAAGGTTCTGCAATGTTACAAGATATGCTTAATCTTTTCAGACTTCTTGCCTCGTGCGACTTCTAATTACTCACGGCTTCCGGCACTAGAGAGCGTGCCGCCATGCCATGCCATGCACTGCAATGATGCAGCCGGCCTGCAGGAGGAGGGGAGGGGACTGTATTAGCCTAATTAAGGTCATAAATTTGGTGTGCCCTCTATCACGATCTGGTTACACACTTCTGCATGTGAGGCGGGGTTGCTTGCTGGATTAGGAAGGACTTGAATGGGTTTGGAGAGAGTGAAGATTGATTATTTACTCGGTAAAGCTCACATCATTGTTTATATATCTGCTCCATGCCTAGTTGATCCAGGAGGGTATCTCTTCAGGTAGCGTCACAAGCAAATACAGTTACACAAAGCTCATTAATTCGCGTTGCTCAGAGCTGTCTAAGTGCGGGGTTTGTACTTCCGTGCTACCCATCAAGTTACCGCAAACGAAGCACAAGACAGGAGGCACGAGATACATCGCTTCAACTCACCAATCTCTCCTCTGTTCTGCTGTTTCTTTCCAATTGATGACATAGCAACAAGAATGGCATTGTTATCTACATGTATACATTACACCTTTCTGCACATTGCGGCAGGACAGTAGGAGTATGTTCACCCCTGCGTTGAGGTGGATCTATCAAGTAAAAGGTGGGTCATCCCACAGCAACACGAACTCTCCAGTCTTCACAATTAGGTAAGAGAATCTGAAATAGTCGTACACTGAAAATAATGGCTCCAATTGGACAGACTTATATTGACGGCGTGTTTAAATTCAGATAAGCGAGAGGCATGCGGCTCAAGTAGTTCTCAAAATTACCTCAAATCAAGCTCTGGATGGCATCTTCGAACTCTCTGCATATAGAACCAATCGAGACTTCTTCTACTCGGTCTGGTAATCGACCCTTGTTGAGTCAGGTGAGAGTATTTCAAGGACATCCTTTCAAGATACTGACCGCTTCGTTGACCGCCGCCTTTTGAAGAGTCACGCACAGCCCCAAATGTCACGCAAAGCCAATCTCTATTTGAAATCTCTTTGCATTATTCATCTGCGATGTGACTAGCTGAATTGACTGCTGAAAACGTGCCTGATGTTGAGGAACATCTGCAAGTTCAGATCCAGTCCTCAGAAAAACTTCAGGGACCAGCGAGAAATGCAACATGACCCCGCAAGTCAAAAAGGCACTACCACGCCAAGTCATTCATCATAGCCATCCCTCCATGCGATCTGTGGCATTTTATTTACCACGCAGGATAATACGCTCATTTCTCATGACCCTCTGTAGACGTCTTGAGAATAAACAGGATTGAAAATTCTGGTGTGGAACGCTGCTAGCCGTGTACGAACGCCGATAGAATGACCAAGAGACCTCTTTCATGCAGGAACAAGTCTACAATGCCGAGAAGACGAAAAGCTGGAATGATATCAGTGCTGACCCAAACATTATTCTTCGGGCACTTACGTTGTTGGTTGCTGCAATGGCAATACTGTCTTCGAATGGATGCCAACTCATATGCAAGATCTTCTTGTTGAAATCAATCTGATCAGCATCAGTCTCCTTGCGCATTCTACCACCTTGGCCAGTTGCTCCAGCCGCGGGACTGCCAGCTCTCGATCCACCCTTCTTCCCTCCGTTTGTTGCAGTTGGGCTTGTTGAAGAATTGATTGGTGTCGGTACGCCAACCTTCTTTGCCTTGAAAGCTGACTTGTCTGCTTGAAGTACCACCTCGACCTCTTTGTCGGGATCAGAGGGATAGATCATGAAGTTGTTGTTATAACTACCGGTCATGACATTCTTCGCATCTCCGGAAAAGACAACCTCGAACTTGTCGAAAATACTGTCGTTTTCGTAGGTATCGCAAAGTCTTGGTCGGAGGTGCTCATGAATCGGAATTGTCTTCACCGGCTGCCTCTCCATGGCCACATCCCAGATCTTGACGGTGAGGTAATCACGTGAAAGAATGTACCGACCATCGTGTGAGAATCGAACATCAGAGATTGAAGAAATGATTTCGGAGAAAAAGGAGCGAGCTGAGGGGTCCTCTTCTTGTTCGAATTCTGAACGACTGTTAGCATAAAATGTACACGAGTGAAATGCCACTTACGCTTTGCGTGTTGATCACACAGAGCACTCTCTCTCATATCTGCAAGCTTGATAGTTCCCTTGGAGCTTGCATACATGAACCAATTACAGCTCTGGGGATGGAACTCAGCAGCTGTGATCACCTCCGTAAGCTCTTCCATGTTAGCAGGCTTGATATCAACGATGTTGAAGCTCTGGTCTTGAATATTCAAGTTCCACAGATTTATCCGCAGGTCATCACTGCTAATGAACGTCTCTCCATCACTGTTTACCGAGATGCTATTGATATGATATGCGTGTGCGTTGGCGTATGTTCGTCGCGGCACTGCTGCTACCACAGTATCATGATGTGTGAGGCGGGGTAACTTAAGGTCGTGGGAGCTTGTGTAGTGAACATTGGAGCGGCGTCGAACAGCACCCCCACCACCAGCAGAGTTTCCGGCAGTAAGCTCCTGCGACAAATTGTTTTCAGCTACGACTTTCAATGACTTCTCGAACACCTTCCATAACTTGATTGTCTTGTCATTTGTGGAGAGGAGGTAATGGGAGGCATTTTGTCTTTTGCACCACTTGATCTTGTTGATTTTCTCTTCAATTTCGAGGGATTTGAGGTAGTCGAATTCAGGTTCGTGTGATTGGAACTCGGTGTGGAACTTGTATTCGCAAGTTTTTTTCTGTTGGCGAAATTGTCAGCCTTGTGTACCGATCGTGCCCGAGGCTCCAGACTATTGAGAAAATCAAAACTTGTACGTACGGTCTCGTTCCTCTCAAATAGTACAACTCGCCCGCCTTTATCTCCTGTGGCAAGGTAATTGCCTGTGTGGTCGAATTCGACCGTTGATATGATGTCCGCTAAGAGAATCCGTTAGCACAGAATCCGCCCGTTGACCGAGAATAGCAATAGCAGGATCCAAGCAATGATGCTGCAAAAAGTGTAGTACGAACCTTCTGTTATATCCTCTACATCTCCCTTATCACCAAAGCACCTGTATCACAAGTTAGTTGATACTACTCGCTATATGCGTCCTGAGCAGGCGCGTCCACTGCCCCAGGTTACAGGATATCAAGTCAAGGCAGTGCGGCAAGATGCAGGCCCCGCGGAGCATGCGTGGGAATACTAACTGGGTGAACTTCCAAGTTGGAGAGTTCGGTTCCCCGTCTACCATCTTTGACAAACCGTTAGGACGAGGAATATTCCCGCCAACAGGTGTGTATATTGTAGAGTCCTAGTTGGGGAGGGAGACTGCAGGTATGCTCGACCGCGTCGAGGTGTTGTGGAGCTTGGGGAGGTGTTGATGCACGAGAGGCTGAAGGTGAAGAACAGGCAAGGGTAGCGTTCCCGGAAGCAGATTTTGGAAGGAAGGGACGGTGTGCGCGTACTTGATGGGAGGATGTCGTGTAGGATGGCCGGCAGATCGAGGGTAGTTGCGGAAATGAGGTATTGTCGGGTATGTAGGATTCTGGGAGGACGTGAAGTCGTATTGGTGATCAGGTCAAGGTCGGCTCGAGATCGTGGGGTGTCTGTGGTTCTCTGCTTGGCGGGCAGTGACGAGAGTGAGCCTTTTCGCCTAGTTGCTGACAAAGAAGCGTCAACAAGGAACAACGCTTTTGTCTTGTTTTCCGATTCACTGACAGACCTCAACTTTCTCTTGACACGACTTGGAGCTGGTTCAACAGGAAAGCTCTCTTGTGGGTTCCTATCGCCAGACGTCAGCGAAAAATGGGTTTCTAGCCCACCACAATTTTGGCAGAACTATTGAGGTCTTGGCAAACGCTACCGCAGATACACTTGAAGCTGTTTTACCCCTCAACGCGGTATTGTGACATGTAGATGATCATGCTGCTTTTTATACAGTCTGTTTCTCGTGTGTAAACTCATACCTTCTCTGTTATGCAACCTTTTCCCCCTTCTTCTTTCTAAAATGTTGATTACTTATTCTCATCAGAACTGTTGGGCTTCTGCTCGCCAGCTCTGGTAGAGACCCTTTCATCAAGAGGCTGTGACAGCGTCACCGCTGTCACAGGTGCTACTTTGTAAGCCAGGCATCTAAACATTTGAGCATTGTATGAGTATGAAAGTTTTCTGAATACATCCTTCCACCAATCCCTCATTCTCATAAGAATTCAGTCCTTGTTGTATTCGTGTCTTATTGAGTTCCCTTGGAAAGCAAGCAAATTCATACAGATCCTGCAAACGAATAACATGATACGATTGCAATTCACAGTTGGTAAACCTCTTTGAGCATACCCTCCCAAGCACGATTTCTGCTTGCTTGGTTTGGTTTCGCTCCCCTTTTACATGCACATCACGTGGAGATAAACACCACATGGTCCGAGTCCGTCATCACCCACCTGGGCACATCTCAATTGGCCGAGCCCATTTCTTATTACACCACGCAATATCATTGTCACACTGGTACCACCTCTAAAAAGTATTGGATAACATGTCATCCTCGAAAGGCAAAGGTCGTGCGGAACACTTACAAGACGAACCAAACCAGGATTCTTCAGCTCAAGAGTCATTGTCTCCATCCCTCCTTTCCCGCGTAGCAGCCTCGGCTACTGGTCTCACTCGGAATGCCTTCATAACACCCAATCCAAACGAGCTAAACCAACAAGCAGCATCAGCTCTTTCCAACTCCAATAAAACCCAACATATTCCAAATGCAGGGGCTTCCAGCAGTACCTGGGCAGAGAGCTCTAGAGCACCTCAAGCTCAATCAAATCCTCCGACGAGCTCCTCCGGTCTGAGAGCTGGACACAATGAACAACATGCTCAAGCATCTGAAAATGAATTCTCAAGTTTCCTTGATGGGATAGATCCATTCGTCCCTTCAGAAAGCTTTGGGAATATCCCAGTATCAGAAACAAGTAAAGGCTTCGACGAGGCATGGGTATCGTCTCGAGACTCACGACAGCTTATACATAGTCCAGAAAATAGGACGATAACAGAACAAGAACAACAAGACGGATCCGAAGTCCTCGCCATTCTCTCAGATCTCTCAGCATTGGACTCTCAGATGGAAGAACCACCACCTCTACTTGAAAGCGACGAGGATTACGACTGGGGACTCACATCTGCTCAAATCGCCAAGCTCAGAGAGTTGACAAAAGATATCCTGCCGGCTCCTTCCCAGCACGCAAACACTTCCGCGGATAACTCATTGAACCTTCTTCCGGATTTTCAAGGCCAGGAGGGTGCGAGGGAGCAGTATGTTGAGGAATGGGAAAGTGTTCTGAACCGGTACGCGGATGAAGTCTGGGGTGGTTTGGCCCCGCTTGTGCGAGAAGCGCGGAAGGAGGTTGAGGAGGCGAAATCAAATCCGACGGGAGACGATAAGAGGGAGATGAAAGCTGTGAGGAGATTGGGTGCTATCCTCGGTCATCTAGGGCAACACTGAGCAGAACTGTCGTTTTAAAGGAATATAGAAGGCAAAACTAGCCAGTTTTCCAGGAAGTCATCTGCTACATCATCGTCTACCAATCCACAGCCGCGACCTGGTAGATCAACAGGTTCAGCAGCAAGATCCTTACTAGACTTTGGCAAAAGCCAGAATCGCAGTTCAACATTACCGGGTTCAGAGCGGTGGATGAAATGCCATTACCACGGCTACCTCATGAGATAGGACTTAACCCTTCTCACAACATGCATATAAAAATTTCTAGCTATCCCTGGAGCAAGGACAACAGAAAACGCTATTGCAGGCAATTAGACTTCAATCAGACACCTCGGATAGTGGCTGACAATACCATCCAAGTATCAGATAATTAACAGCCTTCGGGAATGTCGCTTACCTATATCAAGCAACAACCCACAGTGACCACAGTATCCAAGAGAATACTTCGAAGATGTCATGAGAGTCGGTACCGGTTGACTCACACGGGGTTGGTGATTAGCTTGTATATGCTTCCAATAATCCCTTAGACTTGACTGAGGTTCGTTACACCATGTACAGGTGTAAGGCATGTCGAGCTCAGATACTTCGTAAACCAATCGGTCTGCATGGTTTCGGTTGGCAAATCTGATATCATCGAGTGTGGCGGATCTGGTCCGAATACTCCGTCTGTCCACGGATGGTAGAATCATATTGGAATTAGTTGGTCCGTCTCGACTGTCCAATCTGACAGCTATAAGCAAGGGAATCCTCATCTTGCTGTTACTTACTCTTCATCGACTTCGACACTGCTTTTGCCCATAACTCCTTTTGACAGCACTGGTGATGTAGAGCTCTCTGATGATCCTGGTGCGGGCGCAGGAGGATGCTCGGGAACGGTATCTGGTAGATACTCCCTTACGTCGTCTTCAGCATTGAGATCTGTCTTTTCTGACTCCGCCTAAAGCAAGCTCCGAAAATTGGGCAATTGTATTGCTCTCCATATCCGTGTGACCGAGGTTTACATCCAATGTAACGACCTCATCGTTGCTGATCTGTGCAACACTCGTAACGCAGGTCGAAATGTGATCACAAGGGTGATCCGGGTCGAACGACTTTGGTCTAACCCTAACGTGTCCCGGAAAACAACATCCAACAATCTCGCATCTTGGAGGTCCAGTAGCAAACTGTGCGAGGCACAGTTAATACAGCGTTTCCGTCTGGTCGAACTGTGCCATGCACAGCAAGAAGAAGCGACGAAGCGGCAGAATGAGACTGTTCTTCTCTGGAGGCTTATCTTATAATGTCCAGTGTAATTCTACTGATACTTTCGGAGCGACGAAACATACTCCTAGATCTCCTTGGAACAAAAGCTGGACCGATATCATGATCTGTCGCAGAAGTAGGTGGACAACTGGCATAAGTAGTCTCTGCAAGAGACCACTGAACTCAGTCGAAGGACAGGGCTCGAAACACAAGAACAGCAATGTCCTCAAAAGGCGCTGGACAATTAAACCGGGGAGGGGACCATAGACGCAAAAGTGACTTGGTTTCAGGACATAAAAAAAAGGAAGACCAGTAACGACAGGACTGATGGATGTGGATTCCTTTTCGTTGCAGAAGAGAAGATGAGAAGATAAGGTATATGGCCGAAGATATGGTAAGTGAATTGGCTGTTTCTGGCGAACAGGTAAGGAAGGTGCCTGCTGTGTCACACCCTATCGATTTCCTGTCTGCCTAGGTATTAGCCAACCACGCTAGTCAAAGGTAAAGAGCGCGCGGCGCTTCCAAGAGAATACAACAACTGCCTCGAGGTTTATCCACTTACCTGGATGCACCAAATAACAGAAACACGGCAGCTATTCCAGCTCAGAACTCAACTCTACTCATTTTGATCGAATAATCACCCCGACAACATAAAAGCGTTTGCTGTTCTCCTAAGCCCCCCAGGTAAATACCATCACTATCTTGCCAATAGAATACTTACAATACCTAGGCATCAACAAACAGCTCTCCATCGAAGACGCAATAAACTGGAGTGACGAGAAGACATTCACTCCCGATAACATGGTATTCGCACTCTGACAGCATTAAATAGTGTTTTCTATAAATGAATGTGGCTGCATTTATCTAAGTCCCAAGCGAACAACCCAATTCTAGCGGATAGAAACCCTCTCAATGAAAGAGTGCCCTATTCGACATCCCGATACGATTTTTATCATCTAGTCCTCCTCCTCCTCCTCATCCTCCTCATCGTCACCTGCATCAGGTGCTGTGGCCGGTGTGGCTTTTGGTGCTGGGGTTGCCTTGGGCTAAAGAAAGTGGATGTCAACATTCATATTCACACAAGCGGACAGGATTACTGACCTTTGCTCCTGATGCTGCTGCAGCTCCAGCGGCTCCACTGCGAATTGTTAGCAAATGCCCATATGCTACAGTCCAATTCCCAGAAAACTGTTTTATCTTGACAGGACTGTCTACACATACGTTGCTTTTGGCTTGGCACCGCTAGCAGCTGCTGCACCTGCTGCGCCGGCTCTATAAATTTGTAAGTATATAGTTTGGCTCCAAGGAAAATCTGTACGAACGCTGTAGGTTTAGGCTTCTTTCCACTTGCTGCTGCCGCACCGGCGGCACCTCCGGCTCTGCGATTCTGTGAGTACTTCGACTGAGCAAAGAGAGTCTATACGTACGGTGTGGGCTTTGGCTTAGCTCCGCTAGCTGCTGCTGCTCCCCTATACCAAAATGTAAGCACACTGATCAACCTCACTTCCAGATCCTGGATCAAACTTGCCCTCCGTTTCCTGGCTTCTTTCCACTTGCTGCCGCGGCACCTGCTGCGCCTCCTGCTCTGTGTATCCGTTAGTATAGACAGGTCAGGCAGAGAAGTGTGGGTACGAACTGGGTGGGTTTTGGCTTTGCTCCGCTAGCTGCTGCCGCTCCTCTGTGGCAGAACGTAAGCACAGATCAAGGTTACTTCCACGGCCTAGACCAAACCTACGCTCCGTTTCCTGGCTTCTTGCCACTTGCTGCCGCCGCACCTGCTGCACCTCCGGCTCTGTGATTCTGTCAGTATCGCTGTAGTACGAGGGCCATCTGTACGAACCCTGTTGGCTTAGGCTTTGCTCCACTAGCTGCTGCGTCTCCGCCCCTGTACCAGAATTTAAGTACTACTACTCATCATTGATTTCTTGTCGAGAGGAACTTACGCTCCAGTAGCTGGCTTTGTTGGCTTGGCTGCACCACCGGCTCCAGAAGCCTTACTGTAAAGTTATCAGGATCTATCAATACTTAAGAACTGGACAGTAATGGACTTACGCCTGTCTCCGCTCTAGGAAGTCCCTCTCCTTATCCACAGTACCGACCTTAGCAGCGAATGCTAGACCAGGGATCTGATATGCGTCTCTCTCCTCGATAGAATCAACAGCAGTGGGATGAGCAAGGGCCGTAGCGGCGAAAGCGACCAGCGCATAAGAAAAGACTGTTTGTCCACGCATTTTGAATGTGTGAAGATGTGAAAATACTAAACGACTCTGAAGTTGTGATATTGTTCTGTTAGAAGAGAATGAATCGATGCAGCTACTGGCTTGACGTCGAGTCTTGTAAATTGAATAACGGAATAGAGAGGAAAGGGAAATACCCATGCGTTGCTCCGGGGGAGGGTCCTTATACCAGCTAAAAGTCGATGTGGATCATCGCATCTTGCTACTACTGGATACTGCCCGACTCAAACATTGCCTGTATAGTTGCAGGCTTTGCAGATCGTTGATCATATCTATGCCGAGCCAAGTGACATGCTTGTCCGCGTGTCCACTACCCGTCCATCGGCTTGTTGTATGCTTAATGGGAGATAATAATAGGCATCATGTTTGGGAGAGCAGGGCAGTCGATGTTTGATCGCGGACCAGTCAGAAGGCTTCAAGATGATGTTGATAGAGAAGAAAGCCTGGACTGTAACAGGCTCCAACGACTCGTGATTGAGGCTCACTCGGTGGCTGCGGTTCCCGAATCAGAGTTCAGTGTTTTGTTTCTTTGTTCCGGCTTCTAGATCGAACGAATGTTATTGCAAAACGATGGTGAAGCCACAGCCGGCGCTAGAGAGAAGTTAAAGTCGAATAGGGCTGTTGTATGTGTGAGGAGCATGCTTGTCAAGGTCTGTGCTGGAACAGTCGTTTGTTTAGGGTTACGATCTAGCCGCCTGTTTGGAACCTTAAGCGAGTCACAACATCATCAATGCACCGAGACTGGGGAAGAAACAAGATTTTACATCGCAAGTTCGGTCCCACCACTCAAAAATTCCTGAAAAGATTCTTAAATACGAAGACGGCTAAAGTTGCGTGGAATACAACGTAAAGTTCACATCAAAGTGCATCCAAAAAAATACACTTCTCGTGCCAAGCTAGTCAGATTGAGCCATAAGAAAAGATGATGTGAGCCAAAACGAAGAGATGAGCTCGTGCTTGTCACTTGGAAAGGGTATGCTATTGGGGATCGTGAAAGGGTAAAAGGTATTAACATCTCGATGAGCTCAGCCCGCCTAATCTACAAATGAAGCACACGCTTGCCTGGTGAATGTACAATGTCACCAATTCAGAATCCAAAGGGGTTCTGCGGAGCTGTTTGTCGGTCAGTCAGCTGTTCATCAAGAGAAAGCTGGCAATGTACTTACTAGCTTGCGACAAGTTGGCTCTGCGCCCAGTGGCTTGAGGCATAAGTTTCTTAGCATCTCCCGTAACCCCGAACCTGACTGGTGGCGGCGGGCCAGTCTTCTGGGGCACCAGAGGCGCGATTGTGTTTTGTTGGAGAATTGGAGGAACTGGAGGAGGGTTGAAAGAACTGAAACCGTTTTGCTGTTGCTGTTGTGGCATACCAGTCGGTTGAGGTTGTAACGGTGGAGGTAAGAAGGAATTAATGCCAGTGGGTTGGGGGAATTGTTGCTGAGGAGGGCCAAAGGAGCTTTGAAAGCCCGTCGGTTGTTGCTGAATGGGCGAAAATTGTTGTGGTCGAGGATCAGCAAATGGCCCGCCCCCATTGTTCATAAAAGTTTGCTGCTGCGGCATACCAGGTTGCATCCCAGTTTGCATTGGGTACTGGAAGCCGTTCTGCACACCATTGTTGAATTGACCAAAGTTTTGAGGTTGGTTCATCATCCCCATATTTTGATTGGGATTTTGAGGCCCGTTGAATCCAGTGTATTGTTGCTGCATTCTGATATCGTTCAAACTCTGGCCAGGAGGAGCAATCTGATTTTGGAATCCTGACGAATTTTGTATTCCAGTGTTTTGGGCTTGAAGAGGCGGAAGCGAAAAGCCACTTTGCTGATTCGCCTGTGGAGCAGATAACGGGCGACTAGGAGGAGCAGGTATCATCAGCGATCCTTGACTTTGGAATTGGGGTGGTGGAGCAGGTCGTTGACGAGCAATGTTGAGCTGATTCATTTGTGGGTTGAATTGTGCACCCGTTTGCTGTTGCGGCAGACCAGTTTGTTGTTGTCCAATTCCAGCAAAGAATGACGGCGTAGCTCCCTGAGGCTGTGGCTGGGCTGGTTGCTGAGGTTGTTGAGGAGGCTGGGAAATCTGTGGTGGTTGAGCCGCGGGTTGTGCTCTTGTAGGTTCGAGGGGTGCGGAAAGCAAAGATAATTCCTGCATAGACCCAGTTAAAGTGGGTTGAGCTGGAGGAAGAGTCGGTGCTGGTGCAGGTGAAGGCGTGGCGGCCTGTGCTTGTGAGGCTTGTGGTTGTTGCTTCGATGGCTTTACATCCCATGCATCATCATCGAAACCTGATCTTACCTCGTCCTTCTTCGCTGGAGTTGGCATCGAGGCCAGCGGAGTGGCAACCCCTTCGTGACGGACAGTCTTCTCGTTGGATCCTTGCTTGAAGGCATCCGCATCGACAATATCATTCGTTTGAACAGCAGGAGCTGGGCGTCCTTTTCGAGTGTTGTTCTTGAGAGTTCCTCCTGGGCCCGAGAACAGCCCGCCCGACTCCCCATCGATAACTTCCTCACCACCAAAGCTAACATTTCGTTTCCCTCCGGTACGGTTGTATTTCTTGTCCAAATATCTCATAATTTTGATGATATCTCCCTCACGAATCCCCAAAGTGCGCAGTACGGTAGCATCAATATCGGGCAAGACACTTTCGTCCATCGAGTCTCTGTTAAATGCTTGTCCATATCTCTCGCAAAGTCCGACCGGAACGTCGCAAGAGAGGAAGAACTGGAACCAGTCATACTCAGGCTTTGTAGACTTGGGCACAATACTAGCTCCAGCACCACCAGGACTTGTGTTGTTAGCAGCTCGAGCCTTTTGCTGCTTTTTGATATCTGATAAAGGCTTGTCTTCGTCAAGTGAGACGCCTGTCATACGTTCAACATATTCGAGATCTTCAATTGACATTTTGACTACTGGCACTGCAATCTTGACGCCATTCATCTTGTGGAGATTGATCTTGCCATCTTTCAAAGCTAAAAATTGAGCTTCGACGCTAAATGATTTCGATCGGTCCGTCCAGGTTCGTACTTTAGCAGGATCAGGTTCTAGAATCGTTAGAAGTATGGCCAGATAGTTCCTTTACATGACTTACTTGATTTTGAAGACCTTGATTGCCCGTCTCGTCCGCTTTCATGTCTACTTCTCTGTTTCCCATCATGGTTACTACTGTCTCGTGCCGATAGACTGCTGCCCCTTTCAGGTATTACCTGTGACCCTTTTGATTCTTCTTCCATGCGCGCCGCTCTAAGCGACTCCTTGGCTAGTCGTTCTTCTTCCAGTCTGTTCTGATCGATAGTCGACTTGCCCGCGTTGATACCAGAACTGCTTGGTGCAGCGACTGTGCCGGTCACTTCCACGTAGGAACTTGGTACTACACCCTCCTTCCCATTTCTGAGCCTTTTCACCTGCCACCACTCTTCGCTCTTGGTGTCGTCTACAATAATGACCTCGTCTCCAACTGCAACGGTAACTTCGTCATCTCCTTGGGCCATAAAATCGTAAAGGATCTGTCCCTTCTTCTGCCCTTGGCCGGTTCCAGCAAAAATTACTTCTCGAAGTCCTTCGGCTCGAACAGCTCCAGCTAATTCTCCCAAGGCGCTAACGATTTCTAGAGCAGTATCCTTTGCTCCGGCATGAAAATCAACACTCTTACTTGGTCGAACCAGTTCCAAAAAGACGTGCTTTCCTTCAATGGAGTAATGGGTCATCTTTTCAGCAGTCCAAGTCTGTTCAGGACTATCTGGAATATTAGCATGTTTCGTTCGATATTATCACTCTTAGCAATCTGAGAACAACGGGGAGGGGAGGGGGGCAGTTTACCCGTCTCGAGACTTTTCTGGGGCAATCAAGATAACTCCAGTGGCAATGTTGACGCCCAGGGTCGTTGGCATCTTCTTCCTCTTCCCCATGATCGACACCATTTCGTTGATATTGTACATGTGGAAACCGCCCGGCGCATGAGATGCGACCTCGTCATCGATGCTACGGTTGAAGCTGGCCCTGTTGTATGGTGGAGACATTCTCGGGCCAGGAGATGGCGGCGAAGCTTCCCGTGTATGCACAGGCTCGGGAGCTCTTGCTTGCGAAACAGGACGAGCAGGCATCGAAGGTGGAGGCCCCTCATCTTCATCAGAAGCCTCTGGAGTATATTGTGCCGGTGGAGCTCGAGTTGCTGGCGCAGAAGCTTTTCGCTGGTTGATGATGCCTGCCAAAGCTGCCGCCGGACTTTGCACAGGGCTCTGGGGAGATCCAGGAGACCCAAGTGAATCGTCGTCCTCAACAGCCGCAGGTGGCCTTCTTGGGAGGCTGGGTGGGGGTGCTTGTGCGGTACTTGATAATGCTTTTCCTTCCTGAATCTCTATGTAGTTTGCGGGGGCGAAGCCGTACTCATTATCGAGTCCAACCAAGATCCAATCGGGATCAGACGTGTCGAATACTTCAAGTGTCGCATCTTCCGTAAATGACAACTCCTCGTCCGTCTGCCTCGTATAGTCGTAAAGAGCGCGGGCTTGGTTCGTAGGTTGCGCCTAGATACAATCGTCAGACTCCCAATTTCCCAATAGAATCATGTTTTAGGTATGGTTTGGCACATATACAACCTGAACTGCGCGATATAACTCTGGAACCAAGAGGGTATCTGTGGGCCCCCTGACACAATAGGATCCGAATGGGACAAACTGCCACATACCTCTTCCACGTAATTACTTGGGACTAAGCCTGTTGGCTCATCATCGTCCTCCCCAGATGCCTTCTTCTTTGCCTTCCACCAGTCATCCTCTGTGCTCTTCTCCAGCACATACAGTATATCCCCTTCGCTGATCGCAAGCTCCGAAGCACCTTGGGGCACGTAGTCGTATATCGCTTTGTAGACGCCGAGGAAGCCCATCTTCACTGCAGCTGCAACTGGCAGAGGCCAGATGTTCTCCGCGATCGATCTTCGTGCTGCTTACTGTCCTGCGAACTGGTCTCAGGTCCACCCCATGCAACTTCGGTCCGTTCCAAGCTCGAGGCCGCGATTCCGGATTACTACAGATCGAGAGCTGTTGACGACCGCGGTCGAGGACGAGGTGGCGTCAAGTGATAGTAGGAATTTGATTCAAGGATGGGGCAGTCTGGCAGACGCAGCATGAAGGTGGAGCAAGTCGGTCGAGGTCGTAGATGGCTGTGGATAGATTTGTTTAAGACTATTGAGTTGCCTCAAGCGGAAAGGTTGTCAGTTGTCTACCCGTCCACCGTAGAACCTCACGAGGCTAGCTCGCTTCTCTTAAATTGCCCAGGCCCAGACGTCAATCGGGGGTACTTTGAGGATTAGATAATTCTTGGACCTCTCACATGCCTATTAGATATCTAAGAATTATTGTCGTGTAGCGCAAATGTTCAAATGAGGCACAGTCATTTGATCTCGGGAATCTCACAAGTTACACTCGATATCGCACTGCATGAATTTGACATTGTGACAAGTCAGTGTTCTTCCCCAGCATGACTACTTTGCCTGAACGAGGATCATGCATAAAGTGTATCGAGTCTATCTGAAAGCAGCTTCCCTGCAAGTACCGTCGACCTCAGTATCAAAAAGTATATCTAAAGTCGATCGTCTCCTCCAGTAACTTTTGACCCTCCTTCTGCTTCCTATTTACGCACCAGAAATATATCGAGAATATGGCAACAATGCCAATAATCAGGATATGAGATCCGATACTGGTCCAGATAGCTGTCATATAACGGGGGGCTTCCGGTTGTCTAACAATAAAGCTTCCAGCAATACCTCCGAGGCCATTGCAAGCTGTTATGGATGCCGCAAAAGTAGCTCTTTTCCATTGCCCTGAGGATAATTCAGCTGTTGTTTGCTCTGTTGAGGTCCAAACAAGGCGAGACTTACCGACGATATTCGAGGCCTGGTATGCGTTCATGGCTGCCCAATTACTCACATATGCTCCAGTGGCGAGATAAGTTCCCACGTATCTCACTGTGACCTGGTTTGCAAAGCCTAGCATACTAAAGCCTACCACTGTACAGACACAGTTGAAGGTTATTACCAGACCTCTCAGTTGATACCTGTCACCCACAATCGACGAGATGATAACTGGAATAACAGCATAGAAGTATGGTGGAGCCGAGAGCAGGATAGCCTGATCGGTCGAAAATCCCATGCCGGATTGCAAGATGATAGGCAAGAAGTAGGAGAGCGAAGTCGAGACCAAGTTGAGAAGGAAGAACATCATGCAAAATCCATACAGCTTGGGATCAAGGAAGTGGACGAGACAACGGCTCCAGGAGAAAGCTTCAGGCTTTACGTCTCCTCTGTCCTCCGAGATCCGAGTCTCGGCCAGAAGCTGCTCCTTACGGGAGAGGAAGCGGAAGCTCTTGTGGGAATTCTCTGGGAAATCAACAATCCAGAGATAGGTCACGAAACCAATCACTTCACGACTGTCAGCAGATAGAACCACAACTTCAGTGTCACAACATCTTACCGATAGCAATCAAACCTTGGACTAGAAACATCCATCTCCAACCAGCAAGGCCTCCTTTTCCGTTGAGATGGTTAAGTCCAAAATTCAGGAAGCCTCCTAGGCCAACAACAGTCACCTCGCCTGACTGTAGGAAGGCGAAGCGGAGCTGTTGTTCTTTCCTGGTATACCAGGTACTAATCAGATAACTGCGCAACTGTCAATCCTCGTCGTCCAAAACTTATTCCGACGTTGAAGCCCACCTGAGACCTGGAAAGATCGCACTCTGCATCATGCCCAGCAAAATCCTCACCCCGATCATCTGTCTCCATGTCGTGATGAAAGCCGTACACTAAAACCATCAGCAAAGTCTCAGACGTCTGGATGCAGACTAGTACTCACCAAAGTAACAATACCAAATCCCACAGTAATGCCCGAGAAGACAATCCTCGGACCCAAGAACCTCACAAGAAGCGTAGCAGGAAGTTGAAAAGTCACACTCGCAACGGTATACACCAGAATCGAGACGGACTATGCTCATCAGCTTGGCCGCTCCAAATTTCTAGCAAATCTGGAATCTCGAGAGGAAACTCACGTAGCGATTGCCAACACCTAAATCCAAATCGTCAAAAATCGTCGTGACACTCGCACTACTGATAATCCCCGAGTCCAGCAAATTCAACGAGCACAGTATCCCAGCAATAGTGCACAGTCTCAAATCAACCTTCCTCACCAATCGCCTCTCGATTTCCCTCTCACTCTCAGAATGTTCGGTATCTCCTTGGCGCGAAATACTGATATCGTCGTCATCGTCGGCATCTGCTTCGCTGTAACGGCCATTTCCATTCGAGTCGCCGGAATTCTTCGATTGACTGGTTTCGTGGTTCGTCACGAGGATTGATTTCGTGGACCGCGAGTATGAATCATCAATGCGAGTATTGATAACCTGCCCCGCTTCGGGACGAGGAGAAGATGACCCCTCCATTTCTCTCAATCTTCTCAAAGGGAATGGTCGCAAGTATTTGAGATCTATTCAATCATTTGCACATTGCCACTGAAGTATTGTTTCGAAAAGGAAGGGGCATGTGGGATTTATATAAACTCAATCTAAAAAAGTTTAGAGGAAAGCACGTCTTGCCCATTCCATTCACCAACCATGTCGGCACTTGGTTCCCGATCCTCGGCTGGACCCGATAAATAGTCTATTGTCAAGCAACTTCTCATCACAACATCTGGATTAATCAGCTTTTCCAATCATTTCTGTTCATGCTTATCACACTCCCGTCCTGTGGAACATGCCTGTTGTAAATAATAGGTTATTGGTCAAGCTCTATCATTGAGGCATACCTTTTTTTGCTCCACTGCAAAATTGAAAAGTGGGAGGAAAAGCGAACTCGGCAGGTACGAATTAGGATGCTGTGGAACATGGACATGAAATGGTATAACCACATATTCAACGCTCGGAAGGATCTAAGTGTTTACTTGAGAGCAGAAAGAAATCTAGACTTCATACGGCAGTAAATCAAACTGCTTCCTCAACCCATTTCTTACAGACACGTGTAGATGATAATTAGCACCTTGAAAACCATTACAATCATCAACAGCCTTTCTCACATATTCCGCCCTCTCTCGTATGGTTGCATTGCTCAAGCAATCTACACAACATCACTCTCCTTCGCTTTCCCAAACTTTCTCGTGATCGGTAATGCTGGCATCCCTAGGTAAATGTAATTATACGATGAAGGATCAATTGGCGCCTACTGTCGAGAGCTCACGGACGATTAATATCTCACGGATCTGGGCCCTCTCGTCCTGTGAGTCGACTAGCGGAAGAGACAGCGACGGGCTCTTCGCCTGAGCTTGACATTCTGACATGTCTCTTTGAAGCAGAGTAACTTTAATACAAAAGGGAACGTTCATGAACGGAAAACAATAACCATTCAATTCTTGGAGAGAACGAGATCCTTACTCAGAATCAACGATAAAGGGCTAGGAGCGAACGCATCGAGATCGGCAGCAAAGGAGAGTGGGTGGGAGTTTTTTTTTGACGTGGATTCAGTCATTGGTTGCACCCAAGCTTTGTTTTACACCTGAAAACTTGACGAAGTCTTCACATTGATACATCGCTTCCTGAGCTCTCGGCCAAAAGAAAGCAGCGTTTGTAAACAAAGACTCGCTTGGACGTCATTTGGATGACACCTACTGCACAATGACTTGCAATCACATAGACCAATCCAAGTGCTGGGAGATAGTAATTAGGAGCTGATCGTGTAATACAGTCAAACTAACCAGCCAAAATGCACGCCTATGCGCCATAGAACCCCGTGCTGACGATACCCAAGCCATCCAAACGAACGCATGTATTCACGGTGACGATCATGAAATAGCGTCAATCGGCTCATCATCAGCCACATTCCTTCTTCGCACCTCAGTCTCGTCAACATCGATTCTCGACTTTCCATTTGCGCCAGTGCTTCTAGTAGCAATGGCCTTCTCCTTACGCTTGGCTTCCTTTGGCGGTTGGAAGCGCTTGCGAACCGTCTCGATCATCTTGCCGAACCAGTAGAAGTTCAGGGTGTTGAGAATGACGTTGCTGCCTAGGTATGTGAAGGCGAGCCATAAGGGGACGAACTCTTTGCCCGCAAAACGCATGATATCGTCGTGGAGAGGAGCGGCACTCTTTCCGGTGGCCGCAGCGGTGCCGTTCAGGGCATCAATGTCAATGCTGGTAGTAGCTGGTTGATGGTGGAGTGCTTGCCAGACATCTTGATACACCCGGACGGATTGATAAGTTCCCCAAACCAGACGGCAGCTGAAAAATGTGAAGAGGAGCATGATTCCGTTGTATAATTGGGCCTTGGAGCCAGTCATATCCAGTTTGTCGAAGAACCAGTGAAAGTTTAAGAATGGTGAGGAAAGCTCGTAAAGAATGAAAGTACATCCATAGAAGTTGACAAATGGTCTCTATAAGAAGCTGTTAGCCTTGACATTCAGCCCGCCCCTCGAAGTAGAACTTACGAATCCAAAAGAGAAGACAATCAGAGCACTTAGCGCGTGTGCGAGCATGCCGAGTCCAAAAACCTTGACATTCTGGAGCGTAACCATCAAATCCCAGAGGAAGTATCCAGTCGCCATGCCCTGAATCATGCCCGCAGCACCAGTGTACCCCCAGATTCTCTGCTGCCAGTCCATATTCTTGCGCTCCTCATCGTTGAACATCACCCACAGAGCAAGGAAGTTGATCGTTGTGCTCTGGACTAGGGACACCACATGGACGTCCCAGTTGATCTTCCGTTCAGGAGAGAGCTTCGCATATTTGACGGGGAATATGCGCTTCGAGAGCTGAGGCGCGAGAACATGGTTGATGAATGTGTATCCGAGGAAAGAGATGAGCACTTCGTGCACATGCAAAGGGAGTGTCGTGAGGTGGAAATAGTCGGCGAAAGGCTGGACGGCTTTACTGAGCCATGGCAATGGTGGGATAGGAAATGGGTCGTGCATTGTGGTAGGCTTAAGGAAGAAAAGAGCAAACGGAGGATGATCTAGGGAGGGCGAACAATTTATTCCGGATCGATGACACCGGTGAGAGCCCAGCAAAAGCGTCGAACTTCGACTCGTGAGTGAGTCGTGTGGTGGTTTCAAGGAACAATGTGGATGCCCGCCCGAGGTTGATGATGAGGTCCCCAACAAACTGCAGCGCCGGCTAAACTCAGGCTTAAAACAGGGACACAGGAGGGACTCGAAGACCCCTGCGATTCTGGGCTGCTTGATCTTCAGGGTCCCAAAATAAAACCTGGGAAAGAAAATTTATAGGATTTTGCTTTTGGATTCATTTCTATCTTTTACATTAGGAGACTGCTCTCATTACTTATACGTATGCTTCGTAACATCTGAGGCGCATCGAGCCAAGCAACCAGGCAGGCTGACCGCAGCGCCGCCTAGACCCAGAATTCCATTTGTTTGCATAATGAGCACACGTGAGACACTAGGATGTTTATCTCGTGCCCAGCTCGAGAACTTCGCCTACGCCCGTTCTATCTGCTGACTATTTCCCCGTTGAAGACCGTGATTCTGTTCGAAGAAGGGTCGTTGACTAGGTCCGAGACCGTCTTCCTCGCCCTGAACGAGCCAGACCTGCTGGCGGCTTGGTTGCCAAAGACGACAAAATCGGCTGGGTCTCCAACATCAATATCGATCTCGCAAGAAACAGGTAGATCGATGCCCATAGCCAGCTTCGCCCGGTTCGATACACATTGCTGTTCAAGGCAGTCAGCGATAATCCTCCGAGTAAGCTGGTTCACTCACAAATAGCAAATCAGTGTCCTTCTTCGTAGCAGCCTGGTACACTCCCACACCAAGACTTGCTAGACTCAGCGGATCACAGCTGCCATGGGGCGTGAATGCGTTGCCGACATTGTTGATGCCCAACGAAGCGTTCATACCGTACTTTTTGATGATATCGAGGACTTGCAATGTACCTCTTACCCGCTGACCTCCAGCATCCTCTTTGGTAGGTCTGCCCATCATGAAGAGATCGGAGGTAGGTAGTCCTACAAATGCGACGGGTAATCCTCGAATCTTCTCCCGGAGATTCAACCAATCCTGTTCACTGAACAGCGTGAGTCGGGTACAATGGCCAAAAGAGACGCTCCTATGGGTGTGGTGGTTCCAATTTGATGGCCATTTTAAAGTATGGAGCTGCTCCAAGGCATCGCCCATCATGCTTGGAGTGTCTGGGTCTAGGTTGTAATCGATATGGAAGTCCAGATGAAGTCCATACCGGATAGCTGTTCTAATCGCGAAGCCCATGTTCGCAATTTGCTTGTCACGGTTTCCGTCTTGCTCAACATAAGGAGTGCTTCCAAAAGCCTCAACACCAGGTCTGTTGGCGGCGACATCTAGTAGCTTCATCATTGCCTTTCCCTTGTCTCGATAGCTGACAATGGGATCTTGAGCAAAGACGCAAATCTGAACATAGCATCTGTCCTTGAATTCTTGCTTAAGTGCCAGACCGGCTTCGAGACATTTGAACCTGACCGTAAGATCGACTTCGACAAAGGCTCTGAGATGGGTGACTCCAAAGTTGATGCTCTCTTCGATCAGAGCTCGGCCGCGCTCCATAAGATCACTGCGTTCAAATCGGGCCTTTGCTTCACCTGAGAAAGCATAAGAGACGGGGACTGGAGTAAAAGCAAAGAAAAACACCTACTGGTCAACTTCATCGCCTCCGCAAAGTCACCCTCCTCGATCTCCAAGTCCGCATACTTCGGGTGTTGAAGAAGAAAGCACTTGTCAAGATGGATGTGCGGGTGACAGAGGCTCGGGCAGAGGAATTGGACATCGTTGTTTGGACTGGAGCTATCCGGTACGTGCTCATCCAGTGATTCAACGATGCCTTTCTTGCAGCAAATGTCCCAACGGGTATTTTCCGGTTTTCCAGCTACATAGACTCCTTTGAACGACAACTCGGCGCCGGCGTCATTGGACCAGCCGTTAGTCGAGTTGTTGGTTGACATGGTGCGTAGCGTGACCTGATATCGAAGTTCTAGATACGAGGAATAGAGGAAGCGTAGAATGTCTACCAACACAAGTAGAAATTACAATTATGAAGTGAAGTGAAGAGAAGTGAAGGGCCGAGAGAAAGGCGGCTGAAGAGTTTGAGAACGATTGTTATGTGGCCATGATTCTGGGGAACAAGAAGTGGAAGTGGTTTGAAGAGGGATGACGCGCCCTAGAATGAGGGGAGCGAGGCGGGCAGGCGGGGTGGATAAAATAAACTTTTCGGCATGCTGTCCCGCGTCTTCCCGTGGAGCTTCAGGCTTGGCTTCAGCAGTTCAAGCACCTCCGCTTTAGCAAAACATCACGAACACCTGTCCCACATCACCACGTTGAACTTTCAAGTCACAAGCATATTGCAGCAATGGCAGACCCATTGTACGAACTTCTGGTTCCATATTTCGATACGCCTTCACCGCGACCGGCGCCCTCTTCCAAAGACCCTACGACCATTGCCTATCTAAATCGACTTACAACCCTCCCCCTCTCATCCCTCACCAGTAGCGAACCTCAGTCCCTTTCGCAAACCACCCACTCTCTCCTTCTCTCGCTCCAGGGTCTTTCCAAACGCTCTCATAAGTCAATAATTGACTCCTCCACACACTTGTCAACTCTCAGTACAACCCTGCCCTCCCTCGCCCAATCTACAGCCTCTCTTCGAGACGCCCTCCCCAAACTCGACGATGCCGCCATACACTTCAGCGAAACCTACAACACACGCGCCGAAAATGCACTCCTTGACTGCAGGCGTAAAGCCCTCCTTCTCTCCCGCAACATTGACCGTCTTTCCGATATCTTGGACCTCCCAACCCTGCTCTCCTCTGCCATATCCACATCGAACACAGCTTCCGCAGCTGCAACTGCATCTTCCAGCGCTACGCTAAACTACGCCTCAGCCCTTGATCTTAATTCACATATAAGACGTTTACATGGCCTATACCCAGACTCAGCGCTCATTTCGAGCGTGGAAAAGCAGGCGGAAGAGGCTATGCAGGAAATGGCCACGAATCTGATAGCCAGTCTCAGGACCAGTTCTCTTAAGCTTGCCAGCGCAATGCGGACTATCTCTTGGCTACGGCGTGTTGCTCCTGAACTGGACCCTACACCTGCATCCTCAATCCCAGTGCAATCAATACATAGTACCAGTGGAGCAGCTGGAGCAACAAGTCGAGAAGGCAGTCTCGGCTCCCTCTTCCTCGTCTGCCGTCTCGCCAATCTGCAACAAACCCTCTCAGCCCTTGAACCTCTCCGGGAACTCGCAGACCAAGAGACCTTGCGTCTACAAGACACCAAGAACAGTGAGAATGCGGTGGTGAAAGAGCGCAGTAAGTGGGAAGGCGGGCAGCAAACAGAGCGATACTTGAAACGCTATATCGAGATCTTCCGCGAGCAGAGTTTCGCTATCATTTCTATGTACAGAAGCATCTTCCCGGAGAGGAACTCAGCGCAGGAAGAAGCTGTTCTGAAAGGACTTGGGAGGGACAAAGTGGATGGGGGGAAGAGGGATGAGAATCCATTGCAGCCTTTGCCGAGTTCACTAGGCACGTTTCCGTTGCAGCTTGTGGGGATGTTGGAGGAGACGCTGAGGAAGTACCTGCCTAATGTCAGAGACAGGAGCAGTAGGGACAGTCTTTTGACGCAGGTGTTGTACTGTGCGGGGAGTCTGGGGAGGTTAGGTGGGGATTTTAGTTTGTTGCTCGCTTTCCTGGGGGAGAATGAGAAGGACGATGGACAGGCTAGAGACGTTGAAGACGAAGACGAGGAGGATGAGGAGTGGGTAGAGGTGATAAAAAAACATAGAGTACTAGCTGGCAGATTAGAGCTAATGGTTGGAGCTAGAGATGGATAGATCTCTCATCTAAAGTTCTCCAGAATCTGGAGGTCTTTCTGGGGTGGAACCAAGACTACAAGTAGCTGCAAGACAATTGAAAGTTGAAAAGTATAAGATAATCCTACCTACTTAGAACAAGACTTCGACCATGTAATCCTGTTCCTTGTAGCGAATTTATCGAGTATGAGATCCAGAGATCCCTTCTTCTCCTCCAAATTTCAAGCCTGAAGCTCAATTAGATACAACAATGCTTACACCAGAACTCTAAACAGACATCACTCCATCCAATCGAACCTAGCCCGTCGTAGACAAAGTCCATCCCGAATGCTAGGATCCGAAAGCACTGAAGCTGGTTCTCGGGACCGACCACAAACTCGCCTACCTCCGTAGAGCCAATCAGAACCCGCGTATTACCAACCCTCCTTCCTTCAAACCCACTCATTTCAACACAGATTTGAGAATTTGTGGCATATACATCGCGTTGGATCCAACGACTTGCTGCTATTTCCATTTCTCTGCTACTCCTCTTCTCTCTAAGTCAAGTCGTGTCTCCTTCTGGATGGGCTCACAATATCATGGGTCCTTGTACATTGCGTCTCCCTCGAATTTGGGCTAATCAAAAAGGAGCTCGACTCCCAGCTCGGCCTCTAAGTCTTAGAGCTCTGGGATTGGGCTTGGCTACCTGAGAGAAGGAAATTCCAGCGATGGACCGATTGAGAAGCGGAGAGACTATGTCTGTTCCTTGTTCCTGGTTGATATTCCTGGTTGAGAGACTGTTTCACTAGGCATGTGGACAGGACTCGGGTGCGATATCTGTTCTGTTTACTTTCATTTTTACTTGCAAGTCTGTCTTCGTTCTCTTCTATTTGGTATCAACTATCATGCTTTGATGAAGCCATCGGGCTTGAGGAGACTTCTACTTTGTGCCTGGTCGAAAGACACAAGGTCATTCGCAAGATCCTTTCCTTTCCATTCATTTTTCTTACGGTCGAATGCTCTACTCCGAAACGGTCCTTGGTACACTCTGAACAGTTGGTACGGTCTTAACATCGGAATGGTGGTCACTGCTCAATGCACTCTCAGACCCGCTTCCCATTCTCTCCTGCCTTGCATGTGCGTTGGCTTTTTGGAATGGGAGATGGCCATTGACTTCTCTGTATCGCATCAAGAGGAAGCCGATGATTACAACGATCCAGTAAACGTTGTATGAGATGACGGATCCGTAGGTTGCTGAGTTCTGCCAGCCAAAGATCGCGTTGAAGATACCCCATCCGCCACCACCGTTGAGTTCAGGATTTCCGTACTGTGGACTGTCAAATTTGTTCTTGTTCGATGGTGGAAGTGGGACTCACGTTGACGTGCCAGACGCTCTGGTCAATGTCATATGATCCTGGACCGGAGCCAACTTCTGCCGCGTCACCTCCGACTGCATCGTTCCATTTCTGAGCTTGGAAGTACCAAACAGCTTTAGAGAATAGACCAGCAGCGACGAGGTAGAGAAAGCAGGTGGAGACAATCAGGAAGAATTGAAGTTTAGAGGTTGCACCGCCCCTGGACACATGTCAGAATGATGTTTGAACGTGCGCTTCGGTACTCACTTGTAGATCATATAACCCACCACTCCTCCAGCCAACAGTCCCATCACAACAGGAAGAGGGACTGCCTTCGCGGGAGCAGAGAAAGATACGCCAGCAATGAAGATGACTGCTTCAAGACCTTCACGCAGGACGGTGATGAATGGCAGGATGAACATGGCATACTTCTCACACCAACGCTTGAACGATCCCTTTCTGCCATCGGCAGTGACTGGCTTGTCTTCCAAAGCTTTGGCAAGCTTAACACGCCACTTTTCCTGCATTTTGGCGACTCGGAGGAGTGCAGCGCCCTAAAGTGGCAGCCTTGGTATCAGCTCATGGCCTCGATATGTTCGAAAAACAGTCCATAGAATGGAATATGGACTTACCATGATGGTAATGACAACCGAAGCGACGATACCAAAAGAACCTTCCCAATAGTACTCGCTCTTCGACCATGAGTTCTTGCCGGCGCCGTAGAAAGCTCCGATCAAGCCGGCTCCGATGATGAGGCAGATTAGCAGCCCAGCTCCAGTTCCATACCAGACCTACAATATATCAGTACTTCTGGGCTTTGGCATCGCTCGAAGAGTATCTTACTTGTCTGACGAGCTTCTTGTACACTCCAACATCTCGACTTGGGCCATCGAGGGTCTGCTTCAAGAAAGCAAGGAGAACCGAGACGATGATTGCTGTCTCCAATGTCTCTCGGAAGACAATAAAGAAGACAGGCACGGCGAAGACGTTGACCGTCATAATTGCGGATTTATGTACTCAACGGAGGATAAAGTCGACGAAGGACGAAGAAGTCGAAGTTGATTGCCGGAGCTTCACGGCGACCAGAGCTCTTAAGTCGAAGAGTGTGGTTGCGACTTTTCTGGGGGCCAGCAGTCTGCTCTCCCTAGAAGGATCAGATTATGCAACGGGATCTGATTAGATGAAGCGGTTCGATGTCTGGGACGTGGAACGATCTCTGCGGATCGTGCGAGACTAGGGTGCGATCCAAGCCAGCGCGGCAGACTTTATGGAAAGCGTCTCTTGTTGGCCGAAGATCGGAAGGGAAGGAGCAGAAGGAAGTGGCTTTTGCACAAGGCGTGAGATATGCTTCGAGGATACAACTGGACGGCCGGTGGGACATCCAATCCAAGGCAATTGCCGCAGGCGGGCTGGAGCTCTAAAATCAAGCTACCGAAGGTTGATTAAGCCGAGGACGAGTGGTGGAAATGTGTCAAAGTATGGTCCAGCCAAGCGGTCAAAAAGTTTGAACATTTGTCTCTCGTGAGAGTGGGGTAAAGACTTTATTCTGAGGGGTTTTATTCGTGAACCCAGGAAAAGACTTCCACTAACAGAAGAAGTCCAGGGTTCTCTGCATTCCTCGTGTTGCAGTCGGGTCGAAGAGGGACGGCAGAGGAGAGTTAGTGGCATTTAGGCGTCTCGCTAGGGTGTCTCCTGCCAATTGGGCCCACGAGGTGACATCCGTCCCTCTCGAAAACACGCCAGAATTTATCAGACAATCTGATTGTCTTTGCCGAAAATCAAATCACATCTGATTAGATCCTCGGACCTGTTTTGCCATATCTTCCCGTAAACACAATATCGAGGAAATGGTTTCGACAAGAACATCGACGACGACGGCTTCTTCTACATCTGGGTTTTTTCCAGAACCAGCTTCTTCTCCACTTGCCAAGTCAAGTAAGCATTTTAGGTCGATTGCTTATTTCTCTCTTCACTCCAGCGATCGACTTGGCGAGCCGGGCGGCCAGGATATTAGTTCTCCACACTCTTTCTCTAGTCGTGCTCCCACTTGCATGCAGCTGAGCAGCGACGCATGTGGGTGGAGCGCAACTTGCCGGACTGCATCTGACAAGCCCTTCAACGTAGACTTAGTCGTGTCGTGTAAGCCACGCTATTATTCCTGAACCAGACACGAGGACATTTCCGACAGTTCTGTGATCCCAGTCTTTGACGACCCCCAAGGAAGAGCAAAAGCAAAAAGAACCCCGCCAACAAACATACTTGGGCAGCCAAATTGACGATACCCGATTACCCGCTGCTCAAAATCACACCAGCAAAAGGAACTCGAATCATTCTTTGGAGACGCCTCTACCAGCCACTTCCATTTCAGTCACACCTCTTACGGCATAGAAACTGGCAACAAAGCTGTTTCTAGACCAAACATCAGCTAGTCTGCGGCAAGAATCAAGACGAAGCCAAACGAGATTGTTATTCCCACGAAGACAGGGATTAACTTTGACCCTCGAGCAAATCCAATCCTACGCCTTCAAACTCAAAAAGCATTATCCGGCCCGGCCATCTGCGTCGTCTCCGCCATTGGTCGAATAATTAATGCAGTACCGGCTACACCTTAAAGGCTACCACCATTCTCGAATCAGACCATAAAACCAGGCTTTTCAGCCAGCCAACGCGAAACTCTTCCCGACGTCTGATCTGATAAGCTAGCCAGTCTCCGCACCATCACAATCAGATCATCTTATCAGTTCTTTTACGAGCGAACTGTAAATCAAGCAAGGGTCCTTCCGTTCAAAGGGCCACAAACCCTGTACACTTCCCGTCTCTGATCCGGCCTCGGTGATTCACCAACCCAGTGTTCTGGTTACCCTCAACACCTCGATTACAGTCTCGACCCTCTAGAAAACGAACGCATATCTGTCAATCTTCTCAAAACCTTGCAGGACATTGCCAGTAGCAAAACGATCGCACGAGATTTCCAGTCTCCGAACCTTCGAGATGGCGATCTCTCTGTCTTTCTTTCCCATTTTATCGCTTCTGCTTATTCTTTTGACAGAGGTCGTTCGTGCAAAGACAGTCACTTACGATTTCAATATCACATGGGTTACTGCAAATCCCGATGGTATAAATGCAAGACCCGTCATTGGGATCAACAATGCCTGGCCACTTCCTGTAATGACCGCAACACTTGGTGACCAAGTTATTGTCAATGTCAACAACCAGCTTGGCAATCAAAGTACATCTTTGCATTTCCATGGCCTCTTTCAAAATGGAACGAACGCTATGGATGGACCCTCGTTTGTTACTCAGTGTCCAATTCCAGCAGGGTCATTCTTTACGTACAACTTCACGGTATGTTAATAAGTATGCATTTGATATCTATGTCTAACAGTACTACAGGTAAACCAATCGGGCACTTATTGGTACCATTCCCACAACATGGGCCAATACCCTGACGGTCTTCGCGCTCCTTTCATTATCCACGATCCTGAATTTCCATACCAAGACCAGGTTGATGAGGAAATCGTGCTGTCGGTTTCGGACTGGTACCATGAGCAGATGGCTACACTGAAACCGAAGTTCCTCAACAAGGCGAATCCCACTGGCGCAGAACCAGTTCCGCAAAACGCTCTTCTCAACGACACGCAGAATCTCACTGTTTCTATTCAGCCAGGGAAAACGTACTTGTTCCATGTGGTCAATATTGGTGCCTTTGCTGGACAGTATCTCTGGTTCGAGGGTCACAACATGACAATAGTCGAAGTTGACGGCGTCTTCACTGACCCCGCCGAGACTTCTATGATTTACATCTCAGCAGCGCAACGATACAGCTTCTTGCTTACCACCAAGAATGATACCTCAACCAATTACGCTTTTGTTGGCAGCATGGACACTGTACGTAGCCTCACATGAACCGGTTTTATCTATACTGAATCACTGTAGGATTTATTCGATGTATTACCGGAGGATCTCAATTGGAATGCAACCGGATGGCTGGTCTATGATGACTCCAAGCCTATGCCGGAGCCAGCAGCCGTGGACTCTTTGGATCCATTTGACGACTTTACCCTGGTACCGGTCGACAAGAAACCTCTCCTGCGAGATGCTGACCAGACCATTACCTTCGTACGTATTCTTCCGAAGCTTGAGGTCGCTTTACTGTCATGAGCCAATCTTGGAGCCCTGGAATCATTAATTCTAACTTGGGACAGGATGTTGTCATGGATAATTTGGGCGATGGGCGGCCATAGTAAGTGCATGATACTTTGTGTTCGTGTTTAGCGCTAATGATACAACAGTGCCTTCTTCAACAACATTACTTGGGTCAAGCCAAAGGTCCCTACATTATATACAGTCATGAGCACTGGCGAAGCAGCTGCCAATCCCTTGGTATATGGAGAGTTTTCTCACTCTTTCGTACTTGACAGACATCAGGTCGTAGAAATTGTGGTAAATAACCTCGGTAAGTGTAACAAGCAACCATCCTTGCACAAGAAGCTGAAGAATTTCAGATTCTGGAAAGCATCCATTCCATCTCCACGGCCACAATTTCCAGACGATCGTTCGCTCCGACGACGGAGCGGGATCTTTCGATGTAACAAACTCCAGCCAGACCAATTATCCTGCGATCCCCATGCGAAGAGATACTGTTGTTCTACATCCTGAGGGCCACATGGTTCTACGCTTCGAAGCTGACAACCCAGGAGTCTGGCTTTTCCATTGTCACATTGAGTGGCACATGGATCAAGGGCTAATTGCAACCATGATCGAAGCCCCGTTGGATGTACAAAAGTCTCAGACTATCCCACAGAATCACTTCGACGCATGCACAGCTGGCAAGATTCCATATGCTGGCAATGCCGCCGCCAACACGGAGGACGTCCTTGACTTGAAGGGTGCTAGTAAGGCACCGAAACCTCTACCGTCTGGTTTCACAGCCCGTGGCATTGTAGCTATGACATTCAGTGTTCTGGCAGCTGTTATTGGATGTGCTGTCATTGCATGGTAAGTCACCATATAAACGAGAAAATGACTCTGCTAACACACTCAGGTATGGTATGGCGGACATGGGAGCTGCCTCCATCGCCAGCGAGGAGCGCCGCATTGCGAACATGAACTCAGTTGGTCAAGCCTCTGTTGTATTAGGCACCTCTGCAAAATAAGATGATTTTGGCTTGTATTTCTGGATTTCTCATGGAACTTTCAGACCCCGGCGTTCTTGCATTTTCAATAAGTTATCGTGAGAGCGGGGCGGAATTTGCTGATCCTTTAATGAGGCTAGAATAGGCCAATAGATATGTAGACCTTTGCAGAGACATGACGATGACCCCTATGGTAGTTAGTTAGTCGATAATTGAGCTGTTTATCCTTAGTCCCCAACTTATGTTGTCTGCCGTTGAGGAGAGTCCTTGGACTTTGAAATCCTTGTTAGATGGTTGGAACATTTGTGTAGCTCTCTAAAGGATTGTTCTCTCTCTCGGTCATTCTTTTTCGATTTTTGTGACGTGATTCGTCTTTCTTGTGCGATCTTTGGTACAAGGGGAAACCGAGGTTACAATGCGACAAAGCGAAGTTGTCTTGAAGCCAACCCTGTCCAAAGCTCGGCCCTGCTTTGCCGAAGTGGAGAAGCCCGTCCGCAACCTCAACGAGGGGTTCATCCATGTTTCCAGCAACTCACGATACTTCCGGTACAGTTCATCTCGAGCTTTCAATGAACTAAACATTCACAGTCCAGCATCAATTGGATACACGAGTCGCCTTTAAAGGTACTGATAACACCGAATAAACTAACATTTCGTCTGGCCTATCCTTACACCCGGAGCTACCCTACCTCCATCACCAGACCGAATTGTCGGTACCACTTCATCGGACGCATTACATCAGATGGCACGAGAACCCCTCTATCTGGGAATACTCACTGGCGACGTGCCATTGAAGTCTATGAAGCAGACGGTCCCAACTCAAGCACCGTATCTTTGAGATGGCGGGAACGAAAGTTGGACGGAAGCCGTGGTCGCTGGGAGACACCTATGGTACATCGTCTTCACTTCGCAATGAAAGTATGTCCTGCTAACAGGCTTCGCAGACTTCATTGCTACTTACCTCTGCAGACCCGATGTCCGCCCTATCTACCCTTCAACAGCATCCGGATCTAAACGCCAGTACCAGACTTCGCACGGCCGGACTGCACATATAACCCGTATCGGAACACATAGACCAGAAATACCAACTTCTACATCTATATATCCTCAATCTTTGCAGACGATTGCGGCCGGACACCGTTACTTCCACGATTATTTCGTCACGAACCTCCCATCCTCTTCTCTCCACCCAGACTCAAAGTCGTCCACTGGACCCCACCACAAGCTTCCCCGAGCAGCTTCAACACCTCATACACCAGGCAATGGGCCATCTCCCGCCGCCGCACCGCCGATGGTGGGCATGTCTCGAGAGATGACAGTTGTGCGGATCCCGCTACGCAGTGCGAAGCATCACTTCGGCGTCTCTGTTTCACGCGGAACTCGACCCTACAACGAGGACACATACCAAGCTGGCACATTGGAGATACCCGCATTTGCGAAACGGGCGCCTATCAGTCTGAGCAGAGCGGGAAAGTCTGCAAGCGCCACCTCTGCGGACAGTGCTAGTGGTGATCCTCAAGTATTCTACTTTGGCGTCTTTGATGGGCACGGTGGGAATGAGTGTAGTGATTTCTTGAGAGAGGAATTGCATGGCTATTTGGAGAGGACGGCGGAGACTTTTGAGCTGGCTTCCAGTCTAAAGACGGGGAAGAAGAAGGAGAGGGATCTGGGAGGGCCAAGTGCTGAGAATGGGGAAATCAGTGAGCTCGCATCAAAGGGAAGAGACAGTTTGAAGAAAGTTGAGACGAAGAGCGGGAAGGATGTCGAGCAAGATTTGAATATCCCGATCAGAGATAAGAATGGGAAAATTGAGCAGCCGCCAGCTAGTCCTGCTATTGAGAGCGAGGAGCCGGTCTCAATCGAGTCGAACAAGCCTAAGGCGATAGAGCTGGAGCGGTCACTGGTTGCACAATGGAAGGAGACTGTTGGCGGATACTTCAGGCGTTTCAGACCGGAATATTTTAGCCTGCCATCTTCGTCAGGTGAAGAGCCAGCGGTCGAAACGCCCATATCCATCGAGACAGTCCTCATGTATGCCTTCCTCAAAGCAGATTTGGACTTTGTCACCGCACAGGCTCAGAAGCCAGATCCAGAGAACAACCACAGCGATAAACCTCTGAACGCAGACGACATACTGGGCCGACCAGCTCACCTCTCCTCCCAACACCGCATTGGCGGACCTACCCGTTTCGTCGGCGGCTCAACAGCGTCCATTGTCCTCATCTCCACCCCAACGCCCACTCCGTTCTGGCACCCCGCATCCCCCTCTACCATCGTCGTTGCTCACGTAGGCGACACACGTATTCTCCTTTGCAACACTGCCACCGGCCTCGCCATTCCCGTAACCACAAACCACCACCCCAGCTCTCCTGTCGAAGGCGCCCGTCTTCGTCGCTACGCCGCAACATTTGTCACCGACTCCTTCGGGGAGGAGCGCATGTCTGGGCTTGCTAACACGCGTGCCTTCGGCGATATGCGCTCCAAACGCATCGGCGTGTCAGCCGAGCCTGAAATACGCCGTGTAGAGCTCGCACCTGCGGAATACAGTTTCCTGGTTCTGGTCAGTGATGGTGTCAGTGGGACGCTGACGGATCAGGAGATTGTGGATGTAGTCAAGGAGGCGAAAACGCCGGAGCAGGGGGCGAGGGATGTGGTGGGATTTGCGACGGAGGTTAGTAGGGAGGGGGATAATGCTACCTGTCTTGTTGTGCGGTTGGGAGGCTGGGAGAGGAGGATTGAGGGTGGTATGGGGAGTATGGGGACGAAGGAGGTGAGAGATTTCAGGAAGGGCGATGCGTTGGATCCAAGGAGGGGAAGGACGTGAGCTGGATCTCCTGGCTGGGATGGAAAGGGAGAAGAGGAAGGATGGCGAAGAGACATTTAGCTTTATTTGCGCGCATACATGCATAAGCGAGCGAGTGTCGAGTGTATCTAGTCACTGTAAATACGATGTATATCCATTTAGAGCCTTGATCCAACTTAATGATTGCGTGTGGTGGCCCCTCTTGTTGATACCCAATCCCTGCATTGAGCTTAGCGAGATGTTAGAAGCTCATCGATCTAGAACTTCCACATAGCTTACTGTAGTCAAGCTGGTATAGCGGATTACTCGCGGCTAGAATTTCCTGGCTACTAAGCTCATTTTGGAGTCGTTGTTACTTTAAGATTTTCAGGTCTAGACTTGCTGAGACAGTACTCCATGGTATATTATGTATCCGGAATGCCTGCCTCTTCATTGAGATTTACTTGATACAATAAGGTGTCAGATCTACGTCGTAAAACAATTACCGAATTCCGATCTGGAGAGACAAGGTGCCTCTCTTCTTTTTGTTCCGCTGTTTTGCTTATAGTCCGTATCCAAGTATGCTGCAGGAGCCGAAATATGCCCTAAGATACCCTGAGCCTTGAGCTACCAATAGACTCGCCCACCGTTTCACGTTGCCAGCATCAAGTACGATCATTTTTTTCATTTCTATTTTTTGACTGAGCTCATGTTCATGATGCCAAGTTCTGGAGTACAACTTGCCAAATGGCAAGAAATCGCAAAAGCCCGCGATGTCTCCCAACCGTGACCCCCGTACCATGCAATCAATCAAACTCCTTACGCTCTCGACATAACACCCCAAGCACGAATGATGTTGTCGGTGTAACCAGCGAACAAAGTCTGTCCATCTCCGCTCCATGCCAAGCTGACACACTCTGGCTCTCTGCTCTTCTTGCCAACGGCCTGGAACTCTGGCTTCAACTCATCAACCTTGCTCTTCTTCTCCAAGTCGAAGATGATGATGCTGCTGGAGGTGGCGGCGCAGAGCCAGTATCTGTTGGGGGAGAAAACGAGGGCGTGGATCTCATCACCAGCGTTCAAGGAGTAAAGGTGCTTCGACTCGTTCAAGTCCCAGAGCATTGTAGTTCCGTCCTTGCCACCGGAAGCGCAGAGAGATCCGTCGGGGGAGATGGTAACGGTGTTGATGTAGCCGGTGTGTCCGATGTGGTCGGTCTGCAGTCGGCAGGAAGAAAGCTCCCAGACCTGATCATAGAAGGTTAGCTAGAACTCTATGATAGACATATGCGCTTCAAATTGGGACATGCGAGATTCTTTTATCAGAGCATATGGTGATGGTTTGTCTCATGGCCTGGTCTCCCAGGCTCTGAAGTAGCAAATACTTTATAAGTTGCGTAGCATCATATGAATCTCGCACACCCGTGTCTGAACCGCAAATTGGAGGTTTCCTCACCTTAACAAGCTTGTCCCATCCACTGCTGACAATGACTGGGTTCTGGGGGTTAGGGCTGAATCTAACGCAAGAAACCCAATCGGCGTGTCCCTTCTCAGTGATAGTGAACTTGCAGTCACCGAGGGTGTTCCAGAGCTTGATTGTGCGGTCGCGGGATCCAGAAACGATTTGTCTGTTGTCGGCGGAGAAGGAGACAGAGAGAACATCGTTGGTGTGTCCGACAAATCGGCGGGTGGTGGTACCGGTGGAAAGCTCCCAGAGGCGGAGAGTCTTGTCCCAGGAGGCGGAGAGAGCGTAGGCACCGTCAGAAGAGATGACCTGAAAGAAAAGTCTCAGTAAAAGAGTCTGCCGTCCATTCTGTTCCACCACTTACAACATCCGACACAATGTGGCTGTGGCCGTGAAGAGATCGCTTTGGGTATCCGTAGGAGCTCTCGTCACGGGTAAGGTTCCACTGAATAAGGGTCTTGTCGCGAGATCCGGAGAGCAAGCTGCATTGTGTTAGAATTGAAGCTGTTGATTGTGGTGGAGGGGATGGTAGAAAATTGAAGTTGGAGATTTCGCGGGGTTTACTGACAGGTTTGGGTTCTCGAGGGAGGTTGCGAGGGACGTAACCCATCCGCTGTGGCCCTCAAGGGTACCCTTAAGAATGAGTTGCTCGGTCATCTTGAGGGATTGTGTGGTCGTTGCTCAATCGATGTTGCGACGAGGAGGTTGAAGAAGAGTATCTTGAGAATTTACGGCTGTGGGATTAAGCGAACGGAATATGGCACTAGTATGGACTGGGGTGCGGCAACTGTATTGGCCCGAAATAGCTGGACATTGATGACATGCCCATGCCTCAATTATTGAACTGGATAATGATAGAAATGCCATATTTTTGATCAAGGAAAATAGATTTGTATCTTCTGTATTAGCTATTGTTTATCACTTGGAGTTTATCTCAAGTGACTTTGTGCTTGAGAATGCTCATTTTGGCCTGGTCGGCACTCAGAAACGATGTATGGCAGATAACAAATATTTCCGTACCGCATCAAACATTGTAGTGCACATGACGAGGGACGTTACATCACATTGGATAGAGATGTGCTTGTCAAGTAATCGGCTGTATTCTAGCAGAGCAGTTCAAGTCTGTGGTGTACCTACCTCTATCCGGCCAGCTCGGGCAGTCTCCCATCGCCCATAAACAATACCTAGGTCAATCTGATAACATAAATGATATCGTGACATAAGTTTACCATACAAGTGTGAATTTGAATGCCTGTAGATGAGTTTTGTAATGAAAGCAAAACTCGGAAATTGCGGAACATTGATTGCTAGGTTCTGACCATGTAGTACTGTCTCCACGGGAGGCTCAGAAGACACGCTGTACAATAACATGCCTTCAAGATCAGGCTGTGCTTCATGGCATTATTCTCGCCCTTTTGGTCTAAAGCTGCGAAGCCGGAGAAGCGGAGCAACATAAAATTTAAAATGGAAGAAGTACGTCCAATTGACCACTTGACCGTAGTCAACATTCGACAATTCATGAGAACAATCATGTGTGAAGCCGAGAGAACCTACCAGCTCCATTTTGGCCACTCTGACGTTCCGGAGACTTTTAGTGGATGCCCAACAATCAGGCTGCCCGTCTTCAAATTTGCCATTCCGAGACCATGCGATCTCACAGCAAGCCACCCCTCTTCCTCTTGTATAAGCAGATGTGCAGGACGCCAATATTAGAGAGAAAGGTTTCGAAGAAGGCCAGGATCAGAAACGGGTATGCATTGCCAAAGGTCCGTCGATGTTGGTAATGTACAGCTTAATATCCCTCTATGCCCCGCGATCAGCCCCTCCTGGGCTCTCCAAACATCCATGATTCCAAACATCCATCATTGCCTTCGAAAATTGACCGTCGACCCATCTACTTCTTCAATACATCTATGCCGCGGCATTGGCTGCTCTCTGGTCCTCCAACTTCGAGTAATATGCGTCTCGCTTGGCAACGGCTGGGACGTGGTATCCGTACCTGAGGTGGACGATTAGCTGGGGAACGTTTGAATTGAATCGAGGGCGCGTAAGTCATACCAGAAGGCGTATCCAAATGATGTTCCGAGACCTAAATCCAACATCAGCCCACGTTCATTCTTATTGCCCATTGCACCGCCCCAGTGCCCCCAAAGATCCTGAACACGATGCCCAGTAGATCCATTACTCCCGCCGATCCAAGTTCCGTTACTCACCGAAAGCGACGCTGAGGTCAAGGACGAGGCCCCGTCGGAGCATCTGGAAAGAAAGTCAGTTCATGAACCCAAAGCTTTATTCAGGAGCTGCAGATTGCTCCAGTGGCCTTCTGAATGTACAAGTTACTTACTCCGGTAATTGGTCTGATTGCCATTGTGTGGGATGTATGAACTCTTTGGGGAAAGCTCTCAATTGTGTTTCTTGCACGTATGTTTCTCAAAGGAGCTCTCGTCTGAGGTTGGAAATCGCATGATTTGGTTCGGCACTAATATCCACGTGATCGTGCACTGACCAGTCCGCAGGAACGGCCGATTCGCTCTGACATCGAGACTTGAAAGCGCGAACCGTCGAATGCGACGAGGGAGTTTGGAAGCGAATCTCAACTCAACTGCTTACTGTCTGGGATTGTGGTATGGATATAATCGCCGTCTCGCTCTGAAGACCTTGCTTCGACAACGCACACCCAATTCTACGAACTTGCGACCATGGCTCCCATCTCCCCCATTTCGATCTCGAAGAAACGAGCCTCCCCCTCACAGAGCGATGACAGCCTCTCGGATGAGCCCACATCGAAGAGGAGACGAGTTGAGATTGACATGCCTGCTACGCCTCCTCCAGAAGAATACTTCGATGCCAAAGCTCAAAATATCACAATGTTCGACGACGATCCACACCAACTGCTATCGCGCTCAGTTGCCTTGGCTCTAGAGCATGTGGGGTTTACAGGAGCTTCTCCAGAAGCACTGGAAGCCTTTTGTTCTGAAGTGGACATCTGTTAGTATACCGAACTGTCAGCAGTTTCTATGTACTGACATCCCATCAGATGCGGAGCATTTCCTCTCCAAAGTGACGTCCTCGATGCTCAATTGCAGGCGGTCCCTCCCAACGCCTCTTGACTTCAAATATGCACTATCCGAATTCGACATCCCGATCGCATCTATAGAACCTCACCTCAAACCACCAATACCTAAAAGCAAGTTGCTGATACAGCTGGAACCCGCGCCTCCTACAGAACTGGGCATGCCTTCCTCAGAGAAGCTGCTGGGAGATGCTCTGAGTGGTGAATCAGACAAGAAGTTGAAACCATATATACCAACACGATTTCCGTCTTTTCCAAGCAAGCACACATATAAGTGGACGGAGAAGGAAAACGGGCTACAGACAGACCCAAGGAGGATCAGAGAGGAGGCTGCAAAAGTTGCTAGGCAAAGCGAGGAAGCGCTACGCCGGTTGACAAAAGTGGCCAAAGCAGGGAAGGAGAAAGATGTCAAGAAAACTGCGAGCAAAGACCCGAAAAGCAAAGAAAGACATGAGATGTGGGAGAAGACCATGGGAAAGCTGGTGACGAGCGAAGTACAAGCACCAGCAAAAGAAAGCGTCGATGATAACGATCGAGGCCTGATCGTTAACGCAGACCGGAATTTCTACAGGAAAGGAGCGCTGGCGAAGAAGAAGCATGCTCCAGTGCTACTGGAAGGGTTATGAAGTATGAAATTTTGCTTTGGAGTTGGGCTTTGGATGCATGAAAGCAAGGCGTTTAAGGAACATCGATTCCAGGTTGGCATTGCATTTGCATCGGAGCTATGGGCACCAGAGGCTGGACTGCGCCAGCAGAGACTGTAATAATATTGTTGTATAATTTAACCTCAAGTCGTCGAAGGAGACTTAAATTGAGCAAAAGCCCATTTGTAACATCCTACATTGCCCTATATGCACCACGGCACACGAACACTCAGACTGAACCACAAGGCTACCCAACTCCCAAACTCCTCCAGACCTGAAATCTGGCGTAGAACACTCAAAAGTACATGTCATATAGACTTTGCCTTCTTGCCCTCCCAAGCCGTCGTCTCAATCATAAAAGTCCCGCGCCGATCCTTACACCTACATCACCATGAAAGTCAGCCTCATTCCTCTCACTACTGAACCTCTTCCCACATCTCCTCTCCTCCCATCATAATTACACCTCCCTCCCCAAGCAAACTCACCGTCTAAATAACCTCTCCACTGGCCAACACCTCGTAACACTCTCCCTCGTAACGGGCTTCTCAACTTCACAATCATACTGCCACATCTCCAGCAACTCACAGGCTTTCAAATCGCCCTGGAAATCCTTCCGCGCTTTGCCGCGCGTGTTGATCTGTGAGCGGAGGGGGAGTTCAGAAGCTGGAAAGACTTCGACGAAGGGTGCCATGGTCGTGAGTGGTGATTGAGGGAGTGAGGAAGTGTGGTTTTTGATTCTGGGTTGAGGGCGCTTGTCGGAATAGCGAGTGAGGAGGGTTAGAGTTGACGAGGGAAAGTTATCGGAAGGGAATTGGAAGATGGCAACGATGATATCATCCACTGAGGTTCATGGTGCAAGGTTGCTGAGAGAGATAGCTGCCGAAGAAGGGAGTTTGGAAGATGTAAGTCTCTATTCCAACTCTTCTCTCACACCTTCTTTTCCATCGTCCTTCTCCGTTTTAGGTCACATGAAAGTCACATGCATTTCATCCATTCCCTCATGCCCCTTTCTTCTTCTTCTTCCTCCTCCTCCTTACTTTCTGCTTACTTGTCCCATACTGACACCTCTCTTACAGCTCCTCACCTCCCTCCGCACAACTCTCATCCCCAACCCACCCCGAACAGGCGTCCCAGACCTGGACTCTCTCTGGTCGACCCACGGCAGCAAACTCTCCATCACAGGCCGCACCCTCCCTCTCCTCCACCAAATCCTAATCCACCTCGTCTCCCCAGCCCATTTAAACGGTACCATCGCACTCGTAGACCTCACGGGTCATTTCTCGCCTTCTCATTTACTGTCTCCAACCCTATCATCAATATCGATATCAACATCCACCCAACCAGGAAATCTAAATCCGACTTCAAATCTCAGGAATGAAAGGGAAAGATCTGATAGTAGATATATCTCCAAAGAAGACCTTCAACACATCCATGTCTTTCGCCCCACCAAATCCTCTCTTGCTGCCACTCTCGCCAGCATAGAATCGTACATGCTGTACGGCGCTCACCGCAGTCACGGCCGGGAATGGCTCGGTGTGATTGTGAATGGTGGGGTAGGCGGGGATATCAATTTTGGGTGGAGAGGGTGGCTCAGGGTTGAGAGGGAAAGTGTTGGGGCATTTGGAGAGGGGGTTAGTGTTGAAGAGGTGTTCTTTGGGGAGAGGGGGCGCAGAGCAGAAGTTGTAGATCAGAAAGGGTGGAGGGCGGAAGATGTTAGCGCTGGGGGTGGTGGAGTGGACTTTGCCTGGCGATGAGGGGACTGAGGGACTTTGCTGTGTTTTTCGAGGTATTACGACTATTTAGCTTCGATGTGAGTGTTGCTATGGGGAGAGCGTCACTGGTTGCTGTGGAAAAAAATCGAAGATGTCACGCTACAAGTGGCAAGAGGGGAACATCTCGGGTCTTAGAACTCTGAAATTGCTTCATTGTCGATCTATAAACGCCGGCATGAGATGCTAGATATGTATCCTTTGCAGCATCAACTCGATGCCAGCAACCCCGAAAATAGGACAAGCCTGCCTCAGACCTTCCATCCAAGCCCGTCATGATTTAGGTCTGCCATTTCCATAGTATTGAGCCAATCCGTCCTTCTCAACTTCCCGAGGAAAATCTGTGGACATATTCTTCCTTCCGTCTTACTTTAAAAAATGGCATGTGCCAATTCCCAGTCACTCTGCTTCTAGTCGCTGTCATCCTCCCACTTCTTAACATCCGGATACGATGCCAACGCTGCCTGTCTCTGTCTAGCCGACTCGTCCAGCGGACCCATAACCTTCATCACACTATCCCTATACCTGATCCTGAAGTACCACGCCACAACATTGTGAAGACCCTCTGCATTCTTCCACTCGTTACGAATCTCTTCAACAATAGCAAAAACTGCAAAATCGGTGACGGAGATTGTAGAGCCCGCGATGTATGGCGCTTCGAGAGCGTAGGCTTCCCAGACTTTGAACTCGCGCTGGAAGGGCTTGACGTTAAATGGTTGCGCTCGCCATTTCTTTTGCAAGCCAACAGATTGCTGGAGGCGAGTAAATTGGCGGCCGATGTCGACTTGGGACTTCGGGCTTGTGGCGGACTTAGAGCCGTAGACTGCATCGAGGTAGAGCATGATTGCTAGATCGCCTATCACTGTGGTCTTGCTGAGGTCGTTATCGACAAATTTAATAGGCAGACTCTCTGGAATTTCTGGTGCACCATGGTGCGAGCTGCCGTCTTTCCATGTAAACAGTGGTGAGAGTTGGCCTTCGGTCCATTCGATATTGAGCTCGGCGAGATATACCTTGACACGTAAATCCGCAGTAACATCTCCAGACAGGAACAACTTTCGGGTGTTAGAGATGTGCAGCACATCGAAGCCATCGCCGTAGGATGCCTTCCAGTCAAATTCTGTCGACTGGTTTTCCTTGCCGAAAGCCTTGAGCATCTTCTCAGCTTCTGGTGTACTCCCGTTGATCACAGTCCTCGCTTTCTCCTTAGTCTTCGCAACAGCACCTTGGCCCCAGATCTTTGTCTGGTCTTTATCAAGGTATGTTCCAATGAGTCTGAACGTCAAGGAAATACGACCGCCTTGGTAGGCCAGCTCCTCCGCCATCTTCTCGCTCGCCAACCTCTTGTCTTGTCGGATCCCATGAAGCCAACGCATGTTCGTGACTAAGCCCATCTTACACATTGAATTGTGAGGTAGCCCTGCTCTGGTCGCTTTCCGAGGCTCAATTACTTCCGGAGCAGGCTCACTTCCTTTCTGTCTCTTGGTGCGGAAGACCATTGTTCTCTGAGCACCCAGACTGACATTTGCAATGAACGTCTCTGGAACGATATCCAGGGTCTTGTCACTATGCTCCGAAATATAATCCGATCCATTTCGATAGAACTGGATCAGGACATGGTTGACCTCGTGTCCGAGATGCTTTTCAACTTGCTTTTGAATGAGCGAGACAGTCGGAGAGAATGGTAGCAAAGGTGGGGATTCGTCTGCTGGATGTCGATACACAGGAATACTACCATCGTCCGCAACTGAGCCTTGAACAGCTACCAGACGTGGAACATCGCCGCCTTGGTGTGACATCTTCTGCCATTGTACCTCGTCACGAATCCTCTCGAAAATGCCGTCGGCAAGTTCATCATCCAGAAGATTTCTGATTATTGTCGTGTCACCCTCGCATAGAGCAGGTGATCCATCCTCACTAGAAGACTCTTGCTCGGCCTCAACGGCATAGTCCGGGTGTACAGCGATGGCACCCATTGCTGCCGTTAGCTTAGCCATTTCTAGATCCGCTTTCGAGCCAGGTTTTGGTGGTTCTGACGTCTCTTTGGTCGAGGAGGTATCTTTTGTCTCCTTTGTCGCTTTCGGTAAGTCTTCGAGTGCCTTTGTTGCCGCTTCCAATGTTGCTGCTGTTGACGCGTTACTTTTCTCAGAGGATGGTCCCGCAGCTCCCGGCTCTTTATCTGATGGTTTCGGTGGATTTGAGGGCCGTCGACGGGTTCTAATTTTCTGTCTGACTCTATCGCGTTTCTTTTCAGGTTCTGCTGGTTTTGAGGGAAGTTGAAGGTCTTCTGAGTCATTGCTCTCAGCCCGCTGAGAGCTTCCAGCACTTTCGGCAGCCACTATAGATGGTGGTCCAGTAGAACCCGTGGCTTTCTGCTTGCCTGCTGACCTGTCCTTTTTCAGATTGAGACTGGACATCAGCTGCTCGAGCGTGGAATTGGTTCCTTTCTGGCCTGGCCGTGGCTGGTTGTTCCTAGGGGGTGGCTGCTTTTTCGCTTTCTCCCGCAACTCCTGTGCTAGCTCCTCACTTGATATTATATCGCAACCAGTAAATTCTATTAGTCGACGTAGGGCCTCATCGTGCCTCTCCTTACTCCGGTAACCAAGACAATCCTCGACAATAGTAATAGCATAACCGTGTCGTGCTGCATCCATCGCAGTTGCAAAGACACTGATGTTTGTCAGAACTCCACAGATGAATATCTCCGTCACAAACTTGGCTCGTAATATCTGCACAAGATTTCCATCTCTGAAAGCAGAATAATACGTTTTCTGAAATATCAGATCCTTCGTTGCATCCACAGCCTTGAGGATTGGTTGAACAAAATTCGTGTTCGGGGACATGGCCAAAACGACCTGCGGGAGCTTGCCCGGTTTGACAGTGAGATATGTTTCCGTAACTGGGTCATCGTCCTCGTCCAGAGCCAGTATCGGGCCACTCTCTACTGTATGCCCACTGCCTTCTTTTTTCTCCAAGCCATCCTGTGGCTTAGATCCTCGAATTCCACCCAAGTTATTATCATCTCCTCGCTTTTCCAAGTTCAACTCGGAATCTGTAACAACACTTTCGCTCTCTCCATATGGTTCATTGACTGGCCGCGACTCCTCAAAACAACTTCGAATCCATATCACATTGCCAGTAACTCGGAAGTCAGGCACGAGCTCTGCTACCTTATCGAGGAAGCCTGAAGGGCTTCCAACTGGCAAAATCGCATCGGGGCCGACGAAGTCATTTTGGAGATCGAGGACCAGCAGTGCCGAGCGGGTTTGCACAAACGGCAGACTTTGGGCGTCGATTTGGAACATGTCTGGTAAACTGGAGGGCACACATCAGTAAGCATTTGGTGAGGCAGTCAGAGGTATATTTTAAGAGATATCTATCTGCATCTGTCTGCAGGCGCAAGGGTAATGGCCGCGGAAGTTCAAGGAAGATCTGTGATGCCCACGCGACTTTAATTGGGGACGACGCAGGCTTACAGATGATGGATTGTGATCCGAACCCTTATTTATCTGCATGCATCGGGCATTCGCCGACCAGGTCAATACAGCCGCCAGATTCGCAGAGAGAGCAAGGCGTCACACGGCATGGTTGTTCGATTCTGTAGGTAGGCTACCGGTACTCATCTGGGCAACGATGATGCATTGATGAGTTGACTGTCCGACGTCTGTCTGCAGCAAGAAAAGACAGGCAGATGCATTGTTGAAAGTCAGAGTCAGGACGGACAGAGCCGGGGAGGGGAAGGTTTTCAGAAGTTTGATGGCAGGCCAGGGCAGGGCAGGGCAAGGCAAGAAGAGGGCAGGGGGCAAGGCAGGGCAGACAAGGATCTAAAGGACAGGGAGGAGGCATGGAAGTCTTTCGGCACAGGGAACAGTGGACGTCACGTCAGGCTGAACGTTACTCGATCTGGCCTTTTTAGTTGTCGATAATTGTTGATTGCCATTATAGACAATTAAGCATAATTGCCCAAAGAAGATCTTTTGCTGTCATTATGGAGGGGCAGCGTCTTGGTGATTGGGCCAAGAGATGCTTCTAAAACATCTGGAGGGGGACAGCCGTTGAGACTACATGGATGGTGCAAATCATAGCAGAAAGCATCAGAGGAAAAGAAAAGCCAGCGGCAATTCTTTAAACTCAGTCTCACAGAAATCTGCGGATACTGCACTTTGCACTGCACTGCACGTACTTCACTTCATGTCCTGCTTCTGCTGCAGCTCGGGGACTTGGCACACTTCTTTCAAGCCCCAGGCACTCCGTTCTGTTGCTCCTCACTGTCCTCAGCGTCAGGTCAAACCATTGCACATGCAAAGCCAGCGAATAATTGTCGCAGCCCTCGACAGCTGTTACGCCCGAATGGAGAATTAACCCCTCCATGAACCACACCTCGTCGGCTGCGGCGTTGTGCCGGTGTAGAAGCCACACTCATGATTGGCGCTGCAAGCTCACGGGTGTGTGATATCCTGGCTGTCTGCTGCATACGAGGACGCAAGCACGAGTCTGCACGATTTCGCTGCTGCAAGCCCCCAAAAGATGCGAGGCTATCTCATGTACCGTATCTATCGCGAACATTGTGGATGAAAGGGGGGAAGAGGAGTGAGACTTCCGGCCGCAGATCTAGGTATAGTGCCCAGACGGATGTGCAGATCATCAGCGGCCACGAGCCCGCGACGATTTAGCAAATATAAAAATACTTTAACCCACTCCTTGTTGGCTTCATTCGGCGGTGAAGTTCATGAACGGTCCTTTTGACGGTACGCTTTCCACCGCCTTGTTTGCCGCATTGGAACTCGTTTCGACTTCATCCGAGGGCCGGCACGAAAAGACATTTTGAGCCATTAATGGTGGTCACATATTATTCCTGATCCTTGTTAAGCTGACGATGTTGTTGGTTTGGGGAGGACAAAAGTGGACGTGCTGTATCGAGAACCAATCGTTATTAGACATTCGGAAGAACGTTTGGCCCGGCGAGTATTGACATTCGGTTGGTTACCGAGAGCAGTTGTGTACCAAAGTCTCAGGTTGTGTCATTTCTCGAAGAAGTACTGCTTGCGAGGTATCATGGCCTTCTGTTGTACAATCCGGCACACTACCAGTCGGCTAGAGACTGAACCCTCTCATAACCCTAGATTATTGTGGAAGGTTGACCAAGGGCTTGCAGCCTTCGTAAACCAGCCAATGTATCAAGGCAGCTCGAGACAATGAACAAGCTCTGCGCCACGCCCACAGATAGTTGGTACTTTGTCGCCCGAATGTCCTCGCTTGGCATCTTCTCCGAGGAAAACTTGCAGCATCCAACGGATCAACTTGACCGCTCCTTAGCGAAGCGTTGAGTCGCCACATACATGCACAAAGACACAAACAAGAAACAACTAAATGACACGGAGGAAAAGCTGCATGGCCTCGAGAACACTGGAAGCAGGTATCGTGACCTTTCATCATGTGCCGCTTACGTACGCAAGGCTCACATGCCTCGGTTCAGAATGGTTGACAGCTCGGCTGCGGCTAGCTTTACCCCGGATTATTCTGTCAATATCAAGCTTACACCTTTCAGACAATACCTTTCTGTCTTCATATGTAACGGTTTTGCAAGAAAATATACAAGCAAAGCGTACCCCAGATATCTTCAATCGTATTCAGCCAGTATTATTTCCAACTCCAGCTTGCACTGAATAACCCCTCAACAACCCCTCGTCCACACCTCACAATGGCATCTCCAAGTTACAAACATTTCCTGGTCTCGAGGCCTCTTCCCAATGTAGCTCACGTCCAAATCAATCGACCCGCGAAACTAAACGCCTACCATGAAGAAATGTGGATCGAGATGAAAACCGTCTTCGACACACTCTCCCTCAGCCCTGACGTCCGCGCCATCATCTTCTCGGGAGCTGGCGATAAAGCGTTCACAGCAGGACTAGATGTACAAGCTGCCAGTCAACAAGGGGTTCTCAAGCAGCAGGAAGGAGCGGCAGATGTGGCGAGGGTGGCGGTGGGCATTAAGAGACATGTGCAGGAGTTCCAGGACTGTGTTAGTAGTATCGAGAAGTGCGAGAAACGTATGTACTGCTTGTTTCCTTTCCCTTCTTCCTCGGCTCTGATCCATTCATTGTTCTCGCCCAATTGCTAGATCAGATCGTTACATTCGTAAGTTCTACAGCTGATCAATGGTATAGCCGTAATCTGCGTCCTCCACGGCTTCTCCTTCGGCCTCGCAATCGACATGTCCAGCTGCGCCGACATCCGGATCTGCACAAAAGACGTAAAGCTCGCCGTGAAAGAAGTTGACATCGGTCTCGCCGCCGACATAGGCACCTTAACTCGCCTCCCCAAAATCGTCGGCAACCACTCCTGGATCAAAGACGTCTGTCTTTCCGCGCGAGTCTTCGGCGCAGAGGAAGCCTACCGAGTCGGCTTCGTCAGTCAGGTACTGGAGAACAAGGAGAAAGCTGTGGAGACTGCGCTGAAGATGGCGGAGCTGTTGGCGAGTAAGAGTCCAGTGGCGGTGCAAGGTACGAAGGAGCTGTTGAATCATGCGAGGGATCATACGGTTGCGAGCTCGTTGAGGTATACGGGGGTTTGGAATAGTGCGGCGATCCAGACGGAGGATGTGACGAAAGCGATGTTGTCGGGGATCAAGAAGACAAAGCCGAGATTCGAGAAATTGTAAATAGAGCGGGAAAATAGACTAGCTAATGAACTGTACGATCTATCATCATGGAGTCTGCCTGGGCAACATTATAAATATTGTTTGCAGCTATTATGTAGAAGTCGACAAAACATGGTGCGCTGCATACAGCTCCTTGTCTATGAATCTCTCTTATTCAACAGCCAATGTTACCAGATGCAACAGTGACCCTGGATAAAGCACTACTGAGTAGCAAGCTCATGTCCCAGTATTATCGGCTGTATTGGGTCTTGCCAAGTTTTGAGTTGATGGGGCCAGGACATGACTGGAGCTCGGCAAATCGACGATGAGTCGCCAATACAACTTTAACAGACAGCACACTTATCAAACGTCTCTCACATCATAACCTTGGCAGGTAGGTTATCTCATATAGGTTTTAATGCAAACACCATCTAATTTATTCCATGTATACCTATATTCAGCTCCAGCCGACGATGCCAAACACACTTTCTCAGCATCGGGTATAATTCTCCTTGCTTTGCTCACCACCACTTCCAAATTCTTACAAGTCCTCAACCCCAGCACCTTAGACCTGTCCAGCATTCTTCTCCAAAACACTCGACTCCTGACTCCCATTTCCAATCCCGTCCAAACCTCCATTCTCGATTCCCCTCACCTCCCCGCCCTTCACACCCCCCTGATGAGCCACACTCCCCACCCTCTCAGCATGCTCATCCGTATTAACGTAATCCACCAACAACTCCCCATGCTTCCCATATCTCAACGGCTCATCCCTCGCCGTCTTTACGACATCGAACCAGCCCCTCCACCCCTTCGTCGTCTTGCGGAATATGCTGTCGATTTCCTCAAGCGAGCGGTATGCTGTCTCGGGGTAGAAGAAGTAGACTACGGGGAAGATGAATGCATTACTATATCAAATGTCAGTCATTGACTCTAGGACTTCTGATGTTTGGGAAGAGGACGAGATGAGGATGGGATATGATGAAAGGGTAGGAAGTGCTTACATAACCGCAAAAATAATATACGTCTGGTACCCAATCGACGTAAACGAAACCGGCGTGATCATCACAACCATAAAATTAAATGCCCAATTCGCACTCGTGCTCAGCCCATTAGCAGGGGCTCTAATCTTCAACGGCACGATCTCAGCTGGGTACAGCCAAGTCATGCCTAGCCAACCGACAGCAAAGAACGTGTTGAAGACGAAGAGCATGACTGCTGAGATGATACCGGGTGCTGAACCGCCTTGGTTGACTTGTGACATGTAGTTCATACCTGCCAACAAAGCCATGGATCCGGACATGCCTGCTGCGCCAAATAGCATGAGCTGTCTACGGCCGAATCGTTCGATGGTGTAGACAGCGATCCAGGAGGCGAGGAAATACTCGGTTCCGTTGGCGGCGGCGAGGATCCGAGCTGTTGTTCCACCTAGACCAATGTATTCTTCATAGATGGTTGCAGCATAATAGGTAATCAGGTTGATACCGCTAATCTGCTGGAAAACCTGGTTCACATAACCAAGAACGACACGGTGGAACTGTCTTTCAGGTCCCATTGTGAAGAGATCTGCCCAACCGTGTTCTTTCATTTCGAGAACGGTGTCTTTGATCATGGTGAACTCGATGGTCACGAGTTGATCGTCAGCTGGGAGATCAGCCAGGGCTGCAATGACAGAAGTAGCTTCGGCTTCGTCGCCCTTGAGAATGAGCCACTGTGAAATGTTAGTACAAAAGCTTGAGACATTTGCGTATGTCGGACTTACCCTAGGAGATTCTGGCAGTTCCATGATGAAAATAAGCAACAGAACAGCGAAAACGATCTGGAAAGCAATAGGGAATCGCCATGATACACTGCTGGGCTCGAGGAAGGAGAATCCGAAGTCGATCCAGTAACTCAGTGCAATACCTCCCGTGATCATGGCTCCTTCGACCATAACCATCTTGCCTCGTTTCTAAAAGTCCAGTCAGAAAGATGGCCACAAAATGCCAACAAGGTTAAAGTCAATAAACTCACATGCGACTTAGACGTCTCAGACGCCCAAGTAGGAACTGTCGAAGTGTTCATACCATTTCCAAACCCAGTAATGATTCTCCCCACAATCAAATGTGCCAGGCTGAACGCAGAAGCTTGCAGAACGGCACCGACAATCATAATCGACGAGCCCAAGAAAATCATCTTCCTTCTGCCGAGGATGTCGCCGATGAAAATGGTGATGACTGCACCAACGAAACAGCCGACGTTGTAACTGGCAACGGAAATACCTTGGATGGTGGAAATGTGGGTGTTGCCTGGGTTATTTACTGTGTCGATCTCTGGGAACTGTCGGACCCAACTTCCGAGAGTGAGGAGTCCTCCCATCACACCTTGGTCGTAACCGAAGAGACTGGACGAGGGTTAGTTGGATTCTTGGTGGCTAGAGCTTTTGGTCTCGATATCCCAGAGCTATCTAGAGACATGGGAGAGGCTCGAATGTAGAGATTGCCATCGGAGGGTCAAAGAACTTACAGGAAGTCAAGACCAGCAATAATATTGATAGCCAGCGTCAGCTTCTGACCACGAAGGCCGAAGTATCTCCCGCCTCCAAACATGATGTTTGGGTGCTCCTAGCACAAGAGAAAAAACCCCTTCTTAAATATAAACTCAATGTTCAGAAGGAAAGAGGAATCAGGATGGCAACTACTCGAACGACGACAACAGGAGAAAGCGTCTGAACTATCCATCAACAAACAGATCCAGAACATTGGGACCCATCGATGTCTTATACAAAAAAAGGTGTTCGGTCAAGCAGCGCTTGTACACATTTGTATATTCCGAGAGCAGATCGCCTAGTCAAGTGCGACGGAATCCCTCCTAGTACCACCCTACCTGAAAGACATGACATCGTTCCTAGTCAAGGATCCCAGGCATCGAACAAACTTCGCTCTATTCCATCACTTGAAGAACATAATCCTAGCCCTGTCTCCACAGCCATGCCTCTGGAACTGACTCGTTCGTCCATGTTCTCGCGTGCCCGTGGCGTACCAAAGTTCTGCACCCTTCTTGCGACTTTCCGGAGTACAGAGTACGTGGTACGGTGTAGAAGCCCTGAGAACAGCATATCAAATATCGGCCGTTTGACTGATATTCACATCAACCATTGCCTGTAGCAGTTTGGTGGCTTGCAACTACTACATACATCCCGTCGGGTGGTGTAAGTTTTTCGCTGGTGCTTGCCCCATCGGGCTTTGAAGGCGGGGAAATTACCCCAGCCCAGCCAAGCGCTGACCTTCTTCCCCCTTCGGATTGCCGAAACAGGAATGCCGTCTCCAGAAATTTGGGGTCTCCATTCTCGGCTACGAGAAAAGGGGGGATGCTGGGGTGCTCGGATTCCCGTGCCGTGTTGAGTCGAATGAAAACATGGGCTTGTTGTGCTGTAAGCAAGCGTTGAAATTCTGGGCTCTTGCTGCCCTGTAAGCAACATTGTTAGCCACCCGTATAAGTTACGTGAAACCATTCTTGGAGCTGAGAAACTTGGTGGACGGAGCTCTGGGTTGCCAAAGAGGGAAATCCGGACAGCAAAGAGGCCGCATTTGTAGACCTCTAATGTCACAAGAACTTGTTCCATCATTGAGACCAAGGAAACAGAGGTTGCTTGGTAACCATATCAGCAGAAGAAAAAGAGCTACCACAGTATGCAGGACTTTTGATTGTGCTATTTGCTAAGAAACAGAGTATCTAGCTAGCTCGATCACTTGTCCCATTCATATCCTCCATTTTCGTCGCTAGCTCGCGAAAAAGAAGAAGCAAGTTAGGCAAAGCTACCCATCATTTATCATCAAAAGACGACCCGACGAGCAGAACCCAAGAAACGAACATCGACTCATTGTCTGTCATCCAAATGGAGAGTTGACGGAGACGACGCCCAAATCAGGTAACCCTTTACCAGCCACCGCCTCCACTATTGTAATCATCGCCAGTAGGAGCAGCAGTAAAGCCGTCACCACCAGAAACGAAGTTATCACCACCAGAGCCGAATGTATCAGCATTGTTGGAGAAACCATTGTCACCACCTCCAAAGCCGTCACCTCCGAAACCCGCATCGCCGCTCTCCTCCTTAGGAGGTTGGATGCATTTGACTGTTCGATATCAGCATTGTTTTCTGATCGTGTATGAAAAGAACTTACTCTTGGAATGGCCCTTTTCTTGGCAATTAGAACAGGTAACTCGCGACCAATCCTTTGGCTCAGTGCATTCCTTGCTCATATGACCAACTATTGGCTCGTCAGTACGTGTTCTTTCAAGATAGACCTGAAGCAAAGCATACCTCCATCGCAGTTACGGCAGATGAGTACCTTCTCATTCGTACAGTCCTGCTTTCGATGGCCAGTCTGTCCGCAATTGTGGCAGAGCCCACCGCTGCCTCCTTGAGGGCAGTCACGGCTGAAGTGACCAACTATTGGCTCGTCAGTACGTGTTTTACGTGCGGACATTGGAGCAATACATACCCTCGCTGCATTTCTTGCACTCAACACCTTCAGCAAAGCGAGGCTCGGGGCACTCCTTGGAGCTGTGGTAATATTAGCAGAGGCATGCAGCAGCAGTGGTGGAGGTCTTACCTATGGCCAGATTTCTTGCAGTTACGGCAGGCGAACTTGTCAGGACGAGGCGTTGGGCCTGTGTATAATTAGCTGATGCTACGAAAAACAGTGAAGAGGTAAGGTACAATCGCGAACACGATGACCAGTCTCGCCACAGTTGTAACAGGAAACGGATACACGGTCCTTCTCCATCTTCTCCTCGGGGCAAGATTTCTGAGGCTCCATGAGTATATGACTTCAAAAGGGTAGATTACGTATGGACAAACCTGGGTATGGCCAAGAGCATCGCAATTGCTGCACTTCGGCATCTTGCAGTCAATGGGTTGACCTGCATCAGCCAATCGCTCAAGGTTCTCATCTGGTGTTGCAGGCCAGATATCCATCTCCTTGGGAGCACGAGGCTTATCGGACCAGCGCCAGGAAATAGAATGCTTCTTGCCAAGGTTTCCTTGCAGGTCCATGTTGGTGTAAGTGGCGCTCAACTCCTTTTCGATGGCAATGAGCCAGATGGCAACCTTTTGAGTGCGGAAGGCCTCCTCGAGCTGGACGTAAGTGACATCGGGGCATGCCTTAGCATACATCTCGACAGCTTCCTTGAAATCATCTAGGTCCCGCTCGGCAACAGCTTGCTTCATCATCTCCCAAGCAACTTCGCCCGAGACATCCTTGATGTGATTTCGGTCGATCTTTCGGGGATTCTTGCAACCAACGATCTACCAATTGAATCAGACGATGAGATCATACTGGGGGGAGTAGGCTTACTTCATGTCCTTCCTCGCCGCAATTCTTGCAAATCGAGGGAGGCTTATCAGGGCAATCAGTGGCACGGTGACCGACTTATAGCACGTCAGTACATCTCTCGGCGGATGAATGTAAGCAACACATACCCTTTTCACAAACTCTGCATGTGCCTGAGATTTCACGAGGAACGGCCTCATTAGTGCACTCCTTGCTAGTGTGTCTGCAGAAGGAAAAGGTCAGCTCAAATGTCTCAGGATACTGAAAGAATATTGTATGGTAATTAGTTACGTACCCTTCCTGATTGCAATTGAAACATGGACGAGGCTTGGCTGGGTTTGGGCAGTCACCCTTCATATGTCTGCCAGACTGTCAGAATAGTTCCATAGCTACAGTGCAATTGAACAAACTTACCCAGCTTCGCCGCAATTGAAGCAGCCGCCGCCTGAAGCTCCACCTCCGCCACCGCCAGCCGAGTCACCAAAGGCTTCGCCACCGCCGAAACCATCATCACCGAATGTATCACCAGCATTGTTACCAGCATCGCCGAAGGGATCACCAGCGTTGCCAGGATCATTGAAGGTAGTAGTAGGGGCGGAGTCCCAACCACCACCGCCTCCAGCAGGTGCAGCAGTGTCCCACGACATGTTGACTTAAGCGTTCTTGGTAAGGGAAGGTTGATTTGTTTGTCTGCGGAGAGAGTGTATGGTTAGAGTAGTGATAAGACAAGACAGTTTAGTAGGAAGGTGAAGGGCGAGGAGGAAGAAAAGTGTAAAAACGTGAAGAGATTTTGCCAATCAATTGAGATCGGGGTCGCTCCAAAATGGTGGTGTATCATGAGATGGCAGAGTTGAAGAATGAGAGGTGGTAGAAGTTATAGAAGTGGTGCGTGGGACGGACGTATTTGTTGACAAGTCGTGTTGTTCAGCCCCGAAGTAAACAGACCGAGACGGGAAGCGCAACGGTAAGATTGTGGCGGGAAACACGTCGTAGAGAGCGAGACGGTCTCGTATCAGATCAAGGAGGGAGCAGAGGTGAAGGAGTGGAAGCCATTTTGGCTCTGCTGACCGAGGCCACCAAAAATCTCCACCGCAGAGAGGATGTGCGCACCCAACTGGGAGAGTGTCGCTGATGTGCCATGGAGACGGGGAAGCAACTTACAATTGACAGAGTGTACTTCTTCAATGCTTACCTCGCGAAGGACTCACGAGACAGTGTTGAAGATCTTGAAGGTAGAGGTAGATGTTGGAGGAGGAATGTTGGAGGGGCGACGGAGCGGAGGGGAGCTTTTGTAGACCGTAAGCGAGAAAGATTTGCCTGACTTCCGGTCTGGAAGGAACATGATATTCATGATATTGCCTTCCTTTCTAGCGTCATTGAGCTCATTCCTCCACCGCCTAGCTATTTACTCCGGCAGAATGGATCAAGGTGACAGGAAGACGGTTGCTTGAAGGGTCAAGATATGTATCTACCTATGTCAATACATATGTATGTAGGTAGTTAACTAGTTCAGGAAATGTCTGCGTGTATGATCAAGAAGAGATCATCAATGACAATGTGCAAGAGCAGCGATGAAGGGCCAAAGGTCTAGTCCATAAGTACAGTGAGCTAAAAGAAGCTTACACATGGCTAAGCACCCTCCACACCGTGACTCGAAGAAATTTCTTGTACTTCGAAGAGGTACACGAGATCAAGATGTTATGTATCGCCACTCCCTGGCTCCTGTCCTTCGTTGTCTAAGCATATTGCTGATATTGGGTAGAATTGCAGGACATCCTACCTCTTCCGAAGAGGGCTTCACCGACACAACATCGACGAGCGGCAGCTGGAACGAGAGGAGGGATGGAAAGATTAAGGCAGATCAATGCGACGCTGAAGGACACAGCATATAGACAAGGCACTAGAAGTAGCTACGACATAATAGCGAGCATACGGCAGTTCGCCCCAGTCGTCAGAAAGATCGCAAGCAGCAGAAACACAATCGATAGAGCCGCTCCCAAGGACGGCGCTGTCTACACGAAGCAGGCAGCCAATTCGATACCCGCAGACATATGAATCATACTTTGAATGCATGCGCTGCTGTTACGACAGGAGAAACATTAGTGGCCATGTACTTAAAGCACAGTAGGGCAAATTATATTTTCTGGGACGGCAAGAGTAGCCTGGTACCCGAAGCAAGATCGAAAGATGGGTCATGGCATGAGCAAGAGGATACACTCCGGCCGCCCGAATTTGCAGGCGTGGTTCTAGTTTCCATCTCTTGGAAAGTAGAGTGGCATACCCAAGTCCTGTAAGCAAGTGCTCAGGCTCTTCTTGTTTGCAGGAAAAGACCGACGGGAAAGAGCCTTAAGTTTGATTTGAAGCACGAAGCTCCCAAGGCTAGCAAGCGCAAATACCCAGTATCACTATGACGACTCAAGCGAGCTGGAGCAAGTAATAGAGGTCTAGACCCTTATTGCCCCTAAATTTCTCATCTTTGTGAAGAGAATGTGCTGAAGAGAGCACGAGGACAACATTCCTTGGTGCGGAATTCCTCCAATCCCCAGCGACGAAACCTGGGAAGGTTCAGAGATGAAAGAATGAAAAACGGGATTATCCTTGAGTGCCCACAGATATTCCCAAGTTGATGATGGACCCCACTGTACATCTTCCTCTCCGTGAATGTCAGTCAAGGAGATCTTGTGGCGTCAACCGGACTAGAAAGTCCCAGCATAGCTTGCTGAACATCATGCCCTGGACCGTATACAGAATTGCGAGTTGTTCAAATTACAGGGGGATTCTGTACAAGAAAAGTGGTTCTCAACCTCCATATATAAGAAAGAAAATGGTGGAGTACAAAGCTCGATATGCTTGAGATGGCTCTTTCATTTCGTGTTTTTGAATATATTATAGTATAGATGAACGGACTTGGATAGGGCGACAGAGAGGGACCTGCCGCCGAATGTGTCTGCATCTTAGAGTGGAGGAACCTCCTTGGGCTCCTCCAGCGCGCCGACAGAATTTGAAAAGATCCTCCAGAAAGGGTGCGTGCCAAACACCAGAGGAGAAAGCATGGAAATCGCATGTCTAGAATAGTGGCAAGCCCCATTGCCATGCTCTGGCAGCCTCAACTCCCCAGCTTTTTGCAGTGGAGAACAGAACCACATCCTCCCTATCACAGTTGCAAGTTGACTTGAGGAGAGAAAGGTCCTGAAGAAGTGTCGTCAATTTTACCACAGAATCACAGGGAAGTGCTAAGCTAATAGCTCAGCCAGTTACATTTCGAGTCTTCTATCAAGCTCCATTTTTTGTGGCTCGAGCGCCTTCAAGGTCCGCCTGTGGAAGCTTTCATCCACCAACAAGCACGCTACGGCCACCTTACAAATTAAAAATGTCGCGGGGTATTTGGCCCCGAGAAGAAGGAGCTTTAACAAAAGTCCCCCTGGTACTGTATGATCTTCCTTGTGAACTATTGGACAAGAAAGGACAAGAAAGCTTGACATCATCACTACTGGACATTTCAGCGAGCATATCTCCAACGTCCTGGGCCGTGGGGATGACTCCTCCCCGTGTTCTCAAAGTCTTGTCTACTGCTGTTCCCCTGCAGCTTTCAGAGAGCTCTCCACTCTTGGGAACTGACAGGCAGAATGACCCCGCAATCCCAATTGCGCCATAGGATATAAAAGTAAGTTCTTCTCCTCTTTCTACAATTTTTTTCTTTGTAAACAATTCCATTATCCAATTTCAACCTCCAGTCAATATATACCCAATTTTCAAGATGTCTCCTCCAGAAGGTCTCCCAAAGATGCAATACAGATTCCTTGGCCGCTCAGGTCTACAGGTTTCTGCCATTTCACTGGGAGGATGGCTCACATACGGTGGCCACGTTGAGAGCGGTAAGTAACATGAAGATTCTGGAGAACTAAAAACTAATTCCGAGAAGACAACACTTTTGCCTGTATGAAGGCAGCATACGATGTTGGGATCAACTTCTTCGATTGTGCTGAGGGGTACAGCGGGGGAGAGTCCGAGCGCGTGATGGGCCAGGCGATCAAGAAGTTTGGCTGGAAACGCAACGATCTTGTTATTTCCACCAAGGTACGACTTCTCTTCTTCTCTCAGAACCCTTAAGATCCTCAATTGACCATTTGCAGATCAATTGGGGAGCATCTCACGGCGAGAACCCAGTCAACAACGTCGGCCTGTCACGAAAGCACATCATCGAAGGCACGAACAACGCCCTCGAGCGTCTCGGTCTCGAATACGTCGATTTGATCTACGCGCATCGCCCAGACCGCAACACCCCTATCGAAGAGACAGTCCGCGCATTCAACCACCTGATAAACACCGGCAAGGCATTCTACTGGGGCACATCCGAGTGGAACGCAGACGAGATCGCAACAGCATGGCGCTATGCCGACAAGCTGAACCTGATCGGCCCGGTCATGGAACAGCCCCAATACAACATGCTCGCACGCACAAAAGTCGAGACTGAGTTCGCACACTTGTACGAAGAGACGGGATTGGGACTCACCATCTTCTCGCCTCTCAAGATCGGTATCCTGACCGGAAAGTACAACGACGGCATTCCCAAGGACTCCCGCCTAGGAAGCAGCAACGACCCATTCGTCATCGGCATGAACAAGCGTTTCGGTGACGAGAGCTGGAAGAAGGATATTGAGATTGTTGCGAAGCTGAAGCCTGTTGCTGAGAAGTTGGGCATTACACAAGCTTCGCTGGCTATGGCTTGGGTGCTCAAGAACAAGAATGTTAGTTCTGCTATTACAGGCGCGAGTCGCCCAGAGCAGATTTACGATAGTGTTAAGTCTTTGGAGGCGATTGAGAAATTGACGCCTGAGATCATGGCTGAGATTGATGAGATTTTGGGGAACAAGCCTGCTGAGATGATTAGACGGTTCAACTAGATACACGATGTTGTAGAGTAACAAATTTATATTCAAGCTGTTCTTTACAATACATTCTGTGTACTTTTAACATCGAATTCGATGGTTGATTCGATGCTCATGGCTTATTCCCAAGCGGATCAAGATCCTCCCCGAATCGCTGCTTTACTTATTCTGTATCTCCTCACAAACACTCTTGACAAGTTCAGTATCCCATATTCTACCGTTAAGCATGCCAGTCCGTGCAAGTAAGCAAGTCCGCCCCAGCACTAGCTCCACAACACCTCGCATCTCTCCACCCGTCTCAATCCCGCTCTAATCCCGCTCCAATCCCGCCGCTACCACACCTGCCTCCCTCAGCCAGATTCTCCTACTGCTCAACCCTCAAACTCCGCGTGAGTCACTTTACACCACTGTAGATCTGTGGACATACATAGTATGCTATCTCGAAGTCTAGGAACGATTCGATGGAGCCAGCGCTGGTATATCGTCCGGGCCCGGAAATGAGCTAGTGAAAAGGGGGGAGACTTCGCTAAGCGAGGATGTTTGTTTTCTTCCGGCTTGAGAACTGGATGAGTTAGTTGGATGATGGCAGTAGGGTTTTGTTGTGAGAGGGATGTTTGATGAGAAATCTAGGTAGCTACAAGGACTGGACGTAGAGTCGAACTCTGCACGCCACAAAGCTCAGAGTTCTTGAGCCATCAGTCGTGAATAAGTATTCCGTTTTGCAGGAGTTACTTCGAGAGAACACAGTACCAGAAAAAGGGGATTGAAGCAGTCCTTTCAAGCCGAACGTAAGTCTTGATGGGTGGAAAGAATGGGCATGGTGGCACTGCAACAGAAGATTGGAAAGGTCGGGAGAGGTATCAGTAGGCACTAAGCAATTGCTGTTTATGTTTCTATTCCGCTAATGCCGAGGTGACGATTTGATTGAAGCTATATCCAGTGGTGAGTGGATTTAGGAAATAGCATGGTTATTTCCCGGGTCCTCCTTCTAAATCTGGATTTACAAAGAAGGTGTCCGTAGCATCTAAGACTCTTTCTGTATTCTGAGATTACCGTAACCATGATTTTGTTGTTACATTTTGTAGTCACCGTATGTCGTTCCGTGTCCAAACCCAGCGCCTAGCTAACTTTCATCAATATGTACCTTAACATTGTTTCCAGTATGTACTCCAATATGCCCGTTCCCATATGCCCCATACCAGATATCAAATCTCGGATACCCAACCCCATGTGATATCATAAAATATGTCACATCTACTCTGTAGATCTATTCCGAGGCCGAGCAGTCACAGCTGGCGTCGGCCTTGTCATTTCCAAATCGTCCCAAGTCTCATTTCGGCCATTATTTCCATTCAAATTCGCATTCCTGTTCGTCTCTTCACGATAGCCCGGCGGATCCTGACCATGCGTCGGCACCGGCCTCGCGATCGTATCCATCTCCACCGCCTGCCCACCCCTCTCCTCATCACCCTCCCTACTCCTAACCTGCCTCACAGCAACCCCATCACTACTCCTCAAACTCGGCGGTTTATCCCCAGGTATATACGGCGGCGGCGCTTCCCCTAACTCATCCAACCCCTCCGTCCTCTCATCCACACCTCTTCTCTCCCCAACGCCAGGGCCCAAACCACCAGCGTGAGCCCTCCGCATCGCACCCCTCCCCATTCCGAATCGATTTCGTAACCCTTCAACATCTTGTGCGAGCGCGCGCTGCGAGTTGGAGCGCATGATGGCTGCTTTTTGTTTCTTGCGCTTGCCGATGTAGAGCATGGTTATTACGAAGAGGATGACGACGATGGCGACGATTATGAAGTAGTAGTTGAACATGCCACTGGTATTGCGACCGTTGTTGGTGTCGTCTATTGGAGTTGTGGAAGGGCCATTGCTTTGCGTTGGTGAGGGAGAGCTATCGAAGGTCGATGGGGGGGAGGTTGGTGTTTGTGTTTCGAGGGTACTCGGACTTGAACTCGAGGATGCGGGTTCTGCGATCTGTGCGAGAGAGGAGGAGGGGAGGATTGCGGAGAGGAAGAGAACTGCGGAGGATAGATGGAGGGAGCGAGTGCATAGGCAACTCGTCCTCCTGCTCGAAGCCATGCTATTGATATTTATTCAAATGATTTTCGTAAAGTAAATGTAGTAGAAAAGGCGGGATGAGAAGATAATAAAGTAGGTAAAGCTCGATCCCAGTGCTATGGGTCGGTCTTGGAGAGCTTCATTGACGTTTCGTCATGCCCATGGGGAAGATGGCGAGTCGAAGATCCGGTCCAGACTGTTTGAAGTGAAGCAGAAACAAAAACCGGGATGGGAAGAAAGGAAGTAGGAGGATGATGAGTAGGAAAGGAGGTTACCATTACAGACGGGTAAGAATGAATCAACCTAGGGAAATAATGTTCTTGATTATTTATCAGCACGGCACTTTCGTTGGCTCGTCGTCATTCGATCATTGGAGAGCCCCAACTCGGATGTGCCGGAATGGCAAAAGCTTGAGGGAAATGATTGTCGCTCATTCGACGGAATGAGTACATCCCTGTAGATTTCTGACTTTGTTTGCGACCGTCGACGTTTACCGAGCTAAAGGCTGCCGCTTCAGCCTTCTAGAATCACAAGACAACAAACCTCAGCCTCGACTTCGACTTGGCCAGGGTATACCAAAATTCCACTCCGAACTATCTGCATACTAAAGGGTCAAGATGCCGAGAGCTATCAGAGGTCAGTAGAATCCTCCAAAGCCCCTTGCCTGGGGTGCAAAGACCGCCTTTGTCTTTCAAAACTTAAGTTATCAGGTGTCCTAGTAGAGTGCGACCCATCTATCAAGTCCATCATTATGAAGATAGATGCCCAAGACCACGCTTTCATCGTCGAGGAGCTGGATGACCAAACTTTGGTGATCAAGGAGAATATGCTTTCGATTCTGAAACAGAAACTGGATGATGTTCGTGATGCTATCCTTTGTACGCTGCGTGGCAAGACTGACATAAACAGATTCTGAGAGAGACTCAAGCTGTCGCCGATGAATCAGATATGGACTAGAGGTTCAATCAGGGACTGTGGGGAGTTGAAAGCTGAGGAAGGGCGGTCTTGATTTTGGCGTGGCGTTACGGGCACGGAAATAGGAAATGAGTGTGAAAGTAAGGCGTTAGGCAGGAAGCTTGCGTTAAATCACAATGCCTGGTTTAGGAAGTTACTACACTTTGACTCGCGAACATCTTCATACGTTTTCAAGACGAATGTCTCCGAGCAAGTTGATCCAGAAGTACATGGGATTTACGGGTCCTCGTCCATTTCTTGGTATATCTATAACCTTGATACCTTGAGTCGGCTCTCATATTGTACACTTTATACATATTCTACACTCTTGTGTCTACGCTTCTGGCGATGTGGATGTAGAGGTTGTCTTTGAGGGTGTCTCCGCTGCTTCAGCACCTGGCATAGGTAGAGGATCTTTCCTTCTCGGTCTCTTCAGTTCCGCCAAAGTCACACCATCCAACTTTGTGATTCCTACAACCGGTGGATCTCCCTTCTTCACAAACTCGTACATTCCTGAATTCCAAATGTCAGCAGTTGTGATGAGAGAGCGCAGTAGGAAGAGCTAACCCGGCATCTTGTTTCCAGCTATCCGGAATGCATCTCTTGCTACTTGCTCGTGGATATCTCCCTTCAACTCGAAAATGACTTTGCTAACAGCAATTCTCGACGCCCAATGATCAAAGCTTCCCTTTCCTTTACCCATACGGACCTGGAAATATATTAGACTCAGGCTTTCTCCAGTCCAAACAGAGCACAGCATACCTCATTACCACTGCTATACACACCGATGCTAGCACAAACTCTCTTGTACAGCCGATAACGCATTCCCTTTAGTCGAACCTTTATAGCATCCTCCCCAATCTTTAATTGTGATGCGCTGACTCTGCGATGGTGATCTGCCATCCTTAAACCGTAGTCACCCCATACCATCGTTGTTCCTCTTGCTGACCCTCCTGTTGGCACACGGGGGCGACCTTTCCGTGAGCGTTTCTTCTCTGGCATCGTTGGGAGCAGCCAATTCCCTGGGCGGGTTGTTGTACTCGAAAAAGGACGACTGGAGGCATTTTGTGATGCAGCTGTTTTATTTGAAGAGGCAAGCAACGCCGTGCTGAGCGGCCGTAAAGGCGTCGAGGTTATCGAGAGCCGGTCGAAATGAGCTGTTAAGCTCGAAACATTTCGGAGCTTCATGGTTGTGATTTGACTTGACTTCTGGAGTGAAGCTCTCAATAAAGAATTCTTGGGACAGCTAGATGTTGATGCCTCGCTTTTGCCTGATAGTTCGGGCCAAAATCAATTAAGCTGCCTGATGCACGGGCGCGGTCGCGCTTTCTCGTGTAATCAGTCGCGTCAAGGCATCATCAACTTCGAGCCAAAATCTTTTGATAACAATTCCTCCACAACGCGATGGTAATTTGACCCACGAGCGCATATTTGTACTGGTACCAACGTTGGAGTTTTGAGTTCGACCCACATTGTCAATATGCCTGCGGATATTCGGAGCTTTTTTGGAGGCAAGACTGCCACGCCTATTCGTGAGAAGGAGACCAAGAAGGAGGAGGATTCCAAGAAGAAGAGAAGCAGTCAGTTCTAAAGCTCGATTAAGGATGTTGACCTACTAACATACTATAGAAAGCCGAAAAGTCATTGAAGATAGTGACGATGAGGAAGAGCCGTATGGATCAAACTTCCTTACTAGGAAATCCACAAGTTAACAGTAGCAGACCCAAGAAAGCAACTCCGAAACCAGCGGCGAAGAAAGCTGTGTTAGTAGCTCAGAATGATTCATTTATAGCCCGCTAATATCCTTTTTAGAAAGAAGGAATCTCCAAAGGGCGAAGAAACCAGCACAGCAGACTATTTCGCCTCCAGCACAAAGCCGAAATCCAAATCTACTCCTGTGAAGTCGAAGGCAGCCCCAAAAGTCGAAAATGGAGGCCGTTCATCTGCGCGGAAGAAGACGACGACAACATCATACAGTGAACTAAAGGATGGTGACGAGTTTGCTTTCTTGGACGATGGTGACGATGCTTCAGACGACATATTTGCTGCAGATGTCAAAAAATCGGGCAAACGGAAGGATGATGGATATGTTGAGATAGACAGTGACGACGAGCCTGTCATTCAGCCGAAGAGGACGACCACGAAGAGCAAGCAATCTCCAGCCAAGAAGAAGGGGGAAGATGTCGAGATGAAGGATGCAGACTCATTGGTCATGGTGGATGACAGCGACGACGCTATGGTGATCGATAAGTCAGCGCCAATGGCTGGGAGTAAAAAGAGGAAATCCGTGGATCTAGAATCAGACTCGGAAGAAGATGATATTGTGCCTGCCAATAAAGCTTCTAAGGGTAAATCCGCGAAACAACCTCCTGCGAAGAAAGCCCGAGCTCCTAAAAAGACCAAGGAGCCAGAGCCAGAGAGTGCGGCATTACAGGCCATCCTTGACAGTATTCCAACCGTTCGAGCACCTACACCACCTCCGAAAGACCCAGAAGTCAAATTTGACTGGAGAAAGGGTGGTGCCGCCGGTGGTGGAAATGCAGGACCTCCACCAGCCGCTGGATCGAAAGACATCCCCACGGGCGAAGAGAATTGTCTAGCAGGTATGACCTTCGTCTTCACAGGACTTCTCGAAACTCTCTCGAGAGAGGAAGGACAAGAGCTTGTCAAACGCTATGGAGGCAAAGTCACCACCGCTCCAAGTAGCAAGACAAGTTTCGTTGTACTGGGGAATGATGCTGGGCCAAGCAAGCTCCGAAAAATTCAGGATATGAAGATCAAGACGATCAATGAAGATGGTCTGTTCGCACTCATTAGTAAATTGCCAGCGAATGGGGGAGATGGAAAGGCTGCGGAGAAGAATATGGAAAAGAAGAAGGCAGAAATGGAAAGGATCAAGAAGGAAGCAGAGGAGATGGAGAGAGAAGAGAAGAGGAAGGCCGCCGAAGCCGAAAAGGCAGAAAAGGAGGCCCAGAAGCTCGCCAAGTTGAAGGGAACGCAAGCGGCTGCTCCTGTACGCAAGATCGACCCAAGTTCGCAACTGTGGACGACCAAGTACGCACCAACTTCTCTCAACCAGATTTGTGGCAACAAAGCTGCCGTTGAGAGAATTGGAGAATGGCTGAGAGGATGGCCAAAAGCCCACAAGTACAATTTCCAACAGAAGGGCCCCGACGGACTTGGTGGATACCGAGCGATTATTATTCATGGTCCTCCTGGCATTGGAAAAACAACCGCTGCACATCTGGCTGCCAAATTGTCTGGTTACGACATCATCGAAAGCAATGCAAGCGACACTCGAAGTAAGAAAATGGTCGAAGCTGGGCTTCACGAAGTGCTAAATAATACCTCCCTTCGAGGGTACTTTGCTGGAGACGGTAAAGATGTCGATATTCAGAAGAAGAAGATCGTTCTTATCATGGATGAGGTTGACGGAATGTCAGCTGGAGACCGTGGAGGGGTGGGAGCTCTCGCAAAGGTGTGCAAGACAACCGATATCCCCATGATCTTGATCTGCAACGAAAGAAAGCTACAAAAGATGAAGCCATTCGACTTTGTCACCTACGATATGCCATTCCGACGACCAACCAACGACCAAGTGAAGTCGCGAATTGCCACCATTTGTCACAGAGAAGGTCTGAAATTGCCCATGCCGGTCATCGAGGCGCTCATTGAGGGAAGCAACAAGGACATTCGGCAAATCATCAACATGATATCCACGGCAAAACTCGATCAAACTGCCATGGACTTCGACCAGAGTAAGGCTATGTCAAAAGCTTGGGAGAAGCATGTTGTTCTGAAACCATGGGATATTTGTCACAAACTACTGGGCGGTGGCATGTTCGCTGCCTCCAGCAAAGCCACACTTAACGACAAGATCGAGCTCTACTTCAACGATCATGAATTCAGTTATTTGATGATTCAAGAGAATTACCTGAGCACCAAGCCTACGCTAGCTTCTAATCTCAGTCCCCGAGAAGCACGACTCAAGGCATTACAGCTTGCGGACCAAGCAGCAGAAAGCATAAGCGACGGCGACTTGGTAGACAGAATGATTCATGGTTCGCAACAGCAATGGAGTTTGATGCCAACACACGCTGTTTTCAGTGCTGTCAGACCTGCCTCCTTCGCAGCTGGACTCATGACTGGCCAGACTGCCTTCACTAAATGGTTGGGTAACAACAGTAAGCTCGGAAAGCTTAGCCGATTTGTGAAGGAGATTCAGTCGCACATGCGACTGCGAACATCTGGAGATCGCCATGAAATTCGGCAGCAGTACCTCCCTGTGCTCTGGACTCAAATGATCAAAAGACTCGAGGTTGAGGGCAAGGATTGTGTCGAAGAGGTCATTGACTTAATGGACAGCTACTTTCTCACCAGGGATGACTTTGACAATATCATGGAGCTTGGCCTGGGGCCTCAAGATCAGGAGCGAGTCCATCTGGAGACCCAGACTAAAGCTTCGTTCACTAGACAGTGAGTACAACATACTCTTCTCATGACAGCATTTACTAAAATGACTAGGTACAATGCACGGACTCATCCTCTGCCATTCATGAAAGCAAGCAATGTAATGGCACCTGCCAAAGCAACGAAGCAAGCACCAGATCTGGAGGAGGCCTTTGAAGAGGAGGTAGACGAAGTCGAAGTCGCCGAAGTCAAAGATGATGACGATGAAGTCGATTTGAAGAAAGACAAGTATATCAAGCAACCAAAGGCCAAGAAGGCATCTGCAAAGAAAGCAGCACCAAAGAAGACGGCTGCGAAGAAGGATGATGATGACGAAGAGGATTCCGAGGAAGACGTCAAGCCTAAGAAAGCAAAGGCCAAACCGAAGGCGAAGCCCGCAGCGAAGGGAAAGGGAAAGAAGTGACATATTTTGTCATTGTATGACTACATTGGCATTAATACGGCCGGCGTATAGCGGGAGTGATTTAGGGATTCTATTGTAATGGTAGCGATAGGACTGGAGTGGAAGAATACTTGTGATATTTCCATCTACGCTCTCTTGTGATCCGACGGTGATATACGCAGCCCCTTCTTTCTTCGGCAGCACTGGATCGGCCCGGTGGTAGTACCACCTGATACAGTACCTAGATTGGCAAGGCATAATATTTCCGTCGCATTGCAATTCTCAACGGTTTGGGGCTCTTTCTACTGCTTCCACTGATCATGTCTTTGTATGTTGTAATTTCTTTGCGCGTCCTTTTGGGCACAGACAATTTCAGTAGCTCCGGAGTCTGCACAGTCAGGATTGTGCCTTTCAGAGAACAACGCACGAGCACTATGAAGTAGTGATCATTTGAATTTGTTGTTCTCCATGACATCAATGATTGTATCGCAACATGATTGTCCCGGTGGTCAACGAGAGATGTACTAATAATAAATCCGGGTGTCCTTTCCACCCATTCTACTTCATCATTTATCAAGCCGGCCAGAACCTTGATCAATATATAATTCCGAGTGCTTGAACAGCCTAGCATAGAACAGCATCCACTCTATTCTCAAACCTCTCTCACACTACACAATGGCTGATCACCTCCCTCGTCTCGCAAGCGCAACGGAGTACATCGAAACGACTCGATTGATTCTGCGAAGTTTTAATTCAAGCCGGTGATCCAGAGATTTGTGTGCAATTGAACAGATCTATCACGATCCCAATAACAACGCTTTTGATGCCGAGGACGCATCTTGGCTGGGAGGTGAAGAACTCCTCGAAGATATCTGCGGATGCTTGAAAATGGGCAGGTCAAATTTTATGATCGTTCTCAAAATTGATGAGCCAAGTCCTGCTATGGAGGTGGACGACGGAGAGCTGATTGGAGTCATAGAGGTCGGTAGTACAGATCGAAGATGTAGCCCCGTGGGCGGCTGCATACACTGGAAGCACGTTGGACAGGGTTACGGGACAGAAGCTTTCCAAACAGTTTTCACGCATGCTTTCGAGTCTCTTGGCCACAGGGAATTATTTCTTGAAACGAAGGCCACCAATTTGCCTTTCCAAGCTATGATGAAGAGACTCGGTCTTACGAATCTGCAAAGACCAGGATTCCAGTGGATGGAATACGATACTCTAGAAGCAAGTGTAACTTACACTTTTGACCAGGCAACTTGAAATGCAGCCAGACTGCTGACTGAGGGCTGCCCTCAACGCCTCAATTTCGCTAGTGCCGTTTCTATGGAACTGTCGGTCTGTTGACTTTGCTTTGACCTGCTATGCCTTCGAACTTATTATTCTCTGTCCCCGAATTGGAATGCTTTTCAGCGTGCTGAAGCACCTCATCATGAATTTATAATGCCCCAGTTCGTATCAAAATGGTCGGCTTGTGTGGCCTGTTTTAAACATGTCATGTTTATTTCACTGCAAGTGTTGTCTTACTTACTGCAAGATTGTGCGCAGATGTGATGTGTACCTGCATAATTACGCTGCATCACCACATAAAATGCAGGAACCCGGGCGAAGTCCAGCAAGTCCTGCACTTTGGGAGAGCAAGAGTTGAAAATCGACTTTCGGTCATGATTCAGAGTCAATCGAATTCCGTTTGCATCTTTATGGTGGCTGGGGTCTACAATGTGCGCATTTCTCGTTACAAGTCTTTATCTGGCACGTCGCATTCCAACATGTCAAAGACTCGTGAGAATCACGACAAGGGGAATATGTCTTGGCAGCTCAGTTGTGGCTTTGAAAATGGGTTTCATTGTTCCTACCAGCCACCTTCGAAGTGATCATGGTGTGACTGTAAGCTTGCCCAAGTGGATGCAGAGGTCACTGGTTCATGGGTCGTTGCTCGGCCTACGCCCCCTTACAACGTTCTTGATTACCCTCGTTAACTCTGCCGTTATTCTTTGTTTTCGTCGGTGTTGGAATTGAGGATCGTGGTGTTCCTACATGGGCGTCGCACGCTGAGGTTGCGCCCTGATGAAAGGAATGCGACACGATACCCGACATTCCTCAACCGCACCACATATTACCCACAATCCCTATGTTCCAGCCCCTTTCAGAATTGCAGACATTGGGATGGCTGGTCAAAGGACCGTTCCTTTGTTTGTTCGATGAGCCAATCATCGTCTATCACGTGTGGGGTAGATCCCTCCTTTCAGAGACATCCGCATTCCAGACCCCATTGTAGGAGGAATAGTGCACTATATCGCAGGTAAGCTGGTAGCACTTCGATGGACCCAGTATTTGCATAAGTATCTCATCTCAGACAGTTCCGTAGGTTCGCTGTCTCAGACCTCGAAGCAGGCTCCTCATCGTCCATAGAATATCTCATCTCTGACCCATACTTGACAAGACATCGGGATATACTTTGAAACCCAACCTCTCATTCTCCTCAGCCTGACTCAATATGTCATTCTCCGCCGTTGCCTCCTCCTCGGTCGACAAGGCCCGCGTCACATTTGTGCAAGGCTACGAGGAGCTCGGCAGTGATTTCTTTGACCAGTTTCTTACTTACAGCCCTGCCGACGCTGCGACTGATGACTACCCTCTACCAGAATCAACCTTAATGAAAAGACCAGAAAGCGACTTCGAGTCTGCATCTTTGAGCTCCACTGAAGGCGGAAACAAGACTCTTGTTGCCCATAAGGATTCACGGCAAGGCAGAACTGGGGCGATGGAAGAGCGACCAGTAGCCTCATACTCAGCATCAATCAACCGATTCTACACATCAGACAGAGCCGCAATCTCTGACAGCGAACTACTCAGCCTCGAAGGCATCTACTTAGATTCTCCTCGTCTCCCCGCGCACAGCCAAACATCTCTGCCGTCGTCTCCAACCAAAGGCCAAGTACCTACACTGCGAAGAAAGAACCGCATTGTTGAGTCTTTGTCGAAAACCTTCAAAAGAGGAGCCTCGAACCTCGATAAAAGCGCACTTCGAAGTCCTATCAGAAAAGCAAAGTCGAATTCCGCAATGATCCGAACGAATCATCAACACAACAGCAGCTTCGACCTGTGGGGACAGCAGTTCGATTTGGACGGTGCAGATTTCAGTTTCGATTTCGAGCAGAATGATATGCCTCTTTCGCCACCATCATCTACCAGAGCGCCAGATGGGCTCCAATTCTCGAACACCATTGACCCTCAGAAAGGAGAGCTTCTCAATGGGATGTCGTACAAACATGCTTTGACACAGAACACGGCTCGTCCGACGCCATACGACACGCCACTTTCGACTCCGACATTAGACCGCTTTCCGTCGCGGCAGACGAGTCAACAACTACGTTTAGACAGTGCACTGTTCCCAGTTACGCCTCAAGCTCCAAATGCTTCCTCGTCCTGGTCACAATTGCCAGGCTCTCCTGACTTCAACACATACGGGAACTCGACGATCTATCCCGAAATAGACCCTCCAATATGGTGGAATCATGCTGCTACCACACCTATGGCACAGCCATCACCCAATAACTTTCAAACCGGTCCTCAACGAGCAACCAAAAGCCTCGCATCGCAGCTGCAGAACGATCTCGCGTTCAACAACAACGATATTGAATACAATGCTTCAGGCATGCCGAACGGGCTTATGATCCAGATGCCCGACACTTCCGCCCAGCAATCCTTCGTCTTGGGTACTCCGCCCATGCTCCCGCCGCAGGGCTATTTCAGCTCTCACTCTCAGCCGCACCCACACCAGCACCTTCATCACCAACAGCACCACCAACGTGCAAACCACAACCGACAGGCATCTTACCACGCCCAGTCGAGACATCCACATCCATCCACCCCCGTACGTAAGAGTCGTTCAGCATCCAGCGATTCCGAATCACCCTCACCCAACTGCTCAACGCCGGCAGGCTTCCACGTCCGGAAGCGAAAGACGCCCAAATCAAATAAGCAATCGACACCCAGGACACCGAATACAGGCAGCGTTGACTTTGTCAACTACACGCCCAGTGACAGCAGGAAGATCCTGACGGGTGTTGCGCCGAGTGGCTCCTCCAAGACGAAGGCGAGGAGGGAGAAGGAGGCTCTTGACAAGAGGAGGAAATTGTCTCAGGCTGCGCTGAGAGCTGTCAGGGCGGCTGGTGGCGACGTCGATAGCCTCGTCGAACAGGGTCTTTTCGTTTGAGCGTTCCTTTCGTCGTTCTTTTCTTGCTATATTGCATGGATACCAATTTCTAATATCGTTTCGGGATCTGGGAAGGCTGGATCGAGCTTGTAAGCAGAATTAGGATATACTTAATCAAATAGAATTAGTTACAGACAGTCTTCATACCGTTGTTCATTGCACTCATGTGTAGTGAAGATGAGTCAGTCGAAACGATTTTGCTGGCCAGGTAAAGTCCTAATGTTTCTGCAGAATATGAAGCAAGTTCAACTCCTTGTCCCTAGTCACCCTTTCAGTCCTTTCAACTCGACTTCCGAGTTCGTAAAGGAGCTTCTGCTTGCAACATTTGACACCAAGACCTGCTTTCATATCACAGCCGAATTCATTTGTCAACAATGAACATTCCCCGGCTGCCAGCAAAATCGTGAGCGTCGTTGATTTTCACTTCTTTAAAGTTGTCATCGTGTGTTTCAAACCCCTGTCAATCATCACTCAAAATGAACTTTCGGAAAGCTGTCAGCACCGTCAACTCCCTAACCCTGCATACGGTACCGCTGCCAAGCAGGTTGAGTTGTATTGACCCCAGAGAAACCCGCCCGGAGCATCCTAACAATCCGCTGATGACATCGAGAATCGTCACTCGTCAGCCTTACGGCACAAGGCAAAGACCGCCTGCATCGGGCCTCAAAACCTACACCCCATGATTTCAAAACAACGAAGTGAAGAAAAATTCATTCGATGTCGAGAGACCAAGCCCCCTTGCTGGGCTATTTTGAGACTTGCGGCTGGAAAGCGTGGAGATGATTAGCGCAAGGGTTTTGGGGGCCTTTCTTGGCCAGGGCTGAGAATCGGGTTCATCTGATCCTCAGCACCGAGATGGTGTCTCAGTCATCTCTTTTCACTTCACCTTCGTTCTGCGTGTATCGACAGATGGCTTCATCTCACGATTTGTATTTCATCTGACCGCATTTGTTGTTGTTTGATCTGCGACGTTGAAGCGCGTATGCGAATCAGCCTTACCGCGGAGCCTTCCCTGGCGCGCGAACCAACAAGCAGTACTGTGCCGCATTTGCAGACGTCGAGCGACGGTGATACAATCTGGACACAGTGCAGAGTCATACGGAAGTGCGGTGTCGTGGAGGAACCATATCAAGCACTGGGATAGGCGTTGAGAGATATTCAGGCTTCCCTCCAGGGCTGGTAGTCAGTCGCTGGCAGGTTCAGGTGCGCGGGGCGATTGGATTGCGCTGGGTGAGCCAAGATTCGAATCCTTCGAGACATAGTGGTGTTCTTACAGTGCTGCCTGTTCTGATATCTTCTTAGCAGTTCTTACGTTCGTTACAAGTTCGCATCATTCGTTGCCTTGAATATATCGAGAGCGGGGGGCAATAGTACACCTACGTTAGGGCATGGCCAATTCTGGTTATGGCGATGGCTACCCCTACCCGTGGGGCGGTGACAGTCCCAGGAGACCTGACTTGAGGCATCAGGGCTCGTCCATATCGGATATTAGTTCATTGGGCGGTTATCAGCCTGATCATCGAGATTCCGTGGTCTCGCTACCTTCACCGACTTCAGAGCACCCCAGATCACTATCGAGAGATGAAGTGGACATCAGTCGGGTTCAGATATCGTCGGGCAGGAATTCGGGGATTGGATCGCCTGCTGAAGGATCTAGAAGCCATAGCAGATTGTCGGAAGTGCTACCGGAGACACTACGGGTCGGCACGCCCTCCCCTACCGTTAGATCGGGATTCAATATGTTTCGAAGTTCGCAGTCTTATGAGCCCATATCTAGTCCGAACGTGGGACCAAGCAAGTCTACGAGAGCTTCGAGGCGGTTTTCGAGCAGAAGGACTGGTTCGAGTAGTTCTTTGCTCAATACGAAACATGGCACGATTCACGAGGAAGAGATCGATATGAGCTTGTTGGGAGCTGCAATGCCCATGGGTATGGCTAGTCACAAAACAGCTTATGCCTCCGTAGATGAAGAGGATCCTGAAGCAACCGTTCTCTCCCCGATGGGTTTCGACGTCTCGTCATTTCTTGGGCCTCCTCAAAATGAGCAGCAACTCCGGGAAGTCAATCGCCAAGAAGCTGCTGGCATTCTTACTGGAGGCTTAGGTGCTGGATGGAAGCCAGATACTACCATCAGGAGCACGGATCTGTATGCGAATGCACCTGTAACTCCGAAGACACCAGGAGGTTTATCGCGGGGGATGTCATTCCGAAGTCCTTCGTTCAAACGAAATCCAGGTCTGACAAGGAAGCAAACGGTGCGCGAACTAGGTCAGATTGAAGCGAATAAGCGTGGAGAGATTATTGAGGTCATCGTGGAAGAACCGACTGTTGACATCAGCTCGTTCGCTGGTGACAGTTCTGCGTCGATCAATTTTGACCAGATCGAGAACCAGACAGGAACACGTAAAAACACCATCCCCATCGCGACTGTGGAAGTCTTCTATCCACAAGATAATTGGAAGCCATTTTCGATGCGATGGCCATACATAAGTGGGCTTATTGTAATTTCTGTCGTCCTAGCAGGCGCGCAGGAATATCTGCTTCAGAGGGGAGCAATTGTTACATTTACATCCGCGCAAGAACTTAGCACGTGGAGTTACTTCACGTTCAAATATCTTCCGACCTTGGTTGCTGTCTCGTTCGGTGTTCTGTGGCAGGTGACAGATTTTGAGGTTAAGCGGTTGGAAGCATATTACCAGCTCTCCAGGCAGGGGGGAGCTCTAGCTGCCGAGTCGATCAATGTGAGCAGTCACATATGTATTACTTTGCAGATGAGACATATACTAACTGTAGGCAGGTTGACTACATCACTTTCTTCAACTTTCTTCGACCTATTAGAGCGCTGACTTACAAGCACTATGCAGTTGCTGTTTCCTCGCTCGCGACACTCATGGCAGTATCACTCGTCCCTACACTGCAGGCTGCTTCAATAGAGCTCAAGCAGGGTGAGAAACCAGATGAAGAGCAAGAGATCGTCATAAATGCTATCTTGTCACGGGTACTTAGTGGAATTCTGGTACTCATTGCAGGGCTCGGATCATTTCTCGTCTGGCAACTTGGAAGTCGTCCGTCGGGGCTTGTGGCTGATGTCAAGGGAATTGCTGGTATCGCAGCCATGGCTAACCGAAGTCATATTTTGATGGACTTCAAGAATATGGATACAGCAACACCCGAGTTGATTCATCAAACACTCAAATCCCATCGATACTCGCTTAGGAACTCGTCGCTTGCTCCAGAAGATAAAGTACCTCTCACACAAGAAGAGAAAGATAAATACGATCAGCAAACTCGACAAGAAAACCCTCACCCTCTCATGCTTAGGCTTGTAGCCGGCATACCCTTCATCATCGGCATGTTCCTGTTCATGATCGTCATTCCTATAATCCTCTTCGTCCACGCCGCAAATCCCCTCACAACAAAAGTCCCTTGGTTCCTAACCGCCCTCGCCGTCTGCATCAAGCTCGCCTGGGGCACCCTCGAAACCGATGTCCGCATGATCGAACCGTTCTATATCCTCTCTAAGCGCCACGCCTCCCCCAAAGTCCTCACCTTAGATTATACCGGCATGGCTTTCGGCTGGATGCCGATCCGCGCCTTCGCCAACGGGCACTTCCTCGTCGGGCTCGTAGGCCTTGGTTCCGTATTCGCCGAAATCCTCACTATCTGCTCAACCTCGTTCGCCAACGTATCCGGCATGAATTTCACCAAAGGCGGTGGCCCAGGTCCTGGTCCAGAGGGACCAGATTCGGACCACGACCGCCGCGCCACCAACGATGCCGACTCGGGCGAAGAAACGTTCCTCTCCTTCTGGCTCTCCTTCAGCCTGGCCATCTTCATAATAACCTTCCTCTGCCTCGTCGCAGCCCTCGTCTACTCTCGCCGTCGACACCCCTTCCTCCCGCGTCAACCCAACACCATCGCTTCCATCCTGGCCTTCATCCACCAGAGCAAGATGCTGTATGATTTCGTCGGCACCGAGAAGATGAATAACGATGAGATGGTGCGGAAGCTGGCGAGTGTGGGGAAGACGTATGGGCTTGGGTGGTTTGTGGGTAGGGATGGCGAGATGCATTGTGGTATTGACGAGGAGGAGTTGGTAAGCGCGTATAAGCATGGGGATGATGCGAGGAAGGCGAGTAGGCCGTGGGATTTTAATGAGTTTTATTGACGGCGTTTTGACTTGGCTGGTGAGCGGGCGTCTTTGGGTATGCGATATGAGCTTGGATATGCTTAACATTGGAAGGAATTGGAATGATTGATGCATGTGCAGGTGCATGTATGTCTGGAAACCGGGCATGTGTATCTGATATTTGTAGAGCACTGTCTCCCATCTGTAGATAAACGGAATACCCGGTATGTATTTGGTCTGAATAAGGCGGACATTGGGTGTATCTTTTAGAAATGACGCATGATGATCGCATAGGCTGTGCAATATGAGTTATCTCGGTATAGATATATGTGCTATGGGATGAATATATTATCTGACTACACATTTACTCACCTCCGTCTCTGAGCATGTGTGGTCTCTAAATGCTTTCCCCGTGTCATTTACTCCGTGAAAGAGCAGTCAGATCCTAGACGCTTAGGCTCAATCTCCATGGATGCCACAGATGCTTCGGATGATGCTGGATGATTTCGTAGCCAAATGAAGAAGTTCGTGTTTCATTGACAGGTATCGGGTCTCGCTTAGAGGCAGATACTGGTGAAAGATATTCTGGATGTCTGAGATGGAAATACACAATGACATGTTCGCTAAGGGAATGAGAGCTTTGGGTGTTTCGAACTTCAAGTAGGGTTGACATAATTATGAATTTTATCATAAGAGCAATGCCCTGAACCAATATAGCAAACTAAACACACGCGACTGTACATGTGACTTCCTACATAGATACAGATTCTCCTTCCAGTCTAAGAGGTCCTCGCTAAGGGAGAATGAACACTTCTCTGAACACTTCTTCATTCATCAGCACGACGTCAATCCTCTCTGAAGGTCAATCTATTCCAAAACCCCACCACCCTTCCCATCACTCACACCATCCACACTCTCCCCAACCAACCTACACCTCCTCCGCGCATCCAAAAACATCATGAACTGCCCATACGTCTCCGGTACAATCCTCACATCCCTCTTAACCTCAAACGTATAATTAAACGTCCCCGTCGGCTTCGTCTCTCCATGCTCAATATCCCTCACCTTACTATCCACCCGAATCTGAATCCTGCTACTCCCCTCGGGACTCTTCTTATCCAGCAGGCCATCCTCCACCAACTCGCTATCACTGTACGCCACCGTAGCAGTCAAGTACAGGACTGAGCCTACGGGGACCGGGTTCTCGAAGACAGAGGGGTCGAGCGAGAGGAATGTTGGGCGGGTGTGAGAGATGCTGGAGGCGCAGGTGAAGGCTAGCTCGAAGGTGGATTTTAGGAGGAAACCGCCGAAGATCATGAAGTTGTGGCGGTTGCGGTATTGTGGCTGCATGATCTGGACGGATTGGATGGTGGTGTTGCGCATGTAGAGGGCGGAGGCGGGTTTCCGTGTCGGGGTGTTGGGGTTGTGGTAGTCTTGTTGGGTGAGCCAGATTTGGTGGATCAGGTCGGATTCTTCGTCGCTGTGGTTGGAATGTGTTAGCATGATGTTTTGGGTGGAAAAGGGACTGAGAGAACTTTTGAGGTAGGGCATGGAGGCATTTTGGACTTACTTGGGGGTTTGCTTGCGAAGTGCAAGTGCTGAAGCGGACTTCTTGCGAGTATAATTCGCTTCTCTGTAGATAAATTAGGTCAATGTCAAACACGAAGTTGGTGACCACAATCGGCTCATTGTGTTCCTCAATCTCCCTGATAAGTTCGGCTACAGGAATTCTCATACCCTTGAGCAAACATAGCTTTCTCCTCTGGAGTCTCGGTGATAAGAGGACTGATAGCAACCGGCTTCTTCGTCGTCGGATCCAACGAGACCTATCTCCTATCAGTGACCTTTCTCTCAACTCCCAGCCCAAGCGAGCCCGAATAAGAACATACCATAGTAAATGCACAAGTAAGCAGCACATCCTCATCCGTCTTCGTTTCCCCCTCCTTCGCCGCCTTCGCAACCTGAATCGAGATCTCCATACTACTCCTCCCAGTAGCAAAACTAACCTGGCCAGTCAACTCCAGATCACAGATCTCGCTCAATGGATGCTTAAGCGTGATTCGGTCTACGGCTGCTGTGACTGTCATTACAGAGTCGCCTGTGTGTTTGTAGGCAATCACGCCGGCAAGGGCGTCGAGATCCATGAATATCGTCCCGAGACGAATGTGCCCTGAGCTGTTGATATAGCTGTCTAGTAGCCAGGGATCGCGGGCTAGTGGGAGGATCTGGGAAGTGTTAACTCAGACTCAATATACATTCGTGTAATAGAACAGTAAAAGAGGATCATCATTGTCCGAAAGCACAATACTCATCCCCGTAAAAGGGTAGTTGGCTTTGGGAGTTAATGACAATGATGTGCACGTGACAACTTACAACCCGCGTAAAGCTCTCCTTTGGACTCTTCGGCGATATGTCTCTCTCATGAATCGCCGTCGGCACTGCCAGAGATGGGTTCTCCCCGGCCTGCTGTTTGCGAAATGCTTCGATGAAGGGGGTCCGCGTTCGCATGGCTGTTAGCTCGCCATAGACTCCATCTGTGGTTCTTCGCGGCGTTGAAGAGAAGAGTCGTGATTGAGGCCGAGGACGAGATGTCCGAAGGCATCGTGTGACATGGGACAGGGAGTTCGGTCGAAGTTTGGATGGCATGGTTGTGGTGGTTTAGGGGTCTGCATAGGGATTGAGGGGAACGAGAGGAAGATCGTGAGGTTGAGATTTGAGGTTTGGCTTTGGTTTGTTATCGGCAAGATACGGAGGGTTCGGTAAGGACTTTTGGTTAATACGTGAATTACTCGGAGGATGTATATCTACAGGATTTGTGATTTACGTGATTGCTTTCAGAGATCTGCTACTTTATGATGCACCTCAATTCCAAATGTTATTTTCATGTTTTGGGATTTTGTGATGAGGTTGGAGGCGTGAGGCTTTACCGAGACATTCTTCTCATTGGCTTGCCTGTGCCTGTCAGATGCAGGATTTGGGTCGATGCCAAGATACCAGTCGTTCTTTGTTTACTGCAACCACAAGATAAACATAAACATCCATTGCGACGATCGCAGGCTGAAGATGTTGTTATCTGTTGCTGAAATCCGTTGTCAATTCACCCAGCATCATCCTCACATGGTATGCCCTCGTGACCAATATCTAAAAATAGGGGGGTTTCAGGGGTTCTTCAAGGCTAAACAGATCCCCAAAAGTCGGATCAACACATGAGAATTGAGTCCAGACAACATCGATCTCCAAACAAATTACGTGACGTGAAATGACGTGCAAAGAAGATTTGAGAAGCTTTTTCATCTTCAGCAGAAATCGGAAACCGGATGAGGCCGTGTTCTTTCGTCAGAGAGCGTGGGAGAAGAGATGATTCGTCGCAGGCTTTGCAGAAATTACCACGGTCGTCGACATGGGGCCGAGACTTGATACAGGTGTTGCTTCATGACTTCGGGTGGGCGCGTTTGAAGGGCACGGTTGGACCGTCGCCCGTTTATCGGAGATAAAAAAATTGTCTAAGAATTCTAATTATGAGGGTGTGACGGATGGATTTCATGCATAAGTCGTGGTCAGCGTTGAAAAAACTTCAGATTACTTTGCAGCACGCACGGTCAGTAGCCTCATCATCGTGAGACTCTGAGGGGGAGGAATAGGGATGAAGAAAAGGGATGAGATGTGATGTTCAGCTACCGTTCCGCTGTCTTTGTGAACTTTAAAAACTAAGACTTAGTGAATGGCGAAGGGAAGTTCAGCATGAACTAGGAAAGTATAGAGGGAGAATCGTACAAACCGGATCGTATCTGGGGATAAAATGGGATGGGATGGGCAGCTTTATTCTAAATTGGTGCAATTAATTATGGGTTTGGAAACTTTGGGCGGTTTCCCTGGGCCCTTGGAGTCGGATCTGTCGTGTCCTGGTGCGAATACGCTGAGGAGTACGTCGTAGTCGTGGGCGCGGATGTCTTACTCCAGCGATTCGCGCTCCATGGGAGGGAAGCGGAGGAGGAGATCGTTATTTGAGATACGAGGCTCCCAGTTTTTTTTTGTCTTGTGGAATCTTGTCTAGGAGGCAGTGCAAAGTGTCAACTGCCAGAACGGAGAGAAAGGAGATTATTTGACTCCCTTGAACGCCTTTGCCCAGCACCAGACGCGCCGTGTTACAGGCTCACGGAAGACCAAACATCCATTCCCACATGACTGAGGCTGCAGAGCAGAAGGGGTTTGGTTTGGCGCGGAGACTTCGGCAGGCTGGTTCACTGGGTAGTGGCCGTTGTAGATGAGATGATGAAGTCAGTGGTCTTTGGCGAGATCTTGGTGCGTAACTTGGTGTTCTTGTTAGGGTTCTTGGAGGCTGGAATGCCAGGCGTGGTGAGCTGTGGCATTGGTGGCCAAGGGCTTGAGATATGAGAAGGCAGTGATGGCTGGGTGATGAACACGAGTGCTGACGAGTATGACTTTGTGTGCCTGTAAGGAGATTTTCCCTCGCTGCCAGTACCTCTATTGCCTGAGGAACTGGACGAGGCGTATCTATTTATCTATCTGGCTGAAGTCGAATCATCAAGTGAGCTGAATTCAGGGGCATATCCAGGATTATTATTTTGGCGAACAACCGGCTCTGAAGATCACAGACACCAGCAGACAGATGGAATGGTTGGGCGAGGAACATCCGCATCAGCAAGCAAGCAAGCAAGGGCGTGTATCTAGAGCCGCGTAATAGATCTGTTTAAAGTTATTTACGCCAATCTGGAAAAGGCAAGGTTCAGGGAAATGATTGGGTCTTTCTGGCGCGGTTTCTGGAGATTAGCTGGATGCTCCGCCACTCCTACGCACGTCTCCTATTCTACTGGCGACCCCTGACTTCACTCGGCCCACGCAGCGTCTCCTCCCTGAGTCGAGTCTGTTGCGTCCTCCAAGTCGCCGCCCAGCCCATTCGACCTGCACTCCGAGTGGTCCTGCCATCTGCACCCTCCAGCCAGCCCAGCCCAGCCCGGATTCCGACTACATTCCATTCTGTCCCTCTCGTCACCCCCTTCCTTTCTCTCTTTATCAACCACTTCGATTACCCTCGTCACCACTACACCATCACGGTCGACGTCTCTCGTTCGTTTCGACCGAATACTCCGCCATCTATCTCTCGCAATATCACTCGTTACGTGAGCTGGAAACCTCACAAACCCTCTGCGATTCTCCCCATTCCCGACTTCTTCGATACAATCGTTCCACGCCCCTCGCTACCACTCACCGATCAGTCTGCAGCCCATTCAGGAACTCCCGGACACAGTCAATAACCTGTTAAAAGACTCACCATAAGAATTTGAAGAACAATTACTTGGAATAGAAGGGTGCGACACAGAATTGAAGTAGAAGGTTCGACACTTCCCGGATACAAAAGACTCCACGGTTCATTCAGGAGTTCCGGCCCATACAAACTCACCCTCCACGCCGCGACGGTTTCCGTCAACATATACTCGCAATCATGCGGTCCTCGATATTACTTTCGCCTTTCATCTCTATCCTTTCTATCCTTTCCCTCTTCTCCGGCGCTTCCGCTGTCAAATTGATCGAGTCGAAGTCCCTCAATACCTGCCAAGATAACTCGAGCTTCACAGCCAGTCTTTTCAATGTCGTCTTCACGCCGAACAACAGAACCCTTACATTTGATGTCGTCGGCGTCTCGTCGATCCAAGGCAATGTCTCCTTTGGAATTGAGGTCTTTGCCTACGGATACCGCTTCTTGAAGCAGACTCTCGACCCATGTAACATGGATTTGGCTGGAATGTGCCCCATGTCCACTGGCCAGATCGATATTCAATCGAATTTGGTCCTCGACGCGGACACCGTCAGCCAAATTCCAGGAATTGCTTTCGGTGTCCCGGATCTAGATGCTAATGTTAAGATTCACATCAACGCAACGGCCAACCCAGATGTCAGCTTGGCTTGTGTGGAGGCAAACCTTTCCAATGGACAATCTGTTGATCAGAAGGGTGTTTCATGGGCTACTGCTGTTATTGCTGGCATGGCTCTCGTGGCCTCAGCCGTCACATCCGGATTAGGACACTCGAATACTGCAGCACACGTAGCGTCGAACGCACTGTCTCTTTTCGGATACTTCCAGGCCCAGGCCATTGTTGGATTGACCGCGGTTCCTCTTCCACCTATCGTTCAATCATGGACCCAGAACTTTCAGTGGACCATGGGTATTATTCGCGTGGGATTCATGCAAACTATTGCTACCTGGTATCAAAAGTCGACTGGAGGAACCCCAGGTACCCTTCTCAACAGTCTCACTACGACATCTGTCCAGGTCCTCAAGAAAAGATCAACCAGTACCGAGCTTAACAAGCGATCTGTTGACGAAACCATCAAACTTCTCACCCATGCCCACAACTTGAGCAAGCGTGCCACCGAGACGTCTTCTGGAACCTATGTCGTCAAGGGTATCAAGAGAGTGGCCTTCCGTGCCGGTATCGAAGCAACCAACCTCTTCCTGACTGGTCTTGCTTTCTTCTGCATTTTCATCTGCTTCACTATCATTTTCGTCTCCTTGTTCAAGGGTTTCTGCGAACTTGCGATTCGATCGAAATGGATGAAGAGCGACAAGTTCGAGGATTTCCGCAATGGCTGGTTCACTGTCCTGAAGGGTATCATGTTTCGAATGGTTCTTATTGGTTACCCCCAGATGACTATTCTATGCTTGTGGGAATTTACCCAGGTCGATTCTCCCGCTGAGGTTGTTCTCGCCATTTTCTTCTTCTTTGGCATGACTGGAACTTTGGCTTGGGCCGCTCTCAAGGTTGTTCGCATTGCAAAGCGATCTGAGGAGATGCACAAGAACCCGGCATATATCCTCTATTCTGATCCGGCTGCTCTTAACAAATGGGGATTTCTCTACGTTCAATTTAGAGCTACTGCGTACTACTTTATTCTCCCGACTTTGGCATATATCCTCGTCAAGGGCATGTTCATTGCTTTCGGTCAAAACTCTGGAACCGTCCAAGCTATCGCCTTACTGCTCATCGAGGCAATCATTTTGATTGGAGCCAGTGTCATTCGACCATGGATGGACAAGAGCACCAACAGTTTCAATATTGCCATCTGTGCTGTTAACTTCGTCAACGCCATCTTCCTTCTCATCTTCACGGACGTCTTCAACCAGCCAGGCATAGTGACTGGTGTTGTGGGAGTTGTCTTCTTCATCCTGAACGCAGCGTTCTCCCTGGTTCTCCTGATTTTGGTGTTGATCGCTACAGTCTATGCTTTCATCCGAAAGAACCCAGACAGCAGATACCAACCAATGAGCGACGATCGTGCATCCTTCATCAAGTCACAAACCCAACTGACCACCGAATTGGATGCTTTAGGAGCTACTGCTCGAGGCGACATGAAGGGTGGTTACAAGCACAACCTTGACCTGGACGATGACAACGATTCGTGGTCTTCTGATTCAATGAGAAACCCAGCAAACCAGCCACTTCCTCCCTCGACTGCCAACTCTGGAGCAGCATACAGAGAGCCTCCTCACTCTCCAGTGGACCCATCCGTCCCACTGTTCCCAGCCGGTCGTGGACCTCCACCAAACTACCAGGACAACAATCGCGGGATGTACGAAAATGACAACCATAATTTGAGTGACGTTCCTTTGATGGGTGGCAGACCAGGACCTTCACCAAGTCCATACCGCGATTCTTCAAATTCGAATCTTTCAGCGGCATATAGATCACAACACACTCCGAGTCCTGCGGGATACAGAAACAATAACAATGCCAGGTAATTGATCCTCACTTTTTGTGTACTGTCCTCGAACTGACTTTCTCTAGTCCTTGGCAACGTGGAGCCGGATACGAACATTAATGAATGGGCTTAATTGGCGTTCTGCCTGATCGATATTTAAATCGATCCTATGGGGTTGGTGTTATTTGCATATTTTACTGCTCAATACTCGCCTCAGCACCGGATTCGGCAGCTGGCTGTGCGTAGAGTGATTTTCTGCATGGGAATGGCGTGATTTTGTATCCTATAGAGGACACGCGAATCGCATATTTGGCTACTTGGCCTCTCACCACAACTCGGACCACAACCACATCCTACACCGTGGATCTATACACCTCCTGCTAGTCTCGAAGGGAACAAAACTTTTTCATTGTGTTTGGGCATGGGATTGGGGACTGGCCTCGGGGTTCATTTCTCAGGTGGAAATAGTGCAAGCAGATGAGACGGTGTACAGAGAAGAGGAATCGAGGTTTGGCATGCATGGGCTTAGATGCTGCTGTTGATTGCACATCCAGGCTCGTAAAGTACATAATCAATCAACTCAGCGCGCGTATTTGAGGGTGTGGATGGATGGATTAAGTGCCATGTACCAAGAAGGCGGATAAGATGGCACGGCGTGTACCATAGACCATTATTGATGTGTCCGTTTCAACTTCAGCCTTTGGGCTCTCTATGTCTTCTCTGTGATTGGTGACATTGGTGACATGAGTCGGGACTAGTATCAGTATACTCTTGCATTCCCAAACAGCCAGTGAGCGTGCCCCATTGTTGACTGCTTGCATCTCATTTATTACCTATACTCCCTCGCTTCGACTTCATGTCAATTTGCCGCGACTGATTTCTGTTCATCTTTTTAGACTCGTTCTTATCTTCAGCATTCTTGCAACGATGGTGTTCTCCTATCTGGACGCTGCCGTCGTTCTTGCCTTGTATCTCATACTTACTTACTCAGCTCTCGTTTGTATCGTTCCTACCTTTCCTGGGAGGGAGGAGAGAGAAGGGACTTGCACCGCTTTTCCTTCTTCCTTCCTCCCCCTCCACTCACTTTTCTTACTTTCGAACATCAACATAACATCAACTTCAAAACCATGACCATATTTATTGCACATCTCTACACCAATGCCGCATACACTCGCTCATATTGGTTTACGTTCGCTATTGGTCAGGCGCAGCTCTTGATTGTGTTTTCTTCTTGAGCAAACTAAAGCGAATGCCCTTCAAGTCTTGATATCTAGTAAGGCTTCTGACAAGCAGACTGTACTGCTCGACTTTTCACCTTTGACTTCCAATTTTCAGTCCTTGATTCGAGTTCTCAAGGGACAATAGGACAGTATGGCGGATCCATCCGGTATAAGGTCCATAACGTGCACGTTCGAAACCGAAGGTCTCCTGCAATGGTGCACCTGTCGCGAGGGAGAGGCGACTCCGCTACATGTGGATGGGCATCATTGCTTTCACAAAAAGGGGGTGGATAGGGCAGAATTCGACCGTCTCCAAGTTGAAGAATATGAATCGCAATTGGATCCGGTCGGCTGTATACTGTTGGACCAATATAGACGTGAGTCCCTAGAGCGCTATCGGCAGGAAGCTTCTATGATGAGTCGGTGGGCATTCGAGCGTTTCTTGAGACGAAAAGAGCTTGAGGATAGGGATTTGCTTGAGCTCAATCATAGACTGGGCCGGGCGGAAATGGATGCAAGTAGAAGGGAGGCGGCTGATAGTGTGATGGATGATTGTCACCGAGCCCACATAACCAGGAAAGAGACAGTGCCAGATGAGGGGCGAAAAGATGGAGGAGCGAACTTTGCGCGCCAAACCGAAACAGTACGATCTTCGATCTCCGGACCTCGCAGTTGGGAAGGAAGTAAGTTCCTCGAAGGATTAGAGAGGACGTTGGAATATCTCGGTGGTCGTCAAGGAGCTGCTCACAAAACTGCTTCTCCTGAGTCATTCAATTACGATCCTAAAAAACGCCAATGGGAGGACACTGCTCCGACTCAAGGACATGACGGATACAAGAATCACAGGAATATCTTCCATCAAGGATGCAAGGACATGGTAGCGCAGAACAACGACGAACCCACGCCAGTCTCGTTGTCTGTTGAGATGCCTCCACCCACGTTTGCGAGTATTAAGAACAAGGCACATCCCGTTGTAAATGTTCCACATACCTACGGAGCGACAGGTCACATCGAAGCAACCTCAAAACCCAAAACATGCATCTCTTCAGCGACCACTTCCAATCGTTTGTGTGCATACCATCCTAGGGTTTTCTACTCTACCACGAAGCCCCCAGCGGTCCAGGCCTCGACCGCTGTCACTGGTCAATCTGTTCCGAGGTCAACAGCCACCATAGTCGAAAAACAGAACAGCAAGCTTAAGAAGACAGAGCTAAGAAAGAGGGATATCCTTGACCAGCATGATACTATTGAGATTAATCCTAGCGAGGCGTCAAAGACCACTAGTATTGTGCAGCAAGCCGCGATTCCCAGTATCAGTCCTACGACTCTTCTTTTCCAGACGGAGGCCAAGCCAGAACTTCGTGGAAGACGCTGGGATGATGACTATTGGGATTGGCTAGATCGTGTTACCAAGGATCGTAAACAATATCTTTTCGAGGAAAAGCGGAATTTTAGAGAAGCCTATCAATTGCAACTCCCAGGCGGCCGCACCTTGAGACAAAAAAGGCTTCGATATGATACGCCATTTCGTTGGGTCCTAGAACGGAAGAGAACCAGTAAAGCGATGCCAGAAAAGGTCCACTGCAGACTCGACGATATTACTGAGGCTCCTGGCTCTCCGAATTCCCTTTGCGATCCTCCAATCCACTCGAATTATCCGCAAGTTTCAGCTGGATCAATTATCACTCCAAGTTACAGCATATGTGCCATCCTGATCTTTTGCATGTTCTTCTTTCTTTTCGTCCTACAACTTTTCCCGATTCAACATCAAACAGAAAATATCGGGCTTCCTTCAGGATTGGTGTATAGGGATAACAATGTCCACAGCGGCGATCTCGGCGAAGATGACAATGTCAATGGTGAAAATGAAGAGAATGGGGATGGTTTGGCAACTCCGGGTGGTAGTGACAAGGATGAAAATGAGGAGAATGAGGAGAATGGGGACGATTCTCCGCCCTCGGATGATGATAACGATCCGGATGGAGGTGCAAGAGTTCATGTAAAGTCGAGATTCCTGGGATACAACTGGCAGAGCATAGGGAGGCATTTTCGTTGTCCCAGCGAGTAAAGCCCGGGTTACGATGGCTGTCATGGGAATGATCAAGAGTACTGGAAAGGAAATAAACACTGGCAGCTAAAGCAATGTGTAGGGTCCAGGATGTGGAGAGTGTTGGTCAAATGAGAATGTGTGAAGAGCGTGCTAGTACATTGGTCTGCCACTGTTTACTTTCAGAGTAGGCTTTAGCGACTCCAAGCGAGCGTACCAAACGATGTTATATCATCGATTTCGTCCCTACTACGCGGATTTTCGCTGTCATTGATGTGAGCAAAGCCAATCTACGTACTTTGAAGGTATAGTCTTTTACTAAGCAAATGGTATCAACGCATTTTCCCCTCTAAACACCGGTAACAACCCCATACTTCGCCCATGGGAAATCTTCCAGTGTTTTCCTCTGCTCTCCCCATCCATCCCCAACAACACCCAGCTGCTCCGGATCAACCTCACTCCCCTCCCCTCTCCCCGCCAACACTTCTCCCTCCCTCCCAACCCAAAGCCCCGCCAATCCCTCATGCGGACACCAAACCACTCTCATCCCCGCCCTCCTCCCAGCTACAACCCCTGGAATCCCATCCTCAAAAACCAGACACTCCTCCGGCCTAATCTCCTCCTCTCCCTCCCCAAGACTATCATTTATAGCCTTCAGCGCCACGAGATATATATCCGGACTCGGCTTCCCCCTCCCTTTCGGGATCCTAACATCGTCGCCGAGGATCCGTCGCTCAGACGTAAAGATCGAGAAGAGTTCGGGGATGTGATCTGTCTTTATACGGAAGTGTCCTTCGCCGCTACTCGTTGCAAGGGCTACATGGACCTTGTCTTTCTTCGGGGAGGAAGTGCGAGCGGATTGCAGTTGTTTAAGGAGTGCTTCGATACCTGGCAATGGGGCGGCTTTCCTGAATTCTTCTTCTTGGATGGTGTGCAGTTGGGAGGTGTAGGTTTCTATGTCGATGGTGGAGGTGAGGTGGAAGTGTGAGAGGAGGAGGGCGATGGATTGCGCGGCCGGGCGGCCTTGGAGTTGGGATTTTATGTCCCAGGTCATGGGGCCGGAGCCGTAGCGCGCGAGGAGGATGTTGTGGCAGAGGGTGTAGATGTCTTCCGTGTTGATTAGCAAGCCGTCCATGTCGAAGAGGCAGGCTCGGACTGGGGGGAAGCTGGGACCATATCGTCAGTCAGAGCATTGGCAAGGCTGGGTGTACAATTAGATTGATAGTGGGGGAGGGGAGGACGTACTCGGTTCGGGGGTTGGCCATTTTAGCTTCGCAATGAGTGTTAAGTGTCTGGCTGAGTAGATAATTGGGTTCAAGCGTAGTGTAGGTGATTCCTGGTTTTCAATTGAGCAGGTCATGAAAGTTGGAGCTTTGTATCTTCAATTTAAAGCTCCAATGCATGTGCAATGAGGGGCAGAAGCGGCAGCCAAGACTTCGCCGACTGAGTCAGAAGAAAAAGAAATGGAAATGGGAAAGGAAAAATGCAGGTAACGTTCCTACATTTTGATGTTGTTTTGTAATTGCAGTTTGAGATATCGCTTATCTCTAGATCAATTGACAAAAGCTCTTCTTGAATTTGCAGAAACAAAGACTGAGCTTCATCTGATGTTAATTCTGTTGTCAAGAAACTATCCTGTCCGGTGCACGGAGCGGCTTGCCGGGAGAGCTTCGAGACAGCCCCTCCATCGAAGGATCAACATCATACTTCCGCATGAGAAGCACTGCAACTGAAGCAAAACATGCAAATTGACAGCAGTAAATGGTATAATCATATGTTCGTTTGAATATGGAGACATTGGAATGCCTTTTCCTCAATTTGCACAAGAGTCATCCTGCATTTTCATTAATAATCATCATATGACGTCCTGATCTCATGTTGCTTGCTCTCTAGCTGCAGCGTAACGTTATATTTTATTCTGGGTGGAGAGACGAACGAGAACACAGCATGCACAACCACAAGTACCTGCAATAGAAAGAAGCAAATATGGCCATTGTACACATTGTACTCTTTGAATTCAAGCCGTCGACTGAGAGTGAGGTTATTCATGATGTATGTCTTCTTCCCATCTCTCCCGAGCCCCGCGATGCTACCCCTCCGTCAACTTTCCTGAACTCCTCAGCTCAAACTCACGGCCTGATATCCTCGCTCAATCCCGCAGTGAGGCACTATTGAAGGCCTAGAAGGGATGAATTATGTTACTGATTGGGTTATACACAGGTCTGCAGACGCATGCTCGCCCTCCGCCAGAACTGCGTTCATCCCACTACCAAAGAACCATATATCCTAGACAGTACGGGAGGAAGAGATAATTCTCCAGAGGGACACCAAGTAGTTCGCACTTTTCCATCCCTTTCTCCTCCCTCTCCCTCACAACACTAGCGTATATGTCTACTGCAAAGCAAAGGGCTGACAGTTGTGTAGGGAGCTTTCTCGCATGCCTTCGTATCACATTTTAGGGACGAGGAGGATAGGAGGTATTATCTTGAGGAGGATCCTGCGCATTCGGAGTTTGTGAAGAGCTTGAAGGACATCATTCAGAATGTTAGGGTGGTGGATTATTCGCCGGGGGTTTTCTAGGGGTGGGGTTGAAGCTTGAGGATTTGGAGACAACCTGGGAATTGGGTGGGATATGGTGGGATGAGATATCTGCGGATGGGGATACTGGCGTTTGGGGACGTGGGATACTGCACAGAGTGATTGATCAAGATCTTGTGTCTGAGGAGCAAGATCCAGTGCGTTCTGTTTGTGATTGTACATGTTTCATTCTGGTGCATCTATGAATTCTAATGCCGATGCTGGTATCCAAACTCCCTCTCAAAAACGCCGTTCCGTGCCAATGCTATGCCGTAAAGTCGATTCTATGATACGTGAAAGGAAGGTATTCGTGCCGTTACACCATGAAGGATTCGCCACATCCGCATTGCTCCTCTGTGAAGTAGTCAGTAATTGCCAAGATGTGAGTAGGATCCGGATACGTACTTATATTCGGGTTGGTGAAAACAAATCTCTGGTTCAGCTTGTCCTCCACCCAGTCCATCTCACTCCCAATTATACTGAACAGCGCCTTGCTGTCTATAAGCACCTTCACTCCGTCCTGTTCCACCGTTTCATCAAACATGCCTGGCTTCTCCACGTATTCCAAATGGTACGCCAGTCCGCTACAGCCACGGTTCCGCACTCCAACCTTGATGAGCTTCGGTTCAGGTTGGTTCAGCAGCTCTCTCAATTGACTGACGGCCCCAGGCGTGAGCTTCATCGCAGCCTTTCGAGCTCGTAACTTGGGCCGAGGCTTTGCGCGGGGTTTTTCCGGTGTCGCAGCCGCTGATGATGTTGTCGTCGTCGGACGAGACATTTGTGCCTCCTTCTCTGTGACGCTGATGCTGGTCTTCTCTTCTATAGCTGGGTCTAATGTGATCTCATACTGCTTTGTGTGTTTTGGTGGTCGGGTTTCGTTGACTTGCGGGATAGAGCCTGCGATCGATGTATCTGGAATGCCGGAATTTCGAGGAAGCGGAGGTTGTTGTTCTAGTGAGTAGGGCGTGTATGCTGTGCTTGTTTGCATCTTTCGTTTTGATGAAGCCTGTAGTGACTGGGAGGAGGAGAAGGTTCGAAGGATGTGAGGGCATGGTCGGAGGTTTGATGGGGAGGAGGCGAAGCGGAAAACGAAGCTGGCTGGCGATGCCAATGGCGTTATTACTCTGTGTACAGACATTATGACCGAAATCTGTAGGAGGTTGTTGGAGGGAGAGTTCGAGGGTTGTTGAGCGAGGAGAGATGCTGAAGTTGAGGCTGTTGGAAATGGGGCGATATTCAAGGTATGTCAGCCAACCTTTGAGCTTCGGTATGGAACCAATCAACCAATCACGGCGAAGTGATTCATAAGCGAATCCTCACTGAAAGTATACAGATTGATAGGTCGCGATGTGACTGAAACAATAGAATAATATGAAACAAAATCCTCTCATTCAATGAAGGCAAATGGGCGAAATATGGGCGTATCTTGGTTCTTAGATTGTGACTTCTTCTCAAGCATTATGATGTCGTTTTGTCTTCCGCTTCCGCTTTCCTCGAGCCAGACTAACCGAGCGGCCGCTTAGTGCCGATCACTTGCAAACCCCTGCTGGGATCTTTATTGGAGAGACATTTCGGGCTGACGAGGCAGAGGGCAAAGGTCACAGGAGAGAGTTCAAGCCGAATACTGAAACCAAACACCAAAGCTTCTCGCAAAAGGTCTGCGCATAGTCTGCTGGTATCTTCAAAGAACGACCTGCTGCTATGAGGTGAAGCATGGAGCCCTCTCCCCTCACCCAGCAAGCTCGCCCCGAAGTGTTTCAACAGAAAGTTGTTGCTCTATACGAGGAGCTCTTCAAGGTGGGGAGACATACTATATCTGGTAGATAACATCTGCTAAGTTTTGGATAGGATGAAGAAGACCATGAGAAGACAGAGGGGTACTGGAAAGAGTTCTTTCTGCTGAAACCAGACAAGGCTGCTCTGCAGAAATTGATCGGGGAATCGAGCCCAGACGACCTATTGCACCTCCAGGTACGAGGCTGAGATGGTATGGATGGAATACAGTGGGGCTGATGAAGAAACAGGTGCAGACTCGACAGCTGTTTACCAGAGCGGTAGGACGCATCAAAGCAGGAAGTGCTCCAGCAGATGCGCATGCTCTCGATGTAAGGCTCGGCGCATCCCTTACTCCAGGACGAGGCTGATAATCCAGACCATCACAGCTTTCCTGACCTCGGTTCTTTCGAAGAAGTATACCAATGCAAGCTCGGATATCATAAATGTCCTGGCAGGATTGGATGAGGTAGATGCTGTCTTCACGGACTTTGTTGCTGCGCTGGACGTCACAATAAGGACTGGTAGAAGCTGTAGGCAGCCGTTTCGATTGTCTCGAGAATGCGCTAATACCTGGCAGTGGATATTCGGCAAAAGGCAATAGAGGTTGCCCTGGCTGTTGTATCTGGCGCATACCAGACGAGTCTCCTCTCTTACTTCACCCATCGTGATTTGTTCCCTTCTCTCATGAAAGTATGAGTAGCCCAAACCTCAGTCAGTATGAAGCTTATAGTAGCAGTATGTCCAAGATTCAGATACCACTTCTCGAGCATTCGAGCCCTTTACTCTCCTTGGCCTCCTAGCCAACTACAACAAATTCGAATTCCAGAACCCGTACAGATTACGACTTGATGATTTTGTCAACGAGGGTACAATACAGAAGATAATAAGGTCTGTAGGACAGACATGCGCAAATTCTCGGAACAAGTATGTGGCAATTCAAGAGGATCTGCCTGAAGGATGGTCGATTAGTGGTACTCTGAGCTTGATTGGGTTGGGTGCCATTGCTCCAGGAGGCGCAAAACCTGTTGCTCCGATCATTGATCCTGAAGCTGCGAAAGAAATGTTTTCCAAACTGTTAGTGATGACATACTGGGTCGAAGCTTATGCTAATACGCTGCAGTCCTGGAAGCGAAGCTGCTGTTCTACTGGCAACGTATGATTTTGCACATGCAAACAAGCTATTTTGCTTCAACTTCGTTTCTTTACCAGCAGAAAAGGGCCTTGAAGCTCCGATTAGTAGCTTCATATCACTCACATCATATCTTCTACAACATGCACACACGTCTCTGCGAAATACACAATACTCACATCTCAATCTACTCATCATACGCCTACTGATAGAAGATCAAGTACTATGTAAAAGGATATGCAGCGATGAAAGCAAAATGGCGGTTCGGTTATGTCGACAGAGATCACCATATTTACCTCTAGTTCGAGGCGACAGAGTACTCGCGGCAAGTCTCCTAGATACGATGATTGATGGAATCAACCACAATCTACGGCGGCGCCTCGACGTGGAATTTTATATCGTCTGTGTTGGGATTATCTTGAGAATTATCTCTCATCTGTCGAGATCTCGAACACGACTCAATTACCATTGGTCGGAGTTATTCAGGTCACTCCTATCTCTGGTACGCTTCCTCACCACTTATCAAGCGGACCTGAAGAGCTCAATGCATATTGAAACTCTTCTTGACGATCTCGTCAATCTGATAGCTCTGTCTCTTTCGGCTGGCGAGACTTTCCTTCCGACGCCCGCGGCATACGATGATCTGTTCTATAAGCTTGTGGAAACCGGGGAGAATTTGGTGAAGTTTCGAGACAGTTACGACTTAGGGAAACGGCCGACGAGCTCGATAGACACATTGATTAGTGTCAGCACGCACTACAATCAATTGTTGGAGGATGGCGCATCAAGAAGAGGAAAACACCTGACAAGTGCACAGGTTGCTGGTGTGATCAAACAAGGATACGAGACTTTGAGCATTCAAGCCAAAGAGGGATTGGATAGTTGGGATAAGTATCGCGAGGCGGATAGGAGGACCTTCTTGAAGAAGATGGCGAGGACGACGGTTGGCGATGTCAAGACACTTATTAGCGAGACTTAAGCGCCCAGAATGGAACTATATCGCGAAATACCAAAACTCCGCGAAGGCCTTGGCTCTCATAGTAATTGTGAAAGTGAGCTGATACTTATATATCTCGTATGTAAGCTCACCACTCTTATTCTACTTGGACATCCAAGAGGTGTCTCGTACCTGTCAGCCGCCTGTCCTGGGCGGCTAAAGTTGGCCTTTATTGACGCGACTCATCTCTTGCCGCGCAGACACTGACAGTTATCGTCCGGTTCAGACTCGAGCCAGAATAATTCCAAACCCAAAGCTGCCCACTCCTAGTCCAGCGTCAAGTAGCCTCGTGGCGCGGCGCTTCGAGAAGGTCGACAGAATGGTTGTTTGCCAACCATTCTCAAGCGAGGGCCAACATCTGAAACATATGCAGTGATTCGCTGCATTTTGAACCGAGAATATCCTGAGTCACAATGGATGACAGGCCATACTTCGGATTATCGGGTATGCATGCCTGAAAGAACTCGGCAGTGCCTCCCCAGATCATCATAAAATGTTTCTCTGTTCGATGATGGAGGTGGAGTGAAGTGGTGGAGGTCGAAAGAAAGTTGGCTTGCAGGGATGGAAGACCGGTTTTTGAGTTGGACCCTGAATTGACAGGCTGAAGCGAGGGGAGCTGATTCGCTGGGACAATGAAACCTTGCTGAAGGCCCTGGCTCAACGGTCAAAATCCATCATCCCACTCCAGATCTTGTGAGTTGTTCAGGTTCTGCACGATTAAACTTCAACAAGTCAGGGCAATGCAGCCACAAATCCACAAAATGCACTCAAACTGCAGGCCCTCAGGCACAGCCTCCCTCGGCAAAGAGCTTCTTTGACTTCTGAATGGCTTCGATGTCGTCAGGGGGCGTTGTGCCTGCCTCCGTTCACGAATAAAGAAGGTCACCGCCCCAGCGCCGGGAGGCGACTTCTCTTTGAAAGATGGGCACCACCAAGTCAACCTGCAGTACCTGCACCCTCGCTCCATCACGGTGTCCCCTTGCAAGCCGAGAAGAGAAAGAGAGAAGATCAGTCTGGTTATCATATATGATCATCGCCTCCCGAGGTTGTTGTTCATCCATAGCCAATTCTTTGATTATCAGATTCATCTGAACTCGTATCCCATCGCTGCAAGTCAATCTTTGGAGCATCAACCACCAGTCTTACCCGCGAACACCCTTTAGTGAGACTGTAACACACTATCCCCATCGTCCTACTGTATCTCACCTCACTTTATTCTCGAACACCTCAAGAGCCGCCTACGCGCAGTTCTCACTCAAGTCGCCTGTCGCAGAATCGATTGGCTGGGAAGCGCCCTCGTCAAAGAGGCTATTCTTGGACTGCGGCTACCACAACAAAGGATATCGAATCCGCGCCCAACCTCGAGTAACGGCGCATGACCGTGTAATTCAGAATCAGAAACAAAGGATCCCTTGTTTCAAGTTTTGCTCAATTATTCGAGTCCTTTGGGCCTATTTTTGGTGCTTTAAGTGTATGTACTCCCACACTCTCTTAAGTTCTCATGATTCTGCCATTCACCTTTGGCCCGTTCATACAACTTTTTTCCTATTGTCATTGCACTACAATAATAATTTTTCTTTCATTCGCCTACGATCAATCACAATAGAAGTAACTATTGTTTCATTCACGAGTTTTATTCTGAGAATAATTTCTATCACTCATCGTCGACGACTTTCTAAATACAGTCACAAATACTTAATTCTGTCTCACAAAAGCCCAAACAACTTTTCTTTCCTCAACATCAACCAACTCTAGACATCGTCTGCAAAGACCTCACATACACACACACATACTAAGATGTTGCCTCTGGCTGGACTTAGGCGTTTCCTCGCATCACATACCGAAATGTCTTCAGCAAGAAACCAACCAAATCAAGAATTTCCCGCTGTGCCAGCAACTCTCAACGCCGGAGAGCATGAGCTGCGAGACTGGCCGCCCAACTACTCAGCACCTCCCAATACCACACCTTACTACACGCCATACCTCGGTCTTCGAGCAAGATTATCGCAAGTATGGATAAATCGGTGGACAGTCCTTCTCATCCTCATCATTTGCCGACTCCTCCTGGCCACCAAGGACCTAACACACGACATCACAAGCGCCAAATCAGAAGCATTATCAGCATGTACGAGCGTGGAGAAAGTCGGCAGCGCTATGGCATCTATGCCTCATTACCTCTCTGAGGGGGTGAACGCTCTTGCTGCTGATGGAGTCACGAGCGCAGTGAACGGATTGATGAGCATGCTGCTCATGTCCGTTTCTGCAGTCGAGGAGATTGTCCTCTTCGTAATCCACATGATGACATCGACTTACCTGTGTCTAATTACTTTGGCCGTCTCCGGAAGCTTGCACGTTGCTCTCGATCTGATCGAAAAAGTTGGTGACTTTGTCAACAAGACAATTGGCGACATCACCAGCGGCATGACAAGTGAGATCGGAGACTTCGAGAAGGGCTTCAACTCATTCCTCAGCGATATCAACATCGGTGGTATCTTTGGGAGCTCCAAAGATCCTCCACAGATAGACCTCACTTCTTCAATCGACAAGTTAAACTCCATCAAGCTCGACACGAACGCCTTGGATGGAGACCTCGCCAAGCTCAATGCTTCGATTCCTAATTTTGAGCAGGTTCAGAACTTCACAGACAATGTTATACGCTTTCCATTCCAGGAGGTCAAGAAGCTCATGAACGAATCCCTAGTCGCATACAAGTTCGACAAGTCCGTCTTCCCGGTCGCTCAAAAGGAGGCTTTGACGTTCTGTTCTGATAGCCCCGCTATCGACAACTTCTTTGACGGTCTCGTCAAGGTCGTCAAGAAGTCCAAGATCATCTTCCTCATAATCCTCTCGATCCTCGCGGTTGCGGTCTGTATCCCAATGGCTTACCGAGAGATCTGGAGATGGCGACAAATGCAGCAGCGATCTGTTATGCTTCAAAAGAATGCTTTTGATCCAATGGATGTCATCTATATCGCCTCGAGACCTTATACGACAACTGCTGGAATCAAATTATCGTCGAAGTTCAAGTCTACCAAGCGCCAGATCCTTGTGCGCTGGCTCGTTGCGTACGCTACGACACTTCCAGCATTGTTCGTCCTTGCTCTTGGCTTGGCTGGCCTATTCAGCTGTCTCTGTCAATACATAGTCCTCAAGGTTGTTGAAAAGGAAGTCCCTGCACTTGCAACCGAAGTGGGCAACTTCACTGGTGTCGTTGTGCTAGCACTCAACAACGCATCGACCGCCTGGTCAAGATCTGCCAACGAAGTCATCGCAAGCACCAACAAGGAGATCAACAGTGATGTTTTCGGCTGGGTCAACACTACAACATCCGCCGTGAACGGTACTCTCAACACTTTCACTGACGAGATGGGCAAGGCCTTAAACACAACATTCGGCGGCACCATCCTCTACGACCCTATCAAGGAAGTCCTCAATTGCTTGATCGGTCTCAAGATTGCCGGTATCCAGAAGGGTCTCACCTGGGTGTCCGACCACGCCCACGTCGACTTCCCCCTCTTCAAACCCGATGTCTTCTCCCTTGGCGCAGCCGCAAGCGTAGCATCCGATTCTGACTCCACCGACTCCTTCCTCTCCTCCCCAGGCAGTGTAGCCAGCGACGACATCACCGGCGCCGTCATCAAAGTCTCCCTCAAGCTACAAGAAGCCATCAAAGAAGAAGTCTTCATCTCCCTCGCCCTCATTGGCGTATACATCCTCATCGTGCTCATCGGTCTCGGCCGCGTCCTCTTCGGCTTCCTTGGTCGCGACAAGACTCGCGCGGAAGGCGGACCGAGTTTTACTGGTGATGGAAGAGCGTCTTTGAGTCCAAGATCGCCGAATAGAGGGGACATGACTCGATTTCCGGCTTTTGGAGCACCTGTAAGCTCGATTTATCCTACGAGAAGTAATGGTGATGCGTGGGGAGCAGACGAGCCACATGATGAAAAATTGGGTGCGGTGGGTCATCGGAGTGTGGAGGCTAGTGTGAAGCCAGGACATGAAAGAGCGAGTAGCTATGGCTATCTGGATGGGAAGCACTGATCTCTTTTCTCTAGGAGGGACAGTGATGATGGCTTGAGCTGGTTCTCGACGCCTCTTCGGTTCGGTTCAGTTTTGGTCTGGTCCTTTGGTGGCGTTCTTTGGCGGCATGGATAGACGGCCTGGCATGGCACGGTTCTACAGCTCATTTGGGATGGAGTTTCTTGCTTACTTGATTCCCTCTTGTTTTCGTCAGGCTGGTATAGGATGATTCCTGACCATATCTGCTTCCGTGTTGCGTTGCATTGCATTTGCTTCCTCTTTTCAAGTCATTGATGGAAGGATGGAAACCCGAGAAGTTTGGTACGGCCTAGGAGCAGAGAAGCTGAGATGAGAGAGAGACGGACGCTGGGGTGTATTTTTTGGCGGTGGAGATATTCATTCGACCTTTTTCGTGAGTGGTGGAAGTGGACGGACGGAGAATGCTCTACTTCTCTTTACATACCTACATACATACATACATACTATGTATCTGGGTCTTTTAGAACATAGGATAGGATGAGAGAATGGATACCTATGATACCGTTAATTACTGTGATTTTCATTGCAATGTGCTGTGATATGCTGGGCTATGTTGTGAAATGATGTGAAGTGATGAAGTGTGCAAAAGCGTCGTGACTTTGGTAGGATGTGGTGTTCGAGAGAATTTTTGTGGCGTTGGTATTGGATCGGGATTGCTTGATGCCCTGTGATACCCAACGACAGAGAGAAAATGGCAATCGGCAGCGTTAGTGAGTGGACCTCCCCCATGAGATGTCACGATCTTCACTAGCAACCCACTCGCGTACCTTCCGACACGTTCCCGAATGAAGAAGAAAAACCACCCAAAGCGAGTGTAGTTTTTCCGCATCTCCTCAATGTCCCGGGGTCATCTAGTGACATTGCCTCTCCCATTTCGGTAGATTCGGATACGAACATATCTCCAACCGCAACTCATCACTCACGAAACCCATAGCATTAACATCAAGAATTGTTACCCCTCCCATTTCCAAAGTCAATATACCGCAACCCCAAGCCAAAAGACTTGCAAAGATTGCAATGGATACGCACCCCAAGTCATATAAAACCGCAAAACATGTATATATACTAAGGCGGTTTTCTGGGTACATGATTTCGAAATTCAGCAGCCAGAGCAATATTGCTTTCCATAGTATCAGTGAAGCTATAATGACGCCAAAATCGCCTGAGATATAGATTGTGATCTTATTAGCAACCGAGGACTTATGAGCGCCGCTACCCATCGCTGATTCTCTGGCGGAATGTTCGGATCGTAGGTACCACCTTCCAGCGTCGATGATTCCCGCTATATGGATAAAGCTCACGATGAAGCACCACCAAACGGTGCATTGAGCTAATGGAAAGTACAGTAGTAGATATAGAGCTGTATTTCGGGCCTGGAAGGTGTGTATAAGAGGAGTGGTAGTTGGATTACGTGGAAATAGACTGTGAGTGTGAAGATGGATTTATATCGGAGGGAAGCGTGGTCGTATCCCCAGTCGAGGGCAGCCTGCGAGAGTGCTTGGTCTTCGGGCGTGGGTGTGGATAGGAACATGTTGGTTTCTGCTGGTGAATATGTATAGGTGGGTGGGTGGGTGGGTAGCTGGGAAGGGAAGATGAATCAAGTATCGGTAAGTTGCGCTGGAGCATAGACTGGATGGAGATGTGAGACTTCTGTGTGGATATGAGACTCAACATGACGAGCTGAATGTATTCGGGAGGTTTTAGCACTTTGTTATCCACCGTCCAGTATCCAATGATGCCGAACCAGGTCCGCTGGGACTAAGTGGACCTCCCGCTGGGACGAGTGAAGTCCAAAACCAATGAAAGTCACAAATCACCAACAGGACATTGAAAACAAGTTCAAGCTCTCGAAATAGTGTCAATTCCCGCCATGATCCCAGAAAAGGTATACCACACCTCGCCCTATAGAAGAAAGTCGAATATCGAATTTCGGACATCGAGCTCCCATGCATGTAGATGTAAAAAACAAGACCACTGTTTCACTTCGCTTCTCGCCAGAATCATACCATCCTCCCTTTCCCATCCTACAAAGTCTCGAATCGACATTTCATCCCTCCCCTTCTCTTACATTCCTCACCCAACAATCGCCATTCCCCTCCATATCTTACAAATACTATGTATGTATGCGCGAAAGTCACGCGAAGCAGAAAAGTAAAGCAAGGCCCAGAGAACCCTGCCAGGCGTGAGAAACAGAAACAGAAATGCAACGACGGAAATGCACCCTGATTGATAGATAGCTTGATCGGTCCGTAAAAACGCCATGCTGAAACAACCGAAAATCGAGAATGGAAATAGACCAGGCTGAGAAATGCCGATCTCGCTGTGCTTTGTAGTGGTACTTCGTCAGACATCGCTCGCCGGGTAGCAGGGAGAGGGAAGTAGAAAGAAGAACGTTCGCCGCTGTGGTTATTGGAGCATTACGAAGGTAGCAGTATGCGAGGAGTTGCACAGTCCCTTCCGCAAACCAGTAGACTTAGATATCAGCAGCTACTGCATCGCCATCTTTCCCTTCTTCACCATCATCTTCCTCTGCTGCAGGTTCTTCAGCGGGCTCAGCAGCAATGGCATCAGCTTGTGTCATGCCATTCTGCCTTTCCCAGACTTCTTTCCGTATCCTCTCATCCTTGAGCTTCCTTGCTCTCTCTACCTCCTCGAAACCACCAGCTTTCTTAAGTTTACCCTCTTCCACAAACGAGCCTAGCTCTTTCTGGAACTCGCCCCCTCTTCGACTTTCAAGTTCTTTCTGGCGTAGCTTCTCGGCGCGCTCGATGGCTTCCAGTCGGTTTTCATGATTAGGCTGTAATGCTCGGACTTCACCCAGAACACCTTCTTTCGCGACTGAAGGATCGGCTGCTATGACATGATTCAGTCCTCGAGAGAGCACGCGGGCTGCGTTCGAAGATCCAGGTACGTCTTTCATCTGCTCCTTAGTAGCCTGCTCAACAAGGGCGAAAGTCTGAGCAGCCTTCTCGAGATCATCCTGGAGATCCGCAGCAAGATCTTCTTGCATGGTGAGCTCCTCTCGGTCATTGCAGACGGTCTCAAGCTCTTTCTCCCAGATCTTGGTCCAGACTGGTCGCTCACGTTTCAAGAAGTCTTGCATCTTCTTGAGCTCCATGGTAGCTTGGGATATATCCTTGGCCACAGTCTCTAGTTGACGTGGCAGAGGTCGGACACCACGAAGAACAACATCCTTTCGAAGATCCTCAACAATATCTTGCAAGTCGTCGACTTGGCCGACCAGCTTGTCTGAGTCTTCGTTGAGATTCTTCTTGCCAGAGTTGACATATGCTCGTCCTGAGTCGCCTTTCATATCTGGGATAGCAGTCTTTGCTGCTACAGTCTTGACGGAAGAAGCCTTTTGGCGGATGAGAGACATGGAGTTCTGGACATCTGACTGGAACTCGGAATACACTTGTCGAATAACGGCAAGATCGCGACGTATCCCGTGCAGTTCATTGATCTGGTCTGCATTCTTAAATTTCGACGGGCTGATGAGTGGCGCATTGGACTTTTGATTGTCGATATACGATACTCGTGAGGAAGTCGGAGGTACGCTTGCTAATCTCGCCATCTCCTTTGCTGCATCTTGTTGACGATCTGATACCCGTTGAATGGTGGCTTGCTGGTCATCCACTGCAATCTTGACGCCCTCGACCATTTTCTTGAGGCCCCCGAGACCCTCGTCAATATGGCGCTTAACTTCGTCCAGTACCTCGGTATTCAGTACCAACACCGATCGATCTTTGATGTCAGCAAGATCCTCCAGTTCGTGACGTACACCTGAAACTGGGTCTTGGATATATATCTCAGGTAGATCCACCCCATTATTGTGGGTATTCCAAGCGAACTTTTCGATGAAAGCCAGCTGCAATCTCGCCATTGACAAGTCATTGTATCCGTCCGCAAAAACAAACTTCTTGACTTTGGTCTTGTATTGCAAGAATACAGTCAGTTCCTTGCCAGGTGGTGGAGACAGCTCAGGGGTGAAATTCCGGTCCTGAGACGAGCGCGGCGGAGTTTGCTGTGCAGTGGTTACCGGCCTTTGATCTTGAGGCGTTTCCGGACGTTGTGCTTTTACCTCGTCTGGATGCTGGATAGGGAGTGTCATGATAGAATCTGACGGCGGGCCTTGCAAGGTTGCGCTCGGGGCATCAAAGTCTATCGGCTGTCTTTTCTTGTCATCTGGAGTTTTGACAAGCGGGCTATCATCTGCAGCTGCATCGGCAGGCTGTGGTAATACAGGAGGACCTGGTGATGGTTCCTCTGATACCCTGCTTGGAATACGAGCTGGAGATACATCCACATTTAAACGATTTGACTGCTGACGCACATGCCTTTGATCTCCTCGGTTTTGGACAGCTCTCATCGACTCCCGAGCATCGTTCCGCCCTCTGTTCGGTATAGGCGAGTTCTGGGGAGGTGGGAGCATAGGGACACCATTGGGAGATGCCCCCAGGTGTTTTGAGATCTGATATGCAGAGTATCTCCTCGACGCTCTCCTCTCAAGGTCCCCACCTCGCTGTAGCGCGGCGAGAGCATTTTGTTGTTTCGGTGGAGGAGGTGGGGGTGGAAAATTGTCAACGCTGAGTTCCTCTGGCCCAGATGGCTGCTGTGCCGCTTGTCCTTCCGTCGGATAAGGTGGTAACACTGGCATATTCTGCATCGTTGTACTGGAAAGTGAGGATTGACTCGAGGACATAGATGCCCTGGATTGATCTCGTTCCGGAACCATTCTCCGGCTCGACGATGCAGAAGACATTCTTGGGGGGACAGAAGCCTCAATTTGGCTCATACTGTCCCTATTATCCACGCTTCCATCTTCCCTTCGAAAATTGTTCTGTATCCCCTGGTCCAACAGTGTCGTGAGTCCAGTATTGGCACTTCCCACGCTGCTGATACTGCTAGCTCTGGGCACGGAACCATCGCCATTTGCATTTGTGCTGTCTCTAGCTTGCTTCTGCCGTAATTTCTGCTGCTTCCGTTTTAGCCCGTGGAGTAAATTTATAATAATATCTCGTATCCTCGGGAGGTATTTTTCCAAGCTCTCCACGCTGGCCTCTTGGCTGAGTGTTGATTCTAATATGTGGCGCAGAAGCTCAGGAACGTTTCCTAAATCCGAGGTATCGACATTGATAGCTGTGAAAGCCCTGCAGGCAATATTGAACTCGTAACCTAGGCGCACATAGACGTCTGAGACTTGCGCATCGGTCGCTTGGTGGCGAGACCATTGTGTGAGGGTTTCGAGAAGCTGCTTTGTAGCTACGAGGAGATGGGTAACGCTCTTTTCAATTTGGGACAGAGGAGGAGCATTTTGACTAGTCTGAGGTGATGGAGCGACCTAAAAGAGTGCAACTATTAGCATTCTTCGAGATCAAAGGTGGAGCATCCAGAATTCGTCTCCAAAGCTACGAGATGCGCGTGAAGCCAGAACTCACATTTTGTCTCCTACTTCCATTTGGTACCGACTTGCCCGAGGCAGAAGACGTCCGCGGCTGAGCACCAGGCCCTGGAGACATCGATCGAGCTGGTACGTTTGGAGGAGGTCCTGGATCCGCGGCGGGAGAACGTCGTTGTATGGATCTTTGTGAGGTTGGCGGCGCCTGCATCGCTGTGATTGCTGCGGCAGAGTTTTGAGCACGGATCTAGCAAATAATCATAGCGACATTTGTCGAAGCTCCCCGAGTTGCTGAAAGGTGTAAATGCAGCGAGCTTGACGTGAGTGAGAGATGGGGTTCGGAGTGTTTTCAAGTCTCACTCACTTGACTCTTCGTATCAGATTTGGGATGTCTGCCCCCTGCGCGGACAACTCCTGGTGCTTGCCGTACGTAGCGCGATTTAGCGAGGTACAAGGTTTTAGATGCAGACCAGCTCTGGGGAAATTCACAGGCACCTTGGATAAATATGGTCCAAGCAGACAAGGGCACAAATGGATAGGGACGTTGTTGATCAAGACTCTAGATCTATGATGATAATGATGATGTTGTTGTTTGATGGATTGACTGTTTCTGAATACGACAGCACATGAAGCCTCCTTGGTCTGCAATGTCCAAATGAGGAAACCTTCCAGAAGCGTTTGGATCTTCACCAGCAAGCAGAGCTATGTTCCTATACAGGAGGTTCCGGTAACATTGTTGTACTCCCTACTTGATACTCGGTATCGATGAATAAAGCTGCATCTCGTTCATTTCTACAAGGTCGACTGCTGTCTCGCTCCTTCGGCTTCAAGGCATCGAGGCTTAGAGCTGACAAGCCTAGTTGTCTGGGAGGCGAATACAGCATTCGGTGACGAACTGCAGATACTTGTTGTCACGCTCATTCTGGCCGTCGGGTACCACTGATTGTACTACCATTCGGAGTCTATTCGGTTGGGACTGGCTATGGATGGCTAAGTTTCAACCCGATGTAATGAGAAATCCTGGAGGGTGGTTGAAAGTGATACGTGGGTGAAGCTGTAACTGTACTTTTCGAGACACTCAAAAGATCTGTTATAGCATGCAGATACCTATACCTGTCCTCGGCTGGCGACTTCTTGCATAAGTACCCTAACCATTGACACTGAGGGCTTTCGAAATCAGTATTTGAGAATGACGGACGATGTTTGGGCGAAGAAGTCGAAGGTCGTATAACTGGCTAGGAGAATTGGAGAAATAGTTGCAGAAACGGCTGGCTTTGCAATGGCTTAAGTAGTGCTCACTAATGAACGGAATGAGTTCAGTGATACAAAAGTTCTCCGCATTCCCTCCATGTTCCGATACAGCAGCTCCAATCGCATATCAAGATTGTAACATTTCCATCCATATCACCATATCGTGACCATATTATGCATTTCAAAAGTGGGAGGGTTGTGGTACATCTCGTTCGATATTCCTGTCTTTAATTGGATGGTTCCAACCTGAATCCAAGGAACGATTGGCTCGACTCCAGGCAATCAGCCGCTGTAGTTCCTGCCGAATAATGTCGATTTCCCGTCTGGCTGTTGCTTATGAGGGAGGACCTGACGCCAATGATCTACAGAAATCCGGGGTGGAAGACAGCCAGTAAACAGCCGGTTTGGATCTAGACCCAAAGAGACCTTGGCTGTTTCTATCTGCCGCCAATCTTAGGGGAGACCCTGTCAAGTGGAATAGGAAATCATAATCTATTCACAGTATGAAGATCCTCATTCGGAACTTCTGGGGGTTTCTGATTTGAATTATTGAAGAGAATTTGTCTGCTTAGTGCATCTCCTGTATTCTTAAGCTGCAATAGCAGGGTCATTTGAGGAACATGGGCACTTCGTATTGCTGTTGGGGGCAGGCGCAATGTCATGGGCTGAATCAGTGACATAGCCCAAGTACCGTAAGGTATGGAGATAGAAATAGAAACCCACTCATCCACTCTTGTACCTCTGGAACAAAGCAGAAGTCAGAGCAGAGTATCGAACTTGCAGCATCGTACAAAGACTATATACTCCTATTTAGCAAGCAACAGTAACTGGGGCAAATCATTGTCAATTGAAGTGCGTCGGATTGCGCTTCTTCGGGACCACGCCAGATATAATAGTGCCGGTACTCGAGCGCACCAACTTGCAGCTGTGCTCTCTTTGTTGAGGACCCCTCCCCTCCTCTCTTTCCACCTTAGGTACCCTTGGCGCAACCCATAATTTGGTCATAACATCAATCCCTCTTTACAGTACCAGGTCATTTATTCATTCATTCATTCATTCATTCATTGTTTTTCTTGAAACGTTCAATTGATCGAGAGGAACATCGACATATAAACAATTTCTCTTCCAAGTCAACCATCTCAATTGACAACCTCGGACTAATCAAATCATTCACTTATTTACTTTTTTTTCTCCCCTTCCCCTGCCCTGCCCTTCACTTCCTTCAAACCCTCGCGCACGCACCCACACGAGCTCTCCTCTTCAGTCCGGAAGGGGTGTAGCACTCCCGAATTTTGCAAGGGTCTGTGGTGAATTGCGACCACTTACAGTGCGCGGCCCAGCGACCGACCTAGCCAACCGTCCGTCTTGCTCGGAACGACACTTCTACAATCTTCCCACTCCAACCTAACCTGTCGACACAGACGAAGACTTCCGTCCCCATCCTCATTCTCTCTCCTCTCCTCTCCTCTCTCCCATCCTGCATCTGTTGTTGCTCCTGGAGGTTGATGGTTTGAGTGTGCATCTGGCACGGAGTGTTCTTTTTCTCTTCCCACCGTCAAGCGCTGTTTTGTCCCTTCAGGTTAATTTTGAACTTGCGCATCATCGCTTCCCGGCCGCCCTACGCCGCCCTGCCCTTCCTTCGATTTCCCCCAGCTCGATCCCATTCACCATCACCATCTGTTCGCACATCAATCAGCGGCAGACTCGTCCTGATCTGCGATCATATTCTCCTTCGGCATCCGTGGTCGCGCGAAGGATACAGCAGCAGCAGGTCTTCGCAACTCCAATCCTCTGAGGTGAGACTTTCCTGATCCAAACCCAACCTCCTTTGGCACAGACGCTCCAGAGCTTTGAGCTACCACATTCCAACTTCGAAACTTTCTTCAATCTGCAACGGCTTTACAACCGCAGAGTCGGTATCGTCGCGCGAATGCTAACACGAACGTTCTGCAGACTGGTTTCTTTGCATTACACAGCTTGTCCAGCAAGCTAGAGATTTCGTCACCGATTCTCGAGCCAATATCTACCGTTGGCGCGCCTGTCCATCACTGGTGATCTGCCCAGATTTATTTGTCAATCAAAAGGTAAGAGATACCCCCTCCTCTTCACGAGCAGACATTTCCATGTTGGCGTGACACCGCGCCCTGGTCGGCTGCAATCATGGTTCCATGCAGCCTCACCTCGAACCTCACCTTTGGCAACCCACAACATTTTTCTCAAATTGTGCTAACTTGGCGGCCGCGCAGATACCAAGTACTTTAAAGCATCTCTTGTACTTGCCAAGTACAATTCGCATACACCCTCAGCTGGCAACGCTGGGAACATGGTACAACCGGGAAAGAAGGCCACCGACACACCGAACGGCACAACGAAGAACTCACAATCCAACATGTCGTTCCAACGAAAGGATATGACTGGAGCGGGCAAGAACGAGGGTAGACAGAACGGTTGGTCCAGATCATTGCCAGTCTTCGATCTTGCTAACCAGAACACAGGCAACGCGAGTTCTTTCCGCACAGACACTGCAATCTCTGGCAACCGATCTCAAGGAGAGCGTCCTTTGCAGAGATGGGTTCCAGATGGTCCCCCAGATACTCTAGGCTCATTGGAATCGGGCAGAATGAGCAACTCTGGGGGAGGCGCGTGGGATCAGTTCGAAGAGAACGAGCGTCGCTTCGGTGTCAAGACTGACTATGATGAGAATATCTACACCACGACCATCAATAAGAAGCACCCGCAGTACAAGCAACGTCTTGCTGAGGCCGAGCGGAAGGCGAGAGAGATTGAACGTAGTGCTGCCAACAACTCTCATGTTGCTGAGGAGCGTATTGTGGATAATTTGGCTGGAGAGGAGAATGGTGTAGACGAGGAAGACAAGTAAGTTGACTCGATCTTCACGAGCAGGTCCATGTCTAACATTACTCTAGGTACAGTGGTGTTCGTAGGCAGCAGGACTTCCCTCCTTTGACCTCATCAAACAACAACAGATACACACCCCCAGCCAGAAGAGCGCCCACTGGATCATCTACTGTCAGCGGAGCTCCTGTAGACCCTGCGATTATCTCTTCACAGCTTGCTCGTCCTGACAAGCCTGCTGCTGACAAGGGGAAGACACCAGCCGTTCCAGCTGTCCCAGCGGCTCCAGTAGCTACCAAGACTTCTAAAGCAGAGGTCTCTACACCTCCTACCACTACCGAGTCGAGTGTTGCTGCAACACCTGAGCCAAAGGTACCTGCAGCAGTCGCGGGCCCATCATCATCGAGCCGAAATGCTTCTCCTCAAGTCAAAGCCGATGGCCTTCCTAATGCTACAGCAACTGTTGAGCGGGATGTCGCGAGTGCTTTCAAGGGTTTCGCTGCTCAGCAACGAAAGAACGTTGAGGCTGTTCGCCAGTCCAGAGCCCGAAACGACAAGGAGATCAAGTTGAATGACTTGAAGAAGTTCGCTGATAATTTCAAGCTCACAACTCCCGTCCCATCAGATCTTGTACCTATTATCGCCAAGGATCCCGCGAAGCAAAAGGAGATCCAAGAGAAGGCGAGACGTAATGCAGAGGAGAACAAGGCCAACCCTTCCGAGGGAGTCAAGCCCATCCCACCACCGGTTGATATGCGAACAGCCCAGCGTCCAGTTGCTGCTACACACGGTACATCTCCTGCCAATGTTCCTTCTCGCCAAAACCCGCCTCGGAATGCTGGTTTCGCAAACCAAGGTCCATACAGAGGCACTTCTCAAGCTCCACAACCTTCTGCCCAGCAGAATCGCCCTGCGCCTGGTCTTGGTGGTCGATTGAGAAGCTTGGACCAGAACAAAGTTGGCCCTACGCCACCTAATCCGATTCCAGCCCATGAGACAAGACAACCTCCCACTGGCCCTGCGAATGGAGACCCAAATTTCTCCCGACGCTCCAGCGGAGTAACAAGTGCACAAGGAGCTAGATTGAACCCAACCATTGGCGAGTTCCGTCCCAATGCTCATGCAGTTTCCTTCAACCCCAACAGCAACCCAAGCAATGTTTCGAGCCCAAGATCGGCTGTTAACGCCGCCCCTCCTGCGCCTATCACCCGTTCTCTTCTCCGACGCAAGCCTATTCCTGAGTCCGAACGCCCTTCTTTCAAGGCCAAGTTCAACTCCTTGGATCACATCAAGACGATCAAGCCAGCACCAGAGAAGAATTGGTCGCTTACCGGTGGCTTGAAGCCAGCTTACGAAACTCCTGTGCTTTGGAAGACCTCACTCCCCAGTGATAAGCCTGAGTCGGCTATTCACCTGACCTATGCTAAGATGTTCGATATGGCACCGTTCCCAGCACACACTATCTCTCCTGCTGCCCCATCTCATGCTATTCCGCAAGTTCCTCACCAGCACCAGCTTCCGTTCCACTTGCAGCAGAATGTTCACAACCCAGCTGTCCGTCAATCGCCCCGACAAGCACCAATGAACCTCCATGGCAACCAGATGCCTCATGGCCCAGCTCAGCCGTTCAACGGTCACGATGATCACAGAATGGTTCCTTCACATTCTGCACAGTCATTTGCATCTCCTCGTATGCAACACACTCAAATGCAGTACCAGTCACCGATGAACCAAAATGCGCAAATGGCGTACAATCCACAAATGATGTCGTTCCCGAATGGCCCGCCAATCCAACAGCAATTCCGTTCAATGTCGAACAGCCATCAATACATGCCACAACCAGGTCCCATGGGTCCAATCATGATGCCAAACCCCAATGGCATGTTCATAACCTCCCAAGGTCTCCCACCTGGAGTCGGCTCGGCCCAGATGTTTCCTCAAGGCAGCCAGGGGGGTTTTATGCCACCAACTAACGGCATGCCTCCACAAATGCCAGGTGTCAACGGATATCCGAGCCCTGGCAGAGGCGGTGCCATGATGATGAACCAAGGATCTCAACAAGGCCATCAACCCCCACCACCGATGTATGGCATGAATCCGGGCATGAACCCAGGCATGAGCCCAGGTCCTCAGTATGTTAATACTGCTCAGGGTTACAACCAGCAACCTCCTCCGAACAGTAAGTGCTCTGAGTCAACACAGTTCTGCAACCAACTAACAATTCGTAGTGGGAATGAGAGGTTATAGCGGCCCAAACCAATTTGGCACAAGCCCGCAGCAGATGCACCAATTCGGTCCACAACAGCACCGAAACAACCACTCCAATGGCAACTACAACAAGAACTTCCAATCCCACGGCCAACACCAGAACGGTCCGGCAAACAATCAGATCCCTACCGGTCCCCAGGCACGTACATCGGAGGGCAATGAAGAGTCCAAATGAGCGGCCCACCGTTCTTTCTCGTCATATAACGCGGCTTCGATGCTTTGCATCAATGTGTTAACAGCATCTTAAGATTATTGCTTCATGCCCGTCGAAGGTTTGGCTGCATTTCTAGATCTGCAACATTCACAGAGGATCCTCAGTCTTTGCTTGGATTGGCCGCCCTGGCAGCTGCCGAGGTATTGGATTTGGCATGTTCTTACACCGACTCAGGGCAATTGGTTCGTTCTACATTTTGCTTAGCTGTGGGCATTGATAGTAACTTTCGTGGAGAGATCTGATCATTCTTCTCAGCAGAGGTTACCTAACGATCATCTCACGAACACTGCTCACAACGAGTCTAGACAAATAAATTCGCACTCCAACTGCAGCCTAGGGAAGGAAGGGAGGGACCATAGCACTCCTCGAATCTCTACGAGAGAAGCGAGAGGTAAGTGCAGTGGTAGCTGATTAGCCTAGCAGATGATAGGTTGGAGGTCGTTAGGGATGGATGGATGGATGGAATATGGGTTTATCGAAGAACTTTTTGTGGAAAGTGGTGGCGACAAGGGTGGATAGAAGGGCTTTCTTTTAAGAAACTGCTCTTTTGATGTTGTATCCCCTAGCCTTAGGTCTACAATCACTTTTCACGCACCAGCCTAATTTCATTACTGCTTGCTTCACTGTGATCAGTGGCCTTTCTTATGACCCGCTTCCAATTACATTCAATCATTCATCATCCTTCGGAATCACTATCACTATCCACCGGCACCCCAGCCGCAGCGTCACTCGGCAGCTGTCTCGGAAACCATCCATACTCCCCGAGATCAACCATCAGTTCTCCCAGACTCCCTGTGTTAACCGTCACCCCTTCACTTTGCAACACGCGCGCTTGATTAGCTGCTCCTGAAGGGTGGCCACTAGAAACATCATACCGGGTCAATGATGAGTCCATATTCAGTGAGAGGAACGCAGGGAAAGGGGAAGAGCAACTCGAAGAATTGGAGGGGTCAGAAAATGAGAGGTGGGGTGATGAGATGAGATGGAGGAAATAAGGTATTAGTTAGGTGGAGAAGGCTTACCGAGGAGATATAATCCCTTTCGAGTTAAGCACTCTCTGCCATGGGACATTGCCATTATGGAAGCGAGATGTTGGGTCCGAAGAGAGGTGTTTTAGACAGACTCCTACTTGTCTTGGTCGTTGTGCTGTACATACACAAAGTAAAAATCAGCTATCCATTCAGCCATTCATTCCGTCTTGGGCATGACGCCATGTCGACTGGATTTTGGAGAGGGACGGGTGTTCTCTGTAAAAAGCGTAGGCCCACTTACGCGTTCCGATTAACCTGGCGATATGTCCGTAACTCGTCACTTTACCGGGTGGGATCTCCTGGATCGCGCTGTATACGGCGTGGAAGAAGGCTTCGGCTTCGTCGGTGCGTGTCATTGTGCTTTGTCTGCAATTGTTCTGGTTCTACATGTCGTTGTGCATGTTTCGATGGGGAGGAAGGGGAGTTTGAGAGGGGCTGACTGATGAAGTGAGAAACGCGATATCAGCTGATATGGTGGAGCTGGGGGTTCCCTTGGCGGCGCAGGGGTCTTGTCTTTCCTTTGACGGGAGTGCTTGCGTTGCTGTGAGACTTTCTGCGGGATCTCCATTCTTTTGTTTCTGCGTCGTCAAATATTCTGAATGGTGATCAATGTTTGTTTATTTTGAATCGCCATACCTCCGTACTTTCATTTGTGTATTTTCTTTTGCTTTTGCAGGTATGAAGTCAGGAAAAGTAATTAATGCTTCTTCGTACTGGGTCGGTCCGAGACAGCTGGCAAGGCTCAAGCGGAGCTTCCAGCCACATGGTTTGATGACGGGGCCCAAATCTTGCTTCCCAGCCACTCATCCAAGGAAAACCAAAGCTTCATCTCTTCTCTTTTTCTCTCCTTGCTTCGATTTATTTCTGTACATATCTTGGATATTTCCCGTCCCTATATTCCGAAGCTCGGAATGTGATTGATTGACTTCTTGCCGCTTACTGCTGATCTTATCTCTTTGGAATCAATATCAGGCTCTACAGCCTCGTCTCTCTACGACTCGAATTACGAGCGAATCATTCACCATGCGCCTCACGCCTAGCATTCTATCCCTCCCTGCTTCGATCCTCCTTCTCATTGTCTCGCATACCGGCGCACTCAACTCTTCAGACTCAGCTTCAAATCCACAATCGATATCAGAACCACGATCCTCAGCGCAATGGCCTCACGACCTGCCCCCAAGCCGCCGCCGCGACCTCGAAGTTATAAAGAAGATACAGCTGGGGAGAAAGCCAGTCGGTGTGATGAAGATGAGTGATGACGAGGGGGAGAAGTTTTATTTGGATTATTGGCAGTTCGAGGCTGAGGTGAATCTGGAGGGGCAGAGGGTATTTGAATCGCCGAGGGAGAGTGCTGCTGTGAGGCGGAGAAATGGGGATGAGGATGGATTGAGAGGGAACGAAAGTGCGATCATGCAATTCAGACCGGCTTTTTTGCTGCATACTGAGAATACGGTTGGAGCTGAGGAGTTGAAGGCCAGGGACATGCTGAGAAGTCGAGACGCTGCTGGGGTTTTGGCGGCACTTCAGGCGAGGGACTTTACTTGTCCGACTGGGACTAAGGATTGCTCGATTATCATGTCGCCTACCAGTTGTTGCGGAACGGATGAGACGTGCTTTAGTATACCGGATACAGGATTGGGTGTCGTTGGATGTTGTCCAGCTGGAGCGCAATGCTCGGGGCCTATCACCCAGTGTGATTCTCCAAATACACCTTGTCCTTCGATACTTGGCGGAGGATGTTGTATACCGGGCTTTAGTTGTGTGGCAGGTGGCTGTGAGTATATCTTTTCCTCAGCATGTTTCTTGCTCACAGTTGATAGGTGCCTTGGATCCTCCTGTTGTTGTGACTACAGTCATAACCCGTACTTTTACAGTCACAGCTTCTTCGGTCACACGTACAAGCACATCTGTCAGTACCGTAACCTCGACATCAACGACAGCTTGTCCTCTGAACTCCCAAGCCTGTCCCGCGAGTCTAGGTGGCCAATGCTGTGCAACCAACCAAGTCTGCGCTCTGAGCTCATGTGCACCATCCTCCTCCTCCTCCTCCTCCTCCTCCTCCTCGACATCACCATCCACAAGTCTCACAACCACAACCTCAGCAACAGGCGTCCTTCCCGTCCGACCCACAAGCGGCACCACCAGCTCCACCCTCACCACAACAACAGACACAGGCCTTGCAGTCTGCCCTACAGGCTTCTACGCCTGCGAAGCCTACTACGAAGGCGGCTGCTGTCGAACCGGTCGCAACTGCGAGAAAACGTCCTGTCCTCCCACCAGCTCAACGACTATCATCAGTAGCGGCGTCACAGTAGTCGTCCCTGTCGGCTCGGCAGCTAACGTTGCTACGCCTACTGGAGCTTGTGCTTCAGGCTGGGAAACGTGTGCAGCGAGTGTTGGAGGAAATTGCTGCCCAAGTGGTTGGGGATGTGGTACCGCGAGTTGTTCGTCAATCGGTCCGAGTAGGACAGCCGTTTTGCAGAAGGCTAGTCCTGGGGGTGCTGCCAGTTTCGGAGTATATGGGCAGTTAGGATGGGCCAGTTTATGCTTTGTGATGGGCATCTTGGTCCTTGTTTAGGATGAGGAGCTTGGAGCTTGCAAGATGAAGTGGCACTTTGATGCGGTATATGAGAAACGAATTTTATGTCGATATGGGTAATGCGAAATCTTATTCCGTTTTTAATCTCACATCTAAGATCTGCCGCCACATATTGCGTGAAATAGAACGAATTGAAGTCGAGGAATAGCACAGTGCGTTCATTACCAGTGATAGTGGACATCTCAGTCTATCCATAGACACAAAGCTTGGGATTGAAGCCCTCGGAATTGAGTGTGTCCTTGTAAGGAAGTTTAAATAAACTCAAGTGTGTGTATGAGCTCATATAATGTGACAAATATACCAAGATCGCGAATGGAGATACTCCTGATCTGTATATATTTACAGACATCTTCTGACCAGTAGTGTGCTGCTTAAATGTATAACTTCTGTGAATAATACGTACCGTATATCGTCTAGAGTCAGTCGAACGGCCACTTGTTGAATCTGCTCGAAAGTTATCGCTTACCTCCTGTCAAAGAAAACAAACTCGCCTCTGTACGCAGAACGTGACACTGCGAGTGCCCCTCATCCGGCGATCAAAGTCCCCTCTCCCTTGCACGACTGTGACGTGGGGCAACATCCAAAATTCCAGCCTCCGTCACCGCACCACCAACCCAACACGAATCTACACGCGCAGCTTTCTTCGGAACCTCAGCTTCCACCCAGAAGAATTGTGTGCTCGTGATAAATCTTTGCTACCGGCTCCGAGGCACGATAACACGCGAGAGGCTGCAGGTGGACTATTGCGGGATATAAGGCTGAACCACCCACCCGCGAAGACAACGCCTCTCTCTCTCCAAGCACTCGACTATCCCGAGCATTCTACTCTTCAAGTCAAAACCTTCGCAATCCATCACCTACCCACCTACCAAAGACACTCTATCTCTAAAATGGCTACCACATCCCGCGCCCCAGGCGCCAACCAACAAACCCAAATCCTTCAACCGACCCCTCAAACATCCAACACAACGCGCACCCAGACACAGACTCAAACACAAGCAGTCCTCCACCTCCGCGGCGCCCCACTAGACAGCGAAAGAGGCAGCACGCAGCGCCGCATACAATGGGCCGAAGACGTAGTGGACAATGAAGGACTAGGCAGGAAGAAGAGCAAGGTGTGCTGTATCTACCATGCGCCGAAGGGGATTGATGAGAGTAGCGATGAGAGCTCGTCGGATAGTAGTAGTGATGAGAGTGATAGTGGGGATGATGGGAGTGCGAGGCCTGTTGGGGGTCGAGGTGGGAAGAAGGGGGAGGTGTGTGGACATGGACATGGGCATGGGCATGGGAAGGAGAAGAGTGGTGGCGAGGGAAGTGGGAGTGGGAGTGGGAAGGTGAGGAAGAGGAGTCCGAATGCTTATGAGAGGATGCCAAAGGTTAAGGGTGCTGCGGCCAAGGAGAAGTAGATGGAGATGGGGGTGGGAGTGGATGGAGAGGGCAAGGGAATTGAGATGGGCAGTGAAAGGGTTACGATTGTATGATTTGCGCATTTTCGGATGGCATTATGCTCGGATTTGGTATGGGTGCATAGATGGCGTTCAGAGGGCTTGCATTGGATGCGTTTACGGTACGTCCCTATGCTAGGACTGGCAAAGGCATATTCAGGAGTTGCTGGGCATATATTTGTCCAACTATCGCTGAAATACTTAAGAGCTAGTCGGCTGGTCTCTCAAGTATGACTGGAATACCCAGGCAATTTTGCTCTTGTCTTTGCATTTTCTTGCTCCGTCACTTATTCTCTTCGCTATGCGTTTTTGGGGATATATAGTGTGAAAGTAGTTCTCTTTGTGCAAGTGCCTCTCTTGGAGAACACGCTTTGGGTAAATAATATATACAGTAGAAGTATAGGCAACCAGCGAGCAAGTGTTCGCACTGCCAACTCCGTCAGGAGTGCTAAATGGCTTCTCTTGTCTCTTATTGCTTCGCTCCGCAAGCTCGCTGGGTCATCTAATAGACAACTGCTTAACAAGAAGCCCCGGTAGGAATACCAGTGCAGTCACTGCTTGTCTTTCCTCCAGTGACGGCAACATCGCTCCATGTCCATCCCGAGCAGGAGGCACAGAGGATGTAGATGTTAGTCGCATCGGACTCGACGGTTCCCTTGACACCGGAGACGGTCAAGTCTGTGATGGGGACGCCATCAGTGGGTGTGCCGGTTGGGGAACCGTTCTCATAATCTTGCTCGATGACGATGCCGTAGTCGGTGACTGGATACTCGTTAGATTCTTTCTCTGTCTCTTTTTGAGGATCTAAGGAGGGGAAGTGGGTGCTTACTGCCAGAGAGGGTGATATCCTTGAAAGTAACGCCCTTTACTGTACCAGTTGCTCCAGATACGGTCTTGATGCGGATACCGTTCGCAGAATCAGAGACTGTGGACGATGAGATCGTGACATCAGAGACATCATTGTCTGTTCTTCCACCGACAGAGCCAATGCTCAAACCATGGCCTCCTGAGCAAGAGCCGCCCGTGAAGGTGATTCCGGTACCAGAGTTGATGGCTAAGCAATCATCTTGGTTCTTGACTATCGCTCCGGAAATGACGATGTTGGTGCTAGATCCGACGTCGAAGGCATCTGTGTTATGTCCAAGATCGCCGGCAGCGGAGTTGTCGATCGTTACGTCTGAGATGGTGAGTCCATCGGCGCCGTTGATGGAGAAGCATTGCACGGGGTAATTGAGGATGTTGAGGCCGGAAATGGTGGATGTTCCGGTGAGGTCGTGAGCGTAGAAGAATTTGGGCTTGGTAACACCTCCATTGCTTCCCTCTGATGGAGTTGTCAGTATATCTCGGTTGCGTGTTAGTAGGTGGATTATGCTAACCTCCATCCCACCACTTGGCACCATTGCCGTTCAGTGAATGGCCGGAAGCTCCAGAAACCTTGATGTTTTCTCCTGAGACTGAGAAGAGAGGGCCACTCCACTCCTCGTAAGCCCAGGTAGTCTCTCCTTGGAAGATGACCTAAAGTCTGTCAGGATCGAAGCATGTCTCATAGAAGGGGAAACGTACGGAGGTGCCTGAAGTCAAGTCTGTCAAGTCGAGAGTCACCCCAGCTTCGACCGAAATACCGTCCAGAACGATGGTTGTGCAGCTAGCCTTTCCTGCCTTCGCAGCTGAAGCAGACGTGAAAGTGCAGCCGGCCGACGCACTTCCTGAATCGGCAGAGCTGTTGCTAGAGCTAGAGCTGCCAGTAGAAACGGAGGCAGCGGCAGAAGTCGTCGATTCGCCATTGGACACTGACGACGTCTTCGTTGCCGAACTGTCCGTGGCGGCAGCAGCAGTAGCAGAAGTTGTTGTAGTCTTCCCCTTAGCCTTTGGCATGGGAGTACCAGAGACGAGAGACGCCACGCTGAGGGCCAGCCCAATTGTAGAAAGTAATTGAACCATGTCGAATGATTGGAAGTCTAAGAATAGAGAGCGTGCGATGAAGACGCAGGGAATGTGAAAAGCCAAGGAAGAAAAGAGAGAATGATGAAAGCTTGAATGAGAGAGCCAAGAGGGCCAAGAACGGCTTCTTTTGAAGTAACTCGAGATGATGGTCAGGGAAGACTTCTTCCCTTATTTTCATGTTGATATTCCACTCACGTTCGAGATTGAGATTTGGGCTGTCGAGCATATAGCAAATGTCCCATTATTGTCGTGGACGACAGCGATTCTTGCTGGACACGCAAGTCGGGAAAGCTTGTCTTTGCTGATCTTGTCAATTGCAAGAATAGAACGCGTGGATGAGCCATGTTGAATGTGAGCTGGTGTTACAGATATTCAGGAAGACAATCCTAACCGCCAACTCATGTCCACATGTGGGTTAGTGGCGACCTCATCCTGAATGATGACTGACGAGATCGTGGTGTCTTCGAGTGGTGGTGAAGGAATGTTGGTGGAGAACCGAATGGAGAGATGTTGGAGACCGTCCGTTTCGAATTGATCAGGTTTCGTCGACATCGAAGCGAATCCATTTCAGGGGCAACATTCCCCGCTCGTCATTGGTGGATTCAGTTGGGAAGGCGGACTTCTAATTTTCCTCAAATTAACAAGATATCCTCTTTTTCCAACCTCGCAAAAGCTTCATCTGCTTCAAACAAGATGAATAAGTTGTCGATGGATCAAGCCTCGCTCGGAGAGTTTTAGTTGTACTTGTTGTCTCGAAAGAAGCCTTGCGGCCAAGATTGCTTGTGATGCTCAAGCTTTTATTGCTAAGCACTGGCCACGTTTGTAGGCCAAAGGAATTTTGACGAATGAGAATCCAATCAGGCATCGATCATGCTTCTTCTTTCTAGACGTTAAAAAAGTGCAGACTCTGTCAATGTGAACGTTTTTTCTCGCTATCAAAATGAGCCACAAACATGCTGGCTACATGATGACAGGGACAAGCTCTAATTCGGTCTGTCAGAAATCCGGTATTGGACCCAGGCACCAAAGTTCCCCGGAACATCTGGAAGTCATCCCATGTTCGAGGTCCATAAAGTCCAATATCGGACGATTCGATGATCTGCTTGCCCTCTTCTCATTGGTGGCAACCCACCATCGAGACATAAGCTTTTGATGGGTTCCGTGATCCTCGAAACATCGCATCTGTGCCATCCTTGTCGCATACGAGTCCTAGATTCTGGTAAAGTGTTTACAGTTTCGAAGTTCTTTGGTCAGACGGCGATACTATCGTATACCGTGGGGCGGAGTTATATTCTTGAGATTGGTTCTATGCTTGAGTGGATCAACTTCGATGCAACTCTCCACTACTTGGACAGGTGGACTTGAGATATGAGAGGTGGAATCGTAGGAGTCCAGAGCACTCGGAGACCTTCCCCAAACCCTTTTCCAGGGGTGGTCATACGTCTACCACGAGTCAATGAGCTTGATTCCCCGCATTATGTCGGCAGGGAATTTTCCATGTCAAGTCCCTGGCTACCAATGTCTGCCGACGGATGGACCCTTCTCATTTCCTCTTGTAGTAGATAAGTCGTCCCGTTCCTCTCGCTTTTCGTTAGCCACTTACTTTGCTCAAGTGACGCCCCGTCAAGCTTACCACATTCTCTTCTATCTCCAGCAATCATGCGTTTCATTCTTTCTCTCAGTGCCTTTGTGACAGCGGTGCTGGCCGCTGGGCGGACAACAGCCCCTTCAGGTGCTATCACTGTTGGATCCGGAGGAACCTACTCGACCGTTAGTCAAGTATCAAACAGACAAGAGCTTTGAGCTGATTGTTCTAGATTCAAGCCGCTATCAACTCTTTGAGTACTACCTCCACCACCGCTCAGAGCATCTTCATCCTGGCTGGCACCTACAAGGAACAAGTCACCATTCCTGCACGCAAGGCTTCTTTGAAAATCTACGGCTACACGACAGACACGAGCAGCTACGCTTCCAACGTAGTCACCATCACCCACAGCTCAAGTCTTCTAAGTGGAGCTGCCGACGATGAAGCCACTGGAACAGTCATCAACGAAGCCGCAAACACAGCCTTCTACAACATCAACATCAAGAACACTTACGGCAAGGGATCTCAAGCCATTGCTTTGGCTGCTTACGGCACCCAGCAAGGATACTATGGTGTTGGTCTTTATGGGTATCAAGACACCCTCTTGGCTCAGATCGGTAACCAGTTCTACGGAAAGTGCTATATCGAAGGAGCCGTTGACTTCATCTTTGGTCAACACGCCGTAGCTTGGATCACAGGATCTGACATTCGCGTCTCTGCTGGAGGCGGCGCAGTCACTGCCAATGGACGAGCTACATCCTCAGATCCTTCCTACTACGTGATCAACAAGTCATCCATCGACAAGACCAGCAGCTCAACAGCCGGAACGGGGACTGTTTATCTTGGACGCCCATGGTCGCAGTACGCCAGAGTCGTTGTTCAGAACACTGCGTTGGGTTCCATCATCAACGCCGCGGGATGGGAGGTCTGGAGCAGCTCTGATGCACGAACTGGATCCGTTACCTTTGAGGAGTATGGAAACACGGGCACTGGGGCTTCAGGAACTCGTGCTAGCTTCTCTAAGAAGCTCAGCTCTGCTGTTACCATCTCCTCGGTCTTGGGAAGTAGCTACACTTCCTGGGTGGATAGTGCCTACGTGTAAATAGGCTGGAAAGTTCGTGGTAAAAAAGACTTGTGGGGGAGGACTTTTGACTGGATTCAATGTATATATTTCTCTTGCATGCTCAAAGAGACGTCTTTGTTCAAAGAGACGTCTTTGATGTATATAGCAAACCATGAAGAACCTTCGGAAGGTCTTTTCTTGCTCAAAATAATTCATTCGCATGATGTTGTTATTGATTGTTGTCTCCAAGGACTTGGCACTCGAGTATTTCCCCTGAACCTTTCGCCGCCCTGAAGGCAGTCTCGAGCCTCAAAAGCAGCGTCGTCACGGAGTAAAGTCAACAAAGTCACCGCTGAAGACCAAAACTGCACTGTCGTTCACCGTAACGAAGCTTCTAAACCCACTTGCATCACCGTGCAGAAGCTGCCCCTGCCAACCGCTAACCTGGAATCGTGAGGAAGTGGGCTCCGCCAAATAACAATTTTCGAGCATCGTCAGATCACGACATTACGCGCATTCGTAAGGGAGACTACGACAATGGATTCTTGATCCTTTAAACCGACATCTACACCCCAGTGTTCACAGTGGAATCAGCGAAGGAGGAGACCTGATTTAAGACGCAAAGAGATATTGTTCTGCGGACCAAGCCGGGTTATCGAAAGACGGACTTAACGGAAGGATCTCACTCGTTTGGAGGCATTGGAGGACTCGAGGACGTTCTGCCTGAGCTCTTGAATACCGATCTGCGAGCTTGAAGAAGAGAAAGCTGCCAGGCCTGCCATCACGGCCCGCGTCAACAAGATGTTACGGACAACACTCTCTTCAACAGCAGCTCGAGGAGCTCTGCGCTTCCCAATAGCCAGCAGAACCGCCTTCCGACCCTCAAATCTCCAAATAAACACACCTCTACGCTCCCTAGCTCAAAGATCCTTCACGAACACCACCCGATCATCCACCAAAACCTCCTCCTCAACAGGCTTCACATTCTCCTCCCACGGCCGACCCTCCCTCCGCAACCCCACCCTCCTCCAACGCCTCCGCAATTCCATTCGCTTCCTACACATCTCGCGCGCAAGACGGAATGGAAAACCAGTCTCTCCAAACGTAACGCCCAATCTGGGATCTGCTGGAGGAGCGGCGGCGGCGGAAGCTGAGCCTACGAGTTTAGGGGGACGGCTGAAGAAGCTGAGTAGGGAATACGGTTGGTCTGCTGTGGGTGTATACTTTCTGCTGAGTGCGGCGGATTTCCCGTTCTGTTATTTGTTGGTGAAATATTTGGGTACTGAGAGAATTGGTGAGTTTGGAATTCCTCTTAGTTTCTTTCTTGGGGGTTTGCAGTGTCCGGCAGTTGGAGATGGTAGTATGCGACAGAATATGCTCGGGAACCTGGATTCGGACAGAAGCATACTTGCAAGATGATTAGGATCAAGCGGCGGGAGCGAAGACATGAACATTACACCCGGAATCTGGAATACGGAAGTGACGGAGGTTACCTGAAGTTCAGAGCTATCGAAAGCCACGGGGAAATCCCCCAGCATTCCTCTGGACTTCTTTGAACTTCTTTGGAAGACTTGTTGAATAATGGCATCGCAAATGGAAACGAGAAGCTCGGCAAAGATATCCTGGGGAAGTGCTTTGACAGCCCTGGGTCCTGGTTGCATTACTTTAGACAGGCATTCGTGCCACCTCCAGGGCATGCAAATCGCAGCGCCGACGGGCCCTCTGACGAGCCCCGGTGCTCGAAGAGCGAGCTAAAATATGGACCTACTAGCTACTTGTAAAGTACCTGTTTGAACGACTAGGTCTCATCTCCTACGGACTGGACACTGCAAACTTGGACCTTCTTATATGTACACATGCCAAAGGGGAACTCGCTAACATCTCTTCAGGTCGCTGGGAAGAAATCCTCGTGACGAATGTCAAAAAGCTAATTCCGGACTCTGTTGAGAACTTCTGGCACGAATGGCGTGCCTCAATGAAGAAGGCAGAGCAAGAATTCACTGGCGACGATGTAGTCAGCGATGCGGTTGAGATGGCAGGATGGGGCGTCGAGGAGGCGACAGAGAAGAATAAAAAAGACGCTAGTAAGTTCCAGGCCTTGGTCGTATTTCCTTTTCTGTCCTCCCCTGTGTATTTAAATAAGTTTCTCGGAACTTGTTCAGCTGCTCTATACCCTCCAGCCTATTTTACTACAAGATCAGCAATTATAGCCCAATGCAAGCCTGACTGACACATTCCACAGGTCTAGCAACAACACTTGCACTCGCCTACGCAATCCACAAATCCTTCATCTTCGTCCGTGTCCCTCTCACAGCAGCCGTGACACCAAAGGTAGTCAAAATACTCCGGGGCTGGGGCTGGGATATCGGCAAACGGACAACGAAAGAGGCGAAAGCCTTGAAACGAGCTAGCTTACCGCCAAAGAAACCTAGGGCGAGGTTCATCAAGCGGAGGTCGTCGTAGGACTCGTTTGAGGGAAAGGGGATGTGATAGATCGGATGGGAGGTTGGATGGAGGTGTATGATACGATAATAATGATCTCTCTACTTGCATCAGCGGCCTTGTTTGTAGTTTAGTGTAGTGTGTATATACTTTTGTTTCTTTTCTACGCATGACCAATATCTTAAGACCGGGTAGATGTAAGCGGAGTCTATGACTATTTTACTAGACGGTACCCCTTGTCATGTCACTGCTTTCCAGAACCCCTTTCACTTCGCACCACAATCTCCCTCCTCAAACTCTCCAAAGACACATCTCTCAAAAGGCACACTTGCATTAATGATAGCCTCAAACACAGTCTTCGCAATTGTCTCAGGCAACCTCGGAGTCGTCGTTCTCGATGCATTCACAGCTCCTTCGATGACTTCCACGTTTCTCGCGGGTACATCGACCGCTATTTCTCCCATTAGCCAAAGCTCGCTCGTGTACACTTAATATTCTCTGTCTCTCCATCCTCGTTCTATCTCTCAAAGAAAGGAAGAATACATATTCATAGAAATAGAGAGCGAAGAAAAGAAAAAGAACCTACTATCCAACGTTCCCTTGAACCTCGTCGCCTCCTTCACATACGCCGCTCTCTGCGCCAGCAGCTCGACAAGCTGTGCATTGATCTCATTGATCCCCACTCTAACCTGAGCCAGCGAGTCGCAGCATAGTGTACCATTTGGAAGAGTAAAGGATGGTGTTCCCCATGGAATGGTGCGGTTTTCGGTTGATGCTGAAGGCGGAAGTGGCGGGAGAGGAGTGCTGTAGCAGGATGATGCGTTGTTGTTCGATGCTCCTACTCCTAGAATGACTGGGAGGAGGGTTGCGAGGAAGGTGACGGAAGGGAAATGCATCTTGGGATGACTGTGGTAGAGTATATCTTAACAAGTGTAGATGAGGAGGAAAATATGGCTTAAGCGGACGGGCAGCTGAAGCAGGGATATATGACTGTCGAAAAAAAAATTGGTGTTCGGCCGATTGATTCTTCCTCTGGCATGCAAATCGTACTAATCCTCCTTCGGCGGCGCAGAAATTATTGCTTATATTGACAAGCTTACGATGATTCTCAGGTAGCTCAAAGAAGTAAGCAGCTCGGTGACTTGATGAGGTCAGGGAAGCAAGTTGATATGTTCTCGCGAGTTTTGAACATTACAGTTGAAGATCGTAGAAGAGATAGCAAATAAATAAAAAAAGTGAGATTAGCTCTCGGGAACCATGGGAAAATATACTTTGGCGAATTGAGTTTTCAAGAAATGTCGGCAGTTGAATGCTGATCATCACGTGGAGAGCATCATCTGTGGCCCCCTATCCTAATCTCGCGTACTTGTTTTGATCGACAAATGATCGAATGCTGGCTATTGCTCAAGAGGTTGTACATGCAAACGTATGTAATTGTCAACTGAACACCAATCAAGGATATTTCTGCCCTCAGCAGCTGAGAAAGTATGACATCCAGGAAGCCAGGCCATGAATTGAATCAAGCTGGTGCGGGGGAATAGGGTCATATAAGTGCTAGAGATAGTAAGATATATATTGCGAAGCTATAATAAATTTCGGAAAGCATGCGTCTGGCTCTTCTCGTCGTAGAGGTAGTGTTCCTTCCTCAAAACCATGGCGACCTCAACGACGAGATGCTGTGCACTCCGCCAATCGAAAATATTCGCAAAAAAAGCAAAGTGTCTTGCACCGCGCGCTTAATTCAGTCCCTACTTCTCTTTCATTTCCTATCACTTGGACCTGGTCGGAGTGCTACGATCTTGATCACTGGTCGCTTCCACGAAATATCTTCGGACTCAAGATTCTCGGGAACAAATTCGTTCCTCTCCCGGTAACCCGATATGAGCGCTGACCTTTGCTCTGCACGGTCTTCCTCTTCGCCTTCGGACAAGTCAATTGCAGCTCCAGACGTCTGCGAACCTCCAGGATTCTGCCTTGAACCTCGACCGTCATCTCCCCCAAATCAACGTCCTCAAATTCAATTGAGCCTGTCGTTGCTAGCTCAATGTGTTTGTCGTCGATGAGCACCTCGGCAATCCCAGCGTGGAACCAGTCTTGTGGACCCGAGGAAAGCGCGGAGGCGATTCTTGGGAATTTATAGAATCGAGTGGATCCACTACCATTAGCGTTCAAAGCGACTTTCTTATAAGAGTATTGGCTAAAGTCTTCACTTGCAGACGAGACATCTCCGATGGGACAGATTCTATCGCATTCGAGATTGACATAGATATGAGCAGGTGCCGTAATCTTGACTCCATGTCCAAGGTCATACATACTCTTGGTCGAACGTCAGGATATAATGATCGAGGCCAACCGCCCGAGACTCCCTGCAAACTTACAAGGCCGATGGAGGAGAGCAGGTTGTTGTATATCTGAAAATCCGTCCCCTTTCCGACTGCCCAAACCTAATCTCGTCCATGTCAATCGCCCATAAAGAGATATTCCTCGTATGGTAGCAGACATACTGTCATACCTTGAGCCGGAGCTCGGTTGGCAATCTGGGGAAACAGGTAAAGGTTCGAAGACCCTCTTCAGGGGTACCGCCAACCTTCGGAGTAGAGGCAGGGGCATCTTTAATGTCGGCGAACAAGAGTGCACTATCAACTGTGGTTTGTGAGGAAGTGGTTCCCCTTGAGTCAGATGACGAGCCTGTCGTGATGATGTCTGCACGGGAGATGCGCTGGCAATCGGGTCGGAGGTCTGGAGCATGGCGGTGGTGAAGTTCTCGATACTCGGGTTGGCGGTGGACGGGATATACTGATCCATAGTGGCGGCAGTGGTCCGAGAAGGATCTGCGACGTCCGATTGAGATGACTGCATTGTCGCGCAGGTGTTCGTGAAGGTTTTGATGAGATATTGATCAGTAGAGCTTCGCATGGTCAGCATTTACCATGGGAAAGCCCAGCACTGGTATTACTCACACTGCTTTGGAGCTTTCAATCTTGAAACACGTTGCGAAGGTACAGACTGTAGTTTCTTCAGTTTGGCAGAAGTGTGTTTGCACTGAACAGTTCTCGTTCGAACGCGAGGTTGTCGAGGCCGAGCGAAAGGGTTTTGGCTTCTGATTGGTGAATTCGAGAGAATCAGTATTGTAAGCTGTGAATATGTTTCCGCGAAGAAGCGATGTTGAAGGCGGGGGAATAGATTGGGCAGAATATCGGGGGAAGGAGCGAGTCCGTGGTCACGTGTGTTCTTGCGCATACATGTTTGGAAGGAGCCGGGTCTGCCGACAAGGGAAAGCCAGGCACATGGTCCATTGATGGACCTCTGGCTACTGAGAACAAACATTGGAGAGCATCGTTTCTATCAGTGGGTTTAGGATTGGTATCTTGCAATACCATGTGAGATCAAACAGAGTACCACCTGGACCCAGTGGTCAGTGTTCAGTGCAATCGGTAGAATCCTGAAAGTCCTTTGCCTCACAACCCTCACTATAAAATCTCTTGGTGAGTTCAAGAATTGAAATGGATTATATATAGCTTCTACGCAGTTTCGATTACCAGAATCAGCTTTATGACATTGATTCGTCCACCAAAAGTCGCCACGGCAACCTTGTCAAATCAGGTTTATTTAAGTAGCGGCCTTCAGCATCATTCGAGGTAAAGTAGAGCGTGTCGTCAGGGTGTTTAGAGATGTACTTGTAGAATTCAATCTCGTGCTGCAAATTGTCTGCACACGCCTCCAAAGCAGTTTCAGCTACGTTGGTGAATTATTTATTGACACTTGGCATGCTGTTTAAGCGAGAAAAAGCGGACTCAACAATCGACACATTCCAGGTCGGTGTGGCAAATTCGAGGTTCCATTAGGGGATGCTCGTGATTGATGAAATGTTAACTTCACATTTATCTTGACAATGGTATTCTCGGAGACCTAAGTCACTATCTGACGTTCCCACGAGTCCCCATATTGTGGTTCCGAAGGTCTCTGATACTGTATTCCCAGTTGAGAGAATTGTTTAGACGCTTTTTTTTGGGTTTGCAAACCCGGCCTGCAAATGGAATGATTTTCTACAATACTCTTCTCGTGACTCATACCGACTCTTGAAGCTACCTATCTTCAATACGAATCGGGACAGTTATCTGTCCTATCGGTTCGTCGAGCAGGCTTGATCAGCCCCACTTCACGTTTGCTTTCTACTGACTTACCTCAGTTCTCCCCGCTTCATTTTTCCACTTTCGGTCTTCCACCTCGAAAACTTCGGTTTCCTCTCCAAGTTCATTTCTCTACACCGCAGTGCTCGACTTCGACCGCAACCATGAGGAATCTGACAGTACAACCCATCCTGATGGCCATCGTGCTGAGTATGTCACTTTGAATTTCCAAAGATTTTCGCTAGAGACCAACTAGTGATAGACATCTTCCCGCTATTCATCACCTGGTGTAGCAGAGGTGGAGATGTCTCAAGTGGTAAGTACACATTCTGTGAAGTCAATACTTCAAAGTACTGATCTCAACTTAGTCGCACTATCGCCGCAGGTTACCTCTCTTTCTGGGACAGACGTTTCAATCCACCATGCCGAGGCTTCGAAATCAAGATTAATTGAGTACATCAGGGGGACCGTCGTACTTCTGGCTGTAGTTGTGTGTTTGGAGATCCTCATATTCTTGCTCTGCGTCAGCATAATGAGGCCATTCGGTGAGCTCTACGACCGTTAATTGGGCAGATTCGAGAATCCTATCCTGGACAACGTCTCGAAAGTCGTCCCGGCAATTCTGAGCATCAGCTTTGCTTTCGTTTTCCATCACTAGGTACATGATCTGTGGTATTCCTTCATAAGTATGCTTTTCAGAGCCTGCTTTGAAGCAGGCATGGAGGGTTCAGGGAGCGCCTCAGGGGCAACTTGAGAGCCAGGGACCACGAAAAATCAACCCCCACCCGCTCCATGTTACGCTTTGCTCGTGTAAAATGTGAGCAGAAGTTGTCAAGCTACGAGATTTTAACGCTTAAATGCCGTCGCACAACGCTTCGTTTATTCATTTTGTTATGGGAAATGGCTGTCTATGCCTGGCTCCTAGAAATTACTAAGCCCCCAAGAGATTGGCTCATTCTCCGTACTTAATCCAGCTTCCAAGTGCAGATGATAATACTCACTTTGGCAGGGGCCTAAAATAGAATTTTATCTTCTTCAAATGCCAGCGCTAACAGTCATTCGGTCAGCGAAGTTGAAGAAGCCCGGCAGAAAGTTGTTGCCCGGTCTCGAACTTTCGTCTTCCCCTTCTCAGAAGGAATTATTTACATGTCGGGGCTCCTCTAGTATCCAAGCTTTGGGAACGTGAGCACTAAAATTCCGTCTGCCTGCAGCCCGAGACATGAGCACATTCATGAAAGAGGCCAAATCCTCCGGAGTATATTCTTGCTAACGTTCTTTGCCCGCTAAAGTAGAGCGATTTTATTCAGGATACATTCATTGAACTGGAAAGTTCCATTATTTCGCACCCATAATTCAAGTATCACTTCCAAATGCTCATCAGTCTGGTGATGGCCCATCACCAAACCCAGTCCACCCATCAAACTCCTCCACATACTTTACAGCAGCCTTTAAGCACCAGTCATCATCGTCAGGCCAAGTCTTAGTCACATTCTCAATGGCCCGGATGGCCTTCACAAAATGCGAGTCCATTGACCATTTCCCCGCCACAGCTTGCTCACTGACCCACTTCCAGTCTCGGCCGTTCAGCTGAACGGCATCTATGGATTCGGTATTGACTGTCCGTCGCAATTGTGAGATATACACCAATAGACTGAACATCCACCACTGGCGCATAAGCTTGACCTTATAATCTAGAGGAACAAATTGAAGCACAACTCGAAGAGCATGGTTGGCAGTCAAGATATGGGCAACGAAGAAATCATGCTGCAAGCCGTTCCCACAGGTCTCTACCAGAAGAGAAATCGCTGCTTTCTGGGAGTCTTTGAAACTCTCCAGGCTATCTGTGGTATCCCAAGCATTCCAGTACTTCAAGAAAGCTTCTTGATGCTTTTCAAGCAGGACAAAAATGTTCGCGAATCCCGGACCCGTAAACAACCCGTCGAAAAAGCTGTCCGAGTGGATTTTCGACAAGATTTTCAGGATACTGGTGGTCTTGAATGTGGAGTTGTCCGCAGGTGTCTTGTCGAAGTAAATATGTATCGGGTCGTATTCGGTACATGCCAGACTCAATGCTTCTGTGGCGACTTCTTTGCTACCACTTTCGTAGGCATACGCGAGATGAATCAGAGGATGACCAACTGCTCAAGGTCAGCTGAAGATTTGACTCGGATGCTTGAAATTCGGAATGAGGGATGATTGCTCACGTCCACCAGTGATCCCATGGATCAAGGGCTCTTCTCCGGAATATAGGAATATCTCCAGCAACGCTTTCCAGTCACCATTTCTATTCTCGAGCTCATGGTCGAAGAAACGAACATATGCACTATTAAGACTGAGGAGACTGTCAGTAATGCCTGTTTCCATATGCAGGGGGGAGGTCTGAGTTCTACCTCTTGTCATTGAAGGACTTTCTCCAATTTTCTCTTGTCAACACAGTCTTCTCGGCTGGGGGGGTATCCAAATTCTCGATTTCGTGCTCGTAAGTTTTCTTCAGCCGCTCGACAGGAGCACCGAACAAATACTCAGAGATCAAAACCTTCATCCATTAGAGAACTAGTTCAAATATTTTCTGAAGAATGAACTCACATGGGGCAGATGGTTGTGAAACAGCAAGCCGTGGTGCAATGTCCCATAATGTTTGTGATTACTTTTGAGAAGTTCCAGTGTCGTCTGAGCTCGCTCATCCTCAGGATTGCCGAGATTGTAGACTTTCACTGGGGGCAGTTGTTGAAGCCCATTTGATGTCCCGTTGGTGATTTGAGCCATGCTGGGAAAAGGCCCACCGTATGCCAGTCGAATGCAATGCTTTACCTAGCTAGTGAAAAGCCAGTTTTACATGAGGTAATCTTGGGAAGCAGAGCTACATGTTGATCTATTAGTATCGAAAGCAAATGCCTGAATCATAATCCGTAAAATGTTTGCCGCACCGAGTCAAGCAATGTGGGGTAATGCGGGGTGAGAGTTGCGGCCCGTCTGTGAGGATCTCGCGCTTCGGGCATGTGAGGATAAGCATCCAAGCAAGGATGGGATGGGAAAAAAAAGTCCGGAGAGGGATATTGAGCCCAAAAAGTCCGAGGGCTGTTGTACCTGATCATGGCGTCTGGTTAGAGGTGATAATAGGTGCGGATATAGCCATTGGTGCAACCACGACTCGGACTTCGGAACGCTCCTAAAGCCGCGCCGGGACCCTTCGCAAGTATGGTGTGGTATGGACTTGAGGACCGAGGACGCCGTGGAAGAAAGATGTAATGAAAGTACATCTACAGCTCTGTCTCTTTGGGGTACGCATTTCGAACAGGCATGTCTGACTGAAACAAGTCAGGCTTTCAAGACCCACCGAGACACGTCCGTTTCAACGAAGACTCGGGCAGAAAGAGGGAGGCGTGAAGTTTACACCTCAGGCACATCGCGGGGGCCTTATACGTGCAAGCACTTTGGTGCAAATAAACACTGCTTTATGTTGTTCCCCTCCTTGCTGGGATACATATCCTGGATTAATAATCTGACCACCCCCACTTCGCATCGAATCAAAACACAGATCTCGCTTAAATTAACGCACCGCGGATCATTGGAAGATCAAGTTAATTGAGGAGGAGAATGCTAACGAAGCCATTGAGTTGCAAAGAAATTTTTGAAGTTGTGTTTGATTTGTTAGCTGACATTGACATCGATTGATTGTTGGAACAATCATTGGAGGCAGTCCGCGATGACTCGAATGGATCCTACACATGCTACCAATTATCTGCAAGAGCTGTGTTCAATAGCTTGATAAGTATACAGAACACCAGGTACGTCTTACGCACAAGATCAAGCAATCCATGCCAATGCTTTATCAAAGGCACTCCGTATCGTCTTCGCACCAGGAACAAAGCGACAAAAGAAGCCTCCAAACAAACTCCTGAAAATCAGCGGAGCATATCTCAAGGCAGCGAGACCTTCCACCTTTCCTGATACGCCAATCTCACGCAGTTCATCAAACTTCCTCTCCAAAGCTACCTCCACAAACGCCGCTCCCAAGTCTTCGTACGAGATGCCTAAGCTGACCGCTTCAGTACTTAGATTGTACCCAGTGGGCTTGTCCTCCGCCAAAACAGTTGGCTGTACACGGAGCACAGAAACTAATGACGGATCTGCCAGTAACATGCGCTCTGCTATCCTCAGGTCTTCATACCCATTGCAAAAGGCCGTCTCGATCATCCAATGTACCAGCTTAGGACGAGCAGCTGCAAATCGCTCATTACGTGTTGCAGAAGAAAGGTAGATAAGCCGAGGTGGCTGCCAAATTTTGCTTCGCTGCCTCAAAATCTTCAACGCAGTGACGATTGAGAATGCAGAGTCGCGCAGGATCGTGTCGGGAAACCAGCCTTCCCCGCCAAGTGTTGAGATGATGAGTTGTGCACCTTCCAAGCATTCTTGAATTATTTGGTCGTCCGTAACATTGCCGATGTAGAATTGGATACGTGGGTTGGATTTCATCTGAGGAAAGAGCTTGAGAAGCTTGTCTTTTGAGCGCGCATAAATCTTCAGACGATAGACATCTTGTCGAAGAAGTACTCGGAGAACTTCCTGCCCCGTCTTGCCAGTCGAACCAAGGAGAGCAATGACTGGAAGGTCTCGAGTAGACATGATTTAAAGAAATTTGAACTATTCCTGGAGCTAGATCGATGTCGACAAAAGCAATGATGACCAACTTATTCACTCCTGAGAATCGTCGGCTTTATCGAAGAGATTCGAACTTCATTGCTTTAGGTGCTGAAAGACACTCCTCGCTTCTTGCATCATGAGAATCACTAGAACAAGTAATGTAGCTTGCTTCATGATGGGATACTCTACTAAACGAGGGAAGAAAGTCCGAAGGCCGGCCGGACATTTTTATTCCCTGATCCCCACAAAAACTCCATTCCGGATCGTCTAAATCCCCACACAACAAAAGAGCGAGAAGCTAGACGATGAGAACTTCCTACACAAAATCGTCGATTTCTTGCGAAAAGAATCATGTGGACAGTCCCGCACGCAAGAGGGGACATGTCCACAATGGACTTCTCCAAGTTCCGAACTCCTCTCAGCATATTGTACAGCACAACACAGTCAACTGTTGTGTGTCAAAATTACAGCAAGATAATTTGTTTCAGAAGCCCTTGCAGGTTACTCTACTCACTCAAGCTCGAGCTGATCAGTTTCCATCAACTTCACCATCAAGATGAATTCATCAAGCTCACCTGAGCCGTCCGTCGAACGTTCACTCACTCTGAATTTTGTCGGAGACTGGGGCCAGGCAAACTTCCACCGTATCTGCTCCTGGCTCACCCAGGAATTCTGCGATCGAGCCGGTCCTCGAAGTAGAGTTGGAATCTGGAACATTCGAGGTGGTGGCATTGAAGCCTTACAGCAAGTCCATGATGGCGAAGCGCAGTTGTGCATTGCTACTCCTGCAGGCCTTCTGCCATCTGCGTTGACAGGAGAAGGGGTATTTGCTTCGACTGGACCGATGCCATCTCTTCGCTCGCTGGCTATCCTTCCGCAGAGGGATCGAATGATGTTTGCCATCCATCCTCGGTTCGGCGTCAAGTCATTCGCAGACTTACATCGCGTGAAGCCAGCTCTGAGAATCGCGACCTCCGCTCATGATGGGACGAACTTCATTGGATATGTTGCCATGCGAATATTGGAAGCTCATGGAATCACGAAAGAAGTATTGGAATCTTGGGGTGGATCTTTTGTCCTGACCACTCGTCCAGAGCAGGCTATCGAGAACATGAGCATTGGAAATGCCGATGCTGTTGTACAAGAGGCCATCATGACACCTTGGTGGAGAGAGTTGATGGAACATCAACACTTAGTCCCGATACCTATGCAAGCAGACGCTATTCTATCTCTCCGCAACCAGCATGGCTTTCAGCCAGCTTCCATTCGTGCCGGATTCTGGAAGTCGAATAATAACATAAAAGAGATCCCTGCACTCGAGTTCTCCGATTTCCTGGTCCTGGTCAGAGAGGATCTGCCTGACGATGTTGCATACCTACTTACGTGGTGTTTGGTCGAGAAGAGAAAAGCGATCGAGGCGCAATACAAACATCTCGAGCCGGAGAGAAGTCCACTTACATATCCTCTCGATCCCGTGGCGATGGCGAAACCTTCTATACCATTACATCCAGCTGCTGAAAGATATTACAGAGATGCGGGACACATTAAGAATTAGTCAGAAGCAAGGCCGTGTTGGAAAAGAGATTAAATAGGTGTTATCCCTCGCCTCGCCAATGAACATATCTTCATGGAGCGTACTATGTATTCTATTCTACATTAAGATTTCGATACTGAAGCTGATTCTTATAGGATCACATAATTCTTGTGATGCTAAAGGCTCGACCTCATCTTGGGGGATAAGAGCTGCGTTCCCGGTTAATCATGTATTCGGCGACGACTTCCAGCTAAGAAGGTGAGGAGCACATCAGGTCCGACTCATGTACAAGCTTCGTAAAATCACAATGAAATAAGTCAAAAGTAGATTGAAATTAATTTTTACAACGTATGCACATCACGATGGTCTGTGTCTGTATGAAGAAAAGAACGCTCGCCCATAGTCTACATCCACCAGCATGAAGATCCTTCTCAAGCCACACGATGAATAGAAAATTGCCAGATTGTTCCTAACGATTTAAATATTAGACCGTGGAACTTCTTGCTAGTGGGAGGAATGTTTCGAGATTGAGATTCTATGCATATCAACAGTCCCAGCTCGTTAAATGGGCAATATTTAGCCTCGCTTAATTGATTCAGTCGTCAACATTGCTAGATTTCAAAAGTTCCCGCTGAATACCTCCTGTGAGAAATCATCCTGTATCGAGAAGCCATCTTGGATTTTCTAAGTATCTCCTCTCAAATGTTTCTTAAACAGAGCTAAGCGCCCATCAATATGAGCATAATGGGTCACGTGGAGTATTACGTAAGGTCCGGATGCGGCCGCAAACGCCCAAGATGCCGGGGTCATTCCAACAATACATCTCAATCCTTTCAACATGGATGAGCAGCAAACAATTGACCAACTCACTACACGAACATTTTTAGACCCTGTCTCACTCTGACCTAAACCTGCTTCATGCCGTTGTCTCTTGTGCTAAGTTGGAGTACGATCAGATTGCACACTTTGCCGGTCGCGAGGCTGTCAGAGCTCACCGCCCATACAACTCACGGGAAGGTCTCAACGGCGCTGCTGCATGGATACCAATCACAGACACCCACACGTACCCATGGATCCTCCAATATTTCCAAGCACTCCTAAGGTTCAGGAACACTCTCCACCTTTATCGCCGCTTCCTCCCCCACCATGGAGTCCCATCACGCCTCCGCGGCACATCAAATTGGAGCCGGAGCCAAAGCTTATCTTCGACAGGACATCATTCGTCAATGATCAACAGACTCGCTTGTTCAGAGATCCAAGAGCAGCTTTGCTCTTACACACCTATGAGAGAGCGGACACATTATATCCCAATACGTACTACTCACATCTTGCACCGCAGGGTGCTCATATTCTACGCCATGGGCAGCCCGCGCAAACTGGACGTAATCCTGAAGAAGGTGATTTCATTGCCGTAAATATCAGGGATCTAGATGTGTGGCTTGGCCATGGCTATGGAGGTAAAGTCATGCTTCTGCGGGACAGGACTTGGTCGACTGGGCGACCGGCGACGACATCAGTTGACATGCTCCACGAAGCTGCCGCTATCGACCCTGAAATGCTTATCGATGTTCAGGATTACGGCCAGATATACTCAGATGATCATCCTGCGGTGCGGTCACTCAAGCTTCAAGAAGCAATAGCCCGAATGAAGGACCGCAACCAGGCGCCGATCAATGCCCTCAATATTGAATGCAAAGAGGAGTGAGCCATGATGTGTTGACGACATCCTCAACCTTTGAGACTGACTTCGGTAGACTTTTAATTCCCCCGCCGCTGGTCAAGCATTGTAGAGAGCTCGCGAATGCCACCCGTTATGCTTCTTCTCAGGCTGTCCGATTAGCAGGGCACTTGACCGAGATCGGGAAGAAGACCACTGAGACGATTCACACGCACGCAGTTGATATCCAGTCGTGTATCAAGTTTCAGATCAATGGACAAGCCGGAGCATTCTCTTCCTGGTAGGTAGCTCGGAGTTCCGCCTTTCCTACTGATCGAGCGTGTTGAGGGCACTTCCAACTTGCTCCAGAGGAAGAAAATGGGCCATCGCTGACTTCTCGACCCCGCAGGCATATGGATAACATGGGAGTATATACATGGTAAGCTCCATCAACAGACATTTCTGGACGATTGAAGTCCGTGCTAACCTTTCACAGGGTGACTTTAGAACCAAATTCAGAGTACACTTTAGACTCCGCCGCTGAAGACTCTGCGAATGCAGCTGCCCACTACGACAACTACTTCTCAACACCCGAGGATGAATCCGTACTGAAACTCTGGGCGATCATCGTCACTACCTCTCCCGAGGAAGAGATGGAAGCACGAGCAGGATTCAGTAAGCATGGCGAGGACTGGCTGCCCAACCCCAAATGGATCAAAGTGATCGCCCTGACTCGATTCGATACACTAATCATGCCCCCTGGCACGATTCACGCTCCAATTACAGTAACAGACTGCCTCTTTCGCGGCGGCATGGTAATGCAGAAAAGATTCATGAAGGATACGATGCGGCACTGGAAGTTCTGCTCACAATTCCCATTCTGCACGAATGAGAAGGCGCCGAAGCAAACACGGTCGGTGATTGATTACCTTGAGAGAGTCATACTGGCCAATCCGAAGGAGTATGGATATGGAGAAGACTTTGATCCCGCGCTGTTCAAGGACGAGTGTAAGAGGATATCTGCAGTGGCATTGAGTTGCTCGTGTAAATCAGGGTGTACAGGACGAGGATGCAGCTGTTTGACTTATGGGCAGAGGTGTGGAGCGGGGTGTCACAAGGGAAAGGTGTGTAGTAATCCATGTGGTGTTCATGAGACTGGTCCTCCTGCGCCGTCGACGCCTCTGCCAGCACCAACACCAGCGCGGATATTCCCACCGAGGAGAGAACCACCTCCGATCCTACCACCCGGGTCAGTGCCAGCAAGACTCGTATAGGCATATCCAGGAGTTTGGAGTTGGGTCTGGTATTGAAATCGGTGTTGCGGTGTCTTGCTTGGGGAATATCTGGCGCATTTGAAGGAGTCACAGATATCACATAGTTGGGAACTGAAGAGCATCCGCTGTGGTCAACTCGAAGGAGTATGAGTGTAATTTGGGTGCGCTTTTAGCATTTCTGGCTCAGTCAGCAAGCCAATAGCACGATGTGCTTGTAGGATTTATGTGCTTGCGGGTAGTTTGTTCTTGACTACGTGTGCATTTTATCTTTACGCCCAGGAACCGTCGCGAATCTTGGCAGAAACGAATAAAGTACGTTGTAGCCCAAAAGCTAATTCCCAGCACCGAACTCCTTCTTCGCCCTCACACTACCACACGCAGCCCATGACATCCCAGTAACCAATCTTGTGCAGTACCCCCAACCACTCCTTCCAGACCCCCGTCTCGTTCCCTGCAGCACCACCACAGCCACAATCAGAACCAAAGGCTCATCTCTTACGCCCTCCTCTTCCCGCAAACGCCTCCAGTACCTCTCTCTCAAGAGTCTCCACTCTGTCTAGCAAGACCTGACCATTGGCCTTAGCTTTCGCGCGGGTAGTCTTCACTGCTGTCTTGTCGTTGTCTACGTCGTTGTTTTTGGCAGCTTTACGTCGAGTCGGACTTGCAGTTGAAGCTGTAGGTAGAAGAGTGCTGGAAAATGGTGTACGCATGGCAAACTTGAAAACTCAGGATAAATCAAGACCAAGAACAGCGTCAGCCAGATGTGAGCCGGCGAGACGAGCAGGAGCTTTTGGAAGATGTGTGGCAAGGAGTCGTGGATGGGTTTGTAGATCGAGTCGGTAATGAAGTTGATGATGTAGTTGTAGATATCGTTTGTGATGTAGGTGTACGTCGAATCGTAGAATGACTGTGTTGTGGTGGCTGGGAGGAAGTAGCAGGCGAGACCGAAACCGAGGATGAAGCTGATGATGATAGTGACAGCAGTGGGTTTGAATCTGGAGGGTGGGGACTCCTTGATCGTGGCTGTAGCGAGAGATAATGTTATATTCTCCTTTGACTTGATTTGTATCTTGTTGATGGGGGAAAGAGTAGTGGGTTTGTGTGAGAGGAAGACGTGCGGCTCTTTGGAGGCATGATTGTTGATATTGATATTACTCTTCGATCTTGGGGATACGATATATATGTGGCGAGAAGTGTGTGGATCGATTGATAATCGCCGTGGCTGGCAATGTTCTCGTTGTGTGTGAGAGTGTGTCGTTGCGAATGGGGGGAGTCGAGCGGGGAAAGATGAAGATCTTCCTGCGTAGGCTTACAGCTTCACTTATATAGCCCTACAACTACAAACCAAATTCTTCTCAGCTAGATGGATGCCTCTTATCATCAAAATGACCTGGAAGAGTAAGGTATCGGAGCTCGGAGGACGGAGGCTGAGAACTGGATTGTTGACTTCCCACCCACAGCGAGCGAATTCTCAAAAGCAAACTCGCCACGACAGACCAACGAGAGTATCCTCACCACCCATAGTAATAGATAAAGATCTTACGGCATGAATGCCCGCAAGAAGAAAGCAAGACAGTCATGATCTCTCAATGTAAGTAAACATCCCTACCCACGCACTGAAAACCCACGCGACACTGCCAGATCGCGGGCAGCCTTGACCAACCAGGTTGGGTAGTGCCTGTAAACAAAAGGGAGTGCTAGCGGTCAAGCTGCCGCTCGCAAAACTTTTGTTGCACGTCGCAAAATTGTTGCATCGCAAATATCGCGAGATTTAGCTTAAGCGAGCGGTTTGAATGGCTTCATGTTTTTGAGGGAGATTATGTAATCAACAAGAACCGACGGCACCAAGTAATTGATTTTCGGCGGCAGCACGGACGCGTATGCTGAATTAGGCACACAACAGTCATTGATGCGGATATGATATTTTGATTTCTCGTTGATGCTCAATGCTACTCAACCACTCGCCTCTCGAAGCACATCAACATCAAGTATCTTCAGTCTCTCCAAGGGCATGCTTTTCACCACTCGTACCAGCATCATTCTTGATCCCCGTAACCAAAGCACCGACGCCAAGTCCAAGTCCAACTTCAAGATCAAATTCGCCCTGCTTTTCTGTCATCGAACTCAGGCCTTTTCCCATCCCACTGTTTCTCTGCTCTTTTTCCAGTCCAGGCTCCTGCTCTCTCTTCTTCTTCTCCTTTTGCAAGGATATGCCCAAAAGTCGGAACGCCATGAGGCCGCCGATGACAACCAAGCCTAAAGCCATGACGCTAAGGTGCTCGCTGGGTGAAGCACTTGGTTGACAGGATGTAGTTCATGACGGTAGCCATGAGGCAGGCGGTAATGGGAAAGAGATCTGGTTGTAGTAAGAAGTAGGTCAGCGAACAGGACTTCTCAAATTCCTATTGAGGAACAGATTCCCCCAGATCTGTGTAGGTACATATAAGCAAGTCGGCGGATAGGAGAAACCTTAGCGCGGTATAGAAAAAAGGATGACCTACAGTTGGGATTTGGGCCCGTATGCTCGACGCGAAGGGAAAGCCAGGCGGTGGAGAGAGATTGGATGACTGGGTGTGTATAAAATCAGTTGAGCGGGTCCGGAAGCTGCTGGGCTGGATAGGGATCGTCGAAAGGGTCTACAAGAAATATTGTGGACTTACAACTTCCTCCGGCTGCTACTGAGTTGATCATGGTGCTGGTCTGTACAGTATGCATGAAGCGGCGGTGCTCGATGATATTGTTTTGTTGGCGCCTTATTCCAGGCCTTGGCCCAGTCTGAGAATGGTGTGTATACCTGCAATGCAGCAATGTGCAGAGTGATCGATAGGCAAAGTCCTTGGTTGGAGGATTAGTTGAAGAGAGAGATCTGATATGAGCTGTTCCAAGTGAGAAGAATGTTGCGAAAGTGGAAGAAAGGCGATATCGCGGTCAGACGTGCAAGTTTCCAGGTTCGGAAGGAGCTCCTATCGGACTTTCCCTAACAACAAAATCAGACCTCGTCAAGTCTCAACACAAGAGCTCAGACAAATGAAAAGTGGTGCAAGTCTGAAATATGCTTGTATGTGCATCTCATCTGCGGTGATATATACATCCGGAATCCCAATTTGCAAGAAATATCCAACGCCCCGAAGGTCCCTGTGGTGAAGGTCTTCCTTTTCCCAAACTCCAAGAAATGCTGCTATGCTATGTGCGCAAAGAGGTATCCACCCGAACTCCCTAATCAATCCGATCCATATAGAACAAAAGAAATCGCCAGGCGTAGCTGGCATCGTCATCATCAAGTAGTCTTCCCACTATTCTCCCACGCTAACCTCAACCCTCTCCCCATCCTTACTCTCTCCGCAACTTCTTTTCCAATCTCCCCATTTGCTACTCCACCTAAGGTAAATGCATCCCACCATAGATACAGATCCTGCTCCTTACAGATTAACATCCCGTTGACATCGACCATCCCATCCACATTCTCACCCTCTTGAACTTCCCGCATACAGGGTAGCGCTACAGAGACGAAGGACGATTCGCCTGTTCCAAGTCCTGACGCATCGACTAGACCGGCATCTTCAAGTGCATGCTCGACGATGATGTCGAGCAGGAACTTGGGCGTATCGTAGTAAAAGATGTCTTTCTGGGGCAGGAGAGTGGTGACTTCAGTTGTGGATGTGGCAAGAGGGGCTGCTTTCTGGCGGGATGCGAAGGATTCGGCTTTGGAGTTGGCCTTTGATGATGGATTGGATTTCGCGTTTGGCGATGGCTTGTAGAGCGTACGAGCTTGGCGGACGTCTGTGCGAGCTTGCTCTTCTGAGGCGGCTGGGACTTTTGGGGGCTGGAATGGCTCGGATGGTTCCAAGGTGATGGGCTCTTCGTCCTCGTTCGAGTCGTCATCTTCGTCGGAGTCATCGTTGGATTCAGGGCCCGAAAGGCTGTTCATCCATGAACCCATACTGTTCTCAAGCATCTGATTCCAGCGTTCTGTCAAATACACGGCATTCTTCTGCTGTTCAGCAACGCTGCTTGGAGACAGTGGTGCTGGACGATGCGATGCCCAGCCTGGAGTGAGAGTTGGGTCGAAGAGACGGGGAATAATGATGTTGAATTTTGGTCGACTGGTTGCGTTGACCTCGGCTGGGTATAATGTTATATCGAAGTGGTTGTAAAGTATGTTTAGTTGAGTGAAGATCTCATCGATAGATCTGTCTGTGACATTCATAGCCATAGCATAGTCAAGACGTGCAAAGTCGTAGATGTCCCAGAAGCCGAAGGAGAGGACATAGATGGTTTCCTTAGGTGCTTGTTTGGGAGCTGGAAGTGAAAGATAGGCTTGAACCTGGGCTGATAGGTCGGGAAGGGTGTAGTTGGTGTCTTCGTGAGGGAGGTAGCGAGTATTTTCTAAAGCCCAGGCGTGGATCTTGTTTGAGGTCTTGACTCCTGTTGGTGGGAGGGCTGGCCAGTCGGATGCGGGTTGAGTTGCTGCAAAAGTGAGGCGAGATGTGCAGTTGATCTAAAGCAACACGTTAGTATCAGGAAAGAAATTGGGATCACAGGTACACACCTCTTCACACATAACCTCTGGCCAACTCTTCCCCTTTTTATCTTGATTCTCCTCCAGCGTATCATCCACCCGCGAGTCTCCAAAAACCACCAGCCTTACCCCACCGCCCGCATCCTCCTCTCCATTCGACTCATCTTCATGCCAGCTCCACAGACTCGAATAGTTATCAATCGCAGTACCGAGAGTGATTTTCTGTAAATGCGAGCTAACCCTCGAATTCGGTAGCAAGAGGCAGATTGACATCATGGAAAGCACCGTCAACAGCACCGCGCCAGCGAGACGCTTCTTAAGATTCGCCATCGTGTCTAATATAAATCGACCTTTATTGCCGAAATCAAATCGATAAAGAAAAGAAGAAAATGCGATGATAATTGTTGGAATATGTTGACAGTTTGATATTTGCGATACTTGGTCGAGGCTATCTTCAGCCTTGTTTCTGAGTAGGGGATGAAAGTCGCCAAGTGCTTGGCGATGATGAAATGCCAATGGCGACGAGCCTCCAAGACCTGCAGTGCCACCCAAGCGCGCGTTGGCTTGAAAGGAGCAAATCAAATCGATTCCCAGGAACAAATAAAGAGCGACGCAATCACAAATTTTGCGGGATGTCAGCCTCGTGCGTGAAGGAACGAGATGCAACCGAATGACGAGACGAAGGAAAGAACAGATGAAAAGAGACGAGAAAGAGTGAACAGATCTAGATGAGAGATCTGAGGAGATGATGAATGAGAGAGACGCAGGCGTCGTCAGCGCCGTGCGCTCAGGGTTAGCGCCTGCAGAGATAAAAGTGGACGAGACAGGGTTCTTGCTACAGTGGACCTGAACTCACAGCACTCAGGTCTTTCGCATCCAGGCATTCGATAACCAAGCCTGACTTGCATATTTGATAAACCGTGAGGACAACTTGAAATGGAGATTTCTCGCTTGAGTGATGATTCATGCTGTTTGGTTGTTGGTAACGAGAATAAGCATAAGTGCCGTGAGCCGAGATATTTTTGCTTGGTGATGCGGTGTGACATCTTGCATACATGTTTTCTAGGGTCAGTAAACTTCAAATGCTAGATGAGATGAGGGAAGGGAGAACCAATGAACATCAATAAACTGGCAGTAATCATTCCTCAAATCTGAGCCTCTCAGTTGTGGAGTGTCCACTTGGACCTGCATGTGGTGAAATAACCAACACGCAAGGCTGACGAATCCTAGACGGGATTGGTCCCATCTCAAATTCTGCAGAATGGCACGCGTACAACACGCATGTCCAGAAAGCCACAAGTTTCCAGCCACCTCGTGAACACAAGCTTCTCCGAAGCCCGCTTGAGAAACGGGTTGGCTTTTGAGGCTGTCCTGGCCTGGTCTCCGGTAGATCACTCTCTAAATAACGCATTCCCCACTTTCAATGAAAAAGGGTCGTGTCTTAAAATAGATGTCGAGATCATGCTTCCCAGGTTCTTCAGCCTCTGGCACTCGAACGGAGCAGTTGCAATGCGGAGCCGCATCGCAGGTGCCGTTATCGCATATAACTGCAAGGATGGAGAGAGAAAGACTTTGCTGGAGATGAGGCTGAGTGTTTCGAGTCCCTTCTGGTATTCATACTTGGGACCGTTGGACTTCAGCATGGTCTGGATTTGACGAAGGAACTTTTGCAGAAGCAAAACAAGGAAGGAAGCAAGCAAGCAAGCAAGCAGGGCATGGAAGTCGGCAAACGATTGAAGATCCGGCTGTGATGTTCCGAGATGTGGCTGAACGAACGAGCAAACGAGTGACATCTTTCGGTTGAAGAAATACCGCATAGAACAACACCTGCAAGCTGTTCAGAAAGTCGGATCACTCGGCTGTTGCTATCTTGGTACTTAAGAAATATGTTCGATAGGAGGCGTGGAATCTGTTTTTGATGGCGTCATGCGAAAACGCCCGCTCAAGAATGCCAGAAAAGCTTGTCTTGCAGAACGTGACGTGGTCCTGAAATGTATCACGTGTTGAGCGGTATTCAGTCTTGAGTTGTTTCAGGATGCGATAAAGCTTTTCGGGGACTTCATATTTATGAGGGAGGGGTATAGGTTGTTTTTATTGGCGGGGTTGCGCTGTCAAGATAAGCTTGGTCGTGGATTTGGTCGGCTAAATATTTGAAGGCCTTTTCGGGGGCGGCCTCTCGCTACCAGGAATTTATTGACTTTAGGGTTTTAGAATGACGCTCAAATATTGACTTCGTGAGGAAGTTTAGTTGCATATTTGATGGGGACATATACAAGCAGTCCATTTTCCTGTTGGACTATGGACAAAATCTCATCCAGAGGTATCACACATCTATGCTCTCTGCATCGTGACGATAATCAACAGTGTAGCCAAACAAACTCCGTCCCATGCAACGCCAAATGCTATCCTGTCCTGCCCTTTTCGATTTATCGCTTTTTAGAGAATACAGACTTCGTCTTGGACAGCTTTGCTGGAGGTGATTGGTCTGCGTCGCTGTCATCCTCCTCTCCTCGGGAATCGTCGTCTAATTCATCCTCGTCGCCTGAATCTGCGTCTGTTTCTTCTGCTTCGTCATCCAGAAGATTGTCTTCATCACTGCTTTCTTCTTCCGAGTCAGAATTTGCTCCATTGACCATCGGCATGTCGTCGGATATGTCGCTGTCCACATCTGAGAGGTTTCCATCCCCGTTCCGTAACAGCTTCGTGGCTCCCTCCTCGTCGCTCTCTTCTCCCTCGACATATATCACATCCTCATCCTCTTCATCCTCGTCTGAACGTCTGCGCTGATCCTGTACACTTCTTCGGTATTCCACTTGTGCTCCCATCATGTCTAGCTTCCCCTTCAAAGCTAGCACCGGCCGCAGAGCCGAACTTCTTCCGTCGACCACTCTATCCAGCTCAGCGAGCTTCTTGATCAGATCTCTTTGTGTCGCCAGGTATCCTCCATGTGTGACTGAGGTCCATTGAACCCACACCATTAAGCTCCCCGCTCTGCCTGGTCTCTTGAATAACCGGTCCGCAATTTTTTGTAACAGAATGCCTGCGAGTGGAGAATCGAGACGTTGTATTGTGGCGCGAATTGTGTTCAGGTCTGTTGTCTGGAGACAGGATTCGAGGAGTGCGACGTCGTTTGTCTTGAGAGCTTGGGATAGTACCGTACCAAGTGATGCGCCGGAGGGGGGTTGTATAGCTGCACCATTGGGGTAGGTCAAAGCTTGTGAGGGGTCTTCGAAGGCAGCAGCGACATCGATAGGTTCGTCTGCCAGGGCTTGAATACGGTCCCCGAACGATGGCTCGGCCAGTTCCTCCTCCGCGTCTTCATTGTTGGGATTGGAAGGGTCGGCTATGTCTTGTGCATCCTCCATCGCTACGTCTTCTCCTGCTGCGGACCCTTCACTCTCAGCTTCTGAATCTTCCACGGCGTCATCACTACTCGAATCGCTCGATATGTCGACAATTTCGTTTGCAGTCTTGGTCGCATAGCCACCTCCAGAAACCACGGCTCTCGAATCGTTCACAGCACTCTTGCCCAGAGGCTTTGCGCTCTGCTTGACCGTCGGCAAGCCAATTTTCATGGGAAGTTTTCGTTTGGTCGCCATCGTACTTCTATGCTGAAATTAAATATCTAGGACAGATTGTGCGGCTTTCTATGAGGAGGTACCGATTGGCAAAGAGTCGAGGGTTGTCCAGCGTTGTGGTGCGAACTCGATACTTTGGCTTGCTAGAACTTGGAGCTCTTCTCTTCCCTCACACTTTGCTCTGCTCCAGCGGGAACTCACAAACTTTTTTTCAGAACTGTCACGTGTGAACACAGCTTGGCCCTAGCGTTGGGCTTGGTGAGGAAGGCACGGCGCTCATTGGGCTGCAAGGGCTCCCGAGCTAACGCACCTACAGGGGCCATTCTAGAAAGCGCAAGCAATGATTGGTTTCGTTTAGCTCTTGCCATCACTAGCGCAGGTCGGATTCCAATCTCTCCTTGATAAATCAACGATCGTTCCTTCTCTTTGCTGCTGCTGCTGGAATTTCTCTGATCCCTCTACGCGGCCCTCATTCGTCGCTTCCCCCGTTCCGACACGACAAAAGCACATGATACCAGCGCAGCGCAACGCAGCACATCCAGAATAAAATACGGCCAGCCTGCACAGCACAGCACAGCACTGCACTGCACGTCGCACTCACCCACTCCACCCAAACACAGTTTTTTCTCTTTCCCTTTCTACCTGGTCGGCTCGGTTTGGATTCCCACGATCCCGGCTGTCCGCTTCGTCCGTCACTTTGGTCGCCACGAATAGAAGAGGAGAGCCACTCACTAACTAACTGCCTGTCGCATCGCCACTCATCGCCTGCCTGCACATTTATTTGTTGCGCGCATCTCCCTGGAGTTGGTTGGTTTGTTGACTGCTCATCCGTCTGTTACTTGGGTCTCTTTCGCTAGGTGTACTCTTCCTCAGTGTCGCATCGCATCCTTTTGAACCTCACGATCCCAGACGCGCTTGTCAGCCGTCGCGTACCAACAACACAAACAAACACCACCAACCCAAAACAACATCGCCTTCGCGACGAGTCATCGCCGGCGCATTCACTTGTCGCCTTCAATCAATAGCGCATTCATTCTCGAGGTTAAATACTTCGACGCGACCTGATAACGCACGCTGTCGGCCAATCCCGGCTCTTCCTGTCGCGCAAGGCAAGGCTACAATCTCAGCGCAAGGCTGTCAGATTATAAAACAAACACCACCCCCACTTACTTTCAGGCCAGCTCTTCCCCTCCATTATACCCGTACTCGGTGTCGCAAACGCTGTCGCATCCTACATATCCACAGTCGCATTTGCCTGAGAGGCTCTCGCATCTGCCACCCGTCTTGCGGCGTCGCCTCTCCCAGTAGAGGTCTGTTTGTTGATGGCCGTCATGACCTCGCAACAACCAGAAGGAGTCGCATTTGAGCAAAAGGCCCAGCCCGTTCCATCATCTGAGAAGATGGCTTTGGATTTAGAAATCAACGGGTGAGTCTATCTTGAAGAACTCCTTCCTTACCTGCAGTTCTTTTCTTTCACCTTTGAATGTACACATGCTTAATAGAATAAAATTACAGAGACTCTGCCCGAGATGAGACCACCATGAATGACGCGCCCGCTGAACTACCTTTAAACGAATCCGTAACCTCACCTTTACCTGCCGATAATGCTGCTGCCATGGATAAAACAGAAATGAATGGGTCGAGTAATGTTGATGCCTTTTCTTCGAATCAAGCAATCGCGGAGCCGATAAGCCACGCCGTCGAGTCACAGCCAACCGAAGCTTCTTCCATTTCCGCGCAAGAATTATCTTCCTCTAATACGACTACCGACGAGCCTCTCCCAGCTTCAACTTCGACCGATCTCGCACAAGATCTCTCGACGCAACCCGCCTCCGCCGATTCTGCCATTGACGCAGCAATTGAGGACGTCTCAGCTGCCACCACAGTACCTTTGGTCATTGAAGCACAGGAGTCAGATCTTCGACACACATCTCCGCCTCTTGCTGCAGAGCAATCTGCGCAACCAGCTGATCTCGATCTTGACCTGGATAGTACACAGCTACCTACACCTCAGCCAGAGAAGGATGCCGATGTTAGTGGTGTCAGCGCAGAAGTTGCTGATCTCACCTTCAGCCAAAACGAGGCTGCACCTGAAAATCCTGTAGATCTTGCCACGAACTCACCTCTACCTTCAAAGGACGACGCGGAACCTACAACACAACCCGAGCAAGTCACACCTCCACAAGCCACACAAGAAGTCGAGGATATTGAAAGAGACGGTACACCACAACCTCCCACTTCTGCCAAGATTGCTCGTGAGCGTGAAGACGACGACGAGATCGAACCTTCTGCGAAGCGCACCAAAACCGAGACAGAACCCACCACCCCCGACACGGCTGCTCCAACTCAGAACGGTGCGATGGAGGGCGTTGAGTTTCAGTCTGCTGGAACACCAATTACAGCATTCGAACTCAAAGAGCTCCTGAAGATCGTCAAGGCTGCGGCTAGATCAACGTCTGGAAAGAATTTCCGGGCTCCTGTGGCAGAACTCTGGCCTGGCTTTGCTGAGCCATATGCGGAGAAGATCGCGAAGGAGGTTGATCTGAAGACCATGGAGAAGACTCTCAGCAAGGGTGGCTACTCGTCAATGGATGTTTTCAAGGGCGACGTCCAGCTCATTTACGACAATGCTGTTACTTTCAACGGTCCTGATCACACTATCTCCAAGGCAGCTCTTGAGGTTCGCGATGTTATATTGAACAAGATCAACAATATTCCACCTGAGCCAGTCCCTGCACCCAAGCGAGACAAGAAGGCCAAGAAATCAACACCAGTACCTGATGCACCCCGTACAGCAGCTCCTCGCCGTCAATCTAAAGGCTCCCACCCGGCTCCTACACACGTTGCACCTGCGGCACAAACATTTGCTGTTGATCCAGTTACCAATACACCACTCATTCGGCGAGATTCCACGAAAGGTGACGGTGGTCGTCCCAAGCGAGAGATACACCCCCCCAAGAGCAAGGATCTTGTGTACCCTACGACAAGACCCAAGAACAAGAAGCTTGCCACTGAGCTGAAGTTCTGCGAGGAGGTCCTGAACGAGGTCATGAAGAACAAGTACTGGTCGATGAATCATCCATTCTTGATTCCTGTTGATCCGGTTGCCTTGGGCATTCCCAACTACTTCGCCATCATCAAGAAGCCCATGGACCTCGGAACCATGTCTTCGAAGCTCAAGGGAGGTCAATATTCCAGTGCGAGCGATTTCGAGAAGGATATGAGGTTGATACTCAGCAACTGCTACAAGTTCAATCCAGCCGGTAACCCAATTCATGAGATCGGCAAGCAGTTCGAGACCCTCTTCAACGAAGAATGGGATAAGAAGGACAGCTATCTTGCCGAACACTCCCCGCCTGTAGCTAGCCCCAGTCTACCCGAATCCGAGGACGATGAAGATGACGAGGAAGAGGAAGAGGTGCAGAACCATAAGAATTCTTCTCTCAGCGCAGCTAAGGAGCTCCTTTTGGAACACCAGCAGAAGTTGATTGCCTTGATGAGCGCCAAGAACAAGGATGAATTCGTTATCTCCATGCAGCAAGAGCTGGTCCAAACTGTTCAAAAGCGAGTCAGTGAGGAGGAGGAGGCATCCAAGAAGAAAGTCAAGAAGACAAAGCCCGTAAAGGCACCTAAGAAGGTTGCGCCTCCTCCCAAGAAGGCTGGTGCTCCTAAAAAGGCCGCCACCCGTCCAAAGTATATGGGAACCTTGGAGAAGGAGACAATTTCTGCTGGTTTGATGAACCTTCCTGATGATGTATCGATGCAAGTCTTGGAAGACATCAAGAGAGAGCGACCAGGCCTCGATGTAAGTGACTGTAACCCTTTTCATAGTTCATACTCTAACACTTTCCCAGGCTGAAGATGATGGCACCTTGGAGCTTGACATCGACTCGATCAGTCAGGGTCTTCTCTGGAAGATTCACGGATTGATCATGAAGCATGCACCAGAGGTTGAGGATGCTATCAGGAAGACAATCCAAGGTCGCGAGAGTCCCAAGACTACTGCAAAGCCTCCACCAAAGAAGAAGAACAAGCCAATGAGCAGCGTTGATCAGGAGCACCACATCAAGGTCCTTGAGCAGAAGCTAGGCACATACAGGGGACAGAGCTCTGGCTCCCACTCTCAAGAGCCTGTCTTACCGAGTAAGTTCAATTCCGACGCTGACTTTTCTTCCATAACTAATACACAACCAGCTGTTGAAGATGAATCTAGCGGAGATGAATCTTCTGGTTCGGAGGAAGAATAAACTCTCGGCCGCTTCCCCCTGATAGACCCGAGCTCTCGCCACCTACCACCTTCCAACTGTACCATATCCTTCTGATTCTGTTTGACGAATACTGTACAATACATACGATTCCATTCTCAATAAGCCTTCCCTCACCCTTCTCATTACGCCCAGTCTCGACCTACCGCGTAGACCCCGAGGCACGGTGGATGGATGGTCTTTGCGGACCTTGGGTCGATGCTTTACGACATCAGGGACACCACTTTTGCGATTACGAGAAGTGGTAAAGCGAGACATGAAGCGATGCAAAAGTTTGGAGAGGCAGTCACTTTGCGTATTCATTTGATTTGCTCGCTCAGATTTCTGCTTTGCCCATTTTGCTTCGCTGTCACTGCTCTGCATTTTCTTCAACGTCAATGCACCGCTGTTCTCTGGGATTCATTTCTTGAAGATGCGGGAGCAGTTAAGCAAGCAATAATCGCTTCGCATATTAATGCAAAAGCATTGGGAATATTGCAAACAACCAAAAACGTGTATGATAAATTTTTACGTGCGAAAAAGTGAGCATGAGCGACAGCGAGAACGAGGCTAGTAGCGAGCGGGCGATGTTGCAGCTGAATTGCAGACGCAGGATTGCGGTTGATGGCCTCGGAGGAAGACTTGCTTGCTCCTTGCTCTCTGCTGCTAGCTGATTGAGGCTCACTGGCATGGTGGATGGTGGACTCATGGATGGATGGATGCCGAATAGATGTTTTCTGCTCACGCAAGAGCGGTAGCTAGCATGCATGCATACAGGCAGACAGACAGACATACATTCATGAATGACAAAAAAGAATAATAATACTTTGCAAAATCTTTCCGTAACCCTTGAAGGAAGAGCGTGAGTGAGTGAACAAGCGAGAGATGCGATACTACATGTAGAACGCACTGCGGAATGAGGTTGAATGCTAGAGATTCTAGGCAGGGAGTGGGATGGAGATCCATCTTTTCCCGTCCATCACCTTTCACGGAATGGATGGCGGGGAAGAGAACTCTTATCACACAGGACGAGCCACCACCATTCATGGGTCTTGAGAGCCAATGATCGTGGATTCGTGGGTGCGCTGAGAGTCTTCGTATTGCGAGCTCCCATGAATCAATCACCACATTTCGTAGCCTCTTTCCTTGACTCTCAGGAAATTTAGGGGTTGCTGACGATGATGTTTGAGCCAGTGACCTCTTTCCTATAACATATACCGGAATGTATTTGCAATGATGGTGATGGAATAGAGAAATAGGGTACGAACGAACGGACAGCTTCAAGAATGGGGGTTTGTTTTCGTTCGCTTAATTTGGTTGACATACGCCAATATCCATATTGCCTCCTTACTGACAGGACTTCAAGGTTAGGAAACCAAACGTGCAACGCCGGAACTGACATAAGAATACTATAAAAATAGGGGAAACCACTTCTTCCCCTTTCCGAAAGCCCTGTTTGGCCAACCTTGATTGCCGTTCCGATATTTCCAGCCACTTTTACATCGATAGCATTTCCCGCCCTTGATCTTCTGCGATGACCGTGAATTCGAGATCATCGACGGGAGTGGAAACTATCTAATATTTGGGAATGGGTCTGGAAGCAATGAATTCTAGATCATCGCTATCATCAGGGCGTGGTGGACTCGGTTTGTCCACGGGTGGTGGTGTGTTTGCAGGTGGAGGAGCATCGCCAACCATCGCAGAAACGTGGAAAGCGGGTGGCTTTTGAGACCAGTCGCTGTCCTTCTCTACAATGTTCTCAGGCATTTCGTATGTGCAGCTGACGGGATCAAAAACAAGACCTCCAGATGCATCGAAGAATTTGGAGCTGACACGGTCGAAGGCGATATTGTCTGTTGTGGCTGGCTCCATGGCGCTGGGATTGTTTGTGTGGACGTCAAGGTTGTTTAAATAAGGTTCGTAGGGCCTGACGTTTTCAGGTCTAGTTCCCTCTTCTGTGCCTGGCTCGGTGCACATAGCCTTGACTTCGCTCTCGGACAGCTCATCGGTCCAGCCATGACGTGCCTCCATGTGCTCGCGGCGCTTACCTGGCCGTGGCGTTTTGTACCCACATGGCGTGTAGTAACACTTAAACCATTGCAGCTGATGTACCTCCTCGTGGTGTCTATTTACTTCTGGCTTCCTCTTAAAAGTCCTTTTGCAGCTCGGGCATCCAAACGGGCGCGCGTGTTGACGATTTTGATCCATGTGTCTATCAAACAGAGAGCTACTATGGAATGCCTTACCGCACCCTGGATCAGGACACGGAATAGAGGTACCGGAAGCACCTGAAAGCTTACTTTGAGGTTCCCCTGAAGAATCGAAATTTTGTGGCCTTTGTTGGTGATCTTTGAGTAAGTCTTGCTTGCTTCGAAGCTCGTGGGGCTCAGGTAGAGGTGCGTTGACATCGCGCATACCAGTTCCTGACGCGATGTCAGTTCCTGGCGCGATGTCAACTGGAGATCTAGCAGCCTTTGCCGTGAATCTGCAAGGATCTTCTGTAATGCTGGCACTGGATCCCATGTCATCTCCGGTTTGATTCGTTACAGATCTGACGTCAATTAGGATATTGAATGAAAAGCAGCTGCTTATCGGGGTGGTAAATGACCGATCTTGTGCCAATTTTGCTGTCCGAGAGTCAAGACTGAAGGAAGTCAGTTTTTGAATATTCTATAGCGTACGAACGGGACCCACGCTGCCTGTCTATTATTTAGTCGTCGCTTCTGTTGCTTCATTTCCTTGATCTCTTCCTTGTCGGTTGACTGAGCAATAAGTTGGTCGATTCTACCGAGAGTTCGCCCACCGGCAATATCAAACTGAGAGGACATCTTGAAGATTTTGTCACTGAGCTTCGCCATAGCAGGATGCAGACTATCATCCAATGAATGTTGCCCTGCGACGTGAGTTTCATTAGCGTTGCCAGGATATGTAGCAGATACACCATCTACAGTTGTCTCTATTTGGAAAGTTATCATCCTGGGAAAATCGTGCTTGGGCGGTCCCATAAGTATTGTGCGAGTTTGATGCCGTCGTAGCCGCAACGCCAGAGCTTGTCGAAATTTTTTGGTGGTCGAAAGCTACTGCAGTCGGGCTTGAGATCGTAGGAGAGAGGCCTGAACTCATCGTTCTAGTGACAATGTCACTCGAAACGTTTCGGCTGCTGTTTCCGGACATTGACTGTTGAATCTGGGCGCTCTGGTGGGACATTGTGGAAGCTACGAGGGGCTGATCCTGAGAAATATCTGATGTCTGTCGACGGCAAGCTTCGCAACAACAAATACTGCCAGGTGCACCAGCCATGCAAGGAAGAGCATCTAAAAGTATCGATTACCTACATGGACTGTTCATGACTGCAAGAGAACACTTACAAGTATTAGGAAGTGGACCAATCGCAGGAGATTGAACAGCCCGAGTATGATCGGATGGGACATGATTCTTGAACTCGAGGTGAGCCTGGGAGCTTCCATATTCATCACGCTGAAATTCGTTGTCTCCCAAGTCGTGATTTGAGTATTCTTGTCCAGTCTTTTTTGACGAGTTCGATTCAGTGTCCGTTGATTCGCCGTCTCTGGGCAATGCTGCGAGTGCGATACCTTCCATATGCTTCCCAACATGCGTTGCGAAATTTCTCTGTGACTTTCCAGGGACTACCAGACAAAGCGAGCAGCTCAGTGATTCAGTCGGAACTGGCACGCAGACTTCGACCAAGCGAGGATCAAGAGAATATCCGCCAGTTCTGAAGGGACGTTGGTGAGCCTTTACCAGATGGTCACGCCAGCCTTCTGGAGATCCAGCTTTATATTGACATATTGCACAAGCCCAGTGCCGAATCAGTCTGTGCTGACCAAACTCGTGCTCTTCCCAAAGCTTCCGAGTCGCAAAGGTCTTGTACTCATCTTCACAGCCAGAAAAGGTACACAAGTAAGGCTTGAGATCTGAAAATACGTGGCGTCTGTGGCCTTGTTAGTGCTGCTTCGAAACCGGACAGTCACAGGAATTTTTATTACCTCCAATCCACACGATTTCTGATCTCAGTCAGGAAACTCCCACAATACTACAATTGAAAGGTACGCCCTCTGAGACTTCCTTGGGAGTGGGAGGCACTTTGAGGTTCCCGTCGTCCTTGTCTTCTGCTGTAGTCTGGAAAGACGAATGAGATGCAATTGTAGCTGCATATGAAGATCGTGCTGGTTACGACGAACCAAGTCCAGAGTCGTGAAATTCCGAAACTGCAACGAAGGTGATCTTTGGCGCCTCTTGGGGAGGCTCGGCCTCTCGTTGAGTATTAATTGCTCGCAGGGAAACGTGTCGCTGCCAATTAGCCTCACCCAAGCGATGCATCAAGTGCATATCAGCCAATGGAAACTTGTCGTACACTTTTAAGACATATGGTTGTGCAGGACCCGAGATCTGGAATTCGATCGGCTGGCTTGGACGGGCATCCACCTCCTGCCAGTTCAAGGATTTGAGGGTCGCTTCCATTGACGGAAGTAGCTCCATGAGATCTTCTATGTAGGCTTCCAATGAGGCCATAACGCTGGAAAGGCCTTCATTGGTATCCGAACTTACTGATGAGTCGTCGGTTTCATAGTCACTTTCTATGACAATGCCTGCTTTTTCGACCCAAATGCCTAGGTCGTGCATCTCTTGCTTGACCCTCGGGTCATCTGATGTGTTAGACTTTGCCAGGCTATAGGAAGGTATCTCTTCAAAAACTTATCAGTATGGCTCGCGCTTATGAAATTTGATAACATACTGAACAGCAAAATGTTGCCGAGGGCAGTAAGAGACTCCATGACTGTAAGTTTCAAACTTTCGGATTCATCCAAGACGCTTTCGAGTTTACCTCCTTCAAAGCTAGCTCCCCAGAGAAATAGTCTACCCAAAGAGTTTTTCAAAGATTTTTGGCCTTGTTTATGGTACGATAGGCTACTTATTGCCACATATTCCAAAGTAGTTGGTAATAGTAGTGCGAATAGCTGGAGCGTATGGTGGTACAGACTCCACGCAAAGCCATCATGCTCTTGAGCAGCCTTATCGTTGCGGCAACCTGTCGCCGTCCTATCAATCCAGCCTGCTAAAGTATCGCACTCTGGATCCATAGCAGCCGCCGAAGATGGGATCTTATGCCGTTGCTCTGGACCTGGTGTTGCATCGTCTATGATGCCTTCCACGGTGGGGACGGAATTATTTCCATTCCATTCGATGACAGCCTTGGGGATCTGCAACTCGGCCATGATACGTTCGCTGTTTGTATTTGGGCCAGCAAGCCTTCAAGTGACTTTCTTAGATGGCTTCTTCGGCTGGTAATGTCGATTGGCTTTCTTCTTGAGACTGCTTTACATGTCCCGTTGGTGAAGTATTCGATCGTCAGAAATGTGAATAACACTCAGAGTCAGGCGTGTTGAGAGCCAACTTGCTTATCGTGGGTCATGAGGCTCCATTGACAGCCTGGCAGGCATGCTCAGCTGCGCAGCCTCCACAAAGGCGTGCAAGCATGCAGGACCAGCGTCAGGGCTGATTCGCAGGCCGCACGATCGACGTCTTCAACTGTTGTCCCGCTTTCCACACCCAACATCAGAGAAAAGCCTACAGCAAAGCTTCTCACAAAATAACAGTGTTTTAACATCGCGATGTCGGGCTTAGAAGTGGTTGGGATTGTTTTTGGAGTGCTTCCACTGCTCATATCCGCAGCTGAGCATTACGATGATGTCTTCAAACCCTTTAAGAGATTCAAAAAAGCCGCACCGGAACTCGAATTGTACCAGCAGCGGCTAAAAGTCCAGAGAACAATCTTCTTGAAGCAATGTCAGATATTGTTGACAACTTTGACGAGCCGAGAATCGGCTAGAGAGATGTTACGGGAGAAAGGCCACCCTTCCTGGAATGACGATACACAGAAACGAAGACTCGTCGAGCAGTTAGGAAACTCTAAGGAGGCTTGTGAAGTTACCGTGCAAATGATTGCAAAGAAGCTGAAGTGTATTGAAGAAGATGCTGTGAGCTTTGGTGTGATCTTGCAGGATACAATACCCGTAAGAATACGAAGCCTACCTTACTGACAGTCTACTTCGGATTTCGACTGATAATCCATCTGTTATTTAGTTTCGGTCAATCGGGGATAAGGCATGGCGGTCTCGAATACAAAAGAAGCTCAAATTAGCTTTTCAGAATCGCGACTCACGGAATATCTTGACGACCTTCGAAAGCTCAACCAAGACTTCCGCACCCTAGCAAAGCAAACCGGAAGACTTGAGAGACAAGAAAGCAACAGGTTAGCACCGCCTGTAGCCAAACCAGTCCCGCCAAAGAAGATTGAAGAATCAAGGTTGATCCAGAGAGCATCGGCGCTGTTGTACGATGCAATTGGGACAGCCTGTCGACATCATACAGAGCATTTTGCACATTTCCAATTGCTTCCAAAGAACATCGGATCAACAGATTCAGAGGCATCTTTCGTTCGCTTCAACATTGCGTTCGCTCACGATCGCAGTGGAAATTATGCCACTCTGGAGCCTGTGGTGAGGCTATCTCCGTTATTCTCCTTTGTTCTGTCCAACGAACGCTTGGGTCAGGACTGATTCGTGGCACTCATAGTGGATAGCAGTAGAATCCTCTTTCCTTCAAAGCTCGCGGAATGACATACCAAAAGCGATCGTGCAGGAAGGTGGATCGCCGAACTTGTCTCGAGCTTTGGCTCGGAACCTGGAGCCGGAGCCCCAGCAACCTCGGAAGAAAACGAAGATACAGAAGAGCGTACGCTTTATGCAAACCCCTTCAGCATGCACAGTCAATCAAAAGCTAGGCTTTCAACAAGAGAGCTCTAATGCTCCCACTGCTGCAGCAGATGCAGCAGCGTATGCCTCCTCCTGTCTCACGATGCCAAGCAAGGCACAGCAACACTCGTCACTGCCCGACTTCTGCGTGCAACATGATTTCTGCCATCAACTCCGGAAGTCTTGCAACTTCACCCGCTCTCCAGAGAATAAGTTCATAGGGTATTTTCAGAAATCCGGGCCATGTAAACACCTCGTTTACTTCGCAGCTCCGATTGCCGTACACAAGTACACGGAACCCGAATCACTTGCGTCGATCATTGGCCTCATGGAAGGCAAAGCAGAATCCGAACGATTTCTAGAGTACGAGAGGCTGAGGCTAGCAGCTCGACTTGCTGAAGCAGTCTTACAATTCCATGCTACGCCTCTATTGAAAGGATTCTGGCATGGCGACGACGTGATCTTCTTTCGGCAGGGGCAGCTCGATGATTCGGCATCAATTTCATCACCGCACCTCAATGTCCAAGTTGGGTCCGCTACATCACTCAAAGCAATTGAGCAAGGCAATCAGGACGTAGACAACGTCGTTAGTCATATGATCCGCAACCCTTATCTCTTCAATTTGGGTGTAGTGCTGATCGAACTCGCCCTTCAAGCACCGCTTCGAAGTCTATACAGAAGTAGCGATATGATCAATGGCCAGTACAACGCCATCTCAGACTTTCTTGTAGCGAGCCGTTTGAGCGAGACCATAAGCTCGTCCTTAGGTCCCATGTACGGCAAGATTGTACGAAAATGCTTGAACTGCGACTTTGGTCAGGGGCCCAATGACCTGGGTAATGAGAAATTGAAAGCTGCAGTATATCAGGATGTGGTATGCGAGCTGGAGAAGCTAGAGCGGGGATTCGCGATGCTACAACTTGGTGGATGACCAATGCAGCAATGCTTATGCTCCCTCGTCTGTCCTGTTTTTTTTCCACAAATATTAGCAGTTTACTCGGAACGGGCATTATCTAGCATTGTTTGGTCACCAAAACCGCTTCTTCGGACCTTTATCGGGATCCTAAGAGCAGACGAATATCGATGAGCAGTCACATACACATCCATCGTGAATAGATCTATCTGTCAACTGGCTGAGATTGGCCAGGGGTGGAAGCGTATCCATTTATTACTATCCCAGACGCTCTCTCCCACTTCTTCTTGCCGAGGGCTAGTTAATACAGCGGAGGAGACCAGATTTTGGCTTGAAAGCATGCAAGGCACCTCCAATACCAGAGACCAACAACAAGCAGAGCCAGGACATACGGAACAGAGCGTAGCCCAAGCTCTTGGCCGTAGCCCTAACAGGATTGACGAAATACTGTTGGAGTCTGCGGCTGACCTCGAAAACGGCAGCGCCAAGAAGATATACGAGGCACAACACGATAGCGAAGAGGAGAATTTGGTGTAGACCGGCGGTGGATTTGACATGATTCGGGTTTGCTGTTGGCAGATACATGGTGGATGTGCAATTGATTGGAGCCTAGATGATTGTCAGCGAGATTCCTTCTTCAACTTCCTGGATCCTTACTGAATTAGATACTAGGACAGCTGCAGAGATCTAGGTTCGTTTTCGTCGTTTGTCGTTGTTGCTTAAAGGAGAACTCGAGCGGGCAGAAAGATGCTGCAAGACGCCTTTTTCTATATTTGCTTAGACCTGTCGGCTTTTCGTGTTCTGTCGAATGTGGTAAATGCCACATTAGCTTGTCATTACTGGAGAACAAGGTCAGATATGTGCAGCTCGAATTCACCTTGGACCCAAATTATTTTGCACTGTGCATAACACTGCATTCAGGAAATGTCACAAGATAACTTTGCTACGTACTACATACGATTTTGATATGGCAGAGAAGACCATCGCGTTATCCTGAGCTTCGCAGTGCTCTGAAACCCTTTTATTCTCGTACTATTCCTAGGCTTCTGGTGATTTGAATTGACTCTAACCTCCTGACACTCTGTCTGAACATCACCAAGCTTTGGCCAATCCAAGCGAAGAACTCAAACTTCCAGAGTAACCTATCAGAGGAACAGTGGCAGAGCGATAACCAGAAGCTCAATTGCGAGTAGACACATGATCAAATATGTCATACACTCAGTAACCTTCATGCGTCTGACGGGGCTTGCTTGTCTTTCGATATTGCGAGTGATGCGGATGTCGCGGACGGACTGAGGGTAGACGATGAAGAAGACATAGTATGCGATACCTGCAGTGACGAACATTTGCGCCATAACCTCTGTAATGAGAAAGGCTCTCATACGAGTAAACTGCTTGTACTCGTTGAACTCTAGTCCGAATTAGCTGCCAGTCCATATCTCTTAGTTATTCTAGAATCTGCACTTACCTGTTGATGAGCCGACGATCGATGTGAGGATTTTGGCAATTTGTTCTTTGATAGCGTTGTAGAGCCACTTGGAATCTGCTAGAACGTTAGCTGTTATCAATCCGAAGTCAGCATCTGGGAGCCTACAGGTGGTGGTATAATCTTCGAGGGCTGGCATTGCGTCCATCTTTGGTTTGCTGTTGGGGGTTGAATGCTGCTTGAGTCGATCTTAGTGAAATTGAAAGATTGGCAACAGCTTGAAACTTGGTGTCTTGAAAGACTTTTGTTTGATGTCTGCCACTGTTCACCTTCGAGACGTCGTTGCCGGAGCATTCACTCTGGTTGCGGCGCCTTGAAATCAATGCCATCTGAATCTAAGCGATGTCAACCACAAATTTCTTGAAGCACACAGCCGCCTCGAAAATTCAAAGTCAACGACGAACACAACCCACTTCAAATTCTGCGATCGCCTCTCATCACCACCTGCTGCCAAGTTCTTACCCTACCTTGATGGCATTGTAACCAGCCACGGCACCCTAAATCACCGCCGACGTCAAGCCAGTCTCCTCAATGACAGACACATCTAGCATCAGCGAACCTCAGAAGTCAACTGAGGGTAGCAATGAGGTAGACAAGGTTCTGACTGGTAGATTCACCTGCTTTCCAAGACTGCCTCTCGAATTGCGCCGCAAGATCATTAAAGAAGCTTGCAAGGTCGCCCGCATTCTCAACGTCCTCGCAAACTCCTACTCTCTCGCCGGAATCCCTTCATCTGTCGTCAATATCGCGGTCCTCTATGTCTCGTCTGAGACCAGATCCACAACTTTGGAGGTCCTCTAGCCAGTCTTCTCCCTACACATCAGAGCACGATGTGATCATGGCAGACGCAGCACCGGTTCGAGATTCAAAGACATGTATGGAACGGTACTGATGTCACCCGACGATGTCCTCTACTTCAACTCCAATAGCGCAGATAGTAAATTCGAAGCTGCCATCGCAAACCTTACCTTCCGCAACGGTCGCTTATGCCTCAACGTCACAAGCATTGCTTTCAATACCACGGTACTCAAGGATATGCGGTTCGGTGCATACAAGTGGCTCAAGGTCCTGGCTTGGACTTGTCCTACCATGAAGTTCATCCTCGTTGACAGATTGGCACCACCCCTCGATAACTTCTTGCCAGATATAGACAAGGCGGAAGACGAAGAGGAGGACTGCAAGGGCGACTCTTAAATCCGCTAATCCCAATCACAGCGGGCTACCCAAATCCAACCCGAAGGACCCCTTGAATTCATCGATTTGGACGAGGGTACATACCCAGCGTTGGATGATGAGATGATGGATGCCATTGCAAAGCTCGCTATTTGGCCATCCGACCTGACAGTCTGGGGCGTCCTTGGTTTCGATGTGCCAGTCACGAAGAAGGCCGACTTCAAGATTCCTATATTCAAGCGCATGGGTTTGGCTCGTGGAGGTGTTCGGATCTAGGAATGAACTTCACAAAAGGTCGCGAGAAGGTGGACATACACTGCTCTGGCCTATGCTGAGGTCTGCAAGCTATGACTGGAGGTACAAGATCGAGAACACATCGATGAGGGTGACGAATGCAATTGAATACAAAACGGTGGATAGAGGGGATGGTAATCTGGGAGGAGAACAGGTATCAGATTTATCACTTTCCAAAGGAAGAAAAGGCGTTGTATGGATGGATATGGGACATACTTGAGCTTCTGCCCGCTCTTTCTGTAGGCAAATGAAGCAGCATGGCCAAAGTAATTACGTGGCTACTCATCATAGTCTCGTGTGCCCTGTGGATGCGAACAAATTCGAGGAAAGCAGCACAAGCCAAGGAAATACCAACATTAATTATTGGTCGTCTCCACCAGCTCAACTTACTCAATTCACTTGCCCAAAGTCCCAGAGTCGATTTGGGTCGGTTTTGTTGACATCACTAGCGCGACCAACCTCGCTTAGCCCCTCGCCCAAATATCCCGACGAAGATTAAAACCTGGCCATCTCTCTATCGCTCCCTGCCACGAACTTCGTCGAGCAAGACTTGGAGGGTCCCACGCCATCTCCAACCCATTCATCAACAACAAACAGAATCTCCAAAAGCAGAATGGCTTCGAACTCACCACCACGAGAAGAGGGCGTCGCTGCCACGCTTCCAGCCGTCGAAGCTACACTCGACTCGCCTTCCACATTGCAGTCTGCCATTGAGATAGTTAACGAAGATCTCAGTATTCTGTTAGGTGCTGAAGCCACTGGCGAGCACAAGCCCGACACTTTCACTTGCTTTCGCAAATTACCCCTCGAGTAAGTGAATCCAAGACTTGCGAAATATCTTTCCTGCACCTCAACTCGATTATTTTTGGTGGGGTGTTGCTAACTAGATCACAACAGGCTTCGACTAAAGATCTCGAGAGCTGCAGCAAGGTTTCCTCAAATCATCATGCCGATTGAAACCGAATCTTCAATACCAGTGCGGGAAAGTTCGACCATGACAAATGGCTGGAGCCGTATCGTCATGCATAAGAACGCTTCCACTCAGCCAGCAGTCCTTCAGACTTGCCAAGAGAGCCGTCAGGAGTGTCTACAATTTTATCAGCTCATCTTTGGTACCCAAGTCTTCATTGGAGTGCCATTCACATGGGCCGATCTCCTTGCACATCATGAACCCGCCATCCATTTCAACAATCTCAGAGATACAGTCTACATGTCGCGACGTCTTCTTGACCAAGGTTCTAGCCCCGAATCCGAACGCTGGGACTTCTGGGATGGTTTCCAGTCTAGTTCCAACTTTTTGAACCTCAGAACATTCCTGAAGTCTGTCGCATTTGATGTAACGGAGCTGGAAGAGGAAAGTGTTGGTGATGGCTTGGCTGTGGACCCAGTTGATATCTTGAGTGGTTTTTTTAGACTACAGATTGGTATCAAGGAGATTATACTGGCTGTTCGTAAGAGACGTGATGGAGCCAAAATCAAGGGAGAACTCGAGTTCCTCGAGCTGGATGAGAACGAAGACATGACGAAAGCCAATGTGGTCCTGCGCAGTTTTAATATTTTGTTCGATCGAATTGCGCGCTGCTGTGAGAAGCCCATTAATGGCAGATTGGCTGGAATATGTCGCGACACATGGACTGTCACGCCCAAGCTTCAGAATTATGGGTATCACGAAAGGCGGCGTCCGATTGTGATAGCCTGATTCTCTGATATTTGATGGAGCAATGGGCTGTTGATTGGGCGAGGAATCTGCTACAGTTGACGATATACACCGGCAGGAGTCTCCTTTGCGCTTTCCACAATTGTTAGTCCAGCTGCTGCTCTAAGCTCCGGGACAAAACTACGAGGCCGTCAAAACTTCAGTGTTGGATAGACTACTACCTTTCGGTACAAAAGCATCGCCCATTGCTTTCTAGACTTCTTCCGTCTTTGATAATGCATTTTCAGTACTACCAGGCTGTTCTAATTAGCCATGCATATGGCGGTGCACTACAAAAACGAAGTACATCTCAAATCTTCTAACGATTCCAACCATTGCTGATGCTCGTGATCAGTTGTGAAAAGTCAAAACGTGTCCCCAGAGGGCAAGACACTCCATTAATTAAAGTCCATCCACGATCCCTGCGTCCAATCTATAGTATTAAGCCAATCCAAATCATTCATATTATCAAACCCAGTCCCCAGCATAGGATCATACTGCAACTGCTCACCAGGCACAAAATCCGGCGCAGGTTCCTTCTCCCCAATATCCAGTACATAATCCAGCACCTGTCTCACAACCTTCCTCAAGCGCTGCGCAAGCGTGTAGTTCCCATCCGTAGGCCGAATCCATTCCAAGAAAGCAATGAACAGCGTGAGTTTCTGGATAGCGTCTGAGCGCGAAAGTTGTACTGAACTTTGGCCTGAGGACGTCTTGAGCAGTTCGACGCAAATCACGCCAGCCGAAGGGATCCCGTAGTATGTCATGATCCAGTCGAAGCCGTGGGAATGAGCCATTAGTTGGTCTCGTTTGCTCCAGAACATGAGGGAGAGATCGATCATCTCCATTGCGGTGTTGAGGAGTCCTTGGCCGTTTTCGAGACCGCGGGCTTTGGCGACGCGGTCGATGAGGAATTTGTTTTGGAGTTGTTGGAGGCTGAGGAAGGCTTGATCGTAGAGAAGGTTGCCAGAAGTGTTTTTGGGGTTGCCTTCTTCGTCGTAATAGTGGAGCTGTTGTGGGAAGGATTCAAACATTTGCTGTGACTTCTCGTGCAGTTCGCTGATTTCACGTTAGCAGGAATCTGCTCACAAGGGCGGCGCGCTTACTTAATGCGAGCTACAGAGACATTAACATCAATTCCGAGTGCCAGTTCCAAGATCTCTTCTCGGATCATGTGGATCAGCGTCCTGGCTCGAAGCACAGTTGAAATCTCGTAACAGACTCCAGAGGTATTCCAGCCCTTCGGACCGAGTCTGCTAATAGCTTCGTCAAGTTCTTCCGGAGTGGCGAAAAGTACATCGTCGGCAAGATCGAGACATAGCTGGACATCGCAAAATTGACGAGTGAGCAGAGGCGGGACACCGTTGAGGGAGGAATGTATCTTGTCGCTGCAATAGATGTTACTGAAGAGACGTCGTTTGTACTCCAAAGCAGCAGTGACTTTCGTAGTTCCATATTCTGGCAGTCTATGAAGACCGCATGTGATGGCTGTTGTGACCATATCACCATGGAGTCTCCTCATTCGATATGCTTGAAACAGTCAGTGCAATTCCAGGCAAAATTTTGAAGCCTGCACTTACTCTCATCTCCCGTACAGCCACTTTCAACCCTCTTGATATTCAGGATAAGTGCCGTAACCAAGTAATTGACCGTTTCCGAATAATCACACATCGTCAAACACACATTAGCACACTCTTTCATCCTCCAAGCGGCCTGTTTCCTATCACGGCCATGATTATCCGGGTGGCTGAAGATAGGATCCCAATCTTGCGATGCCAAATACGCCAACCCGAAGAAACAAAACAGCATTCCCATCATCTCAAATCGAATATTCGGTCCCGTGAATTTGTTCAACCAGTCTGTGCCGTCATCAGGATCAGGAGGTAAAGGCATCTCTTCATTGCCGAACATGGCATCAGATATAGCTAGCAACGGTGGTGGTTCATCGCCGTTTTCTCGCCAATCTAATGTGGGTTTCTCTGGACGATGAGCAGCCAATTCTGATCCGAATGTTGACCATAAAGTCGTAACACAATGTCTCATCATCTTAAAGTTGAGACTTGGACATCTCAGAGACTGTGGAACGGTGACGAGGGCTTCCATAGTCTCCTTCGAAGGCAAATTCCACAGCGCTCTCAAAGTCTGCTTCTCCCTCTCAGTCGGTCCATTGGGACGGTGAAACCCAAAGAGCGGTTCACCATACATCCAAGCACCAGGATGTTTCCGCTTGTCCTCTCCTATATCCAACAAGTCTCTGTTGACTTTGGCATCGCTTTCAGCAAAGATGGCTGAGAAACTGGTGGGGCCGTAGAATTTCTGAGAGCGTGGATATTCAGAATGCTTCCATGCCCCTCGCGGACCTTTGGGTTGCCCCATACTAGCTTGACTGGTCGTTGTACTGCATGGCGTATTCGTAGTTTGAGTAGCTGTTGTCTGCACTGTGATACTAGAATATCCGGGAGCGGCTCCATTGGTAACAATATCACGTGGTACGGAATGAGGAGGCGAGAAGAACGGGGGGTTGGCATTTGCTGATGCTGGAGGAGAGTTGAAGTAGACTGTCGTCTTGGGGTAGTGTGTTGGAGGCTGCTGTAAAACAACATTGGCAGCTGGAGGTCCTCGACCTCTCGTCATGGGTGCAGGATGGTAGATGCATTTCGAGGTGGTTTTCCGTCGTACACATCTTCCGCAAAATGGAGCTCCATGGTCACACCCGAGCTTTCCCTTCCGACACGGCTCACAAGCCTGCTTCTTGCCATTGCGGCGGTACCCAACCGAATTCTCCTTTGGAGGCATTTCAATTGAGTCACTTCAGGACGACGTGAGGTTCAAGTTGAGTTCAGGAGCTAGTCCTTTTCTGGACCTTGACGAAAAGTGGGGGAGACAGACTCCTCTGAACGAGACTGACAATGGCTTCGAACGGACACTCCTCAAGGACATGAAGCCTTGCTTGGAAGAGTCCATAGTTGATATAGAGAAGTGTAAATTTAGGTAAGAAGATGGAGTCATCGGACCCAAGTTCGGAGCCTTGAGCCGTTGCGGGAAGCTAATCAGATCGAGACTGGGGATTACGTGATGCGGTGAAGAGTTGTACCTTGCAGGGTTGTTTCTTATCTGATCGTAAGAAAGTCCCCGGGCGGATTTAAGATTGAGGACTCAAGAAGAAGAGTGTTTAGTCGCTATCAGTTCACTTGAGTTGAATTTCATCAATTGAAGCTTGTTTACCAATATTTGTATTGTTTGCGTCACGGTACAAGAAATGGCGTATGCCGCCAGTACTGGCAAAGATCTATTCTATGTATTTCTTCAAATCTCGTAGCCTTTCCTTCGCTCTCTCCAAAACTTCGTCCTCTTTACAAACCGCAAATCTCAACCAATCTTCACCAATGTGAGCATTGCCATCGGTGTAGAACTCAGTAGGTGGGATCGCTGCAACGCCAACTTCTTGGATTAGAAACCAACTGAGCTTAAAATCTCTGGGTCTATCCTTGACCTGTGCAGGGAAGGGGTAGTCTGATGGGATCTTGACCTTCTTCATGTTGACAAGGACGAAATATCCACCTTCTGGGTCTGAGAACGGAAGATCCAGTTCCTTCCAGATAGTGTTAAATGAGTCCATCTTGTCCTTCATTTCCTTCTTCGCCGTCTCCCAGAAATTCTCGGCATCGGCTTGCTCGAAGCCTACGGCTGCTGCTTCTTGGAGTGGAGAGACTGAAGAATAACAGATTCTGGTATGAGCAGCTGCAACGTACTGGATCAGTTCTGGAGGCCCGATCAACCAGCCGACTCGCCAGCCGGTTGCATAGAAGTTCTTTCCGGCAGAGCCAACAGTAAGAGTAAGCCTCTCAATCTCAGGTGATAGAGTAGCTATTCTGGTGAATGGGACATAGAAAAGACGGTCGTAGACTTCATCTGAGAGAATGAGAATCTGGTTCTTGACGCATAGCTCCCCAATTTTCAGGAGTTCATCCTTCGAGAAGACCTTGCCAATTGGGTTATGCGGAGTATTAATGACAATCATCTTGGTCTTGGGAGTGATGGCACGTTCTAATTCAGCGAAGTCGATAGTCCATTCAGCAGAAGAAGTATTCTGAGAAGCACCTTTGGGAGGTGGGTGCAATGGAACGTAAACGATTTTCCCGCCTGGCATTTCAATGTTGCTGATATATCTGAAAGACATGAGGATTCGCCAATCTGAACCGGAAGTTTCAGAAGAACTTACTGGTCAAAGAAAGGCTCAAAGACGATGACTTCGTCTCCCTCTTCAATAAATCCCATGAAGGCACTGAGCATACCTACCATGTATCAGCATCTTTTCTCCTGCACTTGACTAAGTGTCTACCAACCTTCATTTGCACCAGTTGTGATAGTCACCTCAGTGTCTGGGTTCAATTTTCTTCCCCATAGCGGCGAATATGCATCTGCAATTGCCTTCTTTAGGCGAGGTCGGCCTCTTGTAGGCGAATACTGGTTGCAATCGACCTTGTTCAAGGCTTCCTTCGCAGCATTCAGGATGAATTGTGGCGGATTGTATCCGAAAAAGCCTTGGCCCATATTGACAATGGGCTGAACTGGAGATGCTGCTGCAGCTTCATTGACAATCGTCCTGCATATATTGTCAGAAATCATACCCAATACTTAACTAAACAGCTGGATTGTAGATAACGTCCTCCCTTCTTATTACCCCGCGCAAAACTACCCCGCCATATGAGTGCCCAAAGATATCCATTGTGAAAGGCAGACAGAGCAATAGAATTTACTACATACCAAACATCTTGCTTCCTACCAGCTACCCTTTTGGCAGGCTGAATCTTTCCCTTGTTATCCATAGTGGGGGTGAAGTGTCGAACACCGAAACCGGCAAGTTGAATAGGACTCTTGGGAACACGACACTGCCAGTTTCTGGACAGTTGAAGAAGAGAAGTGCGGGACTTCATGAAGCCCTCGGCAGGGGAATAAATACTTCTTGGAAACTTCCCCACACGCAATCAGGTGGCACGGTGAATGGCACAGTAGTCATCAACAAATGGTGAAGCTGACTGCGATATGCGGACGCGCTCGAAAGTCAATATGGCGTCATTACGGAGGCCTATTTGGACGGATGTGACAAAAGCTAAGCTATTGATATGAACCTTCTTGATATCGCAAATCGGTGGAGCTTGAAGTTTTCTTACTTTGAGCTATGCGCAAGGAAAATTCCAAGAACGACTCCGCAGGCAAAATATATGTTTTAGGTACTTATTGCTTTTCTCATCCTCGCATCGAATTCTTCCCCTTTGCTGGCAACACCTGCTACCCGAGCTCAAGGAGTAAGAGATAAAATTCATTAATGTGATCTATAGAGCCAATTTCAGGAAGGAAGTAATGCATTGTGTCGAGTACCGTAGATTCTATAGTTTCTTAACACGTAAATATGCAGAAGTATAGCCAGGGTAAGAAGTCCATATTGTCTATTCCCCTGCAGCGGCGCTAACCCTTCGGCTCGGGACGGCGACTGGCCTGCTCGTGTGAGCTTCATCATCAGGACATCAACCACTGCAACAACGAGGCTCAGTCAACACACAACTGAAGTAAAGATGCTCGCTCCCATACCACCTTGAGCACGACCTGCAGCATGAAATCTGCTCGTCTTCATCCCACTTCTACGAAAAGGCCAATCAACACTGCAATCTCACCATCATGGCAGCAGCAAGCTATCTCACTCCACAACCCCAGGGTGTAGACCCCCAGCCAACCCCTCTCCTCATCACCGTCCGCTTCACGACATCAATCCCCGACCTCCTCCTGGATATCCCCGATCCAGATGCCACAACCGTAATAGCACTCAAGCACCTCCTCCGCTCCAAACTCGATCCCCCCACCTCCCAGCACCGCTACCGCTTCATCCACAGCGGCAAGCTCCTCAAAGACGACGACGTCCTAGCCGACGTCCTCAAGATCCCCTCCTTACCCCCTCCACCCGCAGACCCAAAGGGCAAAGGCAAAGCAGTCGAGCCGCCGCCTCCGCGCGTCTACATCAACTGCTCCATCGGCGATGCTCTGACATCCGCCGAATTAGCTGCTGAAGCTGTCGCGGCTGCTGCGTCGTCAGATAAGTCGAAGAAGAGAGAGAGAAGCGAGACGAGAGATAGAAATGGGGGATCTACGCCCTCGAAAAGCACGACGACGGCCCCGAGAGGCTTCTCGCGGTTACTATCTGCAGGTTTCACAGCTGCGGAGGTGAACCAATTAAGGTTGCAGTTTAGATCTATACAATCGAATATTCATACACCGGACACGATGCCCTCACCCGAGACGTTACTACGCATGGAAGATGCTTGGATAGATGATAACGCGGGGAATGCTGGGACGGGTGGTGGTGCGGGCGGTTTTGACTTTGGGGATGATGGGATTAATGGCGGTGCGTTGGATGATTTGCTTTGGGGGAATATTATTGGTTTTTTGTGGCCGTTGGGGTGTGTCGGGTGGATTATTAGAGAAGGAGGTGTGTGGTCGAGGAGGAGGCAGATTGCTGTGTTTACGGGGTTTTTGCTTAGTTTGACGTTTGGGATGTTGAGGGTTGTGTCTTGAGAGGCAGGCTGTTGGGAAGTAATTTTGCATATAAGGCGTTGGTGGATGATTGAGCCGTAGAGGCTTTTGATACCCAGATACTGAGCGTTGCTCAAGAATAATACTAGAACCGTGGATCGATTTGATCCGATTTGATCATGCATTCCGCTCGAAAATGTTGCTATTCCCCCCTTCTTCAAGGGTCTAAGTGCCTTTCGGCTTGCCACATCGGCCGGGCTGTCGAGTGGTTCGAGTATGCAGGGAAACTTTCTCTCATATCCGCTTGGACTGTTCACGATGTTGAAAATACTAGCTTGAGGTACAAGTGAAAGTGCACAAGCTGAGAATGAGGGCAGGGACTTGAAAAGGGTTCAGTCACGCAACGGAACATAGAAAGATAGCATGGCGAGCACTTTCCTAGCCACTTTCGCTCTGTGGACTCCCAGGTCAAAGAGCTTCGTATCCAACTCCGGTTGTAAGGCATTCCGTTCTTCAAATGTCCAGAAGAGTTCCAGACATTGCGCCGGGCCCATTGTCCCAATAACCAAAAGACAACCACACCTTGCAAAATGAGTTCAAGACCGACTCGGACAGAATGTACAACGATTCCATTAAACTGGTTTACTCCTACACAGCAAAGCAAAGAGTGTATCTCCAAAGCACCAAACGCCGTATTCGTCCAACCGGACCCTCTACTTGAACTTGCTGTAAATAACCGCAATAATAAGCAGCACCAAAACCGTAATAATCGCAATAGTTATAATCCGATTTGTAGCCATCCTACGCAGAAACATTAGCAAACTCCATCTAAACCATCTACAACTCGGGACAAGGGACGATTTACCTACGCGCCATCCCCCTCAGCGTCTTCACACTTCTGTCAACGTAACCCTCGCTCTCATGTAGAATATCCCCCGTATGCTGGATCGTCTCTCTCTGCCTATGCAAATCCGCCAGCGTACTCGCTCCAATCGCCTCCGTCTCATTTGCCAACGCAGCGCTGTTCTTCAATCGCTGGGAACTGCGATCTAGACGGTCTGTTCCGGACAAAAGTTGCTGTCTCTGCTCGAGCTGAACATCGTTCGGATTATCTGAGTAGCGGGAGCCGAAGAGGGCGGAGCGGTCGTTGGAGAGGGATTGGAGTTTGCGCTTTGAGGAGTCGATGTCGGATTCGTGGTTGCGGAAGCGTTGGTTGACTTTTGTGCGGGTGGAGGAGGGGATGTTCTGTTTCTCGAGGCGCATTTGATCGAGCTGGTACCGGGTTTAGTATTGCCATCTTCAAAATATGGATTCTGCTATTCTCACCAACTCGTTCGCCTCTTCCAGAGCCCGCTCTGCTTGACTGATTGCTGCTTTGCGTGGCTCGCCTGCCAAGTCGGGGATCTGGTCCAGCTTCTGGCTGAGGTCTGCTTGCACCAGTTTCAGCTCGGCCTCGTAGCTGCTGAAGAGCTCGGAGCCGGCGTCGGTATCGAGTGGGTTGGACATGGCGATGGATGAGAGTTTGGAGATGGATAGATTGGTGCGTTGTTGGAGAAGGTGAGATTCGTGGTGTTATTGTCGTTGCCTTCGAGAAGTGACGGAGGAGTCGCAGAGGCTCGGCTCAGGCTTAGTGGCAGATCTGGTACAAGGGCCGATGATTGGCAGGTGACAGATACTGTCAACCTTCAGATGGTGTAGAGATGGAGGCTTCTGTAGATTTTGATGCAGAGTAATTTAGATTGTGACTAGAGTTCGGTAGTCCGTACCAGCTGAGATGTTTCAATTCATCGATAAGCGTTCGCAGTTCCAAATCAGTTCTAAGAATGTATTGTCTTGAAATCCCCAGCCACATCACCAGCCGCATCCATCGCATCGTTAGCCCACGCTGGATATCGACAGGGTACAGAGTGGATTCTCACCCCTGCACCATTATCATATCAAACATCCATTGAGCAATGGGGAGTTTGAGCTTTGACGAATCTGCAACTTCTACAATGATAATCCTTCAACCACACTTTCCATACTTTCACTACTGTCACTTCAGGAAATACGACGTCAGCCTTTGATTCGAATTGCGTGAGCCGTCGTCGTCCAGCTTAGACTTTCACATGCTAGACACTAGACTCTGTACTTGCTTTTGGTCCCGTACTAGTACTACACCTGCAAACAGTAAAAGCCATGACGGCGTCACCCACTACCATCAACGCCTCAATCAGCTCCAGTTCCAACTCCAGTTCCCCCACAGACGCTAAGCATGATCTGTGAATTATTCCTCTCTTTAACTCTCCGCCTCTCCTCGTCGTCCTCATCCTCATCTCCTAATACCATAATGGCTCCTCTAACACCTAATGTGCCCAGGAAGAAGGTTGCGATCATTGGAAGTGGCAGTGCGGGGATAGGTGCGCTTTGGGCCCTCAACCGCACTCACCACGATGTCTACATTTACGAAGCGGCGGATAGATTAGGCGGGCATACCAATACTGTGGAGTTCAGAAATGGGAAATATAAGACTTTGGTCGATACAGGCTTCATTGTCCTAAATACAGCTACTTATCGTAAGTACTCTTTGCGCCTGCCCCAATCGCAAGCTGTGCATGCAAGCTGACTTTAATATAGCGAACTTCATAAACTTTTTGAAATCGATCCATGTCCCTACTGTGCCGACGGAAATGACCTTTGGAGTGTCGCGAGACAATGGATTGTTTGAATGGGCTGGAACTTCCATCGCTGCTGTCTTTGCCCAGAGGAGGAACTTGCTCTCCCCCAGGGTGTGGCGGATGATATTTGACATCATACGGTTCAATCAATATGCGTTGGATTTATTGAAAGCGGAGGAGAAGAGCGAGGAATATGTTGTCACAAATGGAAATGGTCATGCGAACGGAAACGGGGTACATCATGCCGAGAGACAAGAGACAATTGGAGAATACCTGGACCGAGAAGGATATTCGCATGCGTTCAGGGATGACTACCTCATTCCTATGACTGCTGCGGTCTGGAGTACAAGTCCAGATAAGTGTACTTTGGAATTTCCTGCTGTGACTTTGGTGCGGTTTATGTAAGTTTTGGAATATCGGGTACATTGCATATCACTAACAGAAAATAGGTGGAATCATCATCTCTTAAGTACAGTTGCGACAAGACCACAATGGTTGACTTTGAAGTACGGCGCAAAGAGTTACATTGATGCCGTTATGAAGGGATTCCCACCAAACCACATTTTCCTCAACAGCCCTGTCCAGACCATTACAAACGAGAATGATGGAAAAGTACGACTGCATTTGAACGGTGGAAAGTCAGAAGTCTACGACCATGTGATAGTTGCTACTCATGGAGACGAGGCACTCGATATGATACTCCCAGAGGCCGATAGGGAAGAGAAGCACATTCTGTCTGGGTTCAAGACTAGCAAGAATACTGCTATCCTCCACTCAGATCTATCGCTCATGCCCAAGTCGAGAAAAGCCTGGTCTTCTTGGAACTACATCACAAAATCGTCACCCACATCCGCCAATATCGATCAAGTATGTCTCACTTACAACATGAATATTCTACAACATCTGGATGAGCGACTCTTTGGAGACGTCCTCGTAACACTCAATCCTCTCCATCTCCCACCACCAGAAAAAGTTCAAGGTCGGTACACCTACACCCACCCTCTTTACAACGCCGAAGCCATCCGATCCCAAAGCCTGCTGCCAAGGATACAAAACACTCGAGGCATCAGCTACTGCGGCGCATGGACGAAGTATGGTTTCCATGAAGACGGCTTCTCTAGTGGCTTAAAAGTAGCTCAAGACCATCTTGGTGCTCAACTTCCATTCCGCTTCAAAGACAGTACATTCAGCAGAGGCAGACGGCCAGTCCTAGGTATAGCCGATCTGGTACTCCGACTCTGGATCACTTTCGTACAGCTGTTCATTTCAATCATCGAGAGGATATTCCGTGTAGAGCGCAGGCAGCAAGTGCGAGCTAAGAAAGTTGCGAAGAAAGTCATGTAAATGTATTTAGTACGGCGTTTGGAGCGTTGTGTTATCATTCACCAGGAAAATTCAACGACTTTATGACTTCTACTCCAACTTGAACATTTCTTATTCTCCTCCCTTACATGCATGAAACACACATCTTAACCGGGGCTCGAGGATCCCATCCGGCAGTCAAGCCTCTCGGGATATGCAGCGCCCCAAAATCCAGTCATCTCCATCGAATTGTTGTCAACTGCCAGTACCGGACCGAGCCACCAAGCGCACAGCCGCTTTCTCACCATTGACAACGGGCACTACAACTCCGCACTCGGAACCAATTCTCGTCGAATCGGCGATTCAGCACGGTAAAGGGTTACACGCCCCTCCATCGTGCTACCTCACACCAACCAACATTATACCAACAGATATTTGTACTACACAAAATGGTCGAAGACGGAAATGCGACATGCCGAGCTGTATTATGACGGGCCCAACGAGCATACGCACATACGCATACATGCGTGCATACATGATCGCAGTTGACTCGGGGGATTTGAAGAAGCACAGGGATATTTGCTGGGACTGACATGTCGTGCGTCGACCCGTTCCTGCCTCGTACAGTGAATAGAATTGTTGAATGGCGAGGGTGGACCTTCCTCACTCATCATTCCTTCTTCTTTGCTTTTGAAGCAACAAAATTCTGTTTCGTCTTCCGTATTACATGCTTCTATTGTTGAACTTATCACACCTTCCAGCAACATCAAAATATGTGCAGTTCAGATCCACCACATCTATGGAATCCAACAGCACCATCAATTCTGAACAGCCTGCTACTTCTCCAGCTCCTGCTGCAGCCCCAGCAGCTGTGATTTCGATCGAGGCAGATGTGAGCCCTTCTCTGCTGAACACTTGCCAGAATCGATCGCTGATCACTGTTCTTCAGGAAGCAGATGCACTTGACCACGACTCTGCATTTGGAGACGATGCTTCGTATGTCTTTGAACCCATTTTGCCCTGCACGAGAATCCTTTGTCAAGATACTTAGAGTGTTGCCCTTCTGACCAGACTGAATGCCTAGAGATGCAAGTTCGAGAACGTCATTGAGTTCTGGTATTGCAAGATATCGGGTAGAGGTATGCCTGCTGGACTTTAAGCGCTCAAGGAAAAGTAGAAAAGATCTCGCTGACATTCCTGGACAGAATGGTAGGCGGTACCATGCATACAAGTCGGGAAATTACCTGCTGGTGCGCAACCACTTCTTTCCAGGACCTTCTCCTCCGCCCTGATAGTCATGTACACAAGTAGACTCCCCTCCTGACAGGAGCACAGCTGAACGATGACGCAGAGCAAGATCGCTTGGATCTCCATCACCATATTTTCAATCTCATAGCAGAAGGCAAGCTCTTTTTTGCACCAATCGAGAATCCATCGAGAGTTCTGGATGCTGGAACCGGGACAGGCATATGGGCGATGGATTTTGCTGAGTAAGGAGATATCTCTACAATCTGGGTCCAGGAGAATAAGGTGAAGTCAGCCTTGTCGCGAGGTGACAAGACAGGTGCTGGCTGTTCGAAATTGATGTGTGGACTAATCAAAAGAGGAGAACTGATTTGGCTCTTCACAGTCAATTTCCTGGATCTTATGTATTGGGAACGGATCTTTCACCTATACAACCTGGCTGGTGCGTCTGCTTCTTCCCTCCTCCAAACTGCGTCTTCCACCAAGCCTCATTTGATATCAAAAAAATGCGAAAGCCCACTGTCCTGCTAAATACTTACGAAAAGAACTAGGGTGCCCCCGAACCTCGAATTTGAGGTCGACGACATGGAAGACGTATGGAGACACAAGCCCTTCTCTTTCATCCACCTGCGCTCTCTAGCTGGCTCTCTCAAAGACTGGCCGCGTCTCATCTCCCAAGCAAACGAAAATCTCGAACCTGGAGGCTGGATCGAAGTCGTGGATTTTGAGCTCTACTGTAGAGACCAGAGAGATCCGGATGCCGAAGCTCCTGGGGTACCGCATTTGAAAGACGCGAAATACATCAATATGTGGGTGGCAGGCTTGCATGAGGCGGCTGATAAGATTAGCAGAACATTTAGGAGTCCAGAGCGTTGCAAGGGTTGGATGGAAGACGTTGGATTCGAGAAAGTTGTTGAGCAGAGAATTAAGGTTCGTATTGTCTATGTAGATATTTTTGCTATGATGGGATGTAATCTTCATTTCAATGGCATCCCAACGGAATGTCGAAGTTGTGTTCATTACTCCGAACAATCGAGGCAACTTAGAAAGGACTTATGCGTTTAGTTAATACTGACCCTTGATCGGTAGGTTCCCTCAGCACCATGGGCCAAAAATCGGCGCCAAAAGGAAATTGGTCTTTACCAACAGCAAAATATGCTAGATGGCTCTTCTTCCTACGGAGCTGCACATTTCACTCGTGTGCTAGGTTGGACAAGTGAGGAATTCGAGATGTTGAGCGCGAGCGTCAAAAGTGAGCTAAAGGATAGGACGCTGCAAGTCTATTCAAACTTGTATGTGATTTACGGGAGGAAACCTGGGAAGCAGGATGGGCAGACTAGTGGGGATGAAGAAGGCGAGGGATAGGGAACAATCCTTTGGGTGCCAACCAGGACACTGGAGTTGACACGAGTTATGCTGTCCCAAATATGCCATCCTCACGTAGGCCTAACTGGGAATGAAAGTAAATGGATTGTTTCTTCTAGTATGCCTGATACTCATGTGATATTTACAGATCAAAGACTGATGTGTCGGCTTTGTTATGCCGATGCAACGCCGGGAGGAAAGAAGATCTCGCTTAGATCCCGGCTCGAAACAAACAAAAACAAAAACACCAAAAAGAAATTCCCCAGACGCGAAAGTCTGCCTTCCCAATACCATAAAAAACCAATGCAACAAACAGCATATAAAGATACCAAACCAAGATAGACACAAAGACAGAAAAAAAGTAAGAGCAAAAGAATTGATCAAGCTGGGAATCGAACCCAGGTTTTCAGCCAGACGACACCCGCGCAACCTCCAGGGCACGATTAGCGCGTGCACGCCGGGGGTAACCAAAATCGAGGAGGTATTGCAGGTGCTTTTTAGTTGGGGGACGTTCTACCACTGAACTACTCGACCGATTTTGTGCACAGCAATTGTTGGTTGCTGTGTTGAGATGTTGCTCGAAGGCCTTATTTGGGTAGATTAGGGGGGTGGTTTTCCGAGAAAAAAGTGGAGACGGGTGAGTACCTTGAACGTGGAGGGAGCGGAGGAGGAGGCAGGGCGGGAGGAGACTGCACCGATGGAGGCTTTGGTGGTAAGAGTGCCCGAGCAGGCAGACAGTCACAGTGAAAGAATGTCAAGGAGTGTCAAGTGATGGACATGTTTTGTATATATCCGTTTGATAGGAGGCCTTTATTTTATCGCTTTGTTTGTCTTGGCATCAAAGGCTGGACACCTACAGTTGACCTTCGTTTTCGGATTCTCAGAAAGGAAGGGGAAGGCTCAACATCTCCCAGCATTGCATCTATAATTCAGAATGGCAAGTTTTGGATAGACTGTCCGCAAAAATTGAGTGGTCGATGGAACTCAGAATTAAAATCATGATTGATTGGGTCACCAGTACTGATAATCTGTTGATACATCTCTGTTCTCTGTTCTAGTACCATCCCAAAGCCAGACTATGGAAGATGGCAATTGCATACATTACTCGCGAAGCTGATCAAGGTCCTACAGGATGATAATTTTTGCTGGTAAAACAGGGAATGAAGTTCAAAGAATTGCCGCCGTATGATGTAGCAAAAAGGAAATCTTTAAATGTGATCCACCAGGGCCAATAACGAAAGGACATGTCGAGACGAGTACTGAGGCCCGGTTGTAGCAGTCTGAGCATTCTCCAAATCTATAAAGAACCATGTCAGTATCAAGGTCTTTATTTCTGATTGCCGTTAAGAGAATTACCTAGTATCTGGCGCAAATTGCCAAGTGTGTGGACTAATACCGCGCCCGTTGACGTGCAGATAGCTCGCCTACTCCGCATTTTAGCGCTCATAGGTTGGTAGATACGGGAAAATGCCATGTTTTCCACGTTCCGGCTATAGTCCCGCATCTTCTTGAGCATGTCAGCTCGATCTCCCTCCTCCATTGCTGACCTCAGCGAGAGTCGCAGGCGTTCTATGCTTGCGATATCGAAGCGTTCGATAAGGAAGGCCAGACACATAGAGATGAAGAGGCAGGAGGTCCATGATTTGGGTAATACCATAAGTTTTTGAAGCCCGGTAAGCAGCTGCTCCAGTATCTTGCACTGTAAGCAGTGAAGGGCCACTTTCACTTGAAGAGAGAGAAGCAAGGGGGATTGACGCTGCGTATCGCTGAGAGGCTGTGGACCGGATTGATCCCCGAAGGTACCTCCCTTGAAGGACTCAGGTAGGTCGTCCAGTAGCAGGGCTTGGTTGATTAGCCTGTATATGGCAATGAGCTTGATGGCACTTCTCATGATGACAAATTCGCGGTTGGGCATCTGCCAAAGTCAGCTGTGGCTTACAAAAACGCCTCATTCAGTGCATGCTCACGAGGTGTTTGTGATCCTGAAACCATGTAAAAAGCCGGTATAAAACTCGGCTTGAATGGTCGCCAGCTCGGAATTGTAAAAGGTACGATATACTTCCAGTGGTCAGGTGGTTGTCAACAATGTCATCAAGATAGTTGTTCAGAATTTTATCCAGAGCTTGGGGATCGATATCTTGGAGACCTAACGGTAAGGGACTTCTGAAGTCTATTTCTGTGCCAGGGTCTCGCTGAAGCGACATGAGGTCGCATGTGGGCAGAAATTTCCGTATATTTAGAGCAAGTGGCACGTTTGGGATGCAAGATAGCTTGACGAAAATGTCCTGTGTTTGCCACTGGCCATCCGAGACGAGTGATTTCATGAAACCATTCAGGTATGTATTGGTGAGATGCTGAACCATGAAAGTTGGAAAAAACGAAGACACTATACAAGGTACAGGCCAATCCTTAGAAGAGGATATGAGGTGACCGAGATAGTGGGAGCTAAAGACATACTTGCATTGAGCACAGAATATGGCACGTAGAAGTTCCTTTCGAATCAATTAGCAGACTCTTTCTTTTGGTGAGAGGAGTTTTACCTTGCTCGCGACAGGTCGGCCGCATCTTCCACAGGCAGCAGAGATCCCGATAAGCTTCTGACTTGTCGATTGACAGCATCTTCCAATATACAATGTGCCGGATTTAGTCACGGCTTTCTGATCATTGATGAGGCTTACCAGTGTGGCGGCTGACGGTCTGTCCCTGCGATTCTCCTGGAGCATTTTACTGGCCCAGAGGAATGGCTTATTGTCAACTCGTGACAGACTAGTCATATCATCGATCCAGGCAGCGATTCCGGAGTCATTATTGTAGAAGTGATAACTATCAGATCGCTTTATGAAGAAGTCTCGTAAGTCCGAAATGCGCTTCCCCTTGAGTACTGTGGCCATCTCGAAATACACGCAACCGAGGCTCCAAATGTCAGAAGAAGTGTCGCGTTTCATGCTTCTTATAACCTCAGGGGCAGCGTAGGGGCGCGTGCATGCACAGTAAGTTGATGTGGTCGAGCTCTTGGCGTCCTTCCAGTCCCAAGCAAGTCCGAAGTCAACGAGCAAAACTTGGCGATTGTGTACCAAGATGTTGCCTGGCTTTATATCGCGATGACGAATTTGATTCAGGTGTAGGTACCGAACTGCTGTAGCCAGACATCCGAACCAATGTCTGATTGGAGACAACACGTTATTTTCAGGACAATCACTGGCATAAACGAGATATCCTTTAAGATCGGAGTCGGCTAATGGAGACATTACAATAGCCAATTCACGTGCGGTAGTGTAACTTCCGACCTGCAAAATGTTCTGTTAGCCACAACTACATGCTCCAAAGGACAAACGAGTCATGGTAGTTGCTGAAAAACATGAAAAGGAGAGCGAGCTCGGGCCTTGAAAAACGCGACCTGATTCCGGCCCGATGGGCACGTGTAGAAGGTCGAGGGGCAGGGAATGGAAAGTTTTGAAAAGAAACACGCTCTCACAATCTTGACACAATGCCTGTGCCTGATTCGGTGCAATGCATATATCTCTCGTTGAAATGCCTGGACAGCACCTTTATTGATCGAGACACAGCTTGTGCGTCGAATACTCTTTCTGGCATAGACCTGACCATCAGTGAGGCTCAATACCTCATCCACTGACCCTGTACTGCCGTCTCCGATGTGTCGACGCCTTTGGAATGGAGGGTGACTTCCGGGTGCAAAGTGACCATGGCTGCTTGCATGCCCGAGATGGAAATCTTTGGGGTGACCACAAACAAGACGCTGAGCCTGAACAAAGTGTTCCTGCACGGCCTTCGGGATGAGGATTTCGAGCATCGACTCAGAAGTGATTGGAAGCCATAGGTCGCTGACGCCTTTTTCATGGAGCTTGTCAAACAGGGATATGTTGTCTATATCTCGAAGAATGATGTATAACCTAGGACTCTTGCTCCATATCACCTGCTCAGCTCGAAGTAGCTCTGCGGCCACTAGTTCCACGTAAAGCTGATTGTAACCTCTAATGTCCTGTTTACCATTCTGAATGGAAGCGACTGTGCTCCCGGTAGTCGGCATTGATATGGTGCTACAAAATGCAATCACTCGGAAATGATAGTTGATATCGGATCCCTGTTGTCGCAAATGGGTTGCAGGAGCAAATATCAGAGGATTTCGAGAGTTTGTAGCACGGCTTTTCTTGGATGAGGACCGGGTGACGATGATGGGGCGACGAAGACACCCAAAGTTGCGGATCTGGAAACAAGTGCGAGCCTTTGACTTCCCACATGGCGGTCAGGAAGCTTTGCATCTTTCACCGCTGATCCTAGAGGTATCGACCTGCAGCCTCTCCTTTGCTGATTTGACTCGCCTAATTGAAGGCGTTCACCCGATCACGGGATCCAGGCTCATGTAACAAGCCGGGCGACTTCGAACGAGAATGAATGTAGGTAGGCATGGAGCAGGAGGGCCAGGAAGCCAATAGAAACAACCACCTAGCCCATGGCTTGCGATGACCTTTCGATGTGGCAGAGCCGCCGCTACATCTATCTACATTGTCGACTACGACGTGGTAGAAGCACATTCAATGATGTGCTGAAGAGCAATTATAAGAGAGATCGGAAAGCGAACAGATGAAGATTGCGGGTGGATGGCACCGAAGTAACAAAAAAATAGACGAAAGCTTCTCAAGATCTCTCAGCTGAACAAACATACATTTTGGAAGACGTCCAAGAAGCAGACAAGACGAGAAAATTTAAAAGTAAGAGAACAGTAAAGCCTCGGGGATCGCAAGAGGTATGCCAAGACGTGAAGTCACACATCCGCCGGTGCCCGTGACGATGATGCATGGAAGTGGGTCATGACTTTACTACATTAGTGCTCCCGGCCACACCAATCCACATCTTGGATCGGCCATAGGTATAGCTTCATATTGAGTTGTACTTGTTCAACAACCAAGCAACGCTCGACAGAACGTGTGCCAACGAACGTTCAGATGTTGTTATTCTGTCGAGGAGGGTCACCCCGGGAGAGTACAGATCGCATCCGCAAGATGAGTCACGCTAGCCAGTAAGGGGCGCGCCCGGTCATGGCCCAGGCATAAAGGCATAAAGGGCGTATCAAATTTCCAGAATTTGGAGGCTGACGTCTCGGATTTATAATTTACTCGTCCTTTTCCTGTTTGTGACTTTCAATATCACTTTCTATCTCTCTGCGGTCAAGCTGGGTCGTTGATTCCCTTATCCATCTCGACTCTTGTAACCCCTCAGCCGGCGCCGAAAAAAATCAAAAACATCGCATGCCCGTTGCCCCTTTGCAGCTCTACCTTTCAGCCCCTCAAGGCAAGCAACACCATGTCCTACGACGACAAACCTCCTGAGAAGCCCGTAGAAGTCGCTCCTCCGGATCCCTGTGAGTTCACGATGCTCCAAATCTGATAGGACGACTGACCACTAACAATCAATCGCAGTCTGGGGCAAAGGCAGGTAAACGGCCACCAATCTACACCGACGCGAAAATATAGACCGCTAGCGCGAGAATACTGTCCTTCGACTTTCATCAAATGCTACCTTTTATTTTCCTACTTTCCGAACCTCTCGAAAGTCGATTTCGAATACATCCGGTCTCTACCCCTATATCGACCCGCCTCCCTCGACCCGAATAGCGCACAAGCCATTTCTCTTCATATCAGTTGTCATTAATACAACCTATATTCTAGTTTCGTCGGCGCACAAAATGTACTTTTAGTCTGCAAGAGCTTGTCTGGATGGCATCGAAAAATAGATGGAAGAAAGCGTGTCTCGCAAGAGCAAGGGTGATGTTATACCCGTCCGGAATGAAGATCTGCTTTTGGGGATATGCGAGATGAACAAAATGTACCACTGGATGTAAAGATTAGACGGGTGACTGGATGATAGAGAGCTTTGCTTGGGATAGAAAGTCTGCTAGTGTTCTTGCGTTCTGTATGTTTATGTCTCGGTTTTGTACAACATATCTCAGATCTGCTTCGGATTCCTTAATTAGAAGTGCTATGTTTCTTGTGTACGGAAAGGAAATCGTCTGTCATTCGATAGGCGGCTATACTCCACGAGCGTTGGGATATTTGTTTCTGCAATGCTGGGACGTGCATAGGGAAAATTATTCAATCTTGCACATGTTCTATCCTCGAGACTTTAGGTATTCTGGAAAGTATATTTACACATCTAGGATTTTTGTTTCTCTTCGGGCCAAACCGCGGAGTGTGCGACGACCGTTTTGTCCTTAAAGTTTGGGATAAGCGAGCACAAGAGAGGAGGTAAACAACATGCGGGACAACATATGAGGATCGCAATGACTTGATTCAAGAATCACAACATTTGGGTACCAGCTAAATAATATCATGGATGTCTAGTCACTCGCGACATGAAGAGGACGTCCTTAAGCAAGCATCTTTCATGGCGATCTATCTACGGACTGAATTAATTGCAAGATCATTTCTGTTATTAGTCGGGACGACCAAATGACGATACTTCAATCTTACTATGCTTCAATCATATGATTGGATATCAAACATGCCCTAAGCTAAAGTAATCCTACTAAAGTACTGATGCAACTGGAAAGATTACTACTAGACTTCCTCGCTCTGTGTCTCACGAGGTAGTTGGCAGAGGATCCAAGTTCTGTCTTTGAGCATATATACTCAAGCTGCAAGCGACCTGCAGCTCGTAAGATGGACATTCTGGTGAGCGTGTCTGAATACATTTGTGCACTGCAAAAGCTACCCCAGACTACCTAGGGACGATGGAAAGGCTCTTGCACATGATATTCCTGACCAGGAATTGACCAGCAAAACGCCCTCAGAGAGCAGCACAAACAATTTTTCAAACCGGATAGCGACAATCAACTAGCCGACATCTTCACTTTTGGGTTCAACGACTTCTTAAACCCCGAAAAAGTGGACCAGAAACTTGGATGGTGATATCACGTGACAACTACCCATTTTTCCATGTTTCGCTCTCGTCTCGACGTTTACACACCAAAATGAACATCAACCAAATAGTTGACATGAAAGAATCACGCCTTCCCACTGGATCCTCCGACCCAGTGACATTCACATGCGCCTGTTCAGCATCAAAATTCAACGATGGGCAGGTCCTTCTTTTCTACCGATATTTCGATGCCACTCCTTCCCTCCCAGCTGAATATCACGCTCTGGGAGCCGACCCTTCCCCGCTCGCCTCCTTTCATACAAGTCTCGCTCAAAAGCTTAAGATAGGAGGCAAGATCCGCATAGCAAAAGAAGGCTTCAATATCACCGTCGGCGGCACGAAAGCTGCAATCGAAGAGTACATGCAAGCATGCATTTCGCACTGGTCGTTCTCTGGACTGGACCTGTCTACTCTGGAGAAACAAAATCAGTTTTTCAAACCGACAACAGAAGGTTGCGCATGTGTATTTGGAGGTGCTCCAGCGAGTGTTCGTGTCACGTCTGAGATCACACCGATGGGAGTCACGAATTATATTCCCGCTCAGTGGGATCAAATCGACAGCCTCAGTCCAGCGGATTTTCATGAGCGATGTCATAGTGATCCCGATACTATGCTACTCGATGTCCGGAATCACTACGAGTCACGTATTGGGTACTTCGTTGATCCAAAGACGGGTGAGGCGGCCTTGAGACCACCAATTAGGAGGTTCTCGCAATGGCCGCAGTATGTGAAGAGGCAGATGCGTGGTTCTGGAAGTACGGCTCCTGAAGGGAGGCAGATCATGACTTATTGTACAGGTGGAATCAGGTGTGAGAAAGGAGCGAGGTTCTTGCAGGAAAATATGGCCAAGAGTGACGGAGATAGGGTGTGTACGCTGAAAGGAGGAATAGCAGCTTACTTGATGTGGATGGATGAGGAGATCAGGTCTGGAAGAAAAATTCCTGAGGACTCGTTATTCCGAGGAAGGAATTACGTCTTTGATGCGAGAGGCTCAACAGGCTTGGATTCAGCTACTGAACCAGTGTCGACTTGCCATACATGCCAGGTTCCCTGTGACAGACTCAGCAAGTGTCGATCGAAAGGATGCCATCTTATCCTCGTCATATGCGATACGTGCGAGTTGAGAAATCCAAGGTGCTGTCAGAGCTGTCAAGCCTTCGACACCGAAATTTCCACGATGGACCTGGAATCGGAAAAGTCCAGACCAAGACCTATATGTGCTTGTGAGAGGGAAAGAGAAACCGAACTATGGGGACCGGAAGAGGAGAGGATGCCGAAGACTCAGGGCTGGAGAAAGGCCAAGAAAAGACCAAACCACAACGGCATTAATATTCGAGTTAAGACCATCGACTGAACGAAATGGATTGACCTCGTTGGCCTAAGTTCCAGAAAAGTCATTTCAGACATCGGATGTGGATATATTTGAGCAAATCGCTACCCATTTGCGCTTCACTGGCAAACCCTATTTGCTTGAGGACAAAGATCGAACCTGTCGCAACATCCACATAAAGCCCTTCCAGAGTCCAGATACCCGAAACGCCTCGCCGTACCGCAGCAGCTCATCGCGTGCCGCAGCAACTCCGAACACCAGAAGTCCATACAACAAAGTTCTGTACAGAGCAAGGGCCAAATAATCACCAAAACCACGCTCGTTTCCTTGCGAAGACTCATCATAAAGCAGCTGCAAAAGCCAATACCGCAGCACCAGCCGCCAGCGCTGCTCCTCTTGTGTCCAGTCTCCCATTCGCAGCAGCAATCTCATCGCCTCCTGGGCGGACTGGTTCATGCCTGGCTCATGTCAGAATAAGTTCTCGTCAATTCCACGCTTCGATGCATAGCGCGATCGCTATCCATCAACACCACACTGAAGAAGCCAGGATAATCCAGCAGTTACGCGAATCGGAAATTCGACCGATGATGAAATAGAATCAGAGGAATTGACTCACCATCCGCAAAACACTCTATCCTGCCCAAACGTAACACAACTCCAATAAGTAGTAATATGCCACTTCTGCTTCAAACTCAACTCCAGCTCATCCCCAGGCTTAAAATCCGGTTTCGGCGTTATCACCGCCTCATCCATTCCCGTCGTCCTCGTCGTTGGTGGTGGTATTGTTGAACTTGACGTTGACAGACTGGACAAACTTGAAAATGAGGTTGATGGTGCTTGTAAGGCTGAAGCTGGTGATGCAGGTGTCGAAGGTGTGGATGAGGTTATGAAGAGGGCGTGGGTTATTTGGAGACGCGATGAAAGGAGAAGGAGGATGAGCGAGAATGTGGAGTGCTTGCATAGTCTCATGTTTTTTTCTCTTTGGAAAATGAATAGCGAGTCGTGATCGGATGAAATGAATTGTAACTTCGGACTTGATGCAAGAAAGTGAGGCTGCTTCAATATGCAGACAGCTCGTACGTGCAGAGCCCGGATTGGATAGTTGAAAATCGCAAGTCTTAGGAGAAGTACCCTCGAAAGCCAGTCTCGATGTCGAAGTCGTAATTAAAATAATAGAAACGCACAAGTACTGTAAAACCGAACTAAGACAGGTTTCAAGAAGTCTTGCACCGAAGATAATTTATGATTCAAGGTCTCGAGGGCTGAGACTGAGAGGGAGAAGAAAGAGAGGAGTGAAGTTGTGAGGCTGGCAAGGATTAAAGCAGGGCAGAGTCAACTCGACATCTTGACCTAAGGTTGACTGACTTCACTAATGCCATGCCGCATTGCCATGTCATGCAGGTGATTCACAGCACAGCGCGCAGCGTAGCACGGTATACTGCCCAATGACTCCCTCTTGGTACCTCCCTCTCAAGCTTGTAAAAGGGGGTATCGTTGGGAATACCCGACTAAGTAACAGAGGCTTGAAACGTTATGAGAAGACGAAAGGAAAATCGGAGCTTTGACTCGAGGATAGCCTTTGACTCGAGGATAGCCTTTGACGGATTGCGAGGCTGCAGGTTGCTGCAGGTGGGAAGGTGGGATGATGGTGGAAGCGATGAAGCATGGCCCAATGAGCGGCGTCTTTGCTTGTGCCGATGAAACATGAGGGTTGACCAACGCCAATGATTCTTCGACTTTGATCTTCGAGAACAACATATCGCTGAGCGTCGGGAATAGAAGTTTCATTTGATTTCTTTGATCGGGGAAGGCCAAGGATTGTTCTACCCTTGGTGAGAATCAATGTCAAGATCAGCTTAATATGAATTTTCGCACGCGGAGCATAGCGACTCTCTTCCATTGCTCGTTATTGATTCCTAGAAGCTGCAAAGCCACCGACCTAATGATCCAAACGCCGAGCCAGTCATAACGCCAACGCAACGCTTTGGTATCTTTCGCAGTGGCCAAAGCATGCCATGCTATCACGTACAATAAATTAAGTCTTTCCTCCTTATGTACATATCGTCTACTCCGTAGTCTGCCGCCGGTTCCGAGCATTGAGAATGGTCTGGGAAGAATTACTAAGTCCAACGCTGGTCTGTCGCCTAGGTGGGTTGGTGACCGTGCTTCCTCTCTTCGGAACCCAGCCAGGGCTGCCTTCGAAATCCTCGTCATCGTCGCTCATCAAATCGTATTTCCTAAAAGCTTTTCGGCGTGAGGGATCCTCAACGACCACAGGAGGAGCTGGTGCTGGTTCGGGCTCAGCATCACTCGAGAGTGTCAGGTCCATATATTGAGATCCTGCTGGAATGGGCTGTGAAGCTCGAGGAGGTTGAGAAGCTCGGGGGATTGTTGTGCGTGATTGCGAGGCAGCTCGCTCGGAGGCTCTGCTCTTGACAGGCTGTGAAGCTAGTCGCTCAGGTGCGTTGCTCCCTGAAGCTCTGCTCTTCGATGGCCTCGAAGTTGAAGCTTGCCTTTGCTTCTGAGATGCCTGTGGCGTTGTCTGGTCATCCGAGCTCTCTTCGTCCACAGCAGCCATAAGCTTCTTATACTCCGCATCGATTTTTGCAGAATTTTTCGTCTTCATTGGGCCCAAGCTTTCTCGCTTGATTGTAGCAGATCGCTGTATTACTAATTAGTCCTATTCCATAGACACAAAGCATGTGTATATCGTACCTGCGAGAGCACCTCTAGAGATGGAAGTTCGTCATCAGATGAATCATCTGACGGCATGGTGGGCATCTTAATTGGAGCTGGCACGAACTGGGATGAGACTTTAGTACGAGGCAATTCGATTTCAGCCTCGACAGATTTGCCTTTGCCCTTATCATTTGTTCGCTGGTTAGGCTGCGGAGGACGATTGAAAAGAATGCTTGGCTCGGGACTTGGTAAAACCGGAGAATCCACTGTTAAGACAGTGTCCTCAATATCCGCTTCCGGTTGGTGCCCATGGTCGGTGACTTGACTGGTAAACGATGAGTTGAGCGAAAGTTTCGGGTAATTGACACTCGCATCAGGAGCGTTGTCAAGGCTTGTCTGAGATCGTCCAGGGGAGTTTCTGGTGCTAGTTTTTGCGTCTTCGTAATCAGAGTCTGATTCACTGCTCCTTCTTCGTTTCCTTGCTTGCCACTGTTCCCAATATGCTTGTGCCTTTCCAATTGGAACCTTCTTGGCGGGCGCTGTTTTTTGAGGCTTCTCAGAGTCTTCCTTGGTTGTCTTAAGAAGAACCGCCTGATGGTCGATCGGCTCCTGAACCTGAGGTATCGCAGGATCGGCTGCAGGAGATGGGCTCGAAACTTGGCCCAGCTCGACTGCTAGTGCGGTTTCGAATGCCAGAGGACTAGATTGCTGTACTTGAGTCTGAGTCTGGTCGACGGTGACCCAGCTGGATTGCCCTTCTTCCTCTAGTTCAGGTTCTGGTGATTGCTGTGGGGGAGAACTTCGAAGGTCTCCATCTACTGTTTCCCAGCTGGACGAAGGCGGCCGGGTCGGCGAACTTGAATTTGGAGCTAGCTGTCGTGCCTTAGTAGGGGTTCGAGAAGACTCTCTTGGCTGTCTGAAAGGCGAAGAACCAAGCCCGTTGAACTTTGGGGAGTATGGCTGACTCTGGGTCTGTCGGTCCGCTGTGTTCTCCTTGTCGCCATTAGTCTCGGTCCCGGTCATCTGCTTTAGAAGTCTTTCAAACGATGCGGCCTCACCAGGGGTTTGTACTCCATCGGGACCTCTTAAGATTGACGATGGGACGTTCGAGCGGAATCCAGCGTCTTTCATCATGCGAGCTACTTTCAACCGAGTTTCTTCGGGGACCGGTTCATCTAGGTAATCAATGTCAGGCGGTGGCTCGTTGTTTCCTCCCAAGGCAGGTGTTGCAGGAGTTTCTTGGCTAATAGGGGCCTCTACTTGCATCTCTTCGGCTCCTCCTGGTCCATTCTCAGGGTCGACCGTTTGAGAATCTGCGGCACCCACGTGCTGGCCATTATCGGGTACGATAGCTATGACTCCTTGATCTGGGGAGATCTGTGGAGGTAGCTCCGACATTTCGAGGTCTTCGTCGGGCTGGCGGTCTTGTTCATACGATTCAGGAGCATCAGAATTGAGTGGCGTCTCGGTGACATGAGAGTATTGTGCTTCAGGAATTTCGTCCTCCTTGTTCTCGGGAAGCTCCTGCTCATGGCTTAGAGTCGTAGACTCGTCCGCACTTGGTACTTCTTTAGGTGGAGCATCATCATCTATGACGAAGGGATCCGCCTGGGTGGTTTTGGGTGGCCCGCCCATATCAATATCGCGGTCCGAAGAATCCTGTGCGCCTCCCTTCTGGGGATCCTGTTGCGCCTCTTCGACAAAATTCGTGGACGCCTCCTGAACAATCCTAGGCTCAATGAGTTGACTAAATGTTAGGAAAAGCTGTCCATCATCCTCTTCATCGTCATCATCATCCCCGGGCATCTCAAACTTATCGTACATCCTCTTCCCAGTACTTGGATCGATTGTCTTCTCGGTTGTCTTTCTGTCTCTCTTGGCAAGAGAGAGACCGAGTTCACCCTGTTCAGGCACGAAAGTAATCTGAGCAGTAACATAACCTGAAAGCTCAGGTTGCCACCCGCGGAGCTCATAATGCTTGAAGACAATAACCATCCCAACCTTTGCCATGCAGTCCTGCAGAGGGGTTAACGTAGTAAGGTCTTCGGGAAGAGCAGGCAAATCTGGTTCGGAAAGATCATTGCCTTCAGCGGAGTTTTCTGCGTCGTTCATGAACTGTTGGCTGATCTCCTCAGCCTCGTTACCGTTCTGGCCAAACGCCTGTATTGACTCGTCATACTGTGAATCCATAACGCTGTCTTCTTGGTAGCTTGGTTCATATGAGGCTTCTAGATATTCTTGCTCCTCCGTGTAGGTGTGCTTTCCTTTACGTCGCTTTTGCTTCTTGGAAGCCCGAGGCTCGTCGTCATATTGCTGAGCTTGTTGGTTCTTACGCTTGCCTTTCTGAGACCTTCCACCTCGTTGTTGAGGATCCCATCGCTGGACGAAAGGAAATGGCGGCTCGCTCAATTGAACGACGTCCTCCTGAACACATTCGACAGCTCGATAGATGATCCTGCTCCTCCAGGCTTCTGGATCTTCATCGATCTCCTCCTCGACATCCTCTGGTTCCTCAATAGGCTTGGGGGTGATCAAGGGTTTGACATCTTTCATGAGATCCTTCTTGAGTTTCTCCTCATCTGTCTTAGTCTTTGGAGTCTTGAGGCCTAACGCACCGAAAAGCATTCTGCGACCAGCCCCAAGATTCAGTCTCGACCGTCGGGGTGCTGTTTGACTGGAGTTCTGTGATGCTGGAGGCTTGGGTGACTGTATGGGGGTATCAAGCTCCTTCGGGGCTTCTGGAGCAGTCGAAGGTCTCGGCTCATCGTCATCCATAGCAGCTGTCGCTTTTAATGATACTTCAGGTAACACTTTCGACATCAAAGATGCTTTGCTTGCTTCTGGCTCAGTTGGATGAGAGCTGGCGGTCGGTTCGGTTGAGAGTGTCTGTTTTGCTGGCACTGGCGATGCTTGAGCGGAGGTAGTTTTGAGCGTTTGTGCAGGAGTAGCGGACTTTCCTAACTTCTTTGGCTTTTCTTCACCAACTTCCACACCACCCTCAGCGAGGGATGAAAGAAGCTCTGCTCTTCGACGTTCGAACTCTTGTTGAGCTGCATGTGCCTTCTGGCTCAGCGTCTCCATGGATTTGGAAAGGTTCTCGGTACTTTGGTCATTCTCAGCTGCTCTGACTTCTTCCAAAGCAGCCAGAGCCTCTTCGGGTGTCGAGTTGCTGTTCAGCTTCAGTCGAGAAAACTCTGCCAAAGTGGTACCAGCTGGCAGAATTCCGTTGTTTTTGTACCGATCCAACAAATTCGCATTCCTCCTACGCGCGTTTCTGCTTCTTGTGCTGCTCTTTCCTGAGCCTGGTTTTGGCTGACTCCTAGCCTTTGCGTCTGTCTTTAGTTTAGGTGAGGATGGAGGTAAATTGACCTGTAATTTCGTCTTGCTAGACTCCACTTCCGGGGCATCGTCGTCGCTCGAAGAGTCGCTACTGCTGTCACTGCTGCTCTCAGAAGATGACGAATCGGCCACATCTGCCATCTCCTCGTCATCAGAAGATGAGTCGCTGCTGTCGCTGCTGCTTGAACCATCTTCATCGCTGGAGTCGTCGCTATGACTTGAATCCTCGCTCGACTCGATCTGTTGAGATTCTTTTTCGATAGCTGGAGTTGACGTAAGACCGTTCAAAAGTCCCTCTTCATTTCCCTCTTCCTCGGAGAATTTGACCAGTCGACTTCCTGAAGACGATCCGGCAGACGTTGGGCGTGGATCTGGCGAGCTTTTTGCAGCTTCAGCCATAAAAGACAGCGCCTTCCCAGACTTGATGGATCCTGGAGGAAGTCCATGCTGATCATAATGCTTGAATAGCTCGTTTGGTGTCTCGTCATCCTCTTCCTCTTCCTGTTCCACAGCAGGCGATTTGGATTTCGACCTTGACTTCGTACGAGACTTCTGTGCCGGCCCTTTGCCGTTGCCTTGGAGACTCTCAGTAATCTCGCTTTTGGGCTTGACAGGGTGGAAACCTCGAGCTAAGACTTCGTATGCCTCTCCAACGTCTCCTTCAACTCCTTTCCCATTGAGGATATATTTGCAAACAGCCAAATGGGAGTTAGGAAAGGCTGAATGTAACTTACGGATCTTAGCTCGAGTTTCTGGGTCGGAAATTCCATTGAGAGCAGCCTCGTTTAGGTCATCGACTTCGTCTTCAACCAAGTCAGTAGCCGGCTCGACTTCCATTGTATCGTGCTCTTCAGCCTGCTCTGCTGAGTTTTGATCCTCTTCAGAGCCCATATCTTCGTCCTCAAATTGCTCGAAATCGTCGCCTTCTTGCTTATGGTCTCCTTCTCCTTCAGGAGCATCATCCTCAACCTCAGAATCAGAATCTGCGTTATCAAAATCCGCATGGAGAACCAATTGCTTGCCATCATCGTCCCCATCTGTATCCTCTGATTCTGGAGCAAAGTCTTCATCATCTTCAGAATCGTCGTCGTCATCATCCTCCGCATCGGCATGAACAACGAGCTGCTTCTTTTCGTCTTCCTCGTCTGCGTCGCTATCGTCCTCTCCAGGAGCGAAGTCCTCATCATCTTCCGAGTCCTCGTCGTCGAGATCAGCCGTAAGAAGAAGCTGCTGTGCCACGCTCCTCGCATCGTCTTCTGCCTCTTCTAAAGCGGCAAAGCCTTCATCATCCTCCTCGTCCGGGTTGTATGCGATCCTGCGCTTCTTTCGTGGAGGGATATTTACTGCAGGCCGGCTGGGAGTTCGTAGAAGTGGTCTGCCCAACGCAAGGCCATCGTACAAACGCTTACCATCGTCCGAAATCTGGTGTCTCCCAGATATGCGGCGTACTTTCAGGTCTTGGGTGAGGAGTGGGCGAATGCTGGGGAGTCACGTAAGGTCAGTTTCAATTATGCATTTCACGAGATAAACGTAAGTAAGGCGAACGAACATAACCTCATCCTCTTCTTTCAATACACTATCAACAGGCTGGAAGTGAAGACATTCGTAGTTGGTTCCATTTGCACACTTCAACTCCACCGCGTAATCTTCCAAGCCCCATTGTCCGTCCGTCTCGATCGGTATGACCTCGTTGATCTGCTCGAGAAGTTGGTAGACTGTGGGCGACGCGTTCGTATCGATACTCCAGAGAATTGGAGTTTCAGGCAAGCCGTGACGTCGAACAGTCACTCGAAGCCTCATTGTGGTGGGATTCCGTGGTTGACGTAGTGCGGAAACTGCAAGCAAAACGAGAGGGGACGTGAAGGTTTTTGTCGCGTTCTGCGCGTGGAGACACGTGACTATGAGACCAGCTCACGGCACTGAGATCGATCCCTTCAGACAAATCAATTGAAGTTCTTGCAATAACTCGAAGGTGCACTTACTGTCATCCCGCACGTCATTGTGGTAAATAGGTCTCCAGCAGAATATTCCGCATCCCACGCCCACTCCATGCCATCAACAGCCCTTTCCGCCATCATTCGTTCGTATCCGTAGACCCAGATGGCACAAAAATGTTTGATCATCTCGATTTGGGTATTCTCAGGTATTCCGGTACTGACTACATGGCTAACAGTCTGGTGTTGTGAAGTTGGAATGCTTCCACCTGTGGGACCGTTTTGAGGTATGACTGATGGTGCTGTGGAGGTATTGACTACATGGCCGCCAAGTTGAGGTTGTGCATTTGGTATGTTCGGAACGTTTCCACTTGTAGGAATACTCTGAGGTATGATTGTTGGTGCTGGGACAGTTGGCAGGGTGAGTTGCTGCACTGGTAGTGGTTGGGGCTGGCCTGCTGGATGGACAGCGGATTGCTGCGTTGGTTGTGATGGCGGCTGACCTGCCGAAGGGACGGTGGCTTGCCGGTATTCCTAGAATAACGGGATGATCAGCAGTTGTCACATCTGAGTTGTCTGGGAGGAGGATAGGGCAAGTGATTCGGAGATATTTGATTTTCATAGGATGTGGTGGACTTTCCCTGTACCTACCTGAGGATAATGGGGCTCGAGTTTTGGATAAGTCGCGAAGAGTGCCGAGAACTTTGCTAGGTCGGCCATGTTGATGGTTGATCTTTGCTCAAGTATCGTTGCTCGCTGTGGTTTGCTGATGATTCTTGCTGTGGTAAAGGCTTGCTGTGTATGACCTGAGAAGAGCAGTCTCGAAGAGAAGAGCAATTTTGAAGGAGAGAGAAGTCTTCAAAAGAGGAGAATCAGTAGTGTGGAAGAATAGTTGAAGCGATACATGGCTGGGAAAAGCTCTGTCTGTCAGCTATTGTCAGTGTTTGACAATACTTAAGTCATTTAGCGATGATACTCCTATTGTGTTTCGCTAAGCGAGGTCGGAGTGAGCATTCCCAACGGAACAACGGCAGTATATCACCTTTGTTGGTACTTTGGCAACCGTTCGTGCTGGAAAGTGCTCCCAATTTATGTGAGACTACTTAGTTATTGCAGTAGACTGAAAATTCGTTCTTGCTCATGTTGTTGCCCCTGGCAATTGCAGGCACATCGATGCCTATTGGCTTCCCTCGGGACTTGATGTTAAAAACCGAAATAATTGCCCGTAAGATGTGAGGGGGAAAATGAACATTAAGGGCATGAGGCGCAGTCAGTGAGCATAAATCTATCCTAGTCTTGCCATTGCCTGTACTAAATTATTAGAGGAGCCTGTCCTCTCCGGTGGTGAATAAACTGGCTGATTTTGACAAGCGAGGACACCTAAGTCCAGTATGAACACCACTTTATCTATCAGCATTTTAACCTCAAAAAGTCCTGAAACTTTGATTGTACTTTCAAAAATAGTAGAACAGCTTTTAACAGTATCTTGAAGGTCTCTTAGAAGGACGTTGAGAGAAACACAACTTCATCAGATTTGCGTGTTCTGCAAATATGGGCCATATGTTTCCCCGTGGTAGGAGCCGGTCTTCAAAGGAGCTTCGCTTCAGCCAAATTGGCGGCGAACACTTGTTGACTGTTCATGATTGTTTGAAAGACGTTTAACATTTTATTAGCCAGGAAAACCATCTCTACCTCTCACCTCACTTTTGAGTCGCCGACGTCTTCATCCTATTTTTCTGCGAGGGCTTCATTACCTTCCCCTCTTCAATGATGAAGACGACATGAACAGCACTACAGCCTCAAGAAGCCCACTTGAAGTCCTGATCGAGGAATTCGCCAACAACGAGTCGTTCGATGGCTTTGATGCTCTACGCAGAACATACCTAATTGTTGAAGATATCCTGAAGGCAGTCCAGGCTGGGAAGAAGAATACCATTCAAGTGCTTTACACCGAAATCGACCAGTCATCGGTCCCGGAACATCATCCCTTACTCGCTATCCCCACTCGCTTCTTGCTACTATAATTGCCACTTCCATAACCCATGAAGACCTTCCTACTATTACCCTGCTACTATCAATTGATCCGCCGCCTGGATCTGAATTGAAAAGAGTTCTCAGCAAATATGGTGGGGCAATCAGTACAAGAATAACACCTACAAACAGTCCCCAAATACGCTCTTTACTTGTCAGGCATGGGTATCAGAAGATCGATCGTTTCGAACTCCCATTTGATTAGAAGTTGTATGAAACTCTTCTAGCTAGAGACTCGGACTGTCTGAATCGCATGTCTCAGATGTCAGAAGCAGGGGCAAAGCCAAAGATGGCTCATCTTCGAACAGCGATGAATTTCAAACCAATCAACGTCTTCAAGCTGCTGCTTAAGCATTATCCTTCCTGAGAGCTGCATGACTGTCGTTTGATACGTGATGCCGTACGAGAGGGGAAAATCTGAAAAGTTCGATATCTGATTGATGTTGTTGGAATCAATATCGACATGTTTCCTACAGAGCGACCTGGACTGGAGAAACTATTCGGAGGATCTTGCGCAGGGATGCCATTGGAGCCGAATGGAACCCCAGTTCACGAAGCTGTCAGATACCGGAAGAAGCTGGTGCTCCAAAATTTACTCGAGAAGGGCGCAAGAATCGATATTCGCGATGAGGATGAAAGAATGTCGATGGAAGTCGCAAGGAAGTTGGGAATAACCAATATCGTTGTACTGCTTCAAGAATTTGATGCCTTTGAAATCACTACGATCATCAAGGCGCTGAACATTATCTTGAATTGGGCTGGAAGGGCCCAGGATTCAGGCCCTTCGATCACAAAGTGCAGCGCAATGTTGCTACTGTAAGATAAGACATAATCCTCGAGGATTCCTGGTGCCGCCAATTTTGAGGAGATGATAATCCCTCTTCCATCATTGATATTTCCCAGCCCACGGTTTTTAGTCGAAATGAGAAATTTGATCACGGAGAAGAGTTTGTTAGTCTCGGTAGAGCTCGTATCTGTTGTGACGTCAGCTTCAGCCATGAGGAACTGGTCGTACTTGGAGATCTACATCTTAGACACAGCGGGCTTATCGGCGTAGGTTCTGATTCGTCTCTTCCTGAAGCGACTTGCTTTGGGTGCGATCAGATGTTAAAGTTGCCGTCCTTTGAATATCTCGAGAATGTCAACAACGCGGAAATCCCTAAGCGAGAATTTCCGTACCAAGCCTTAATTGACTCCTGCAACACCTCTTCAGCCCCAAATGAGTTTTACCCCCCCTGAAGAATCGACACTGCAGGCTCTCCGTTCTAGATACAAGCCCAGAGATCTCCTCATTCTTTCGTGGTACGGAGCAACACCAAAACGCCAACTCACCTCATCGTATCGCCGCGCTTCAACATGCGGACGCGACGCAACGGGATTGACATCAGTACAAAGCCTCAAGGTGGTGAACAAGCGATGAATAGTCTCACTCCCACTCCGTCCGTCCGGAGGTGTCACCCGAAGCCGAAGATCTGGTGAAACCACACTGCATTCCTGGGAGTCAATCCAAGCTAATCATGCAGAGGATACAAAAATCGGATCACATACATGTAACAGTATGGAGTGGCGTCAGTGTACGGCATGTAACATTTATCAAGTGCTACCCTGCCTCCCTTCCTTCTTGCCTACGTATTTGTACTTGTACGTATTTGCAGCCTCAAAAAGAATCGCTTTGTTGTTCCGTCCTACCGCACCTTGGCAAGGACCACCAGTATTGCGGTCAAGGGCCAACAAACAAAGCGGTACCGCGTTATATCACATCATATCATATTATATCATATTTACCACACCGACATTACCATTCTTAAATAAGCATCCCGATTCTGATGTAGATACAGTGCTGACCGGTCTCGGCCCCACAGATACAGATACCTTGCGTCGATCAAAAAAGCTTAGCCTTAATTACCTCCAATCTCCAGCTCCAGATCGATCCGAGCCGAGAGAACGATAAGAGACGACAGAGCTTCACCTCAACCTCTCTCCTTCTCTTGAGCCTTTCTTTCTTCTCACCTTAACAACACAACACTCCTCTCCTACTTTCAACATCACAAGCACTGACACCGACCGTCCTGCAAAGTGCAGCACACCGCCGCAACAATGACAGGACCTTGCGCAGACTGCTTCAAAGGCAGTATTCACACTGGCACCCCCGCCGGCACCGTAGCTGAAATTCATGGCCTCCAAACTTACGTAGCCTATCCCGAAGCTGGCGTTACACCAAAGGGCATAGTCGTCATGATAACTGACGCCTTTGGGTACGACTTTGTCAACAATCGAATGCTCTGCGATGTCTATGCGAAGAAGGGTGGTTTCTTGGTCTATTGCCCAGACTTCATGAATGGTATGTCTTGCCCGCACTCGAGATGTCTGAGATTCTAGTCCCTTGAGTCTTTTGTCATTATCATGATAAATCCCGAGAATGATCTCACTGACACCTCTTTAAACAGGTCACGCAATGTCCTCGAAATGTTTGCACATCATGGAGCAGCTGATGGCACCAGCCTCAATCCTCACCTCAATCATCTACAAGCCCATCTACGCCATCCAAGCAATGTACCATGCTCTTCCCTGGCTTATCACCACCCGCTCAAGCGGTACGTACACTTCCCACATTCATTTCAGAGCTCGCAAGATCTCTATTCTGATCCCCAATCCTCAAATTGCACAACGAAGAGACCATACTAACAAAACCCCGCCCAGTCTGCCGTCCCCGAATCCTCAAATTCTTCCAAGACCTCCGCACCTCTCCCCCACCCTTCGAGACCCCCTCCCTCAAAATCGGCGTCTGCGGTTTCTGCTGGGGCGGCCAATACACCTTCCTCCTCGCAGCCGACAAGCCCTCTCACCGTATCAAGCGGCACTCCTCCCAAATCCCCACCAACTCCTCTTCAACCTCAACCTCAACCTCCCCTGATACCCCCCTCCCCCTCATCGACTGCGCATTCACGGCCCACCCCTCATTCGTCAAAGTCCCGCAAGACGCCGAAGCCGTAACCATCCCCCTCAGCGTCGCGGTCGGCGAGACGGACATGGCGATGAAGGGGCCGCTGATCAGACAGATGAAGGAGATCCTCGAGGTCAAGAAGAAGGGTGATAATGAGGTTGTGGTTATGCCAGGAGCGAAGCATGGGTTTGCTGTTAGGGCTGTGCCGGATGATGGTGTGCAGAGGGGTTGGGCAGATAAGGCTGAGACGCAGGCGATTGACTGGTTTACGAAATACCTTGCTTGAGCATTGTGCTGAGGTTGTCTGATTCCCGGTTTTGACTCGAAGTTGAACGGGATATCACGTTGCCTTCATTTGCACGAGCTGAACAGTCCTTTGTTGCGTGGGTGTTGGGCGTATTTGGAGCGGGTATATCATGAGTTCATGTCTGATCTTATCTGATCTGGCGTTCTGCAATGGGTCTGCTTTCTTGAACGGGGGAGTCGAAATTACGATACCTTGCACTAGCTCGCGGGCAGTCAGGATATTTACCTGCCTATGTCCATAGGTTGACGACATGATGAATGAACATGGAAGGATTTGCAAGGGACAAATGGGCTTTATTGCACCGTCTTCTCTCAGCATTGAGTTGCTTTGTGTTGTAGCAAAGCTAAAAGTTAATGAATGAAAAGTAATGGACAAAACAGCTCCTCTTTAGTATCTGTGAGAAATACCAGAGAGACTGGCATTTGACTACCCACAATCTACACAAAACAAGAGCGTAAGGCTTAGTGCTTGGGCATGATGTTAGTATATTTCGCAAGAGGCTTCATCACTAGAGAATATCGCACTTGGAGATTGTGTCAGAGAATGGATGTAAGCGCTTCAGATCTTAATGCCATCTGGTCTATGTCTAGCTTCAGCACCCTACACGAGCGTACTTCAGCAGATCTATCTCAAAACCCAACCCTGACATTTGCATCCTCTAGCTCCAAGTTCAGGGTTCAGGTCCAGGTACTCTTCTGGGATCTTCCGATCACATTATTTCCACGATCTCTCCCATCACGCCTAGTACCGTCCCTTCTCTGTCGGAGTATCAAAATCCATCCACGTGTGAAAACACAACGAAGCTATTTCCCTCCAAATTAGCACTCATGTCCCCAAGTTGCAACCGTGTTCTCCACTACTGCAGACTAATTTCAAAGACACATAGAAAACCATTCAGACAAGTTGAGAAGATTTGTTATTGCGGTTTTTGTAGGCATCGCTTTCCTTCCCCTCAGCCACCATAGAAGGATTGGACTTATAGGGTGAGAAGAGAGAAGAGGAAAGCTAGTATGGCCCCGCGGAGTCATCATGTTGGCCTCTTTGATTTTCAGAAAAGTCAAGAAGATAGGAATAGGAAGGGCGATTGGAAAGGTTAAGGGAAGAGATCAAGAGCAAAACGGACGACAGATGAAAGTGTACATACCAGAATTATGTATCCCCAACCAGACCAGGCCCGGACGGAGGAGAAAACTCTCAGACGTTCGATACCAAACAAGCAAATCGAGCCAGAATCCTAAGCTCGACTCCCTTCCGCCCCAGTAAAACCAAAGCGAACTCCTCGCCTCCACACTCACTTCTCCGGCCTAAAACCCCCTCTCCCCCCCTTCCTAGCCTTCAGCTCCTCCACCCTCCTCCTATCCCCCTCAAACGCTTTAACCAACTCCCCCAGTTCCCCCTTCCTCCTCTCCCTCCCCTGAAACCTATAGAAATCACCCTTCCTCAACTGCCCCCTCTTCTCCTCCTCCTTCTTCTCAAGCTCCACCCTCTTCCTCTCCGCATCCTCCATCCGCGCCGGTCCACTCCTGCTCCCGCCCCTCACCACAGTCACGAATCCATCTTCATCAGGAACATTCCTCGTACGTTTCGCTTCGAGAGCTCTTTCTCCTTCAAGCGCATTGAAAGTCGTCATGAATGCGTCGACGTTTTGCTGGAGCGTGAGTTTCGAGGGGAAGCGGAGGCGCTGATGTGCTGCATATCTCGCACTGCCCAGACTTGGAACTGCCTCCCTCTCCCTCTCTCCTTTTTCTCCTCCCCTTGCCTTCCCAGAAGACGACACAGCAACGCCCTCACCCCAAACATACCTCTCCCCCTCCTTCGACTTTTTTCCTAACCTCCGAGCAGCCTTCAGCGACCCCTCCACACTCCTCTCATCGACCAGGACAACCACAGCGGTGCTCCCGCTCTTCCTTAATTCGCGATTCCATATCTGCGGTAGTGGTAGATCGAGCCCTTCTGAGCTTGGCGTGTCGTCTCCGCGTTTGCGCTTCTTATTTGGAGCTGTGCCAGCGATTGCGAGTGTGGTTATTGGGGAAGAGGTGCGGTTCTTCTCGTGCTCGAAGAAAACGGATTCGAATCTGCCTGCGCCGATTAAGGAGGTGAAGGCTGCACGCAGGTGGGCGGACGTGCTGTCTATTGGGACATTGACGAGGAAGAGGCTTCGTGAGTCGTTCTCAGTGGGGATCTTGGGTGCGTGAGGTCGGAGGTAGATTGTGTGGGTGGTTGGTTTGGGGTATGCCGGCGTAGAAGGAATTGTGATTGGGAGAATCGTGTACTCCCCGATTTGGGACATCGTGTGATTTTATGCGGTGTCGAGTATCATAAATTTGTAGACGTTGTCGGCAGTCATTATTTTGTCAAGGAAGTGGTGAAGCTTTGGCTGCAACTTTTTACATAGCAGAAATTCTTGCCGAAACCTAATCTAATCTGATGACGCTAAGATTAAGCAAGGGTATATTTTCCAACAGCAACTCCTCAAGCTCCATGATACGTATGATGAATATTTCCCATGACCAGCCATTTCTGCAAATATAACGAGATAACCGACTTTAGTTCGACTCCAAAAATTAAGCTTTCTCGGGGTCATTGATACCACCAGTTGTGATGATGTAGGTTGCTTCTCTTTCAGGACAGTCTGGAAATGGTCAGCCACGCAACAATGAAGAATTTTGAAGAATTTTGAATATCGCAATTCCAAAACGACTAACCAGGGGAATCGACAATCTTGGCAACTCTTTCTTCGCCACGACCCTTACGCAGAAGAAGTCTTGTTGTAGAAGCATGTGCCAGAATATGACCTCCAGCAGGTTTTCGACCATCAGCCCCCGCGAAAAGAGCACTGGCACCAGGATCCGACATAACTTGATTAGTCTATCATCGTGTCAGATACAACCTCATTTGGAGAAGTAAGAGACGTACCATCAAGACGCACAGGTTGAACTCCTCCGCCATTTGTGTTGCACGACGGAGGAATTGGCCAAGAACTTGTTGACGTTCAGAAAGCTCACCGCGGCCACAGTAGTCAGTACGGTAGAGAGACATGACACTATCAATGACGAGAAGACGGTATTCGTTGGTGGCAAAGTTTGCAGCGAGACCCTCCAATAACTCGGTTTGCATCTGCCTGCGTTTAGTAGGAGACTCTAGACGTGCATCGTAGACATACCTCAGAGTTTTGGGCACGAGCGTAAGCAATGTTCTCACAAGCTTGATCAGGATCAACTGTAACCGTCAGTGGGCTCCCAATGTCTTCCATCTGGCTGCGACTTACCGCCAAATCGTTCTGCGATCTCTTGGATTCTCTCAGGACGGAAAGTACCTTCAGTATCTATCAAGGTCAGTCTTGGTAGAGCACAGCAACAATAGCAAGCTTGGCTCACCAATGTACGCGACCTTTCCTTCGGCACCACCCATTTCCTAGACTTATGTGAGTAGCGCTAGAATATAGTACAAGTCGAACCAACCTTGGGAAGTTGTGCAATGACAGACATCGTATGCGCGAGCTGGGTTTTGCCGCATCCTTACAAGTCAGCGATTGGCACGAAGATTGGAGCATGACAACTTACTGAATTCTCCATATACCTCGCTGATACTCATTGTTTGGAAGCCACTGCTTGACATCAGTCCATGTGGCTCCGACCTGTAGATCTTTACCTACCCATTCAAAGCAGCATCAAGTTGCTTGCTTCCAGTAGAGATTCTGACACAACGCTTGCGCATGTGTCCAAGTTCAGCAGCAGTGATGAATCCAGCAGTGGGCTATGCCATCTTAGTCGACATTTCAATGCCATTCACAAATATATACTCACCGACAACTTCTTGGCAGCTTCCTTGATCTTCTCAACCTTGGTATCAGAAAAACCCTTGATCTTGAGGAGTCGTTTTGTGGTGGTAGAGATCAGAGTCTGCACCAGATCAGCATCACCAGATGTCAAGACGTAGAATTGGTGTATTGATACTTACTGCAACGGTGTGGATGTTCTGAGCTTTGAGCTTGGATATATCAGCAGCACCGATTCCTAATCACATCAGTCTGTAGCAGTACTGAGGGATAGACAGCAGCATACCATGAGCTTGTATCTCTTCAATGTCGACAATGTGACCCTTCGTGATGTCAGCTTGCAGTCACATTTAGAACTTGGGACATTGGATACGAACCTCCTCCTCATCGTCACCAGCACCGCCATTGTAGACTGAGCCTGCGGCCATGATGATGGTAGCAGATGGGCCCCAATGATAACGAATACCGTAACGCGCGGCAGAGTCAGTACCCTGTGGTTAATAATGCAGAGCAGATGCGCCGCTCGAGGCTGGCGGCTTGTAGCAGAAGATCAATTGATCTGGATGACAGCGGAACGCTGGAAAGGTGTGTGTAAGAGAGGTTGACAGCTAGACTGGCAGTAGGTATATCGAGGACTCCTAACGCTCACCACCTTCAGTATCCTCGAGATCAGGCAACAACCACACAGCAGCAACACAGAACGTTAGACCCTTAACGACTCCGACCGCCAAAGCTGCACCGAGGATCTGTGCGAGAGACCAGTCTTTGATGTCAATGTTGGTGCCGCTGAGCATTGGGGTGCTAGACAAGAGGAAGGGAAGACCGAGTTAAACGGATCAAGTTGTGAGATCTGAAAGATTGAAGGAGAGAATGCTCAAGGGAGAAAATCGGGGAAAAGGATGAAGAAGTCGAGGCAGGCAGAACTAAGCTTGTGCAAGCGAAGTGCTAGTCCTGCCTAATTGGGGAGGAACGATGCTGGAAGCGAAGAGGGAAGGCACGTTCGTCCCCTCCTCATCCCAATCCCAATTATCACTCCCCTGGCCCGGGACTGATAGACCACGCACATTGACACGAAATGGAAGTATTATTCGGGAGGCAAAATAATAGAAGAGAGGAGGTAGAATATCGCCATGCAGATGAAGTCAAAAGAAAGTAGAGATTCACGTCCCAGACATCACCTACCACGAGACTTTCCTCGTGATGTTGCAGCTGCTTATGTGCAGAATTTGGTTTTCTTTTATGTTTCTTCTCAACGCTGCTTGATTGCTACTAATCGATCGATCGAACGACGGTTCTTCTTTTCTTTTCCCTGCAATCCCCACCGTAGGTGCGTGCGTGAAATCTCAGCCCAGAAATCCACCACCAAGCCAACATCAAACTCCCCAAAGATCATGAGTGTACCGCTTCAGTCCATCCTCCATTGAACCCGCCCCTTCCTTCCATCGCCCGTCCACTTTATATCTTCTCTACCTCCATACGCTTGCTCTGCTCTGCTCTGCTTCACTTCGTTTTGCTTCGCATCGCCTTGCTGCTTTCCATCCGTGCCTCTCTCTCCATGTGATTAAAATAGCCGTCCAGTGGTGTGCTGTCTCCATGTTCAAATCCTGACTTTAAGCCAAGTAGGTGGAAACAGCACATCTTCTTTCTCTCCATTCAAACCACAGAATTAGGGGTCGCAACGTCGTTTAGGTGGTATCTACCGGGTTGCCAGTTCGTAAAAGGTAGGAAAATGAATATCCGTGTGAAAAAGCTTTTGGGTGTTCATGTCAGAAAACATGGGGGAAAGACCAGGCGCCAGGGGTGAAAACAAGCCAATCCGTGAATGTTGAAATCGATGTTGTCGCATGCTGGGCCAATATGCAGAACGAGTGGAATGTGAGATGGCATTGTGTCCAATTACAAAAAATGAAATCGATGATCAGATCCACATGGTGTTCGATAGTTCATCGTGGCCTATCGAGCAGTGGAGATCCATTGAAGGATCTATGCGATAGGAGCAATAGGGGCGACGACTGGAGCGACACCGAGATCGACATCACCGCCAAGGTCACCATTGGTAGCCTTTTGTGGGCAGTCACGGGAGCTGTATATAGTCAGTTTAAGGGCCAGTAGAGGTGCTCCGGTACACTCACATATGGCCAGCCTCGCCACATTGGTAGCAAGTCTTGCCAGCAGTGTTGAGAGGACCACCGTTAGGGGCAGTGCAATCTCTGGAGATGTGACCGAGCTTGCCGCAAGCGTAGCACTTCATAGCTTGAGCTTGGCCTACATTGACAGGTTAGTTTCGGCTCCGTAACCTTAATCCATGGTAAACTTACAATCTCTGGCGAAGTGGTTAGGTCCACCGCACTTGTAACAAGTAGCAGGACGTGGTCCACCAACAAATCCTCCGCGAGGAGCGAATCCGCCACCGAATCCACCACGGGGACCACCAAGGCCACGGCCAGCGCCTGGAATAGGACCAGGACCAGCTGGGCTTGGGCAAGAACGCTGAAATTTGTCAGCACTTATCCACCAGCAGAAAATTCCATAATACATACAGCCAAATGTCCGGGTTGTCCGCAGTTATAGCATCGACCACTGGTACCAGCACCGCTCAATCGAAGAGTTGGGCAATCGGCCTGAACGTGTCCCAGACCCTGGCAGTGGTAGCACTGCTTAGCCTCGGTAGTTCTTGGCAAAGGGCATCCGTTGGATTCGTGTCCTATTATATCTCCATCAGAAACGTCGACAAAGCATGCGCTGCATGAGGCTGAATCTTACCGGGCTGCTTGCCTAAAATAAAGAGTCAGATCAACTGCACTAAGAAAGAATGCGCGCAGGCGGCAACTCACAGTTGTAGCAAAGGCGCTCAGCAGAGGAGCACACTTCAGCATAATGGCCGACATTGCCGCACTTGTAGCAGGCACGACGAGAGAGTGAAGACATAGCGACTAAACAATGAGTCTGTTGGGTTCCATCGTCAGCACAGCACGTAACAAATGCGCCGTCCTCAGTGGTCCATTCCCGGATGATCTTCCTGCATCGATGAGGTGGCTCGTCTGGTCGTCCGGATTGCAGCCATTCCTCGACGGTGGTGGCTGGCATGCTTGTCGCAAGAATGAGTGTCTGCGGCGACAGGACTGTTGTTGATTTTGACAACCTGGGGAGTTTTCTACCAAGGATTGTGTTGCATGACCAGCATCCGCCAGGCTGCAGCATGCATGGATCTTGTGCGACTCGGGGATGCGTTCGAGATCGATATTGAGATGCAGAATATCTGTGGAAGGCGGAGTTGTCGTACAGTCGATAGTCGAGAGCCACCTCTTTGATGCAGGACAAATGGAATCACCGTGGAGCTGGAGCGCAGGCGACGAGGTAGATTTGGAGTTCGAGTTCAACTTACATCTTTCTCTCTGACTTTCCTTGCCTTTCGTTCCGTTCCTTTCTTCTTTTTGACTGAGGATATTCCTGCGGGTATCCGACTTCCTTCTCAACAGCACAGCACTTCTTCCGTCAACCTTCTTCCTCCGTGTACAACGTCGCGAACTTGAACCAAAATCGTCGACTGGATTGATGTTGTTTTGTAGAGGGAAGGGAAGAAAGGGACAGGACAGGGCATGGGCAAGGGCACAGAGTTTTTCGCTTCAACTGCCTAGCCCAGCTGGCTTGGATTGGTGGGTTCTAGCTAGGACTAACCGCGCTTGGTGTGGCGGCGAGAGGGCGAGGGCGGGCAAGTGGAGTTTGAGTGGGCAGCTGCTGCAAATCCGATCCGTGTTCGCTCGGGTCTCGGTAAGGAAACAGCGATGCAAGAGTTGGTGGCTGGTGCAGACAAAACCAAGACCAAGACACAAGACCCAGTGGGAGACCGAGCTAAATGAGCAGATCCGTGGAGTCGGGAATTTGTAATAGAAAGGGGCCATAACAGGATGACAGCCAATCAATTTATATAGCTTCTATATTGCATGCAAATTATCAATAAATATCTACTTCAACGTCATTTGCAATGATTCACACAGCCAGAAAGCTCTTCTTTGCTCTTGATATTGATGTTGATTAATCTCACAATCACCGTCAAACAAAACACACAAAGAAAGGGTGAAATCTACTTTGCTGTACTGACACGATTCGCAACTTCCTTCTTCTCTATCCTTGTGCTTCCTCGCTACCAGCATTTAGATGCTGGCACATTACTGCGAGAATATCAAAGGGAAATAGCAAGTCTATACACCGCTGCAGAACAAAACGCCTTTCCGCCACAAAAACAAGGATGTAGAATTAATATCGGGCAGATATGACACCTCCCTCCCCGGGAGAGATCCGATCTGACCATCTGCCCCAAATGCAATGCAAGTCGAAGATCTTCTTCTCCAGCAGGATGGACCTTGAAGTGGCATTCCCAGTCAAAAAGGCATCGTTATCACTGTCTCTGTGGACAATATCCAAATTGCATGTTTACTATTGTTGTATCTACGAGAGCTTTATATTGAAGTAAGTCGCTCAATGCCATATCACACCTAATATCCCTCGCAAATATAACCTCCGAAATGCCATGCCCACCACCACCAAGCTCAGCTCAGCTGACCGTCATTCCTCCCTCCCAACCGAAAACCAAATCTCGTCGCGAGAATTTGCTTCTTTCGCCTCAATCCATGTGGCATATCACAGTAAATATGCAGCAATGTGTAGTCCAATCAGAGGATGATACGTACAGCCGAAGTGAGGCTGTAAGGGAATCTCTGACAGTATTCGCCTATCCCCTATTCTTTTACATCACCCGTCATTGAACATGATCCAGATCTGGGTGATTTGGTTGAAGGAAAACTTTTCTATCTAGCTAGACCCCCAAAGAAGCCGTCTTAATGATATCATATGCTCTGGGACACCCTCAATCAGTTCTGTCATCTCCACCCGCGTCTGTTATACATATACCATCCTCTCGTCCCGCCATCTTATCCTATCCTGTCTCGTTTACGTATACATAAGATAGACGGCTAAGCATATAGAGACCCAAAATGATACTCTCCTCACTCATCCCAACCAAGCTCCAGGATGACTCCAAGCGCCAGACATAGCAAATCAACAAGCAAAAGTGATCAACACAGAACACAACAGCACACGCTACATTCGCTAACCGCACTATGTTAAAAATACACTCGCCTCTCCTGTAGCTCCTTATCGTCACCGCACCGGTAGCGTAGGCACCCTACCCCTCTCAGACGGATGAGGCGGTAAAGGAACATCATATGTCGGAGCAATGGACCTCGGCGCCGCCTCAATAATATACTCCACACCGTCTTCAGATATATAACTGGGCGGTCTATTTGCGGTCTGCGGTCTCCGCTCATCGCCCTCCCCAGTCCCATTCCCTGGCGCACCTCTCTGCCTTGTCGGCACAGGTGGAACATCCGCATTCCTCTGCCAGAAGATTCGGTTCGGATCGACTCTGACGCTCTCCCTCCAAAGACCATAAGCCGGCGGAGGTAGTTTCGTAGCATCGCTCTCGATACCAGCAGCTTCCTCATCACGTGCGAGGGTCACAGGAATGGGAGCAGCTGGGTTGGCGTAGCCTCCTGGACCGACCATGGCGGGGAGGGTCTGCGATTCGAGGTCTGTGTCGGGCGGGGGCTTGATGATCATCATGCAGAGGCGGATCAGGGCGTGGCAGAAGAAGATAGTGGTTATGAGGATGATGAGGATCAGGAGGACGTGGAATTCTTGACTTTCGTTCCGATTGGAAAGGGCCATTGCCAGGTAGATTGTAAGGACGAGAGTGAGAAACTGTAAATGTCAGTCGAAGTTCAATGTAGACGAGTTCTTAGAGACGTACCATTCCAGATATGAAGCAACTCAGAATCTTTGCTCGTATCTTCCTGTTCTTGATCTTCGGTCCACATAATCGCTCTGATCTCCTAGTCTTCTGCCTCCTTCGTCGTCTTCCGGTATTGGCCAACTCAGCCAGATGAAGTTCGGCTGGATCTACTCCAACGAATCTTCGTCCCGAGGGCTGGTGTGTTCGGGGAAACACTGTTTCGCCTGAGACTTGTCGGGTATGTTCTCGTCGTAGAGAGCTGGCTGTGGCAGGTCGAGAATTGATTGTTGCAAATGGATGTCGAAATGATCTCGGCGAGGCTAATGGCCTACTATCTGTTACAGATGCCAGGGAATTTGATCGTGACAGATACGGAATGTGTAGTCTGGTTGACGGTAGACGTAGCTCCTGTAGCCCAGGAGTATGCCGCGGGGTCTTGGGACTCTCTGGAACTTGATTCCTCCTCGGTATCCCAACCCTCGACCGTCCATTAAACCAGCCATTTAATCCACTTCGAAGGCTCTCAACCCTCGATTGAGGCTGTAGAGGAGCAGTCGACGACGACCGTCTAGGTCTTCCTTCACTCCGCCTTCCTGAAGACATAGCGCTTCCTGTTGAGATGTGTATGGAGGATCCGCCGGGGTATCCAATCTCCCAACTCATAGAATTCCAAAATATTAAACCGGTACTTCAAGAAGACTTCGTCTGTTATGAAGTGGCCTGCTTCGCGTCCAGCACAAGGTCCTCCTCACGCGAGGGTAAACCGATCAACACGACCGGCTCGTTCGTAGCTTCTGATGCATCAGGGTCGAATAAAATCGGAGTCGAAGTCAATAATGAAGATTCTCGAAGATCCGCCGAAGACGTGGCTAGCAATCGAGAGGCCAAGAGCTCTCGATTCACCCGAGGGGTATCGGCCAAGTGCAGTAGGTTTGCAGCAACGAGCGAGTGGCGAGCAATGATGTCTGGGAGCCAGCACCAGTGAGTAGTTGAGAGGAAGCAATTGTAAGGAGATCCCAGGAAGCACAACCAAGAGGATGGGGTTAGGTTCAAAACTCGAAACAAGCATGCAGGAGTCGTAGTTCGTCCACGGACGATACTTCGTTGATTAGAAACACAAACACAAAAAAGAGGCTTGGAGAAGAAGAGAAGAAGAAGGACTGGAACACTGGACAAGACTCGGTCTCGCTGCAGACGCGGAAGATTGAGGTTTCCTGGAACGGTGATGTTACTCGAGCAGAGGGAAAGCACCGACCTGCTACTGGCACCACAGACCGACGAGGAGAACAAGCAGCTGCGACGGCCAGGAGAAAGCAAGAAAGAGACGGGGACGGAGACAAGATGGAGACAAGATGGAGACAAGATGGATATCAAAACCCTCTCGTCCACTCACCGTGCGGGCTGATTGCTGAACAGCCAGAGCAGAGCCCATGGAGCCAGGAGGTTCTAACCAGGAGCAGGAGCTCGAGGAAATCAGGGGTTGCGATACCATAGGAAACCCCAGCTTATCTGAGGCAGAACAAGGTTGTGAAGCTCGCTGATGTTTCAGCACGACGCCCAGCAAGGCTCCGCCAATCAGAAGCGCCTAAATACTTGTTTGGCGTTTAAAATGTGACGCTGGACGCGAGAAGATGCCAGGAATGGATTTATCTCCATTGCGCTCGCTGATGGGTGCGGGGAGTTTTGTTGAACGATGGTGAGTCTGTTGAAGAGGGACGAGGACTTCTCGTGTTGTTCTTCAGCTCTCGTTTTGCGGCGAATAGACTGGACTGCTGGGCACGTACTAGCGGAGTTGGCGATTGGCTCACTGCACTTCACTTCACTTCAAGCACAACATGTTCCTGCATGGTTTCTACAGCCTTGTTGGTATTGGTAAATACTATACACACAAATGTTGACGCCAGCGCATTCAGCCAAATAGCATTCTGTCCTGTCGATCATTGTCGTCTAATTTATCACCAACAACAAAATCCATGTTTCCTGCGCTCTAATTGGTGCAATCGAGGCCATTGGCTGGCTATTATTGCATAAATCGCTCGCGGTTTGAATTTGGGGCTCTTGCGCAAGAAGATCCGCCCATCAAACAAGGGATACGATACTTACGGCTCCTCGGGGCCGTATATGTATAACGCCACGACTCCAGATTTCCCATTGCGCCGTCGCCTCGTCCGAGTCCCTACGTAACCCAGATCCAGATCTAGAAAAGCCTTCATTGAACTTTTTGTGCGCCGTGTTCGGCCACCCCGCTCCTCAAATAGGTCATGGTAGCCTTCTGCGTGTGAGAGAGGTGGAGCCTCACTTCAACTCTCCCAAGAGAAGTTTTCGATCAGATGATCCAGAGAGAACTGTCGGTGATGTTAGCTGTATCCACTTGACAGGTTTCATACCACGAGCAAACTTACCGATCGGATCCGAAGATGGCGACAGTTCCGCGCAGTTCACTGTTCCCTTATGCCCAGGCAGCTTATACATGAGCTTCCCAGTCTCGCTATTCCACACAACAACAGTACCATCGCCAGCACCAGCTGCAATTCGCTTGCCGTCGAAGTTCCAGCTGGCACCAATGAGGTTCTTCTCCATACCAGCAGGCGCACCATCAAAGGTTCGAATGTGTCTTTCTGTAGGTGCGAACGGTCTGATATCCCAAGTCCGTACTGTCGAATCCATCGAGTTCGAAAGAAGCGATTGCGAGTCTGGTGAAATCCGGAGGGAAGAGATTGTGTCCGTATGTCCAAGCATCGAGTAAACGACGGCTTTTCTCCTCATATCCCAGACCTTGATATCGTTGTCGATACCACCGGAGTAGATCTCATTTCCTGCCTCTGCCAAAGCCACCGCAGTAATGGGGAATTCCGTCTCGATAAAATCGACTGCTGATTTCGTTCTCGGGTCCCAAATACCAATGCAACCATCGTCCGATCCACTGATGAGCAATTCCTCTCCTCTTTTGCTGATATCCATGGTGTTGATGATCTCCTCGTGCCCAACGTGCCTCCGTATCCTCGTGCCAGTCTCTAGATCCCAACTCGCTAGGTGCATATCCGCCGAAGCAGAGAATAATACTCTCGAGTCCCGCGACCAATGCAAATCCATGATCGCACCTTTGTGACCCGTCAAGGTACCATAGTTCTCGCAATTGCCAAACGTTCTCCAAAGCACTACAACCTGTTAGAAAATTACCCCGCACCATAGCTACAGCCCAAACTTACTGATTGTACGGTCCATCGAGCCAGAAGCAATGTAGTTGCCATTCGGGTCAAACTTCGCGCAAAAAACCTCTCCAGAGTGGCCAGAGAGCTCCATCACAGGTGCTTGTAAACCCGTCGTCCGCGGCACCTATATTACGCGCATTAGCCATGACTTCTCTCCAAACGTTCAGCATGAAGCTCCTAATAGTTTCCAGACAGTACATACCGCCTGTATGAGCGCGCCATTCGCAGCAGACCCATTGACCACCGCTACAGCCTTGCTGTTGTTGCCCAAATTCTGCTTCTTGACCACCATCTGCGAATTGCTGTAGTCGCCCGACGCGGGACGTTTCTCTGAAGCCATGATTATTAAGTTCCTTGTTGCTTCTCGGAAAGTGGGAAAATGCGTTGCAAGGGAGAGGCTGTAGTGGTGCTTGGTCTCGAATCGCAATGGTCAAGAAGCTCTAGATAATTTTTGGGCAGTTTACGCTAGCGAAATCGCAGCCTCTCGCTCGGAACATCAACCTTGCCCGCCTTGTCTTTCCGCCTCGTCCAAGAACTCCCAATTCACAGAACGCCTTCGAGATTCACATATCCTAAGAAGCCCATACTAAGTCATGGCTTCCAAAGCTGCACGGATAGGAGAAGAGTAAGCTACTTTCCTGACAGCCAGAATATACAAGAACAATTGCTGACACCCCTCCAGAGTATGGAAGTAAGTCCACACAGCATTCAAGCTGCTCCAAAGCTAACCCCCAGCCCAGGAGTCGAGTTGACAAAGTCAACGCCGAGCTGGTAACCCTTACATACGGTACCATCGTAGCACAATTATGCAAAGACTACGAGAGCGATTACGTAGAAGTCAACAAGCAGCTGGACAAGATGGGCTACAACATCGGATTGCGGCTGATTGAGGATTATCTGGCCAAGTCGAATACTATGAGGCGGTGCTCGAATTTTAGAGAAACGGCAGAGATGATTGCTAAGGTCGACAAAACTCTCCACATCTTGATGTCTTGATGGCAAGAGCATGAAGCTGACAGATCTCTCTCAGGTTGGCTTCAAGATCTTTCTGAACATCACTCCCACTGTAACGAACTGGACGAGCGACAGCAAGCAGTTCTCCTTAATCTTCGAAGAAAACCCCTTGGCAGACTTCGTAGAACTTCCAGACGACGGGCGGGCACAGGACGAGCTATGGTACTCGAACATCTTCTGCGGGGTCCTGAGGGGGGCGCTTGAGATGGTGCAGATGCAGGTCGAGGCACATTTCATCACCGATGTACTGAGAGGGAACGATTCGACGGAGATGAGGATATCTCTGATACGGTATATTGACGACGAAATGCCGGTGGATGACGAATAGGGCTGCATATTTGGAGTTGGAGGCGTTTACAGATTTGGGCTGGGATGGGATCTCAAGGCGCAGAGCTGCCGCAAATGGAAGAACACTACAGCATTTGCTGTCTACCGCTTTTTTGTTATGGGATGTTTTCGCACATGTTATGCACGATGCATCAACGAGAGAGCCTTGCTTCGATCTCTTTTTCAGAACTCCAGAGCACGAGCAGAACAGCAAACCTAGCGCTCTGCCAGAGATCGTAGCTTGTGAGGGTCCAGGCTCTCTTTAGCCAGGATGCAGAATCTTGTTTACTTACACGGATATCCTTATGTTCACAGCTTCTCTTGCACGATGTCGAACGAGAAGGTGTTTGGGGCTCTTCGCACAATAAATTTACGGGCATGAATCTCCCATATACCTTCGACATCCCGTCATGACAATCATCTGAATGTTAGGTCTCTATGCACTTCAATGGCATTTCATGCAGCCTGGTCCAGTGAAACAAAACGCATCCCGAGCTACAAGATTGCCTAGTCCGCATACAGTACTAGCAGTTATCCTCACTTCGCATTCCCGAATACTCAAGCCACGCCATCACTTAAGTTTTTCCTTTTCCAGCCTCGTCTCCTTCAGAGATCTTCTCCCCCACCATCAAAATATTCACGCACCACAACCCCCAAGAAAAACGTCGCCTTACCAATACGAGAACTCTTTTTCGATTTCGACAGCCGATCCCTCGGGAAGTTTCCAGCCGCGCCAGGGACTAAGTGCCGTAGAGGGATGGCTCGCGGTGCATATCTGAGAGCTATGTAAGGCTACTTGGGACGGCGCATGCTCGGGTTATGATCCGCGCCCATTCCGTCGATGTCATCGATCGGAAAGGTCTTACTTTTCAAAATAGAGCGAGCGAGGGATTAACGTTCACGAGGATGACATCGGATCTCTCTCCTTTCTCCTTTATTTCTTTTCCGAGTAGAATTGAGCATTGTCTTTTCTTTTCATTGTGCTACTTTTGTACGAATACTACTTTTATTTACTGGGACTCGGCAATCCCTCGCTTCGATCCAGCACCCCTGTGTAAATACCAAGGACATCAACATGTCTTCTTCTCAACCCCTCTCCTCTAATCCAGAAGCTCAAAACGCAGCATCACAACAATTCCATGAAAAGCCAATTCCGTCCCAGACAAACGGCACCTTTCAACCTCCACAGGCCGTCCGCCAAAGGCATCAACAAGGCAATGCCAGTCACGGCGTCTCCCAGCGCGACCATAACTACAACTCACCCATAGGTGGCTATCGCAACTCCTCCTCAGACGACACGGCCACATATCGTAGCCATCGTAGCCATGATCCGCATCATTTCAAGAGAAGACAAATCAGGCATCGCTTGCATCAGAAGCATAAACAGGATGGGCCGGTGCCAGTCCGACTCAAGTGGACGAAGTTTATGCATAGTGATACGAAGAACCGTATGTACCATTGAGAGTCTTGACAGGCATCAACGTACTAACTTGATGGCGAACAGATGCTGTAGCGTTCATGGGAGAGTTCGTAGGGACGTTCATGTTCCTTTTCTTTGCTTTTGCTGGCACCCAGGTTGCGAATATTGGAGTTGGAGACTCGACTGACCAGGTAGGCATGCTTTCCCCCAATTCTTACAAAACTTGGAATTGTAATCCCAGCGACACAATTCGAAGCGAGTACGTCTCGATAATTTTGGAAATTTGAGTTTTGGGGCATAGCAAAGAAGAGAAAGCTGACATGTTTTGCAGTCCACGACCGGCTCCGCAACTGGTTTCAACCCAGCAACTCTACTTTATATCGCCCTTAGTTTCGGTTTCAGTTTAATGGTAAACGCCTGGATCTTTTTCCGCATTAGTGGTGGTCTCTTCAACCCGGCAGTAAGTCCTCCTTCTTTCCTCTTCTCCACTTCTCAATCTGGTCTCAAACTCAACTGACTCCTTCCTTCAGGTAACCCTCGCCCTCGCACTCCTAAAGGCCCTCTCCCCGCTCCGCGCCCTCCTCCTTTTCATCGCCCAAGTCACAGGCGCAACCTTCGCCGCCTACATCGTCTCCGTCCTCTTTCCCACCGCCTTCAACGTCCGCACCACCCTCGCCTCAGGAACATCCATCGCCCAAGGTATTTTCATCGAAGCCATCTGTACGGCCGAGCTAGTCTTCACGATCGTCATGCTCGCAGGCGAGAAACACCGCGCTACTTTCATCGCACCCGTGGGAATCGGCCTCGCGCTTTTCATCTCCGAGCTCGTAGCCGTATACTACACCGGTGGTTCTCTGAATCCCGCAAGGAGTTTCGCGCCTTGTGCCGTGACGCATGATTTCGACAGCGAGCATTGGATCTACTGGCTAGGCCCATTTATTGGCGTACTTCTGGCTGTGGGCTTCTACAAGCTCAATAAAATCCTGGAGTACGAGATGGTGAATCCGGGCCAGGATGGAGATGCGGCGAACGATCCTACACAGAATCCTGACCACGAGGTTGCGCAGGCGGTGGAGGAGAGAGCCATTGAGGTTGAGGAGATTCAAGCTGTGGAGGAGCAAGGTGGATTTGATAATTTGAGTACGGATGGAAGTGTCGCTAGTTTGGATCCGGCGGTCATGGAAGCTGATCCGGTGGCGGATTTGGATGGTCACGTCCGTGGTGCAAAGACAACGACTATTGGTGGAGTGCATAAGGAAGACATCGAAGCACAGTGGCCGAACACGTCTCAGCATGAGGGCAGGTAACAGGATGGTGTGGAGTTTGCCAGGATATCAAAAGCGTCTTCGTATATCAACTTGTAATTCTGAACACATAATGTTAGACCCAACAATAATAGTAATCTGTCAGTCAACAAAGTTCTAAGTGCAAACTTTCAATCCGTTCTTCAACACACGGTCAAAACAAAATCCAAAAAAAGTTAAGAGGAATTTTCCGGAACGAGGAATTGAACCCCGATCTCCTGCGAACACTTGACTGTTAGTACAACAGCCAATGAGAGGCAGAAATGCTAACCATTACACCATTCCGGGGTTTGTACTGTTTGATGCCGACAATAGTGTTGTTCAAAGATATCAATGCGATAGTAAATCAAATGTTTGAAGCACGAGTCAAGTTCAAAGTTCAGTAAGCGAGTTGAAAAGGGGTAGCAACAACAACGAGAGCGTTCTACAATTGAGGGTCGTTGAGGTCCTAAAACGCTTGTAGGGGGTACTCAATTCACGGATTTTGAATGTCGCAACAAAATTCAGATCTTAACACCTCAATTCAGCATAGGCCCCTCTACCACTCAATCCTCAACCTCCCTACTCCCCGACTAACACAACTCAACATCCCACCCTCTTCCTTATCCTCCTTACTCAACGCACTGCCTCTGTGTTCGACCTCTCCCTCCTTGACCGTAACCCTACAGGCACCACAATTACCCACCTCACAACTACTGTCGATCTCCAGCCCTGCTTCGCGGATACACTGCAACAGTGTCTTATCCCCTGGGACATCGATGACCTTAATCTTTCCTCCTTCAGTCTCACCCTCTCCGCTGGCACTTACGACCTCTGCTGTGAATGGATCGCCGGTATTGTCCGCTAGATGTCAAGTCAGTATGTCTTCTTACACAAGTCCCAGAGTTTCAGCTCAACCAAAGCGATCTTTCCACAAAACACAAAGAAAGCTTACCCTGAAAAGCCTCAAAATGCACCTCATCCTCACCCATTTCCAGCCTCTCAACCACCTCTCTAACCCCATCAATCAATCTCCTCGGTCCACAAACATATACTGCACTCCCCCATGTCCTCTCCGCAAGAATCTTCACAACATCCATCCTATCTACCTTATTCCCATCATACAATACCAAGCGTCCTTCACTTCTCATCTTCTCAATTCGCTCCTTAAAGGGAACATCTTCAGCTGATCTAACGGCATAATGAACGGTGTAATTCCAGTTAATTTGTGCGTAGATATTGACATGAGACAGGAAAGCTGTGATGCCGATTCCGCCAGCGATGAATATGCTGTTTGGCAAATCAATATCAGCGTTTCCCAAAGCCCCAGATCCTCATTAATGGCACTTCCCAATTCCGCAAAACAACTTGGAAGGCAAGGAGGAAATCAGAGAACTTACTGATTCGAAAACTGCCCCTTAATCGGCACACTCTCCATAATCTTCCCCACCTCCAGCTTATCCCCGACCTCCAAATCCTCATGCAAGTATCTCGACCCTCCACGACCCTTTTCATCCTTCGCAACGCCTAACACAAATCTATCCTTCGTCCCGCTAACAATCGAATATGATCTCAACAATCCATTCGGTAGTTTCAGTCTGACGAAACATCCTGGGTCAAGTTCATCGCCTTTACCCTCACCATCTTCAACTTTATTAGGTGCAGATTTGGAGAATACGAATGATGTGATGCGAGGAGTCTCTTTGCTCTTGGAGATCAGGGTGTATGATTCCCATTTCTCCAGTTCTTTAGGCTTATTCTTCTCAGCTTCAGCGGCGATGAGGGAGGCGATCATGCGTCTAAATGCTGTTTTGCATTCTGTTCCAAATTCAGGGATTTTCTCGAGCTGCGAAGGACATTAGCCCAACACTCCAATCCTAACGACATATATCAATCATATCGTTTCCCAAGGACACAGAATCCCCTTCCCCTTCAGTTAACACTGTAAGAAATCACACCACATACCTCCCTCAACATCTCCAAATTCCCCTTATCCCGGTGCAAATACTCCTGCACCATCTCAACCGTCCACTCCGCATGCCTCCTCTCCACCAACTCAATCTCATCCCCAACACCCATCCACCCCTCCTCAAGAACCCTATAATACCACCCCGTGCGACTCTTCTTCCACGTCTGGCTCGCGAATCCCTTGAGTCCAAACCGATGGTTCAACTTGAAGCACGGCTGTCTCGGTAGACTTACTTGTAACAAGACCTCACCAATCCGGATGATATCTCCAATACATACATTTCTCTCATTCATGACTTCGCTTACTATGTTCTCGCCGAAGCCGCCAACTTCAAATGAGGAGGAGGCGGAGGGGAAGTCGGTTTTCCAGGAGGGGTAGTGCCCGGGGTAGTATTGGTGCACGGCTTTGTCGACACCGCCGTGAAAGGTCAAATCGTGCTCGTCGTCGGCTAGGCCGGTAAAGCTACAGAAGACGCGGTTGGTGCGTGGCTGCTTGTAGATTCCGGTGGTGATGGAGAGGTTGTACATGGGTTTCATTTTGCTGGTGCGGAGTTGGAGGACGGTGTCTTTGTGCCAGGGGGCGGAAAGGTCTGGCGGTGGAATGGGTGCCATGATTGATAAATTCCCCAATATTTGGTTCGTTGCAAGTACGGACTCTTTCTTCTGGTTGACCATGTGCTTCCGGGAGGTGGCCGATGGGATTTACCGATCTATACGCGGTTGATCTTTCCGGGGATCAGAATTGGAGCTATGACACTCTGTTGTGAAGCTATTCCTTGCTGACGAAGAAGCTTGGACGCGATGTTTACCTCGAGTGGGGGCGTAACGAGAAGCTCGCCAAAAAAAAGGGGGCTGAGTATGTTCAGTGAACAAGAGACTAGGGCAGGTCTTAAATTCAGAATAACAGGGAACAGTGTAAGCTCTGGGTGCACGAATCAGGTAGAAGAGTCAGACTTGCCAAAGCCCAGTTTTGAAAGAGAAACATAAAAGGAGGAAGGAACGTGGATGCTAAATAATCAGCTCTGCGTGAGAACTAAGCGCTAGACGCTACAATTTGCGGCGAGGGCTTGTATTGGCCCGACCCAGACCTTGCATGTGTGTGGATGTGGTAGTGATGAAAAGCATCCATGAAAGTGATGACCAATGAGATTGTACGTATTTGATTAGTGACAGCCCACTGGCATATTGTAACATTACCCAAAACACTTGTATCTTACGTCAAGATTCAAAAGACTGAACATAATATCGTGCTCCATTGCAATCAAGTCTTAAAATCCACCGGCAAACCCTTCCCGCACCTCGATGATAAATACACAGGTTCCTCCATGACCTTAGCCCCCACAAACGCGCAACATAATGAACAAATAAGAAGTTTGTAGAGATTGGCCCCCGACTCCAGAATCCACCTGTCGCTCCGATGCCGAGCGCACTGCGAGGCAGCAGATACAGCAGGTATTAGGTACGTTGCAACAATCAAGCATAAACATAACTAGAGAAACATGCCCTCATCCATATCCAATTGCGTGAGAAACAAATGTATGTAATAAGGAATTTTTTGGAGACTGCCAAGTCGCTCTTTCTAATCATTGGGACCGAGACTCTTTTCGCATGAATAAGGAACACTCCGGAACCGAGATGGTATGATCCGCTTTAACGCCATGAGGTATGCACGAAAACTCCGGAAATTTGAATGATGGTACCCCAAGAGAATTTATGCTCGATCAATCTGCACCAATCTCATTCCCATCAAGGAATGCGGACGAGTCAAAGTTGAAATTGTCAACACCTTCTCCATCTTGGTGCAAGAAGGAGTCGAAGTCGAAGTCCTGGAGCACATCCATATTGCCATTGCCAGGATTTGCAAAGTCCATACCACCCTGGAAATCGAACTGTGCGTTATTAGCAGACGGACCAGACAAGGAGTGAAAAAAAACTTACAGCTGAAGAATCGAAGTTGAGAGCTCCGCCTTGCAAAGGATCGGGCTGTTGGGAGACGACACCGGGATTTGCCGCTGGCGCAGGAGGCTGGCCATTCGTGACGGGTTGGACTGCTCCGTTCTGGAAGCTCTTCGGGTGGACGGGGGTAATAGGAGTCGCGGGCGTTGGCGTTGCCCCGGCGTTTTCGGCGTCGGCAGATGGTGTAGCACCTGCGTTGAGGTTCGCGGTAGATCCCTTCTTTGTAGCCCGCTGTCATCAATGTCAACATTTCTACAAAAAAATCCATTAAACGCAATAGAATATACCTTTGCTTTACTGTCCTTAGACTCTGCCTTCTTCTTCGGATTTGCCTTATTGGACTGGGACGGCGTCGGTGGCGCTGGGTTCTGTTGCGGCGATGGAGGTTGCGTTCTACCATTCGCTGCGGGGTTGGCCGCTGGGGCTGAAGGCGGTGGCATAGCTCGTTGCTGTGGTGTGCCCATGTTCTGTTGTGGGGCTCCACCTTGGGCAGGTTGTGGCATCATTTGGCCGTTAGGTCCTTGCCAATTCTGGACTTGCTGCTGTTGTTGACGAGCCATAGCCATTTGCTGCGGGGTCATTTGGCTGTTGAACCCTCCTGGATGAGAACTTGGAGGACGCATGCCGTTAGGCATGACCCCCGCCATGTTGGGATCCATACCATTCATCTTAAAGTACTGAGGATTCATATTTGGATCCATTTGACCTCCAGGAAGGTTGAAGTTCATTGCGTTACTAGGAGAACCTCGAGATTGCCCTTCAGGTAGAGGGGATGGCATGCCAGCGTTGTTCATGTGAGGAGTTCCACGCTTCATTTGATCTCCCGGATTAGGCGAGTTAACCGAACGGGGACCTTGAGGAGAAGTTCCTTGTTGGAATGGTTGTCCATTAGGTCCAACTGGACCTGGACCTCCTCCTTGCCCTCCCTCGGGACGTGGCATCATGTTGTCTTGTTCTTGGCGGGCCATCATTAGCCTCTTCTTGTTCTGCTGCTCTAAGAGCATGAGCTGCATTTGATAATCTTGCAGGGCATGGTTCCCGCCGCCACCACCGGGTGCACCGCCTGGACCCTGCATCCTGTTCGGATCCTGAGGATTGTAGTAGTTGGCGATTGCCGCGCCGTCCTGTCCTTGGGTCATCATGGGCGAACCCTGGTTCTGGGGACCACCGGGATTTGGTACGGGCTTATTGACGCCGGGCATTTGGCCAGCCTGCTGCTGTGCAAGGGTTTGCTGGTATCCGACGAGTCTGGCTTGCTGAGCATTTGGACCGCCTGGCATGTTCTGGAACTGCTGAGCTGTCAGATTACTTGGTTCGATGCCATTGGTAAGCTGCATATGAGCCGCTTGAATAGCATTGCTGGGGCCAGAATCTCCCACCTGTTGGGGCATTCCTCCAGCTTGTCCTCTTCCATTTGGCATTTGTTGTGGATTGAATGGGGTTCCATCAAGACGAGGCCGTTTCGAAGGGGACGGTGCATTCTCAGCGGATCCAGGGGATTGTGGACGTTGCTGGTTGTTGCCATCCGATGGGTCCCGTTGCATTTGTTGCTGCTTCTGTGCCTGCTGCTGGGCTTGAAGCATCTGCAATTGCTGCGGGGTACTTTTGAGACCATTAGCTTAGCTTTCCGCAATATGTGTGGTTGGGTTACTCACGCATTTCTGTTGTTATTATTTTGAATAGCCTTGTGCCTCAATTCATTCTGATTCAGGTTCATGCCATTACCTGCAGCAGAATTTCTCATCATCAATTGCTGGTATTGCTGCGGTGTCATGTCGTTTCTCAATCCACGCAGCATTTGTTGTTGCTGTTCTTGCTTCAGACGTGATTGACCCTTCAAAATTGTAAGTTTCAATTCAGTTCAATTATCTCAGATTAATAGTACTGACCTGTGTATGTGTGACGTATTGCAACACACTACGTGCATCTCCCTTTCCACGCTGGGCATTGAACATGTCCCAGAACAGGCACCACCATTCATACAAGAAACAGCTTTCTGGGCATTCCTTAGGAATAGCTGGGTTTGGGAGATCATTTGGTTGCTTGGAGTCGATATCGTCTTTATTGTCTCCTTCTCCTCCTTCGTCGCCCGTGCCATTTTCGCGACGGCGGCCAGGACTATCTTTCTCGACATTTATGGGCTGTTCGCTGTTCAGAAGCGACCTGGCACAGTCGTACATGCCATTTCGGAGGAAATATTCGTAGATGTAGGTGTTGAGTTGCGATCGTTGGTCGTTATTGTTTGGCGGCATTGGTTGACGGACTCCACCCGCGCCGTTGTTCATCATGGGCATCCCTCCGCCGACAGGACCGCCCATGGCATTCATGCCACCCATATTGACGTTGTTCATCGTCGCGGATGAGGGGCGCGAAGCAAATTCGTCTTACAGCCAAGCTCCCGATATTCTAAGAGCGTGTCAAGACCGCGACCGGCGTTCTAGCCGATAAAGTGTCGCGAGTCGACAGCTTCGAGGAAACAGGTACCGAATGTGCCAGCTTCTGCAGAGTCTCGGCGGTCAATATCGCACAGCGCGAAGAAGTTGGTAGTCGGAGATGGTAGTTGTCCGTGGAACTTTTTGCGAGCAGAGAGCGTATGCGATAGGCGGCGTGATCCAGAGAGGCGAGAAGCGAGAGCACCGGAGTAATCTAGCCACCACGCAGGAAGTGGGTGCGGACAGTGACAAATACACTGACTGCGACGAGGAAGAGGAGCGTCGTCCTGCGATGTTCGAGGAGCGAGTCGATGGGGTTGGGTGTCCTGATGGCCGGACTGACTGTGAATTTGGGGGTGTGAGGGTGGAAGGTAAGGTAGAGTATTGGGAAGATGCAGGACCACTATGATGCGACCGGGCGGATATCTCAGACCGGCAACGTCCAGTTTTCCGCGAGGCTGGTTGGTGCTGGTGCTTGAGAATCTGTGGTGATTCCGCTGCACACGAGTCCGGACGCCACAAATATTCCACAAATCCAAAGTTCCCAAAGATCAAGAAGACACACAACCGTCGGAACGATGCTCAAGAAGCATTGGGGAAAGAGAAGATCGCAGTCGAGAGGAGGGGAGGTGAGGTGTGAAGAGGAATAACTGGCAGAGTTCAGTGCAGTCTTGAGCACGGAGCTAAGCCGAACTGGGCATGGGGTAGGCACTAAATCACCTGACTATTATGAAACGTTTCTTGTGGCCAGAGAAAAGGTTTTGCTGGCTTTTGATGGTAGTAATTGGAAATGTGATCAAGTGACTGGCAATGTCTTTGCAATGTTGCCATAATGCTAGAGAACAACGGATCTCTGCGAAGTATTTGGAGCTGTTGTTTGGATATCGCTTATCACTCTGGATGGACTGATGGACTGTGCGACAACTCGGCCGGATAGACAAAAGACTAACACCTAACGGCATCGGATTATGAAAGCGTTTCTTCCAAAATCTCTATGAATACTTTTTGAGAAAAAGGTCTTCAATCAATTTTATGCCGTCTCCTCCCATTTCTTTCTGCTGTTCAACTTGAAAGTATGTAAAGTCACGTGTATGCTACGGCTCCCGGGACTTTCGACCGAACAACTCATCTGACCATCTTTCCTCTTCTAAGCTGACCAATATTTGCCCTCATAACAAGACTCTTCTTGCTCCTAGAAGAGAACCAGACAGCTGGTTCCAGATAATGAAGGTTTACAGCTTAGGATTCTTCCAGCTTTGGATAAAGTCAAAAAAGGCACGGATCAATTCAGTCCACATTCGACACAAAATAGGGGGCGGGGAATTTTCATGGTGGCCCCTTTTTATTAGTCGCGACACGGTGCGAAGCGCAATGAACAAAGGGTCAGTAGTAGGTGCTCCCTATCTTTCCCTCACATTTTCTGTACGTGAAGAATTTTCGTCAGGTTTTGCGCTGCGAGGTGCCCCTTTTTGCGACAGCCAGTTTGTTGAACTAAAGGCGCCAAGAAGTGGTTTGGACGGACAGACGCTCTTTGATAACCGGCTCGAGCGTGTCACAAAACTCCCAAGGAGAATAAGAACAGTGGCCTGCCATATTCCAGAACAGAGACACGTCTCTGGAGAAGTGGCTTCTAGACTTTTCTTCTCTAGTTTAGGGGTTCGTGAAACTCCCGGCTTGTCGGCTTTCAACCATTCCAGAGTTTGCAATTCCGGGCCAGACGGGCGGCTGCTGCTGCTTTCCTACCTATCAAGGCACACATCCTTTGTTTCGATAGAGAGGAAATCAATCGAATAGGACATTGGCAAGAGTTCAATTATGTCAAGATCACCCTCTCAAGAATCGTCAAGTCCAATTATGCAAGCCCATGTTAAAACTAACTTCCCTTGCCTTACCACAAGGCTGAAGACCTTGAACATATCTGGCGTTATTTTATAGTGTAGGGAAGATGCACGATGGTGGGTTTGCTGGGGGGCTTGCGGGCTGCCAAATCCCTGCTGGAGGTCCCTTGGGGGCGCCATCGACCCGCTGCCGCAGATCAACCTCGAGCCGCGCCGCCCCCATGGATTACGTACCTGTGGAATGAAGCTTCTTTTATCGTTTTACAAATCTTGATTTTGTCTGTTTACTTGAATCATAGAGCCTTTTGTATTTTTGAAGGTTTAAGTTGGAAATGCCTGACGGTTTACGATGTGTCCGCCATTGAAGTTCAATTGGCCAAGATCTGATTTATCGACAAAGTTTTCCACTTTCTGCCGCGTACTTGGTATGAGGACGGAGAGGGTTTAGTACCCAGTCAACGTTCTGCGATATCCTCTAGTAAAGATGAATATTCGCGTACTACAATATAATCCTCTCTTGACCATCCATGGGATCTTGGTGCACTGTCAGATTATCTTCCTACGCCCCGTTCCGCACTTTCAGACCCATGGCTTGGCTGTAAGATCAATGCAATAGGAACAAGCCCAAAGCATCTATGGAAAACATACGTTCAAGAGCGTCTCTGACTATCATGCTCAAGTAATCTCTACTGAAGTACTTCCCCGACAACTGTAGGACTTTTCAGACACCAGCGGTTCTTCTTCACCTATCTATCCACTTATTCAAAGCTGCCTCGCTTAACCGAACAATGGAACCAAGCCTCCACTCGAAAACAACATACCCTCAAATGCGTCCGGGCTTTTGATGAATGAGACGCTGTACATTAGAGAAATTACAGGAATTGGACATGTTCTGAAATTTCAATGCTAGCTCACTCGCATGTCCTTGGACGTAACCTGCTATTTTGGGATGCAAATGCACAATTGCAGCAAAGCAAGCAAGGGGGGCGAATCATCAACTACCACCACTGAATGGGACTGTTTTATGGTGATTTCCACCCTGGCAATGAGGAAAAATAGCACCTTAGCTCCAATAATGAAGAGCTTCAAGGTGGTAGGTCGCGGTACAATTACTTGCTAGAATATTTTGCTGCAAGGCAAGCATGATTCGTCGACGAATGCCTGAGCCTGTGTAACCCGAGTCCTCAAAACCAACAAAGACCAACAACAGCCCGTCGTACATACACTCTCAAACCTCTACATCATCCTGTTCCAAGCTCAACATCGTACCTACCTGCAGTCGAAAAGCCCTTCCGCATCATGCCTGCACCACCCACACTCCAAGACCTTGAAAGTCCTCGGCCCGCCGCCATTGGCAGGCAAGTCAACAACGATTGGATGCCTCATTTTAAAGGTAATTCAATATCATTCCATATGTACAAACAGACAGTACGTTTTCGTACGTTTTCGCTGACGTCCAACCCCAGCTCAACGGTCTCGATCTCCTCACAATGGCTCGTTTCCCGACTGAAGGCATTACCACACCTGCTCAAGCAGCCGGAGCCTTGAAAGCTCAAGGCGAGAAAATCGAATTTAAGAATCGGTGTGGTAGAGTGACTATAGTCGGTATGCATCTCCACTTCAATGTAGTATGTAAAAAAACTGTCCAGCTGAAATGTCGAGATCCTGAAAGATGATAATGCCACTACGCAAGCAAATTGTGCTCTCCTCGTCCTAGCTATCGACCAACAGTTGAGCATTGCCGAGCTGAAGGGGCAGGTTGATTCTGCGAGAAGAGCTGCGAGGGAGATTGTGGGGCTGGTTAATAAAATGTGAGTTTACTTTATACTAGAGAGCCTAGCGTGTTGGCCAATATCTGATGATCTGCTTGAGTAGGGATACATGTGATTGGTCTGAAGTGACATTTCACGGGTTGGTCGAGAAGCTGGGATTAGGGACTGAGAAGTATGAATCCTTTCTCTTTTATCCAGAGCACATATTAACGGTCGAGAATATCCCAATCATCACGTTCTCTGGCGCTCGAGGCAGGTGTTGTTGTGGAGATTCCTGAAAAGTGTACATGGTACGAAGGCTGGCATTTTCGTAGCCGGAAAGGAACAACGCTCCTCGAAGCTATAGAAGCCTCATTCGCGTCTTGCATAGGAGAAGTTTGAAATATTGAAATACTGAAGTATTGCTCAATTCTAGAATGTCATCAATTCGTTACATATATACATCCGTCGCGTATCCCTCATGCCTTCAACTCCGCGACATGCTTCTCGTTAACCAGGACATATCTGTACCTCGCCTTTCCAGCATCCATATCCACAATCGACTGGTTGGCATCCTTCATCGGTCTCTCCTGGATCCAAGGGTGGATATCATTCTTCGCCGCAAACTCCAACATCTCACTAATATCCTTGGGACTTCCGATCATGCTTCCCCCCATCTTGCATCCTTTTGCAATCAAAGCAAAAGCGGAGAAAGCAGGAATCTTATCCTCAGGTGCACCAACCTGAATAAACTGTCCATTGGTCCTGAGCAACATGAAGTACTTCTCAAGCGGCATGTCTGGGCTGGAGACGGTAGATACAATCAAGTCGAGAGAGCGGTAGTTCTTCTTGGCCCAGCCCTCTGCCTCGGTAGCGATGAACTTGGTAGCGCCCATCTTCAACGCATCCTCCTTCTTGCTGTCTGTTCGCGAGATAGCTACGACTTCCGACGCACCGAGAGCCTTTGCCCACAGGAGACCGAAGTGTCCAAGGCCGCCAACACCAACGATACCGACTTTCTTGTCCTTGATATCACCGTTCTTGGTCAAAGGACTCCAGACTGTGACACCTCCGCACAACATGGGCGCAGCTTCAGCGTTGCTGATGCTGTCGGGGATCTTAACGGCGAAGTGGGCTGGGGCACGGCAGTAGTCGGCATAACCTCCGTACGATTTGCTGCCGTCTGGGTATTTGCCGTTGTAGGTTCCGATGTTTCCCTTGGTGCAGTAGTGCTCGTTTCCTTCGATGCACTCTTCGCAGTCGAGGCAAGAACCTGATTGAGCACCGACACCGACACGATCGCCAACCTTGAAGTGCTTTACGTTCTTTCCAACTCGGACAGCTGTTCCAGCGATCTCGTGACCAACACACTGTATGAAGTCAGAACGGATATGGGGGATCGAGAGTGTGGAGACTTACGCATGGGTAGAGAGTAGGACCCCAGCCTGATCTCAAAGTGTGAAGATCCGAGCCGCAAATACCACAGTGAGTGATCTTGATATCAACATCATCCTCCGTCCAAGTCTTTGGCTCATACTCCTGCCAAACCATCTTTCCCTTTTCACTTTCCTTATCCAATCCCATCCATCCCGCGAACTTGTATGACGCCATCTTTTCTGCTTTCTGTAACTCGTCTGCTGGGTTCAAAGAGTCTTGAAAATGATTTGTGAGAGATAAAATCCGTTCGGTTGCTGCTGAAGAAGGAAACCTAACGGGGTTCGACATCTTTAATATATGTTTCTGGAGGAGCTCTTATGCGATTGCCAAATCAGCCCACCTACGCAATGGGTCCAAAAAAAGTTGTCTTGACGCAACACTCGCAGTTCGAAGGCCCTGTAGTGGTATGCAGCTAGAACCACTTTTTCGCCGTTAAGTGCGCACCTGTACTGAAACTCTATCTTAAAGCCGACGCCCGCCGAAAATCTAGGTTGAGGATCCAGTTATCCACTGCCGTGGAAGGCCGTGATTCGGGATGTTGGGAAAAGAATGGAACTTTGACGGTGCTAGGTAGACTGCCGCAGAGTCGAGATCCGATGATGTAGTTGAACCCCTGGTGGCAAAGACTTATTTGGTGCAGGGATTGGACGACTAGTCAAATGGGACGACTTTTCGGATTTAACATTAAGTGGTTTATTTGTAATTGGCCGAAAAAAGATAAGAATGGAAGGAGGACTTTGGCATCTTTTAACTGGTGAAAGATCGTAGATTAGAGTCTTGAACCCCTCTTCACGGGCATCGGGTCCGGCTAAGCCACCAGATAACCGAGGCTTCACCGCTTGGTGCGCCGGCCTTCCATAACGCCCATTCTTTACGGCTGTCCGAAGAAGGCATAGTGAAATTGTTCCTGCATGAGATGTTGCTCAATTTTGAATCGTGGGATTCAACATATGTACTCTGCTTATGCTTGTGCGGGAGCTATCCCAGCAGCCGCGAGTTGTCAGCACTTTAATGAATTGGCATTTCCTTCTGCCCCGATTCGTGTGAAGATCCACTCTTGCCGACAGCACATTATTATCTTTCACTGAATAATCAATACTGCAGAACCTGACCGACAGTTCCTTGCAGGCTCGGGTATATGAGTGCTGCAAATGAAAATATCGAGTCTGTCTTGGAGCTCTTCTGGGATAGTTCAAGGGCTCATTGGCAGTAGCCGCCACGAAGTGATTGTTCCCAGTTGCGCCTCAAAGGTATGACGAGCCTCTGTTCATTCCAGTAAGCCACATCTAGCATGACGACAGCTCAGGCTGCTTTCCTTCTCTCACGCAGAGCCACATCTCAGGCTCCAGCTGGAGAGATTTGAATGAGCATCTAATTGTGAGCGACTGACCAGTATTGGGAACATCCCTTGGCCGACTATAGGGAGTCTGTTCTGATCTGTCCGGATGAGCAATCTCATCTACAGTATCTTTGAGACTGGTGGTATGAAGAGATGGATGTGTACAGGTTCAATTGCTTGTCAACAGTCCCAGACCTTGAATCGACGTGCCGGTATTTGTGGAGCAGAGTAGTGGAGAACGAATGGCAAGGCACTCAAAGGAGGCCTTATTAATTCATTTGAAGCAGAATTCGGCAAGAAGAGATCACAGCATCGTACCCTCAAAGAAACATTACTGCTTGCTTCGCTGTAAATGTACGGCTTTGATCGGGTTGGTTGACGTATGGGTCTTGGCTAGAGGTATTAGATCAACTTTGATACAGCCCTGAATCTGCCAGGGCGACAGTCTCAGAGTCCGGTTCTGAGGATCTTTATACAAGCATAAAGCAGAGGGGATGAGGTAGAATGAACACCAAGGAAATCCATACAATTAGATGTTTCTTCTCCTCTCCCGAGCAGCTTCTATTGCACGTTGAAGAATGGGCCGCTTGACCAGTGCTCAACGCTAGAAATGCTTAACATGAACCGTGATCCAAGCGGAATCGCAATCCCTCTGTGAAACAAAGGCGGAGACAGACCCGGACAACAAAGACTGTCTCAGGTGAATTTGGATCACATGACTGACAGCCAGCTCAGCCTTGTCAACAGCTTCACTGCACTGCACTGCCAATGCGTTCAGGTCAGCGAATGTGCAACTATCTAATTTTTAGCCAGTGCTTCTCATTCTTTGTACGATTTCATGGCTTCCTTGATTTACCTCATCCTTCTACTTGCTTTCTCTGGGAGAAACCAACAATGCTCCCACAGTGCAGATGCTAAGCTGGACAAACACAATGACAATCAGCGCTGCCACTATCAGCATTCCCTTCACTGCACATTACAGACGTGCCATCATGTTACTATAATGAATGCCAGTATATATCGCCAAAAAATCAAATTGCTTGGACAGCTGTAGGTGTGTTTTAATCAATATTGCTCGAGCTTTGGGTGTGTCGGCTAATGATCTAACTCGAAAGGGTAAGGTCAGAATTTGCTAGCGCTTTGAAGCATCTCGTCGAGGAGGCCAAAGACAAGGCGTCGATGCGAAAAGATCAGGTCGCGTCAACAGCTCTCGACGAGCAACAACCAACAACCTCAAACAGCTGTAGATTCCTCATCAACACTTCCCATTCTATCATCGAAGTTGTTCTTGATCTTCATGCTCCTGAGATACTGTCTGTAAGGTCTCCCCAGTCCTGGGCATTTTGAAGGCGACCGCCCCTTGTCACCTTTGGCTTTGCGTGACGAGCAGTCCTCCTTGATTCTCCAACCTCCCCCCGACTCCGAATACCTTCGCATACCTCTTCGCGACTCTCTACGACTTCATCATGGCGGACACGCAGGAATTTGAAGATGGCTACGAGTACGATGAGGAGTATAACGACGAGGAGGAGGATGGTGGCATCACGGCCGAGGACTGCTGGATGGTTATCTCCTCGTTCTTCGAGTCCAAGGGCTTGGTTTCGCAGCAAGTAGACTCGTTCGACGAGTTTGTTTCTACGACCATGCAGGAATTGGTGGAGGAGAACTCCCAGCTCACCCTCGACCAAAATAACCCGCCATCCTCCGACGACAACCCGATCGCCCTTCGCAGATACGAGATCAAGTTTGGTACTGTTCTGCTATCGCGACCAGCAATGACTGAAGGTGACGGTAGTACATCGGTTATGCTGCCGCAAGAGGCCCGGTTGCGAAATCTTACATATTCGAGTCCGCTGTACCTCGAGATGACAAAGAAAGTTTCCGTGGCGGTCGAGCGCCCTGTTCCTCTCAACGAACTCGATGATGAACAGGAGACAGAGATGGCACAAACTGGCGTCCATCCAACACGTTTGGTCTGGGAAGATGAGGATGGTGGCGCGCTGGACGGAGACAAGTCAGAGAGAGCCCCAGATCGAGTGTTCATCGGAAAGCTTCCAATCATGCTCAAGTCCAAGTACTGCATTTTGAAGGATCTTGATGAAGACGAACTCTACGGGTGGAACGAGTGCCCATACGACCAAGGAGGGTATTTCATCATTAACGGATCCGAGAAAGTCTTGATCGCCCAAGAGCGCAGTGCTGCCAACATTGTCCAGGTGTTCAAGAAGTCGCTTCCGAGTCCGACCCCATACATCGCCGAAATCCGAAGTGCCCTCGAGAAAGGCTCCCGGCTCATTTCTCAAATGGCTATTAAGCTATTTGCTAAGGGTGATGGTAACAGAGGCGGTTTCGGTCAAACCATCAAATCCACATTACCATATATCAAGAGCGACATCCCAATTGCAGTGGTCTTCCGTGCTCTCGGAGTCGTTTCTGACGAAGACATCTTAAACCATATTTGCTACGATCGCAACGATACTCAGATGTTGGAGATGTTGAAGCCATGTATCGAGGAGGCTTTCGTCATTCAGGACCGTGAGGTTGCCTTGGATTTTATCGGCAAGCGTGGTTCGCAGCAAAACCTCACTCGCGACAAGCGTATCAAATATGCCCGTGATATCATGCAGAAGGAGCTGTTGCCACATATCTCTCAATCAGAGGGCAGTGAGACCCGCAAGGCCTTCTTCTTGGGATACATGGTTCACAAGATGTTGCAGTGCGCTCTTGGACGCCGAGAGACTGACGATCGAGATCATTTTGGAAAGAAGCGCTTGGATCTCGCTGGTCCTCTTCTCGCAAAGCTTTTCCGTTCATTATTCCGCAGATTAACCCAGGACGTCTACAAGTACCTTCAGCGTTGCGTCGAGAACAACCGAGAGTTCAACCTCACTCTTGGAGTTAAGGCAACTACTCTTACCAACGGTCTAAAGTACTCCTTGGCTACTGGTAATTGGGGAGACCAGAAGAAAGCTGCCAGCTCCACTGCCGGTGTCTCTCAAGTGCTCAATCGCTACACATTCTCTTCGACCTTATCCCATCTTCGCCGTACGAACACGCCTATTGGTCGTGATGGTAAGATTGCAAAGCCTCGTCAACTACACAACACCCATTGGGGTCTAGTCTGTCCAGCCGAGACTCCTGAGGGACAAGCTTGTGGTTTGGTCAAGAACTTGGCCCTCATGTGCTACGTTACCGTTGGCACGCCTAGCGATCCTATCATCGAGTTCATGATCCAGCGAAATATGGAAGTTCTGGAAGAATACGAGCCTTTGCGCTCACCGAATGCCACCAAAGTTTTTGTCAATGGTGTATGGGTTGGAGTGCATCGAGACCCTAGCCATCTCGTCAAGACAGTGCAGCATTTGAGACGATCACATTTGATTTCCCACGAAGTCTCCTTGATTCGTGACATTCGAGACAGAGAATTCAAGATCTTTACCGACGCTGGCAGAGTCTGTAGACCTCTCTTCGTTGTGGACAATGACGTGGACAGTGCCAATAAGGGCAGTCTGGTCTTGAACAAGGATCATATCCGAAGACTGGAAGATGATCAGACTCTTCCTGCCAACCTGGATCCACAGACCAAGGAAGATCACTACTTCGGCTTCCAAGGATTGATCAACGAGGGTGTGGTTGAGTACGTCGACGCTGAAGAAGAGGAGACGATCATGATTGTCATGACTCCGGAAGACTTGGATATTTCTCGTCAGCTTCAGGCTGGGTATAAGGTGCAACCCGACAACAGTGGAGATCTGAATAAGCGTGTCAAAGCTCCCGTCAATCCTACGGCGCACATGTGGACTCACTGCGAGATTCATCCGAGTATGATTCTGGGAATTTGCGCAAGCATTATTCCCTTCCCGGATCACAATCAAGTATGTGCTATACAATTTCGCCAGTGATCCTTTTGCTAACCGAAATAGTCTCCTCGTAACACCTACCAGTCTGCTATGGGTAAGCAAGCCATGGGAGTTTTCCTTACGAACTTTGATGTCAGAATGGACACTATGGCAAACATTCTATACTACCCGCAGAAGCCCCTGGCGACGACTCGATCCATGGAGTTCCTCAAGTTTAGAGAACTCCCTGCTGGTCAAAATGCTATTGTCGCCATTGCTTGTTACTCCGGTTACAACCAGGAAGATTCCGTCATCATGAACCAGAGCAGTATTGATCGAGGTCTCTTCCGAAGTTTATTCTACCGTGCCTACACAGACCAGGAGAAGCGCATCGGTATGAACACTATCGAAGCATTCGAGAAGCCCTTCAGAAACGATACCATGAAGCTTAAGCATGGTACCTATGACAAGCTTGACGAAGATGGACTAGTTGCTCCCGGTGTTCGTGTTTCGGGAGAGGACATCATTATCGGAAAGACCGCTCCAATGGCTCCAGATAACGAAGAACTTGGCTTGCGTACCAAGGCTCATACCAAGCGCGATGCGTCTACGCCTCTGCGAAGTACTGAGAACGGCATCGTCGATCAGGTGTTGCTGACTACCAATGCCGAGGGTCTGAAATTCGTCAAGGTTCGCATGAGAACTACGAAGATTCCTCAGATTGGTGACAAGTTTGCTTCCCGTCACGGACAGAAGGGTACTATTGGTATTACCTACCGGCACGAGGATATGCCTTTCACCTGCCAGGGAATCGTGCCGGATCTGATCATCAACCCCCACGCCATTCCTTCTCGTATGACAATTGCCCATTTGATCGAGTGTCAATTGAGTAAGGTTTCAACGCTTCGTGGTCTTGAGGGTGATGCGACACCTTTCACAGAAGTCACTGTCGATTCCGTTTCTAAGCTACTCCGAGCACACGGCTACCATTCTCGTGGCTTCGAGGTCATGTATCATGGCCACACCGGGCGTAAGATGATGGCGCAAGTCTTCTTGGGCCCAACCTATTATCAACGCTTGCGCCATATGGTCGACGACAAGATTCACGCCAGAGCTAGAGGTCCCGTCCAGATCCTGACCAGACAACCGGTAGAAGGTCGTGCTAGGGATGGTGGTCTGCGTTTCGGAGAGATGGAACGTGATTGTATGATTTCTCACGGTGCGGCGTCGTTCTTGAAGGAGAGATTGTTCGAGGTATCGGATGCCTTCAGAGTCCATGTGTGTGACATCTGTGGACTGATGACTCCGATTGCGTAAGTTTTGCTTCAAGTTTACCTTTTAAGAGCCAGTACTAACCCAGTATAGCAAACTTTCTACACAAAATTTTGAGTGCCGACCTTGCAAGAACAAGACGAAGATCTCGCAGATCCACATTCCATACGCTGCGAAGTTGCTCTTCCAGGAGCTTGCGTCGATGAACATTGCAGCTCGGCTGTTTACCACGAGATCAGGAATCACAGTCCGATAAGTGGTCGCTTGGGATCGAGGAGCCGGAGGGGGAGAGGACAGGATGTAAGAATGTATAGGGTTGGTAGAGGGGTAACGAATCTTTGCATATTGAGGCGTTTGGGAATGGAGCAAGATTGCCTGGAACAAAAGGACTGGGTGTGCTGCATATTGGTTGCGTTTATCCGCAGCACGCATTGGAGGGGTAGAGCGAGCGAAATTTGGGCGCTTTTCCAGGTAGATCTCGTGTATGATAGCTAGATTTCAAGCGAGATGATGGGGGACGAAAAGAAAGTAAAAGAAGAATAATGCAGACAGAGATGATCTGGGTAATTTTTCCTGCCTGCTTGACGTGCTTTTCCTTCTTACAAGTGTCGTACACCGCAATTCGTACATCTCCTGCTTGAAATCGTTCGATTCGGATCCTTTACGCCGCCCAATGCTTCCCCTCTATTGTACACCATTTTATACACGCCTCTCCTCGGAGTAGAGATTCGTAGAACACAGAGGCAAGCCGACAGCCAATACTACCTAGGCTTATCCAACACGACTGACCCATCATGTACACTCTGCACCTTCTTGTATTCCTCCTCCAGCGCCCTCTGCATATCAAAGTCCAACTGGCGTTCCTTCTTCAGTCGCTGCTGCTCCATATCTCGCACGACGCCTTGGTGCATTGCCTAGATAACAGAAAGCTGTATTAGCTGCTGTGCTTCCAAATGAAAATTTGCAGCAAAATAATGTTCTGGATACGTACAGCTTTCTCGGCCTGTTGCCCATAGTGCACAAAGAAGACCGTGGCGATGGCGAAGAGCGACGTGCCCGCGAGCGTCAATTTTGCTGGACGAGACATTTTGTAGGATTCCTCTCTTCCCAATCTCCTATCGAGTCTGTATTAGTTCGTGAGAATATTCAATGGCGCATCATGAACCGCTGAAGTTCTTTGAACTGGATGGTGGAAAGTTGCACCAGGTACGAACGATGTTGACGGAGCTTGCCGAGCAGGGGTCGGAAGCTCAGCTCTGGTTGCTTTTGGCGCTGGTGGGCCAGCTGCAGGCAAGCAAGCAAGCACCTCCATCTGCCATATCCCGCGATAACGAGCTTCTCTCCTGTCCTTCAACACCACGATACCTGAGAACCAGACAAGGAGGATTGCAAGATGGTATGGGCCCCCATCTTAGCTTTGATCTAATGGAGCATTGGCTAATGTGTTCATGACAGTCTGCACAAAACTCCGCGGGTATCCAGACCCTGCTCGATGTACGTTTCCACGGCCTGGAGCTCGATGAGGGGATGGCAATACTGATGGGTAGATAGGCTGAGAGGGAGGCACAGAAAATTGTTCAGAGAGGTATGTGGCTTCTCTCGCCGAACGGCAATGGATTGATGAACTGTGCTGACTTGGGCTGTAGCTAGAGAATGTGAGGAAGCACCTGCCCCAATACCGCCACGAGCACAGCTGCCACAGCGAGAAATTATGGATGGCTAATTGGTATAGACCGCACGAAGCGTGTAAAGGAGGCTAGAGACGAGGCGAAGAAGGAGATTGATGCATACAAGAAGTCAAAGGATGACGAATTCAAGAAGTTCGAGTCTGAGGTACGCTACCTCTGGCAGTGTCCCGCCGTACCCTTCGGATCAGGGCTTCTCTAAGACGACCTGAACTGGAAGTATATCATTGGCACATTACTGACCTACTTTCTAGCACACGAGCGGCAACAAGAAGGCCGAAGAGGATGCAAACAAGGATGCCGAGCAAAAGATAAAGGAGATCCGCGCCGCTGGGAAGAAGGGACAAGATGCAGTTGTGAAGGACCTATTAAATGCCGTCTTCGATGTCAAGCCTGTGGTTCCAGAACGCATCGAGGCTCCGAAATGAGCGGGGTGATGGAGATACATGCCTTGAGGTAGAAGGGAGATCTTATGGACTGGTTTTGGGCTCGGAGATGACATTGATTGCAAGCCTTAACTGCTTGAGAACTCGACGAGAGAGAGGGAGATGGACAAACGGACAGAGATCGCTGTATAGAGTATTGCAATCCAAGAAGATATCCCATTCGAGAGCTTTGAGCAAGTATCGCTTGTCCCAATTGTATGAAATTGCCGCTTGGAAAGTTACAGAGAACTTCGCGACTCCAAACCTGACCAATACTACCTTTACGATTCGAATGATCCTGGACCAATTGCCTTACTATAAAGTTGGCTGCTTCAATTTCGATTTCTCATCCAGAATCACATGCTTGACTGACTCGAGGCTTTTCACTTGACGACGTCACTGTTTCTCCATCGCGAAAACTATCAACACCACAACGCGCCTTCCTCTCGTCACAATGGCATTTCTCCACCAACACAAATCAAACCAATGCATTACCCACAGCAATGACAACGCTGATACCTCGTGTCGCACGCACGAGATGGCTCCTCCAGAATGTGCCTCGCCGGCCAACCTCTACCCCTACGAATATCCTTAAACCCACCTCCCTCTTACGCAAATCAATGTCCCTCTCTCTGTCTACAACCTGCTGCTGCTGTTCTGTAGAGAAAAAGGAGAGGGTTGATAAGATCAAGAAGGCTGGGAATACGGACACGGGGGAGCAGAAGAAGACGGATAGTGATCCGAGAATCAATGATCTGGGACGGGCGATTGAGGATGATTATGCTACAATTAGGGAGACTTATGGTAGACTTTCCCTCTGGCAGAGTTCCTGGCTCGAACCATCATAATTAAATCCATTGAGCCAAGCTGACATTTCCAGCAACACCCAAACATCCCATTGTGTTAGCCCACGGCCTCCTAGGCTTCGACGAGCTCCGACTCGCAGGTTCCCTCCTCCCAGGCGTCCACTACTGGCGCGGCATCACAGACGCCATGCGCGCAAACGGCATTGAAGTCATAATCGCCTCTGTCCCAGCGTTGGGCAGTATAGAAGAACGAGCCCTCAAACTCAGCCAGGACATAGCCTCCAAAGCGAACGGCAAGAGCGTCAACATCATTGCGCACAGCATGGGTGGTCTAGACGCCCGATATATGATCTCGCGCCTCCAACCCGACAACGTCAATGTGCTGTCTCTGACCACAGTAGCGACACCGCATCGAGGATCGAGTTTCGCGGATTTTGTTTTCCAGGAACTCGGGCCTTCGTATATACCGCATTTCTATAGGTGGTTTGAGAGAGTGGGCATTAGTACTGGGGCGTTCAAGCAGTTGACAACGAAGTATATGCGTGAAGAATTCAATCCTAAGACACCTGATGCGCCGGGCGTGAGGTATTTCTCGTATGGAGCGACGGTACACCCCAGTGTATGGAGTGCATTTCGGCAGCCGCATAGAGTGGTTGAGAGGATGGAGGGACCGAATGATGGGCTGGTCAGTGTGGAGAGTGCGAAGTGGGGGACGTATAAGGGGACTTTGGTTGATGTCAGTCATTTGGACTTGATCAATTGGACGAATAGGCTAAGGTGGATGATGTGGCAGTTGGTGGGCAATGAAAGGAAGTAAGTACTGTCACATGGGCCCAACAAGATGATTATGCTGACATTCCGAAGGTTCAATGCCATTGCGTTCTACTTGGATATCGCAGATATGCTTTCCAAAGAAGGCTTATAGTCCAGCCGCATGAGAGATGGTAGGCGCTGTACAATACTTCCGGGATTCGCACTTTGGAGGAAGAGCAAACACTGCTTGTATAGCATAGAGATAGAAATAGACTTTACTGAGGACTGTAGTGGAAATACCTTCAACAATCAGATTAAAAACATTTCACAATTCTCTTGTCTTGCTATCTTGAACGCTTCTGCTAAGTCTCTGATCATTCAGCCTTTCACGCATCGCTATTCCGTACACGGCATCAATTGGAAGAACTATCTCCTGTTTATTTCCTTTCCTTCTGAAAGAGTCCTCTAGCAGCAATGGTATTTCCTTACCTTTGGAACTATCGCATTCATCTCCATAAATCTGCCTGGAGTAGCTTGAATGCGAATGAAAGCCAGTGGATACAAGTGAAGGCCAGTGGATATTTGTTGGGATGGTCCTCGCTTAGAATGTTTGATTCGGCTAAACAAACAAAAACAAATAGAAAAGAAACCAAAGGCGCGGAGAATCGTCAGACGCGGTCGAGAGTGGGTAGGCTGTAAGAAACATGATACTTGACTCCAATGAAGATGAGGTTGAATTCTAGGGAGCAACCCAAACCGGTCCACATCTGACTTTTTATTACTCCGTCACAAATAGCACGCCACACGACACCAGAAAGCTTAGACAGATCTTTGTATTCTCGTTTTCACTCTACTCAAAGGACATCTCTTTCTCCCTCTCGGCAAAATCCTTTGAAGCGAGCTCTCCTGCAAAATCACAAAAGCACAAAAACACAAAAACTTCGAGAATGAAAAAAAACCAACCAAAAAAAGAAATCCTCTCGAAATGATCAAACATGGAATCGAACCACAGTCTCACCGTGTTGCCCAGAACCGGACCAACTCAACCGACTGGGTAACGATTAAGCCCGTTACAGGCCCGGAGGGTATCCAAAATCGAGACGGATTGAGATGTTCCACTGGCAGGGTGCGTTTTAACCACTAAACTATTCGACCTGCTTGGTGGAGGAGACATGGAGGAATTCGAGGTATTTGGGTAGATAGGGGGGTTAGTGATTTGTGTGCTTCGAGGTTGGACGGTGGTGTGGAAGAGATGGGGGCTGGTGGGTGGGTGAATGGGGTGGGTGAGGGGAAGGTGATGTGAAGATTTGAAAGTGAGAGGGTGAGATGCGTGTTTATCTGGTGTTCACTGGTAGGGAAGTAGATGGCGATGGAATTCATAAATTGGACGTTCTATGCAGAGCTCTTTAAGCATTAAGCAACAATCTGAGTCTCCGACTTGGTGGGTTTTGGGGACTACTGAGTGAAATGGACCTCTTGTTGACGCTTCTCATACGTTAGATCTCTGTCTAGTACTTTTGAATAACAGGGAATAATTCAAGAACTCTCAAAGAGGGGCTCAAATTAGTAGAGACTGCAATGTCCTATCATCCTTGAAAGGGCATACTGCACGAAAGCTACATAGCATGCGACAAAGAACAACCAGAAGCGTTTTGACACAGAGTTTTGATATCAAGTTGGAAGAAGAAAGGTGCCGTATCATACTCTCATTTGTTTTCATCCTTTGACATACATCTCTACTACAGTCTACGAGTCTCTGTGAATGCAGATTGCTTGATTAGTGTGTCATTCTTTTATTTATTTGTTTCTACAGCAGCTATGATATTGAAATCTCCAATCTCTCAAAATACCACAGACAGCTCTCCAATGCCCACATCTTTCGTCGGCGGCGAGTACTTGACCTCCTCGAATGGAATCGCCAACTTCAAATTCGGAAGTCTCGTCCACAACGTCGCTGTTCCGAAGTCAGTATATGATGACACAAGCTCTTGAGTACGAATTAAACTTACCAAACACAATCTCCAACTCTGCCCTCGCCAACCACTCCGCCACACACCTATGAGCTCCCCACCCATATCCCAGGGCCTCCTCACCCCCCCTCACACGCATCATATCAAACTGATCCGCCGTCTCCCCGAAAACCTCTTCATCTCTATTCCCACTCTGCGTCGCGGCAATGATACCCTCTCCAGCCTTAATCAACTTCCCTCCATACACAACATCCTCTTTCGCAACTCTCTTTGTCGCTAATGCCGACGCAGTGTGAAATCTACACAGCTCTTCCACGAACGGCGCAGCCCACTTCTCAGGATCTTGTTTGAGCAATTCGAGTTGGTCTGGGTGTTCGAGAAGCGTGACGACACCGAGGGCGATCATCGATACCATTGTTGCGTTGCCGGCGACGAGGAGCAGAAATGCAATTTGTACTACGTCAGCTTGTGTGAGATGGCCTGGGATGAGCTGTTCGGTGACGAGGAGGGAGATGAGGTCGGGTCTGGGAGAGGCGAGGCGAGCTGTTACGAGGGAGTCCATGTAGGAGAGGAGAGCCGCGTTGGCATTTGAGGCCTCGGTAGCTGTACCGGAGCCGTTGGATCTGATTGCGGCGAAATTGGTGAGTTTGGGTAGGTCTTCAAGTGGAACGCCGAGGATACTGTAGATGGTCTAGTGATTTCAGTTCAACGATGTTTGTTCAAATCATGGGGTGGGTTGCATACGTAGGATGGAACAGGCAAAGCAAATTTCTCTACGAAATCGAAGGACACAGATCCTCCCTCGGCAATCATCTTGTCAAGGAGAGAATTGACAGTCTCCTGGATCTGTGGACGCATGCTGTCGATGTGTTCCTTCTTGAAAATAGACTCCACCATACTTCTTTGCTGCATATGCTGAGGTGGATCCATGTCAACAAAAGTAGGTTTGTTCTTGGCTGCTAATTTGCCACCTGCTGAGAGCTCGGGAAAGCCTGGTCTGTTACGTTGCTAGTTCCATATTAATTCTGTTCAAGAGATTTTAGTGGAAAATATGAACCTTTGAAAGTCTTTCGTCTGTCAGGACGGCGCAGATATCTTTGTGCTTGACGACTAGCCAGGCGAGACTGCCGTCGAAGAGCTCGACCTGAGATACTGGATCTGTTGCTCGGAGGTGGGCATATTCGAGGGCTGGAGTGGTCCCAGATGGACGAGCAAAAGGAAACTTGGGGGGAGTTGAGGCTGTGAGAGAACCCATGATTACCAATTTTCGATTGCAAAAGTTGGTCTAGAGGGCTTTAGTAAGTGTATAGTAGCTGTAAGATGTAGTGAGGATGATTTCTTACTCTGATTGACGAATTTCCATGGACTCATATACAAACGTCCTTCCGCGGAAATCGTACTTCAATGACGCTTCACGAGTTTATCCAGCATCCCTTGATCCACAAAATGACAATTCGAAATCGATTTCTCATCAGCTGTCTCCAATCAACACGCTCACATAACAAATCGTATGATCTTTCCCCATGTACCTCCAACCTTGCGCATCCGAAGCAGCCATTCTCGCCTCCCAGAAGGCTAATTAAGCAACGTGCTTTCCCACAGTCAAGCCCATACCTATCAAGACGGAATACTTGAAGAAGACAGTAGGATGAAAAAGGATGTAATCAAGAAAGCGCCTCATCGCATATGCAGCATCGATACCCCGGACTTCTCCTGCTACCCGAGTGGGCCCTTGGCGGAAATACCGCATATCCTACTACCCATTGCCGAATACCCATGGAGATGCAAGATGTGCGCGACTTTGTCAGCAAGTGTAACACGACATACGATGTCACGATTTGTACTTGGTATGTATGCATCAGGAGACTATTTGCAATTACTTGCATGTGGGGCATTGCTGGGAGTGGATAGTGAATATGCAGGTCTAGTCAGGGACCGGATTCCATGTGGACTGCGAGCTGCAAGCTGCAAGCTGCAAGCTGCAAGAAACTCCTTGCCCTGATCTGGATTTCCTTGCCTCTTTTAGGACGACAACAGACGAGATGGTGTACAGAGAAGGAGAAACTGGTCTCAGGAATCGCTCTCCATTTTGTTGTTTGTTCGGTGATTCGACTCCGAAATTTCGCAGTCCCCAGGCAGGGAGAAGGGTTCAACCTCGGAAAGGCATCGAAAATACTTCCATGGCATGAAGTGGCTTGTATGCAGGTTGTCGTAATCCAAAGCACTTGCTTGCTTTCATTTCCTGAACGAAGCAGTGCTTCGTGGACTGGAAGTTCCACAACAGAACCTCTCCAGACTCGTCAGCTGAAGCGGCAGACGATCATCAAAGTTTTTCAAAATGCGATTATTGGCTAGAGCCTGTTCAGATGTGCATGTGTCAAAGCCGAACACTAAGACAACAGCATCGCTGGGAGGTTTGCCGGCAGTGAAACTGGGTAGCAGCAATCCTCGCATTTGTAGTTACTCACCATATTTTGCGGGAACGAAAACAACACGACATGGAAGAGAGGATGCGGACATGGTGAGCTGGATGTGGAGGTTTCTGGCTTGATTTTCAGTCCAGAAAATGTACACTTCTCGACCCATTCGAAAATACTCGTACAAAGAAACCCTCCCGCAAGTCTCAAGCTGATGTTGGATCTGACCTGACCTGGACCGGCCATAACTCAAGTTTTGGTAATAATACACAGCCTTACAGGCGCCATATCCGAAAAGAACGGCCCTTGCTGTTCCTCTGCTTTCAAGATCTCAAAATTGATCTCCCGAAGGCGGTACCCATTTCTCTTGCACGCATCCGGGAATTTTGCAAATGTCTCCTCACTTCTCACAGTCGCCGCTATCAAGATCTCGACATCAGGGTACAGCTCAAACAGATCTCCAAACGTAGACAGCAAAGGCGGGATATTCCTGGGGTCGTAGGTCAGATCTGCTCCAAGCACAAGATCAATATGCCGGCCAAGGTTCCACTGGGGGTCTTCGCCACCTGTCAGAGCATGTCCCCATTTAAGCTCTTTGCCTTCGATATGTGAAGCCTCTTGGAGGCCATTGAGGTAGAAATTCGTCGAGAAGCTAGCAACAACATCGTCGTCTCCATCTGTAGCAAGAACATGACCGGCTTCCAGATACTTGGCACAAAGGATCGAGATGTAGCCCGTGCCGGATCCGAGTTCCAGTATCGACTTTCCACGAATAATCTCTGGGTTCGAGCAGAGGTAGTTTCCTAGATGGAGACCAGCTTCCCATGTTCTTAATCCTGTCGTTCCAGCTGCAGCGAGGATATTTCGCGCTTCGTGAAGAGTGATTGAAGGATTGGGATCAAATTGAGGGGTTAGAGAAGAAAGTGAATATGTAACATATGCTTTCTGTTGAGCTGAAGTTTCTTCGCTTGGAAGGGAAGTGGAGAGTAACACCGCGAGGCAGTTCATAAGATCATCAGATATGCCCTGATTTCAGGAGAGTCAGGAAAGTTTATTACACAAGGAAGTATATGGCAATACAGCAATGAGAGAAAGAGCAAGCAGGAGTAAAGCATACTTGTTCATCCCAGTCCTGGATACTGGCTTCGATCCTCTTCATCAGCTCTTTCAGTACTCGAAGTTGATATCTTGGTGGAGGAGTATATTGAACGTCATCTGAGAAAAGACGCGAGTAAATAGACTGTTGGAATGCATCGTTTCTGAGATGTTCTTCAGTCGGGTAGTCGAGGCCTAGGGTGACTTGAAGGTATTGACGACAAAAACGATCGAGCTGATGCCTTGCATCCACTGATATTTGACTCTCCATCCCCATTACAACGTAAAGAACAGTTCATCGTACGATTCCCACTCTCAACTTTGAGAAGTTCCATCCTCATACCAGAAAAACAATTGCGATGCGGTCATACCGTTGTTTTAGTCACGAGATCTACTTTTATTTTTGCCTCGGAGATCTGACTTCATGCCTAAGGCCATAGTAGGGTTAGCACCCTTTTCACCGAAAATCTCTGTGGGCTCGCGTAATCTACTCCATCGCAACTAGCGCATTGGATAACGAGAACCTCACGAATTCCACCCTCGCAAATCTTCTTACGACGACAGCGACCCTCTCACGACAACCTCTCGACCGACTCTGTCTCAACACGCAGACAGACTCATCGGATCTCACACAATCGCCAAGATGGCAGACCGCGAGCAACCCGTCACGCTGCGAACGCGCAAGTTCATCAGAAACCCCCTCCTCGGCCGCAAGCAAATGGTCGTGTAAGTTTCCTGCTCCGAATCCATCAATTGCGACTCTTGCGCTCTTCTCGATATCAGCGTCTGCGAAGGAATGAAGGATTTCGGGTCATTGTGGACCCGTCGAGCTTGATTTCACACACTGCGTTGAACATGGATTCTGACTTAGCTTTTTTTCTATAGTGACATCCTCCACCCCAACCGTGCCAACATCTCCAAGGATGAACTCCGTGGCAAGCTCGCCGAGATGTACAAGGCCAACAAGGACCAAGTCAACGTCTTTGGTCTCCAGACTCAGTTCGGTGGTGGCAAGACAACCGGTTTCGCCCTCGTGTACGATTCGCCTGAAGCCTTGAAGAAGTTCGAGCCACACTACAGATTGGTCCGTGTTGGATTTGCGTCGAAGATCGAGAAGCCCAGCAGACAACAGCGTACGTCTCCCTACAAACACACACGTCCATGTCGGATTTTAGGGCAGGAGGCTTCATTGTGGAGTGGTTATGTCATAGATGGAGGCTAACATTTTCGGTATCTAGGCAAGCAACGTAAGAACAGACAGAAGACTCTCCGCGGTACGGCAAAGGTCAAGGGTGCGTCCAAGAAGAAGGACAAATAGACGATTGGTCACTTCTGCAGGGTGCAAATGGTGTGCGGGAGGATGGAAGGCGGCAAAATTGGTGTTGCGGATATTGGGCTCTTTGTCTTTCAACGCATACTATTTTCGCAAATCGGCTTCATCGTTTTTTCGTGCATGGATTCCGATGGCATGAGCAATATGGAAGGTGGCATAAATTCTCATGAAACCTGAGGACCGTACATTACAATCAAGGCGTTTGCTTCTCATGAAGATACGGGATCTGGATGTGAGTCATTGTGATAACGGATCAAGCTGCGACAATCAGGGATTCGAAGTTGCGAGACTGGACACAATAAGTGAGCCGAGGCTGTACAAAACCGAGAGGTGTGGAAGCGGCAGGTCCAGAAAGATTCATACCAGTTGGAAGTGTCATCAGAAGTAGTTCTTCAGATGATAAGCCTGGAAATGCTGAGTTGAGCCAGGCGTCCTAAGCAAGGTTTCTAACCTACAAGTGTGTGCCTCAATCTGTTTGGAAGTTTTTAGCAGCAGTGGAACCCGGTTGCTAGGATTGATTACTTTCTGTATTCCTCCACCCTTCTTCTCCCTGGACTTGCAGGCACCGACCCTTGTCGAGATTGGCTCCAAGTCCAAATTTTACTGCAAGCACTCTCTACCATACACTCCTTATCCTTATTAACAAGTTGCACTTGGGCCATTTCTTAGTCATCGACAAGCACAGCAGCAACATTCGTCTGTGTATCTTTTTTAGAAAACTTACAGATCAAATTTTAAGTGAAGGAGTGTGTTTCTCACGGATAAATGTTGAGATGCTACTTTGACCTCGATAAGTATTGTCAAGGTGGACTTGCGTACAATTTCTTTTGTCCCTATGGTTATCCTCCATACTTAGTTGATATGTTTTGTATGATTTTGCAAGCCTCAGCTGTTGCCTCTTCAATTCATTTCCTGAAAGAATTTTATTCATAATCAACTGTATAGCATCTTCTAGGTTATTCCACCTGGTCTTGTTACTTTTGGCGTTTATTTCTCTATGTCTGAAGGAAAACGTCCATCTGAGAACCATCTCACGTTCAGTGCGACCTTGTTCACGCAGCACAGCACCCAATCGGAGCGATTTCACTCCGGGCTGCATGAACCGATGCGACCACCGTTCTATGAAGTACGCATACAGCTGCGCAGAGGGTAGAGGGCATCACGATAAAGTGTCGTGGTTCTTTCTTACTGCAAGGCTCCAGGCACACCTTCCATTTCTCTTGGTACCCTCTTCAACGACCGTGAGGAGTCGAAGCAGAAATCGACTGAAAGATGACTGCTGTCCATCCAATAAATCGGTCAAGACTGTTTCACATCATGTCTTCGGACTGGATGCGCCGTGTCCACATGACACCATCTTATGGGACCTACCAGCAGACTGGCCGACTCAACATCGAGGGTCCAGCCCTTGAAACACGCCGGACGCACTTGCTCGGCGTTTGGCTGGAGCAAGAAGGTACCACGCACTTATGTGCGCGAGATTCGGTTCTCGCGCGTCATGGCAATGAAATGTTCGAACCTTCTGTCACAGCATCCCATATCTTTGATGACTTCGCCAATCCCGGAGCAGAACATTCCACTTGCGAGCTCTGCAGAATGATCTCTCAGCTTCCTGCGTATAAGATCGGAGAAGAGTATGGGCTCTACGCCATCAATCTGTTGGACGAGAAGGAGAGGTTTGTGGCCCTCGACTATCCCCCTGAGCACTTCGTCATGGGGCTGGCAATTAGCGAGGACAATGGTGTCCGTCTGTCTCGTGGAAGACTGGGGTATCTTCCTCCTCCAATGCAGGGCCTTCAGAAGGAGAACCTTCTTGTTCCTATCGAAACAAGGAGTGAACGTCCTGGACATGCTCGATCGCCATTCCGTGCTAGATTAGTGGATCCAGCCCAGGCCGACTTCGACTTGGTGAAAGCCTGAATTCACGACTGTGGTACCTCACACCCATCCTGCCACGGATCTGGTAGCGATCTCTCAAACATAATCGATGTAATAGACTGCTGGTCCGATCCGAAGAAGATTATACCGCTGCCAGTGGGCGTGTAATATCTAGCATTGAGTTATGTCTGGGGCCCGACGCTAACCAAATTACTTCCCGCCAGCCTAGTCGCACAGCATTACTTCCCTTCTCACCACAATTTAGCTTTCGATATTCCAACTCCAACTTCATACTTTCACCTTTAAAGCGCAGCGCACACGACCACAAATTTCTCCCAAGCATACAACCTTCTCGAAATGAATCCTCCGACCATCCCAGAGAGATTCTCCTCTCTGCTCCCTGAAGCGCGAAAAGAGAAGCTAGCCAGCTTGCTCAAACGGAAAGTGAGCAGCATGTCGCAAGTCTCGGTCACAAGTTCGATTGCGGATTTCATAGACGCCAAGACCGAGGCGCTCGAGAGCGAGTTCATGTATAGTGACACGCAGAGGCTATATCTCACAGATGCCTTGAAAGACAAGACCCTGACACAGGGTCAATTTGACGACCTAGCAAAGGATCTGCCCAGCCAGCAGCATCTTGACAATGTCCAAACCGAGCTGAAAGTTCTGAAGAAGCATCGCAAGCTAGTCGAAGATGATCTCCAAGAGATCGAGCCGGAGAAAATGCATCTTGAGTCCGCGTACATCTCTTTGATGATCACCAGGGTCGAGGCTGCTACAACAAAGGCGCCAAAGATGGGGAGTAAAGTCAATCGCACAGACTTTAGGAACTTGGTGTTCTTGAAGTATGCCGGCCGCCGATATAATGAGGAAGCTGAGCAAGAAGAGCATTTCTGCTGCATCACTGGCTGGTATGGAGCAATTAGCGAAAAAAAGGTCAGCCCTGTCAGAGCAGCTCATATCGTTCCTCGATCATTGAGTGGAGAAGACTTGGAATACTTGTTTGGGGTCAGTAGCGGTGGTTCTGATATTGTGTCATCCGCAGAGAATGGTAATCTCTCATTAAAATGATTATAGTATGTTAGAAGCTAACTAGTCTTAGGCTTGCTGCTACATACAAACATTGAGACGGCCTTGGATAGCTGCCAGGTCGTGATCTACCCAGATAATAAAGATGGTATGCTCGAATGGAAACTGTATGTCACGAATCCAAAAATGCTGCCTCAATCAGCGACCGAGTCATTGAAATGGAAGGTAAAAAGCTGCGCTACCTTTCATTGTGATATCAGACTACTGACATTCCCAGGACTTACACCAAAGACCGTTAAGGTTTCTGGATGCAAACAGACCAGCCAAAAGATATCTATATTTTAGATACGTGATGACTTACCTCATACAAAAGCGGAGGAATGCAGAAGGTCTTGCATGGGCTGCTGAACTCCCAAGTAAAGGATATCTTTGGGCTACACCTGGACCTTATCTCCGCAGAACCCTTCTTCTCTCTCTTGCTCGACGAGTCAGCGACCAATATTTGCCAGAGGCATTCTACGAAGCGAATACTTTCCCAGATCTCCCATACGCTAGGAATCGGTCAGAAGAAGATGAAGCAGGCTTAAGTCACACGCTCGCCAACAAAGTCATAACGCATAGCGAGGGGTTTAGAGACAACGAGGCAAATTGATCTATACTAAAATGTGCTATATCTGAACATGTGTACTGTGCTATCCTGTGGGGTAAATTAGGAGAAAGGGTGGTCGGGCCTCAAAACCAAAGGTTCACTGTCTTTCCTTTTCCTTCTCTTTTCTATCGTCACATTCGAAGAATTCGTCAATGAAAGCCAGTGGAGCAGCTTGGGTTTCTTCCCAGGCCAACACGGGCAGAATATGGAGATGCCTCAGACGTGAGACATGCCAACTTTTAGGTGAAGCCAAAGTGCGGTTGTATGCAAAGAAAGCATATCTACCTTCCTTTCCAAGAAATAAATTTTTATTGATCAGCAAGTGCCATTACCAACAGCATTCGGAGTAGGTACCGGACAGACTACCGGCTCACAAGGTGGTAATGATGCAGATGGGTAAGACGATATGAGCGATGAATCGATATCTCCGACATCCCTGATCCAGTTCAGCACGGTGAGGCCTTCGACAGGTGGAACTTCTGGGGTTCTACGTCTATTTTCTACGTCTATTCAAAAGTGTTGCGGGGTGCGGGGTACCCCACCGGAGCACTTTCATAGGATCGTCGTTCACCCTCCCTTCCCAGTTCGATTGTCCCTCACCGGATAATAAGCAGCTATGGATTGAACAAACGAAAATCCGGGAATCGGGCTAAGTACCGGAAAAAGGTTTCTCTGCTAAGCGAGAGACAAACATCTATGCAGCATTTTCAACATATATCTCACGATATATCTAGTCACTCCTCCTTGAAACTTAGCCCGTCTCATGTGAGAGAGGACCAGCTCAACTCAAAGTCCACTAGCTTCTCCAGCCATGGTCTCACTCAAGACCCTACTCGCTTCCACGGCACTCCTCGGCGTCACATGTGCTCGCAACCCCTTATCCTTCACCTCATTATCAGCTCGTCAATACCCAACAAACCCATCGAACAGCACAAACAATTTTCAGCTGTATCCTCGTCCAGCCGGTCAACCAACGAAAAACTCTTTCTCCCTCTCCGTCAAAGGAGCCTCTGACAGCATCTGGCGCCCAGTCGACATCTACCTCGCCAAGCTAAGCGAAGTAAATACCACCTCCGGCTCTGGCATCGTCCACGACACCTCATTCGCCTACTTCGATTTCAGCGGCAATGTATCAGTCCGTGTCACTTACAACAACGGAACCATTAATAATGCTACCGTCCGACCTCACTCCTACAACATCCCACCTCAGATCCAAGGCAACGGCAAGAACAGAAACACCCTAACATTCTCCCTCTCCCAGCCACGAAATGTAGTCATCCAAGTCAACGAAATGATCTTTGACGCCCTGCACCTCTTCGCCGGCGCCATCGAAACAGACGTCCCCTCCTCAGACGACCCAGACGTAATCTACTTCGGCCCCGGAATCCACAACATGTCCTCCACCGGCGGTCTCCTTCAAGTTCCCAGCGGAAAGACAGTCTACATCGCCGGCGGCGGCATCCTCACAGCCCGGGTGAACTTCACCAACGTCGAGAACTCCTCTCTTCGCGGCCGCGGCATAATCTACGACACCAACGGCGGGGCCGTAACCGTCGTCTCCTCCAAGAACATCTCCGTCTCCGGCATCACAGCACTCAACCCCGTAGGCTACGCCTTAACAGCAGGCCAAGCCAACGATCTCACTATCTCAGATTTCAAATCCTTTAGCAGCAAAGGCAACGGTGACGGGATCGACATTTTCTCCTCCTTGCACGTACACATCTCCAAAATCTTCATGCGCAACAGTGATGATTGCATAGCGCTATACAACCACCGTTGGGACTACTACGGCAACTCCTCAAACATCACAGTTCAAGACTCCTCACTCTGGGCAGACGTCGCACATCCTATCAACATCGGCACGCACGGGAATTCCATCAACCCCGAAACCATGGATGGCGTAGTCATCAAAAACATCGACATCCTCGACCACCACGAACCGCAAATGCTCTATCAAGGCTGCATCGCCTTGAACCCTGGCGACAGCAACCTGATCCAAAACGTCCTCATAGAAGATATCCGTGTCGAGGATTTCCGGGAAGGGCAACTCCTGAATTTCAGAGTTATGTATAACACTAAATACAACACTTCTCCGGGGAGAGGGATCAGGAATGTCACGGTGAGGAATATGGTGTACAAGGGGACGCATGCGAATCCGTCGATTTTCGAGGGGTATGATGACGAGAGGAGTATTGATGGGGTGAGGATTGAAGGGTTAGTGGTTAATGGGAAGAAGATTGCGGATGCGATGCAGAAACCGGCGTGGTTTCTGGCATCGGATTTTGTGCCGATGTTTGCGAATGATCATACGAAGAATTTGGTGTTTAATTTCACTTCGTGAGCTTGAGGGTCGAGGATGCATCAGTAGTCGAGATGAAAGCAATTGGAAGGCTCGGAAATGATTGTTGAGTGCTCCTTTGCTCGGTAACTTTTGCCAATGGTCTGCAAAAATGACACAATTCCTTGTGTGTCCGGTGAATAGGTGACAGACTCCTGATTGCATGCCCATCCCATTAAATCAGGTAGGAAGTGGTACTAGCCTACGAGTCCAAAAGGAGATCAAGGCACTGAGCCTCACGCCCATGAGTCAAATCGAATTTTTAAACGAGTCAAATCCATTTCAGATGAGCCGTTTGTTGACATTGTGCTGTTGAGTCTACAAATCCGTAGCGAGCTTCTCCAGTATGCGGTGACACTCGCTGGCAGTTCCCTTTCTCTCCATCACGTTCCCAACCCCTTTTTTCATCGGAATCAACATTGTCAGACCCCGATTAGAACCCGCATATGCCGATTAACTTAGACGAGTCCTGAGTACAGCACATGATGATGCTTTCGGCCTCTCTCAGCCCAATAGTAGTCTTTTGTTCCCACAAACCACCCGGAGACGTCTGCAACTTACCGACACACCAGGTATGTTTCTGCATCTTTTGAAGTATGCATCCAAGACTCTGGACCTTATGGTCCGCTGCTCCTGAAGCAAATTTTCAACAGATTCTTGGTTGATGTTCGCATCTCACCTTGACTCACGCTTTCATCCAGCCATAGTCCTTGGTAATTACTGTCCAGTTACGTACGTCCAGTAGATGTCCAGTCAAGGTCACATGTGCCCGCAATTGCTTGGGGCGTAGGGTAGTTAAGCGAGGATTGTTTACATTGTGTGGAGACAGAAGCACAGCAGCATGATGGGCGCGAGCAGACACGTCTGGGACACTACCGGTGTAGGGGCTTAATCTAAGTTTGCTAGCAACATACTACTCTCAACCTGAACCGTTTGATGTGCCAGCCTTTCTTGACGACATGTGTATTCTAGAATGCGTTATATCGAACATGGCAGCGAAGTCTATATCTGTCTGGTTCGCAGCTAGATAGTTGCTAAATCGCAACGCGATCAGAGTACAGCGTTGGCAACGACTTCATCTGCATTCGTAGCGTAGTCCCACTCAAACCTCACACTTTAGCTTCGGGAGTACCAGACACAGCTCTGTCGAGACCTAGACCCACGATTTCAAGTTATACAAAGGCCCAGTAAGATTGATACTTGTTTGTATAATACCAGGCCATGGGTGCGCGACTGGCACAAGAGCCGTGGCGTCGGATGAGATATCTGGATTACAATTTCCCTTTCGGGTGTGTAATGCTGTGCACAGACGATGTGCTGGGTATAGAAGCGGGAGAGAGGCGCGGGAGAAACGGGATGGACGGGAAGACGGGAAGGTTTCTCCTTTTTTGGACTTAAGTCCCAATTCCTCGCAGGTCGACATTGCTTTTAGCGATAGCTATGGGGTCGGGCGTAAGAGGGCAAGCGGAAAGAATTGAGATAGAAAGGAGAAAGTGGTGATGAGGACTGGACTAGGAGTTGTGAGAACAGTTTGGGAGGTCATTTCTACCGTTTGATTGCATTTGTATTTGTATTCTATTCGCAATTGGGGATTCGTCGTGAGGTTCGGAGCGGCTGGAGTTGAGAAGGATGAAGTGAGAAGGATTAGCGACTGTATATGGTTGTTTGAGGGTGCGACTTGAAAGCCACTGACTGAGGCGTAGATGACTCCCACGAAGTGACTTACCCAACAGGACAGCACAGTACACGTTTGCAGATATAGCACACTTCAGTATAGACAGCTTATCACATACAGACAGAATACAAGTACAGAAAATTACTTGCAACAAGACGGTCGGCAAAAGCTCATAGGACGACAAAGCAACGCAATAGCTTTGCGAGAACCCTAAATTGTTTCGGCCGAGCTTTGCACGTGTGCTCAGGTGTTTGACTTTCTTGCTCGAGTCTGACTTGGCTGGACTGGGGGGATGAGAGCGTGGTTTGTAGACCTGAGTCATGTGTGCTTTGCTCTGCTCTGGAGTCTAGATTGTAGGGATTTAAGGTTGAGAGTCGCTGAGGATGGGGTAGATTCGGGATTCGCTGACTGACTTGTTTGACAAGCTTGGGGGGTAATGTTTCGGATTTGAACTGCTGTGCTTTATGGGTGGCTGCTGCTGGTAAGGGTTAGGGTTCCCGGTTGGTCGGGAAAGGGTCTGTGAGCGTGGGAGGGGAGGGATCGAACGGGCGGGTGCTGTGCGTTCAAGCTGGGATAAGGGGATCATTAGTTTGAGGTCAGTGATCTAGGTGTCAGTATGAGCAGCAGGGAATCGGGTTGAGGTATATCAGGTTTTCATTTCTATTGACACATGCCCCATCAATCCATCACTCCTTTGCTTGTTCCCAAACCATTTTTGATATCCCATTTCTCTAGTAGAAGTGGACGTAACTCTCACGTTGCGCTCGAGTCCGAAAAAAAGGCCGTAGTAGGATACAGTCGAGCTCCAAGGGGAGTCTCGGTCAAGAAATGTAGCGAGCCCATCCCATTCTCGTCCGCGTAACCCTTGGATGATCGAGATTAGAGGGTGGTGATTGGTGACCTAGGGACGCCAGGCCGAGTATTGCAAAGACGCCGCCGGAAACAAGGAAATAAAACCATGCCACATGCAAGAAAAGGCGCGGAAGGTATCATCGGTGAATAGGTATTCTCCGATGCGCTAGAACGCTTCAAGAAACGAAGATGTGCTTCGGTCATATACAGACAGACAATGAACTCTGAACAGATGGTGAGTAGTAGTGGGTATCGGGCGTGTGGTATGTCGGGTCATTACGACGTTGATTATGTTGTTCCTAAGGGAAGCAAGTGTAGATGGTTGGTATCCAACCTCGAGGTATGTAATCCAGTTTCCAGAATTCACTTATTCAAAGAATCAGCTTCTGCAGGTTCTTTTGGATGATCATATCCTGAACAGATGCCATGGTGACTTTGAGAAGATCAGTATCGGTGGCGTTTGTGAAATGTGAGTAGACTTCGCGGCCAGGACTTCGGTTCAGAGCAACAAACTTGTCCATGAAGTACTTGCTAGTTTGTTGGGGGTCTCTTGGGTCGCCTTGAAAGTCGGAAAAGCCGAACTTGGTGATGGGGCTAATGGCGATCTTGGCCTTGAACAGATCCATCTTGTTCAGGAATAGGATAAGTGCCGAGTTCTTGAACCAATGAGAATTGGCAATTGACTCCCAGAGCATGAGTGCTTCTTGCATTTGGTTCTTTGAAAGTTAGCTTTGCTTCCACCATATAGCATACAATACTTACACCATCCTTGTCCTCTGCCAGACACTGATCATATCCACTGATTGCGACCAAGAACATCAAGGCATTGACGTTCTCGAAGCAGTGAATCCACTTCTTACGTTCTGATCTTTGTCCACCAACGTCAAACATACGATATTGTAGAGATCCGAGATCGAAGACCGTCTCCGTAATTCCAGTCGTCCGAAGTCTTGCGCGTAGTACATCTTGATCAGTGGGGATGAATTCTTTGTTGAACAATCGGTCGAGGTCCTGGAAGAAACTTTGTCTCCGTCAGCATGCGACCTGTAACGATTGCCAGGCAGCTGGAACTTACTATGCCAGATTATCATGAAGCGCGAACTCGTTGCCTCTCTCGATGGCCTTTTGAATTCCTGGGTCCCTCCACATGTCCTTGAATGCCCGCAGATATTCGACTGGTATAGGCTCGTATGGTCGAAGGTCCTTTTCTTGCATGATGACAGGGAGATGGGCCTGTGTTACCATTAGATCGTGATTTGGTCGATCCGTCCCTCTTGGAGAGACGGATCATGGCAGATGGCATGCTTACAGTAGTATTGTCGAACTCAAATGTGATACCAAACTCGTCCATAGCGTCAATCGTCATCCGCAGACCGTCCAGAATGTTGTTGAAGATGATGACCCGCCATTCCTCCTTTTCGTTCTTGGTGAAGCCATCCTTTGTGTATATCAATCGCATCTGCTTCAATATCGTCGACTTTCCACTCTCTCCGGCACCTGTTACATACCACAATTAGAGATCGGTCCCATTGTGCGTCTTCGAACGAGAATGGGGGGAAGCGGCATACCCAAGAGCAAGAGTTTCACCACCTTCTGCATCACCTTCTCGTCCCGGTGGATCAGAGCATCGATCTCCCGACTTCTCTTCGCCTCTCCATCTTCCCGTCCACCGAAACACATACTGAATAACTGCGCCGTTGCGGAGGAACCGGTGAAGTTCGAAGTATTTGCGCCGCTACAGCGACAAGTGGTGAGTTCTGGTTGGGAATTTTCTGGCAGGTGCTTCGAACTTCGGAAGGTTGAAGTATCAGAATACACTAGGAGGGATGTATGCACGAAGAAGGGGGAGCTGTCCTAGGCTTGGTCTTGTCTTGTCAGCATCTGCGGCCATGGAGCGATGAGTGGGAGAGAAGAGAAGGATCAGGGAAGGCGTGGAAGGATTTGAGGGCACTGACTTGCTTGCACTTGCACGAGTTTGTGAGGCCGACAGGGGAAGAAAGTTCGCCTGGGTAGCAACAAGGGTTCAACGTGCGGTTGAGGTCTCAGACTGGGATAGTGAGTGGGGGGGGGGCCCTAGGAGCTGGTAAACGGCACGCCGCAAGTCCAGAAGAGCCGGCGTAACGATCTGACGTGCCCGAAGAATTCTGGATCGTGAACACGTCCAAATTCGAGAAGCAAGCTGTCAAAGTGTGGTTTCGCGCGGTAACTGGTGGATTGCGCAGCGGCTGGTCTTGTGCCAAACTTTCGAGGACGCGGCAGTTGTACGGACAAATGTAGGCTTGTCGGTGATTGGCACCGCAAGAACCTGGTTCTGACTGCTGAGGTGGTGTTACTGTACTTACTGCTGTAGGCAAGGTTCAGACAAGGGTTTGCAGAATTGTGTAATTGTGCTCGTTGGTGTTATTGTTCTTTTGAGAGGTGAAAGGAATTTCGCTCGAGACGTGAAAGGGTTTTTCTTCGAGAGGTGAGGGGATGTCTGCTCAAAAGGTGAAGAGATGTTCGTCAGGTACGTTGAACAAACAGTCGCGCCGGCGTCTTGAAGTGGAGAGCTCCAAACCAGATATTGGGTTCTGTCAGGCACAACAAGCGCAGCGCGGCATGTCACAGGATAGCGGCAGTCCAGTGAGATGTGATGCTGTACCAGCAAGATACAGGAACGGTACGGCACCTACAGCTATGCAGTTGACGTGGGGAGGGGAGGATGTCGCTGTGACTGGTGCAGTGTTTGGCCGTTGAGACTCGAGAGGATGCGGGATGGGAGGGGAGGGGAAGAAATGGCCGATCTGATAGGCGTTGGCGTTGGCGTTGTGGCCTGTCAGAATCTGATTTGGTCGCTAAAGGCGGGAGAGAAAAGCCGCTAGATTCCTGGGTTCAGGGCTGTTGGGCGGATGCTTCCGCGTCCAAGGGGCTTTTGAAGTTCTGACAGGTACTGTACTTTCCATTGGCAGTGGTGGCAGAAAGCCTTAGAGCTGCTGTGGTATCTTGCAGAAATGAACTTGCTTTTGGGATGGCTTTGTTTACTTTTTATCACGCATTGACGTTTTCATCTTGGGCGTGAACTTTGGCTATCTACGCCGGGATGCGTGTTCTAGATACTTCAAGGTTGTCCTCACCTGCTAAACGTCTGCTAGAGTGACAAAAATGCTTACCATGACAACTTGATCTCGCCTTTTGCCTCAAGTCGCGCAACAGATTGAGTGCCATGGCAATTGGTACATTGTATTTGTATTTCTATCGAGGCGTTCCCCTAGGCTCTGTTACTTCTTCATCTTCGTTGGCGTCTAGGTATTCTCTTGCTCTTCCTCTTCCGATCCTTTTCTGTTCATGTCTGTCTTGCGTTATTATTCTACAATCTTTTATTCCTCAACGGGGGTCAAGTCCTTTCCATTATATTCGAAAATGTCTTCCATTTCTCTCGTCCAGTTTCTGCTTCGCTTTAATCAGTTGTTACTACAGCTCATGTCTTTCTCAAAATCTGCCTTTCACTTCACTGAAGACACCTGTCTCGGCAAGAAGCTTTTCAGGCAATTTATGTTCATGCGCCCACTTCCTCGGCATCGTCATGCCCCTCACTTCTCTCCTACCTCCGAGACATTTCGAGACGTTCTACGGGCACCATCAAGCCTTCTGCACATTCCACACGTGGCCTGAATCGCAAAACCCCTTTATACCCTTGCTATTTTCAGATTGCAGTGCTGAGCTGCGGTACCGTAGATCGAATTTATTGTAGCCGAGGGCGCTAGGGCTGTTCTTCCGGTGGTTTTGCCGTGAAGGGAGTGGTGGATTTCTCTGGATTGCTTGCATGCTGCCATGCTGCAGGCGTCGACGGCGACGACCACGTTCTGGGTTATCGATGATGATCTCAATTTCTGGATGGAGTTGATGATTGCTGTTTTGGGATTGATATGCGTCGCAACGTTGTGGAGTTAACATTGAAGGCATGTTGGCACGGCAGATCAGTGGAAAATTGGAAAGAATTGTTTCGTGGCCCGGGGACTGGGGAATCAAGTCCTCATCACAACCATTTTCATAGCATGATCTACCTTGTTGAACTCCAGCTAATCTGCTGTAGGACGTGAGAATGCGCATCCCCAAGGGTGTCACATTTGTACCTACACCTAATGGTAGAGTGAAGCAGGTCAACACCAAGCAATCGTTGCAAATCTTGCGACGATTTCAACACCTTGGACACCAGATTTTGCTACTGTCGACTACAGGATATCTTCAACAAGCCTCGAGGCAAGCAAGAGCAAAGAATCAACACCTGAACGAGTTCACTTGTTGAATGCTCCTAACTTCCCAGTCGTTTTACACCTCCCGCTGCCTCCAGAGACCTTTGGATATGTCATTGCACGCATCTACAATTCTCGCAGACCAGGACGGTTTTGCAGAACAATGGCCCCCTTAAGACCCATCGGCCACGGACGCGAACTGTGAAATTACCAATATGCGAAAGTCGCGCCAGCGAGAGATATACAGATGCTCAACAGTACTCCTCAGATCCTGGGTGCCGCGAATGTTTCTATTCAAGAAATGAAGCTCCTGCTCTGGAAAGCCACTCAAAACCTCGTGTCACGGGCATCAATGGCCATGACCATCAACATAATCAAAGGCTTGCGAGGCTTTCGATGGCTATGGGAGCAACGTACATGCTTATGCATTCTGACGCGGAGCATAGGAGCCTCAATTCTCGACCGTCTAATCTTCAAATGATACCAGCCTAGCTACCTGTTGCCGAGTGCATTTTTTTTGCGAAAGGTCGTGATATGCCAAACAGAGACATTCAACTCCAGTTTCTTCCAAGAAAGATAGTTCGGCTCACGTTTGGCTGAATTGGCGCATCTCAGGTAGGTCGTAGGTTTGTGGTTCAACAAGACACCTGAGCGCACTTTCCATGATTGTTGCTTCATTCCAGCCTCCCACCACCCAGCTCCTTCCTCATGCAAAACAGAACCAGACCTTTCTACATTATTTCTTCTCGAGCTTCTACTTCAATTCTCTAATCCTCAACATCTTCAACATCCTTACCACCACACTCTTTTCTACCTATCTTTACCGTGGTTCTCCAGCAGATAAAACTTCAGCAATAGATACGATCCGCTGGAAGTCTGCCATCCATTACATGCCTGGCGATTTGTACGGAACTGTTGAGGTGATCCCGTCGCTGCGTCGACGAGCCTCAACAGAGTACAGTACTGGCCTCGAATACACCAGACGCTTACTCGTGGACGAAGATATCGTCTCTCGCGTTCGCTCATTTCTTCTATCGCGAAACGAGCACTGGCCGCCTCGAACCCCAAGCCCGTCCGACGAAGATTTTGCTCAGCCTGAAGACTGCCAGCTGGTCTCCGGCTTCGACTTCAGCTCCGCGAAGAGTGTTGCAAGATTAGCTCATCAGACGACCGGACGCCTCAGTGTCCCCGAAATAAGAAGAGCATATCCTAAAAGCGAAATGGCGGACTCAAAGCCAATTCAACCAAAACTCAAGTCAATCCTACGCACTTCTAGCTCGGCAAATGATCTGGAAGTCCCTGGCGAATTCGCACCCGAACCGAAGAAGTTTCAATTTCCCAGATTGGTTTTGCAGGACATCAAAAAGTCGGAAATGGAAGGAGTTAAGTCATGCGTCGAAATCAATCCCCTCATACCTGTCAACGATGCAGAACTACACCAGACGGAGTTGGAATGTTGCCCGCCCTGTGATCCTGCTGACCCACAGCCATCCAAGTACCTCGTCAAGCATCCAAGGCTACCTGCCACAGGACTCGAGGTCGAAGCTGCGGATTTGGCATGCTTCATGAGCGGATGTGAGCCAGGTCTCAAGAACTGCTCTAAGCATCGTGGTCGGTCCGAATCAACATCATTGAGAAGTGCGTCATACGATCATCAGGTTGAAGAGGACTTCCGATCTATACCTAAAGGTCTCGCACGATTGGGAATATCCGTCCAAAATTCGAAGAGTGGCCAGTCCTTCCAGCGAGGCGGCACACTCGCTAGACCTTTGGACAATGGCAAATCAGAAGATACCTTGAGTGAGATGCGCAAGTCTTCTGGAAAGTCCGCAGGATCTGCGCAAAAGAGCGTACGGCCACCAACCGAGAGAGCTTTATCACCCATCAGTAGTGTGACTTCTGGATCTACCATGGACGCGTTTCCCCTCGCTGTCCAGTCTTCGGAACTTGCAGCAATGGAGGATTCGATTGCACCATTCTCCACGATAGTTGCAACGAACTTCAGTTTACCTGCCTATAAACAGAAGCGCGCGTTGCAATCATTGCGGAATAACCTTGCCGGAATTCCAGCTCCATTCGACCATACCACCGGCAAAGTCAATGTACCTGCAATGTCTAAAACCAGTCGGACTCCGACGAATGCTTCGATTTCTGTAGTGAACCATGTCTTCGAGCAGACACCATCTGACGAAGATCCAGCGCGTCAACCTCGAAAATTCAGTTCCACAACTCATAACATCCAAGGTGCGGATCATGAAGTTAATCGAAGAGAGCCTAGTCCGTCTGTCACCCCAAAGATGCTGAGCCCATCATCGCGAGAGCTCTCAGGCGATCAACAGAACGATGCCGTTCGAGAAAAGAGATCTGATAATTCACTGAGATCTACCACCGTCTCATTAAAGTCAAAAACTTATAGCCCTTCCCTTCTTTCGGGGACTTCGAGAACTTCGGTCATCCGACATGCTCTTTTGAAGTCTCCCGCTGCGGAAATGTCCCCAGTCGATACGGGCTTGCCTGTTCCTCCTCTGTTGTCCACGGTTTCCAGCTTGTCCGAGCAAATCATGCCTACTGAACCAGCATACAAAGAAGTCTTGAAGTCAGCTGGAAGTAATTCAAAGGGCAAAGCTTTGCAGAGAGACACAGATTATTTTGACACGAATGAAGCTATTGGGGATGGCATGAAGGGACCGGCCAGCATTGGTACGGCGATTGATGTAGAGGATACCGCAGCGAGCAAGCCGGGTGAGACAGGCAATACTCGAGTTCCAATATCTGGCCACCTCACAGATCTGCAGAAGGCAAGAGACCTTGTCGATAGCGTGCGTGGTCGAATTCAACAAGCCGAGGAGCAGATGATTCAAGCCCTGGCGTTCGAGGAGCAAGATGGCCATGGTCCTGAGGCCAGTAAGCCTGTCGATACTTGCAGCATCGACAAAACTACAGCTGAGGATGCGTTGCGTGCAGTTTCAAAAGCGAGAAATGTTCTTTCGGCCTCCACAAGCGGCATGATGCCTCCTATATCCCATGTTCTTGGCGATTGTGATGCTCCGGAAGAAAGCATGGCAGAGAAGACATCGTTTTCGACAGCTGAGAAGGGAGATGAGTCAACATCTAAATCTGGTCATGAGATCTCGGAGGATGTACTCGTTGATCCAGAGGGAACGACACTGGATTCTGCTTCAGTGCCAGAACAGGGTGTAACCGCTTCACCCTCGCAAGGAGGTGAACTTTCCAAGAGTCCAAAGCCCAGTCAGAATCAGCCGCATCAGCCACCTGCAGCGATTTCGAACTTAGAATATTGGGGATTTGTTCCTGCCGTCAAGGAGGCAGTGCAAAGTGCAGTCCAAATCGCGGTTCGAAATGCCGTCCAAGAAATTGTTGTGCCGCCTGGCATGGACAAAGCCCCAAACAAGTATAGCCAGCTCATGTCGGCTTCTCTCGAACGAGCATCAAAAAATGCAGACAACTGTATACAAAGAGCCTCTGCGAAAGACCCAGTGCCACGGTCCGAGATAGCTTCTGAGGCTACTGTAATTGTTTCAGGTCGGCGTGTGCCTGAGGAGCAGTCATGTACGGGTGAGATCACAATGCCGGGCAGGGCTTCTGACCAAGCAGCAGATGGCCAACCGTCTGTCCTCGGTACTTCGCCAAGTCGTAGCCCGGTTCCTGGATCTGTATCTTCTCGGGAGAATGATCGTGGAACGGGCGATGATCAGACGAATGTTATATCATGGCGTCAAGTACACACCCCTAAACGTCTGTCCGTAACCCATCAGAATCGCGTACGGCCTTGCCGCCCATTCTCGCCCGAAGATTTATACACCATTCCACTCGATTCTGACAGCAAAGCACCTTTCGTCGATGCAAATGAAGCTAGGAAAGTTTCTCAAGCGTATGCGTCCAAGAAGCCCTCGGTTGCTGGATACACAGCAATTCCGACTCGTCACTCTTCGAGAAATCGGGTGCTCAATCCTAAACCGAAAGCTACAAATGCGTTTGCGGATGTCTCAGCTCAAGGATCTCTTATGCAATCTCGCAAACGATCATTCGAGCCTCCTTCCTCCAGAGGTGGCCAAGGACTGCGTTCAGTATCTTCAGCTGGCTCACTGAGAAGTGCTGAATCCACAGATCAAGACATAGACGCGGTGGAGCTGACCCCCTTGCACCCAGTTCCAAATCGTCGCAAGAGCATGAGCTCCGCTTCGATTTCTGGCGAAAGGCTTGGCCGTAAGAATACTGTGCATTGGCTTAAGGATCTACTGTCTACCAATGGGCCATACGAGACTCGATTCACAGCTTTGCCGCCCAGAACAAGAGGTGCTCGGCCTACCAGATCCCAGACTGCTCCTGTCAAGTCTATCGACGAGTTGTATGTCGGCAGAGTTCCGGATGCTGCAGACCTTGGCAAAGGTTCTACCAAACCACAATCAAATATGGTTCAGGATCACAAACGAGTTGACATATCAGAAACCTTCACGCGTACAATAAAGGATCTCGAAAATCTCATGAACGAGGCTCTCCATATTGCCAGACAGGCCACCGATAGCCCCGAAATATGTACTCTCCAAGATGGACTTGAGAAATCTATCAACGTCCTGCATGGTAGCCAGAAGGGGCATATCAATGGAGGAGCAGATCTTCCGCCCCGTCCGATGGCAAATCGAGTTCAGTCAAGGATCACTGCTACTCGCTGCTCTGATTCAGACTTGAGCGATATGAGCGTGCATGAGAGCTTGAAAAGCTATTCTGGGAGCAGTGATTCCGATGGCAGCGACGAAGAAAATCCTCCGAGTCCTGCTCAAGTCCGAAGCGTTACAGTTTCGGCCAAGAAACACCCTTCGAGGCACTCATCCGGATGGCCGCCAACTGGTCGAGTCTCAACACCGTATCCTCCCGCGTCATTCCCCCAGTCGCGAGCTTCGATTGTTATTGAGCCTGCTATTCAGCAAGACAGAAATGATTTCAATGATCAAATCAGAGCAGCAGATCCCCGCTCTATGCGTATCGAGACGAATGTGGATATCACTAAAGTGGATACAGAACGAAAGAGCAAGGCTGATATCCCGCCTGCTTCAAGACGAATGACTACGGCTACATTCCCACCAATGGGGCCCGACGACGTTGAAAAGCCAGTTGAAAAGGATAAGAAGCCAGAGTTCAGGAATCTTGAGCCTTTCAGTGCAGAAAGACGAAGCACTAGCCACCGCAAGAGTTCTGCCAAATCCCCTAGACCCATGAGCCCTAAAAGAGCAACAGTGACAAGCAATACTGGTGTTGACGCCACCGACCAGGCAGTAGATGTCACCAGTGACCATTCTGGGGCAGGTAAAACTGGCCCGTTGCCACAACCTACTCCTCGCCGTGGCACAGAATTCGTTCCTGTTTGTATCAAGGAGCATTCTGAGGAAGATCATCAAGCTATCCGAGCAAAGCTTGCTGCCAATGATGTTCCTGGAAAGCAAGAGGTACGTGATTATATACTGGAAAACCGACATCCTCCCATCACACATCGAGCGAGCTCTCTGATGTTGAGAAAGCAAGCTAAACCAGCACAGTCGACGTCCAATGTCATGTCTGGTCAGACCTATGACTGGCAAGACATTGATGACACCAAGATCGAGCCTTGCTCTCAAATAGAAAGCAGAGGATATGCGATCGTACCAGAGCCGCATGTCCTTCATCCCAACGGGTGTCAGTATTCACACAGTCTTGATGGATCCTTCATGACCCATAGCGAAATTCTCGATTTCGACACTGGTTATGGAGTTCGACATCGTGGTGGGGGCGGAGATTCTAGTCGAAGTAAGGCACACGAGGCAATAGAGTTACGTGATAGCCCTGGTTCAGATCTTCCTCAAACCACCAAGGGTATGCAGAACAGCCGAAGCAAAAATAGCCATTTTTCCCTTCGTGGAAAGAGACACGTCAGTCTCCGAGACCATCATGTCAAGGGTTTCAGTCTGGCCAGGAATCATAAGAGACAAAAGATTGCCAGAGACTGGTCTCCTGGTCGAAAGCGATTCGTTGCAACTGTGGCATGTATCAGTACCGCGTTGATCGGTATTCTGGTAGGTATCTATGCTGGAGAAACGCCGGCAATTCAGTATTACATCGTCGACTTTCACCACTATACTGTTCTCGGCAACGTCTTCTTCTTTGTCGGGTTAGCAATTCCTACCTTTTTATTCTGGCCACTGCCTCTCCTTCATGGACGGAAACCTTACATTATGGGTTCCATGTCTCTCGCCATGCCTCTGCTTTTCCCACAAGCCCTTGCAGTCGGTGAATTTCGTTCGCCGTATGTGGCAACATGGAGAGTCGGGCTCATCATGTCTCGAGCTCTCATGGGCTTTTGTCTTGGTTTCGCCAATATGAACTTCAAGCAAATGCTCACTGATCTATTTGGTGCGTCATTACAGAGCACAAATCCTCATCAGGAGCACGTGGACGAATTTGATGTTAGACGACATGGTGGCGGTATGGGAGTTTGGCTCGGCCTCTGGACTTGGTCTGCTCTTGGTTCCATCGGCATCGGCTTCATGATTGGAGCAGTCATCATCAACACCTTGAATCCAGCCTGGGGCTTCTACGTCAGTATCTGCATCATAGCCTTTGTGATGTTGTTGAACGTCTTATGCCCTGAGGTGCGACGTTCCGCTTTCAGAAGATCTGTGGCTGAAGTGGTCAACGATGGAGATGTGTCTCGAAGACTTGCCCGGGGCGAGGTCAAGATGCATATGGTTCAGACGGGCCCCAAGTGGTGGGGCGAGGAGTTCAAACATGGTGTCATCCTAAGTCAAAAGATGCTTCGACAGCCAGGGTTCCTTATCATGGCATTATACACTGCGTGGATTTATGGACAACAGGTGCTTATTACTTTGGTATGGCTTCTAATGGAATCTGTAGAAACACTGCTAACAACTCGTAGCTCCTGGGCGCTTTGATGTCTAAAGATTACAAGTTCAAATCTCCGCAGGTTGGGGCCGCTGGTCTAGCGATACCAGTGGGTGCTCTCATCGCCATACCATTCCAGAAAGCATCTTTATTCAGTCGAGCTCGTCAGATAGCTCCCGTGAGTGATGATGGCACTTTCAAGAAGAAGATATCATGGACATCGCACATGGTGCGACGATCAATCTTCGTCTTGTGCCTTCCATTGGCCGGAGTCGCATATACTCTCGCATCTGGTGGACCACCGATTCCTTACGTCCTTCCGATCCTGTTCGCTGCTTTGGTCGGATTCCTGTCAAATCTTGCCATGGCAGAATGTCACGGCATTATCATGGAGACTTTTGACACATCGGACCTTCAGCCTGGAATGACTGGCAGAAGTAGAGGGTCTGCTGGTGACAAAGCGGCAAGCAAGCGAACAAACTATTCATCATTCCCACGAGTCTCTTCTGGCTTTGCAATAACCCAGGGCTTCGGATATTTGATTGCTGCAGCTTCTTCATGCGTTGGAGGTGTTCTCACACGACACCTTGGTCAACAAGCTGCCACTGGTGTCATGGCAGGTATCCTTCTCATTCTTTCTGTCTTGCTTCTGGGAATATTGATTCGCTATACCAACGTCCAGATCATTCCGGACTCCAAGAAAGACGAGATGGAGCGATATCACAATGCCCGCCGAACCTCCACTCTTCGCCAGCAAGAAGGCATGGAAGAAGATGAGCCCTGGCGTCCCATCATCATTGGAAATCCTCACCATACTACGCGTCGCATGTGCCTTCTCGAGCTTGGAAGTCTCTCGCGTTTCAGTGAGATCCGACAGAAGAACAAGTTAGTCGACGAACAAAGTCTCGAAGCCAAACATCCGAATCAAGCAGTCATGAACGAGCTGAAACACAAGATCCATGAGAAAGAGATGGAAGTCGTCCATCATGTGCGTAGAAGCTTAAGTCGACATAGCTCCAGAGGAAGCAAGCGCAGCCGGAGTAGTGCCCCTGAGCAAGGCGATCTTGGAGGACACAGAGAAATGCTGCATTGTGGGAGTTCGGGAAACGGGTCTACACGGCCGGCTCCCTCCAGAGGAGCGAGCGGCAGGGAGAGTGCGAGGAAGGGAACGAGTATGGCGCGAAAGGGCATCGAAGAATAGGTGGTGGATACAGGAAGCATAATACTGTGGCTTTTGCACCGGATCATACTAGGGCCGATTCTGGCGACGGTCACTGGGTGGCGGATCTACTTGAACTGGTATTCAGACTGTTTGCTACGATCGTCGAGGTTGTATGGAAGTCGCTTGGTGCTAGAGGAGGCTTACAAGAAGTCGAGCAGTATGGTGGAGGTTTCCAAGGGTGGTACTGGCGAGGAAGCGTGTTTTCCATGAATGGTGAATTTGTAGAAAGAAGAGGTGTGAGAGGTTGAGGATAGAAGAATACCTACAAATGAAATCGTTAGCAAGGACCTAGTCCCCCACCAGTGAAATGACTGGACCCTTCGACCAAAGTGTCAGATCTGGTATTGCATGTATTTATTCTGACGAACATCTACCCAGAAGCAGTCTGACCCGCTTCCTTTCTAACATAGGCTTCAACCTCATCAGTCGTCAGAAAAGCGACCGGAACTTTCTGTGCTGGGAAACCGTCGCAGCCCGCTAACAAAGTCCCATTGATCACACTGTCGGGCTTCTCAACTACAAATCGTTGGAAGGTTGCGAGTGCATCTTGCTTGAGATCAATCGATTCTCCGTTGAATGCGCTACCAAGCTCTCCAACTCCGTCTGGCGAATTTTCCTCGGAAGCAGGAATACACAACCGCGCCGGCAGTGTCGTGTTCAGCAGCGTTGAAAACGAGAAGATCTTCGTCGAATTATTCTCCTCCTCATTGCTGAAGACATTCCCTCCCGCCAAAACTGAAGACTCGGTGTACACCCCGAGATTGTATTGAAAATGCGTCCGGTACTCCCCCACTGGCGCCTCCTCATACGTAAACAGATTATTCAAGATATAAAACGTGCCGAACCGCATCAACGGATTCCTCGAATCGGAATTGTTGAACCAATTTCCGTAGATCGTGAAGCGCATCTTGCCGATGTCGCGCTCGCGCTCTTTCAGGCCGCCGCCGAGGAGGAGGCTCTTGTGGTGGTTGGAGACGATGTTGTGCGAGAAGGTGATGTTGTCGGTGCCGTCTTCGCAGTCCATCAGGCCGTCGTACCGGTCGACGCTATAGCCCCAGATTAGAGAGTCGGGAGCTACGCGGGAGGGGCCGTCGGTGAGGGTATTGCCGTCGATCCAGAAGTTGGTGGATGTTACGAGGGAGCTGGGGGTGGTCGATGTTAGCATAGACCAAAAAAAATCGGCGGTTTGGGGAAGATCGAAAAGTTGAAAGTATTTTTATGGGAAGAGGAGAGCTTCACAAAGAGATATGTGCAGTCTTCTTACAGTGCATCATAGCGAGCATTCCAGGCAGTGTCTGGTTCAACCTTCTCGGGAGCCGGGAAGCAATCTTTTGGTGGAATCAACTTGAGGTTACGGACTGTTGTAGAGTCAGCTGAGCGCTCACTCGCACGCAAGAGTGGCTTTCATTCGTACTTATCACGTTGTTTACAGTGTTGAAGCCTAAAGAGACTCCATTCAGCATCGCGTTGTCGTCGAACCCGATGAGCGTCAGATCCGATTTGACGTTTATGGCGACCCATGCTTTCTGGGTATTCTGTGCCTGTGGTCTCCACCCCTGGATTATTGAGTCAGAACTTGAACAGGTAGACAGGTAAAGGAATCTCGTCAGATCTCAGATTGATGGGCCTTAATGACACGGGATTTTCACGAAAAGAGACCCACGTTCTGTTTCTTCAATAGAGCCAGGTAGTCCACCGCACTCATACCCTCAATCGTCCCATTGTTATCTGCAACAGCCTTGACACTATCCATATAACTCGAATTCAAGCTCATCACATATCTCGTCAAATTGAATTGCTTCGCTCCGCTATTATCCGTAAACCACTGGCAATCGGCATATGTACTTCCATTTCCTGTATCCGCCGTGATCTGATTCCCCGTGATGTTCCCCTTGACGTAAACAATCCTCGGGTAAGGAAGGGTAAGTGCGGTCCGAAGATCTGGCATATTATCTACCAGGAAAATTGAGGATGAGTTGGCTGCTGCTCCACCAGTAGTTAAGGATCCGAAACCAAATGTTGAGCGGTTTGCTGGGAGGATTGGTGCGGGTCCGGTGTAGGGTGTTAATTCTGCGTGGACGGCGAGGTTTCCTAGTAGGAATGCCATTGCGGCTATTGAGAGCAACATCGTGAATGTGAGAGAGTGACAGGCGATTGAAGACTCAATGGCCCAGCTTTTGGGACGGTGTTTGGGCTCATATATACATGTTGAAGGCTACAGAACATTGTTGTCGATCATTCATCCCATCTTGGACCCCTGAATTGCTTCGGTTATATTACCCCAGAAAGCTAAATAGAGGTCGCAATACAACTGTAAAAGTACAAGAGTAATCGCCCTCGTACCTTGCGGAAGATTTTCTATCAAGTAAACTTAAGTTAATTTCGAAAAGACATACTGAATTGTCCACGAAATTGAGCCTGACCTTGCATAGATTTTTTGTTCTGGGTAAATAGTGATGGCGGGGTTGTGAGCCCCTCATTGATCAGCCTTGACGTACTTTATTCCGTGTAGATCAATTGTGACATTTGAAACTTGGAGCTTGATCAGGGATTCTCTCCTCTATGGATCAGCTTTCAAACCAAGAGAAACTTGTGGTAGATTGAATTGAGAACTTTCGGTGGGTACAGGGGTCGGATTTTAGAAGGATCTCCCTTGGGTCTTGCTCAAGCTCGGTAAAATAGGCTTAAGCGAGGGCATTCAGGGGTTAGGACATGGACAAACAAGAACAACAGCACTAGACGCCGACCTCCGGCAAAGTGCACAGTCAATGAAGTAGGGACACAGTCAATATTGCGTGACAATGTGCAATTTCACAGTCCTCACAGCTACTGGCGTAACAAAACTGCCAGCTAAGTCGCCTTTTTATCGCCCTCCACATCGGCGGCCGTCTTCTTCTGCTCACGGTCCTTGATAGCCTTAGCCATCTTCACAATTCCTGTCTCCAGAAAATCGCACCTTTTTTCCAGTGTGCTGAACACGCACCACATCTCGTCAAACAACATCTCCTTGACCTCATGCCTCTCCTTCTCAGCATTCTCCTCCTCCTCGCCATAATACTTCAGACTTGTCTCGAGAAACCGATTGAAAGGCTCCTCCCAGTTATCTTTGAGACCTTCGAAGACTTCTCTCGCGTTCTTGAAGGCGGAGCGATGCACGGGACTGGTATTGGAAGCGGTTGGATTGTTGGATAGGTGGGCGACATTCAGAGTCACATCTTGGGAAGGAAGGTCCTGCGGCTGAATTCTTTGCAAATGCTCGTCCGGAGGGAGTGGCGCCAGTCTCGGCCTCGGAATAAGAATCTTTGTCCATGGCCCAATCAGAAGTCAGTGTCCCGTCTTGGGTGTAGATCGCCCAGTCGTAAGGGCCGACGAATTTGAAAGACTTTGGACCGACTTCGGTTGAATGAGAACCGTCGGGTGAGTGCGGTTGATCAGGGTCTGTTGTCATGAGTGAATTGCCAATGAAGTGTCGAGCAGGACGAAAGGATCTGCTGGATATTATAGCTCTGGAAAGGAAATCTTACAATTTCTCGAAGTTGCTAACATGTGCTTTGATGGATCCTGCTAGACCTAAGCACAAAAGAGAAGACTTCGGAGGGCGCTGGCGGTCGAGGATCGAAATTTTGGGAAAAGGGAAGAGTTCGACAAAGCATCAGAGAAAATGTTTAGCCGAGCCGTTTAATCGTGATGCATGGAGAACCAAAGTTCTATGTTACACTCTTTGCTCCTGCCTCACAGCGGCTGGAAATGACCAGTGAACAGAAGAATATTCTTACCTACATGCACACACTTCCAGATCGAGCCAGCGATCTAATATTGAGCAACAATAGTGCCCTGCGATGATCCTCACCATCGTTTCCTCCCGCTGTAGCGTCCCCCACTGACACTTTTCTGATACGTTGGCAGCTTTCGCCCAGGTGACCCCTTTGAAACTGATCTTGAGCTGTGAAGTTGTTTGTCGATCTGCTTTTCATAATAAAAGCAATTCTTTTTTCGTCGGCCATTTCCTGCGAGCCATGAACCCTGACTAGATCCCATACATGATACAGATAGTATGTCGCCTTGGATCAATTGTCTTGCCCTTGTGCTTTCCAAAATCGAACCGGTAGGGAGCTGTAGGGGCTCGTGAGGATGATTGCACTGCTAGTGCACTACTGTCTGGAGGTGGACGTTCCTGTTCATCCGCTTCGTGCAGCTAAGGGGACGATAGGAGCTGAGATGAAAAGCCCTGTGGCAATGACGGTGGTTGCGAGGGCCTAGTGTATGGGGAGTATCTCACAGGCTCGCATGTAGTTTTGGATTTCATCGCGAAGTAGAGTCTTCTGGTCATGCACGGAAATGCATGAGTGTTGATAGTACTGAAGCACAAATCGGACGCGTCGTCCTGACTTCACCTACCGCGACGAGCGCTTGGCGATCATCACGTGAGTCACATTCTACCATGGGGGCAGGATGGATGTTCCTTTGGTCCTCCTGAACCAATGGGAGCCTAGAATACACGAGAGTAGAACCGTCGAGTTCCGGGGACACTGTTCTCTACGTCCAGGCCCCAGTACGTTCTAGATTCATTGCTCTCCGCAGCTTCCTGAGGTGATTATTCTCCCACGCGATTGTCCTGATTCTAAAATATCTTGGGACATTCCTCTCGGCGCAGGGCGACTCAAGATCCCCGCTTTCATCAGGAGAGGGTAATGGATAAGATGCTTGTGGGAAATGAAAATCGTTGCAGCGCCCTCTTACGGAATTCAGGGAATCTCTTCCTTCCAAAATTCGGCGGACCGCCTCTGAAGATGTCGCCACCAGTCACAAGCTATACTTGATCTCATCCAGCTTGATTCGCAATCCTGATCCGTTGCTACTATGCATAGGCAATATTATTAGAACTTGAAAACGATTCAATATTCAGTGTGTGCCACTGCCATTAAACATCGTTGGTTCTGTGGCACATTATTCCTATTCCTTATTGAAGAAAGTCATGGTCTGTCAATGGGGTGCTCAGCTGATTCGTGAAATTACCTCTTATGAGTTATTGTTTTTCTAAGCTGATCGAGCCTTTTGGTTTCTTGATGGTATCGTGTCTCCGGCCGTCCAAACTTCGAGCCTTCGGAGCCGAGCCTAACCCGCCGTCACAACAAAAGAAAGAGGCCTATTTTTTTGGTAACGGTAAATTAAGCACAGTCGACTGCCAGAGCCTACAACAGCCATTCTGTCATTTTGTATCCTGTCCGGGTGCGGGTATAATGTTCTTGGAACTTGTCTGCAGGCGAAGATCAACACAACCCCGCAACAAGTGTATGCAACACAACAGTCTTGTATAATCTTTGGCATGTTATATTTACCTATTTCCGCTCGCCATCAACCGACTGCCGACTGCCGACCGAAAGTATGTCCAACTGAGGAGGTCTTGCTTGACTCGTAAGTGTTGCTACTTCTAGTTGTGGCTAATTCCCGTTTTTAGCTCTGGAGATCTAAGATCTACAAAACCCTGATCAGCCACATCTCCAGCTTTCACTTTTCAGCTCCACTGAATAAGGGCGATTATCTCTGCTGATCTTACACCCAAAGAGATAAACATTCGTCAACCTCCACACGAAAGCCACTACCCCGCGTTCCCACTCAAGATACAATGTTCTCGTCCTGGTGCGAATCGCCCAGGCATCTTGACAACTTGAGATGTACAAGTCTGTCTCGAAGGTAAACGATCGCCTTTGGGGATTGCCGTTTTGGTATCTTGTTGGATGAAGTCCAAGAAATTGAGGCAAAGGAGTCTTCTCCGCACTGCAAGGAAATCGTATATATAAAGCAGCCCTCGAAGAAAGGCCTTTGTGGAATTCGCCTACTCAATCTGAAACCCGAAATTTTCGACAATAATTCATCATGCATTATACACTTTCTACCTTTATCATGGCCCTGCCCCTGGTTGCAGCTTGGCCTGCTGTGATGGAAGCAGTGAACTTAGAGAATCTGCAAAAGCGACAAGGATCCATTCCAGTTGTGCCTCCACCAAGATTCACAACTGACCGTGACAACTGTGGATCTCATGGGAAATGTACCGTTTTCAACGCTCAGGATCAACTCGTGAACGTTGCATCCGGAAGCGGGCATGAGTGGCAAGCCCCTGGAACGAATGACAAGAGAGGACAATGTCCTGGTCTCAATGCGGCAGCTAACCATGCCTTCTTACCTCGCAATGGTATCGCAACCATACAACAAAGTATGTCGTCGCTGTGCCCCGCTTGATGTTCAAGCACAGTTCTAATTCTCGTTGTAGCCATCGATGGTCTTGGTGCAGCCTATAGCATGTCAACAGACCTTTCACTTGCCTTAGCTGCAATCTCTATTGCGATTTCCGGCGATCCTGTCGCTGGAAAATGGTCTATCGGAGGCGCATTCCCTGCTACTCTCGGTCTTCTAGGACAACCGTCAGGTATCGTTGGAACACACAATCGCTACGAGGGTGATGCATCGATAGTCAGGGTGAGTCAGGTCGTGTCCGCACACATGTTCAGTACTGATGGATTCAAGGGTGACGCCTACATGCATGGTGGATCTGTCGGCTTCTTCGAGATGCACAGATGGGAGCGTCTTTACGGCCTTGCGGCTTCCAAAGGTGGTCTCACCCACGACAAAGTAGCATCGCAAGCATATTACACAGCACAATACTCAATCCAGAACAATCCGTACTACTTCTCCAATCCTTTCTCTGGCCTCGTTGCCCCAGATGCGCATAACTTCGTCGTACATGTATGTACTATTCTAGCTTATTCCATCCATCGTCAAGCTATTCATCGACAATTCCCCAATCTACAACTCTTACTCAGGTTTAGTACTGACCCATCACTTTTCAGTTCATGTCAAATCGCTCCGAGGAGAACAAGGGTGGTATCTTGAATGGTGAGGTCCTCAAGTCATTCTTCTCAGTCACGGGTGAACCAGGGAGCTTTGTTCACACACCCGGGCATGAACGTATCCCTAACAACTGTAAGTATCAGAAGAACCTATTATCCATCTTACCATTGCTCAAAATGTCCTTGCGACATCTTTCTTCTCATTCCGAGGCTTCCAAAGCAATGGCTAACATACATGTGACCAGGGTATAAACGTCCAACATCTCAGCCTATGAATACAATTGATACGAATGTCGACACCGTCATCAACAATCAAATGTATCCTGGGATCATCAGATTTGGTGGCAACACTGGCACAGTCAACTCCTTCGTCGGAGTCGACACCGGGAATCTCACAGGCGGCGTGTTCAATGGAGGCGACTTGCTCCAAGGCAATAACCTGGCATGTTTCTTCCTCCAGGCCACTCAAGCTGGCTTGGCGGACTCCGCGAGTCCACTTCTACAACCCGTTGGACAGATTCTTGGCTTTTTAAACAGTAAACTGGGACCGCAGATTAATGCGCTCAGCTGTCCGCAACTCTCGGACTTCAATAACGACCTCTTCAACCAATTTCCCGGCGCCTCTTACAAAGCTCAAGGCCAGTAAGTGCTGATAAATCAAGGAGTTCGGGTCCGAATTCTTCTGTTGGTAGAAAATGATGTTGATGGGACATGGAAAGTATGTATACCGAATTGGGTCTATGATATCAGCGAACATCTCTCAGAAGTCCCTTACAACACCACAATATTGTTTTTCAAACACACGTAGTCTTGCAATACCTCTGAACGGGGATTTCGTATTGACCATGTGTTCCTTGCAATGCCGATCAGAATCACATCTCAGGATGCGGGGCCATGGCACGTCCCATTGCAGCAGGTTTGTTTACCTCCAAGTTGTGAGTGGAAATTGGCCGAGACTCGTCGTATTCACATCCATGAGATGATAGACAGCACAATCCGTTCAAGCCCTTGGCCTTCGGAATAATGACCATGATCACCGGTGAGCTTGCTTTTGTGATTTTCATTCTCCCTGTCATATTCATCAGCTTCTGCTGCTTCCCCTTCTCGTGGAGTCCTGCTAATCATCCTTGACCCTACATGCACACTCTAATGAAGGTCTTTCCCGTCCCTCCCAAACCTCAAACAGCATTAAATAGGCACTAGTCGGATATCTCACGCTTTGATTCTCTTTATTCCACGGCATAAGTCGGCTCAGGATGCTCAACCCCGCCTTTGAACCATCACATACTCTGATTTACAAACTAATGCATCAAGACAAGAGCCCCTCACGCGTTAGTAGTAAGGTCGGCCAGCAGCCACTTACGTACGTAGCCTCAGTTGAGTGACGAATGAGGTGTTGTCGATGACATACGAGTTGAGTACAGGAAAGCTTGATATGGAGAGGCAAAAACTCTTCTGCCTTTTGGCTGGCTGCCACAGCCGCTGATCCTGCAGCTACAGAGTCCATCACCTTGGCTTTCGCAATTGTCTTAGCTGGCAGGGCAGCGTTTGAATCTGCGGCTGGGAGAGGAGCTTTCCTTTTTGTCCCGGCCACCTTCTTCGGGGCCATGATGGTGGCTTAACGGGCAATACTGGAAAATGCGTGATTTGTCGTTGTCGAAAGGTTTCCCACGGCTTTGATTGTGCAGTGTTTGAGCTCCTCTGAAGCCCATCTTGGAAGACGCCTCGCGATCTGCACGACGCGGAGCGCGTCATGTGGTGGATGATAGTCCTGGAGGGGATGGAGTTTACCTAGCCGACGTTTGAGGTCGAAATGATTAGTTGCCGGCAGTATCCCTTCAGGCCAGCTTCTGTGCTTCGCCTTACTGCTTTGGATCCTTTGTTCGTTGGGGAACGCAGAATGGCATCTTTCCACAGAACTTGATTTCATCTCGCTTCGCCTGCCGCTACAACAGCTGAATTCATCTTGTAACATGAATTCCTTCATATGCTTCTGCTGATCAATTGAGCTAATAATGTAAGTTTGATCATTAGAATTGCTTCAGCAGGAGTGGGTAGGCAATGTTGACTTTAGGAAGCCAAGCTCGCTTAGCATTTTGTTTCAGTCGCGGGGCTTGTTTCCCGACGTTACAAAGGGTTGAAGACTGTACATATTTGACGTTGCCTATGAGCATTTCAGCCACTTTTCGAAGGAGACAGCATGACTAGAACCTTGTAACTTGCTGCGCTGTCAGCCAATTGATGTCTTGTGATGTTGGCCACCAGGCTCGACTCGGAGAGACGTAAACTTGTCTCTCAGAGCTCGAGGGTCTGGAGCTGTTATCATCCGATGGCTTAATAGACCTCTATGTAGAGAAGGGAAGCCAGATCTACAGAAAGAAGGATTTCAGAGCTTGGATCTCATTCATGGCCCTTCTTATCAAGAATTTTCTCAGAAGTATGAGGCAAAGACGTCGACAACCGGCGGTGGGAACGTATCCCTGTCGACACTAAGCCCTTTTCAGATTTTCGTTCCCTATTTCCAACAACAGCCAACAACACTCCTCTTCATCAGCACTAGGCGTCCTCCATTTTCAACAATTGAGACCTTGACAGCATACGTTAATTTGGATTTAACGCGCGACGAAGGCATCAAACCGTCACTACTTCCACAATCAATAGCAAGATGTGGCTCGTCGAAGCATTCTTCCACGCCCCACCAATCTCGAGGTACGCCAACACTCATCTTCCTCACCCAGCTTCCTTTCCCATCTCACAGCTAAAACATTGTGGCATAGAAACCTTGCCGCCGCATCATTTGTCTTTTCTCTCCTACTTTATATCGGTATCCTGGACTTCACCATCTTTTACCTGTCCCTCCCCGCTCTGGTCAACTTACCCCCTGAGCTGTGGCGTCTCTTCACATCGCTTCTCATCACGGGCCCCGGGCTTTCTCTCATCTTTGATGTGTATTTTTGTGAGTCTTGAGTCGTGATTACAGACTCAGTACAACGTATAGGGGCTAATGGGTGTAGTGTATGTGTACGGCGCTAAACTGGAAATTGCTTCGCCTCGATTTTCGCAGAGAGCAGATTTCGTGACTTATTTGTGTTTCATCTGTGGTATTATTCTAGTAAGTGATGGCTCTCAAACACACTTGCTGTATACAATGTCAATTGCGTGTCATTTTCTGACCGTGTGGTTCCGGTACCTACCCTTTCAGATGCCGTCAAAAGATATGGTCACGTGCAGTCCTCTTCTCCGTTTTTGGAGCTTTCCACTCCTCTGTCCAATACAAAATATCTACAAAGTATCTAATAATGTACAGATACTGAATCTATTCATCACGTCCGGCCACGTCCTGGCCTCCTCCCTCGCTCTCTCATTCATAACCACCTCGGTCCGCGATACATGGGACCAACCCATAACGCTCTTCATCCTGACCATGCCCTGCCAATACCTACCATATGCCTTCCTTCTCCTGACGCTCATCGTGGCCGGTCCACAAGCAGCACTCATCCAAGGCACCGGTCTAGCCGCAGCCCATCTCTACGACTTACTCACAGGCCTATATCCGAGTACAGGCATCGAGAGGAGTCTGCTTCCTACGCCTGGCTGGGTAATGAAGGTATTCGGGACGCAGGATGTAGTTAACAGACCGTATGGTACAGCTGTTACGGGAGCGACCGGGAAGGCGGCTTGGGGGTTAGATTTGTCGTGGAAAAGGTTCGGCCCGGGGAGGACGTTAGGTGGGGAGGGTGCTGGTGCGGAACCCGAGAGGCCGAAAGGGTTGGTGTTGGCTGCTATTGTGATGGCGATCTTTCTATTGGTTTGTGGCGTCTCGGGATATCTGTTCGTGTACGGAAGCCCCGGGTGGGCACCGGTTGTGGATGGTGGTGAGGTCCCTGGGAGTACATCACCTGTTGGGAATGGAAAGGTCACTCGCTAAATTTGAAAGAGTGGAAATGGAGCAAACAGAGGATGAAGATAGATGAGGTAGACTGCATGTTTTTCCATGGGATTGTGCATCTCCTTGGTAGTGTATTAGAGCAATACTCATACAGCACTATTATCGCTTAGATGTACGCGACTGTCCCTCAGCATGTTTCTCCTAAACCTCCTTCTTTTTGAATGTACACTATCCTCAGCACTCCCAGAGACTCCATTCGAACTATGAGTACCTGCAGTCGACAATTCCCTTCCCTCAATTACAGCCCCATGTGCGCTTGCATGACCATTCGATGATGCTGTACTCAAGCCAGCTCTTGACCCCTCTCTTACGACAACACCGCCGTTCGCCAGTTCTTCCAATCTTTTCTTATCTAACAATTTCGCCTTTGTCCATTCCTTCTTCAGCTTAGACCTCTCCTTGCTGCCATATATCCATCTTACAGCCTCATTCTTCAGACCATAGAAGCCATCGCTCTTACCATCCTTTGGAACATTCGTTCTCTTCGTGAGTTTGTTGAACACTCTGACACAGAAGTGCCATATGTGCCGAGCGTATGAGTACTCATATATAGAAGCCCAAATGACGGATCCAATGAAGTAGATCAGGCTGCGGATGAAGGTGCTGAAGGCGAGACCGAGGGAGACGATGATCACGCCAACTGAGATAGGAACTGCGTGAAGCCCTTGTATTAGTGTCGAACTTCACAAGTACTCAATGCTTTCAAGTACATATAGATATCAGTAAGAGGAATCTTACATAGTAGCTTGAAGATATGCCTCAGACTCATATTCGGGTCCCCTTTCGCATCCGCAAAATCTTTCGCGTTCATGCCGAACACTGAACTCATGAAAGACAGCGGCAAGAAGATTATGGTGACAATTGTAAACAACATGATGGATCTCCCTTGGGAAACACTTTCATCCGCACGCTTCAGCGCATATTTGGCCTCGATGATGCTTGCTTGTTGCTGCTTGAGATCGAGGAGATCTTTGAGCTGTGTGGCGTCAACGATGAGTGTCAAAATTTTCGTTGGAAAATTTACCTGATCAGAGACGTAGACGGTGTTTTGCTCCAATTTCTGGAGCTCTGCTCGGCGTCCTGAAATTTCCCGACCGACATCTTGAGCAAATTGAACGGTGCTTTCCGGGATGGAGATCTTGGCTACGGAGTCTGTAGTTTGACAGCTTGCATCTGCTGCTCCACCTGCTGCTGGTATTACATCTGCAGCTGTCGACTGTTGATCTTCCAGCACTTTACCGTGCAGATTTATGTCAGCAGATCCTGCAGTTGTGCCTGTGTCAGTTGTTGCAGAATTTCTTTCTCGAAAGGCTGGGCTCGCGGCAGGATGTTCGTGACCGGCGAATTCATTCTTGATCGTGTCGTCGTCCTGGTCTCGTATTTCAGTCTGTACTTGTACTTCGGTCCGAGAAGACGCGGAATCCGTCGAATCATCTTTCTGTTTGAACCTTTCTTCCAATAGCTTCCGTACCTCAAACATCACATCCAACATCTTCATTTCAGTCGTTTGCTTCTTTTCTTCCTTCTCTCGCAGGTTCTTGAGGTGGGTAGTAAATTGCTCGATGACATGAAGCTGTTCTGTGAAGATATGCCCCATCATTCTCAACTCTTCGATGATGTCGTGGGTCTCGCGAAGCAATTCGCCTTCTGGGTTTATGTTAAGGTACTTGCGGGCTGTTGCCTCGAAATCAGCTTGTTGGTGGTCGCCCGCGCTGAGCTTCTCTAACTGGCGCCAGAATGACTCAAAAGAGATGCATTTCATCCCAGACTGCGTGGACTCAGCTGTACGTCGGTAGGGAGGGGAAATAACGGAGCTTACAACATGACTTAGCGCATTTGAGAAAATATCAAGAACTTCGGGTCGCTCATCAACAGGTTTCGTTCGGTCAAAGAATACCGTTGAGCATTGATTCATGATCAATAGAGCCATATCGTAGACGGACTGGATCTCGCCCTCACGAAGGTGGTCCAGCCGGGCACGGATACCTTTATGTACACCCGACCAATCAGGTTTGTTTCGACCCCATCGCCTTGGAAAGCTGGAGATGATCGTATCTACTTCATTAACATTGCACTTGATGGAATATAACGTGAGCTTACTGTCATCAAGGACGTATAACCACAATTGGTCGACCATGATCACACGCGAAGTCCTCGAAATGTTCTTCCCGCGTTTGGTTTCACGATACACAACTTGGTCCTCATCTCTTCCATCGGTATTCTGGAGTTTCCAGTAGTAGGATTGGTCGAGTGTTCGTCTTGCATGTAAAGGTGGATCTTTATGTAAATGATCTCGCAGAATTCTCACATCAGGTTCGATATCAAGCGCATCGTAGACTCTAGCGACCTGCAGTAAATATTCCCCGAGTGCTCCTCTGACCTTCTTCCTTTCTCCAAGTTTCGATGGATTTTCTTTCCTCTTCCGCTTTGCTGCTTCTTCCAGAGATAGGAAGTCAGTGAGCTGTCGAGCGTGCCTAAGATACAACTCTTCAGCAGTCTTTGCCATTTCTTCACGCAGGCTCTCAGTGACGTGGGGTCGGTCGCGGTGGTATTCATCGGTGATCTCTTTCATTATTTCGGTCATCTTCTTCCGTCTTCGATGTGTCTCCCAGTGTAGATAAGGCATCTTTACTTCTTAGTGTTTGATCCCCCTTGGAGTATGGGCATCCCGAAGGACTTACGAAAATGACGAAGTTCTTGCTTCCTGTAATGGGCTCTGCACCGCACGCCGTATCTATATTGGCATTAGACGGAAAGTAGAAGACAAAACTGTGATGGCGTACCAGGAGTAATGAGAGAACAATGCGATCTCATATGTCGTGCGTGAACGGGATCCTACTGCGAATCAGCCACCTGAATCGACTCTGCGCAAGCGAAGGACCACGTTAAATCCCATTTGATGGTACACAACTTAGAATGACCCCAAGAAAACTTATCACAGGGAAGAGCGCCCCAGAATGTATTATACAGACTTACATATACACCACCGTGCTGTAAAGATGTCCAAAATTGGCGACATAGCAGATTGGACGACTTCTGACAGTACTTCTCATGCTTCCGGTAGTTGAATTCTCCAGGGGTCTCCTCTCCATGATACCTGGCTATAGCCTCCTATCAATGAGTTAATGGGAGACGACCCAGCGGAACGCTCGAAAGGTACAAGCAAGCATACCTCGATCCAGTGCATATTGTTGGCAGGGAAGTGGAAATACCGAATTGTGTCCGGCTTGCACGGCTCAGTCAAGGGATTCGTATCACTCGCCAGAAGTATTTTAGATAGTGGAAATCGGTCGGTATCGTAACTCATATACGATGATGGACATGATTTATCTGACTGCCGCAAGGTAATCCTGTGGACGCTGATCCCATAGCTATCGTCTGGATGCTCGAAAACGCGACTGTTATCGATCGTCTCCCGGGGCTGCAAGTCAGGTCGCTTGGTCTCCACCTTCTTGGGTTTGAATCGTTTGGATATCTTCTCAATGAGATATGTCAAGGGATCTTTAATCAGTGCCGCGGCATCTTCTTCGGCATTCTTTTCGTCTTGCAGGATCTTTGGTAATTCGGAAGGCTCATCTGGTTTCTTCCAACCGGAAACAGCTTTGAGAATCTTCTTCTCCAGCGTAATACGCCGTTCGCTATCCCCTGGTGATTTGAACTTATTTTGCTTTTTCCACTCTACTACTCGAGTCTCGACATTCTGGAGGTTCTCGCCGCAGGTTTCAATGGCGTGCCTCCTCCACTCCAAGAAAGTCAGCGCTCCGCCTAAGGGATGATGAGCATCTGCAAACTCCAAATCACGCATCACGCGATGTGAATTTACATTGAAAGAAAACTCGTACATACCATGGCTTGCCGATATTTGAAAAGCTCGATCTCTGGCTGGTTCCTCTCCGTGTCATCAAAGCCTTTCCGCAGGTTATCGATCCTAGCAATCTCACGACCAATTCTCCCTCTCTGGTCGCGTTCATTCTTTTGGGGAGGCGCTTCATAGTTGGTCTCCAACGCTGGTCGCTCCTTGTATCGGCATCGGAAGTAATTGACCAGACATTCGTCTTTGAGCTGTTCAGGGATTTCATCTGGCTCGAAATCTTCTCCGTCATAATCATCCACAATCGCAGGGACAACGTTGATCTGTGGGTTGTTGGATGCCATGTCGTATGAACATGCGACTCGAAGGAATTTTGATGAGGAGCAGCACGCTCCGAGGCAATCTCATTTATCGGCATTTCGTCCTTCAGCCGCATCCCATGGATCTGTTCAATCCATCCCAACAAGCTTGCTTATCGACGCCAATTATGAGGAAATCGCGGCTCACATTACTAGAATGGGCACACCCCGAGCAGATGTCCCGCTCGAGATACATTGCCTTTGACGAATGAAAAGCTGTGCCTACCCACCAATCGGTAGAACGACTGGGGAATTCCGGCGTCGTACAAGCTCAAAGATGTGTTAGAGGCTCGATTGGCGAATTCATTTGTGTGGTGTGACTGTCTTGCAGTCCTTGGGGGCCAAATGCAATGCATGGCTTTCAGCTTACGGCCTGCAGCTCCCTGGCAGGCAGGCTGTGTCACCCATGGAGGATTCTTTGCTATGAGCTGCCGATGGAAACAGTAACAGATTAACATTCGCACCAAATCGTGCTATAGAGGTGCTCTGCCAGTTCCCACCGAGTACAGCATTGAAACAAAAGGAGCAAACGCAAACAACATCGAGAGATTTGGAAATGGTGAACATACCGTAAGGCTAGACACTCGGCTTCCCCGCCTCAGCGACCAGCCATGCAGCTTCCTAGTTGAGTCACCGACAGGAGCTGGAAAATGACTGAACGCCATGAAAACGCCATAATTCTTGCACTTGGAAAAGAAATCCAGCACCGCGAAATTATGCTGCACCAAGATGCGCCATACTGTAGTACAAAGTTTTGCTCTCTAAAAATGCAAACTCCTGAATTGAGACACAGCTCAGAGGTCTTTTCAAGCAAGGGATGACGATATCGTGGAAATTCTATCGGACCTCTTGCTAGTAACTCAATCGCGAAGAAAATGGATGGAGACGCAGGAACGAAGATAATTGAATGTCAACGGCGAGCCACACGACATGCGCAAGGATAGAGTAGGGAAATCCTTTCGCTGAATGTTTGTAAAGTGCAGGGCTGAGCACTCCAATTTCCCATTTAGAGCTAAACGGGGTAACGACACGCTTCAGGCAAAACAAGTGAACCTCATGACATTTGAAATTGAGTAGGAAGCTATACTGGATGGTAGAAGTCAACATAAAGCAGATACAGAACCACTAGACCTGCCATTGCGATGCCTGGAGATAGGTTTGCTGATTTGCCAATAAATCAGAATACCACCCAATCTCAAAGCCAAAACGCAACTTCATATCAAGCACCTATCTTAATTCCAAATCAACGCTTGTAAGCTCGAGTGAAGGACCCTTCCACCGCTGAAAGACTGCGGAGATGCTGCATCCTCGCCACGAGAGTCATCTTGATCCACCACCCCAAACTCGTAGTCACACCCAGAACTGGAACCACTGCTCGAACTTTCGCCGGAATCAACCGCATACCAATCGTGCCTGCGATGCGCAACCTTTTTTGCATACCGAGCGAGCAAAACTTCAGATAGAAAGGCCTTGCCTTCCACTTCAATAATAGCATCTGTGACTTTCTTTGCTTCCCAGACGCGTCCAAGCTCGTTTTCAAGACGGCCCTGTCCAGCGTTCCCATGTCCACCTGCCTCATCCAAGTTCTGGCACTGGTCCCCAAGCCCTTCCTCGACTAAAATATAGCTTAAAAAAGTCTGTCCCTCTTCAGAATCCCAGTGTCCTTCAAGACCTAGCTCATCAGGAGGAGAAATCTCCTTCCACAACCCCAGAGCGTCCCTCTCTTCGTCACGCCCTCACAAACAAATTTCTTCTCGACTTCGTGTACCTGTAAGTGCCTTGCTTTATCTTGCTCAGTTGGAAATGAATTTCGACAATAGGAGCAATTGAAAGACTTCTCAACGTAATTCCGCATGTGAGTCTGTAGATGATGGTTATGTGTGAACTGCGAAGGGCAGACAGGACAGGTGAAGGTGGGTGTAGGCATGATTGTTGAGGAGATTTGACGAGACAAATACAAGCAAAGTAATCAAACAGACACGCGAGAAAGTCAAGTAAACTCCAAAAATGGTACAAAAAACCAAGGGTATGAAGTGACAACGAGTGGACTCGGGAGACAGCAGGAAGGTACAAGCACATTTTATCAAGTCTGATCTCAACATGATACCGGTCAGGCACTCACGCACTTGCGAACCATTACGGCAATAAACACTGTGATCGGACATCCAGCTACGAAAACGACCGGGTGTCAATATTTCCCTATCCGTAAACTGGGAAAACAAATGTGATGGATCTATCTTCGTACTTTCCGACGTTCTGGCAACAGCCCACAGGTACGAACGCACTTGCGATTTCCCAAATCAAGAGACACAGTACTGGGGCGTCCAGCGACGAGAACAACCGGGCGTCGACACGGCCATCTCGATTAATACACTTCGTTTCAAAACAAATCTACCAGATCATCTCTATCAACTCTTGAAGATGATACTTAGGGGGTACCTACGCACTTGCGCAGTTCCAGAAGAAAAGAGCGCTATGGTCGGGCGTCCATTTCATTTTGGAAGTACGAGAACAACTCCGCATCAAAGAACAAATATGACCGGGCGTATGTTAATGACAATTCGCGAGGCGTCAAGTACTTATTGGATGATAGCATTCCAGGTACGATACATCTTCACATGCTCGGAACGAAGCGTCAGCCTTGCAGAAAAAAAGAAAAATGAAAAGCCGAGAAATTATCAAGCTTTCAGGGACGGAAAAGCACCCGAACAATTGGAAGGGCGTTCAAGGCCGCGCGGGTGAGGCGTCCTGTCAGCCTCATTCGCAGAAGGGAAGTATTGCTACTTGACTGCCTATTTGCACTGCACTGGATCGAGATGTACCCGCAGACTGCTTTTCATGATCATGGAGATTCAAGGACAGTCTGGCAGAGGATGTTAAGGCTCAGGAGCACTTGCCCAATAGATTGGATTGAGGCTGCAGGTACCCCGGCCTGGTACTAGAAATCAAGGCAGCCTCATCTGGTAATAGATACCACTTGGCCGACTACACTGCGTTGAAGGGCGCTGATGATGCATAGATAATGAACGAGAACAATGCTAGCCCAAGGCACGATACTGAGTATATGACCCCGAACTCGATCACTTGATAGCCAGCCCGAGCCGATGATCGATATGCGATGGTTTGCAGATCGTCAATCACGCAGGCGAACAGATAAACTTTGTGTTCTGCGTTATCATCTGTTTCGAAGCTCTGGGGATGATCTCTGCTTTTGTTTCGGAATGAGTGGCGAATCGATACCTCAACCATTCCCGAAAACAGGATCTCTCGCCTCACTCTCATGCTCACGTGCCGTTGTTGACTTCCTTCCGGTTTTGTAGAATGGGCTTCGAACATCGCATTTTCATTTCCCCTGCAGAGCAATCAGCTATTCTGACAATTTGAATTGCCAAAAACTCACTAACTGTAAGCATTCTGCAATGCAGTGGTCTTCCAGAAAGTCTTTTTGAGGCTCGTCAAATGCATCAATGAACCATAATCGTACCATCAACGCCCATGCTTGCCATGCAACATGCTTCAATTCCCCTCCCTATTTCACTCCCAGCCTAATCCTCCCCCTATACAACCTGCACATAATTCGCCGGCACACTCTTCACCACCCCACCCCTCTCAACTTCCGCCCACCCATCGCCCGGATCCTCCTTAATAAGCACAAACCTCTCACCCTCAGTCATACTATGCTCAGCGTCACTCCCAGCTGTATACTCATAAAGTGCCTCAACGTATTTGAGTTTCTTTGCTCCGCGTTTAGGCGCCACGGCGGGTCCTTGTTTCTTGGTCACACTGCCTGAGATGGAGGAGCCGGAGTTGGAGTAGATGGATGAGGGACGTGGTGTTGGTGCGAGGATTTCGACGTAGGCGGTTGGCACGAGTCCTTCTTTGTAGCCGGCTTTGACTTTGATCCAGCCGCCGTCTGGTGAGAGTGTGTTAGTGGTTTTTGAGATAAAAAGAAAGGGGAGAACCTACCATCTGGTTCCAAAATCATGACCTCCTTCCCTTCGGTTACTGTGACTTCGCCATCACCGTTCGCGTCGTAGCCGTATAGCATCTTGCCTCTCTGCTCATGTGACGAGGTAGCTCCTGAGCCATTGGTGGGTGGTGCACTTCCAGGCAACTCGCTGATGTAGGCAGATGGAGGCGGTGCTACCACCCTATTCTTTCTCGCGGCAGTTGGCCCACTGACACTAAGACTATGAGGTCTGTCGGGTGGTGTTTCTTCCGCTGGAGACCTTGGACCACTTCCAGATACCGATCGGTTTGCGCTCGCAGCATATCCAGAACTCAAGGAGTTCATGGTATTGGAGCGGCTCATTGTGGGCAGTTCAGAGACACCATCCTTGGAGGCTCCAGTGGGACTCTTGAGCGAATTGGCTTGCTCTTGTCGTTCAGCTTTCAACTTTTTCCTTTCATCTTTTGTTTGCTCCCCTGGACATTCGGCTGGAACCTTCATCTCGCACTTGCTGTGACACGTGTATCCACAGTCTCTACAGTCGAATCCCTTTGCGGATAAACCCCAGATGCGCTCTCCACAGAGATCACAATTTGTGGGGATTTTGAACGTCTGCGACTTGAAGTTGTGACTCTTTGCTCCAACCGTGACATCTCCTACCGCCAGAGTGATGGTTACGGTTTCAACTTCTGCGGTCAATCTCTTATGATCGACCTGATGGAGATCCTCTTGCATGGCAAACAAAGCTCTCACTATTTCGACCTCATCTCTCTTGTCTTTGCCCTCTCTGATAGCCTGCTTTACTTTCCTCACTCCTTCAACTTCTCGGCGCTTTTTGTCGACCTCTCGCCGTAGATCACCTAATTGGGACTTGGACTTTCCCAATACATTTCGCAGGAACACTTTTGCCGTATCGTCTACTACCATAGCATCATCATCGTGCCAAACTGGACTAGGTTCGAAGACTTTGTCCGGAGGATCCTGCCATGGTCCAGCATTGTGCCTGGCAAACATCATTGAGTCTAGTGGAGGTTGATTACGAGGTATCTCTTGCGAGAGATGAGTGACGAAGTCAGTACTACGCTTCAACATCCCATTCTCGAGTTGGGCAGCAAGAGACCAAATTCCATTTAGCTTTGTGGTCCTAGACTCTGAAAGATCCTGCATACTGTCCAAGAGATCCGGCACATATTCGTGGTAGTACTTTTCCTTCTGCTTGTTCGTAACATTGATTGCGATCAAGTAGCTATTCTTGACATTGTGCATATCAAGTATTTGTTGCTGGTATGCGTTCTGGGCTTTCGTTTTCGAGTAGTCAAACGCCGACTCGGATTTCTTCCGCTTATTCTCGACCTCTTGACATGCCGCATCGTATTTGCCCTTCATTTTCCGCAGATCTCCGTATGTCGAGTCTCTCTCCTTCTCCAATTTATCCGCATATTCAGCATGACGTTTCCGTAGTTCTTCATAGCGGGTTCCTAGAACTCTCAGCGGGTCTGCAAGGTTCGTTATCAGCTCGTTGCCGAATCGATCGTGTTCGGCGGCTCGAGATTCGACTGTCGTAAGTTGTGTTGTCCAAGTGGTGAGGGATGCGCTGGAATCAGGCCAAGTAAGCAATTGTGCCTCGCAGAAGTGAGTGTTCAGCATACCTCTCTAAAGATCCGGGAGTCATAGCAGGTGTATCTCCAACACTTAGACTGCTCGACTTCTTGGACTTCTTCTCATAGTACTTCTTCGCCAAGCCATTGAGTTTGGCGCTGTACTCCTTCTCAATCGCACTTCTCTCCCGGTAAAACTGCTGGATTTCGTCGAGCCATGTTATTCCGCCGGCGACCCAGGCATTTACGGGCTTGAAGGCATCCTGTAGATGGCACGTTGTCAGTCCTGCCAGATCATCGCAAGTAAGTCTTGGAAGCCGCGTACTTTTAATTCCTGCCCAAAGTTGGGAGCAATGTCAGCATCTGCCATGATTACCACCGTAGCAAAGAGGCAAAGAAGGTAAGATCATGGAATTTGTGCAAGACAGTGAAGCCGCATAGTGTTGTTAAAGACAAAGAGCGAGGATGAAGGCGAGTGTTGTCTGGATGCTCGTTTGTTGATGATGGCGCAGCACCCCACTACTCCGACTCCCGCATGAAGCCTGAATGCGAGAGACAGCCCAGCAGCCCAGCCCAAGATTCCCAAGACCACGGATCCACAGCCGACTTGCCCGAGCGTGCCTGATCCCGGAAGCTAAAAGGCCTGAGGCAGCACCGAGTACTAGGCGGACGCTAAGCCTAAAGAAATTCACCCCGCCATTTGTGCCAAAATCTGGAGCTTGGTCAAGCTCGAACATTCAACTTCACCATCCACCCCACCACTACTGTGCTGCGCTTCTTCTTCTCCTACACTACAGCCTCACGCACCAAGTCTTGGTCAACTTCACTACACCGCGAATTTACATAACACTTCCAACACACTTGTTGTGAATACAAATCGCGTCTGCCGCTTCTTCACCGCGGCCGCCTGCCTACAAATACTCCCGCAAACGGTCGTCGCATTCCACATTCGCAGACTCGAGATACTTGACCATTCGACTTCCCTTCCTCGCGTCTAAACCACAACTGATCATTCATAATGGCCGAAACACCCAAGCCAGCTGCTTCCCTCGCGGATCGCATTGGTTCAAAACCTCTCGACGCTGGCTCATCTTCCTTCACTCCAGGCACGAGCTCCTGGGCAGACGAGGTCGCATCACCAGTAGTTGAACAAAAGGAATCGGAGTCATCTCTCGATGATGCACAGGGCGATGGTACCACCGAAGATATGGGTGGATCGGGTCTACACGATGCTCAGTACGAGGTTGAGGTGAAGCTGAGCGACCTCCAAGGCGATGTCAACAGTCCGCTGTTTTCTGTCAAAACGTTTGAAGAGTTAGGAATGTAAGTACACGCGGTCATGTTCATAGGATCGCAGACTAAATCTGTCAGCTCCGAAGCAGTTTTGAAGGGCATGTATGGAATGAACTTCAGAAAGCCCTCAAAGATCCAGGAGAAGGCACTCCCTATCCTACTCATGAACCCTCCTCAAAATATGATCGCCCAATCACAGTCTGGAACCGGCAAGACTGCTGCTTTCGTCATTACAATTCTCTCCAGGTTAGACTACACCCGACCAAACCAACCGCAAGCTCTGTGTCTTGCTCCGAGTCGTGAACTTGCGCGCCAAATTGAAGGCGTTGTCAGAACCATTGGGCAGTATGTGGAAGGTCTTACAGTTCAGGCTGCAGTACCTGGTGCCATGGAGCGAAATACTAAAGTCCAATCAATGGTCATTGTTGGAACTCCGGGAACTGCTATGGATCTTATCAAGCGAAGACAATTAGATGTCTCGAACATGAAGGTTCTTTGCTTAGACGAGGCAGATAATATGCTGGATCAACAAGGTCTCGGTGATCAATGCCTCCGCGTCAAATCGTGAGTCTTTCATGCCTTTTTCTATGATGACATACTCACTGCTGGTAGCATGATTCCAAAGATCGACCAAATTCTCCTCTTTTCTGCCACCTTCCCAGACGAGGTCATGACCTATGCTCAACAATTCAGTCCTGGTGCAGCTGAAATCAAGTTGAAGCGTGATGAGCTCACGGTTGGAGGCATCAAACAAATGTACATGGACTGTCCATCGGATGAAGGGAAGTACGATATTCTTGCTCAGTTGTATGGCTTGATGACCATCGGATCTTCTATCATCTTCGTCAAGGTAAGAAGACTCTCCCTACCTTGGGATGATCTGGCCTAATCCTCTTTAGAAACGAGAGACCGCAAGCAGAATTGCCGAACGCTTGACTGCCGATGGACATAAAGTTGTTGCTATTCACGGTGCGTTCGACGGGAATGATCGCGACAACATCTTGGAACAATTCCGCTCTGGTCAAGCTAAGGTCCTTATCACGACGAACGTTCTCGCTCGAGGTATTGATGTGTCGTCCGTCTCGATGGTCATCAATTACGATATCCCCATGAAAGGACGCATGGACGATTCCCCAGATCCAGAAACCTACCTTCACCGTATCGGCCGTACGGGACGATTCGGACGTGTAGGTGTCAGTATCTCCTTCGTCTTCGACAGAAAGAGTTTCAATGCACTCGCCGAGATCGCTAAGCATTACAACATCGACCTTATTCGACTGGATCAGGACGATTGGGATAAGACCGAGCACATTGTCAAGACAGTTATCAAATCCAGCCGTGCTGGTACCAATCTTCAAATTTAAGAGGTGGGATGAACCGAGTGCTGTATGAATGTGTCCTTGCATCACAAAAAGCGGGCGGGCGTTGCGTTACTTTCTATAGACAGATGGGCCAAGATTTACCTTGGGCACAATTGAAGTGGACATTGGCATAATGGCCGAGAAAAGCTCTATATCTGCATATGGCAGTGGGGAAATTTCGAGAGCATTGCACTGCTAAAAGCAGATGCACAGATACCATAAATGATAAGCGATTTGATTCAAGCATTTGGGGCCCAAAAGAATTTCTATTCCCAGATATATTCATTTGAGCAGCTGGAAAGCTATTCCTTTGAACGCAGATACTAATACATGTTCTAAAAACAATGACTAGTCCCATTTTAGAGCAGGATCATGCTGTGTGCAGTCAGGCTTCGCATCCTCCAGATTCTGCATACTCTCAAGCGAGTTCTGTCGGCTTTCAAAAGAGTTCTTAGAACGCGGTAAACGGTATCTACCTTGTTTCTTGAGCTACACCTGGGATGTAAGTAGCGTTCCGTTTCCATTTGGCCTTGTACTAATCTGTCTTCCTCGTCCGATATACATGCAATGATTGCTATCTTTGAGCGGTAGCATCGTATATATAGGTTGAATAGCAACAATTCCTCCTGCAAATACAACGCCAATATCTCACCTGCATCATCTCGGCTCCAAGAAACAACATAAGTCCCGTCGTCGTCGTCGATGTCGAGGTTTTCACGTGACTCACCCTCGCGATTTTAACCGCCCACCCCACCAAGCGCGCAAACGACAACCAACCGAACCTCTTCCCCCTCCACCCATAAATAGACTCCCAAACAATCCAGACATCCCACCGACATCACGACAGCGCGTAGTTACATGAACTGTCCTTCCAAATGAGACTCTGCAGCACCCGTTCCTGGGGCAAGGAACGGGCCATGATGTCAGATGCAGACGTCGCCGGCGCAGCTTGCTGATTATTGGTGCCCGAAATAGCCCCTTTCGTGCTTCTTGCGGGTTAGGATAGGTTAGGTCACGTCGCGTAGCCTCTGCAGCCAGCAAACGATGTCTTCACGGCGATACGATGATGCAGGCTGGTGATGGGAGGGCTCACCCTCTAATACTGGAGGATAGTCCCTCCCAAGCGCGGGGTTTGTATCATCTCTATCTCCTCCAATTTCCAGATTTCCTATTCTTTCCACATCATACTGTTTTCCTTATTGTTTGCTGCATCGTTAATGAGATACGGGGCTGTTTTGGATTTCTTGAACTTGGTTTTTTTGGGTCTTCCATTTGTTCCTGACGTCTTTGCCATACCTCAAACTGCATCTCATCTCTGTTATCCATTTTCCCCTCTCGGTCTGCTTGTTTCGAGGGTCTTAGAATGGGCTGCTAGGTGCTGGGAATCTTCCGTATACTTTTGTTGTAATTATGTTTGAGACGCTGGTCGCCTCTGACACTGTAATTTTCTGTTCTTCAAGGTCAGTTCCTCCTACCTACACTCCTCTTCCTGAGTATCCTCAGATGTTTCATCATACACGGGGGCGGCGGCTTGGTGGAACCGGATACTGGATGCAATGTTGAAATTGAGGGCTGTGCAATACTTCATCACATCCGGAACCAGATCTTCATATACAGTGGAACCTGTCACCGCAGAAGAAGTAAGACGAAATGCTACCAGAGTATGCTGACGATCTCATCCTACAGCTCCGATGAGGATGGCATTATGCTGGCCAAGCCTAATCCTTCTGATATTCGGATTCTCAATACACGCCAGCGCGGCAGCTTCAGACTCCAACTACACTCTCACGCCTGAGCTGACCAATTTCATTCCGACATGCGCCCGAGAATGTTTCCTTTCGTTTTTAGATGCCAATTTTCCTTCTGGCACTTGCGCGACGAAGCCGACGCTAGATTGTCTCTGCTCAACTAATAGCACCTCGGGGTATACGATTGGAGAGGGAGCAGTACAATGTATAATATCGGAGATCAATATTGGGTTCTGCCAGGGCAGTTCTGCGAAGGGTAATTGTTTTTGTGGCAGCGAAGAGTTCTCAAATGCTGACTTAGACATAGATTCTGTTGTGAACGGTGCATATGCCATGTGTACAGGACAGCCGAGTGCGTTACCGAACACCCACGCAACAATCACGGCGACCCTCATCTTGCAGACTTCAATGCCAAGCATTGTCTTAGTGGCTCCAGCACCAAGCACGTCGTCCGTTTCTGGTCGGTCATCTTCCACTGTAATAAGCACCACTACATCAGCTTCGTCAAGCTCGTTCGCCACAGCTACGAGCCGACCAAGTCCAAGCAGCTCAGCATCCAGCACAGTCTCTTCGGTGCCTGCAGCATCGGAAACGAGCTCTCCAGAACCAATTCTTACGAAGAACCAAATTGTAGGAATAACTGTCGCTTCCATTGGAGGTGGGGCAGTGGCAGTTGGACTGCTGATCCTCTTCATTTGCTGCAGAAGAAGGAAAAGGAAGGCGCGCGAAAGCGATTTGATTCCATTCCAGCTGGAGCCAAATCATGTCATGGACCAGAAGAAGTACAAATACAAAAGCTTCAAAGGCCCCACGGAGAGAAGACCAGGCGGAACGAGAAATGGTGTAGCAGCCAAAATTCCGCCTCGTGTTCCACCACGTTTGGATACTTCCAGTCCGAATATGTTCTCTAGAAGAAGCATTAGACCAGATACCATTGGCCTCGCTATCTCCCCTGAACAGGCTGTTTCCACAGAAAAGCAACAGCGCCGCTCATCTAAGCTCCTACCTGAGAAGCCAACTTTGACACTCAAAGTTCCCAAGCAAGCCGAGAAACCAATGAATGGGTTCTCGTTCAATCAACCGATTATTCAGCCGTCCGCTTTCAGTAGGCAGAGCACAGCTACGCAATTTGAAGAAGACTATGATGAGAGTGCAGATACTGCTGTTGCAGCTGATGATTCTTGGACCGCGAAATCTACAGATCAGATCCTGGATGTAGGAACAGGGACATGGCAAACGATTCGGAAGGTCGATCCTGAGCCAGGTTCCAGTAACGAGGTCTATCATTGGCGACCCACAAACAATGCTACCAACCAAAATGGGAAGAATGGACAGGCAAATCCGGATTACTACATCAGGCCATTGAGTGTCGCAGGACGTAAGATTGGAAGCTTCTCACAACCACGAGCACCGAACACATACCTACGCCAACAAGATCAACAACTCTCTATCCCAGAACAAAATCGTCCAATTACAGCCTCATCTTCAATCTACTCAACTCGCGGCTCAGTAACAAGTAATGACCCAGGTCGCAACAGCAATTCGAGGCCGCACCGCTTTTCTTACCAACAAACTGGGCCATACGATAATCAAGACTCGATTGTGTCTCCACAAGACCGAGATCAGGATCCCAAGACAGCAGGTACAGATTTACCACTCTCTCCTGTCATGGAATCTCCAGCTAGTGGTCGAAGTCCAGTAAGCTACCCAAAAATTCCGCCTCCAGGAGCAGGAGGAACCAAGCGTCTGAGCCAGAGCATGATCCGTATGGTTCCTCCTCCACCACAGCCCGATTTCACGAAAGCTTTAGGGGCAGGGAAGCCATGGCGTCAAGCGGAAATTGCTGCACAGATTGAACGCGAGAGAATCGCCCGAGCACAGGCTCAAGCAAAAGCCCAGAATCAAGAACAAGGTCAAATGGGCATGCACAACCTTGGACCCCAGGACTCGCAATCCCAACAACGCCCTCGAGAGCAACGCGAACGCAACCCTACTACACCCTCCCCAGTAACTTTCGCATTTCCCGCTCCTCCACCACAAGCTCTCATCCCCGGGCGTTCGCAAACGACATCTCCGCCAGCCATTCCATCACCCTATCTTTTCCGCTCACCATCTCAATCGAAACTTGTTCCTCCACCTCTGCTACGCTCACGTTCGCAGCTCCAAAGAGAAGCGAGAACGCCGCCTCCAAGTCAAAATCAGGGCGGCTTTGTATCTCAACAAGGACAATTACAAACTGTAGCCGAGTCTCCACCAGCAGCAAGAATGGCACCGACGCCTCCACCAGGACTGCTGAGGTCGAGATCGCAACTGACAAGGGAAGGAAGGACGCCTTCGCCAAATCCTAACCAAGGTCAACATCAGAGTCAGAATCATGCCAGGCCTCAACAACAAACCCAATACCTCCAAACCGTAACCGATTTCCCACCCTCAAGGATAAAGCTCTCGCCACCACCCCTCCTTCGCTCACGCTCTCAACTCCAACGCGAAGCACGCACTCTCCCCCCTCTACAAACGCAACTCTCTCAACCGCAAGCACCTCACCAAAACCAAAACCCACCTCAATCCGCCCATCCACAATCCGCCACCACCTTCAACAACCCTCGCCCATTCCCCGCACCCCTCCAACCCGCCTCTCAAACCAACCCCAATTCCAATCCCAACTTCAACGCCTACCCACCCTCATTCCCCAGCTCAAACACCCTCCCTACCAACCCTCTCCCCAACCAGCCAATTCCCGGCAACCCACTCTCCTCCCATCCCTCCATAACATTCACCCGGTCCTCCTCCCTCGTCTCCCAAACCTCCCTCTCCACAAACTTCTCCACGCACTCCAACTCCTCCTCCCTCCTCGCCAAACGGCGCGGCACCGAAAAGGCATCTGCTTTAACACTGAAAAACGAGGAAGATAGGAGGAGGCAGATTGCAAAGTGGAGGGTCCTGAAGAGGGAGGAGATTGAGCTGGCGAAGAAGGAGGGGTGGAGACCTATGCTTGGGAGGGAGGGACAGGGAGAAGCTGGGAATGGGAATGGGAATGGGAGTGTAGGGGGCGGAGGACAAGGAGTGTGGTTGAGTCCGAGGGAGTATGAATTTGAGAGGACGGAGTTGCCTACTACGCCTGGCTGGGTGCCGAAATTGACGCCTACGAAGAGGGGGGATGAATTATTCCTGAGCGTGCAGTGAGGACCTATTTGGTTAACTATGGACGGAAAGTATGTATTAAACCATGATCAGTGGGGGAAACGCACGGAAATTGCGGAAGTGGAGGAGGAAGGAGGTGAAAAGACACACAGAGAACGATACGAAGACGAAGGAAAGAAGATGAAACAGAAAGAAAGACAGACAGAACAGGTGGTGCATTCCAGGCGTTCACGGCAGCAATATCGATATCAATTTCCTTTTCTGTATTTTGGCGAGGGCCACAGGGTGCCACACAAGGGCAGTTCAACGTGTCACGCATGGTTGGCGTTCAGGAGCATCTCATTCATTTATCCATTCCTCTTCAGCTCTCTACACCTACATCTTTTTCTTTTTTCTGCATGTATATTATAGTATAGGGTGGCATAGTTGATACTTTTGTACGACGAGGGCACACAGGAGCAGAGAGCAAGCAAGCAAGATAGGGAGGAGCAAAAGGAGACGAAGTCAATAAAGAGAAGGAAAAATCGAAATATCAAATTGAATCTCTACATACATACATAACCTTTCAGCCGATACAACGTGCTGAGTATATTTTGGATTCCAAACAAGTCCACATTAGCCGCAGAAAGTGAGACCGCCATGCTCGCATGCCTGCCTGGTCGCTTGAAGGATTCAGCCGCCGCCTTCTGGTGGTGCTTCGCCTCGTCCATGCTTCGTCGCTTATGAATGAGAGCCACACCACAAGCTCGTATCATAACGCGGCTGGCAATAGATAAGAGGGGATCACGTAGCACGGAAAAAAGGTGATGATGAAGATCTGATTCATCTTGAGCGATGGTGGATTCATTGTTTGGTGCCTTGTATTCATCGTACAGAAGGATTATGTGTGAGTTGGGACAGAAACGCCGCACCGATGACTGAGAGGTGGCCTGCAGGACTCTGGAAACGTAAGAATGAGATGTTGCCCACCCATCTTGGGTAGCAGTCACTGGAAGCAGAACACGCGATTCAAGCAGTGAAAACAGGCCACCTGCTTGCTTAGAATTTCTTCTTGAGCACCATGCAAAGGTACCCATGTACTTCGCTTTCTAAGATAGTATGGCATCTTTCGTGTCATTGGTACGCAACAACAGAGTATCTATACACTGAAATCTGACACCTAATTTTCTCCCCAGTTAGTGATCCACCAAGATTGGGAGGACCTGCTTACTGTGTCTATGGAGTGGAACGAGATCCTGCTCATCCACCAGCCTCATCCCAACGTTCGTTCGACTCTCGAACCATTCTTTGCCAGGCTGTCTCTTGCTTAGGCGTGCTTACAGACTCATTGCTGAATGGAGAAACATGATGCTTGGATTGGGTATGGTTGCCAATAGAAGCGAGTGTTGGGTTCTGTGATCTTGAACGGTCTGGCATGAACGGCTCCTGTGCAGCGCTGCGAGCGAGTTTAAATCCTTGTGGTACGCCATATTGGCTTGCAAGAGAACACTTTGAGGAGTTAGGGGTACTATGCGGTAAGACTTTCTTGAATTCGTGACTGGAATTGGGCGACGACGAAGGTGACGGGTTGGTGGTGGCTTCAGTAGCGCGGCGTTTTTGGATGATTCTGCCGAAAAGTCGACGAGTGGCTGCAGGATCTTCTGTCGGTGTCCGCTTTTCATCGTTCAAGCCGTCGCATTTAGATGAGAAGATGCCACTTCCAGATCGTCTGGGTGCATGCTTTTCTTGTTTGGGGCTGACAGAGATATTTTCCCGATCTTCAAAGTCAGTGAAGGAGAATAGCGTTGTCCCATCTTCGAACTTTGGGATACTGGTCACTGACCGAGCCGAGGCTCGCTCCGAGACTGCGGTACTTGAAACGGGGACTTGACCTTGTTGGGGGCGCTTAAACTCGTATTTGTATTGCATAGCCTGCGTAGGGAACGTTTCTGGCATCATGAGCTCGCGTTCACATACTTTGGGCGTAAATTCACCTTCAACATCGACAAATCTACTTGCTGCTGAGATCTGCTGGTACAAGATTGGATCTGGTCGATATCTATCACTCTCTTGGACACCTCTACTCCTTGGATTATCGCCCGCAGCGAACCCCTTGTTCACACGATGACGACCGAGAAACGGAGTACTCTCGGGGGCACCAGTCTCGGGTCTGTACCTGTCGGTGTCTTGAACGCCTCTTTTTCTTGGATTGTCACCTGGTGCAAAGCCGGTGGAATTCGCCGGGCGGTAGAAGTCATTGGTAAATACAGCATCTGCGGAAAGTTTAGCTAGCAAACATTGAGTCCAGGGAGGCCCTGACCGTCATCACTACACTCTCCAGCTTCTATCTGATATCTCAAAAGACGACGGGAGGTTTGTGGAGATTGATCGCCTATCAAAAACAAATGTCAACAGGTTGTAGACGCTCCCGGGCTAGATTTTCCTTTCGGATGACAAACACAGCTTCTTGCCAGTCAAGAAGACACCGGATGGCCGACCAGACTTACGGGAAGGAGAAAGGTCTCTTGGAGATTGGTCATGCTGGTGTTCTTGGCGCTCATATTCTGATCGCCTGCGCAACCTCTTCGTTCTGTGAGGAGATTCTGATAGCGACCGGTGTCTGCGCGAAGCGTGCTTGGAGTCGACCAGTTCGTGTCTCGAGTTCTCAGTGGGACGGGGAGGACAGGGAGGGGGAGGAGGAGAGACATCATGCGGATCAGTGGGAGGGGAGTGATTGCGATTGCTCCGATGATGCGGAAGTCGCACATCAGACGCGTGCAGGTTGGGGTGACGCTCACGAGGGGACCGTTGACTGCGGAAAGAATGGCGCTGGCGCCGAAGGGGGGACAAAAGAAACGAGTTGGAGAGAGAATGGGGAGAGGCCACCGACTGGGGATGAGGGCTGCCTTCTTGCTCTGAGTCGCGTCCTTTGGTCACGCTCGTGGGATGGTGGGGGGTCATTCTGTCAGAAATCTGTCTGCAATTGCGGTAAGCTTCATCAATTAGTCAAAAGGTAGCACATGTATTGACATCCAAGCTGTGTATGGTTCGGACAGCACGTCTGCACAGACTGTTCGTCAGATGGGAGGGAGCCTGGTTGGGGTGTTGATGTTAATGTTGATGTTGATGTTGATGTTGATGTTGACGTTTGGAAGCCGGACGGCATGAGTAGGGGAGGAAACCGCGACTGATGCCAAACCAAGTCAGCCATCTACAAAACTCGCTCTCATTGGAAAGCTAAGCGAAAAGAGCTTGTCCTTTTCTGGCTGGCGCCCCCCCTTGTGGAGTCTTTCTTTGCAACTCGGTGTCGCCAGGTTTCTCATCTCACTCCACCTACCTCACTCCCTTCCATTTCCTGCCGTCACTCCATGTTGCTCCTGCTCAGTCGGATCAACCGCCTCGTATCCAGAGCAGAGCCGCAACATCAACACCATCACAAACATCGATATCGACAGTCATTACATCGCCATCGAGCTGACAACTTACCAGCTTTCTTTCCCAGTATCCATCGATCGATACCGTCATTCATCTCAGCCGCACTGCGCTTGGTATCTGATCGATGGATCCATCCACCCACCCTACCTGACTATGGTACATGCAGATTTCTTAGCATTAGGCTCCGACATGGTAAGTGCAGCACTGTAGTGCAACCTGCATTGTCAGCTGCAGAAACGGCTGCATACTTTTCAGCCCTACGAGCAGAGATCCTCTCGCAGTCAACCTCGATCCGTGGATAGCCTGCCAATCAGTCTGGCTCATCGAGGTCTCGAATACCTGGCCAATTGTCACCGAGCTGTCGGGATCTCAGGGTTTCTTGCCACTCCAGTAGGAGATGGGCCGGGAAATGGATTTTGATTTTACTCGTGGTTTCATGGAGGAGCGGGACAAAACGGACCCCAAACCCCAGGGAACTAATGTCCTAATGCAGAGATTGACATTGGCCTGATCAGAACTAGACTTGGTTTCTCGCACTCATCAATTCTGGGGCATGCCCTTGTGCCATCCCTTAGCCCGGGCGTATGCGTGGTCATCCTCCCCTGACAGGTGCCGGTCTTTTGTGGAGTGTAACGTGGGCTCTCAATGTCTTCTGGCCGATATGTCTCCACTGGCGTCCAGCCTTGCTTCATGTAGACACCGCGAGTCTGTGTTTAAAGAATGCATACCTTCCAACAGAAGAGACCGGAGAACTGGTCAGCTTCCACCTGGCTGCTTACCAGGTCTTCAGCGCGGAGAGATTTTTGTGATCGTAGAACGTGCGCCTTCTCCAACGGTCTTGATTCCCTGTCGTCTCCTTCTATGATTTAGAGAACATCGCTAACATTGTGGAGCGAATCAGATCTTCCGTCTTGCCTTTTGGTCATGGATGACTTGGACGGAGCCTGGAAACCCCCGTTCTGCCACCGAGTAGTCGGCGTTCTGCTCGATCCAAGCCATTCTATTGGTATCTGACGACCACTGGTAGTCATCTGAGTGGAAATTGAGCAACGAATGAAACGTTATCTTGGAATTCCTCGTTTCTGGCAGCGATTTTACTAGGTTGACAGCGACCCAGAGCAGGAAAGAGCGTAATCTTCCCTACCCTTACCTAGACCATGACACCCAGAACTCGGATTCTTCTGAAACGAAGCATCTTTCTGCGGTTTGAAGCTTCAAGTGAAGCTAACTAAGTCTGCGGTCATGATAGCTTTTGGGACCGGTCTTCAGCCCTACCAGCTATATTTAGTTGCACGTCTTCATTTCAGACTCATTCTAGAGATCTTGGCTACCGGTTCTGCGTATCATATACCGACAAGCTCAAGGAGCCTCAAGGCAGTCATCGCCTTCTCCGTGCTCTTCGGTCCTCCCTCGCCCTTCTTGCGAAGTCTTGTCCTCAGGTGCTACCACTATGTCGAGATCTGTCAAGGGTCTTTTGGCAACCGATTCGCCACTCTGTTATCATCCTAGTGCTTCTGTATATCACATTACCTTCAATAGTAGCCTGTTAGAAGTCTCCGAGCTCGAAATTGTCACGGCGATAAGACGTCATTCGTTTATGAGGAGAGTCGTAACCTCCTCCCTGCATCTCGACATGCTCTCCATTCAAATAACTTAGAATTCTTGACTCACCGAATGACTGATTTGCCTTTTCACACTTCAATTCCATTCGCTACTCAGCTTTACGAGTGCATCTTCTGCCTGGTGTACAAATACAAGAATTGTGCATGGTTGCAGAAGGGTTTTGAATAAAGGAAGCAGCACGGACTCATCACTCAACCAAAATGGTGCCCAGAAACGCAGACAACATGATGAGAATTGCAATAGCTGGTGCTGGCGGACTAGCACGGGTGTTTGCCCATTATATCCATGAAACGGCTCATCAGGTCGTTATTCTCTCGAGACAGGTAAGATGTGGCGGTGGTGGCTTGGTCACAAAGTGCTGACAATGTCTCAGCCCCGTCCCGAACTCGAAGCTCTCGACTACACAGTTCTTGTCGTGAATTACGACAGCCAAACAGAACTCCGCCATGCCCTCAGAGGTATTGATCTGGTCATATCCACAGTCTCTGGAAACCCTCAAATCAATCTTATGGACGCTGCTGCACATGCCGAGGTTACACGATTCGTCCCGGCAGAATTTGAAGGGCCCCCATCACGAAGACCACGAAACGATCCTGTGGACCGTGGCCGAGCAGCATGTTTGGAAAGACTCCGTCACTGGTCTCGTCACAATCGACACCCCATGCCATCGACGATCTTCACCTGCGGTATCTTCTATGAAAGATTCGCACGTGGAGGTCTCGGGAGCATGGATATTGGTGCTTCATCCAATTGCTATTATCCCGGCTCCTACCTGATGAACATCGAAGCAAGCACAGCAGAGATTGTCGAGACGACTACATCCGGTAATCCCATCTCCGTCGCCATGACTTCAGTCAACGACGTAGCAATGTTTATCGTTGCTGCCCTCGACCTCGGAATCGAGAACTGGCCAGGCGAATTTAGGATGCAGGGAGACCGTAAGACAGTGACCGAGATAATACAGTATGCCGAGTCCGTCAAGGGAGGTATGCGTTCCTAGTCTACTCGTCGATTATGCTTCGAAGCTCAACTAACCACCTTGCAGGAACCCCGTTCGAGACAGATGTCATCCAAGCCAGAGACCTGACAACCCATCTCGACCATGCATCCTACTATCAGGATTACTCAAAAGTAGCTCGGATCCAAGAGCTCATTGCCACAGAGCAACGGCGCTACGATTTCACGCAACCAAACCTCAACGCTCTCGTCAACGTTGTCCCAACCTCGTTCTGGAACTGGCTGCACAGTGTCTGGGGTATCTAGTCTCGTTCATCAATTCGTTATCGCTTTACCTCCATCAACATGCACTGCCTGGCCAGCTGTCCCGCCCGCTCGCTGGAGATGGAAACAAGGGAACATGTGGACAGACACAAATGTTGTCTCAGGGGAGGATTTCTTGCTTGTCTTACTACACTTGGTCTTCACAGACGCCGTATTTGCTTAGATTGGATCAGATCGCAAGATCGTCGTCATCAGCGTATTAGCGAGGGTTGGAGGTCTTTTGGGATTTACGATATCTAGATTAGCAGAGCGTCACCACTCACTTACGATGCATTTGACTTGATTTGATTTCCCTGACAAACTCGTCTCTTCTCGCTGACCGCTTGACATACATGCTCTCTCATCGAGCCACGTACTCCACCTGCCCTCTAATCCTCGTAAGGAGGCACGAAAGATGTAAGCATCCACTCCATGTATCACGAGACACCAGCCTGTTCTCAATGATCTTCGAAACATGCAATCTGGGTAAACAATATTCCAGAAACCCCAGGGACAAATCCGGCACTGCATTGAGCCTATTCTATGAACACCAACAAACACCCGGTACTTCTCCCAGGCACTGCGCTCTCTGCAGTACCTCGCCTCACCCTTGTACAATATGCACACACTCCGAGGAATCAGCACGCCCATCAACGCCAAACATGCTCGTGGATTTCAGCCGCCAAATGCGCCCGTTAACAGTGAAAGATCGGAGGTGATATAGATAGATTGAGATGGAGTCTACCTGTCTACTTGGCGCATCCGATCGGAGGTGTGATTACTGTATTGGGGGAGTATGGCTGTGTTGAGCCGAATTGGCGTTTTCGTTTTTGTTTGAAGTGGATCCGCCGTACTTGGTCAGATCGACCGTCCTCAATGTGGTGGTCGTTAATCTGTTTTTCCTTTGTCTGTAATATATGTGCAGCGAGGTTTGTGGGGATGTATCCTGTTCTGTATTCTAGACCCTTGGGACGAGGGAGGGGTAGGTACTGTTATAAGTAGCTAGCAATGTGTCCTGCACATGGTGAGCTTTGGAAAGGGGTTTGGATCTCTTGAATTTGAAGGCGCATTGACTGTCTGGAAAATAAGCAAGATGAAGTTATCATGGTTTTCGCTGTTCTTGCTGGGAAGCAATGTGGGCGTAGGAGCATCTGTCATCCCACGACAAGGCACAGAACCATGTGCAGAAGTTGGTGCAGCTGCGAAGGCTTACCGAGCGAGCAATCCTGGTTGTATGTTCTTCACTCCGTGCATCGCAACTCAAATACTGCAAGAAGGCAGGAAGACAGGAAGAAAGCAAAGACAAGCAAGAACCAATGCTGATTTCTCCGCCATCTAGCAGCTCCCCGCGTCGCCGCTGACCTCGCATACGCCTGCCTCCTCACCGCACCCCTCGACCCCGTCGCCGCAGCCTCCCTCATCCAATCCATCCTCCCATATATCGACTGGCAATCCGACCTTTCCTACCTCGCCAAACCACCACCCGGCTACCAATTCCCCGCCGTCGACATCTTCGCCAGGCTAACCACCATCCTCGAGAATATTCAAAAAGGTGTATATGAGAATGAATATGCTTTCCAGACGGATCTATTGATGCTATTCCAGAGCGTGCATGATGGGCACTTTCGCTTTTCGCCGGATTTGTTGAGTCGTGCTTTGGTGTTTAGGAGGCCGATGCAGGTTGTTAGTGTAAGTGTGGATGGGGTGGAGGTCCCCAGGGTGTATGTGAGAGGTTAGTTATGACTCCCAGCTCGATTTCTAGGGGGTAAGTAAAGCACTAGAACCGATGCTGATATTGGGTGACAGAGAGTATCGATGCGTACGTGAATAAGAGTAGGACGACGATGCCGTCCCCGATCACGAAAGTTAATGGTGAAGACGTTGATGTTTTCATGACGAAGTTGGCCGATCTTGGCTACCTCCAGGATAAGGACGGCTTGTATAACAACCTGATGTACGAGATGGCGTTTGATGCTCAGTCACCGAACTATCGATATACCGGGTACTTCGCGCTCGCTGGCAGGTATGGATACTTCTATCCTGGATCCAACACGACCATCGAGTTTGAGGATGGCTTGATCTCAACGATCATGAATTACGCAGAAGTGGTAGGGAACTTTGAAGGCGTAGTTGATGGGAAGACATTGTATGAGAGGTTCTGTACTGGTCCGCATCTCCAGGCTGTGCAATTTGACGAAGAAAAGGACCCCCAGGACCCCCAGGCACCTGAGCCACCTCCACTTCCGCCAGCGGCAAAGAATCCTGCTCATGGGTATCCGATGCCTCAAGTTATTAGTTCAGATTACCAGGTCTCGGGTTACTTCCTCAATGGCACGGGATATGAAGATGTCGCTGTCTTGAGTATACTTTCATTTTCGCCGGGTTCGCCAGCTGAGTTCCAGTCTGTCATTCAGAAACTTATTACGGACGCCAAAGCTGCAGGAAAGACGAAATTGGTTATCGATCTATCTTCTAATGGCGGCGGTAATATCTTAACTGGTTATGATGCCTTCCGACAGTACGTATTGGGAAGTCCATTTTCTTCTGTCTTTCGTTGTTTTGGGATTTTTACGAGATGTGAAGGAAACCATACCTAGTGGGCAGTCACTGATCCCCATCACTTATAGGTTCTTCCCCAGCATCATCCAAGACGGATTCTCCCGCTTACGCCAGCACGATGCATTCAAAGTGATGAGTACGGGAGTTTCTCGCTATGCAGCAAACTTCTCGACTTCTTCAGAAGATGCCAAGGAATATTTCGCCTACGGATCGGTACTGAATTACCGATATGACTTGAACTTAACAGACAACAAATTCCCAACTTACGACGATAAATTTGGGCCGTATGAGTTCAATGGTGACGAGTACACTAATCTGCTGAGATGGAATTTGGAAGATCAGGCGACGATAGTGGACGCCGATTGGGGAGTTGGACTTACTATCACTGGATATGGAGATCGCCAGAACTTCACGCAGCCATTCGCAGCTGAGGACATCATAATGGTAAAGAGCTTAACCCTGAGATTGAACCACGGCTCACAAGAATGCAGGTATACGATGGGTACTGTGCATCAACCTGTACGCTTTTCAGCGACTTCATGCGCGTCCAAGCAGGAGTCAAATCCATCGCCATGGGTGGCCGTCCAAACACTTCCCCGATTCAAGGAGTTGGAGGAACGAGAGGAGCAAACAATTACCAATATGAATACATCCGCCTACTTTCCACAGTAGCGCTCGAGACAGCCACAGCAGAAGAGCAAGGAAACTGGAAAAATACAATCAAGTACACTGACCTGCCGCAAAATCGTAGCACAGATTGTTCCGTCAACGTCAGAGACAACATCTTGAGGTCGAATATTGACGATGGAATACCAGCACAGTTTCTGTACGAGCCTGCAGACTGCAGACTGTTCTATGAACCTCCCATGATTTCTGACGTGACGTCTATCTGGAAGAGAGCTGCAGATGCGGCATGGGGTGGCAGGAAGTGCGCAGCTGGTAGCCTGCCGCAGAAGAAAGAGAGCAGGGGAGAGAGATTGAAGAGCTCTGAGGAGATGAAGCTCAGAGCTAGGACTGAAGGAAGAGCACCTGTTAAGCAGAGATCGGCAGATGTGATGATGATGAGGTCTGCGGTGAACTATGCTGTTGGAAAGAAGGTTCCACTGTAATCTGAGGGCTGAAAGATAGATGCAGCATATCAAAGCATAGAATTCGGTTTTCCATGTGTAATTGAGAGCAAGACTCGTGAAGCTAAATGCATGATGGGCAAAGGGCAATGGAAGAGACTTGATACATGTGAAGATAGGAGGCAGAATTCTTGAGAGACCTTCGAAGCAAGAACCAACATAAACCCAGCTGTGAGAAAATAACGAATGTAGAAAGAAATATCTTCGCTGCCAGAATGTATATGGACTTTGTGACTGACGAACGAATCCTGTAAGTTGCACAGTTCTGGGGTGTTGAAGGAGTCGAGAAAGAAAGGGTCGACACGTGCCAAGAAAATGTGTCCACGTGATTTAGCGCCCCATCTCAAGCCGCCTTCCCTGCGGGATCGTCAAATCCAGGCATTTCACGACGACGACCCTCTATCCAGCAACCCACGACCACCAGCCATATCGCATGCCCTTCTGCAACATCCCCGAGTACCGGTATAATCAATTGACGCGAAATTGATTGCGAGAAACACGCGACAGCTTCGAAGTCGCGAACCACGACCGACCCCCCTTCGATATTCACCCAAACGCAGATGCGCTGCCGAACCTGGTATCAATGACTACCCTCATACGAACGCGAAATCCCTTAGAAACTTTGAGTATGAGCCAACAGCCATCGGGCAGAAGGAGAAGCAAGCGGCTTGCTGGTAAGATGGCCCCGGTATATGCTTTGCGCCTCTGGCGCTGGACTCGCCAGGTAGCTAATAATCATTTCAGCATACGATGAAGAAGATGGAGATTTTGTGTTTACACGTGGAACGAAACGAACGAAGACTGCACCGGCGCAAGCAGAACCTGCACCTACGCCGGCTCCAGCGGCTTCCGCGAAGAGGGTTAGGAAACCGAAAGAGGTGGTGAAAGAACGCGACGATGAAACCAACGCGACCGCAAAGAAGCCTCGAGGGCGTAAGATGAGCTTTTCCACGCCAAAGGTGGATAATGATACCCTGGTAGTTGCAAAGAAAAGGAAAGCCACGCGTTCCTCCACGGGCAAGACTCAGAATGGAGAGAGCAATGGCAACACGTCAAGGACCGATCCGGGAGACTATGATAGCGTTGAACTTCTGGGGGAGACTGTTGTTGATCAGACGGATGGATCGGTCGTGGACCACAGCAAACAGTCGACGGTAATCGCGTTACCTTTCAGCGACACGCCCATAATAAATCGCAATAAGGAATTGAGGAAGAAAGGAGGCAATGGTGGAGCGCGCAGGAGTAGTCTGGGCCTACGAGGGCGGAGGGCGAGTTCTTTGATAGATAATGGACACAGTGCGATACCGCATCGCGAGGTGGAAACATCAGAATTTTACAAGCATATTGAAGCAGAGGGGTTGAGCGAGCCCAGGAGGATGAAGCAGCTGTTGACTTGGACTGGAGAACGATGTATGGGTGAAAAGCCATCACATGGCGATCCAAACATTGGGGCAGTTCTAGCGGGTAAGTTGTGATGGCTCCTTTTTCCAGATTTCACAGCTAACAGGAGCAGCTCGAATGATTCAAGAATCCCTTCTGAAGGACTTCGCGAACAAATCCGAATTCTCTGACTGGTTCAATCGAGAAGAATCTGCGCCTACCAAGGTTGTGAAAACGCCAAATCCTAGGAATATTGAGCTGGAACAGAACCTTGGAGGATTAGAGGAGCGGATTAAACTGTATGTTGGATCTCGATTTAAGCTCTGAGCAGAAGGAAAATGCTGACTTGAACAAGATTGCGAGAAGAACGAGACCAATGGAAGGCATTCTCGAAACCGCCTCCAACACTTCCCCCACTCCTGCCTGAAGACGCCTTGAAACTAGACGCATCGCACATCGACTCGTCGCTCCTGACACCAGAGCAAGCCGCCATATTCGCTGAAGTAACTTCATTATCCGCGCTGGAAATCCGAAAACAAGCATCCGAACGAGTACAATCGCTCCAGTCGGATCTGGAATTCAAAGTGGATCGATTTGCGGATGGTGTACACAAGTTGGAACAATATCAGCATACTGTCGGGCGGGTGGCAGATAAAATACTAGCACTGAGTGCTGTGCGATTAGATCAGAGGGACCAGAGGGAAAAAGAAGAAATCGGCACGCGAGATCTGCCCATGCAAGAAGTATTACGAAGTTTAAGTCGAATATTACCAGAAGGGAGCAAAGGGAGATGATAATGCGATCCCATGAGAGTTTCTCAGGCATATAGGCTTCGGTGGTGTTGGTTTGGAGCATTGGGAATGGGATGGATACCTGGGGTACGGCTTGGACTTTTGGAGATGCCTCAACGAGGGACGACTTTCATGCAAGCAATGGTGTTCGGGGGCATTTTTGCTGGCTCTTTACTGTACAGATTGTGGAAATACAATGAGTGAGTGGCTGCTGGTCCGAGTTGGGTCGGTATGTCAATGGAATTACGCAAGAAGTTCTTTAACTCGCTCACGCGCCAAGTTGACATGGTGTGCAATGCCCAGTAAGTCTCAGAACAAAATTTGTGAAGACACCATGACGAATTGCAAATACTGTATTCTCGGCAATCTTTCGAAAGGGTTCTTCTGTTTCTCGTACTGCGCGAAGGTATCATTGTACCAAGTAAGCAAACTGCAGTCAGTTACTTCAATGCCCCAGAAGCTAATAGCAAGTGACAGACTAAAATCCTTATCTTCAGAAACTATGATCTCCATTCGGCCAAAGAAGCCTTCCTGATCTCCGGCCTACACTAGAAGATGCATTCCCTATGTTGAAAACAATGTCCATCAGGTCCACAATTCGAATTCGTCTCACATGGTAAATCCATTGTCATCAGCCTCTAGTCTCTTATCATCAAATGGGTTCGATCAAGACTTACGCAATCCCGGTCCACGACCCGGAGTCTCCGACAAGACTGTCTCTGACCTCAGGTCTTCAGTTGGGATCCGAAGGTGTGATTCCTTCCTCGCGATCCATTTATTGTCTTTACACATCTTTCCTACAGAGCACTGCCAGCTTCCTAGACACTCTAAAATACGGAATGTGTCAGCATGGTATCGTGTAAGTGCCAGTGAAAGGTGACGGAGGAGGAGGTAGTGTGGCAGCTGCTCCTGTGAGAGGGATGACTCTGGATCCTGATCTTGCATCGGCTGCGAACGGCAGGTGACAATGATGTTGAGATTCGGATCTGGGTTCGGAATAGCGGCGCCTAGGCAAGCGGGTAGCAGTGTTGCAAAACATCCGACCAAGATCAGGAATTGCATTCTAGTGATGCGAGCCTGTTTTCGTGGGTTTACGAATTACTGCGCTGACAAGGTGGAGGTGGGTAAACATCAAAGTTCAAGTGGCGATGAGGCAGAATTTAAATGCTCGCGCTGGTAACACAATCCTGAGACTCCGGGACCTGTCGTGCTGATCATCGTCTTTGAGATACGTCTCACAGGTACAGGTACACAACTGCGGCACTCAATACTTTTTGGACTTCCTCAACAACATCCCATAGAGGCCTTACAAGTGCTGCCTCATAGTCATATCCACGGTCTTTGTGGATGGCATCGTTCCCTCACTATTACGGAAGGCCATTTGAAATCCCTGGCATAGAGCGATACTCCAGGCCACCGCGCAAGAGCATTTTATCTGTACATCGAGTGGGTGTGACATGTACTCAAAGATGTGTGCTGCAAGTGCTGTGGAACTCGCCCATTGTGTTAATATGGGACTTCTGGACGGTCCAGCAAGATAAGCTACGCACAGGAGGAGATTTTGACATAGAAATCGTCTTAGTCGTTCGTTCCTCGGTTTTCGACAGCAATCTGGATTGAGCTCGCTTATCTTTGTTGTCTTTCAGCGAACCCGGAGCACCGTTGTTAACTACTGTATGCGGAAAATCTTCGTCAGTGCTGATCTTCGTACTCTTGCCTGACTCGTTTACTCGTCGAACCTCACCAAAGCGAGAAGCCATGCGTATCATTCATTCCACTCGATCTGCTTCTGTTCGGTCGATTGTCTTGAGAGAAGCATCCCGCCTCCACCATCACATCTCTGTCGCTCAGCCAAGCCTCAACTCCAAGACTTGCTAAGGCGCTTAATTCACTACTTGTCAACCTTTTCTGGCTCCATTTCCATCTGGCTAAACTAAATACGATTGTGCTTGTACTGTGCGATCTGCTGCCATGCGCTTGGCTTTTACGACGGGCTTCAGACTGACTTTCACTACCGTTATTGTACTTCATAAGCTTCTTTCTGCCCAAGTGCCGGACGACTTGAAACCCCGCACATCTATCAATATATACTCGGTAAATACTCTTCTGATTTTGCACCACCTAGCCAGCAGTCGAAGTCAAAACCCACCTTCACTCTCATGATGAAGCTCCCCACAATAATCACCATCACCCTCTCTCTAGTGGCCTCCACCGTCTCATCTTAACTCCCACTTGAAGCCCGCCAATCCACAACATGGCAATACACTTGTCAGCCCAACTACGCCGTTCCATCAAATTTCAAGGCTTTCAATCTCGGCGGCTGTGCTGCTCAACTAACTTTCACCAAAGACCGCTATGTTGAAGTGCAGTGGAACTTTGATGCTGTGTACGCGGATGGTAGTCAGGTGAAGAAAGATCCGTATCGAGACTTCAATACATTCGGCGTCAGCGACGCATTCTATCCTTTCTTGAGAAACAATTTCGATACCCACTTCCCTGGAAGCTCTGCTTTTACGGCTGTGCAGTAAGAGACCATGCTCCATTGCCGTCCAATTTCCCAATTCAGCACAATCTCTTTCAGGATTCGATATGCTGAAGCTGGCCCGGAAAATTTGAGACGTGGAAATTGATACACTTGTCAATGGTCTCAAATCGAACTGTGCTGACCTTAGAATAGTGAGTTCACAAATATCTGCAAAGATGGCGCAGCGCCACTCGCATGGATTTTCTACTCCGGCTCCGCGAACTCTGCCTGCCCCGCGTCTTCCTATCGCTACACAAGTGGTCGAATCCCAGTGTTCAGCAACGGTACTGTCGTCACGCGACCTGCAAAAGCCGCGAGTTACTCGCTCCGTCGGATCAATGACGGTGGCGATTTCCAAGTCAATTGGTCTGCGGTGTCTACTGCTGCGGCCTATTCGATCATTGTGCAGTATCCGACTGGAACCGATGAAGTTGGGAATCCTTATACTAACCAAAGAGGTGCACGTGTAAAAGCTGTAAGTTTGTCCGAGTTCCATAACTTTGGGGAGAGGGATATAGAGGATTTACAACGATTACTGACTTCAACCAGCCGGCCCTTACTACCACGATCCCAACTGGCACAAGAAGGCAAGATCAACCACGAAGTCTAATCGTTCATGCTGTTGACTCTCGAGGTGTCTGGTCTTTCACCAATGATGCGAGGATCGTGTGGGCGAATTGGTAAAACACGATTGAGCAGAGCAGAATGGATGAGGACTAAGGATATCTTCAGTCATGTTTCGTTGCATGGACTCAGGCGCTGGATTCAGAATTTGGCAACAAAGTTGGCTCACGAGGTGTGGTTTCGATTTACATGCCCATAAATCTTTGCTATTAGTTGTCCAATCCGTTCCTTGCCATTTATCATTGACTGTACTCTGCGTCGTTCGACCTCTCCCTCGAAAATCACTTCGCTAAAGTAGGCGAACCTCGGAGTACCTTCTGTTGACTTTCAATTCACCACAAATCTACTCCTCCTTCTCAAAGCCGGTCCAAAGAAATACAAGAGGTACATAAATACAGAACAAATACACATCAACCCAGCTAATAAGCTGACGCCCCCACCAATTCCTAAAGCCAAATACATGGGACGCGCGAACAGTACAGCAGCTCCGGCCAGAAGACTCCTCGCTGCAGCGTTCGCGGCGAAGAGGGAAGCTGCATATGTTGGATAGATTCTAGGGATGTATGTGAACAGACCGTTGGATATGTGGTATGAACCACCTTGGAATATGGCCACGCCAAGGAGGGGAATGGCCCAGTGGATTGAAGGGCTGGATGTCCAAGCTGAGGTAGTGTCATTAACAACACGGCGTGTAGAAGTGATGGGGACAAGAGCCTACCGAATATAAAGAGTCCGATTGGTCCAAATATATTGCCAATCAAAGCTGGTCTTAGCCAGTACTCTGGCGCCGGCTGGCCGTTTTTGATGAGGAACGGTTCAGCGACGAAGTAGTAATGGAGAAGCTGAGCTGGAATGGCGATCATCAACCCTATCGGCACCGCAATAAACGCCAGTCCCGTCTCCCCTAAACCAAAGCCATGCATAACCGGAAACACGAGTGGGAAAGGCTCGAAGAATGTGTAAAATATCGAGTAAGCCAAAGACACATAAACCGTCGAGAACAGTATCGCAGGATCAAGAGCGTTCAGCTGCCATGGCTTAACTAGAGCATTGAAAGTGATGGTCTTGGCAGACATGTTCGCTTGCTTGATCTCGGATTGCGACTTGTAATTTGGATTCCCTGTAAGCTTTCGGAGACGTGCGGCACGGCGTAAGAGGATGTTATCTGATGATGTCTCGGGAAGGAAGAAAAAGAGAAACACCCAGAGAGGGGAGCACAACCAGAGCAGCTCCAGCAGACTCCAATGCCAGTTCTTGGCCTCAACAGCATACCCTCCAATCAATGGTCCGACGGCTGGAGCTAGGTATGCAGATGATGACCATAGTGTGACAACGTAAGGGAGTTTTCTGAACTCCATAACGTCCCCGAAGGAAGCTGGTCCAGTGGACAGACTAGGTGAACCTGCTCGATGTCAGAATTGCCAAGTTCCTTCTACCAGAAATCTTACTAAAAAAGCCAATGAGAAACCGCAGAACGAAGAATCCGGCGAGATTATTCGTCAGGGCCGCTGGTATCATCAACAGTACAGAAATGAATAGGGTGCCGATGTAGAGCCCATTCCTCCCGACTGCAGGAATCTCGCTTAGTGGCGACCATAACAGTGGACCCAGGCCGTCTCCATGTTTTTGTAAGCAGTGTATTGGAACCGGGGGTTGGACGTTTAGACTCACATGCGACTACATAAAGAGCCAGCCCTAGAGATGCTACAACCTCCGATACACCGAACTGCTGAGATACGCCGGGTATACTCGGGGTATATGCTGATGAACCGACGTAGATCGCAAAGGTCAAAGAACTGTGTAAAAGTCATTAGGAAATCTGAATACCATACATGAGAGGTAGATCAGGAGAAGAAACGTACCATATCTCACCACAAACCAAAGTCTTCTTTGCCCCGCTCCAGTTGTAAGGATTTGCAGGATCGTCTGCTAGACTGTCAACACATGTACTCGTGGTCGTTGGACTTCAAGTTGCAAGACAGACCCAAAGAATACCAATCTACCAAAATAATACCATCTTCTGTCTGCACAGGATGGATGATCTGAGACCGCACGTTCTGCAGTGCATTGTTTAAATCTGCTTGATCGATCCGATCATCGCCGGCAAGGGATATACTACGACTTCCTGGCTCAAGTCTATCAGGTGTCTGTTCAACTTCGGTCTTCTCATCAAAGTCGTCATCGTCATTCGGAACTTCTCTCGTCAAGTTTGGTGTATGTTCTTGTCTCTCAACGACGGTCTCCGGCTGACCAGTGACCAGAAATGGCGGCACGAATCCGGGAATCTCTTCTGGGAAGCGAAGGATTCTCCGACCTGATAACAGGCGAATGAAGTACCCAGCTGCGGTGTCACGGATGAGATCAGTCATTATGCAGTTGAGGAGGAGCGCAATTGAACCGGCGAGCTGTATGTTTGGAGAGTTCCAGGAGTGTGCCGACCTGAACTTTTTATGAGGAGTAGCCCAGCTTGGAGATATCTGCTGACATATCATTACCAATTCACTTCTCGATCAGTAATCTGAAGCTTGAATGAACCTGTATTCAGCATTGGAACCTCTTGTCTCCGCTTTGTAAATATATGCTATCCCGTAGTCTATGTAAGCTTGTACTCGCAACTCCGCCGGAGATTCATGTGCAATATACCAATTGTGCTGACCAAAAAAAAAAAAAAAGGTCAAGCCCCGCTCCTAGTCTCACCATCAGTTATCATTTATCATTCAACGCCTCCAATAAACTTGCAACTTCGTGTCCTTGAGCTTCTGCTCGAGCATCTCCACATCCATA